>WNGD01000052.1_pt1 | contig 95569 bp, 86 predicted proteins | sample 5400671 | NCBI WGS metagenome assembly WNGD01 (sample SAMN13153369, study PRJNA577476) | soil metagenome | isolation source: 40 cm soil or saprolite under grassland replicate 2 | place: USA:California | collected 2016-06-15 | reverse complement strand
GATCGCGTCCAGATGACGATCGTGCCGCACTGGTTGTCGGCGCGAAGGAATTCGAGCGGAGTCTCGCTCAGAGTGCGGTAGATCTCGATCCCGATGATGCCGATGGTGGGCATGTCGAGGCTGGTGGAATTGGTCGCTGGAAAGCCGTCCATCACGTAGTCGGGCCGGCACTCCCGCGGCGCGCGCGCCATGCGCACGCTGCAGCTTCCCCGGCACTGCATCCGCACCCCCGGCACGCTGCGGAACAGGTCCCCCAGGTTGCGCGGTTTGGCCTGCAGGATCTGCTCCTCCGTGATGAAGTACCCCCGTCCAGCCGCCCGGCGGCGCTCGAACTCCTGCAGCCGCTGCTGCGCGAGGCTCGGCTGCCGCTCCACGACCACCGGGTCCAGCGTGTACGCGAGCCGCTCCAGCTCGAACACCTCGGTGTGCACTTCGCCGTCGCCGAGCTCCACGATCCACGACGCCCCCACATACCCGATCGCCCGCACCTGCACGACGTACGTCCCCGAGGCGAGGCCCTCGTGCGTGAAACGCCCCGTGCTGTCCGAGGCGAGGTCCTTGCGGATGCCGAGGAGGGCGATCCGGGCGCCGCCCACGGGTGCCCGGGACTCGCGATCGACGAGCTGGCCCGCAATGGCGGCGGTCCGGTGCTGAGCACAGAGGGGACCGGCGGACGCGAGGATGAGCACAAGGCCAGCACGGCAGACCTGTGAGGTGCCCATGGTGGGCTCGGGAGGGCTCGGGGGGCTCGGTTGCTCGTTGTTCCCCTCGATAGTACAGGGTCTTGACGCCGATTTCAAATCGGCGTATTACCGACGGCACAGGCTTTACAGCCGTTTGTCCTGAACGCACAGCGAACCGTCCGAGCGCCATGACCGTCACGCTCGAGCTGCGCCGTCAGAGAGTGGTGTCACCTCTCGCCTTTGACACAGCCGCGGCCCCCTGCGGGGACTGCGGCGTGCCTCCGTTGTCGCATGACCGTCCTTACCGCTCGTCATTCCCGAGCAATTCATCGCTCACATGAGGATTCCGCGCATGACCCTACCACGTTCTAGGCGTTGCTCCGGCGTAGCCCTGTTCGTCGCGCTGTGGCTGGTATCCGCGGTCCATGAGGTGCGAGGGCAGGAAGCGGTCATCCGGGGACGCGTGATCGACGACCGCGGCGAGGCGCTGCCCGTCGCCACGGTGCAGATCCAGGAGCTGAACGTCGGCGTCTTCACCAACAGCGAAGGGCGCTTCACGATCGTCATTCCCGCGGTGCGCGTGTCCGGGCAGACGGTGACGCTGCGCGTCCGCACGATCGGCCACAAGCCGCTGGCGCGGCAGCTCACGCTCAGCTCCGGGGATCACATCGAGGACTTCACGCTCGCCACCGATGTGAACCTGCTCGATGCCGTGGTGGTCACCGGGGTGCAAGAGGCGACAACGCGCGTCAAGGCGACGTTCGACGTGACTACGATCGACGCGTCGAAGCTCCCGGTGGCGGCGGCCAATCCGCTCACCGAGCTGCAGGGGAAGCTGCCCGCGAACATCGTGTCGAACAGCGGCCGGCCGGGCGCGCAACCCTCGGTGCTGCTGCGTGGCCCGACGTCGATCAACGCGCAGGGGCGCGGGCAAGACCCGCTGTACATCGTGGACGGCGTGATCATCAACGGGGCGCTGCCAGACATCAATCCGCAGGACATCGAGAGCGTCGAGGTGGTGAAGGGCGCCGCCGGGGCGTCGCTGTACGGCGCGCGCGCCGGCAACGGCGTCATCAACATCACTACGAAATCCGGCCGCCGCGCGCTCGAGGGCGTGAAGTTCAGCGTTCGCAGCGAAGCCGGCGTGAGCGACATCGAGCGTGATTTCGGGCTCGCCCGGTTCCAGGCCCTGGTGATGGATGAGCGCGATCAGGAGTTCTGCCAGTTCGTGTCCGGGCTCCCGCTGTGCGCCCGCACGTTCGACTACCGGAAGGAGCAGGCGCGCATCAACGACTACCCGGCCGACTCTGCGACGACGGCCGTGGGGTTCCCGGTCGATCCCGGGGCGACGATCTCGGGGAACGTGCTCCGCCAGCGCTTCCAGAACACCCCCTGGCCCGGCACGAGCTATAACGCCGTGAACGAGCTCGTGGACCCGCACGTCTACGCCGAGAACAGCGTCGACATGACCGGACGGGTCGGCGGGACGCGGTTTTATGTGAGCGGCTCGAACCTGACCGAGCCCGGCGCGATCCGCTTCCTCCAGGGCTTCGTGCGGAACTCATTCCGCGCCAACGTCGATCAGGCGATCGGGTCCGATTGGACCGTCGCGGTGCGGACGTCCTACAGCCGCAGCACCCAGGATGGCCTGAACCAGGAGGGCGGCGGGCAGGCGTTCTTCCGCCTCACGCGCGTCCCCGCCATCGTCGACGTGGAGCAGCGGGACACGCTGGGGCGGCTCTACATCCGCCCGAATCTCCAGGGGGGCGGCTCGCAGAACGAGAACCCGTTGTATTCCCTCGAGAACACCAAGCGCGAGGACCTCACCAGCCGGTTCATCGGCGGCCTGACGGCGCGGTTCGCGCCGGTCAATTGGTTCACGCTGGAGGGCGACGTCGGCTACGACCTGCGCCGCACCAACTTCTCCCAGATCAACGACAAGGGCTTCCGCACCACCGGCTTCGACCCGGTCACGAACACCGGCTCGATCTTCCGGGGGTCCTCGAGCAACGAGGCGGTCGACGCCGGCCTGAACGCGAGCATCCGTCACGAGTTCAGCCGCGACCTGCTGGCACGCTGGAACCTGCGCTACCTCTATGAGCAGCGGGACAGCACGATCGCCACCGGGCAGGGCAACTTCCTCGCCGTGAAGGGCGTGACGTCGCTGGGCAACGCCACGCAGAACAAGACGCTGGCGTCGGCCGCCACGAGCATCCGGCAGATCGGCCTGTTCGCGGGCACCGGCCTCGAGTACAAGGAGCGCTATCTCTTCGATGCGTTGATCCGGCGGGACGGCAGCTCGCTCTTCGGCGAGAATCACCGCTGGGCGACGTTCGGGCGGGTGTCCGGTGCGTGGCGCGTGGCGCTCGAGCCGTGGTGGCCGCTGCGGCAGGTGAGCGAGCTGAAGTTGCATGCCTCCTACGGCACCGCCGGCGGGTCGCCTAACTTCACGGCGCAATACGAGACGTTCGGGATCGGCGCCGGCGGCTACCTGAACCTCGCCATTCTCGGGAACCGCAACCTGCGGCCCGAGGTGCACCACGAGATCGAGCTCGGGGCCGACCTCGAGCTGTTCAGTCGCTTCGCGCTCACCGCCGTGTACGCGCGCACCAGAATCGAGAATCAGATCCTGCTGGCGCCCGTCTCGTCGTCCACCGGATATACCAATCAGTGGCAAAACGCCGGGACGCTGCTGAACATCACCCACGAGCTGTCGCTCAACCTGCCGATCGTGCAGCGGCCCGATGTCTCGTGGTCGATGAGCTTCGTGTACGACCACAACCGCTCGTGGATCGCGAAGCTCGGCGTGCCGCCGTATTTCTACGGCGCGGCGAACGTCCAGGCCACCGACCAGATCTTCCTGGCGCAGGCGGGGGAGCTGTACGGCACCTTCTACGGCCGCAAGTTCCTGACGAGCTGCCGGGAGCTGCCGGATCCGTTCCGGGGCGACTGCGGTGGCCCGACGAGCGCCTTCCAGAAGAACGACGAAGGCTGGCTCGTGTGGGTGGGCGACGGCAACAACCCGCGGATGGGCATCACCGACAACCTGTGGGAGACGTCCGTCCCCGGCTGCATCAACTCCGCGGGGATCGCCGAGACCGTCTGCAGTAGCCCGGCGACCTCGACGATCACGGCCCCCTGGGGCGTCCAGCTCAACTGGGGGATGCCGATCATCCTACGAGGAGACGCGACTGGCCTGTCGAACGCGCGCACGGTTGCGCTCGGGAACGCCCTCCCGAAATTCCGCTTCGGGATCACTCAGAACTTCCAGTGGAAACGGCTGAGCGTGTACGCGCTGCTGGACGCCGCGATCGGCCAGAGCGTGTGGAACCAGGGGTTCCACTGGGCGCACCTCGACTTCCTGTCGCATGACGTGGACCAGGTCGGCAAGTCGGTCGAGACCGCCAAGCCGATCGGGTACTACTATCGCGCCGCGCCGCCCGACAACTCGGCGGGCGTAGGCGGCCTGTACGACATCCTCGGGCCCAACAACTTCTCGGTCGAGGACGCGAGCTACGCCAAGATGCGCGAGCTCATGGTCTCCTACCACGTCGGCCGGGTGGGTGGCGTCGGGGACTGGGCCGTGAGCCTCGTGGGCCGCAACCTCTTCACGCTCACCGGCTACCGTGGCTTCGATCCCGAGATCGGGCTCGGCGCCCTGGCGCCCCAGCCCAATCTCGCCGGCGGCGGCACCGGGGGTCAGGCGGCCTCGGGCGCGGTCAACGCGGTCGACGCGTTCTCGTTCCCGAACCTGCGCACCTTCACGGTCGGGATCACGACGAGCTTCTAGGGGGGGACCGATGCGAGAGCTTCGTTACGCACTGTACGGCGCGTTCACCATCGGGCTGGCCGCCTGCACCGACCCGCTCGACGTCGTCAACCCCAACAACCCCGACCGCGGGCGGGTGTTCGGCAACGCGGCCGACCTGGAGCAGCTCATCGCCAGCACCTACGCCCGGGTCCACGCCGGGACGCTGGGTGGGGCGACGGTGCTGACGGGGGGCGCGAACGATGCGCTGCAGCCGCAGCTCCAGGTGATGGGCATGGAGAACGTGTCGTCGCTCGCCAACTTTGCGATGGGTCCGCGCGGCGCGATCCCGCGCAATCCGATCACGAATGCGCGCGGCAGCCAGGGGAACATCGGGAACTACCGCGACTGGGTCGTCGAGCACAGCGCGGCCCGGATGGCGGCGCTGGGCATCGCTCGCCTCAAGACGCTCACGCTGGGGTCGGCCGCACGCGATGCGCGGGCCCTGGCGTTCGCACGCTTCTCGCAGGGCGTGGCGCTCGGCAATCTCGCCCTAGCGTACGACTCGGCGTCGATTCTCACCGAAAACGACAACCCTGAGGCCACCGCGACCGTGATCGTCCCGCTGTCGGGTTACCGCGCCGTGATGAAAGCGGCGCTGGGGTACCTCGACTCGGCCATCGCCATCGCGTCGCTGACCACACCGCCGGCCGGGCCGGCCGGGGACTGGTTTCCGCTGCCGTCGACCTGGATCAACGGCAACGCGTTGACCGCGGCCCAGTTCGTTCAGTTCGCTCGGTCGTACCAGGCGCGGTTCCGTGCCAGTGTGGCGCGGACGCCGGCCGAGCGCGCGGACGTGACCCAGGGCGGAATCGTGGATTGGACCGCTGTAATCGGCGACGCGGCCGCCGGCGACAGCGGGGACTTCAACATCTTCATGGACCCCACCAACGGCTGGGACGTCTCCTGGGTCATCCAGCATTACGCCACTGGGGCAGCCAATTGGCACCAGATGTCGCAATTCTGGCTCGGGATGGCCGATACGTCGGGCGCCGCGGACCCGGCCAAAGGCTACGACAACTGGCTCAACACGGCGCCGCTGCTCCGCGTCCCGTTCACCGTGGTGACGCCCGACCGGCGGTTCCCGCGCGGCACCACCCGGTCCGCTCAGAACGCGCAGGATACGTCCTCACTCGCGGTCAACCAGACGGGCACTTTCGCGGCAGCGCGGTACGTCCGCAATCGGCCGGCCTCCGCCGACCAACCCGGGGACCCGTTCGGGATTTCCCAGTACGACTTCTTCCGGTCGCGGGCGTTTCGCGTCGCGAGCCGCATCGGCAACTACCCCATCATGACGCGGTCGGAGCTGCGACTGCTCGCGGCGGAGGGGCAGCTGCGGCTGGGAAACGTGGCCGCGGCGGCGGTGTTGATCGACAGCTCACGGGTCGGGAAGGGAGCGCTGCCCGCGCTCGCGGGAGTGATCACCGACACGGTGACCCCTGTTCCGGGTGGGACTGGTTGCGTCCCGCGCGTGCCCGACCCGAACCCGGCGGCACCAACCCTGCCCTTCCATAAGGCGAAGTGCGGCACCATCTGGGACGCGCTCAAGTGGGAGTACCGGATGGAGACCGCCTACGTCGGCTACGGCATGTGGTTCTTCGCGTCCCGCGGCTGGGGCGACCTGCCCCAAGGGACCGCCTTGAACTGGCCGGTGCCGAACCAGGAAATGGACGCGCGCGGCGAGCCGTTCTACGGCACGGGCGGCACCGGTGGCCGTGACGCGGCGGGACCCGGTAACTACGGCCTGTTCTTGAACGGTGTGTACTAGGACGTGGCGACCGTGCGTGCTCTCCCGCGGTGGCTCGCGCTGCTGTCCGTGCTGCTGGCGGGCTGCTACACCTACAAGCCCCTGCAGACCCTGGAGCCCGTGCCGCCGGCGCGCGTGGCCCTGGTGCTCTCCGACCAGGGCCGCGTGGGGGCCGGCCCCAACATCGGGTCCGGCGTGGCGCGGGTGGAAGGGGCGTTGGTCGGCTCCACGGACAGCGACTACACCCTGCGGGTCGCGGAGGTGACGGACATCCGCGGCGCGCAGAGCCGCTGGACCGGGGAAACGGTCACGCTGCGGCGCACCTGGGTCGGCAACGCGTACGAGCGGCGCTTCTCACGCTCGCGCACGTACGCGCTGGTGGGTGCGCTCAGTGCGGGATTCGTCACGTTCGCCGTCTCGCGCCATCTGTTCGGCATCGGCGGCCCGTTTTCCGAGAACAATCCGCCCGGGGGCGGCGGCGGTCAACAATGAGTCACGTCAACCACCTTCTTGAGCCCGAACACACCATGCTGCGATTCCGGTTCTCAGTGCCCTGCGTCCTCTGTCTCGTTGCGGTCGCGTGCAGCCGCGAGGCCACGTTCACGGAGCCCGTGCCGCCACTCGCGACGATCAACTTCGTGAATGCGGTGCCCGATACCAATCAGATGGCGTTCCGCATTGTGGACATGGTGTCGAATGCCGGCCTCTACGGGGCGAGGTTCCGCAGCGGCACCACGTTTCCGGAGGGAATCGAATCGGGCACCAGACACATCCGCGTGTTCTTCGACACGAGCGATGTGGTGCTGGCCAAGCAGGTGTGGCTCGATACGACGTACACCTTCGTCGCGAACGAACACTACCGCTTCACGCTGTCCGGCTTCACGCGGACCGGTGCGACGCCGTCGCTCGGGGCCCTGATCGTGGCGGACGCCGCCCTTCCCACGCCGGCTGCCGGCAAGTTCGCGATCCGGGTGATGAACCTCGCACCCTCATTTGCGGGAGCCGTACCGGCGCTGGCAGACACGACCGTGCAACCAGACGTGTTTGTCCGACCGATCGACGCGCTCCCCGCGGCGACGCCGGAGGTGACCAGCCTGGGGTACGTCGCCACATCCCAGTACGTGGAGTTGGACACGGGCCTCTATCGCATGGCGCTGACGGCGGCCGGCACACTCGGTCCCGCGATCGTGCAGGCGTCCGTGCCTCCGGGCGTCCTGGGGACGGCGACCGCGAATCCGATCGCCGGATCGTCGGTGGCCGGGTCCGTGCTCACTGCGGTGATCGTGGCGCGCTCGGTCGTCGGGAGCCGAGCTCCCCAGGGCGGCAGCCCGTCGGCCAAGACAGCCGTCGAGACGTGGACCCGCAGCAACGACACCGTCACGGTGCAGACGGGGTCGATCACGGTCCTGGTGAACCGCCCGGGCGGAAAAGCAGACTCGGCCCTCAGCAAGACCAATGGAGGAGCGACGACCGGTGTCAGTGCCGGGGATGTCGTCCGCGTGTCCGGTGCGACACAGCCGGAATACAATGGCTGGCAGGTCGTCGCCCAACAGGCGGATTCGCTGTCATGCAACCCGGCGAACGCAGCGGACACGCCGACGAAATGCGCGGCCACCGTTCCGAATGACACCGCCACCACGCGTTTCCGATTCCGGTACCGGATCACGGGGACGCCGACGTCTCCGGCGACGGGCACTCCCGTCTACCGGATCTACCCGCCGTCGTTCACCGCAGCGGACTTCACGATTCCGTTCATCCTCTACCTGGTCGACCGGCGGCCGCCGAATACGTACTGAGAAGCGACGGAAGGACGGAAAGTTGGAAGGGGGATGAGAAAGCTGGCTTCTCATCCCCCTTCCGTCCTTCCGTCTTTCCGTCGTAGTTCAGTCCACGATCGCGTCCGGCATCACGTACTTGAACGGATCGACCGGCTTGCCGTTCACCCACACCTCGTAGTGCAGATGCGGGCCGGTGGAGAGCCCGGTCGAGCCGACCTGCGCGATCTTCTGGCCGCGCTTCACGCGCTGGCCGCGGACCACGAGAATCTTCGAGCAGTGCGCGTAGCGCGTCACCAGCCCGAACCCGTGGTCGAGGGTGAGCAGGTTGCCGTAGCCCTCCTCCCACCGCACATCGGTGACGATCCCGGCGGCCGGCGCGTCGATCTCGACACCCATCGGCGCCGAGACATCGATCCCCTCGTGCGGCCGTGCGAGGTGCAGGATGGGATGGACGCGCTCGCGCGCGAACGCGCTCGTGAGCCAGCCCTTGGTCGGCATAATGGACGGCGTGGCCGCCATGCGCTCGCGCTGCCGGGAGAGCGAGTCGTAGGCCTCGTTGAGGGAGCGCGTCAGGACGCTGGCACGCCGCGTGAGCGCGTCCACGTCGAGTCGCGCCGCCAGCGCCTGCTGGCCGTTCGGGCCCAGGGTCGCGAGGCTGTCGCGCTCGGACCAGGTCCCCGTCGGACCACCGATGCCGGCCTGCTGCACGCTCGCGTCGGTCGGGTTGAGCCCCGCGAGCAGGCGCAGCTCCTGCTCCCGCTCGCTGAACTGGTTGAGCGTGTCGCGCAGCCCGACCATGCGCTCGCGCATCCGCTGGATCTCTTCCGCGAGGAGGCGGTTCTCGTTCTCGAGCGCGCGGCTGCGCGTGATGCTTACCCCGCGCGAGATCGCGGCGATGCCGAGCACGAGGAACGTCAATGCGACCACACTGCCGATGCCGAAGAGCGCCTTGACGAACGTCTGCGACACCTCCACGGCACGGGAGGCTCCCGAGCCGTGAGGTACCAGCATGACGGTCCAGCGTCGCTCCGCCTTCTTGCGCATCAGCTTGCGGCGACCTCGCGTCCAGCGTTTGATCCGGCGCCGCGCGGCGCCGGTACGACATGTACCGACCGAAGGAGAACCCGGACAGGGCGTCGGGGTCAGGTTCCCGAGTGGTGGTCTAAGGTAGGGCTCGGGCTCGGAAGCGTCAACAAGGCGACGTGGTGAGCCAGGTCACCGTCTTTTGGGTATCACGCGGGGGTGGGCTTCGGCTTGGGGAAAAGGATCGGTGGCTTCTCGACTTTCCGACCGGCGAGGTCGAGGGTCGCCAGGTCCCCGAGCCGGGCCCGCGCCACCGGCTCGCTCCCCCCGAGCAGGGCCCAGACGCGCTCGGCCGTCGCGGGGATGAAGGGCAGCGCGAGCACCGCGAGTCGCGCCACGGTGCGGGCGAGGTTGGCGAGCACCGAGTCGAGCTCGGCGTCCGCGCCGTCCTTCGCGAGCTTCCAGGGCGCCGTCTCCTCCACGTAGCGGTTGGCGCGCGCGGCGAGCTCCATCCACTGCGCCGCCCCGTCGTCCACGTGACAGCCATCCAACGCGCGTTGGTACGCGGCGACCGTCTCGCGGGCGGCCAGCTCGAGCGGCGTGGCGTAGCCCCGCGGGTCGCGCGGCACGGTGCCGTCGCGGTAGCGGTGGATCATCGCGAGTGAGCGGGACACGAGGTTGCCGAACGTGTCGGCGAGCTCCGCCGTGTAGCGTGCGTCGAACCGCTCCCAGGTGAAGTCGCCGTCGTTCTCGATCCCGACCTCGCGCAGCAGAAAGTAGCGGAGCGCGTCGGCGCCGTGGCGCTCGATGGCCTCGTCGAGGGTGACCGCGGTGCCGGCGGTCTTGCTCATCTTCGTCCCTTCCCACGTTACGAAGCCGTGCGCCCACACGGCGCGCGGGAGCGAGAGGCCGGCCGCGAGCAGCATCGCCGGCCAGATGATGCAGTGGAAGCGCGTGATGTTCTTGCCGATCACGTGCAGGTCGGCGGGCCAGAGGCGGTCGTAGCCGTCCGCGGGGAAGCCGGTGGCGGAGAGATAGTTGATCAACGCGTCGAACCAGACGTACACGGTCTGCTGCGCGTCCCCCGGGAATGGAATACCCCAGGCCTGTCGTTGGCGGGAGATGGAGATGTCCTGCAGCCCGTCCTCGAGCAGGCGCACGACCTCGTTGCGCCGGATCTGGGGCTCGACGACCAGCGCCCCAGAGCGGATGCGCTCGAGCACCGCGTCGCGGTACGCGGTGAGCCGGAAGAAATGGTTTCGCTCCTTGGTGAGGACGAGCTCCAGGGTGGGGTGCTCGATGCAGCGCCCGTCGACAATCTGCGCCCCGGTCTTGAACTCCTCGCACCCGGTGCAGTAGAGGCCTTCGTAGTCGGCGACGAACAGATCGTCGGGCCGGCGTCCCTGGATGCGCTCGAGCAGCGCCGTCACGCCGCGGGCGTGCCGCGGCTCGGTAGTGCGGATCCAGTCGTCGTTGCTGCAGTGCAGGCGGCGCCAGTAGCCCGCGAAGGTATCGGCCATGCGATCGACCCAGGCCTGCGGCGTCACCCCGGAGCGAGCGGCGGCCTGGATCACCGACTGGCTGTGCTCGTCCATCCCCATGAGGAAATGCACGGCGTCGCCGCGCAGCCGGCGATAGCGCGCCAGGCAGTCCGCGCCGACCTTCTCGAGCGCCTGACCGAGGTGCGGGTCGCCGTTCGAGTAGTCGATCGCGGTCGTCAGGTAGAACTTAGGCAACGACCTCCGCCTTCAGCTTCTCGAGTGCGACGACGCGCGTGTCCCCGGCGTCCGTGCGGAGCGTGACCGTCTCGCGGAAAATGTCCACGGCGAGCACCCGCTCGGCGCCGACGCCCGTGCGCAACACTCTCCCTTCCTTGGGGAAGCGTTTGCGCGTCTGCACGTAGAAGTCGTGCTCGTAGCGGAGGCAGCAGAGCAGCCGGCCGCAGCCGCCGGAGATCTGGGAAGGGTTGAGGGACAGGTGCTGATCCTTGGCGAGCGAGAGGCTCACCGGGCGGAGCTCGGGGAGCCAGCTCGAGCAGCAGAACTGCCGCCCGCAGCGGCCGACGCCGTCGAGCCGCTTGGCTTCATCGCGCGCGCCGATCTGGCGGAGCTCGATGCGCGTGTGGAACAGGCTCGCGAGGTCGCGCACCAGGGCGCGGAAATCCACCCGCTGCTCGGCCGTGAAGTACACGGTGAGCTTCTTCCGGTCCCACTGCCATTCGGCGTCGGCGATTTTCATGGGCAGGGCATGCTGCGCGACCCGCTCCATCACCCGGCGGCGCACGTCCGCCTCCTCGCCGTGGAGCCGCGCGGCCACGTCCTGGTCCTCCGGCGACGCGTGGCGCAGGATGCGGCGCGTGACCTCACCCCCGCGCTCCCCCTCTCCGCCGCCCGGAGCGGGGGAAGGGGGGCGAGGTGCGGCGAGGCTGCACCCGCTGCAACTCCCGCCGCACTTGCGGGCGGCGATGGGTCCGACCGCCGACACCCGGCCGAAATCCTGTCCCCGCTCGACTTCCACGATCACCGGATCGTGCAGCGCGAGCGGCTCCTCGGACGGCCAGGTGAAATACTCTTTGCGGTTCCCCTTGAACCGGACTTCGACGACGTCCGTCAACTCATTTCTCGCTCAGCGCGCCCATCGCAAGATACTTCTCTTCGCGCCGTTTCAAGAGCTTCTCGGTTTTGGTCTTTCGCAGCAGGCGCACGTGGCGCCGCAGCGCCTCGCCCAGCCCTTCGGCGGCGCCTTCGGGGTCCGCGTGGGCGCCGCCCGGCGGCTCCGGGATGATCTCGTCGATCACGCCCAGGCCCAGCAAGTCCTCGGCCGTGATCTTCAGCTCTTCGGCAGCCCGCTCCCGCTGGCTCGCGTCCTTCCACAGGATCGCCGCGCAGCCCTCGGGGGAGATCACCGAGTAGACCGAGTTCTCGAGCATGAGCACCCGGTCGGCGAGCCCGACGGCGAGCGCGCCCCCCGAGCCGCCTTCACCGATGACCGCCGTGATGATCGGCGTGCGCAGGGTCGCCATCTCGACCAAATTGCGGGCGATCGCTTCCGCCTGGCCGCGCTCTTCCGCGCCGAGGCCGGGATAAGCCCCGGGCGTATCCACGAGCGTGATCACCGGCGCCCGGAACTTCTCGGCGAGGTGCATCAGGCGCATCGCCTTGCGGTACCCCTCCGGGTGCGCCATGCCGAAGTTGCGGCGCAGGTTTTCCTTCGTATCGCGCCCCTTCTGGTGGCCGATCAGCATCACGCTCATCCCGTCGAGCCGCGCCCAGCCGCCCACGATTGCCGGGTCGTCGCGGAACAGGCGATCGCCGTGCAGCTCGACGAAGTCGGTGAACACGGTGTTGACGTAGTCGAGCGTGTAGGGCCGCTTGGGATGGCGGGCCACCTGGACCCGCTGCATCGGGGTCAGGTTCTTGTAGATCTCGGCGCGCAGGTCGCCGAGCTTCCTCTCGAGCGGGGCGAGCTCCTTCGACACGTCCACCGCGGTCTCACCCGCGACGCGCTTCATCTCCTCGATCTGGCGCTCGAGCTCGAGCAGCGGCCGCTCGAAGTCCAGCGTATGGGTCGCCATGGGTCAGGTCGTTCTCACCAGATGGACGTGGTCGGGCCCGAGCAGGTCGCGCAGCGCCGCCACCAGGTCGTCCGCCACGTCGACGCGCAGCGAGCGGCTGCGCAGGCGGGCTCCGCCTCCGTTCCCCGTTGCTTCCGCCCACTCCACCAGCACCGGGGCGGGCCCCGGGTGCGCGGCGCACAACGCCGCCACGGCGCGCGTGGCGTCGGGCGGCGGCGGCGCGGCGGGCGACCACGTGAGCGCCACGCCGATCGCCCCGGTGGCCCGCAGCTCGGCGAGCGGCTGGGCCGCCTCCACGATGAACGGCGCCTGCTCCTCGTCCCGGTCGCGGGCGCTGTAGCCGCCCGTGAAGAGCAGTGCGCCGTCCGGGTGGATCGTGTCGTTGAGCTTCGCCCACGCCTCGGGGAACACCAGGGCTTCGGCGGTGCCGTGGAAGTCCTCGAGCGTGAGGCGGGCGTACTCGGCACCCGTCTTCTTCGAGATCTGGCGCTTCACCACCGTCACGACTGCCGCGATTCGCACTCGCTGATCGCTCCACTGGCCGAGCGTGGCGGTGGTGCGCGTCCCGAACAGCTCCACCTCGGCGCGGTACCGCGCGAGGGGGTGGCCGGAGATGAAGAAGCCGAGCACCGCCTTCTCGCGTGCCAGGCGGTCGTGCTCCGTCCATGGGGGCACGTCGGGGAGCGGGGCGCGGGGAGCGGGGAGCTGGGCCCCGTCCCCGAACAGCGCGTGCTGCCCTGCGTGCCGTTCCTGCTGGCGGACCTGGGCTTCGCCGAACGCGCTGTCGAGCACGGCGATGAGCTGCGCACGGTGGCCGCTCGCAGCGAGCGAGTCGCAGGCGCCGGCGTCGATGAGCGCCTCGATCACGCGTTTGTTGCAGAGGCGCAAGTCGATGCGGTCGCACAGATCGACGAGGGAGCGGTAGGGTCCGCCCGCGCCGCGTCCCGCGATGATGGACTCGATCGCGCTCCCCCCGACGTTCTTGATCGCGCCGAGCCCGAAGCGGACGCGGCGGTCGCCGACCACGGTGAACTTGAACCCCGACTCGTTCACGTCGGGCGGCAGGACCTCGAGGCCGAGCTCACGCGCCTCGTTGATGTAATACACGACCTTGTCGGTATTGCCGATTTCCGACGACAGCAGCGCCGCCATGTACTCGGCGGCGTAGTGCGTCTTGAGCCATGCCGTCTGGAACGAGAGGATGCTGTACGCGACCGAGTGCGCCTTGGGGAATCCGTAGCGACCGAAGGTCCCGATCTGGGCGGCGATGTCCTCGATCGTGCGGCGGTCGTGGCCGCGCGCCACGGCGCGCTCGACGAACGAGCCCAGTTCCTGCTGCAGCAGCTCCTTGTCCTTCTTCCCCACGGCCTTCCGGAGCACGTCCGCTTCGGCGAGGCTATAGCCGGCGAGGACGTTGGCGATCCGCATCACCTGTTCCTGGTAGACGATCACGCCGTACGTGGGCCCGAGCACCTCCCGCAGCGCGTCGTGCGGATACCGCACCTTCTCCTCGCCGCGCTTCCGGCGGATAAAGACCAGGTGCATCCCCGAGTCGAGCGGGCCGGGTCGCACCAGCGCGTTGGTCGCGACGAGATCGTCGAACCGGTCGCACTTCATGTTGCGCAGACAGTCGGTGGCGAGGGGCGACTCGAACTGGAAGACGCCCGCGGTCCGTCCCGTGCGCAGCACCTCGTAGACCGCGGGGTCCTCGAGGTCGAGGGCGGCCGGATCGACGGCGACGCCGTGCCGCTCCCGGATCATCTGCACCGCGTCGTGGATTACGGTCAGGGTCTTGAGGCCGAGCAGGTCGATCTTCAGCATCCCGACCTTCTCGAGCGAAACCATGTCGTACTGCGTGATGATCGCGTCCGCGCCCTGCGGGGCGAGGCACACGGGGACGTAGTCGGTGATGGGGCCCGGCGCGATCACCACGCCCGCGGCGTGGACGGAGGCATGGCGCGCGAGGCCTTCGATGCGCGCGCCCAAGTCGAGGACCTTACGGATCCGCTCGTCCTGGGCGGCGGCGGCCCGCACCTCCGGGACCTTCTCGGCCGCCTCCGCCAGGGTCACGGCGAAGGCCGGCCCGGAGGGGATGAGCTTCGTGATGCGGTCCACGTCGCCCATCTCGACCCGTAGCGTGCGGGCGACATCGCGGAACGCGGCGCGGGCCTTGAGCGTCCCGAAGGTGATGATCTGGCCCACCGACTCGCGCCCGTAGCGCGCGCGCACGTACTCGATGACCTCGCCCCGGCGCTCGAAGCAGAAGTCGAGGTCGATGTCGGGCATCGAGATGCGTTCGGGGTTCAGGAACCGCTCGAACAGCAGGTCGAACCTGAGCGGGTCGACGGCGGTGATCCGCAGCGCGTAGGCGACCAGCGAGCCCGCCGACGAGCCCCGGCCCGGCCCGGTGGGGATGCCGCGATCGCGCGCCGCCTTGATCAGGTCGTAGACGATCAGGAAATACCCGGCGTACCCCGTGCGCTGAATGACGTCGAGCTCGTACGCCAGACGCTGCTCCACCGCGGCGGGCAGGGGGTCGCCGTAGCGCTCCAACGCTCCGGCGCGCGCCAAGTGCACCAGCAGCTCGTTGTCACTCGCGAATTCGACCGGGCGCGGGTACTGCGGCAGGAAGTAGCCCTTCTCGAAGTCGAACTCGCACAGCTCGGCCACGCGTGCGGTCTCGACCAGGACCTCCGGGTGGTCCTGAAAGAGCGGCCGCATCTCCGCTTCCGCCTTCACGTAGCTCTCCTGGCCGAAGAAGCGGAACCGGTTGGGATCGTCGAGGTCCTTCCCCGTCCCAATCGCCAGCAGCACGTCGTGCGCTTCGGCGTCCTCTTTCCTGAGGTAATGCGCGTCGTTGGTCGCGACCACCGGGAGGCCGAGCTCCGCCGCCAGCTGAAACATCCCGGCCCTGACGATTCGCTCGTCCGCGATCCCGTGGTCCTGCACCTCGAGCCAGAAGCCGTCGCGGCCGAACAGCTGCGCGAAGTACCGGGCGCTCGCCTTCGCCACCTCGTAGTTTCCCTGCCGCAGGTACAGGGCGATCTCGCCCGAGAGGCAGGCGGCGAGGCCGATCAGGCCGTCCCGGTGGCGCTCCAGCACCTCGCGGTCGATACGCGGCCGCCGGAAGTAACCCTCCAGGAAGCCGATGGAGGAGAGTTTGATCAGGTTCTTGTAGCCGGTGCGGTTCCGCGCGAGCAGGACGAGATGCGAGTAGGGCCCGGGAGCGTCGGTGGGCCGCTCGCGCTTGTGGCGGCTCCCGAACGCGAGGTAGGCCTCGAATCCGAGAATGGGCCTGATGTGGCGCGCTTTGGCCTCGGCATAGAACTGCCACGCTCCGTGCAGGTTGCCGTGGTCGGTGATGGCGAGCGAGTCCATGCCCAGCGCCTGGACCCGATCGAGCAGGTCGGGGATCCGGTTGGCGCCGTCAAGAAGCGAGTACTCGCTGTGGGTGTGGAGGTGAACGAACGCCATGTGGTCCCCCTAGCGCGCCCGCGCGTCGAGCTCCTCGAGCACCCGGTCGAGGGGGAGCCGCCTGGCCTCGAGCAACACGATCAGGTGGTACAGCAGGTCCGCTGCCTCGCTCGCGAGGCGCGCGCCATCCTCGGCGGTGGCGGCCACGACGGTTTCCACGGCCTCTTCGCCCACCTTCTGGGCGATCTTCGCGACCCCCGCGTCGAGCAGCTGGGCGGTGTAGGAGCCGGGGGGCCTCGTGCGCGCTCGCTCGGCCACCGTGCCGGCGAGCCGCGTGAGCGTGCCGCCCGTCGGCTCACCGAAGCAGGTCGGGGCGCCGGTGTGGCACGCAGGGCCCTGTTGGCGCACCACGTACAGCACCGCGTCGCCATCGCAGTCGACGCGCACGTCCGCGACGGCCTGCGTGTGACCCGACGTCTCACCTTTGCGCCACAGCGCGTTGCGCGAGCGGCTGTGATAGTGGGCCTGGCCGGTCGCGTGCGTGCGCTCGAGCGCCGCACGGTCGGCGTAGCCGACCATCAGGACCTCACCGGCGAGCGCGCTCTGAGCGACGACGGGGACGAGTCCATCGTCCCCGAAGCGCACGGCCTCAATCCAATTGTGAATGGGCGCGGGGGGCAGGGGAGCCACCTGCGGAAAATACCGGCGCTCACGCACATTGTCAAAATCCCGCTCGCCCGGATATTTTGCGCCGCATGCGCTGGGTCGTGAGAGACGATCCCAAAACGCCGGGGCAATCGGGTCACATGGACGCCAAGCCCCGTTTTGGGATCGTCTCGAGCCTGTCCGTGCTGGGCCTGATGATGGCCCTTTTTCATCGCGTGACGGCGGGCGCGCCGCTCGAGGCGCGGGCGACGCTCGCGCTCGGCTTCCTGCTGCTCGCGGCGTACGTCGGCGGCGAGCTCGCGCGCCGCGCGCGCCCCCCCGTGCCGCGCGTCACGGGCTACCTGCTCGTGGCCTTCGCGGTGGGTCCGGCGTGGCTCGGGCTGGTGCGGCGTGACGAGATCGAGGCGCTCCGCTTCATCGGGGACGCGGGCGTCGCCGCCATCGCGCTCGCCGCCGGTTCGGCGCTGCGCGTCGACGCGCTGCGCGGAGGCCGGCTCGAGCTCGCGCGCCTCGCGACCGGGGCGATCGCCTTTCCCTTCATCGCCGTCAGCCTCGTCGTGCTCACCGTCACCCCGTGGTTCCCAATCACCGTTCATCAGCCGTTCGGCGACGGCGTCGCCGTGGCGCTCGTCCTGGGCACGCTCGCCGCTGCGTCGTCTCCCGTGATTACGATGGCCGTGATCGGCGAGCTCGACGCGCGCGGGCCCGTGGCGCGCACCCTGCTCGCCGTGACGGTCGTGCAGGACGTCGCGGTCATGATCCTTTTCGCGCTGGTGCTCGCCGCGGCGAAGGCGCTCACGAGCGCCGGCGCCCTGCATCTGGCGGTCGCCGGCACGGCCGCGGTCGACCTCGTGGGGTCGCTCGCGGTCGGCGGCGCCTTCGGGTTCGTGCTGGGCCGTTACCTCCGCTTGGTACGGCGTGACTCCGCGCTGTTCGTCGTGGCGGTAGCGTTGCTCGCGGCCACCGTGGCGCGATTACTGCATTTCGAGACGGTGATCATCGCCCTCGCTGCGGGGTTCATGGTGGAGAACTTCGCGCCGGCTGAGGGCGAGCGCCTGCGTCTCGAGCTGAAACGCGGCCTGGTGCCCGCGTCCGTGGTGTTCTTCGCCGTCACGGGCGCCGGGCTGCGCCTGGGCGTGCTGGCCGATCTCTGGCCCTGGGCACTGTTGCTCGTCGGCCTGCGCGTGGTGAGCGTGCGCTCCGGGCTGCGCTGGGCGGGACGCCACGCCAGTGTGACGCCCGTCGTCGCGCGCGACGGCTGGCTGGGGCTGATTTCGCAGGCGGGAACAGCCCTGGGGCTGGCCCAGCTCGCCCGGCGGGCGTTTCCGGAGTGGGGGGTCTCCCTCGAGGCCTTGGTCGTAGCGATGATTGGAGTGCACGAACTCGCGGGGCCGATTTGCTTGCGCCGGGCGCTCGGCCGCGCCGGAGAAATCACGGAGGGAACGCGTGATGCCGCAGCGCCTGTGGGTGATGGGGGGGGGGCTAGCGTCGCTGCTCGTGGCGGCGTGCAGTAAGGACGTGCGGCTCGGGCCGCCGCTGGCCCCGTGCACGGCGACCGGCGGTGGAGCGGTGAGCCAGTCGTACGCCGCCCTCACGGTCGTGGACCCGACCCAGACCGCCGGGTGCGCCGTGTTCCCGGACAACACGACCGGGGCGGCGATCGAGTACCTGCTGCTTGCGCAATCCGCGAGCGTCCGGGACAACGACTCGTCGGCCTTCCGCTTGTATGGCGCCATCCCCGCTGCCGCCGCCCCACGCGCGCTGGCCTCTGCCGCTGCCCCCGCTTCCCCCGCCCCCGGCGCGCAGGAGCGGTTCGATCTCATGTTGCGCCGGGCAGAGCAGGAGCTGACCCTCAGCCTGGGTCCGCCGTCCCGACCGCAGGCCGCGCCGCGCGTCGCCGCTGCGCCGCCGCTGGGCGACGTGCGGCAGTTCAAAGTCTGCGGCGACAGCCTCTGCCTCACGCACCCCCTGGTCAAGGCGACGGCGAAGACGGTGGGCGCCCGGATCGTGATTTACGTGGACAGCACGGACATCAAGAGCGGGGATACCCTCGGGACCGCCGATCTCGCCTCATTCGCGGCGCTGTTCGACACGCTGCTCTACCCGGCCGACACCGCCGCGTTCGGGCGCGAGTCGGACATCGACCACAACGGGGTCGTCATCGTGCTGATGACCGGCAAGGTCGACGCCCTCGCCCCCAAGCCCTGCAACGGCACCTATATCGCAGGCTATTTCTATGGTGGCGACCTGCTCCTCGGGTACAAAGGCGGGAACAACGCCGAGATCTTCTACTCGATGGTCCCGGACCCGCTCGCAAAGCTGAGCTGCATTGCCCACTCGGTGAGCGACGTGAAGAACGGCGTGCCCGGGACGTTCATCCACGAGTTCCAGCATATGATCTCGTTCAACCAGCACTACCTGCTGCGCGGCGGCAACTCCGAGGAGCTGTGGCTGAACGAGGCGATGTCGCACTACGCCGAGGAGCTCGGCGGGCGCCTGTTCACTCCGGGTGATAGCGCGCGGTTCTGCCAGTTCACGTGGAGGGACCTGTTCGATGCCGGCCTGTACTTCTCGAACCCCGAGCAGTACTTCGTGGTGGAGGGGGCAGGGACCGGGGGACTGGGGAACCGCGGGGCCTACTGGCTGTTCCTCCGCTTCCTGGTAGACCACTTCGCGAGCGATACCTCGATCGCCGCCGCGAACGTGGTCACGCGGATGCTCGACAGCACGCGCCTCACCGGCGCGGCGAACGTGTTCCACGTGACGAGCACACCGTTCGCGACGCTCGTCGAGCACTGGGGACTCGCGAACTTTCTGTCCGACCGCCCGGGGTTCCCGACGCCGCCCGAGCTGCAGTACGCGAAATGGCGGTTCCGGACGGACTTCCGGGCCTTGCACGACAGATGCCTGGCCCTGGGCGTGGTGGACAACCAGATCCCGCTCGCGTACCCGCTCGTGCCGGACTCGGGCGCAGGGGAGACGCTCAACCTGAGCGGCGTCCTGCGGGCGGGCACAGCGACGTATTTCCTGGCGCAGCAGGCGGCTGGCGCCGCGGGGTTCACGCTGCTGTTCAGCGACGGCTCCGGCCGGGCGCTGCGCACCGGGCTCGCGCCGCGGCTGAACGTGATACGCATCCAATAATGAAACAACGTCGCGGGGAGGCGTCACGGGACGACGTCGCGAAGAGACGTCGCGACGCTGCGTAGCGTGCTCCACGGTGTTTCGCGACGCCTTTTCGTGACGCCTCTTTGCAACGTCCTCGCTGTGCCGCTACTGGTCGCCCAATCCGCGCTCCCCTCCCTCTCGGGTTCGACCCGCGCGGCGGGGCTCGCCGGGGCGGGGGCGGCGCTCGTCGGCGACGCCGGCGCCATCTTCGCGAACCCCGCCGCGATCGCGACCGTGCATCGCATGGCCTTCGACGGCTCGTACCAGCAGTACCTCGGCGGCACCACGTTCGGCGGCGCGGCGCTGGCGTTGCGGCTGGGGCGGTTCGACTGGGGCGTCGGTGCGCAGGCGCTCGGTGACGCGTCCTTCTCGTCCGCGGATCTGCTCGGTGTGTCGTCGCTCGTATTCCGCACCGGGGTCGTTGCGCTCGGCGGATCGGCCAAGTATGCGCGCCAGGGGCTGGGGGGCGTGGGGGGCGGGGGGGGCGTGACGGCGGACGCCTGGGCGGGCGACGCCGGGCTCGCGATCGCGATATTCGACATCATGGCGCTGGGCGTGAGCGTGCAGAACATCGGGGGCGACCTGGGCGGCGGAGCGCACCTGCCGCGCCGCACCCGCGCCGGGTTCACGATGAATTACGTCGATCCCCAGGGCGCGTACCGGCTGCTGACGACCGTCGAAGGCCAATGGCCCGACGCGGGGACAGCGTTCCTGATCGTGGGCCTCGAAGGCGGCGTGGTGACGCACGGCGTCGGGCTGATCGGCCGGACGGGCTACGCCGGTCATTCGGTCACGACCGACGCCTCGCCCTTCACGTTCGGCGGGAGCGTGGAGCTCGGTCACCTCCACCTCGACTACGCCTACCGGGCGCTCGACGGGCCGGGCGGCGCGGACACGCACCGTTTCGGGTTGCGATGGACGCCGTAACGGAGCGCCGGGGGGGGCCGCCCAACTGGGGCCGCGTGGCGCGCCGGCTCGGCGTGTGGGTGGTGATCGCCGTGCCCACGCTGCTCGCCCTGGCGCTGCTCTTCAGCGCCGACGCCCGCTACGTGGCGCGCGCCGGCGTGGAGGAGGCGCGTATCCTCCTCAAGCGTCGCCCCATCGCGCGGCTCGTCGCCGATCCCAAGACGCCGGCTGCGGTGCGCCAGCGCCTCCAGCTCGTGCTCGCCGCGCGCGCCTTTGCCGCCGACTCCCTCAAGCTCCTCGTGGGCGAGACCTACACGACGTACGTGGACGTGGGCCGGGACACGTTGCTGCTCGTGCTCTCCGCCGCGCGACGCGACCGGCTCCGCGAGTACACCTGGTCCTTCCCCATTGTGGGAGCGGTGCCCTACAAGGGCTTCTTCGATTTCGCGCAGGCCCGCCGCGTCGCCGCGAGTCTCGAGGGCGAAGGGTACGACACCTATCTGCGGCCCGCGGGGGCGTTCTCCACGCTGGGGTACTTCTCCGATCCGCTGCTCTCCACGGTGATGGAGCGCGACACGATGGAGCTCGTGGCCACGGTGATCCACGAGCTGGCCCACAACACGCTGTACGTGAAGAGCCAGACGCCCTTCAACGAGAGCTTCGCGAGCTTCGTGGGCTACCGCGGCGCCGAGGCGTTCTTCCGCTCGCGCGGCGACGCGCTCGACGCGAAGCGCGCGGCGGCGCGGTGGCGCGACGAGCGGATCCTCGACGTGCTCTGGGCCGAGCTGGCGCGCCGCCTCGACTCGGCGTATGCACAGAACCTCTCGGGGGCGGCCCTCGAGCAGGCGCGCGCCGTGCTGTTCGGGTGGGCGCGGGGACAGCTCGCGGGCCCCGTGGGCCAGTCGCTCGAGACGTACGATTGGCGCCGCTTGGCCACGGTCCCGCTCAACAACGCCGTCGTGATCGCGCAGCGGCTGTACCGCATGAACCTCAACTTGTTCGAGGAGATCTACGTGCGCTCGAACGCGGACTTGCGGGAGACGATTCGCGCGATCCAGATCCGGGTATTCACGCAGCCCGGGCAGGATCCGTATCAGGCGTTGTACTCGAGACCGGGGCTGCCGGCGGACTAAGAACGAAGGCGACGGACGAAAAGGCGACGGAAGGACGGAAGGGGGATGCAAGGCCGTCTCTTACCCCCTTTCCGTCCTTCCGTCGTTCCGTCGCAGTTGTCAGTTGCCCCGCAGCCTTTCTGCTTCTGCGACCCTCTGCAGTGCAATCGCATACGCCGCCGTCCGGAAGGTCACGCCCTTCTGCTTCGCGAGATCGCGCACGCCCCCGTACGCCTTGGTGATGGTCGCTTGCAGCTCGCGGTTCACCTGCTCGTGGGTCCAGCGGTACTGCTGCAGGTTCTGCGACCACTCGTAGTAGCTCACCGTCACGCCCCCCGCGTTCGCGAGGAAGTCGGGAAGGACCGGGATCCCGCGCTCCTCCAGGATCCGGTCGGCGATGGGGGTGGTGGGCTCGTTCGCACCCTCCACGAGTACCTTGCAGTCGAGCGTGCGGGCGTTCGTCTCCCGCGTGATGACGCCGCCGAGCGCCGCCGGGACCAGCCAATCGCAGGGGACCGTCCAGATCTGGTCGTTGGTGATGGCCTTGCCGCCCTTCCATTCCAGCACCGGTCGCCCGCCGGCGGTATGGGCGAGCAGCGCCGGGATGTCGAGCCCGCTCTCGTTCACGACGCCACCGGAGACGTCCGACACGGCGATCACTTTGGCCCCCGCTTCCGTGTGCAACAGCCGCGCGAGGTGCCCCCCGACGTTGCCGAACCCCTGGATCACCACGCGGCTCCCCTGGAGCGGGATCCCGAAGTCGTGCGCGTACGCCGTCATGACGTACATGACGCCGCGCCCGGTCGCCTCCTCGCGGCCGAGCGAGCCGCCGAGGGAGACCGGCTTGCCGGTCACCGCGGCCGGCGTGTAGCCGTGACGGCTCGAGAACTCATCGAGGATCCAGGCCATCACCTGGGCGTTGGTGTTGACGTCGGGGGCGGGGATGTCGCGGTACGGGCCCAGCACGATGGAGATGCGCTGCGTGAAGCGCCGCGTCAGGCGCTCGAGCTCGAGCTTCGAGAGGCGTTTGGGGTCCACGGTGACGCCGCCCTTCGCGCCGCCGAACGGGATGTCCATGAGCGCCGTCTTCCACGTCATGATGGCCGCGAGCCCCAGGACTTCGTCGTGGTCCGCGTCGGGGTGGTAGCGGATGCCGCCCTTGCAGGGGCCGCGCGCGCCGTTGTGCTGGATGCGGTACCCGGTGAAGACCTCGATGCGCCCGTCGTCCATCCGCACCGGCACTTCCACTTGGACTTCGCGGAACGGGCGCATCAGGATGCGGCGCATGTAGTCGTCGAGGCCGATGAGGTTGGCGGCACGCTCGAACTGGCTTTCGACGATCGACTTCCCCGACATCGTGGTGCGCGCGGGGGCAGCGGGGCCGGGGGGGCCAGTGGGGCCGGAGCCGGAGCGGCCGGGTGTCGTCAGGGGACGCCGCTGGGAATCAGGCCGACTGCAAGCGCCGGCCGGCGAGCCGGCCGGCCGGGTGCTGGGCCTCGGACAGCGCGTGCGGGACGTTGGTCCGGCGGGCCCGCCGCCCCCCGCCGTCGGTGAGGACGCCGATCACGTCGGCGTCGGGGACCTCCGCGGGCGCCTCCGCGGGGTGTTCGAGCACGAATACCAGGCCGGAGGCGTGCTCGGAGACGGCGCTCGTCACCGTGGCCCAGCCGGCGTCCGCGGGCTGCGGACGCTGCGCGACGACCAGCGGGCAGGTGCGGGGATCGAACCCGGTGCGCGTGACGAGCGGCGCCCCGAGCGTGTCGGCCAGCGTGTGCCACACGGGGAGCGCCGGGCCGAGGGCGACGATCTGCCCGAAACGCCAGCCCGAGTCGCGCGCCAAGTCGAGGAAGGCGCCCGCCAGGGTCGCGTCGTCCGGAGCGTCCTTCGCTTCGTCGGGGGCGAGGACGACGGTGCCCGTGTCTGCGAACCAGCGCTCGGCCAGCGTCAGTTCGTCGGGTCGGCGCGGGGCGTAAAAGGCGTAGCGCTGCGTGGCGGCGATCTCGCGTTCCGCCGCCTCGCGCTGCTCGCGGTGTTCGGCCGCCTGGGCCGCTCCCTCGTACGCCACTTCAGCTGCCTGGTAGCGGCCGGCGTCGCGCAGGATGCGCCCGCGCAGTTGCAGCGTCTCGGTGTGCGGTTCCAGCGCGAACGCCCGGTCGAGCGCGAGCAGCGCGCGGTTGCGGTCGCCCAGCCGGAACGCGGCATACCCGAGCTCGTGCCACACGACCGCGAGGTCGGGATCGGATTCGACCGCCTGCTCGAGAACGCCGATGGCTTCGCGGTAGCGCTCCAGCTCAATCAGCGCCCCTCCCTTCAGCGCCAACGCGAACGCCGTGTCGCCGAACTGGGCGCGGGCGCCCTCCGCGAGCCGCAGGGCGTCGTCGGCGCGACCCTGCGCGCGGAGCAGCTCGAAGCATTCGGCCCAGCAGCTCTTCAAGTCGGGGTGCTCGGCGAGCACGTCGCGGTAAGCTTTTTCCGCATCGGCGATACGTCCTTCCCGCGCGAGGTACCGGGCGCGGGCCATCGCCCGCTCGCTCGGGGCGTCCGGGAACAGGTCGTAAGACGCCGTCGTCCGCATGGCGGCGAATATAAGACTGGACGGGTAGACGGCTAGACGGCTACCCGTCTAGATTTTCGCGCCATGGATACCGACCGCCTGCTCCACGAGCTGACGGACTTCCTGCGCATCCCGTCGGTGTCGACGCTGCCGGCGCACAGCGCCGACTGCCGCGCGGCCGCGGAGTGGGTCAAGGCCGAGCTGCGACGGCTCGGCTGCCGCGACGTGCAGTTCCTCGCCAGCGGCACGCACCCGGTGGTGTGGGGCGTGGGTCCCGAGGTGCCGGGCGCCCCGACGCTGCTCATTTACGGGCACTACGACGTGCAGCCGCCCGATCCGCTGGGCGAGTGGACCACGGCACCGTTCGAGCCGACGGTGCGCGACGGCAAGCTGTTCGCGCGCGGCGCCGCCGACGACAAGGGTCAGGTCTTCTGCCTGCTGAAGGCGATCGAGGCGTGCGGCCGGCCGCCGGTCAACTTCCGCTTCTTGATCGAAGGCGAAGAAGAGTACGGCAGTCGCGTGCTGTTCGAGTTGTTGCAGCGCGAGCCCGAGCGCACGAGGGCCGACGCGGTGCTCATCGCCGACATGGCCTACATCGCCCCGCGCTGGCCCGCCGTGTACACCATGCTGCGCGGGCTGTGCTACGCGGAGATCACCGTGCGCACGGCGCGGTCGGACCTGCACTCGGGGGAGTTCGGCGGGGCGGCGCCCAACGCGCACGAGGAGTTGCTGCGCCTGCTCGGCCGGCTCAAGTCGCCCGACGGGAAGATCAACGTCCCGGGCCTCTACTCGGCCGTGCGCCGTCCCACCAAGGCCGAGCTCGCCACCTGGAAGAGCCTGCCGTTCAGCGAGAGCGAGTTCCTGAAGCATCGCGTCCAGGCGAACGCGCTCACGGGACTCAAGCGATACTCTGTACTCGAGCGCCTGTGGGCGCTGCCGACCTTCGAGATCCACGGCATCATGGGCGGGTTCACGAGCGACGGCGCCAAGACGGTCATCCCCGCCGAGGCGACTGCGAAGGTCAGCCTGCGCCTCGTCCCGGATCAGAAGCTCAAGACCGTGGAACGACAGCTCGCGGCGGCGGTGAAGCGGTTCGCACCCCGGTACGTCCAGGCGAGCGTCCGGTTCCTGCACGGCGCGGACCCGGCCGTGGTGAAGGTCACGCACCCGGCGTTCCAGCTGCTCGATCAGGCGTTCCGCGAAGTCGTGGGGCGGGGCACCGTTCCCGCCCGCGCCGGCGGCTCGATCCCCGTCGTGCCCGCGCTCGGCAAGGGCGGGGCGCCGGTGATCCTCACCGGCATCGGCCTGCCCGATGACCGCCTGCACGCGCCGAATGAAAAGCTCAATCTCACGCAGCTCTGGGACGGGATCCGCGTGTTTCGCAGGTTTTACGAACTTCTCGGAACCAAAGGCGTCTAGGAGAGACGTCACGGAAACCCGTCACGAAAACCCGTCGCGGGGAGGCGTCAACGACGGTGCTTCGTGACGTTGCTCCGTGACGGTTCTACGTGACGCCTTTCTTGCTCAGGTTTCTCAGTCTATTGATATCGTGCTTCGTCAAGCCCCTGCCGCCGTAGCGCTCTTCTTTCCACGGGTCGCCGTGCATGTGATAGCCGTTCTGCTCCCAGAAGCCCGGGACGTCCGCGTCGAGCAGCGTGAAGCCCCGGACCCACTTCGCGCTCTTCCATAAGTAGAGGTGCGGCACGAGCAGCCGGGCGGGCCACCCGTGCTCGGGCATGAGCCACTCGCCACCCCACTTGAGAGCGATCAGGTTGTCCGGGCGATCGAGGTCGGCAAGCGGCAGGTTGGTGGTGAACCCCTGCTCGGCCAGCACCAAGGAGAACTTCGCCTCCGGCTTCACGCCGGCCCGCTCGAGCAGCAGCTGCACCGGGACTCCCTCGAACGTGTTGTCGAGCCGGCTCCAGCGCGTCACACAGTGCATGTCGCAGGTCACGGTCTTCCGGGGCAGCGCGATCAGCTCGTCGTACGCGAGCGTGAAGGGCCGCTCCACCAGGCCCGAGACCTCGAACGTCCAGGTGTCCGTGTCGACGTGCGGCACGGTGCCGTAGTGGAGCACGGGCCATTTCGTGGTGAGGACCTGGCCAGGCGGCAACCGAGGCTGAGAGGCGTCGCGAACCGTCGTCACGGAGAGTCGTCTCGAGCAGGCGTCCTACTCAGGACGTCGCAAACGGCGCGGCCGGACGTAGTTCCGCGACGCCTTCCCGTGACGTCGTTATCGTGACGCCGAACGCCTCCTCGAAGCCACGGACTACAGCGGCGACGGTCCGGTCCCACAAGTCCTGCTCCCTGCTCCCTGCTCCCCGCTCCCTCTCCAGGGACGTCATTACCACGCCCGGAATCCCGCACGGCACGATGCGGTCGAAGGCGGAGAGATCGGTGGTCACGTTCAGCGCGAAGCCATGCCACGTCACCCACTGCTTCACGTGGACGCCGATGCTCGCGATCTTCCGGCCCGTGGTCCAGACACCCGTGTAGCCGGCGTGGCGCTCCGCCGGGATGCCGAGCTCGGTGAGCGCGTCGATCAGCGCCTGCTCGAGCGTGCGGAGGTACCAGTGGAGGTCCTGGCGGTAGCCCGTCAGGTCGAGGATCGGGTAACCGACGAGCTGCCCGGGGCCGTGGTAGGTGACGTCGCCACCACGCTCCACCTCGAACACCGCGACGCCCTCACCCCGCAGGTGCGCCGCGCGCGAGTTGCGCCCCAGTGTCACGACGGCCGGATGCTCGAGCAGCAGGAGCACGTCGTGCGGCAGGCGGCCCTCGATCCGAGCCTGGGCCAGGGAGCGCTGCCACGCGAGCGCTTCGGCATAGGGCACCACGCCGGCTTCGACCACCTCGAGCACGCGGCCGGTCACGACTCCTCCCCCTCCCCCTCACCCTTTCCCGCTCCCCCTTCCCCGGCTTCTCTCGCTCCGGCGATCGCCCACCGGCTGCCCGTGACGCCCACCGCGAGGCCGAGCCCGCCCCACACGACCAACCCGAGCAGGCCCAGGAACCGGTCGGCGACGGCCGCGAGGAACCCGACGAGCAACGCTCCCACGGCGGCCAGCACGCTGATCACGCCGCTCTGCCACAGGTTGTGGAGCGGCAGGCTGCGGCGCCCGCCGAACAGGGCGGCCACGACGACGCCTGCAAACAGGCCGGCGAGGAGCGGGTCGGCCGCGGCCTCGCGGTAGCGGGCCGAGTCGAGACGCCCTTGCAACAGCTTGGCGAGGATCTGGGCGACCGTGATGGTCGTTCCCCCCAATCCGGCACCACACGCGAGGGCGCCGAGCCCGATGCCGAGGGGGTCCTTGCGGATCTCGCTCACATGTGCACCACGCGGCCGAGCGAGTCGAGCGCCGCTTCGGCCACCGCTTCCGACATCGTCGGGTGGGCGTGGATCGCCAGCTCGACCTCCTCCACGGTATACTCGTTCTCGCGTGCCACCGCGAGCTCATGGATCAGCTCGGACGCGTGGGCGCCCACGATGTGGGCGCCGAGGATCTCGCCGTACCGCTTGTCACGGATGATTTTCACGAATCCCTCGGTCTCGCCCGTCCCCCGGGCGCGCCCGTTCGCGGAGAAGGGGAACCGCCCAACCACGTGGTCAAGCTTGCGCTCCTTGCACTGCTCTTCCGTCAGCCCGATGCTCGCCACCTCGGGATGGCAGTACGTCACACTCGGCACGTTGTCGTACTTGATCGGATGCGGCTTCTTCCCGGCGACGAGCTCGACGACGTTCACGCCTTCGCGGAACCCCTTGTGCGCGAGCATCGGCGGGCCGGCGACGTCGCCGATGGCGAAGTAGCCCGGGGCGGTGGTCTGGAGATTCTGGTCCACCTTGATGAAGCCGCGGTCGGTGAGCTGGATGCCGCACTCCTTGAGGCCGATGTTTTCGGTGTTGACCGCGCGCCCCGCCGCCATCAGGGCCACCGCCGCCTCGACCTTCTGCTTGCCACCGTTGGCCTCGACGTCCAGGACGACCTTGTCCTTCGCCACGTTTGCCTTCGTCACCTTCGCGCCGGCGAGCACCTCGATGCCCCGCTTCCGGTAGCTCTTCGTGAGCGCGTCCGAGGCCTCGGCGTCCTCGAACGGCAGGATGCGGGGCAGCACTTCGATGAGCGTCACCTTCGTGCCGAAGGCGTGGAAGATGTCGGCGAACTCCATGCCCACCGCCCCCGCACCGACGATTGCCATCGTCGGCGGTGCCTGCTCGAGGAACAGCGCCTCGTCCGACGAGATCACCGTGGTCTTATTGATCTCCAGCCCGATCTGCGGCAGGCCCTTCACGCGCGACCCCGTCGCGATGGCGACGGCTTTCTTCCCCTCGTACACCTCGTTCCCGACCTTCACCTTCCGACCGGGCTGCACCACCCCCGTGCCCTTTACGACGGTGACTTTGTGCTTCTTCATCAGGAACTCGACGCCCTTCGAGTTCTGGTCGCTCACCCGGCGGGACCGCTGCATCGCCACCCCGTAGTCCGTCTTGACCGCCCCGGCCTCGACCCCGAACTCCTTGGCCTCGCGCAGCAGGCTCGCGACGTAGGCGGAGTGCAGCAGGGCCTTCGTGGGGATGCACCCGATGTTGACGCACACCCCACCGAGCTTCTCCTGCTCGATCACCGCGGTACTCATGCCGAGCTGCGCGGAGCGGATCGCGGCGACGTAGCCCGCGGGCCCCCCGCCCAGGATGATCACGTCAAATTGGTTTGCCAAAGGCCCCCTCCCCTAACGCGGAAGTCGGAACGCGGAACGCGGAACAGGCGGGCCGACGCCCGTGCGCTTGTTCCGCGTTCCGAGTTCCGCGTTCCGCGTTCACAGTAGCATCGCCAGCGGGTTTTCGAGCATCTGTTTCAGCGTTCGCAAGAACGCCGCCCCCGTCGCTCCATCGATCACCCGGTGATCGCAGCTCAGCGTGAGGCGCAGCCGGCGCCGCGGCACCATCTGGCCGTCGACCACCACGGGCTTCGGCGTGATCGTGCCGACCGCGAGGATGGCCGCTTCGGGGGGGTTGATCACCGCGGTGAACTGATCGATGTCGAACATCCCCAGGTTCGAGATGGAGAACGTCGAGCCGGTGTACTCGTCGGGCTGGAGCCGCCGGCTGCGGGCCTTGTCGGCGAGCTCGCGGGCCTCGCGGCCGAGTGCCGCGAGCGACTTCGCGTCCGCGTGGCGGATCACGGGAGTGATCAGGCCGTCCTCCACGGCGACCGCCATGCCGATGTGCACCTCGTTCCAGTAGCGGATGTGATCGTCCTGGAACCAGGCGTTGCACGCCCGGTGCTTGGTGAGGGTGAGCGCCGTCGCCTTGATGATGATGTCGTTGAACGACACCTTGCCCTGCTCGGCCTCCCCGAGCTGGCGGTTGAGCGCGTCGCGCGCCTCGGCGGCACGCTCCATGTCCACTTCCGTCGTCAGGAAAAAGTGGGGGACGGGGCCGAGCGACGTGACCAGGCGTCTCGCGATGGTCTTGCGGATCTGCGTGAGGGGGACGTCTTCGTACGCCGCCCCACCCCGCACCACCTCCGGGGAGCGGGGAGCAGGGAGCGGTTCGCTCCGCTGCACGGCGGGCTGCGGTGCTACGGAGCGAACCTCTCCCTGCTCCACTCTCCCAGCCGTTTCGAGGTCACGCTTCGTCACGCGGCCGCCCGGGCCGGTCCCGGTCACCAACTTGAGATCGACGCCTGCCTCCTTCGCGATGCGCTTCGCCAATGGTGAAGCCTTCACGCGAGTCGCATCCGGCGGCGTGACGGGCGCTGCGACCGGTACCGCTCCCCGCTCCCCGCTCCCTACGGCTGGTGCGGCGCCCGGCCGGGAAGCCGGTGCAGGTGTCGCGCCAGTCGCTTCGCCGGGTGCTGCGATGGTGGCCACGACATTACCGACGGGCACCGTCTGGCCCTCCGCCACTGCCACCTGCCGCAGTACGCCGTCGGCGCGCGCGATCAGGTCCATCACCGCTTTGTCGGTCTCGACTTCGGCCAGCGTCTCCCCCGTCTTCACCGGATCCCCTTCATGCTTGTGCCACTTTACGACGCGTCCCTCCTCCATCGTGGGGGAGAGGGCTTCCATGTAAACGTTCGTGGCCATGGGGGGGGAATCAGTCGAGGTAGAGGACGCGGCGCGCGGCGGCGACCACACCCTCGGGACTGGGCTTCGCGAGCCGCTCGAGCTGCTTGTTGTACGGCATCGGCACATCGGCCTGGGTGACTCGCAGCACCGGCGCGTCGAGCTGGTCCAACGCCTCGCGCTGGATCACATCCACCACCTGGGCGCCGATGCCGCAGTGCGGCCACCCCTCCTCCACCACCACGGCGCGGTTGGTGCGGGCGACCGACGCGAGGATGGCCTCCTCGTCGAGCGGACGGAGCGACCGCAGGTCGAGGACCTCGGCGGACACGCCTTCGCGCTCCGCCAGCTGGTCCGCCGCCTTGAGCGCGACGGCGACGGTCTTGGAGTGGCAGATCAGCGTCACGTTCCGGCCCGGCCGCTTCACGTCGGCCCGCCCCAGTGGCACCAGATGCTCGCCCTCGGGGACCTCTCCCTTGACGTTGTAGAGCATCTCGCCCTCGAGCACGATCACCGGGTTGTTGTCGCGGATGGCCGACTTGAGCAGCCCTTTGGCGTCCGCCGGGGTCGCGGGCGCCGCCACCTTCACGCCGGGGATGTGCGAGAGCCACGATTCCCACGCTTGGGAGTGCTGCGCCGCGAGCTGCAGCGCCGCACCGTTGGGCCCGCGGAACACGATCGGGATCGGGAGCTGGCCGCCGGACTCGTAGAGGATCTTGGCCGCCGAGTTGACGATCTGGTCGAGGGCGAGCACGGCGAAGTTCCACGTCATGAACTCGATCACCGGACGCAGCCCGCCCATCGCCGCCCCCACACCGATTCCGGCGAACCCGAGCTCGGCGATGGGCGTGTCCACGACGCGCATCGGCCCGAATTCCTCGAGCAAGCCGCGGCTCACCTTGTACGCGCCTTGGTAGACGCCGACCTCCTCGCCCATGAGGAAGACGTTCGGGTCGCGCTGCATCTCCTCGCGCAGCGCCTGGTTCAGGGCATCGCGGTACGTGAGCGTCGCCATCAATCGGCGAGCACGTGCGTGGTGAGCTCGGCGGGGTCGGGGTCGGGGCTCTGGTCGGCGAACCGCACCGACTCCTCCACTTCGGCCCGCACCTCCGCGTCGAGGGCGTCGAGCGCCGCGTCGTCGAGGGCGCCGCCTTCCTTCAGCTTGAGCGCGAGCTGGGAGATCGGATCGCGCTTCTTCTGCTCTTCGACCTCCTCCTTGGTGCGATACACGCCGTGCAGCGGGTCCGACATCGAGTGCCCCATGTAGCGGTACGTGCGCACCTCGAGCAGGGTCGGGTGCCCGCCTTTGCGCGCGCGCTCCACCGCGCGCTCCGTGGCGGCGTGGACCGCCAGCGCGTCCATGCCGTTGACCAGCTCCGCCGCCATGTCGTAGCTGCAGGCGTGCTCTACGACGTCCGTCACGGCCGCCACGCGCTCGAACGCCGTGCCCATGCCGTAGCGGTTGTTCTCGCAGCAGAAAATGACGGGGAGCTTGTAGACGGAGGCCATGTTGAGGGTTTCGTGGAAGGCGCCGATGTTGACGGCCGCTTCGCCGAAGTAGCAGAGGCAGACTTGGTCGCCGCCTTTGTACTTGATCGCGAAGGCGATCCCGGCCGCGAGCGGGACGTGCCCGCCGACGATCCCGTGGCCGCCCATGAACCGCTTCGTCACGTCGAACAGGTGCATCGACCCGCCCTTGCCCTTCGAGCAGCCCGTCGCCTTGCCGAACAGCTCGGCCATCACGGCGTTGGCCGAGATCCCGCGCGCCAGGGCCTGCCCGTGCTCGCGGTACGAGGAGATCACGTAGTCGTCGTCGCGCAGCGCCGCGAGCGATCCGACGGCCACCGCCTCCTGGCCGATGTAGAGGTGACAGAACCCGCCGATCTTGCCGAGGGCGTACGCCTCGGCGGCCTTCTCCTCAAACCGGCGGATCAGGAGCATCTGGCGCAGCATGCGCCGCTCGAGCGCGGTGCGGGCGGTGTCGTCGGTCGTCTGTGCGGTAACGGCGGGAGCAGGGGGGGCCATGGCGGTGCCGGTCAGACGGATGCGGTGGCGCGCTCGACCTGCTCCCACGCATGGTAGCTCGAGCGCACCAGCGGCCCCGCCTCCACATGGCGGTACCCCATCTCCCGTCCGAGCCGGCGCAGCTCGGCGAACTCACCCGGCGTATAGTAGCGCGCGATGGGCAGGTGCTGGTTGGACGGGCGCAGGTACTGACCGAGCGTGAGGATGTCGACGCCCTGCGCCCGCAGGTCCCGCATCGCGCCGAGCAGCTCGTCCCACTCCTCCCCCAGGCCGCAGATGATCCCCGACTTGGTGAGCATCCCGGGATCCAGCGTTTTCGCCCGACGCAGCAACTCGAGCGCACGGGGGTAGCGGCCGCCGGGACGCGCCAGTCGATACAGGCGCTCGATCGTCTCGAGGTTGTGATTGAGAATGTCGGGCCCTGCGTCCACCACGATGCGTAGCGCCTGCTGGCTCCCCTTGAAGTCCGGGATCAGGACCTCGACCGATGTGTCCGGCATCCGGCTGCGGATCTCCACGATGCAGCCCGCGAAGATCTCCGCGCCGCCGTTCAGCAGGTCGTCCCGGTCGACGCTCGTGATCACGACGTGCCGCAAGCCCATCCGCTCGACCGCCGCCGCGAGCCGTCCAGGCTCGTCGCGGTCGAGCGCGGCGGGCGTGCCGTGGGCCACGGCGCAATAGGCGCAGTTTCTGGTGCACACGTCGCCCAGGATCATGAAGGTGGCGGCCTTGTGCTCCCAGCATTCCCCGATGTTCGGGCAGTGGGCTTCCTCGCACACCGTGTGGAGCTGCAGGTCCCGCATCAGGTGCTTCAGGGCCAGGTAGTTAGGCCCACCGGGCGCGGGAACCTTGAGCCACGCCGGCTTGCGGGCCGTGAGGGGAGTGAGCGAGGTGGCCATTGAGGCTTGGGGAAGATAGTGAGGCCGGGGAGGGCGCAAAAGGCCAATATTCAACTAGACGGTTGATCGCTCTCCCCTGGCTTCAGGTTCTTCAAGCGGCGCAGCTCATCTTCCAGTTCCGCGTTGGTGGAGAGCATGCCGTCGGCGATTTCGGCGATCTCCTCTGCTTCCTTCCAGCGGCGCTCGAGCTCCGCGACTTCGGCCCGTTCGTCCACGGCCATTTCGAGGGCGAGGCGCCGCTCCGGCGCGAGGCTGCGGAGCGTGAGCTCGCGGCGGGCGACATCGCGGATCAATTCATCGGGTCCCCCGGCGCCCTCCACGAGCCGCGCCGCGTCCTCAGCGCGCTGGTGATCACGGCGGGCGAGGGCCAAGTACGTGAGTCCCTGGCGGAGCGCGGCCTGCGCATCGGGCCCGACGAGCAGCGCGCCTTCGGCACGGCAGTTCGGGCAGCTCAAGAGCAGGGCGACGTCGGCCCGCGCCTCGCGGACCACGCGCGCGTGCGCGACGTGCCGGGCGCGGAGATTGAGGACGCTGCCGCAGCGGTCGCAGATCGGGGACTCGACCAGGGTGACCCGCCGGCGCCCGACCATCCCTCGATACATGGCCCGCGCCAGGTTCGGCATGTTCCAGACGAACATGCCCACGGAGCCGCCTGCCGCGACGTTCACCGCCACGGCGAGCCCCACGGCCGCGACGGTGACCGGCACCACGAACTTCATCTGCTCCCGGCGCCGTGCCCGCAGCCGCTCGCCGTAGCGCCACGTGGCGAACTCCACGCGCGGCGGTTTCCCGACGCGCACCAGGTCGTATCCCTGCCAGCGGACCAGCGCGACCTGCTCGCTCGCGGCGGCCACGCGACCGGTGTGCGCGGCCCGCGCCACCGCCTCGATCCGCTCGAGGCGGTCGTCGAGCGGGGCGAGGTTCCAGCGCGCGCAGCGCGGGCAGATCACCCACAACCGGCCCTTCCACTCGTCGAAGGCGAGGCGCCTGCCGACGCCGAGGCCCGAGGGCCCGCCGTCGCCATCGAGCCGGCCGTTACAGAACGCGCAGGTGCGGTACATAAAGTCCGGGAGCGGGGAGCAGGGAGCTGTACCTCGCGGTGCGCCGGAGGGTACCGCTCCCCGCTCCCTGCTCCCTGCTCCCCCTCCTTAGCCGAATCTATCCACGCGCAGCGACGCGATATCGATGTCCGTGCTCCCGGTGGTCAGCAGGTCGGCGATGATCTCGCCTGTAAGCGCGGCGAGGAGGATGCCGTTGCGCCCGTGACCGGTGGCGTACCACAGCCGCTCCACGTCGGGGTCCCGCCCCAGGAGCGGGCGCCCGTCGGGCGTGACCGGCCGCAGCCCGGCCCACATCCGCGCGACCGGCTGCGTCAGTAACGCCGGCAAGAGCCGGACGGCTCCCCGGAAGATCTGCGCTAGGCCCTCGTTGGTGACGGCGGCGTTGTACCCGGCGCGCTCCATGGTGCTGCCGAGCACGGCCTCGTCGCCGCGAGCGAGCACATAGCCGTGTTCGTGGTACAGGATGACGGGCGGCGTACCGTCGGGCCAGGCGGTGGCGGCCATCTGCCCGCGCATCGGCTCAACGGGAAGGGGGCGCGGCAATCCCGCGACCTGCGGCGACCACACACCGGCCGCGATCACAATGTGCTCGACCGCGGTCGTGTCGCCTGGGGTGACGACCGCAGTGGCGCGGCCGCCCGCCGCCTGCACCCGCTCGACCTTCTCGGCGCGGAGGGTCGCGCCCAGGCGGCGCGCGTCGGCGAGGCAGGCGCGGGTGAGCGCCTGCGGATCGACGGCGCCGTCCTCGGGGGCGAACAGTGCGCCGAGGCCGTCTGGCGCCGCGCCGGGCCAGCGCTCGCGCACCTCGGTGCCGTCCAGCCAGTCGCAGCGCAGGCCGGCCTGGCGCTGGCGCGCCGCCTCTTCCTTGAGCCGGTCGGCGGTCGCGTCGTCGAAGGCCACGGCGGCGATGCCCGCGCGCCAGAACCCGATCTCCATCCCGGTCGTTTCCCGGAGCGCGGGGGCGAGCGCCTCATACAGGTCGCGCGCGCGGACGGAGAGGCCTACCAGGGCGTCGTCCAAGGGCTCGATCTGAGGCGCGAGCATGCCCGCCGACGCCGGGGACGCCGCGGCGGGGTCGGGCCCGGGCTCGAAAATCACCACTTCCAGCCCGCGCAGGGCGGCGGCGCGGGCGCACGCCGCCCCGACCGCGCCCCCGCCGACGATGGCGACGTCAACCGCGGTCACGCGCTGGCGCTCCGTTGAAACCCGCTGCTACATTCCGTCGTACGAGCCCTCGCACTAGGGGCATCACGGAGGTAGCGCCCATGTTCCGCAGCATTCTCGGATTCGCCGTCTTCGCCGTGCTGGCGTGGATCGCCCTCAAGATCGTGTTTGGCATCCTCGGCGGCCTCATCGGTCTCGCGATGACGGTGTTGTGGCTTGCCGCCATCGGCTTCCTGTTCTATCTGGTGCTGCGGGTCGTCAGCCCGAGCACGGCCGACAAGATCCGAGATATGATCAAGGGCCGCCCGGCGGACGCCTAGTCCCGTTCCGACTCGCTTTCCCAACCGGCCCGCGGCGGTTGCGGGAACCAGTCGGAACGGGACTAGCGGTCCCACGGCACTACCTGGCTGGAGTGGACGTGGACGATCTTCCAGCCCTGTGGCTTCTCCTCGCACACGAAGGTGGCGCGGCCGGCCTCCGCCTGGTTGCGCTGTGAGTTGATCCAGCGGTAGTCCACCACGCTCCAGGCAAAGCGGCCTTCCAGGGTCACCGCGGCGCCCGCGACGGTGACCCGGCCGCCGTCCCCGACCCCCGCGAAGCGCGGCGGCGCGAAGCGCGCCCGCGCGTTGGCGACGACCAGGGCGTCGGGCGCGTACAGGGTGTCGGCCGCGCGGTCCCCGGCCGCGTCGAGCACGAGCGCCTGCTGCACCATCTCTTGGATCAGCGCCGGCGTCCGCAGCGCCGCCGTGCCCGGTGGAGCGAGCCGCTGCGTCCGGGTGACGCATCCGGCGAGCAACGCGGCGGTCAGGGTCAGCGCGCCCCGCCTGCTACCGGGACGGGGGGGGCGCATCGAGCTGGCGGATCACCGCCCAGCACAGGAGCGGGATCAGAATCTCGTGGTGGCCGGTGAGCTGGACGCCACGCCCCCCGGCGAGGGTCGGGCGCTCGACGACGTTCACGCGCGGCCGGTAGTGGCGCTGCATGTCGCAGTCGCACGCCGTAAACCCCGTCGGTTTCCCCCCGTGCAGATTGCGCGCCACGGTGAGCGCCTTGAGGAACACCTCGGGCATCACGACCGCGCTCCCCAGGTTCAGGACGACGCCGCCGCCGTCGAGCGCCGGCAGCGACGCGGCGAGGCGCTTGAAGTCGCGGTGGCTCGTCGCGCCGAGCGCCGCGCCGTCGGCTGCGGGATGCTGGTGAATGATGTCCGCGCCCACGGCCACGTGCACCGTCACCGGGATCCCCCGCTCGGCGGCGGCGAGCAGCACCGAGACCTCGGGCGCGGCGAGGGTGCGGCGACGCTGGAGGTAGTCCGTCAGCGCTTCGCCCATTCCGCGCCCGGCCGTGGCGCCCGCGCCGATGGCCGCGTTCATGTCGCGCCCCGTCTCCTCCGCCATGCCAAACGTGCCGTCCGCCAGGCCCGCGGCGACGTCCTCGCTCGTGCCGCCGTAGAGAGCGAGCTCGAAGTCGTGAATCGCGGCGCTGCCGTTGAGAGCGAGATGGGTGAGGACGCCGCGCCGGATCAGCTCGCGGAGCAGGGGTCCGAGGCCGACCTTGATGACGTGCCCGCCGACCATCGCCACGACGCCGCGGTGCCCCGCGGCGCGCGCCAGCTGCTGCGCCACGTAGCGCAGGTCCCGCGCGGCGAGGATATCGGGGAGCGAGTCCCAGAAAGCGGCGAAGCTCTGGTCGCGGCCGGGCGGCTGCGCGAGGAGGGAGGGATCGACTTTGTTGGGGCGCTGCGCGATGGGGACGGTTCGCAACCGCGAGAAGTCCGCCTCGCGATAGTCGGTCATGGGTGCCCCGGACGAGGGTCGGAGTACTCCTTGAGCTTGAGCTGCACGGTGCCGAACGAGAAATTCGACTGCAGCGCGATCATCACCCGCGTGCTGTCGTCGGAGAGCCACATCCGCGCGTCGGCCTTTTCGGCGAAGATGCCGCCGCCGTTGGGGATGCGGGGGCGGACCACGATGGCGTTCCACTTTCTCCCCGCCGCGCCCACGCGCTCGCGGCCGAGCACTTCGACGATCACGGGGTTGCGCTCCGGCCGGAAGTAGCGGTGATACTCGTAGCGCTTCCCGATTTCGAGGGGCACGGTACGGATCCAGTAGAGAAAGGCGGCGTCGTCGAGCGGGTCGGCGACGGTGGGCCGGGTCGTGTCACGGCCCGCTTCGCGGTAAAACCCGGAATCGGGGTAGATGTCGAACTTCCGCTCCCACGCCCGGCCCTTCTCCTCCGTTTGGTTCCAGAAGCGGCGCGAGCGGAAGTCGCCGCGCCCGACCCACGACTGCAGGTCCTGGTGGATGTGGTACCAGAGCGCGCCGCCGTCGATCAGGAACGTGAAATGGACCACCTCGACACCGCGAATCGTGTCGATCCCCGCCACCTGCATCGTCGCGGTACCGACGCTGAACGGCCCGTAGCGTGCCCCGTACACCAGTCGCTCGCCCACCGGGAAGGGCACCGCCCCTGGGAGGGGGAGGGGGAGGGGCGCGATTGCGCCGATCGGGGCTACCAGGGCTCCGGCGCGGACCGTGTCCGCCCGGACGGTGTCTGATTGGGCCCGCAGGTTAGCCCCGCGGGTGAGGGCGGGGCCCGTCGCGAGCAGCGCGACCGCTGCGGTGACGCGGGCCGCGCGAATGATGGGGCGCGCGCGCCATGCCTCGAGCAGCTGGCGCCACGGTCGGACGCGCGAGGGCCGCTGCGCGAGGTCGTACCGTGCCGCGACCGGCACCGCCTCGATCCGCCGGGCGTGCGGCGCGAGCCGGGCCAGCAGCTCCGCGTTCGCGCACCAGCCGTCGGTGTGGAGGAACCGCGTCGTGTCGCGCCGCAGCGCCTGCCGCAGCGCGATCAGCCGCAGCGCCACGAAGCCCGACACGGTGTCCGTGAGGCCCGGAAGGGAGGGGAGCAGGCGCGGCGCCCAGCGGCGCGCGAAGCGCAGCGCTCGCGAGGCTTGCCCCCGCTGCTCGACCAGTTCCGCGACCACGAGGTCGGCCCCGGACTCGAGGCGCTTCACCATCTCGTCCATCGCGTCGGGCGAATGCACGAAGTCCGCGTGCAGCGTGATGGCGCAATCGCGCTTGGGGCGGTCGGTGCGTTGCAGCGCCAGGGTGAGCAGCTCGGCGAGGCTGGCGGCGTAGCCGCGGCGCTGCTGATGGGTGACGAGCGCCATGGGCAGCACCTTGGCGTAGGACTCGAGCACCGCGCGTGTGTCGTCCGTGGAGCCGTCGTCCAGCACGAGCAGCTGGTACTCGCGCGGAAAGGCGGTGAAGACCTGACGTACTTTCCAGAGCACCAGCCCGGCCGTGCGGGCTTCGTTGTGCACCGGGACGCAGACGTAGATCATGGCCCTGCAATCTAGATCAGCGAGCGATACAGGGCCAAGACGCCTTCCGCCATGGCGCGGGCGGTGAACTGCGGGGGAAGGGGGAAGGGGGAAGGGTGGTCGAGTGCCTGCAACACCTTCCGAGCGAGCGCCTCGGCGTCGCCGACGGGCACCAGCCACTCCGCGGGCACGATCTCGGGCAGCCCGCCGCCGCGCGTGGCGACGACCGGCGTGCCGAGTGCGAGCGCGTGCAACACCACGCTGCCGAGGCCCTCTTCCTGCGACGACATCACGAGCACGTCCGCCTCCCGAATGAGCGCATCCGCTTCCGATATGTACCCCAGGAGATGCACGCGATCCGCGAGCTGGAGGCGCGCGATCTCGGCCGCGAGCGCGCGCCGCAGCTCGCCCTCGCCGGCGATCGCCCAGTGGAGATCGGGGTGGGGCGCGCGCGCGGCGTGCGCGGCGCGGAGCAGGGTGCGCTGGTCCTTGGGAGGCTCGAGCGCGGCGACGTTGACCGCGAGCGGCGTGCCGGCCGGCAGACCGAGGCGGGACCGGATCCCGAGCGGCCTGGCGGCCGCAGCGCGCACCTCGTCCGGATCGATCCCGGAGGGAATCACGGCGATCGCTGCCGGCGGTACGCCGGCCGCCACCAGTGTCGCCTGCACGGCTTCGGAGATCGCCACGATGCAGTCGGCACGGAACAACGAGCTCGCTCGCCGCACGGCGAAGACCACTCGGCGCGTGGCAATGGTGCGGGGCCTGGAGCCGTCGTCCCGGAGCCAGCTCCTGGTCCGCGTGGCGATCCCCAGCGCGTGGCCGTCGTGCGCATGGATGATGTGAGGGCGGAAGGCGTTCGCCTCCCGGATCAGGCTCCACCACGCGCGCGGATCGAGCCCGATGGTCCACGGCACTTCGCACACCGGGACCGCCGCCGCCGCGGCGCGCCGCGCGAGCTCGCAGCCGCGCTTGGTCATCAGGCGCTGCTCCACACCCGCTTGGCGCGCCAGCTCCCGCGCCAGCAGCCGGACCTGATCCTGCCCGCCCCGGTACGCGCGCCCCGAGTCGATGTGGAGGACGCGCACCGGCGGGCTCAGGCCGGCTGCTGCGCGGCGTGGCCGAGGGCGCTGCGCAGCTCAGCCAGCGTGAACGGCTTGTGGAGGTACGGCCGGCCCAGCCGTTCGAGGAACTGCAGCGTATCCCCGCGCACCGTGTCCCCGGTGGCGAAGATGATCCGCTCGGCCGCGCGCGGGTCTTGCCGGGCAAGCCTGGTGTACATGTCGCGCCCGGAGAGATGCGGCATGCGCAGGTCGCAGATGATGACGTCGAACGCTTCGGCCAGGGCACGCTCCAGCGCGTAAGTGCCGTCGCTCGCGACCTCGACGGTGTGGCCCCAGCTCTCGAGCGTGGCGCGCATGTAGTGGAGGATGTGCGGCTCGTCGTCCACCACGAGGATGCGCAGCGGCCGTCCCGCCCCCGGGGTGGCGGGCTCCGCCTCGGCCCGCGGGGGTGCGGCGCCGATCGGCAGTTCGACGGTGAACGTGGCGCCAGCCCCCGGCTTCGTCTCGAGCGAGATCCGCCCGCCGTGCTCCTTCAAGATCCCCTGGCTGATCGACAGCCCGAGACCGGTCCCCTCGCCCTCTCCTTTGGTCGTGAAGAACGGCTCGAACACCCGCGCGGCGATCTCCTCCGCCATCCCCGGCCCGGAGTCCGTCACGGAGACCGCGATCCCGTCGCGCCCGCGCTTCGCCGCGATCCAGATCCGCCCCGACGGGGCGTCGCTCGCGATCGCCTGGCACGCGTTGTTGATCACGTTCACGAACACCTGCTTGATCTGGTTCCCGTTCACCTCGACTTCGGGGAGGGCCGCTTCGACCTCGAGCGTGGCCTCGACCTTGTGCGCCATCAGCTGGTTGCGCAGCAGCCCCAGCGTCGACTCGAGGATCGGCTTGATATGCTGGCGCTTGCGCTCGCCTTCCTGGCTGCGGGCGAACGAGAGCAAGTTCTTCACGATGTTCGCCGCGCGCTCGGCCTCCTGGCGGATCACCTGGAGCGGCTCGGCGAGCGAGGAGGGGACCTCTCCCGCCTCGGCAAGGAAGTCGCTGAAGCCGACCACCGAGGCGAGGGGGTTGTTCAGGTCGTGCGCCACGCCAGCGATGAGTTGACCAATCGCCGACATTTTCTCAGACTGTATGAGCTGCTCCTGCAGCCGGCGCCTGTCCGTCTGGTCCTCGAACACGAGGACGGCGGCGCCGGGCTCGGCCATGGGGATCGTCGTGAGCAGCAGGATGCGCTCGCCAAACCGGATCTCGACCGAGGTCGGGGCGGCTTCGGCGATGGCGCGCGCAACCGGATCCGACCACGCGGGCGGCACCAATCCGAGCCAGGGCCGCCCGGGGATGGCGGTGACCGGCGTCTGGATGAGCTCGGCGAACACCCGGTTGGCGCGGCGCACGGTGCCGTGCGCGTCGACGATGCAGATCGCCTGGCTGATGGCGTCGACGGTCTTCTCCCACTCGCGCTTCGCCGAGGAGAGGAGCACGACCAGCCGGGCGTTTTCGAGCGCGATCGCCGCCTGAGCAAGCACGGCGGAGACGAGCGTGAGCTCGGCCTTGCCGAAGCCCCCGGGGCGGTCCCGCGAGAGGGACACCGCACCCATCGCGCGGCCAGTCGCCACGAGCGGTACGCCCAGCCAGGACCCGGGCGGCTCCTCCACGAGATCGGCCCCGCGCCGACGCGCCTCTTCCTTCACGTCCTTTGGGAAGGCGAGGGGGCCCCGGCGCAGCGCCAGCTGGAGCAGCGGGTCGTCGGTGCGCGCCGGAGCGGGGTTGGTGTCGTAGGTCACCGCGAGGCGGTTGGTTTCGGCGTCTAGTAGGATGACGGACAAGCGGTCGGGCTTGAGCAACTCGATCAGCGTCCGCGCCACCATCTCGACCACCGTCGCCGGGCGGAACGCGCCCGCGAGCTCCTGCGCCAGGGTCGTGAGCCGCACCAGCAGCTCCACGCGGGGGGCCGGCGCGGGCAGGGGGGCGGGGGCGGGGGCGGGCGTAGCCGGCTTAGAAGGAGATTTGCGCATGATCTTGGCCAACGTCCGTGGTCGTCTGCGGGCACAGGACTTTCACCTGGTCGCGCTCGCCCTGGCACGCGGCGACGCGGGCCGGCGCGCGCGCTACGAGCGCCTGCTGCTCGAGGAAGGGCCCGACCGGCTGCTCGACGAGCCCGGACTGCTCGACGCGCTGCTGGCGCTGCGCACACTCGTGGCGCCCTCGCCGGTGCTCTTCACCTACGTCGCGGTGCGCCACACGCTGCGCGCGGCGGGGGTGGACGACTGCGCGCTGGCCGAGTACCTGGCCGCGCTGCTGCTGGAATTCGGCGATCATGATCGCCATACCCGTATCCGCCGCACCGACGACGAGCGTTACCACTATCTCGTCGACATGGTGGCGGAGCTCACCGACCTCGACGACACCGGCGAGCGCGGATTCCTGCTGCGCGTGCATCTGGGCAACTACAGTCTCTGGCTCGCCGGCCTGTTCCCGGACTACATCGCGGCCCGGCGCTCCCGCCGGGGGGGGCCCGACCTGCCGTACTACGACGCGCTGGGGCGCCAGGGGTACCAACTCGCGTCCGAGCACCGGCTCGCCCAGCACTTCGGCGTCGCCGGAATCTACCGCGCCGCCGCCGAGCGGTTTCCCACGCTGCGCGTGGCGTTCAATCGCTTGAGTGACCGCGTGTTCTTCCCGAACGTCAGCACTCCGGACAAGATACTGCGCAATCTATAAGCGCAGGGAGCACAGAGCAGCACCCTCCGGTGCACCATCGCGCACTGCTCCTTGCTCCGTGCTCCGTGCCTACTCGTCCAAGAACCGCGTTGGCACCGTCGTCGCCGCTTCGACCAACTGCTCCGCCGACTTCACGAACCGCACCACGATCGGCAGCGAGCCCTTGAGGGCGAGCTTGCGCTGCATGATCCCGGCGATGGGGCCGAGCTCCTTCCGGATCACCCGCTTCCAGTGCGCGTAGTCGCCCGAGATGACGAACGGCGCCTGCTCCGCCTCGCCCTGCGACACGACCTTGGCTTCCCGGCATGCGCCGCGCTCCAGGTCGAGCCAGATGCCGACCGGCTGCGGGAGGCCGATCTCCGGCTGGGGATTCACGACCAGCGCCACGGCGCCGTGCGTCCATTCCGTCGACGCGGCGCGGTACCCCTGGCTCGCGTTAATCGCCACGCCGTAGGCGCTCACCCACTCGACCGACGGGAAGGCGAGGGGGGTGCTCACGCGATCGCCGCGGCCAACCCGCGGAACAGCGCGCCCTCGACGTCGTCCTCGGGATGCCACTGCACGCCGAGCGTCCACGGGTCGCGCGGATCCTTCGGCTCGGCGCCCTCGATCACCCCGTCCTCCGCCCAGGCGGTGGCCCGCAACGCCGGAGCGAGATCGCGGATGGCCTGATGGTGCCGGGTATTCACCGCGGTCTCCACCGTGCCGATGGTGCGGTGCAGGAGCGACCCGGGCTCGACCGCGAGTCCGTGGCGCGCGCTGGCGTCGGCGTGGTTCACCGGCCCCGGCCGCTCGCTCGCCAGGTCCTGGTAGAGCGTGCCGCCGAGGGCGACGTTCAGGATCTGGATGCCGCGGCAGATGGCGAGGGTGGGGAGGCGGCGCGCTCGCGCGCCCGCGATCAGCGCCACCTCGACCGCGTCCCGCCCGGCGTCGGTCTCCCCGAGCTTGGGGTGCGGTGGGGCGTGGTAGCGGGCCGGGGCGACGTCCTCGCCGCCCGTGAGCACGAGGCCCTGGACGCGGTCGAGCACGGCGCACGCCGTCTCGGGGTCGAGGATCGGCGCTACGATGACGGGCACGAGCCCCGCACGCGTGAGCGCCTGCACGTAGGCGGTGTTCAGGGCGACGCGCTCGCGGCCCGCGTCGGTGCGGCGCGTGGCGCTGACCGCGACGACTTTGCTCACGGTTGCGGCGTCGCGGCGGCCGGGGGGGGGGCGCCGAGCAAGGGGCACCGCGGGTTCGAGACGTTCGCCCAGCTCACGCGGACGCCGTACAGCGGGATCGTCTTGTCGCCTCCCGTCACGCTGCCCAGTTGCGGGTACGTCTGCGGCGGCCGCTGGCCCTCGTAGAGCAGCACGCCTTGGGCCCGCTGGGTCGAGTCGTCCACGACGAGGAGACCGTACACGGTTGTATCGGTGGGGAAGGGCGGGAAGTTCGAGCCCTGGTACGCCATCGTCAGTCCCTGCGCGCGGTAGGTGATCACGACCGTGCTCTGCTGCGCGGTGCCGGCGACGCGCGCGGGGAGGGAGCCGGGGAGACCACGTGGCGCGTCCGTGAGGACGTAGGGCAGGACCTTCAGCTGTTCCTGGATCAGCGATGGGCCGATGAGCTGCGCCATGCCGCACGTAGGCGAGCGCGACCGGTCGCCGCCGCAAGACACGAACAGCGTCACGCTGCACAGCGTCACGCGAAACGACGTCGCGTGGAACACCGTCATCGGGCGGTGACCACTTCGACGACGCTCGCGGGATACGGAGCATCGGCGCTCACGCGCCGGAGCTCGATCGAGTCGGCGTCGGGGACGAACGAGGTGCCGAAGCGGAGAGTGTCGGCCGCGAGCCAGGCGGCGGTGCGCGCCTTCGCCGACGCCGGACGCTCGAGATCCGCGCCGATGATCCAGCGGCCCGTGCCGCGCAGCGGTCCGCCCTCGATCTTGGAGCGCTCGTCGGCACCATGGTAGCGGCGGTACAGCCGCCCGGAGATCCAGTCGCCGGGGTGCGACTCGAGCGTGACGCGGATGTAGACGGTCGAGTCGACGGGGACGGTGCGGGTGGCGGGCGCGGGCCCGGAGCGGAAGACACGCGTCAGCTCCCAGGTGCCGTCGAGCGGCGCTCCCTGAAAGGCGCACAGCACGACGGCAGCGGTGACGCCGGGGAAGGGGAGACCGAGCATCGCGCTAATCTAATACTTCCAAGCGAAAATCATGGAAATCGTGCGCACCGGCTCGAGTGTGCCGGGCGTCAGACTATAGAGGTAGTTCAGGGCGTTCGTGACGAGCAGCCGCACCGACAGGGGCCCGCGCTCCCAACCGGCGCGCAGGTCGAGGACCTCGGCAGCCACTCTGGGGTCGTTCGAGTAGGGCCCGCCCAGCTCGATGCGCTCGATGCGACTCACGTAGCGGAAGTCGCCGCCTACGCTCAGCGACCGCCAACCGTAGTCCACGCCCACGGTGACGAGATGCTTGGGGCGGAATGCGAGCACGGAGTCGGTCGCGAGGTCCCGGGCGTCGAGGAACGTGTAGGAGAGGGTGGTCGTGCAGTTCCCCGCGAAGGGCAGCGCGACGAGCGACACGTCGAGCCCCCGGAGCCGCGCGCGCGACACGTTCCGGAACTGGATCGCAGGGACGCTGTCGTGGGCGACGCTGTCGTAGATGACGATGAAGGTCGGCTCGATCAGCCGGCGCGCTTCGGTCCAGAACACCGCGCCGTCGAGCCGGGCCCGGGAGCCGAGTGCGGCGGCGTTGCCCAGCTCGAACGACCACGCGGTTTCAGCGGCGAGGTCCGGATTCGGGATCACCCGGAACCCGAACGCCTGCGTCGAGACGAACAGCTCGGCGAGCGACGGCGCCCGGAAGCCGCGGCCCACGGAAACGCGCCATGTTCCCGCCCCCGTGGGGAGCACGGCGCCGATCCGCGGGCTCAGCACGCCGGAGAGCGCCCCGCCGTCGCGCGCGATGAAATCCATCCGGGCACCTGCCGTGAGGCGAACCGGGCCCGCCCGCTGCTCGCCCTCGCCATACACGGCGAACTCGCGCTGGTCATGCGAGCGGACCGTCGCGCCGCTGGCGGTCGGATCACCGGTGAAGATGTTCGAGGTGACGTCGGAGTAGCTCGCTTCTGCACCGACGGTGGCCACGCCGTCGCGGGCCGTGTGGATCCCGCCCCGGACCTCCGCGCCGAACCGGTTGGCGACCCCGAAATCGTCCCCGCTCGGCCGCAGGTCGGTGAAGTGGGTGCGGATCCACGAGCCCCGCGCCTGCCACGTGAACCGCGCGGATGGCGTGCGCTCGAGCGTCGCGGCGAGATAGCCCTTGTCCGACCTCGTGTACGCCCCGCGGTTGCCCCGGTCGATCATGAAGGGCTGGAAGGCGAGCCCGCGGTCGTCGCACTGACCCGGCTCGCACCACGGCTCGCCGACGTCGTACTGATGGCTGGTCCAGGAGCCCGACGCGGTGACCCGGGTGTCGGGCGCTGGATGCCACTCCGCCTTTCCGGCCGTCTCCCACTGGTCACTCTTGTCCTGCTCGCGGTATCCGTCTGAGTGCCGGCCGCCGAGGGTGAGGCTACCGCGCAGGATCTCAGTGCCGTACGAGCCGGTCACGTCGAGGCCGCCCAGCCCGCCCGTGTAGTCGCGGAAGCTCCAGCGGTCGTCGGGGGGGTTCGCGTAGCCGCCCGCGGTCGCGCGCACCCGCCCGTGGAGGCCGACCGGGACGTCGTGGGTGATGAGATTGACGACGCCGCCGAACGCGGCCGAGCCGTACAAGGAGGAGCCGGCGCCCTTCACGACCTCGACCTTGTCCACCTGCTCGAGCGGCACCATGTCCCAATCGATACCGCCGCGGTCGCCTTGGTTCGCGGGCACGCCATCCACCAGCAGCAGCACGCGCGACCCGAGGCCCTCCACGAAGCCGCTCGAGCCCCGGATGTTCACCTGCCCGTTGAGGAACAGCACGCCGGGCGCCTTGTTCACCGCCTCGTCTACGGTGCTCATCGCGCGCCGGGCGATTTCCGAGTCCGATACGACCGCCACGCTCGTCACCGCCTGGTCGAGCAGCTGGGAGCGCTTGGCGGCGGTGACCACCGTGGGTTGAACGAGGAGCGGCCGCTCCCGCAGCACGAAATCGGCGCGCACCGAGTCGTCGGCCGCCACGGCGACGAAGCTGCTCTCGGCCCAGTAGCTGATGCGCGTCGCCCGCACCTCCCTCCGACCGGTCGGCACGTCCGCGATGCGGTACCGCCCCGTTCCGTCCGCGACGCCCGCCAGGGACGTCCCCCGGATCCGGACCGCGGCAGCGGCGATCGCTCGCCCGGCCGTGTCCACGACCGTGCCGTACACCATGCCGGTGCCCTGCGTGTGCGCGGCGCCCAGCGGCGCAGCCAGCAGCGACCCGAGCACGATGACAGGCTTCAGGGGCATGGGGGGAAGTAGGTGCAGATGCGGTTCATCTTGCTGAAGTCGATGACGAAGTTGATCGAGTCGGTGCCGGTGACCACGACGACGATGCCCGTCCCGTGGGACGTCGTGTCCCCGTCGTCGTGGTAGAAGCCGACCTCGCGCAGCAGGGTGTCGGCGTTCGTGGCGCTCAACGGCTCGGTGCTTTTCTTCTTCCACACCGCCAGCACCCACTCGTAGGTGCCGGGTGGGACGGCCAGCGCGTAGCGGTGCGGCGGCCCGCCGGCGGGCACGGTGGCCGGGGGGAGCGGCTGGAAGTTGAACAGGTCGGTGGGCGCCTGGGGGAACGTCCGATAGGTGAGGACGAACAGTGCATCGGTGCTGTCCTTGAGACTGTCGGGCAGCTGGCCTTGGTACGTCACCGTGCCGCAGATGCCCGGGCATCCGGCCGTGGGTTTCAGACCCTCGTTGCACGCAAGGGTGGCGACGCTACACGCGAGAAGAGCGCGCCAGCGGCGGCTCGGCATGGGTGCAATCTTTGGGTCACCCGGCCGGGCCGTCAACTTGACCCCTGTTTCAGCGCGGAATAACGTTGAGTCCGCCATGCCGATCTACGAGTACCGCTGCACGAAGTGCCACGAGCGCTTCAGCCAGCAAGAGGGGATCGAGGAGCACGGCCGCAGGCGGCCCGCCTGCCCCAAGTGCAAGTCGCGCGCGGTGGAGCAGGTGTTCTCGCCGTTCTTCGCGAAGACGGTCCGGAAAAGCTAGCGTCCCTTGTTCGAGCGCCTGCGGGATGCGCTCCGCGCCGCACTCGACGCGGCGACGCCGCCAGGGAACTTGCGCGACCTGGCGCGCCAGATGCGCGAGGCGGTGGTGGAGGCGAAGCTGGCCGTCGCGGACACGCGTGATGCCGTGACGCGGACCGAGGGCGAGCTGGCGCAGCAGCGTCAGCGGCTCGCCGACGCGGAGCGGCGGGGGCGGCTCGCGGCCGAGATCCAGGACCAGGAGACGGTGGACGTCGCGCAGCGCTTCGCGGCGAAGCACCGCGAGCGGGCCGGCGTGCTCGAGCACAAGCTCGCGGCGCTGCGGGAGGAGCTGGCGCTGTACGAGCGGGAGCTGGCGGACATGCAAGCGCAGCTGGTCCGCGCCGAGCGCGACCGGCCGCGCAGCGAGGCGGAGCGCTCGGTGGAGCGGGCCTGGCGCGACCTCGAGGCTGCGGGCGGCGCGCGTCCGGCGACCGATGTCCGGGACGAGTTGCTCAAGGCCGAGCTGGATCGCGCTGCGCGCGACGCGGCGGCCGAGCGCCAGCTCAAGGAGCTCAAGAAAAAGATGAAGAAGGATTAGCGCGTGCTCCCCCTGCTCCTCGCGGTCGCGCTGCAGCAGCCGAATTCTCGCCCACCCGATCTTCTCAAGCGCGCTCACACCTACAGCATCGTCGCCTACGACTCCGCCACCGGGGATTTGGGCGTGGCGGTCCAGTCCAAGTTCCCCAACGTCGGGGGCATCGTGCCGTGGGCGAAGGCGGGCGTCGGCGCGGTGGCCACCCAGTCGCTCGGCAACACGGACTACGGCGAGAAGGGGCTCGAGCTGATGGCGCTGGGGGCCACGGCCCCCGAGGCGATGCGGGTCGTGATGCGGAGCGACCCGCGGCCGGCGCAGCGGCAGGTGGGCATGGTGGACGCGCGCGGCACGGGCACCACGGCCAGCTGGACGGGGGATTCGTGCTTTGACTGGGCGGGCGGAAAAGTCGGTGGTCAGGCGGCCGGGCGGTCGGGCGGCAAGGGAGAGATGATCGTCGGACGAGGCTACGCCGCGCAGGCGAACATCATGGTCTCCGACCAGACGGTGAAGAACATGGCCGAGGCGTTCGAGCGCGCGGCGGGGTCGCTTGCCGATCGGCTGATGGCGGCGCTCGTGGCGGGGCAGGCGGGGGGTGGGGACAAGCGGGGGATGGAGTCCGCGGCGCTGCTCGTGGTCCGGAAGAACGGCGGCTACCTCGGACTGAACGACCGCTACATCGACATCCGCGTGTACGACGACACCAATCCCATCCGTGAGCTCCAGCGGCTGTACGAGCTGCACCAGCTCTACTTCTTCACGAGCCGCGCGGAAGACCTGATCCCGCTCACGCCCGACGTCGTGAAGCGCCTCGAGCCGATCCTGATGCGCGAACCCCTCGGCCAGCGAGCGAAGTGGCTCGACGCGCGGCAGGGGGTCGCGAACCGCACGTTCCTCGAGGCGCTCGCGAACTTCATGTACTGGGAAAACTACGACGTGCGGGTGCGGATGGACGGCAAGATCGATCGGGTCGTCCTGGACGACATCCTGAAGCGGCGCAAGCAATGAGCCTGGTCCGTCGCATGCTCGCCTTCTTTCGTGAGGCGTTCGGCACCCCACGGGCGGCCGGCGACGGACGGCGCTCCGGAGGCACCATGGAAATCAAGCGCGACCGCATGGTCTTTCTCGGCTACGGCAAGTACTGGCGCTCGGATGCCATCGTCGGGTTGATGCCGATCGAGGAGGACCGCGGCCCGAAGCGGCGTACCAACGTCTTCGTCGAGGGGCGCGCGGAGCCGATCATCGCGTCGCGCACCGAACAGAGCATCCTCGAAGACATGGGGGCCACGGAAGGGGGTTTCCAGACGCAGGCGCTGCGGGAAGCGATCACCGAGCTGCTCGCCGCGTTCCACGAGTTCTCGCCGGTGCTGCGCCGCGCCCTCTTGAGCGAGCATCACTTCGACGTCGAGAAATGGGAGCAGCGGCTGGGCGAGATCCTCCGCGCGCCGCAGGCCTCCCCCTCGGAGCCCGTCGAGCAGAACGAGTTGTTCGATTGATGGTCGCGCCGCGCGCCGTGAAGGTCGCATCCGAGCCCGGCTGGTTCGGGCATCCCCGCGGGCTGTCCACGCTCTTCTTCACGGAGATGTGGGAGCGGTTCAGCTATTACGGGATGCGGGCGTTCCTCATCCTCTACATGACCGCCCCCGTGGCGGCCGGTGGGTTGGCGTTCGACGTCAAGCGGGCCGGCCACATTTACGGCCTCTATACCGGCAGTGTCTGGGCGGCTTCGATCGTCGGTGGGCTCATCGCGGATTGGCTGCTCGGGCAGTATCGGAGCGTCCTCGTTGGCGGGGTCCTGATCGCGCTGGGCCATTTCACCTTGGCGTTCCACCCCCTGCCGTTCTTTTTCGCCGGTCTCGCGCTCATCGTGGCTGGAACGGGCCTGCTCAAGCCCAACGTGAGCACCATCGTCGGCTCGCTGTACGATGCCGCCGACGCGCGGCGCGATGCGGGGTTCTCGCTGTTCTACATGGGGATCAACCTCGGCGCCGCCATCGGGCCGCTCATCGCGGGCTGGTTGGCGCAACGGGTCGATTGGCACGCCGGGTTCGCCTGCGCGGGGGTGGGCATGACCCTCGGCCTGATCCAGTACGTCCTCGGCCGGAACCGACTCCGGCCGTTTATGGAACGGATCCCCGCCAGAGCATCCGCGCCTGCAACGGACGCCGCGGCGAGCTCGGCGTCTGCGTCAGCCGGATTCTTGGGGTTCAAGGCGGTCGAGTGGAAGCGCGTCGCGGCGATGGCCGTCTTCTTCCTATTCGCCAGCATCTTTTGGGGCGCGTTCGAGCAGGCGGGGTCGACCCTGAACCTGTTCGCCGACCGCTACACGCGCCTCGCCCTGCTCGGGTTCTCCTTTCCCGCGAGCTGGTTCCAATCGGTGCCGCCGGTGTTCGTCATCATGCTCGCGCCCGCCTTCGCCTGGCTGTGGGTCCGGCTCGGCCCGCGCGAGCCGTCCAGTCCGGCCAAGTTCGCATTGGCGCTGCTCTTTGTCGGGCTCTCGTTCCTCCTGCTTGTGCCCGCGGCGACCGCGGCCCAGAGTGCCGAGGGCGTCCGAGTCAGCCCGCTCTGGCTCGTCGGAGTCTATTTCCTGCAGGAGCTCGGTGAGGTGAGCCTCTACCCGGTGGGACTGAGTCTCACCACGAAGCTCGCCCCGGCACGCATCGTCGGCCTCTTGATGGGAGTGTGGCTCTTATCCATCTCGGCGGGCGACCTCATCGCCGGGTGGATCGCCGGGCTCTTCAGGAGTTACCCGTTACCGCAGCTGTTCGGCGCGGTGGCTGCGACGGCTGTCGGAGCGGCGGTGGTGCTCGCGTTGCTCATCAAGCCTCTGCGACGGCTGATGGGCGGCGTGCACTAGTGCCGTTCCAACTTATTGTCCCGAATGGCAGCCGCACCTCCTTGGGGGGAACAAGTTGGAACGGCACTAGCCGAGCTGTGGCGGACGCGCCACGGTGACGCCGCGGGGTCGGGAGGGGTAATAGTGGGTGATCCTCAGCCGCAGAGGCGCTCATGAGACGCATCTCCTTCGCCACGGCCGTGGCGCTGTTGGCCGGGCTGCTGGGTTGTCGCTCAACCGAGTCGGTGGGGCCACGGGGCAACTCCCAGTTGATCGGCGGTGGGCTCGAACAGACGGTCGAGCTCATTCCTGCCCAGCCCGACTCGGGTCAGGAAGTTCACATCCTGTCGGTCGTCACGAACAAGAGCCAGGACTCGGTCGCCGTCGTGAGCCGGATTTGCGGCCTCGACCTCGCGGGCAATGTCGCGTTGGTGATGAACTACGCGAGGTGCGCGGGCTACAGCCGCGACGTCGTGCTCGCGCCCGGCGACACCGTGACCGGCACCGACATGCGTGTCGTCGCATCGCCGCCGGGGCGTTACGCGCTGCTGGTGCGGCAGCTGCTCAAGCCCGACGCGTGGGTGGAGATCCCGGTCGCCGTGCAGTGATTGGCTGACGCGGGCGTCACCGCCCGCTCCCGAGCCTCCGCTCGAAGAACTCCGCCGCAGCCCGATACGCGGCGACCCAGTCGGCGTGCGTCAGGAAGTCGTGGATCTCGTCGGGGAAGATCAGCTGCTCCACCGCGACCCCCTGCGCCCGCAGCGCGGCCGCCAGCTGCACCGACTGGCTGAACTGCACGTTGCGGTCGTCGTCCCCGTGCACGAGCAGCACCGGTGAGCGCCAATCCTTTACATAGGCGATCGGGGAGGATTCGTTCGCGAGCTTGGCGGCGTCCGCCTGCTTCCGCGGGTCGTAGTCCGGCACCCAGTTTTGGATTTCGATGTTCCAGTCGTGCACGCCGTGCAGGTCCACGCCGGCCGCGAACAGGTCCGACGCGCGCGCCAGGCCCATCGCGGTCAGGAACCCGCCGTACGATCCGCCCCACAGGCCGATCCGCTTGGGGTCCACGTCCGGCCGGCCGCGCAGGTATACACCCGCTCCCAGCACGTCGTTGAACTCGCTTGCGCCCTGGGCTCCGTAGTGCAGCGCCTCGCGGAACTCCATCCCGTAACCGATGCCGCTGCGATAGTTCACCGAGAGCACGACATAGCCGCGGCTCGCGAGGTACTGATTGAGCGCGTACGCGTTGCGGTAGTAATAGAAGTAGTGCCAGCCGAGCAGCATCTGCCGCCGCGAGCCGCCGTGAAAGAAGATGACCGCCGGCCGTCGCTCGCCGGCCTTGAGGCCGCGGGGGAGGAACAGCTGGCCGTGGATCAGCATCCCGTCCGCGGCCGAGTAGAGCACCGGCTGCGGGTCGACGAGCGCGGCCTCGGGGAAGTCGGCGGGAACCGCGCCCGGCGCGAGGTCGCGCGGTGCGCCGGAGCCGATGAGGATCGCCGGGCGCGGCGGCTTCCGCGTCCCGGCGCGGACGAATGCGAGGCCCTTCCCGTCGCTCGTCAGCAGGGGCATCCACTCGAGGTCGGTGCCGCGCGTCACCGGGGTCGGGGGCGGGGGCGGGGGCCCCGCACTTACGGCCACCTTCCAGATGTGGCGCCGGTCGATGTCGTCCTCGTTCGAACTGAACACGAGCGTCGCCCCGTCCGGGCCCGGAGCGACATGCTCCACCTCGAACGCGCCTGGGGTGAGCAGCGTGGCTCCTCCCGCCCCGCCCTGGGCCGGCACCGAGTACAGGTGCGTCCAGCCGTCCTTCTCCCACGGGAACACGATCCGGTCGCCCGCGCCCCACACCAGTTGATTCGCGGTCACGACCTCCCGGAACACCGAGCCGCGCCCCGTGTCGGCGACCCAGACCGGGCGCCCGGCGCCGGTCGCGACGTCGGCCACGCGAATGGACCACGGCTGCCCCGACCGCTCTGGCGTGAACGGCAGCCGGCCCGCGCTCGCGGGGATGCGGATGAACGCGATCCGGCGTCCGTCGGGCGACCAGGCCGGCTCGGCATCCGAGTCGACGCTCGGGTCGAGGAAGCGCAGCGTCTTCGCCGCGACGTCGTACACGGCGACGAATGCGTGGTCGCCGCGGTCGCTCACGAACGCCAGCTTCGAGCCGTCGGGGGACCAGCGCAGTGAGCCCGCCGAGCCGCGGGCATGGATCAGCTGCTCCGCTGCGGTCGTGTCGCCTAGGCCCGCCCACCAGACCTGCCCCTGCTTCACGAATGCCACCCGGTCGCCCTTCGGGGACACGGCGGGCGAGTTGCCCTCGCCCAACCGCCGCGGCGCGCCGCCCGAGAGCGGTTGCAGCCACACCGCTTGCTCGACGCCCTTGACGAGAGTGTGCGGGTTGGGGTACTCGCCGCGGCGGTTGGACTCGCCGCCGCGCACGTACACGATGGCGCGCGCGTCCGGGGTCCAGTGGAGGTCGGAGATCTCCTGCCCGTCGTCCTCCGCGTTCGCGGTGACCGCCCTGCCCTGGTAGTCGGGCGGCGCCGCGACCCAGATGTTGCGGGCCCCGCGGGCATTGAAGATCCAGGCGACCGCGCCGCCCGCCGGCGCGGCGACGAGCTCGTCTGGAAAAGGCGCGCTCATCACCTGGTCGAGCGTGAAGGCCGGCTGCTGCAGCGCGAGGAGGAGAAGCAGGACGGACATGGTCAGTCTCTTGAAGAGCGGGTGGCAGAAGCTACCTTCGGCGGGGGAGCGGTCAATCTGCTGGTGTCCCGAAACCTGTGGGGGTGACGATGCTCAAGAAGATCGGCGCGGTCCTGCTGGCGGCTGGCCTGGTCCTGCCGTACAGCCCCGGGCTCCGGGTCATCACCGCGGTGTGGGACGACGCCGCGGTGATTCTGTTCCAGGGCTCCACGGTCCTCATCCTCATCGCGTACGTGCTCCACACCTTCGTACCGCCGCTCGCACGGTTCCACGAGCGGCACGGGCAAGCGCTGCATGGCTTCTTCCGCATGGTGTTCTTCGTCCTCGCCGGCGCGTTCTTCGCGACAGCCTCGGCGGGGCGCGCGGGATGGCCGCGGCTCCCACACGTGATCATCGCGCTCGCGATCACCGGCGGGCTGCTCTACTGGGAGCAGGGGCGCGGCACCAAGACCACGCGGCTCCCGCTGTTGCTGCTCATCTGCCCCGGCGTGCCGCTGATCGCGTATTTCTTCGACACGCTGCACGCGGGCGGGCTGCTGTACGGCGGCTGGGTGTTCACGGCGGGCTATGTGGTGGCGGTCGTGGGCGAGGTCTTGGATCTCAAGGCAGCGCCCAAGGTCGCGCACGGCGGCTAGGCCCGCTCAGTTGAAGCGGGTCGTTCGCCACAGCAGCAGTCCCGTGCCGCCCAACAGCGCGAGCATTGCGAGCACGAGCGCGGCGATCGCGCCCCAGGCGAGGGGGAGGTCCGGGACGCGCGCCACGCGGGCGAGGCCGACGAACACCGCGGTTGCCGTGGCGACGAGGAGCCAATCGAGCCAAGTGCGGCTGTGCGCGGTCGTGCCGGCGCTCTCCCCCGCGAGCGCGGAGCGGACGTAACCCGGATCGACGCCGTAGCGCTCCCCTTCGCGCGTCGCCGCGTCCTGCCAGCGCCGATGCTCGGATCCCGTGGCGGACGCGAGCGCGATCCCCACCGCGCCCAGCGCCATCAGGAGCGAGCCCCCGACCACCTGCGCGTACGTCTTGCCCGGGCCGCCGTGCAGTTCGCCGAACACGAGCATGCCCCAGAGGAGCCCCCACAGCTGGTTCGTGTTGGAGAGGGGGATGCCGCGGCTGATGCCGACGTACTTGGCGGCGTACTGCTGGAACAGGTCGCCCACCACCCACACGAAGCCGCCGAGCAACAGCCAGAACAGCACGTCGCGCGCGCGGCCGAGCTCGGCGAGCAGGGCCGCCGGCCCGCCGCGGTCGGCGAGCGCCAGCGCCGTCATCATCCCGAGCTCCCCGATCGTGAAGAACGTGACGAAGGAGAGCGGGTTCATGCCCGTGAGGTACGCCTTGCGGTACGGGATGTACATCGTGCCCCACAACATCCCCGCGGCGAGCGCGGCCGCGACGCCGCGGGCGGGGTGGCCGGCGGGCGCCTGGGTCGACGACGCGATCGCCAGCAGCGCCGCGCCCCCGAACATCACCGCGGCGCCGCCCAGCACGCCGAGCCAGCGCGCGCGGCCCGCCTCCCGCAGCTCGCTGAAGAACACGACGCCCCAGACGATGCCCAGCAGGCTGTTCGCGTTCCAGAGCGGAAACGCGATGCTCAGGCCGATGTCCTTGATCGCGAAGATCGTGAGCGTGTTGGCCACGGCCCAGAGGCACCCGGCGAGCGCGGCCCACACCACGAGGTGCGGCGCCTGGCGCAGGTCGGCGCCCACGGCGGCGGTGCCGCGCAGCAGCGCGGGCAGGCTCCAGCGTGCGAGGAACACGCCACACACCATCGTCAACGAGATCACCACCGGAGAGATACCGAGCGACACCATCTTGGTCGGCGCCTCGGCCGCGCCGAGCCAGGCGCCCGCGGTAAACCCGCTGAGCACCCCGACGAGCTGCAGCCGGCGCAGCCGCGCGGCAGCTAGCGGATCCACTGCAGCACCAAGAGACCGAGCAGCAGCACGGCGACCGGCACCCAGAACTGGGCGTCGCGCAGCACGGCGGCGAGGCGGCCGGAGGTGCGCGGCCCGTTCACGGGGTGGTGCCCGGCTCCCAGCTCAGCTCGCCCACCTCGGCCAAGGCGCGGCCCTTGAGCTGATCCGTGTCCGCGCTCACCCCGACCGCCACGATGGCGGCCGGCGCCCGGTCGAACACGAGGCTGTAGTCCCGGAACGGGTCGCGGCGCTCCATGTGCCACGAGCCGTCGGCATCCTCGGCGCGCTCGAGCACCAGGATGCCGCGGCTGCGCCCGGTCCAGGAGAGGAAGTGCTCGCCGCGGCCTTCCCGGTTGCCCCAGCTATAGAACACGATGCGGCCGTCGGCGAACGCCACGAGCACGCGCACGGGCGCATCGTCGCGCGCGCGCTGGCGCAGCGTCGCGGTGCCGAGCGGCGTGCTCGTGCGCCAGTTCCATAGCAGCGTCCCCGCCGCGGGGCGTAGCGGCGCGCGCAGGCGGTAGGTGGCAAACCCCGCGGCGTCGGCCGCTTCGATGCGGAGCGTGTGCGCGCGCGTCACCCGGAACGCTGGTGATGCCGCGCCTTTCGCGCGCTGCAGCGTCCAACCGCTCGGCAGGCCGGGCGCCGCGGGCACGAGACTCAGGTTCGTGAGCGCTTGGAGGGCGAGCAGCGCGACGGCCGTCACAGCGGCTGCTCCGCGAAGTGGCAGGCGGCGAGCTGCCCCGGCGCGACCGGGCGCAGCGCCGGGGGCTCGGTGCGGCAGCGCGCGTTCTTCTTGGGATGCGGGCAGCGCGGGTGAAACGGGCAGCCGGGCGGCGGGTTGGCCGGCGAGGGTACTTCGCCCGGCAGGACGATGCGCTGGCGCTGCGCCTTCGGGTCCGGTACCGGCACGGCGGAGAGCAACGAGGTCGTGTACGGGTGCCGCGGGGTGGCGTACAGCGCGGCGGCGGGCGCGCGCTCGACGATCTTGCCGAGGTACATCACCGCGACGTGATCCGCGATGTGCTTCACCACCGCCAGATCGTGCGCGATGAACAGGAACGTGAGCCGGCGGCGCTGCTGCAGGTCCGCGAGCAGGTTCAGCACCTGCGCTTGAACCGAGACGTCGAGCGCGCTCACCGGCTCGTCGAGCACCAGGAACTGCGGCTCGACGGACAGGGCGCGCGCGATGCCGACGCGCTGGCGCTGGCCCCCGGACAGTTCGTGCGGGTAGCTCGTCGCGAAGCTCGGGTCGAGTCCCACCTCCTCGAGCAGGGACCCGATGCGGCGCTCCGCCTCCGTCCCGGCCGCGAGCCGGTGGATCGCGAGCGGCTCAGCGAGCGCCTGGCGCACCGTCATGCGGGGATTGAGCGACCCGTAGGGATCCTGAAACACGATCTGCATGCGCCGCCGCAGCGCGCGCAGCGCGCGCGCGTCCAGGGCCAGCACGTCCTGGCCGTCGATCGTGATGCGGCCGGCGTCGGGCTCGATGAGCCTGAGGATGGTGCGGCCCACGGTCGATTTCCCGCACCCCGACTCTCCCACCAGCCCGAGCGTCTGACCCGGGGCGATCGCGAACGACACGCCGTCGACGGCGCGCACGGCGCCCCGCTGCCGGCCCAGCCCGAGGAACCGGCGCTCACCGGGGAAGTGCTTGACGAGCCCGTCGACCGCGACGAGGGGGGCCGAGAGGTCGGTCACGTGTGCGGGGTGCGCCGCCGCGGTTCGGTCAGGAGCCAACAGCGCACGGAGTGGGTGCCGGGCTCGCCGGTGCCGGCGTCGAGCAGCGGCGGGGCCTCCTGGCGGCACCGGTCCCAGGCGTACGGGCAGCGGGGGTGAAAGCGGCAGCCGTCGGGCCACGCGGTCGCGGCGGGGACCTGTCCCGGGATGCTGTGCAGCCGGCCGCGGGCCCGGGCCGCCGGCGCGTCGAGCCGCGGCACGGAGGCGAGCAGCCCCTCGGTGTACGGGTGGAGCGGGTGCGCGAACAGCTCCGCGGTCGGCGCTTGCTCCACGACCTGGCCCGCGTACATCACGACGACGCGATCCGCGCTGCCCGCCACGAGCCCGAGGTCGTGCGTGATGAGCATGACCGCCATGCCGAGCTCGGCCTGCAGCCGGTCGAGCAGTTCGAGGATCTGGGCCTGGATCGTGACGTCGAGCGCGGTGGTCGGCTCGTCGGCGATGAGGAGCTTCGGGTGGCATACCAGGGCCATCGCGATCATGACCCGCTGGCGCATGCCGCCGCTCATCTGGTGGGGGTAGTGGTCCACCCGCTCCGCAGGATCGGGAATGCCTACCAGCTTGAGCATCTCGATAGCGCGCGTCCGCGCTGCGCCGCGCGACAGCCCCTGATGGACGATCGCCGCCTCGGCGATCTGGTCGCCCACCGTGAACACCGGGTTGAGCGACGTCATCGGCTCCTGAAAGATCATCGCGATCTGGTTGCCGCGGATCGCGCGCAGCTCCCGGGGCTCGAGCGTCAGGAGGTTCCGCCCCTCGAACTCGATGAAGCTGCCGGGCCGGATGTGGCCCGGCGGCTCGGGGATGAGGCGCAGCACGGACAGCGAGGTGACCGTCTTGCCGCACCCCGATTCGCCGACGATGCCGAGCGTCTCGCCGGGAAACAGCTCGAAGGAGACGCCGTCCACCGCCCGCGCGGTGCCGCCGCCTTGCTCCGTGACGAAGTAGGTCTTCAGGTCGCGCACGCGGAGCAGCGGCTCCGTCACGCCGCCTCCTTGCGCGGGTCGAGCGCGTCACGGAGCGCGTCGCCCACGGCGTTGAGCGACATCACGACGAGCGAGATGGCGAGCCCGGGAAAGGTCGATGTCCAGGGGGCGGCCGCGATCGTCTGCCAGCCGTCGGTGATCATGTTGCCCCAGCTCGGCTTCGGCGACGGCACACCCATCCCGAGGAACGAGAGCCCCGCCTCGAGGAGGATCACGCTGCCGATCCCGAGCGCGGCCGAGACGATGATCGGCGCCGCGGCGTTGGGCAAAACGTGGCGCACGATGACGCGCGCCGGCCCGGCGCCCAGCGCCCGCGCCGCCGCCACGAACTCCCGCTCGCGCAGGCCGAGCACTTCGGCGCGCACCAGGCGGCTCGTGCCGAACCAGCCAGTGAGCCCGATAAGCAGCACCAGCACCGGCAGCGAGACACGGTCCCACAGCGCCACGACCATCAGGAGGACGAAGATGCGGGGGATCGCGAGTCCGACGTCGACGAAACGCATCAACGCCGTGTCGACCCAGCGACGGAAGTAGCCGGCGATGGCCCCCACCGCCGCGCCCACGGAGATGGCGACCAGCATCGCGAGCGTGCCGATGCCGAGCGAGAACCGCGCGCCGCACACGAGGCGGCTCCACACGTCCCGGCTGTAAGGATCCGTGCCCAGCAGAAACCGGAGGGACGGGGGCTGGTTCGCGAGGTGCACGATGTCGATCTGGAGGTAGCAGGGATACGGCGCGACCACGCGTGCCGCGAGCGCGATCGTCACGAAGAACGCGAGCACGAAGACCCCTGGCGCCGCCGTCGGGTGGCGGAAAAAGCGCCGCCCCGCCGCGCTGGCACCCGCGCGGCGTCGCGTCTCCCCCGTCACCACCAGCGCGACCACGACTGCGCCGGCGAGGGCGAGCCAGCTCCAGACGGTCATGCGTCCGCCACCCTGATCCGCGGGTCCGCGACGGCGTAGCACACGTCGGCGAGCAGGTTGCCGAGCACGACCATTACGCTCGCCACGAGCGCCGTCGCGGTCACGACCGGGTAATCCCGGTAGCCGATGGCCGTGACGGAGAGCCACCCCATCCCCGGCCAGGCGAAGACCATCTCGACGAGCACCGCGCCCGTGAGCAGGAACGGGAACGCCAGCCCGAACAGCGTGATGATGGAGAGCAGCGCGTTGCGCAACGCGTGCACCAGGAAGACACGGCGCTCGCTGAGCCCCTTGGCGCGCGCGGTGCGCACGTAGTCCTGCCCCACGACCTCGAGCAGCGCGGTGCGCTGGTAGCGCGCCGTGTTGGCCGCGCCCACCAGGCCGAGCGTGCACGCCGGGAGCACGAGGTGCCAGAGGCGGTCGGCCGCGCAGCGCAGCGAGTCCAGGTGGGGACAGAGGACCGGGTCGTGCGTGCCGCCGACCGGGAACCAGTGGAGCCGCTGCGCGAACACCAGCAGCAGCACTAGCCCCAGCCAGAACGTCGGCATCGAGTTGACGAACAGGCCGGCGTTCCCCAGGGCGATGTCGGCGAAGCGGCGTGCCCGTGCGGCCTGATAGACCCCCAACACGAGCCCGAGCGCGAAATCGATGAGCAGCGCCGCTGCCGCGAGCACGAGCGTGTTCGGCATCGCATCGCCCAGCGCGTCGATCACCGGCCGGCGCTGCCAGAACGACACCTCCAGGTTACCGTGCAGCACCTCTCGAACATACTTGGCGTACTGGACCCAGATGGGCTGGTCGAGCCCGAACTGTTTCCGCAGCCGCGCGCACACGTCGGGCGCCACAGCCTGGACGTCGCTCTGGCCGCACGGCGAGCCGCCGGCGAGGTGGGTGAGGAAGAAGGTGAAGGTGACGACCGCGAGGACGATGGCGATCGCGCTGGCGAAGCGCCGCACGAGCCACGCCGTCACCTAGCGCTCCGCGCGGTCTCGATCGGTCAGCCGGTCGCCGGGAATGCGCCAGGTGCGGAGTAGCGCGAGCCACGAGTCCGGACGGATCGTCACGTCGGTGATCCGCCGGTGCGCCGCCGCCACGGCGTCGGGCGCGAACAGGAAGATCGCCGGCGCGTCCTGGTTCAAGAGCTCGATCGCCGCGCGCCACGTGCGGCGCGCCTCGGCGCGGTTCGTCGCCGCCACCGCCCGGTCCACCAGCCGGTCGAACGCGGGGTTCACGTAGCGCCCGTGGTTGGACCGCGCCAGCCCGGCCTGCGTCCAGGTCTGCGGGATCCCGGAGGACGGCGTCGGGTCGGTGACCCAGGTGTAGAGCACGGCGTCGAACCGCCCCGCCCGGGTCCGCTCGCTGAACAGCCCGAGATCCACCTCGTCGAGCTCGACCTCGGCGCCGATGGTGCGGAACTGCTCCTGCAGCAGCCGGGCGTACTGGCGACGGATCGCGCTCGTCGTGGGGACGAGGATGCGGAACGCGAGCTTCTGGCCGGCGCGGTCGCGCACGCCGTCCGAATCGGAGTCGACCCAGCCCAGCCGCGCGAGCAGCCGCACCGCCTGCGCGCTGTCGTGCGGCAGCTCGCGCGTCTCGGGATCCCAGATCCAGGTGAGCTGGGACAGCGGCCCCGGGGGGACCTTGGCGAAATCACCGAACACGTTGCGGAGCAGCCGCGCGCGGTCGACCGCCATGGCGAGCGCGCGGCGCAGCTCGCGGTCGCCGAACAGAGGATGGGGCTTCGTCGTGTCGCCCGGCGCCGCAAGGTTGAACCCGAGGTAGCCGTACGCCGACCCCTTGTACGGATAGGTCACAAGCTGCGGCGCCGCCTGCACCCGTTTCACGTTGTCGGGCGAGCCGAGCTGCTCGGTGACATCCGCCTCTCCGGCAACGAGCTGCGTGGTCACGACCTGAAGATTGGGTGTGAACCGAAAAATGACCCGCCGGATGTGCGGGCGCCCCAGGAAGAACGCCGAGTCGGCGGCGAGCTCGAGGCTCTCACCGGCCTTCCAGCCGACGAAGCGGTAAGGGCCGTCTCCCACGGGGGCGCGCCCGAACGCCGCGCTGCGCCACTGGTCCCGCGGGATGGTGCGGAGCAGGTGCGCCGGCAGGATGCGCATGTGATACACCGCGTCGTAGAACATCTCGGGATAGCGCTCCCGAAACCGGAATACCGCGGTGAGCGAATCGCGCGCGGTGACCGCGCTGATGAGGCGCAGCGACGAGCGGAACGGCGAATTCACGAGCGAGTCGTTGTAGGTGTCGTAGGTGAATACGACGTCCGCCGCCGTCACCGCCTCCCCGTCCTGCCAGCGCGCCCGCGGGTCGAGATGAAACACGAGGGTCACCGGTCCGTCCCATTCCCACCGCTCGGCGAGCTGCGGCTGGAAATCCTCGTCGCCCAGCGTGTTCCCCGACGTGCCGAGGTCGGCGAGCTTGAGGAACAGCTGGTCGTACACGTCGCGGCTCGCGGCGAGCTCGCCCACCGGCGGGAGCAGGATGTCGGGCTCGCCGGCCGCCGCGATGACGATCGTGCCGCAGTAGTCGCCGGTGCAGCCGCCGCGTCGCTCACAGCCCGAGAGCAGCGCGAGGAGCAGGCCCGCCATGGCGAGGTGGGGGAGCAGGCGGCCGTGCAGTCGGGGGGGGAGGGTGGTGGTTGGCATGGCGCGAAACATTCTACGGCGCCGCTAGCGGCGCCAGGTCCAGGCGGGGTCGGAAAAGACGGCGGCAGAGGGCGGGAGAGGGCGGTCGAGGGCGGTAGGGGTGATCGACCCGTCCCACGCTGCGATAATGGCCCCGGCCACCTCATCGAACGAGACCGAGCGGCCGAGCACCGTCGAGAGCGTGGTCTCCCCGCTCCCTGCTTCCCGCTCCCTGCTCACGCGCCCCACCATCGCCTGCGAGCCGTCGAGCAGGATCGAGCCGTGCTGCAGGAACGCGGCCCCTTCCCGCAGCTGCGCCGACCCGACGAGCTTGCGGCCACCGACGAGCACCTCGCCGCCCACGGGCGTCGCGAAACAGGCAGCCGGACGGTCGGACGGTCGGACGGTCGGACGGTCAGGCGCGAGTGTCGCCTCCGCCCCGAGCGTGCGCAGCGCCGCGGCGAGCCGCGCGTGGATCGCGCGGTAGCTCTGGCGCAGCGTTCCGAACATGGCGACCGGCGCGGCGACGGCGTATGTGACCTCGTGCTCGTGCCACACCGCGCGGCCGCCGGTAGGCCGGCGCACCACGTCGATCCCGAGCCGCGCTAGGCCCTCGCGGTCGTAACGCGCGCGCGCGGGCTCGTGGCGGCCGAACGAGAGGCACGGAGGGTCGAAGCGATACAGCCGCAGGAACGCTCGGCCGGTGCGGTGGACCTCCGCGAGCAGCGCAGCGTCGAGCGCCATGTTCTCGGCGCCAGGGCGGCCTCGCGGCTCGAGGAGGAGCTCGGCTGTCCGACTCTCAGTCTGCCGCAAGCGCATATGCCTCCATGGGCGGACAGACGCACACCAAGTTCCGGTCCCCGTAGGCAGCGTCCACGCGTCCCACCGAGGGCCACACCTTGTGCTGGCGGGTCCAGGCCGCGGGGAATGCCGCCCGCTCGCGCGTGTAGGGCCGGTCCCACGCGTCGGCGATCACGTCTTCGAGCGTGTGGGGGGCATTGGTGAGCAGGTTGTTGCCGCGCGGCTGCGTGCCCGCCTCGACTTCCCGGATCTCCTCGCGGATCGCGATGAGCGCGTCGCAGAAGCGGTCGAGCTCCTCCTTCGACTCGCTCTCTGTGGGCTCGATCATCAACGTGCCGGGCACCGGGAAGGAGACCGTCGGCGGGTGGAACCCGTAATCGATGATCCGCTTCGCGATGTCATCAACCTCGATGCCCGCAGACTGCTTGAAGGGCCGGCCATCGATGATGCACTCGTGCGCGATGAGGCCGTTCTGCCCGGTGTAGAGCAGCGGGTAGTGGGGCGACAGGCGCCGCGCCATGTAGTTGGCGTTGAGGATCGCGATCTTGGTAGCTTGGACGAGGCCTTCGCGTCCCAGCAGCGCGATGTAGGCCCACGAGACTGGGAGGACCCAGGCGCTGCCCCACGGGGCCGCCGACACGGTGCCGCACGGCTGCTCCTGCCGCAGCGGCACCACGGGGTGGTCCGGCAGGAACGGCGCGAGGTGCGCCGCCACGCAGATCGGTCCCATGCCCGGTCCGCCCCCGCCGTGGGGGATGGCGAACGTCTTGTGGAGGTTCAGGTGGCACACGTCGGCCCCGATATCGGCCGGGCGGCACAGCCCCACCTGCGCGTTCATGTTCGCCCCGTCCATGTACACCTGCCCGCCGTGCGCGTGCACGATCTCGCAGATCTGGCGGATGGACGACTCGAACACGCCGTGGGTGGAGGGATAGGTGACCATCAGCGCGGCGAGCGTGTCCTTGTGCTCCGCCGCCTTGGCCTGGAGGTCCCGCACGTCGATGTTGCCGTGGGTGTCGGATTGGACGGGGACGACCTGAAGCCCGGCCATGACCGCGCTCGCGGGGTTGGTGCCGTGCGCCGATGTGGGGATGAGGCACGTCGTGCGATGGCCCTCGCCGCGCGACCGGTGATAGGCCCGGATCACCAGCAGTCCGGTGAACTCCCCCTGCGCGCCGGAGTTCGGCTGCAGCGACACCCTCGGGAAGCCGGTGATCTCCGCCAGCATGTCCTCGAGCTGGCGGAACAGCGTGCGGTAGCCCGTGGCTTGCTCGCGGGGCGCGAAGGGGTGCAGGCGGTTGAACTCGCGCCAGGAGAGCGGGACCATCTCGGTCGTCGCGTTGAGCTTCATCGTGCACGAGCCGAGCGGGATCATCGCCGAGGTGAGGGAGAGATCGCGCGCCTCGAGCCGCTTGATGTAGCGCAGCATCTCGGTCTCGGAGCGGTAGCGATGGAACACCGGGTGCGTGAGGTAGCGCGACGTGCGCCGCAGCCGCTCCGGGATTGCGGTGTCCGCTCTCACGCCGAGGTCCTCCACCATGAAGGGCAGGACCTCGTTGAGCGAGAACGCGGCCACCAGGTCGGCGAGGTCGCCCAGCGTGGTGGCCTCGTCGAGCGACACCCCCAGGCGGGTCGGGGAGATGGTGCGGAGGTTGATGCGGCGGGCGCGGGCGGCGTCGATGAGCCGCGGCAGGGCCCACGCCTCCACGTCCAGACACAGCGTGTCGAAGAACTGCGAGTGCACCACGCGGTATCCGAGCCGTGTGAGCGCCTGGGCCAGCAGCACCGCGAGCATGTGCACGCGCTCGGCGATGCGCCGCAGGCCCTCGGGGCCGTGGTACACGGCGTACATGCTCGCCATCACGGCGAGCAGCACCTGGGCGGTGCAGATGTTGCTCGTCGCCTTCTCGCGGCGGATGTGCTGCTCCCGCGTCTGGAGCGCCATGCGGAGGGCGGGGCGCCCCGCCGCGTCCTTCGACACGCCGATGATGCGCCCGGGCACGTGGCGCTTGTGCTCCTCGCGCGTCGCGAAGAACGCCGCGTGTGGGCCGCCGTAGCCCATCGGGACCCCGAAGCGTTGCGAGCTCCCGACCGCGATGTCGACGCCCCACTCTCCCGGTGGCGCGAGCAGCGTGAGCGCGAGCAGATCCGTCGCCACCGTGACGAGCGCCCCGGCCGCGTGGGCCCGCTCGCAGAGGCCACGGTAGTCCTCGATCTTCCCCTCCGTCGTGGGATATTGCAGCAGCGCGCCGATCACCCCGGGCCGGAACTCGAAGGTCGCTGGGTCCGCGACGACGGTTTGGACCCCGCGTGCCTCGGCGCGCGTCCGCACCACCGCGATCGTCTGGGGGTGGCAACCCTCGGCGATCATGAACATCGGCGCGGCGCCCTCCTCCGCCCCCGGGCGCGCCACCGCTTCGGTCAAGTGCATCGCTTCGGCGGCGGCGGTGGCTTCGTCGAGCAGGGAGGCGTTGGCGATCGGCAGAGCGGTCAAGTCGGCGACCATCGTCTGGAAGTTGAGCAACGCCTCGAGCCGGCCCTGCGCAATCTCGGGCTGGTAGGGCGTGTAGGCCGTGTACCAGCCCGGGTTCTCGACGATGTTTCGCTGGATCACCTGCGGGGTGAAGGAGTGATGGTACCCCATGCCAATGTAGGAGCGGTACAGCTGGTTCTGGGCCGCGAGGCCGCGCAGCGCCTGGAGCACTTCGCGCTCGGTCCGGCCCGGCGCCAGCGCCAGCGGGCGGCGCAGCCGGATGTCGTCCGGAACGACCGCGTTGATGAACGCGTCGAGCGAGTCGTAGCCGAGCGTCGCGAGCATGGCACGCGCCTCGTCGGGACTCGGGCCCACGTGGCGGGTTTCGAAGCGATCGGCGGGGGAGAGGGTGGCGCGCACGGTCGACATAGCGAAGGCCAGCCTTGTCTCGTCAGGAAATGGTGTAGGACTGCCCGGGCTTGAGCACGACGACCTCCGCCCGGCTTCCGACCTGGCGTCGGAACGCCTCGGGATCGGCCTTGATCACATCGAAGGTGTCGAAGTGCATGGGGATCGCGACGCGGGGCTTCACGAACTCGACCGCCCGCGCCGCGTCCTCGATCCCCATCGTGTAATTGTCGCCGATCGGCGCCAGCATCACGTCCACGCGCCCCACGAGGAGCTGCATCTCGAGCGTCAGCCCGGTGTCGCCGCAGTGATACACCGACGTGCCGCCCAGCGTCACCAGCAGCCCGCACGGGCTCGTCGTGTAGCGGCCGGCGTCGTCTCCGTGGACCTGACCGCCGTGAAACGCGGGCACGAGCTTCACGCGGCCGAACGGAAAGTCATGCGTACCGCCGATGTGCATCGCGTGCGCCCGTGCGCCGCGCTCATCGCAGAACATCGCGAGCTCGAAGGGGGCGACGATGATGGCGCCGTCCCGCTTGGCCACGGGAATGGCGTCACCCAGGTGGTCGCCGTGGCCGTGCGACAGCAGCACAGCGTCGATCTTGGGAAGGCGGTCGACGGAGATGTCGGCTGCGGGATTGCCCGTGAGAAACGGGTCGATGATCAGCCGACGGCCGTCCGCCTCGAGCACGAAGCAGGCATGGCCGTGGAAGGTGAGCTTGAGCATACGGATGACGTCATTGTCCAATATGCTTCTTGTACTGGTCGGCGCTGAGCAGCCCGTCGAGCTCCGTCGGGGCCTTCAGGCGCAGTGTGATCATCCAGCCCGCGCCGTAGGGATCCCGGTTGACGAGCGCCGGGTCGTTCTCGAGTGCCGTGTTGACGGCGGTGACGGTGCCCGCCGCCGGGGCGTACAGCTCCGAGACGGCCTTCACGGCTTCGATCGTGCCGAACGGATCCATCCGCCCGAACGAGGCGCCGACCTTCGGCAACTCGACGTACACGACGTCGCCGAGCTCGCCCTGCGCGTAATCGGTGATCCCCACCTGCACCACGCCTGCATCCCCGGTCTTCTTCACGTACTCGTGTTTTTCGGTATAGCGGAGATCGGCCGGGATGTTCGCCATGCGGGGGTCGCTCGCTCACAGCGTGATTGAGGTCGGGGCGAAGGTTACCGGAGCGCGAAACCTCTGTCAAGGCAACGGGTTGGCGGCGGGAAACAGGTCGGACCGCGGCGTCAGCCCCGCGGCCCCGGGCTCGACGAGCCGCAGCCACTCGTAACCCCACGGCCGGAGGTCGAGCCGCACCGCAACCGGATCGGGATCGTCGGAGAGGTACGCGAGCACGCCGGGCCGTCCGACTCGTTCCCACGCCTGCTCGGCCGCGGGGGCGGCAGCCGCGGTCGCGACGATGGCGTCGGGCGGCGCGCCGCCGCGGCCGAGGGCTTGATCGAGCGCCGCCGCGCTGCCCGCGACGCGGCGTACCTTCAGCCCCGCGTCCGCATAACGCGCCGCGATCGCGTGGAGCGCGGGATGCTCGCTCGTCGGCGCGGCCGCGAGGAGCAATGTGCGGGCGGGGCGCCCGAGCGCCGCCGCCGCGGCGCGGCGGCGCAGGTCCTCGAACGCCGCGCGCGTCCGGCGTTCGAGCTCCGCGGGCGAGCCGTCGTTCTCGATCACGAAATGGCTGCGGGCTCGCTTGCGCTCCGCGGGCATCTGCGCGGCGATCATGCGGTCGGCTTCCTCATTGGAGAGCCCGCGCATCGCGCGCAGCCGGGTGCGCCGCACCGCGGTGGGCGCGTCCACCAGCACAATCGCGTCGAACTGCGCTGGGTCGAGCACCTCGAAGAGGAGCGGGATATCGTTCACCATGAGGACGTCGCCGCGCGCGCGCGCCTCGCGCAGCAAGTCGTCGCGGCGCCGCCGCACGGCGGGATGGACGATCTGGTTGAGCGCGTCGAGCGCCGCCTGGTCGCCCATCACTTTGGCACGCAACGCAGCGCGATCGAGCGCGCCGTCGGGAGCGAGCACATCCGCACCGAAGCGACGCACGATCGCGGCGAGTACCTCGCCCCCCGGCGCCTCCGCCTCGCGCGCCAACTCGTCGGCGTCGATGATGGTGGCGCCCCAGCGCCGCAAATGCTCGACGACCGTGGACTTGCCCGCGGCGATGTTGCCGGTGAGGCCGACGTTAAGCACGGAAGGTGCCAGGTGTCGGGTGCCAGGTGTCGGGGCCCCCTGACACCCGACACCCGACACCCGACACCTCAGAGCAGCGCCGTCTGATCTTCATCCGCCCTCGGGACCTTGTGGCAGTGCCGGCATCTCGCCTCGTACGACTCCCTGCCCCCGACCATGATCGTGGGGCTGTCCCACAGGGCAGGCTGACCGTTGACGAGGCGCTGGTTGCGGGTCGCCGGGCCGCCGCACACCACGCAGATCGCCTGGAGCTTGTCCACGATTTCGGCGACGGCGAGGAGCGTGGGCACGGGGCCAAACGGGAGGCCGCGGAAGTCCATGTCGATCCCCGCCAGCACCACCCGCACGCCGCGGTCGGCGAGCGCGTTGGCGACCGCTACGATCCCATCGTCCAGGAACTGCACCTCGTCCACCGCCACCACCTCCGTCTCGGGTCGCCACAGGCGCATGATCTCCTCGGACGAGTCGACTGGATTCGCCTCGGCGGTCTCGCCGTCGTGCGAGGTGACCGAGTAGAGCCCCGCGTAGCGGGCGTCGAGGTGGGACTTGAAGACTTGGACCTGCTTCCGGGCGATGACCGCGCGACGCACGCGCCGGATCAGCTCCTCGCTCTTCCCGGAGAACATGACCCCGGCGATCACTTCAATCCAGCCGGGGCGGGTACCGTGAAACATGAGTCTCCTCAAGGTGCACGACGACACGACGGCACGACGGCACGTCGCCAGGGGTGCGTGTGACTTGCCGTCGTGCCGTCGTGTGACGGGGGGGAAGGGTAGTTGCTCGGGGAGGGTGGGTCAAGGAAATGCAGGTGTCTTGCGGTTTTTCTGGGGATACCCCCATATTGTGGCGGTTTCATGCGGGTTTTCGGGTGCCCCCCCGTGAAAGGGGCGCAGTTCCAAGGGTTTCTCGGGCCCTAGACCCTCACAAGGAGACAGCGTGAACAAAGCGGAGCTGACCACCGCGCTGGCCATGCGGACCAAGATGTCCAAGGCCGACGCAACCCGGACGATCGAAGCCCTGTTCGACGACAAGGGAATCATCGCGGGTGAGCTGAAGAAGGGGGCGAAGGTGCAGATCACGGGCTTCGGCAACTTCGAGGCGCGCAAGCGCGCGTCGCGGCAGGGTCGGAACCCGAAGACGGGTGAAACGATCACCATCAAGGCCTCGATCGCCCCGGCATTCCGCGCCGGCAAGCAGCTGAAGATGGCCGTCAACAACAGAAAATAAGCCCATCGCGCACGCGATGGGCTTGTTGTTCACGGGCCGCCCCGCTGGGCGGCCCGTCGGCGCTTCTGGGGGAGCTAGCTCCTGTCCAGTCGCGCCAGGACGCGGCGCCCTCGGATCGTGATGCCGGTGAGCCCGCGCGCCGCCTGCCCCGCGGCGCCGGCCGCCACCTCCACCAGGCTGAACGTCTCGCGCACGTCGATGCGGCCGATGTCTTCCTTCGCGATGCCGGCCTCACGGATCAGTGCTCCCACGAGATCCTTCGCGGCGGCCCGGTCCTTCTTGCCGACGTTGACGAATACCCGTACGCGGGCCGCATCTGTGGGGAGGGGAAGGGCGGCCCCTTCCCCCTTCCCCCTTCCCTCTTCCCCGAGCATCGCCAGCAGCGCCGCCGCGACTTCGGCTGGGTCGAACCGCTCGAACAGCGGATCGAGTACCGCGAGCTCCGCATCCACGTCGCCCGCGGTGAGCAGCCGCGACACGCGTTCGCGCAGCGCTTCCGCGCGGTCGCGCCCCCGGTCGGCGGCGGAGGGGAGGGGCAGCGGCGTCGCGGTCGCGACGGAGCGCAGATAGGCGACCTGGCTCGCCGTGACGAACACGACCGGCTCGCCGCATCGCGCGAGCGCCGCGAGCTCGTCTCGGGTGGGGAGCCGGGTGCACAGGACGGCATCGGGCGGCGGAGCCCCGGTGGGCAGGGGGGGCGGGGGCGGAACGGGCCCGCCGTCCCAGACGAGCGGCGTGGCTGCATTCAGGGCGTCGAGGGCGTCGCGCACGGCGGGGGAACGGCGGCCGGACGGCACAATCGCGTAACGGACTCGGCACACGGGCGGCAGCGGCGCGCCGGCGTCGTTCACGGGCGGCGTCCCCACCACCAGCGCACGGCGCGCGTGGCGCTCGAGAAAATCGCGCAGCGCGGCCGGGTTCCAGGTGAGGACGATGCGGCGGGCGTCGCGCGCTTCCGCGAGGAGCGCGTCGAGGGCGGCCGCGGACTCGTGAGCCACGAGCGCTTCGGGCCAGGCCACCACGACGATCGCCACCTGGTCCAGCTTGAGCGCGGCGCGCTGCACCAGCGCGGCCAGATCCTTGACCGCGCCGGCGAGGACGGCGACTGACCGCTCCTTGAGGATGCGAGCGCTGCGGGCGAGACCGGTGACGGCGTGGGCGCGCAGGCCGGCGGGCGCCACCGCCGACCACTCGACGGCGGACGTATCGTCCGCACAGATGATCAGCGCGGCGGGGCAGACCCCGGTGCCGTGCCCGGGGGTGAGCGCGCCGACCAGCTCCCACAGCTCGCCGGCCTGTTCCACCGCGGGCGGACGCACCAGCACCACCGGGCGGCCGCGCTCGAGCGCGGCCTTCGCCTCCGCAACCGTCACACGATCCTCTGTTGTCAAAGGGCGGGTGTTCGGGAGGGATGGTACCTTCCCGTGGACGGAAAGGCAACGGGACCGTGAGCCGACGCTGGAACCAGCTGCTGTCCTGGATCTACACGCGGGTGCCGGCGCTGCCGCGCCGCTACGCGGTGGGGATGGACGCGCTTCCGGGAGCGGTGCCGTGGACCCCCGCCGCCGTGCCCCTCGAGCAAGCCTCGGTGGCGCTCGTGACGCTCGCCGGCGTCCACCTCCGCGGGCAACCGGCGTTCGACATGACGCGGTCCGAGGGTGATGCCTCGTTCCGCGTGATCCCGGCGGCCGTGCCGGCCGGCGACCTCACGATCACGCACGACTACTACGATCACGCCGCGGCCGACCGCGATCCGAACGTCGTGTTTCCACTGGCGCGGCTGCACGAGTTCGCCGCCGCGCGGCGCATCGGTCGGGTCGCGCCGCGCCACGTCGGCGCCATGGGGCACGTCCTGGGCGCCGAGGAGCGACGGCTCGTGGGTGAGTCGGCGCCGGCGATCGCGCGGCTCCTCAAGGCCGACGGGGTCGACTACGTGGTGCTGTCTCCCGGCTGAACGACGTGCCACCGGTCCGGGGGACTGATCGCGCGGGAGATCGAGCGGGCGGGGATCGCGACGGTATTGGTGGGCGTGGTGCGGGAGATGCTGCTCAAGGCGCCGGCGCCGCGCAACGTGCTCGTCCGGTTCCGCCTCGGCGAGATCTTCGGGGAGGCGGGACACGCGCTGCAGCAGCGCGCCATCCTCGCCGACGCGCTGGCCGCGCTCCTCGCGATCCGGCAGGCGGGGGCGATCGTCGAGCTGCCGTATCGCTGGAAGCGGAGCGTGTACGTGGATCCGTTGGCCCGCCCGTCGTGATCCCCACCCTGAAGGGTGGGCTCGGCCGAGCCCAGGCTTCAGCCTGGGAACACGGTTGCGTCCCCTGACCGCTGGTCGCTATCCTCTCGCCTATGGCCCCCGCGCCCGGTCTCTCGCCCAACCTGCAGCACCTCGAGACGTCCGCGACCATCGCGATCTCGCAGGAAGCGAAGCGCCGCAAGGCCGCGGGCGAGGATGTGATCGACCTCGGCGCGGGGGAGCCTGATTTTCCCACGCCGCCGATCCCCGCGGACGCGGGGGTCCGTGCGATTCGCGAGGGCAAGACTCACTACCCGGCGAACGAGGGGATCCTCGAGCTGCGCGCCGCGGCGGCGAAGCATCTGTCGCTGCTCTCCGGCGGCCGCCCCGTCAACGCCGACAACATCGTGGTGTCGAACGGCTCGAAGCAGTCGCTCTTCAACGTCTGTTTCACGCTGTTCGGGCCGGGCGACGTCGTGGCGATCCCGGCGCCGGCCTGGGTGTCGTACCCGCAGATCGTGCACCTCGCGCGCGCCCGGCCGGTGCTCGTGCCGGGGGACCCTGAGTGGAGTCTCAAGGTGAGCGTGCGCGACCTCGACCGCGTGGTGCCCGGCGCGCGCGGGCTCATCCTCTGCTCGCCCTGCAATCCCACGGGCGCGGTGTACACGCACGCCGAGATCAAGGCGATCGCGCAGTGGGCGCGCGACCGGAAGGTGTGGGTGATGGCGGACGAGATCTACCGCCGGATCCACTACGGGACGGGACCGGCGCCGTCGTTTCTCGACCTGCCCGACGAGCTGCTGGAGCGCGTCGTGGTGATCTACGGCGTGAGCAAGGCGTACGCGATGACCGGGTGGCGCATCGGACTGGCCCTCGCGCCCGGCCCCGTGGCGAAGGCGACGGCCGCGCTGCAGTCGCATACGACGACCGGTGCGAACCATCCTGCGCAGGTCGCCGCGGCCGCCGCGCTCGGTGACGAGCGCGTGGAGCAGGACGTGGCGCGGATGGTGGCCGAGTTCCGGCGCCGGCGGGACCTCGTCGTCGGGCGGTTTCGCCGGGACCTCCCCGGAGTCGAGTTCGTCGATCCCCTCGGCGCGTTCTACTTCTTCTTCCGGGTCGATTGCTTCGGCGGGATCGGCGGCACGGACTTCAGCACCCGGCTCATCACCGCGACGGGCGTGGCGCTCGTGCCCGGGGCGGCGTTCGGGGACGACCGCTACGTGCGGCTGTCGTACGCGGCGGCGACGCCTGACATTACCCGGGCCCTGGACCGAATCGTCGGGTTCGCGAAGAAGCTGGCGGACTGACCGGGGAAGAGGAAAGCGGGAAGAGGGAAAGGGACGCGATTAAACCTTCGCAGGTCGGTGCGATAGCACCTCGACCCCATTCTCCGTCATCAGACAGTCATCCTCGATCCTGACGCCGAACTTCCCGAGCTGGTAGATCCCGGGCTCGATGGTGAACACCATCCCGGGCTCGAGGCGCGTTGTGCTGCCCTCGACGAGGTAGGGCGGCTCATGACCGTCCATGCCGAGGCCATGGCCGAGGCGGTGGGTGAAGAAGGCGCCGTAGCCCGGGTCGGTGATGACCTTGCGCGCGGCGCGATCCATCTCCTGGCACTGGGTGAGCAGCGGTCGGCCGAGCTGCATCGCGGCGCTCTGCGCGTCGTGCACCACGTTGAAGACTTTGCGGTACTCGTCCGCTGGGTGGTCGCCGAACCAGGTGGTGCGGGTGATGTCGGACTCGTAGCCGCCGACGCGGCAGCCGCAATCGATGAGCACGACCGTCTCGCGCTCGAGCGGCGCGGCGGCAGGGCCACCGTGCGGCAGGGCGCTCGACGGCCCGAACTGCACCAGCCCGCCCCCCTCCGCCCCGCGCTGCTGCATCTCGCGGGAGAGCAAGCGGGCCACGTCGCGCTCGGTCATTCCCGCCGCGAGCTGCCCGAACGTGGCCGCGATCGCCGCCTCGGTGATCGCGATCGCCCGCCGGATGAGCGCCACCTCCTCGGGTGCCTTGATGATCCGCAGCCGCTCCGTCACCGGCGCGCCGTCCACGAAGCTCCAGCCGCCGAACGTGTCGGCGAGGCGGAGGTACGTCTGATACGCCGTCGATGGCTCGAACGCGATCACCCCGCGACGGGAGCTCGTCTTGAGGCCGTGCAAGGCGTCGCGCACGAGCCGGTAGGGATCGGCCTGCTCCTCCCAACCGCGCACGTCCGCGATGGCGGTATGGCGCTTGATGCGCTCCACCTCGAACGCGGGGCAGACGACCGTGGGTGCGCCTCGCGCCGGGAGCACCAATGCGATGAGTCGCTCGCTGCGACCGGGATTATACCCCGTGAGGTACTCGTAATTGGTCGAGGGCGTCGCGATGAAAACGTCGAGCTTGCGGGTCTCGAGCTCCGCTTGCGCGCGGGCGAGACGGTGGGAGAAGACCTCCGGTGACAGGGAGGGTTCCTGAGGCGCTTGGAGATCGCGGATTGTGGATTGCGGAGTGCGCGGGGGAGAATCCGCAATCCGCAATCGCCAATCCGCAATCATGGCGGCGCTAGCCGCCACAAACTCCCGTCGCTGCATCGTCCTAGCCCCTCCGTGCCGTGCGGCCTATATTATCCGCCCTGCGCGACCGCTGGAAGGTGCGGCTCCAGATGAACTTCGAAGCACGGATTGAGCAGCTCGACGGCAAGCTCCCGAAGGTGAGCTATCACTGGGATCCCGAGACGGACATCCTGTCGGTCGCCTGCAAGGGTGGCGGCAAGGCGAGCGGGCTGAACGGGACGGTGGACCTCGAGGGGAGCGACGGATCCTTCGTGCTGCTCGACGTCGCCGGCGGCTGCTTGCGCGGCGTGGACATCGTGACCTGGCCGGACGACATCCGCACGCGGGACGACCTCGCGATTCCCGAAGCGACCAGAGAGGGGCGCGTGATCTTCCCGAGCCGCAAGTCGCAGCCCGGCGTCGCCGCGGTCGAGGTGGACACGGCGCTCACGGTGGAGAAGAATCAGGCGGAGTCGGTGTTCCACATCCGCGTCGGGCGGGCCCGCCCAGCCGCCGTGGTGCGCGTCGCAGATCGACTGCTCGTCGAGGTCGACAAGAGCTCGCGGCTCGTGGGCTTGTGGTTCCTCGACGTCCCCCCCTTCCCGAACGTCGAGGCGACCGCCTGAGCGTGGACGAGCGGCTCGAGCGCTACGTCACCGAGCTGTTCGCCCCCGAAGACCCTGTGTTGGCCGCGATTCGTGCGCGGCACGAGACGTTGCGGCTCCCGCCGATCCATATTTCTCCCGACGAGGGGAAGCTGCTGTACGTCCTGCTCCGCGCCGTCGCGGCGGCGCGCGTGCTCGAGCTCGGCTCGCTTGCGGGCTATTCCGGCGTCTGGCTGGCGCGGGCGCTCACCGCGCGTGGCACGCTGCTGACCGTTGAGAAGGACCCGCGACATGCGGAGCTGGCGCGTCGCGCGTACGCCGAGGCCGCGGTGGCCGAACGCGTCCGGTTGATCGAGGGTGACGCGCTCGACGTGTTGCCGACGCTGACGCCCGGCTTCGACGCGGTGTTCGTGGATGCCGACAAGGCACCGCTCGCGCAATACTTCGAGTGGAGCCTGCGGCTGCTGCGCCCGGGAGGGTTGCTGTTGTGCGACAACGCGTTCTTTCACGGGGCCGTGGTGGACCCGGCCGACAACTCGGCTGAGGCGGCGGGGGTGCGCGCGTTCAACCGGCTCGCGGCGACCGACCCGCGGGTGGTGGCCGCCGTGGCGCCGATCCGCGACGGGCTCGTCATCGGCGTGAAGGTGCTCGGGTGAGCGACCAGCTGCCTCGGCTCGGCGGGCTCTCCGAGCCCGAGAAGTACGAGCGCCTGGTGGAGCGCGTGCCGGGAGTGTGGTGGAGCGACGCCGGCCCGTTCGTCAGCCTGCACGAGCTCAACGTCGCGCGGGTCGACTATTTCCGCCGCGTGTTCGGCGGCTTCGGCGGCAAGCGCGCCCTCGACGTGGGGTGCGGCGGCGGCATTCTCGCCGAGGCCCTCGCGGCGGAGGGCGCCGTGGTGACGGGGATCGACCCGTCGGAGAAATCCCTGGCCGTGGCGCGCGAGCACGCCCAGCGCTCGGGGCTGTCAATCGACTATCGCCGGGGCACCGCCGAAGACCTCACGGGCGCCGGGCTCGAGGGGACGTTCGATCTCGTGTTCGCGGTCGATGTGCTCGAGCACGTCGACGACCTGGACCGCACGCTGGCGGGCGTCGCGGCGGTGCTCGCGCCCGGCGGCGGGCTCGGGTTCCTCACGCACAACCGCACGATCGCCGCGTTCCTGCAGCTCATCTGGGACGAGGAGTACGTGCGGCACACCATGCCCGAGGGGTTCCACGATTTCCGCCGTTTCATCACGCCGGCCGAGCTGAACGAGGGCCTTGCCCGGGACGGGATGGTCGTGCAGGAGATGCAAGGGGTGGGGCACGCGCCCGACGGCGGCGGCCGGGTGCTCACCGACGACTTGAGCGTGACGTACCTCGGCTGGGCGCTGCGCACCCGGTGACGGCCGCCCGCGCGTGGGTCGAGGCGATCCTCGCCGCCGGCGCGGTGCCCGCGTCCCGCGTGCCGGAGGCGAGCGTCGGCCGGACCGACGTGGAGGAGTTCACCGGCGCCGATCCGGTGGAGGATGCGGACCTGCGGGTCCACCCGCTGGCCGGCGCCCGGCCGCTCCAGCCGGCGGCGGTGTGTTTTCTCGACGGCATCGAGCAGTGGCGGGTCGTGGGGTACGCCGGGGTGACGCCGATCGTCGGTGCGTACGTCGCTGCGGCGATCCGCCGACGCGGGTCGGACCGCCGTCTCCGTACCGTCGCCGAGGACGGGGAGGAGCTCGCCGTCACGCGGCTGGAGCGCCTGCCGGGCGCCGTGCGCGCCGCGCTCGCGGCGACGGGCGTACGCGTGGTCGAGGTTCCCGCGGACGCCGCCGGCCAGCCCGCGCGTGCCCTCCCGGCTGCCCGTGTCGTCGTGCAGCAGGCGCGCGCCGCGCTCGAGCGCCGGCTGGCGGAGCAGCGCCTCGCCGCCCTCCGCGCCGACGAATGGCTCGTCGTGGACGGCGTCCTCTCCGATTCCGCCGCGCTGTCCGCCCACCCCCGCGCGCTGGGCGTCGTGAAGAGTCACGGCGCGCAGTACTTCGAGGGCCCGGAGCTCGAGCGGGCGCTCACGCTGCCGGCCGGCCATCGCACCGGCGTCTTCCGGCCGCGCAGCCGTGGTGCGCGGCGCGACATCCATTCCTGGTACCTGCGCCTCTGGCCTTGGGAGGGCAACGACCTGCTGTACGGCCTGTTGCGCGTCGAGGCCCGCGCGCATCGGGACACGATCACCCAGGCCTCGGCGATCTCGGCCTGGCTCACGGGCGAGCGGGCGCCGCTCGCGAGCCCCGATCGACGGTGGGATCGGTTACTTTATCCTATCCATGAAGTGGAGACGTATTTGAGAGCGCGCGCGCCCCGCGACCTGCTCCCCGCTCCCGGCTCCCGCCTCCCGAGAACCGGGACGTGATCGACAAAGCGTCACCCCAGCCCCTTCCGGTCGGCCGCGTCGTCGCCACGGAGCTCAAGCCCGCGACGCCGCATCATTTCCAGTTCTGGACTGCCAACGAGACGAGCATCGGGATTGGGGCGATCGTCAGAGTCGAGGGAGCAGGGAGCGGGGAGCACGGAGCAGGTCGGGTCGTGTACGGCGTGGTGACGGATGGGTTCGCGTACTCCGATCTCGCGACGCCGTTGCACGACGTCGTGGGCGCGGAGGGCGATCCGGTGCGCGCCGCGGAGAGCCCGACGGTCCGCCAAGAGATCCGTCTGTGGACCGCGGCGGTGTTGCGCCAGAGCCCCGAGGAGCCGCTCCAGCCGGTGCCGCTCGGACGTGTGTTCGTGGCCGGCGACGCCGACGTCGCGCAGGCGCTCCGGATGGACGGCTATCTCGGTGGCGCGCAGCCCACCGCCATCCCGGTCGGCCTGTACACCTCGGGTGGGCTCGAGGCGCCGGTCTATCTCGACGCCGACTTTCTGCTCGGGCCCGAGGCGGCGCACCTGAACATCTCGGGCGTGTCGGGCCTCGCCACCAAGACCAGCGCGGTCGAGTTCCTGCTCGCGTCCATCTTCCGGCACTTTCCGCATCACAAGGGGCGGGTGGCCGCGGTGTGCTTCAACGTGAAGGGGCCCGATCTCTGCTTCCTCGACCAGCCCGGGGCGCTGGACGACGAGGATCGCCGGCGCTACGAGCGCCTCGGCGTCCCGGCGCAGCCGTTCGAGCGCGTGCGCTACTACGCGCCGTTCAAGGCCGACGGCGTGAACCTCAATACGCTGCGCACGCATCCCGACCTGGTGGGCGACGTGGAGCCGCTCGTGTGGGGGCTACGCGAGGTCCTCGATTACGCGGAAGTGCTCCTGAACCGCGATGACATCGACGCCAAGGCCGACGCGTTCATCGACTTTCTGTCCGACCGCGTCGTGGACAAGGAGTTCGAAGATGGCTTCGGCGGCACGCACCGGGTGGCGACGTTCGCGGACCTCGAGCGGTTGTTCCGCGCCATTTTCGACGGGCTCGAATTCGCCGGGCGGGGCGACACGTGGCGCACGCATCACATCGCCACGATCCGCAAGGTCCGGAACCGCCTCTCGAACATTTCGACCCGGGCCAAGGGGCTCGTGACCGACGACGGCCCCTCGAGCGACCTGCCCTGGGGGCGGTTCGAGGACCGCACGGTGTACGTGATCGACGTCGCCAACGTCGATCCGCTCGGCCAGGACCTGGTGTTCGCGCGCGTCGTGTCGCAGCTGCGCGAGCACCTGGAGCGCCGCGACCTCGGCGTGGACGCGGTCGTGGTGTTCGTGGACGAGCTGAACAAGTACGCGCCGGCCGACGGCGCGGAGACGTACGTGAAGAAAATGCTGCTCGATATCTCGGAGCGCGGGCGTTACCTTGGCCTCGTGCTGTTCGGCGCGGAGCAATTCCGCTCGCAGGTGCACCGGCGGGTGGTGGGGAACGCGGGGACCGTCGTGTTCGGCCGGATGGACTCGGAGGAGCTGGCGACACCGGGCTACCAGGTGCTCTCACCCGCCACCAAGGTCAAGCTCGCTACGCTCCCGATCGGCGAGCTGATGGTGCGTCACCCCCACTTCACGCAGCCGATCTTCGTGCGATTCCCCAGGCCCCCCGTGCTGCGCGGCCGGGACGGGGTGGAGCGCTTCGCGCCCGCGGCGGACCTGCCGTTCGAAGATGCGGTCGTGCGACAGCTGGTGCGCATCGACCGGCGCATCCGGCCCAACCAGGTGAAGGACCTGATCGCCGAGCGGCGGCCGGACGACGTGCGTCGCGCCCTCGCCGCGGTGCGGCGCGAGCGCCCTCAGGACGCGCTCGCCTCCTTCCGCAGGCAACTCGGCGGCCGCGTCGCGGCGGTGCCGGCGCCCGCCCGCGAAAGCGTGCCGCCGCTCAATCCGATCTCGGACGAACCGTACTGATTGGAGCCCCGATGACCGCGTCCCCTCCCCATGCTTTCGCGCTCGCCGTCATCGCGCTCGCCGCCGTCTCCGCGTGCCGCGGCGCGGGCGGCCCGAAAGTGACGCTGCGCTACCACCCCCCGACGGGTGCGGCCTACCACTACACGCTCGAGCAGCAGAACACCATGAAGCTCGAAGGCGGCGGCCGCATGGGCACTATGCCCGAGCAGTCCGTCACGATGCGCATGTACTTCACCCAGGTCGTGGGCGGCGCGGCGCAGGGCGGGACCGCCGTCACGGTGACGTTCGATTCCACCGCGCTCGACTCCCCCAACATGGACAGGGGCGCGATGCAGCCGGCGCTCGACCGGATGCGCGGGATGAAGAGCGCCCTCGTGTACGACGACCGCATGCATGTCGTCAGCGCGGCCTTGAGCGGCGGGACCGGTATGGCCTCGCCGGTGAGCGACCAAATGGGGAAGAACGTGAAGGCGATGGCGTTCCCGCTCCCCGACGCACCGGTGGGCGTGGGTGACTCGTGGACGTCGGAGAACGACCTGCCGCTCGGCGAGCAGCTGAACGCGAGCGCCCCGATCAAGTCGCGGACCAAGCTCACCGTGAAAGACATCCAGGTGGCGGGCGCCGATACGTCCGTGCTGCTTGCCATCGAAACACGGTTTCCGGGCGAGCCGATCAACCTGACCCAACAGGGCCAGCCGATCACGATGCGGCTTTCGGGTGGGCTGAAGGGTGAGCAGCTGTACTCGCTCAGCCAGAGCGCGCAGGTCCACGCGACGCTGGGCGGCACCATGCGCATCAACGTGAAGGGCCGGCAGGCGGGCCAGGGCGAGATGACGATGGCGATGACCCAGCAGACCTCGCTCCACCTCACCGGAGCGAAGTGAGGCGGTGAAGCTCGCCCACCTCGCCGATCTCCACCTCGGCTTCCGCCAATACGACCGGCAGACGCCGCGGGGCGGGAATCAGCGCGAGGCCGACGTCGCCGAGGCGTTCCGCCGGGCGGTGGACGACCTGCTCGACCAGCGCCCCGACCTGATCCTCGTCGCCGGCGACGTCTTCCACTCGGTGCGCCCGACCAATCCGGCGATCCTGTTTCTCTTCCAACAGCTGCACCGCCTGCGCACGGGACTGCCGGACACCCCGATTGTGATGATCGCGGGCGAGCACGACACCCCGCGGTCACTGGAGACCGTGACCATCCTCCGCCTCTACGAAGCGCTCGGCGTCCACGTCGTGGTCGATGAGGCCCGCTACCTGACCTTTTCAAAGCTCGATTGCTCGGTGCTGGCGGTGCCCCACCAGGCGATGGTTCGAGCCGAGCGGCCAGCGTTGCGGCCCCAGCGGGGCACGACGCTGAACGTGCTGCTCCTCCATGGCCAGCTGCCTGGGCTCGGTGAGCAGCGCGGCACGGCGGAGTACGGCGGCGCCCTCGTCGATCAGCATGAGCTCGCACCCGCGCAGTGGGACTACGTGGCCCTTGGGCACTACCACGTCGCGCAACAGGTCGCGGCCAACGCTTGGTACGCAGGTGGCCTCGAGTACGTGAGCCCCAACCCCTGGGGCCAGCTACAGGACGAAGAGGAGCGCGGGCTTGCCGGAAAGGGCTACCTGCTGGTCGATCTGCCCGGGGCACGCGTCGCCTTCCGGCCGATCCCGCCGGTCCGTCGCCACCTCGAGCTGCTGGCGATCGACGGCAAGGGTCTGACCGCGAAGGAGCTGGACGAGCGTATCGCGGCGGCGGTCGCCGGCGCGAAGCCGCCAATCGACGATCATGTCGTGCGGCTGCTCGTGTGGGACGTTTCGCGGGGGACTGCGCACGAGCTGGACCATGCGGCGATCCGCGGTTACAAGGCCCGCGCTTTCCACTTTCAGCTGGACCTGCGTCGTCCCGAAGTGCACCGCGTCGAGGCGACGGGCGCGCCGGACCGGCGCCAGACGCTCCCCGAGACGGTGCGGGGCTTCCTCGCGCACCGCCCGCTCGACGCGGACATGGACCGCGCTGAGTTCGTGCGGGTGGGCGTCGACTACGTTGAGCAGGTGGGCCACGAGGGCGACGGCTGATGGAGCTGCACCGGCTGCGCCTCGTGAACTTCCGGCAGCACGCCGACACCGAGCTCGAGTTCGGGCCGGGCATCACCGGGATCTTCGGCCCTAACGGCTCCGGAAAGACGACGATCCTCGAGGCGATCGCGTGGGCGATCTATGGGGCCCAGGCAGTGCGCGGCGACAAGGACTCGATTCGTCGGCTCGGAGCGCAAGGTCGTGAGCGGGTTGAAGTCGAGCTGGAGTTTGGTCATGGTGCTCACGAATACCGCGTCGCGCGAACTCTCAGCACGGCCTCGCTCCATCAGGACGGGCGCATAGTCAAGAACACGCAGAAGGGCGTGACCGACCAGCTCGAGCGAGCGCTCAGGATGACCCACGACGAGTTCTTCAACACTTATTTCACCGGGCAAAAGGAGCTAGCGGTAATGGCGTCGCTCGGCCGGACCGAGCGGGCGGCGTTCCTCTCGCGCGTGCTCGGCTACGAGCGCCTGCGGGAGGCGCAGGAGCGGGTGCGCGAGGTGCGGAACGCGCTCGTGGCGGAGGTGCGCGGCCTTGAGGCGGGGCTGCCTGACTCGGCCGCGCTGGCCGTGGAGCGCGGTGCCGCCGAGGCGCGGCTCGCGGCCACGCGCGCGGCCGCGCGGGCGGCGGACGCGACCCGCGGGGCGGCGGCGGACGCGCTGGCCCGCGAGGAGCCGCGGTGGAACGAGTGGGTGGCGCGCCGCGAGCGCACGCTGTCGCTGGATGGGGAGCGCCGCATGGCGGAGCAGGCGGTCGTGACGGCGCGCCAGGAATTCCAGCGGCTCGACCGCGAGCTGGCCGACGCGCTTGCGGCGCGCGAGCAGCTGAAGCGGCTCGAATGCGAGCTCGCGCCTGTGGCCCGCTTGAAGCAGGAGCTCGCGGGGCTGGAACGGCTGCAGCGGGAAGCGGCGGCACGGCAGGCCGAAGAAGCGCAGCTGGAGGAGCTGGCCCGCGCGGCCGGGAACCTCGAGCGGCGGCTGGCCGAGCTCAAGGACGTCGCCAAGGCCCTGGCCCGCGCCGAGGCCGAGGCGAAGGAAGTCGAGGGCCGGCTCCAGGTCGCGGACCGCGCCGTCGAAGCGGAGCGGACCGCGTGGGTGCGCGACCGGCAGTATGCCGAGACCAAGCGCACGGAGCTGCTCAAGCTGTACGAGGAGGTGAAGGAGCAGCGCGACCAGATCGTGAAGCTCGGGCCGGACGGGACGTGCCCCACCTGCAAGCGGCCGCTCGGCGCGGAATACGCTGCGGTGCTGGCGATCCTCGACCGACAGCTCGAAGTGATCACCGGCGACGGGAAATACTTCCGCCAGCGACTCGAGCAGCTGGCGCAGCCGCCTGAGAAGCTCCGGGAAGCGGAGGCCGCGCGGGAGGCCGTGGTCGAGGAGAGCCGCCGCGCGAGCGCGCGCGCGGGCGAGCTGCAGGCGCAGGGGGAGGAGCGCCGGCGCGCCGCCACGGAGCTCGTCACGGCGCGGCGGCGGGCCGGGGACCTGGCGCGCCAGCTCCGGGCGCGACCCACCGGCTACGACACGGCGCGGCACGACGCGTTGCGGGCCGAGCTCGCGAAGCTCGAGCCGGTGGCGCTCGAGGCGGCGGCCCTCGAAGAGCGCGCGCGCCGGGCCGAGCACCTGGTGAAGGAAGCCGAGCAGGCGGAGCAGCAGCTCTCGGCCTCGGAGCGCCGGGTGCGCGAGCTCAGCGAGGCGGTGCGGGACGAAGGGTTTTCAGAGGCGGGCTACAAGCAGGCGAAGGATCGCTTCGATCGCGCCGTGGGCGCCCTGCGCGAGGCGGAGCTGGCGGTGGTCGAGGCTCGGGGCGACTTGAGCCGCGCCGAGGACGACGTCCGCGAGGCCCAGCGGCGCGAGCGCGAGCGCGCCGAGCGGGAGCGGCAGATCGCCACCCTCAAGGCGCGCCAGCGGCTGCACAACGAGCTCGACCGGGCCTTCTCCGACCTGCGGGGCGAGCTGAACGCGCGGATGCGCCCCGAGATCGCAGAGCTCGCCTCGGGGTTCCTCGCGGATCTCACCGACGACCGCTACGAAGAGCTCGATCTCACCGAAGACTACACGGTGACGGTTCTCGAGGGCGGCGTCCCCAAGCCGGTGATCTCGGGCGGGGAGGAAGACCTCGCAAACCTGGTGCTGCGGCTCGCGATCTCGCAAATGATTGCAGAGCGGGCGGGCCAGCCGCTGTCCCTGCTCGTCCTGGACGAGATCTTCGGGTCGCTGGACGAATCCCGGCGCCAGCACGTGGTCGGACTGCTGCGTCGCCTGGCGGACCGCTTTCCGCAGGTCATCTTGATCACGCACATCGAACAGGTGCGCGAGGGCCTCGATCGGGTGATCCGGGTGGACTTCGACCCCGCACGCGGGACGAGCGTAGTGCGGGACGATACTGCGACCCTGGGAGCCGCCGATGCGGGCGTGGCTGCCTGAGCGCCAGGTCTACGGCCCCGAGCCGGCCGGCGCGGGCGACACCGAAGGGTTGAACCGCGTCTTCGCGGATGCGTTTACGGACCGCTACCGGCGCGACGGGCTGGTCGGCGTGCGCGTGCCGCACCTGAACCCGCTGGTGTGGCGCTACGCGCTGCTGGACGCCGGGGAGGGGGCGATGCTGTGGCGCGACGAGGCCGGGCACGTGGTCGCGTTCAACATCGCGCATCGCTCGGGCGGCGAAGGGTGGATGGGCCCGCTCGCCGTGCGGCCCGACCGCCAGGGCTCGGGGCTGGGCAAGACCATCGTGCGCACGGCGACCGACTGGCTGCTCGAGCAGGGCGTGACGACGCTCGGCCTCGAGACGATGCCCCGCACGGTGGAGAACATCGGCTTCTACGCGCGGCTCGGCTTCTCCCCCGGCCATCTGACGGTGACGCTGACGAACGACATCGCGACGCGCGGCCACCCCGCGCCCGTCCTCCTGTCGCAGCGCAAAGGCGCGGCGGGCGAGGCGACCGTCCAGGCGGGGCGCCGCCTCGTCGCCGCGCTCGCGCCCGGCTACGACTTCACCCGCGAGATTCTGCTCACCGCCGACCTCGGGCTCGGGGACACGTCGCTCGTGGACGGAGAGGATGGCCTGCGCGGCCTGGTGCTGTGGCATTCCACGGCGCTCGCCGAGGGCCGGCCCAAGGACGAGGTACGCGTGCTCAAGCTGGCGGCGGCGGACGAGCGCGCCTTCCATGCCGCACTCGCCGCCACCGAGGCCGCGGCCGCGCGCGCCGGGATCCGACGCGTGGCGATCCGCTGCCAGACCCGCTACGCGGAGGCGTTCCGCCGCCTCGTCGCCCGCGGTTACCGCGTCCGCTGGACCGATCTCCGCATGACCTACGATGGCTATCCGGAGCCCCAGCCGGCCAACGGCGTCCTGTTCTCGAATTGGGAGATCTAGAAACGCGGAACGCGGAAGGCGGAACGCGGAACTGAAAAGGGAGACTGGATCCCGGATGCTGGCGTTTGCGCTCGACAGTCGGTCGATCCGTTCCGCGTTCCGCGTTCCCCGTTCCGCGTTGCCATGACCACCGGTCTCATCATCTTCGGCCTCACCTACCTACTCATCGCCGTCCAGCGGTTGCCGTTCGTGCATCTGAACCGCCCGGCCGCGAGCCTGCTCGGCGCAGTCGCGATGGTGGTGTGCGGCGTGCTGCCCCTCGTCGACGCCTACGCGGCGATCGACTTCGACGTGCTCGTCTTCCTGCTCGGCCTCATGCTGATCGTCGGCTACCTCGAAGTCGGGAAGTTCTTCGAGTTCGCGGCCGAGTGGATCCTGAAGCGCGCGCGGACGCCCGAGCGCCTGCTGGGCGGCGTGGTGGTGGGCGGCGGCCTGCTCTCAGCCCTGTTCGTCAACGATACCGTCTGCCTCGTCGTCACCCCGGTGCTGCTCGCCGCGCTCGGACCGCTGCGCGTCAAGCCGACGCCGTATCTGGTCGGCCTCGCAATGGGCGCGAACGCCGGCTCGGTCATCTCGGTCACCGGCAATCCGCAGAACATGCTCGTCGGCATCTGGAGCGGCGCGCCGTTCCGGGGCTTCCTGCTGCACATGCTGCCCGTGGGTGTGGGCGGGCTGGCGATCACCTACGGCTATCTGCGGTGGGCCTATCGCGCCGAGCTCGCGGAGCCGTTTCGCGAGCGGTTCGAGACGGTGCCGGTGGCGCTGGACCGGCCGCTCGTCCTGAAGGGGCTCGTGCTGTTCGGCGGCGCCGTCGTTGCCTGGCTGGCGGGGGGCCCGCTGCCGCTCGTCGCGATCGCGGCCGGCGCGCTCATGGTCGCGATCGCGCAGCGCGACCCCGCCTACGCCATAGACCGGGTCGAGTGGTCGCTGCTGCTCTTCTTCGCGTCGCTGTTCGTCGTGATGCGGGGCCTCGAGCAGACCGGGGCCGTCGCGTGGATCGACCGCCACGCGGTGGCGCTGGTGCAGAACGGGTCCCCCTCCCCCTGGCGCGCCGCGACCGTCGTGAGCGGCGTGATGGCCGTGCTCTCGAACCTGATCTCCAACGTACCCGCGGTGATGCTGTGGCGGAACACGGTACCGCAACTGCCCGACCCGCACCTCATCTGGCGAGTCGTGGCGATGAGCTCGACGTTCGCCGGCAATCTCCTGCTCATCGGCTCGATGGCGAACCTCATCGTGGCCGAGCGCGCAGAAACGCGCGGCGTGCGGATCGGGTTCGGGGAATATGCGAAAGTGGGCGTGCCGGTGACGCTGTTGACCCTCGCCTGGGGGATCGTGGTGCTCGTCGTGGCCGGTTGACGTGCTAGCGGAGGCAGCCGATGCGCGTGGTGGCCACCACCATGTCGTCGAACCAGACGCTCCCCTCGCTCACGTCCGTGATGTAGTTCTGCGGCCAGAAGTAGTTCAGCCGCAGGGCCGTGCTGGACCGGAACTGGATGTCGAGCGGCCCCGGTGCGGTGGGCGAGTAGTTGCATTGCGAGCCGTCGGCCCCGGCCGGACAGAAGTGATCCTGCACCCAGTACCCACCCCCCGTGGTCTCGGGGAAGCGCTGGATGAGGACGTCGTTCTTCCACACTTCGAGCACCGCACCGGCGTCGGACGCCGTGTCGGTGTTGAGCTGGGCGTGGATTTCGAGACAGGCCCACGTGTTGTCGGCGGCGGTGAAGGCGTTCCGACTGATGAGCGCATTCCCCCAGTACGCGCCTCCGCAGCTCGAGCAGGTGTGCATCGACATCCAATAGTTGTAGAAGTCGAGCACCGCATTGGGAGCGCCGACGCCCCAGACGGGCTCGATGGAGAAAGAGACCCGATCGTCTCCGCTCGGCCTGGTGCCGGCCTGCGGGTTCGGCCAGAGGGAAGGCGGATTGTAGCCGCCGAACCAGACACCGGTGTGGTGCCAGGGGACGCCGGCTTGGTACTTGGCGTACCAGCGCACGTACAGCTCGTCGTGACCCGGGAGAAGCTTGTACAGGTCGGTGGCGGCGGCTGAACCCCCGGCGGTCAACTTCATCGAGGCCGCGCCGCAGCTCCCCGCAGGTCGGTCGGCGACCAGCGTCATGCCAGGGTCGTTCTTGTGGTCGTCGTAGCGCGACGTCACCGCGGACACCGAGCCCTCCTCGAAGTTCTCGGCCCAGACCACGCCTGGATCACCCGCGATTCCCCGATCGCAGGGGTAGCGGTCGGCCAGGTCTTGTCCTCCCGCCGGGGGCGCCGGTGGGGTGTTCGATTCCCTGCACGCCGTCAGCAGGAGCGCAGCTCCCACCGCGAGCACGCGCTGGACCCTCCTGGTCCTGGGATCGTTCACGGAGCACCTGCCTTTCGGACGGGTCGCGCTCCCGCGCAATCAGTACACCATGTGCGCACCTGATGCCGGTGACTCTGCTCACGCCGCCTCGGGGCACGTGTTGCCCGCCCGCAACTCCGCCCACACCCACGCACGGTCCTGTGGTTCGCGCGCGCCACAGCGTGGCACGGGAGTCCACACTCGTCTACCGTCGCGCTTCTTGGCGCCGCCTCCGCCGGGTGGGAACGGGTCTTGCGCGTCCCCGCACCGGACTTCTTCTCCGTCGAGGCCGCCATGAGATCATCCGCAGTGCTTGTCGTCGCCGCGCTCGTCCTGGCCGCGTGCCGGGACGCGTCGAACCCGGTTGAACCCCAGGCGGGCGCCCCGGAGCGCGCCGCCAGGGTTGTCGCCGGGCAGTACATCGTGGTGTTTCAGGATGCCGTCGGGGACCCCGCAGGGCTCGCCCGATCGCTCGTGACCGCGCACGGCGGGTCGCTGCTCCACACCTACGGGAGCGCGCTCCGCGGGTTTGCGGCGCGGCTGCCGGCTACGGCCGTCGCGGCCCTGCGCCAGAACCCGCTCGTCGCCTATGTCGAGCCGGATCAGGTCGTCACGGCAGACGGCACGGAGAACATGGACGCGAACGGCGACCCCTGGGGGCTCGACCGGATCGACCAGAGCGCGCTCCCGCTGTCGTTCACCTACACGTACACGTCGACCGGCGCTGGGGTGAACGCCTACATCATCGACACGGGCATCTGGACGCTGCATCCCGAGTTCGGCGGCCGGGCGGACGATGTGTACGATGCCGTGACGTTGGGCCTGCTGGGGGGCGGGACCGGCCAGGACTGTAACGGCCACGGTACGCACGTGGCGGGCACCGTCGGGGCCGCGACGTATGGCGTCGCGAAGGGGGTCTCGCTGCACGGCGTGCGGGTGCTGAACTGCGCCGGGGTGGGCTTCACCTCGGACGTCATCGCCGGCGTGGATTGGGTGACGTTCAACCACCAGAGCCCAGCCGTGGCCAACATGTCGCTCGGCGGGTCGAGTTCGACGGCACTCAATACCGCGGTGACGAACCTCTGGAACTCGGGTGTCTTCCTGGCGGTGGCGGCGGGGAACGACAATGCCGACGCGTGCAACTCCTCGCCCGCCGGCGCCAGCGGCGTGTTCACGGTGGCTGCGTCGGACAAGACCGACGCGAAGGCGTCGTTCTCGAATTGGGGCACCTGTGTGGAGGCGTACGCTCCCGGCGTGTCCATCAAGTCCACGTGGCTCCTCGGCCTGACGATGACGCTGAGCGGGACGTCCATGGCCACGCCGCACGTCACAGGGGTCGCGGCGCTCTTAAAGGCGACCTACGGCGACGCGTCTTCTGACGCCGTCGCGAACTGGATCACGAGCAACGCGACGAGCGGCGTGATCACCGGCAACCCGAGCGGCACGCCGAACCTGCTGCTGTTCAAGTCGACGCTGTAAGCGGCGTCATCCGTTCGTTATCCGTCATCCGTCATCCGTTGCCCTGAGCAACACGGATGACGGACGACGGATAACGGATAACCTGCCGCCACTTGCGTTCCCGGACCGAAGTCCTAATCATGGAACGCGCCCGGCACCCGAACATTCCCCGAAACACGGAGGCGGCATGAAACAGCTTCTCCAGGGAGTGCTCGCACTGGTCATGACCGCAGTTGCCGGTACATCAGTCGCGGCGCAAAGCGTTCGCTACGGGCTCGGCGGTGGCTTGACCATGCCTGTGAGCAACTACAGCGATCTCAGCAGTACTGGGTGGCATCTGTTCGGTAAGGTCGACATTGGACTCCCGCAGTCACCCCTCGGCGTGCGGGTCGACGGCATGTACGCGCAAACGAGCAACAACGCGCCGCTCCTCGGCAGCACGAAGCTAGCCGGCGGCACGGCCGACCTCGTGTGGAACGTCCCGATGCCGGTGCCGGGCTTCAAGCCCTACGTCGTGGCCGGTGCCGGCGTCTACAACTACAACCCCGGGGGCGGGTCCGTGACCAAGTTCACCTGGGGCGGCGGGCTGGGAACCTCGATCGGGATCGGTCCGATCCACGGATTCGGGGAGGCCCGCTATCTGAGCATTCAGGCGAGCGGCGGGTCGCTCAAGTTCATTCCCGTGACGGTCGGTTTATCGTTCGGTTCGAAGTGAGCTGACCCCGCAGGCGGCAGGGGGGCGGCGGTGCGTCGGGACGCGCACCGCCGCCTTTTCGTCTCTCCCCGCAAGCAGTAGAATCCCCGACCTCATTCGTCCCGACCGCCATGACCCGAACGCCGTTCCGCTGTGCCGTGCTGCTCGCCACGCTCGCGGGGTCCGCCGTCGCCCAGCGGCCGGCCAAGGACTCCGTCACGCGCTTCCTCGAGAGCTTCACGTACCGCGCACTCGGTCCGGCCGCCTACAGCGGGCGCGTGACGTCGCTTGCGGTGCCGCGCACGGCTGGGGGGGCCGGGGGGGCCGGGGGGGCCGGGGGGCCGCATCCCAAGACGATCTACGTCGGCGCCGCGGGCGGCGGCGTGTGGAAGACCACGAACGGCGGCACGACGTGGCTGGCGATGTCGGAGGGCCTGGGCACCGAAACGATCGGCGACGTCGCCGTCGCTCCCTCCGACACGAACGTCGTGTGGCTGGGGACGGGCGAGAAGAACAGCCTGCGCTCCCAGTCGTGGGGCGACGGCGTCTACAAGTCGACCGACGGCGGCAAGAAGTGGACGAACATGGGGCTCAAGGACACGCGCTCCATCGGCCGCGTCGTGATCCATCCCACGAACCCCGACATCGTCTATGTCGCCGCGTTGGGGCACCTGTGGGGCACGAATCCCGAGCGCGGGATCTACAAGACGACCGACGGCGGGAGGACGTGGAGCAAGATCCTCTTCGTCGACGACACCACCGGCTTCGTGGACCTCGAGCTGGATCCCGTGAACGCCGACGTGCTGTACGCGGCCGCCTGGCATCGGCTGCGTTGGGGCGGTGGCCACATGCAGGGCGTCGGGAGGGGGAGCGGGATCTACAAGACCAGCGACGGCGGCAAGACCTGGGCGAAACTCACCGATCCGGCGCTCAAGAACGGACTGCCGACGGACCGCCTCGGTCGCATCGGCCTCGCCGTCGCGGCGAAAGATCCCCACGTCGTGTACGCCGTGATCCAGGTGGACCGCGGCGTCACGGACCCGCTGCAGGGGCGCTACGGCGGTGTCTTCCGCTCTGCCGACGCCGGTGCGACGTGGACCCAGGTGAACGATCTCCAGGTCCTCCCGCACTACTACTACGACGACATCTGGGTCGACCCGGGCAACCCGGACCACGTCTGGACCGTCTCTCCGTCGCTGCTCGAGAGCAAGGATGGCGGCAAGGGCTTCGCGCCCGACTCCCTTCATCTCGTGCACGGCGACTATCACGCGCTGTGGATCGACCCGGCGGATCCCGAGCATCTGATCGTCGGCAATGACGGCGGGGTCTACCTCTCGCGCGACGGCGGCAAAGCGTGGGAGCACATGGCGATCCCCATTGGCCAGTTCTACAGCGTGATCGTGGACAGCTCGCTCACGCCATATCAAGTGTGCGGCGGGCTGCAGGACAACGGAGTGTGGTGCGGGCCGAGCCGCACGCGCGATACGCTGGGGATCGTCGACGACGACTGGTATCCCGTGAACGGCGGCGACGGGATGTGGGTGCAGATCCCTGCGAACGATCCGTTCACGGTGTATTCCGGCTGGCAGTACGGGCACCTGTCGCGGCTCGACGTCAGGACCTGGAAGCGCGACGACATCACGCCGCTCGCGCTCGACGCGGGTCAGGACTCGGGCTACCCGTTCACGTGGGGCTGGACGACGCCGATCCTCGTATCGCGGCACGACCCCACGGTGCTCTACGTCGGAGCGAACCACCTCATCCGGATGACGCACCGCGGCGACGACTGGGAGATCCTGGGCCCGGACCTGACCCGGGCGAGCCGCGAGCATCCGGCGCCGGAGGTGGGGCACACGAGCTACCACGCGGTGTTCGCGATCGCCGAGAGTCCGCGCGCCGCGGGCCTGCTCTGGGCCGGCACGGACGACGGCCTCGTGTGGACCACGCGGGACGGCGGCAAGACCTGGGTCGAGGTGAGCGGCAACTTCCCGAAGGGGGCGCCGACGGCGTGCTGGGTCGCGACGATCGCGGCCTCGTATCACGCCGACGGGACGGCCTACGTCGTGTACGACTGTCACTTCCGGGACGATTATCAGCCGCACGTCTTCCGCACCGCCGACTTCGGGAAGACATGGACGGAGGTCGGGCAGGGCCTGCCGCGGGACGCCGGCAGCCTCACGATCTGCGAGGATGCGACGAACCCGCGGCTCGTGTGGGTGGGGACGGCGACGGGTGTGTGGGTGACGCTCGACGGCGGGAGGAGCTGGCGGCGCCTCGGGAAGAACCTGCCGAACGTCCCGGTCGAGGCGATGGCGCTGTCGTTCGCGCAGCGTGACCTCGTGGTGGCGACGCACGGGCGCGGCCTTTGGGTCACGAACGTCGCGCCGCTCGAGGAGCTGACCGACACGCTGCTCGCCGAGGCGGCGCACCTCTTTGCGGTTCCGCCGGCGTATCAGTACCGGCCGCGCGACACGCACCCGGACTGGGGCAGCCGGCCGTACGTGGCGCCGAACCCGCCGCGCGGCGCGGTCATCGTCTATTACTTGAAGGACGTGCAGCCCGAGGGTGTGAAGCTCGCGATCACGACCGCGGCGGGCGACACGATCCGTCATCTCGCGGGACCGGGCTACCCCGGCGTGAATCGGGTGACGTGGGACCTGACCCGCGACAAGCCGCGGGCGCGCGAGCTGGGCGGGCCGACGTCACGGGACGACCTGAAGCGCGTGGAGCCGGGGGACTTCCTGGTGCAGCTCGCCGTGGGCCAGCGCAAGCTGCTACAGCGGATCGTCGTGCTGGAGTGGCCGCCTGACCGGGTGGGGCGGCTGCGCTAGGACAGGAACTTCGGCGCCCCCGTGACGATGCGGCGCGCGAAGAGAATCACCGACACCGCGTACAGGAGATGCACCGGCCCGCTCCCCAGGTGCGCGCCGAAGACGAGCGTTCCCCAAACGGCGAGCAGCACCATCGCCGTAACGAGCGTGACGTTCATATCAGTGCCTCGACGATTCCCCGCGACGATTCCTGCGCGACGCCTTTCCTTGACGTTTCTCGTACACGAGGTAATGTAGTACCAGGGACGGGGAGAAGAATTATTGAGCCAACAGGCTCGATCGTGGACCCAGATACTGTGACCGATGTCAGGCCCCCGCGTGGGGAAGGCAGACGCCATGGTGAGGGACCAGTCATTCCCTTCGGGCTTCAATAATCCTCTCCGTTCCTGACGCACCGGTCGGCCGGGCCGTGTTACAACGGTTCCGGCCGATCGCTTTTTCCAACGCGGAAATGGGAACGCGGAGCAAGCGAGCCGACCGGTGCGGATGTTCCGCCTTCCGCCTTCCGCGTTTACCTGCGGATCGCCTCCCAAAAGTACTTCGGCGCCAGCAACGGCCTCGCTCGCACCGCGAATCCGATAACGAGAATCGCGATCCAGATCCCATAGGCCACCGCGACCTCCTCGCGCAGGCCGGGCCGCAGGAACTGCGCCAGCCAGAGCACGAAGATGGCGCTCGCGTCGAGCCAGTCGAATTCCATCTTGGCGAGCAGCAGCACCCCGAGGCTGGTTTGGAGCAGCGTCAGGACGATCTCGAGCCGCTGCGCGGCGTCGAAGTGGAAGTCGGCCCACGCTCCGTGGTGGCGCAGGCTGGAGTAGCCGTACACAAGCGGAATCATGGCCGCGAGCACCGTCCACTGGTTGATGTTGCTCGACACCATGTTCATGAGCGCCATCGGCGCGTGGGTGACGCGGCGCGCCCAGTAGAACGCCGACACCTTCTCGGGAAACTCCGAGAGGAACGGCGCGACCCACTGCACGAGCACGAACTGGCTCACGCCGACGAACCCGGCGACCGCCAGCATGGACTCGAGGAAGGGATGGGCCGTCATGTAGAGCAGCAGGCCGCCCGCGCCGAACAGCCCGCCGATCGCCGCTCGCCGGCGCCACCCGCGCTGGCGGTACGCCCAGCGGGACACCGCCGGGGCGTCGGGCAGGCTCTCGACACCATGGGGCGGGTTGCGGAACAGGGCCCACAGGTACCCGAGGTACAGGGTCAGCAGCACGACCGCGTCGACCCAGCTGAAGCTGCGCTTCAGGAGGATCACACCGAAGTAGAGCAGGGGGGGCACGAGCCCCACGACCTCCAGCGCGTGTTCCCGCTCCAGCCGGATCGCGGGGAACCGCTCGGTGGCGGTCTTGCGGCCGGCCGCGGCGTACACGAAGTAGATCATCGGCCAGCCAAGGCCGAGGAGCAGCCGGATGGCGCCGGTGAGATTCGCGATCGCGAGGTGCGCGCGCTCGGGGTCGCGCCCGGCGTCCCAGGCGATCACCGCCTCGACGGCGAATTCGGGGAGCGTCTGCAGCCACGCGAGGATCGCGAGCGCGAGACCTTGAGAGATGAGGAACTGCGCTGCTTCCGCGCCCCACGCGACGAGGAAGGCCGACGCGAGAATGGCGGGGAACGTCCACAGCGCGGACCAGGCGGAGGCTCCCGCCGTGGACAAGAAAGCGAGTACCTTTAGGTTCACGTGCGCCCGAAGATAGTCCTGCCCTGGAGGCCGAACAAGCCATGCCCCGCTGTGTCGTCACGCGCCGCGTGCATTTCAACGCCGCCCACCGGCTGTTCAATCCGGGCTTTTCGGACGCGGAGAACGAGCGGACTTTCGGGGTCTGCAACAACCCGAATTTCCACGGGCACAACTACGACCTGGAAGTCTCGGTCGAAGGCGAGATCGACCCGGCGACGGGCTACGTGATGGACATCCAGCGCCTCAAGGAGCTCGTCACCGAGCGGCTCGTGCGCCACCTCGACCACAAGAACCTGAATCTCGACGTGCCCTGGTTCGCCGACCTCAATCCGACCGCCGAGAACATCGCCGTGCTCTGCTGGCGGGTGCTCGAGCCGGCGGTGCAGCCCGCCGCCCTCAAACGGATCCGCCTCTGGGAGACGGATCGCAACTACGTGGACTACCATGGCACATGACAAGATGAAGTCGGCCAGCCTGCACAGTTTCCACGAGGGCCATACCGCCCCGGCCCCCACGTCGTTCGAGACGCTGGTGCGCGAGATGCTCGAGCAGCTCGGCGAGGACACGACGCGCGAGGGGCTGCGCCAGACCCCGGCCCGCGTCGAGGCATCGCTCCGCTGGCTCACCCGCGGCTACCAAATGTCCGTGGCGGACGTCATCGGCGACGCGCTCTACAGCGAGCGGCACGAGAACCTCGTGTGCGTGCGCGACATCGAGATCTACTCGCTGTGCGAGCACCACCTGCTGCCCTTCTTCGGGAAGGCGCACGTCGCCTACCTCCCGAACGGCCGCCTGGTGGGCCTCTCCAAGATCCCGCGCGTGATCGAGGTCTTCGCCCGGCGGCTCCAGGTGCAGGAGCGGCTCACCGACCAGGTGGCGGATGCGCTCATGGAGGTGCTCGAGCCGCACGGGGTGGGCGTCGTGATCGAGGCGTACCACCTCTGCATGATGATGCGCGGCGTCGAGAAGCAGAACTCCAAGACGGTCACCAGCGCGCTCCGCGGCGCGCTGCTCCAGGACGCGAAGACGCGCGACGAGTTCCTGCGCCTGGTGCACGGCGGGCGGGGATTGGAGTGAGCGACGGCCCGCTCGCGGGGACGGTCGCCCTCGTCACCGGTGCCTCGCGCGGCATCGGGCTCGCGGTGGCCGAGCGCCTCGGGGCGGCTGGCGCGCATGTGGTCCGCCTGGCACGCAGCCTGGCCGACCGCTCGACCGCGGGGCGCACCGACCTGCCGTGCGATCTCACCGACCCGGCGCAGGTCGAGCGCGCCGTGGCTCGAGTGCTCGCCGACCGGGGTGTCCCGACTATCGTCGTGAACAATGCCGGGATCTTCTTCATCAAGCCCGTAGCCGAGACGACGCCCGAGGACTTCGCCCGCACCCTCGCGGTCAACCTCACGGCGCCGTTTCTGCTGGCGCGCGCCCTGGTGCCACACCTCGTGCAACGCGGCACACCGGCTCCACCGCCTACGCGGCGAGCAAGTACGGCCTGCGGGGAATGCACGAGGTGCTGCGGGCCGAGCTGGCGCGCACCGGCGTGCGCACGACCCTGGTCTCGCCGGGGCCGGTGGACACCCCCATCTGGGACGCGGTGGATCCCGACTCGAAGCCGGGATTCACCAAGCGCAGCGCGATGTTGCGAGCCGAAGACGTGGCCGACGCGGTCGTGTACGCGGTGACGCAGCCGCCCCGCGTGGACGTCACGGAGATCCGGCTGATGCCGACGGTCTATACGCCCAGAGGGTAGCCAATGCGGAAGTCGGAACGTGGAACCTCGAAACGCGAAAGTGGGAACGCGGAACGCGGAACAGCAGTGGGAGGTCATTCGCTGCGGCGAACCTCACCTTTCTGTTCCGCGTTCCAACTTCCGCGTTCCGCGTTCTTAGGGGGCCTGCTGCTCGCCTGCGCAGCGATCCCCGCCCGCGCCCAATCGCTCCCCCCGCTCCCGGACACCACCGGCTTCGGCGTGCATGTCCTCGCACTCGCGCGCGCGCCCGACAACACGATCTGGGTCGGGACCTACGGGCAGGGCATCTTCGTGTTGCGGCAGGGAGCCGGGAGCTGGGAGCAGT
>WNGD01000111.1_pt1 | contig 95584 bp, 93 predicted proteins | sample 5400671 | NCBI WGS metagenome assembly WNGD01 (sample SAMN13153369, study PRJNA577476) | soil metagenome | isolation source: 40 cm soil or saprolite under grassland replicate 2 | place: USA:California | collected 2016-06-15 | reverse complement strand
CGTCGCCCAGCGCGGTCGTCGAGCGGATGAAGAACGTCTCGCCGGTGCCGGCCCACAGCACGTGGTGAGCGGAGGGGGCGACGGCGAGGGCCCCGATGGCTTGAACGGGCTCGCTGTCGAAGACCGCCCGCCAGTGCACCCCTCCGTCCTCCGTCTTCCAGACGCCGCCGGACGCCGCGCCCACGTAGGCCACGAGGGGGTTGCCCGGCTCTCCGACCACCGCGACGGCGCGGTTGCCTTCGGGGCCGATGAAACGGAAGCCCAGATGCGTCCACAGCGTGGTATCGCCTTCCTGGGCGGGCGCGAGAGCCGGTGGGGCGAGGAGCGCGAGCAGCGCCACAGCGGTGCGGAGACGGATCATAGGCGGCGGCCTCGTGTGCGGGCGACGGCTAAGAATGGCGGGCGGCGGGACCGGGCGCGAGGGGCGGGCCGGAGCGGCGGCCGCCCGTGCGGTCGTTACCGTGATCCCAACAGCAGCGCTTCGAGGTCCAGGTCCCGCTGCACCCGCCGCATCACGTGATCACCGATCATTCCCTTGTCGCGCAGCGAGATCACTGCCCGCCGCTCCGCCTGGAGCAGCTCGAGCACGGTGGCGCTGCGGCCGCGGGCGAGACGCTCCTCGACGCCGTCGCGCTCGGCGCGCACCCGGGCACCGAAGCGCCGGCGGCGGTGGCCGTAGCGCGCCCGGAGCTCCGTCAGCGTCTCCTCGTCGAGGCCCGATGCCAGCTCGTCCAGCCGCCGCAACGCGGCGGCGGACGCCTGCTCTCGTGCATGGGCTTCTTCGAGCCGCTGCGTCTCTCCGGTGTCACAGATGCCGAGCCTGCTGACGAACGGCTGGAGCGAGAAGCCCTGGACGAGGAGCGTCACCAGAATCACGACGTACGTGAGGAAGATGATGAGATCGCGTCCCGGGAACGGGGCGCCCGCGGCGGTGGTGAAGGGGAGCGCCAGGGCGAGCACCAGGGAGTCCGCCCCCCGCAGGCCCGCCCATGCGATCAGCGCCACATGACGCCACGACACCAGGGGATCGCGCGTCCGTGCGCGCCGGCTCAACCAGCGCGGGCCGTACGTCGCCGCGAACACCCACACGACACGCGCGGCGATCGTCGCGAGGCTCACGGCGACACCCGCGATCGTGAGCTCCCGCACGGAATACCCGCCCAGCGTTCCGAGCACCGCCCGCAGCTCGAGCCCCACGAAGATGAACGTGAGCCCCTCCAGCACGAAGCCGACCACGCCCCACATCCCCTCGGTCTGCACCCTGGAGTCGGGTGCCAAGATGCGGGGGCCCTGCCGGCCGAGGTAGAGGCCGCAGGCCACCACCGCCAGGATGCCGGACACGCCCAGGGCTTCGGCGGGGAGAAACGCGGCGAACGGTGTGAGCAGCGAGATCGTCGACTCGATCTCGGGCGCATGGATGCGCCGACGCAACCACGCGATCAGCCATGCCACGACGAGCCCGACCGCGATTCCCGCCGTGCCGACCCACACGAACCGCGGCCCCGCGGCCACCAAGGAGAACGTGCCGCTCACGGCCGCCGCCACCGCCATGCGGTAGGCGACGATCGCCGCGGCGTCGTTGACCAGGCTCTCGCCTTCTAGAATCGTGGCGACGTGCCGCGGCACGACGAGGCCACGCAGGAAAGCCGTCGCGGCCGGAGCGTCGGGCGGCGACACGAGGGCGCCGAGCGCGAAGGCGGCGGCCCACGGCAGCCCGGGCGCCAGGGCGTGCGCCGCGACGCCGACCACGACCGTCGTGAACACCACCAGGCCCACGGCGAGCAGCGTGATGGGGCGGACGTTGGCGCGCAGATCGCGCCACGAGGAGGTCAGTGCCGCCCGGTAGAGCAGCGGCGGAATGAACACGACGAAGATGAGGCGCGGCTCGAACTCGACGGGCGGCAGGCCCGGAAGCAAGGCGATCACGAGCCCGCCGACCACCAGCAAGACCGGAGACGGGACTCCCAGCCGGCGCGCCGCGATACCGAGGAGTACGACGGCGACGAGCAGCGCGAGGATGATCTCGAACTGGTTCATCGCCGCGCTCAGTGCCTCACCGCACGCCCTCGCTCACTCCCTCGAGGGCCGCGAGCAGGGCCTCGACGTCCCACGCCTGATCGTGCCGCACGTTGTTGATGAAAAACGTGGGTGTCCCGTTCACGCCGCTGCGCACGCCGCTCATGAAGTCGTCGCGCACCTTCGGCTTGTAGGTGTGCGCCGCCAGCTCGCGCTCGAGGCGCGCGGCGTCGAGCCCGAGCTCCTGGGCGTACTCGATCAGGTGATCGTCCTCGAGCGCGAACTGGCGCTCGAACAGCCGATCGTGCATCTCCCAGAACTTCCCCTGCGCGCCGGCCGCTTCGGCCGCTTCGGCGGCGTGCTCCGCGTGCAGGTGCAGCTCGGTGAGCGGAAAGTTGCGGAACACAAACCGGAGGCGCGGGCCCAGGCGCTCCCGCACCTCCTTCACGATCGGGTAGGCGCGACGGCAATGCGGGCACTCGAAGTCGCCGTACTCGACCAGCGTCACCGTGGCGTTCGCCGGACCCTGCACGTGATCCCGTTCGCCCACCGGCAGGGCCAGCACCGCCCGGTCCCGGTGCGGGCTCACGCTCGCTCCGGTGCGAGCGTCTCGAGCGCTCGGAGAATCCCGTCCGCTCCCGGGTTCACGCCGATGGGCGACAGGTAGCTCCAGCGCACGAGGCCGCCCCCGTCGATCACGAAGAGCGCCCGCTCGGTGGTGCCATCGCCCTCGCGGTACACGCCATACCGGCGAGCGACGGCGCCCTTCGGCTCGAAGTCCGCCAGGAGCGGGAAATGAAGCCGGCGCTGCTGCGCGAACGCGAGGTGGCACCAGGCCCCGTCGACCGAGATGCCAAGCAGCTCGGCCCCGTAGCGCTGAAACTCCGGAAGGATCTCGTTGTACAGCACCATCTGGTCGCCGCACACCGGACTCCAGTCGGCCGGATAGAACGCGAGTATCACCGGCCGGCCGCGGAAGTCCCGCAGCGCGACCGTCTGGTCCGGGGTGCTGTGCAACGTGAAGTCCGGTGCCCCGGTCCCGGGTACGAGGGGACCACCGGCGGTGCGAGCCACGGTGTCCGTCACGAGACTGCTCCTTTCGTTTGCCGTGAAGCTAGCCGTGTTCTTGACCGACCGAAACCCGATATTTATGTTCGGGATTCGTCATACCAAACAGCTCACCTTCAACACAAGGATGCATCCTGCGTGAACACCCGTGTGAGAGTTCTTGTGCCCGTGCTCATGTTGGCAATGATATGTCCCCTGACGGTGCTGGTTGCCCAGGACGCCTTCGAGATCGCGGTGTACGGCGCCGAGACCGCGCCGCGCAAGGCGTGGGAGCTCGAGACACACCTTAACTACATCGCCCGGGGGACCACGGCTTTCGACGGACCGGTCGCTCCGAGCGAGCGTCAATTCCATCTCGCCGTGGAGCTGACCAGGGGGCTCACGGAGCATTGGGAAGTGACGGCCTACCTCCTGTCGGCGTACCGCCCCGGCCCCGGGGTCGAATACGCCGGGTGGCGGCTGCGCTCGCGGGTGCGGGCCCCCGTGTCGTGGCGGCTACCGGTGGATCTGGGGCTCGCCGCCGAATTAGAGTTCTCGCCGGCCGCCTATGACGAGACCACGGCCGGACTGGAGATTCGGCCGATTCTCGAAAAGCGGGTGGGACGCGTGCAGCTGCAATTGAATCCGGTGATCGAGCGGGCGCTCACGGCTACGAGCGGCGAGGCGGAGTGGGAGCTGGAGCCGAGCGGCCGGATCGGCGTCACGGTCAGCAAACGCGTCGCGCTGAGCATCGAGTACTACGGCAAGACGGGGTTGTTCGGCGCCGCGCCCGGCGGCGAGCCGGTGCACCAGTTCTATCCGGGGCTCGACCTCCACTTGGGCGACGATATCGAGCTCAATTTGGGGCTCGGCTTTGGGACGAGGGCGGCGGCGAACCGGCTGGTGCTCAAGTCGCGCTTCGAGGTCCCCTTGGGGCGCTAGGCGCGCGATCCGTCTCAACAGGGAACGACCGCTCCATACTTGCCCCGCAACTGCGTTCCGGGTTCCTTACACTCCGTGCTGCGCAAGACCACTTGGCTGGCTGTGATGCTGGGCGTCGCCGCTGTGACACTCGGGGGCGCGCTAGGCGCGCGTTCCGAAGTGGTGGGTCCGCCCCCGGTGATCACTGTGTACAAGAGCGCGACGTGCGGCTGTTGCGCGAACTGGGTCGAGCACGTGCGCTCGGCCGGCTTCAAAGTGGTCGTGCACGACACGACGAATCTCGCCGCCATCAAGGAGCGCTACGGCGTTCCCAAGCACCTGACGTCATGTCACACGGCCCTGGTCGACGGCTACGTGATCGAGGGGCATGTGCCGGCGGATGTGATCCTCCGGCTGCTGCGCGAGCGCCCCGAGCTTGCGGGCGTTGCCGTGCCGGGCATGCCCGCCGGGTCACCCGGAATGGACTCGCCCACGCCGGTGCGCTACGCCATCATGACCTTTGACCGAGCGGGCCGCACGGGAGTGTTCGCGCACCGCTGACCACTGCTATTTCCGCGCCGCCTCGTAGCGCTTCCCGACCTCTGGCCAGTTGACCACGTTCCACCACGCCGCGATGTAATCCGGCCGCCGATTCTGGTATTTCAAGTAGTACGCGTGCTCCCACACGTCCAGCCCGAGCACCGGCACCTTGCCGTCCATGAGCGGGCTGTCCTGATTCGCGGTGCTGACGACCTCGAGCTTGCCTCCGGCCAGGGCGAGCCAGGCCCAGCCGCTCCCGAAGCGGGACGTGGCCGCGCCGGCGATCTGCTCCTTGAACTTCGTGAAATCCCCGAACGTCTTCTTGATCGCGTCCGCCAGTGCGCCGGCTGGCTCGCCGCCGCCGCCTTTGCCGGCCGGCGCCATGATCGTCCAGAAGAGGGAGTGGTTGTGATGCCCCCCGGCGTTGTTACGGACCGCGATGCGGATGTCCTCGGGGATCGTGTTGATGCCGCGCAGCAGCTCTTCGAGGGTCTTCTTGTGGAGCTCGGCGTGCTTGTCCAACGCCGCATTCAGATTGTTGACGTACGCTTGGTGATGCTTGCCGTGGTGGATCTGCATCGTCTGCGTGTCGATATACGGCTCGAGCGCCGCGAAATCGTAGGGCAGGGCAGGCAGGGTGTGCGCCATGACCTTCTCCGTGGGGGTGAGTGTCCCGGGCATCGGTTCCTCCTTCGACGACGTGCAACGTCAAAAACATGCACGACCGGTAGGGTGAATTCAAACCCGCCGGGCGCGCAGGGTTGCCCCGCCCAGCGTGGCTTGTGACATTACCCCGGCAACGCGACTGCGTCACCGCGAAGTTCCCCTGTGCCGCCGTGCAATCGAGGAGGCTAGCTGGCGCCGGATTTCATGCTGCCGATCGCGTGCGCGCGCATAATCGTCCCGACGCTTGAAGCATAGATCCTCCGGCGCCGCGCGGGCGTCGTTCCGGGCGCGAGACGACAAGTGGTATCTGGGAGCGGGCGACGGACTTATCTGGGCCCCGCCGTTCCCTCAGTGGGTCGACGCGCCGGGGTTCTGGGACGAGGCGCACCTCTTCCAGTACGTGATCCGTCCGCTCTTCACGCTCACCTTCTTGCGCGACGGACACCCGGTTCCCCTGCGTTGTGTGCGGCGGCGCTGGACGCCCGCATTACTGACCTTGGAGCACGCGCTGGGGCCGTGGCGCGCGCGGGAGACGCGTAGTGCCCCGGGCGGTGCGCTCGCCTCCGAGTGGGAGATCTACAACCCCACCACGCAGGCCGCGAACCTGGACGTCGTCGTGTGGACGGCCGTAGATGGGGCTTCGCTCGCGGCGGCCGACGTGCACGCCGAGGGGCATGTTCTGCGCTTCACGCGCGAGGTCGCGGACCAGCGGGAGCACCGGGCCCGCGTCGCGCACCGGCTCACGCTCGATCCCGCCGCCCAGTCGTTCGGCGCGTACCGCTCCGAACCCTCGACCGCGCAATTGCCACCGCGGTTCGAGCTCACGCCGTTTTACGACCGGTGGCAGCCGAGCGGCCGGCTGCGGGACCAGCTGCACCTCGAGGGCATCGACCCGCGCGGCGTGATGTACCTGGGGCTCCAGCGGCGGCTGCGGCTCGGGCCGCGCGGCACGGTGCGCTGCTCGGCGTGTGTGGTGCTCGAGCTCGAGGTCGCGCGGGCGAGTTCGGCAGCCGAGCGCCCGAGCGCCCGATCGGACGACCAAGGCCCGCGTCGGGCCCCCGACCGTCCGGGCGCGATGGCGGAGCGCCGCTGGCAAGAGTTCCTTGGCTCGGCGCCGACGTTCCGTTGCTCCGACGCCTATCTCGAGGCCCATTGGCGCCACCGCTGGTACGGCTTGCGCCTCAATGCCATCGCGGGTGGGATCGGCAACTACCGGTATCCCACCGTGTGTGAGGGGATCGGCTCGTTCCATGTGCCGATCACCTATAGCGCCCAATGCCACATGCGCGAGCTTCGCTGGCTTGCCGATCCCGCGTGGGCCCGCGGCGTGTTGCGCACGTTTCTCGCGCACCAAAACCCGGACGGCTCGCTCCCCGGGCGCGTGTACGTCGATCACCAGCGCGGGACCGACTTCTATCACGCCGACTGGGGCGGCGCGCTGGACGCGCTCCAAGCGGTGCATCCCGACCCCGCCTTCGAGGCCGAGGTGTATCCCGGCCTGGTCCGCTACGCCGCGTGGCTGCTCCGGACGCGCGACGCCGATCACACCGGAATGATCGACGTCGTCAACCAGTTCGAGACCGGTCAGGAATACATGTCCCGCTACCAGGCGGTCGATCCCGAAGCGGACCGGGTCGGCTGGGAGAGCCGTATCCGGTTGAAGGGCGTGGACGTCACCGTGTACGCCTACCGCTTGCTGCGGTCGCTCGAGCGGCTGGCAGAGCGGGTGAGCCCGGGAGACGTGGGTCGCTGGCGCGAAGCGGGGAGCCGGACGGGGCGTGCCATCGTCGAGAAGATGTGGGATCCGGCGGCAGGGATGTTCTTCGACGTGAACCCGCGGACGGCTCGGCCCACGAGCGTGAAAGCCGCGGTGTGCTTCTATCCCTATGGCACCGATCTCGCCGACGCGCGCCACGTCGCGGGGCTCGAGCGGCATCTGTTCGAACCGGCCGAGTTCTGGACGGCGTACCCCGTCCCCTCGTCGAGTGTGGACGATCCGGCGTTCAATCCGGACGCCGAGTGGAAGGGCAAGCGCCACAACTGTCCGTGGAACGGGCGCGTGTGGCCGATGACGAACTCGCACATCATCGATGCGCTGGCGCGGGTCGTGCGGCTGCACCAGGGGGCGTGGGCGGGGAAACTGGGGCATCTGATCCGCCAGTTCTCGCGCATGATGACGTTCGACGGCGACCCCGCACGGCCGAACTGCTTCGAGCATTATCACCCGCACACCGGCCGTCCGAGCGTCTACCGGGGCATCGACGATTACCTGCACTCCTGGGTGAATGACCTGATCGTGTCGCACGTGATGGGCGTGCTGCCGGACGGTCCAGGGGGAGGTCTCACCGTCTGGCCCGTGCCGCTCGGCGTCAGCCGCGCCGTACTCGAGGGTGTGCGCGTGGCCGGTCGGGGAGTAGCGGTAGCGATCGACGGCTCGCGCTTCCGGGTCAAGGTTGACGGCCGCGCGGCGGGGCACGGCAACGTCGGCGACCCGCTGACGATTGCCTTCGGATGATGCCCCGAGTAGGCTGAGCCGCATGGCGTCGGTCACTTTGCGGGGCCTCACGAAGACGTTCGACGGTGGGGCGCGACCTGCGTTGCAGGAGCTTTCGCTGGAGGTGCGGGACGGCGAGTTCCTCGTGCTGCTCGGGCCCTCGGGCTGCGGCAAGACGACCGCGCTGCGCTGCATCGCCGGGCTCGAGGAGCCGACCACGGGAGAAGTGCTGATCGGCGAGCGCGAGGTGACGCACCTCCCGCCCGCCGAGCGCGACGTCGCCATGGTGTTCCAGAACTATGCGTTGTATCCCCACCTCACCGCGCGAGGCAATATGGCGTTCGGGTTGGAGGTGCGCGGCGTGGCCGAGCCCGAGATCGCGCGCCGCGTGCAGGAGACCGCGCAGCGGCTGGGTCTCACCGAGCTGCTCGACCGCCGCCCGGCGCAGCTCTCGGGCGGGCAGCGTCAGCGCGTCGCGTTGGGGCGCGCCATCGTGCGCGCGCCCCGCGCGTTCCTGTTCGACGAGCCGCTCTCCAACCTCGACGCCAGGCTGCGCGGCGAGCTGCGCGCCGAGCTGCTGGCCCTGCACCGCGCTCTCGGCGCGACCATGGTGTACGTCACCCACGATCAAATGGAGGCGATGACCATGGGCCAACGGATTGCGGTGCTGCACGAAGGTCGGCTCCGCCAGCTCGGCACCCCGGCCGACGTGTACCAGCGCCCGGCCGACGTGTTCGTGGCTCGCTTCATCGGCAGCCCGGGCATGAACGTCCTGGCGGGCCGCGGCAGAGGAATGGGGGAAGGGGGCGGTGTGGTGGACTGCGGCAGCCTGTCGGTGCCGGTGGCGCTCGAGCATTACGAGGGGGAGATCCATCTCGGCGTGCGGCCCGAGCACGTCAGCCTGTGCGGCGAGGACCAAGGGATGGGCAACGCCGAGGTCGTGGTGGTGGAGCCATTGGGGGCGGAGACGCTGGTGCACCTGGCGGTGGGCGGGCAGCCGCTGATCGCGCGACTCCCGGGACTCGTCGAGCTCGAGGCCGGCGATCGCGTCGGCCTCAAGCTCGATCGCCGCCGCCTGCACCTGTTCGATGTGGCCGGCGAGCGGCTCGCGTGAGACGCCGGGTCGCCGCATGTCTCGTGGTGTGGGGCTGCGGGGCGGCGGCCGACGGCGACCGTGTCACACTCGAGCTCGCCAACCGGGCCGACTACCTGGAGGCGAGGCTCGAGGACCGGGTGCTCGGGCCGTACGTCGCCGTCCATCCCGGCGTCCGGGTCGTGCAGCAGAACACCGCGACGTATCAGGCGCCGTATCGCGAGCGCCTGCTCACGTCGATGGCTGCCGGGTCTCCCCCCGACGTGTTCCAGCTCGACAACATCGACCTCCCCGCGCTGGTGAACCGCGGCGTCGTGCTGGACTTGGCACCCTACCTCACGCGCGCCGCGGTGGATATCGCGTGCCTCGACCAGACCGTGTTGTCGATCTTCAGCCGCGGCAACGCGGTGTACGCCCTGCCCAGGGGATACACGCCGCTGGTCGTGGTCTACAACAAAGACTTGTTCGACCGGGCCGGGATTCCGTATCCGCGAGACGACTGGACGTGGGACGACTTCCTGCGGATCGCCAAGCGGCTGACGCGTGACACGGACGGCGACGGGACGATCGACCAATGGGGGACCTATTTCGACCGTCGCCCCTTCGTCTGGATCCCCTGGGTGTGGGCAGGCGGCGGCGACGTGCTCTGTCCCGATGGGCGACGCGCCGGCGGGTGTCTCGACGCGCCGGTCACGATCGACGCGATCCGGTGGTATACCGGCTGGATGACGAGGCAGGGCATCGCCCCCCGCACGCACAACCTGCTCAAGTCGGTCGGCGACGACTTTCGCCTCTTCAACAGCGGCCGCGTGGCCATGATGACCACCGGCCATTCCTGGGTGCCCCGGTTGCGGCCATACGTCGCCGCCGGCCGGATGCGCTTCGGATTCGTCGGGATCCCGCACCGCGCGGGCGTTCGCCCCGCCACGGCGATCTACGCCTCGGGATACGCCGTGCCGGCCCTGGCCGCGCGGCGCAAGCTCTCGATCGAGCTCGCCGCGTATCTCACCGACTCACTCGCAGACGCCGTGCGGGGCGAAGCCGGGCTCGAGCTCCCGGCCCTGACGACCGCCGTACGGGCGCTAGTGGCCGGCGACACGCTCGGCTGGGAAGCGGCGTTCGTGCGAGCCACGGCCGTAGGGCGGGCGCCGTGGGGCGCGCGGATCGAGCGCTGGCGGGAGGTCGAGGCCGTGCTGCCCGATCTGCTGGACCGCATCACCCTGGCGGGCGCGGATCCGGGCGCCGCGGCGCACGATATGGCGCGCCAGGTCGATCGCGTGCTCGGCGCGACTCGGTGAGCGGCCCGGCGGAGGGACGGTGGCGCAGCAGCGCCGGCATCGCATTGCTCGCGAGCAGCGTCCTCGTTCTGGTTGCAGTGCGCTGGGCGAGTGGCCGAGCGGAGCGCGCGCTCGCGCAACGGGTCGCGGCGGCGACGGCCGGCTATCTCGCGCTCGTCGCGCGAGCGGCACGGGGGAGCGCCGACTACGACCTGCCGCGACTGCTCATCGAAGCGCGAGCGCTCGACGGCCTCCCGGGATTCGCAGCGCAGCTCGAAGTCTATCACGGCACCGCCCCGCTGGTGCACGCCACGGCGCGACCGCTCTCGCCCACCCAGTTCGATCGGCTGCGCCGCCACGCCGCTCCGCGGTCGGCGGGCAGCGCCACTCTGGCGCCGCTGTTCGACCGGGACCGGTGGGACGTGGTGGGTGCGGTGGCGGTGTGGCCGGCCGGTGCCGCCTGGCTCTCCTGGCGCAGTGCCCTTGCCGTGCTGCCCAGCTTGCTGGCCGGCGCGCTGGCGGCCGCCACGCTGGGCGGTGCACCCGGGCGGTCACGACGGGCGGTCACGTGGTTCGCCGCAGGGGCGACGGTCTTCGGGCTCGCGGCCTACGCCGACATCCGGGCGGCGGCGCGGGATGCGACCGACCGCTGGCTCGCGGACACCCGTCTGCTGATGCAGGAGGCGGTAGTACGGGTGCCCGAGCTGCGCTTCTCGCTCTCGGCACTCGCCCCGATCGCTCGCGGCACCGAGCTGTTGCCGGGCGACAGCGCGGCGAGCGCTCCCTGGCGGCGGATAGTCGCGGGGACGCCGCGTGCGGCCGTCGCGGTGCGTCTCGCCCCCGGCCGGTGGGCCGAGCTGCGCGCCGCGCCGGGCGCGGGGGAAGGCTGGCTGGCCGGCTGGCTGGCGCTGACCCTCGGCCTGGCCCTGCTCGGGCCGCTCGCCGTAGCGCTCGCGGCATGGGGCGAGCGCGCGGCCGCGCGGCCGCAGCGCCTGCGCGAGACGGTGGCCGCGTGGGGGTTGCTCGCTCCCTCGGCGCTGCACCTGGGCGTCTTCTCCTTCGTCCCGATGCTGTTCGTGCTGTACCTGTCGGTGCACCGCTGGACCCTCGTCGACCCGGCGCGGCCGTTCGTCGGGCTCGCGAACTTCGAGCGAGTGTTCACCGATCCGGTGGTGTGGGTCTCGCTGCGCAACACCGTCCTGTACGTACTGTACGTACCCGTGTCGATGGTCCTGTCGCTCGGCGCGGCTGTGGCGTTGCACCGGCAGACGTGGGCGGTGCGTCTGGCCCGGACGGTGTTCTTCCTCCCCTACGTCTGCTCGGTGGTGGCCATCGCGCTCGTCTGGCAGTGGCTGTATCAGCCCGACTTCGGCGTGATCAACTACCTCTTATCGGCGATCGGGCTGCGACCGCTGGATTGGCTGGGCGGCCCCCGCACGGCGCTCGTGGCCATGATGATCGTGTCGGTGTGGGCGCAGCTCGGCTACCAGATGACCGTGTTCCTGGCCGGGCTGCAGGGCGTCCCGCAGGCGTATCTCGATGCCGCGCGGGTCGATGGGGCGAGCGCGTGGCAGCGGTTCCGCCGGATCACCTTGCCGTTGCTCCGGCCCGTGACGCTGTTCGTGCTGGTAACGGGTGTCATCGGCGCGTTTCAGGCCTTCACCTACATGTACGTGCTCACTGACGGCGGCCCGCTGAACGCGACGGACGTGATTGCGTATCGCATCTATCAGACCGCGTGGGAGTTCCTGCAATTCGGCTATGCGAGCGCGTTGTCGCTGCTGCTCTTCGTCGTGCTGTTCGGCGTGACCCGAGCGCAGTTCGCGCTGCTGGCAGGGCGGGAACACTGTGCGTAGCGCGGCGCGCCGGGTGCTCGCGGGTGTGCTGGCGGCGCTGCTCGCGGCCGCCACGATCGCGCCCTTCCTTTATATGATCGCTACGGCCCTGACGGACGAGTTCGAGGTGCTGCGCTACCCGCCGCCGCTCCTGCCGGCTCGGCCCCACCCGGAGAACTTCGCCATCGCACTGACGGCGCTGCCGTTCGGCCGGTTTTTTCTGAACTCCGCCATCTTTGCCGGGTGTGTCGTCGTGGGACAAGTCGCGACGAGCGCCATGGCCGCCTACGCCTTCGCCCGCCTGCGGTTTCCGGGGCGCGACCGCGTCTTCATCCTCTATCTGTCCGTGCTCCTCGTGCCCGCGGCGGTGCTCCTCGTGCCGCGCTTCTTGATCATCAATGCCCTCGGCTGGGTGGACACGTATGCGGGGCTGATCTCGACCGAGCTGGTCTCCGTGTGGGGGATCTTTATGCTGCGGCAGTTCTTCCTCACCATCCCCCGCGACTTGGAGGATGCCGCGCGGCTCGACGGGGCGGGCGAATGGACCGTTTTCTGGCGCGTGGTGCTGCCGCTCTCGAAGCCGGCGCTCGCCACGCTTGCCGTGCTGGCGTTCGTGGACCAATGGAAGAGTTTCTTGTGGCCGCTCATCGCGACGCGCTCGGCCGAGATGAGCGTGATGGAAGTCGGGATCGCGAGCTTTCATGGATTGTACTACACGAATGCGCCGTACCAGATGGCGGTGGCAGTAACGGCAGTGGCTCCGTTGCTCGTGCTGTATTTCGTCGCCCAGAAATACTTTGTGCGGGGTATCCAATTCACAGGAATCGAGTGAATAGGGAGACGCCGAGATGCCGAGACGCTGAGTGGATGTGAGGGCTGAGGTCGGCGGAGAACCCTCGCCACTCACGCCTCATGTCCACTGTGCGACTCGGCGACTCGGCGTCTACCTCAACGTCTGTTCACTGGACGGAAGGTCAGTTCCCAATGGATGTCCCGCCCGTCTCCACCGGCGGCCCATTCAAGAACCGCATGCCCCGACTCCAACCTCTTCACTGTGCAAGGGACGTCCGCCTTGCACGTCCCCGGCCGCATCCCCTTCGGCACTGACACCGTCACCGCGTACGGCCGGCCGTCCAGGTTCACCGCCCGCGCCTTGAGCGTGCGCGCCGTGCCGTCCCATGTCTCGTCCGCGATGTCCACCACTCCCTGCACGATGTGCCGCGTCGTACCGATTACCTGCGGATGCGCAGCCGCGGCGCGCAGGGCCACCGTGAGCGTGCTGTGCGGCTCGAGCGCCGCCGCAAGCACGTCCTTTGGGAGGGCGAGAGGCGCATCGCGCCACACGTCGTACGCGTCGAACTTCGCGCCGTCGATCCCGAGCGTGCCGAGCGGCACGGCGAGCTGGCGCAGCTCATCCTCCCAATTGACGAGCGCGACGGTCCACCACCGGGGCGCTCCCTCGACGACCCAGTGGGCGGGCGGTGGGTCGCGGCGCACGCTCCAGATCCCACCGGGGCCGGCCCCGTCGTAGACGCGGACCGCGAGGACGTTTTCACCGCCCCAGTTGAGCGCGTCCACCGGGATGCGATAGCGACGGTATGCCTGCCACTCGCTCCGGTAATTGGGGGGGAAGGCACCGGTCTGCCCGAGCTTCACCCCATTCAGGAACGTCTCGTCGACGTCGTCGATCTTCCCGAGCTCCAGGTACACCGGCCGCCCAGCCAGGGTGGGCGGGAGGGGAAAGCGCGTCCGGTACCACGCGTAGCCGTCGTAGTCCGGATGCCCGGCTTCCTCCCAGGGCTTCGGTACCGGCACGGTCTCCCACGTGTCCTCGTCGAACTCACGCGTCGCGTACCGGGGATCATCGCCCGTGCGGAGCCGCCACGGCCCGGGGATCGCGTACACGTCGTCTCCCGCGACGATCGCCGGAGCCACCTCGCGCGCGAGCGTGGCGGTGCCTCGCGGGTGACCAGCGACCGGGGCGGCCGGGATCGCGCGTTGCAGCAGCGACAGACGGTCGGGCGGGAGCTTGGGGAGGTTGTCCGAGAGGACGGTCACACCCCCGCAGACCGCCACGATCGCGGTCCACACCTGCGCTTCGGCCGCGGAGAGGGGCGGCCGCACCAGGAGACAATCGGGATCGTTCAGCCAGGCCGCCCGGTGATAGAAGCTGCGAAACCCGGCGGCACGGGCCGGTGCCTGGATGCCACCCCAGCTCGCGTCGACATCCGTGCCGATGCGCATCCCGTTCACGTAGCCGACGGCGTGCTGCAGCGGGGCGCCACACCCCAGTAAGAACGCCTCGGTGCCCATGCCGTCGCGGATCGCGCCCAGTCCCTTGCGGTAGGCCTCGGCGTGCGTCAACCCGCCAAAGTGAGCGTCCCCGGCGGTGGCCCACAACAGGAAATCGATCTTCAAGTAATCGTACCCCCACGTCTGGACCGCGCGGCGCGCCAGATCGAACAGCCACTGCTGTACCTGGGGGTGGGCGCCGTCCAGCGAATAGACCTTGCCGCCCCAGTCGTCCCGCGTGTCCCACACGATCGGGGCGTCGGCGCGGCGCAGCAGCCATTCGGGATGTGCGGCCGGAATGCCCGAGCGCTCCGTCACCGCGAACGGAGCCAGCCACAGCCCTGCCTTGAATCCCTTGGCGTGAATCTGGTCCGTGAGCCAACGGTGCCCGTGAGGGAACTTCGCGTTCGTGTCCCAGTCCCCGGTCGCTTTCTGATAGCCGTCGTCGAGCTGGACATAGCGGAAGAACCGCCGGTCGAAGTTCGCGGCGCAGAACTCCAGGTTGGCGACCACGTCCGACTCGCTCACGTTGCCGAACAGCTCGTACCAGCTGCACCATCCGGCGGGCGCCGTTTCGGACGCGAGCCGCTCGCGGTCCACCGGCGAGGACGGGACGAAGAGCGCAGTCAGTGCGTCGAGACCGTCACCGGACGCGAGGTAGCAGATCCGCATGCGGGAGGTATCGCCCTCGGGACGGAGCGGTCGGGTGGGGAGCCACGCGCTCCCGGCCTCCAGGCCCTCCCGTGAGAGCTGCACGGTCGCTTCGCCCGGCTCGCCGGGATCGAAGGCCAGGGCCAACGCGCGGGTACCGCGGGTCAAGCCGAGCGCGCCGTGGCTCACCAACGCGGGTTCGGTGGTGGGCAACGCCGGGACGACTTGGCAGGCGGTCCAGGAGTGATAACCGTTGACGAGCGCGACGAGCGGTGCGCTGCCGGCGAGCACGGCGGGCTCGGGCGCCTGGAAGAAGCGGATGCCCTGGACGGTGGGGAGGTAGCGGTCGGGGTAGATGGTGACCGAGACCGACGCCTGGGACGCCCCGCCCTCGGTCTCGTTGGCGGAGAGGAACTCGGCTTCGAGGAACACGCCGGCCGCGCGCCCCCGCACGACGACGGACTCGCCGCCCGGCGGGCGCCGGCTTCCGACGGTGCTATCTTCCAGGTCGGCGAGCGTGACCCACTGGTCGCCCACCCGCGCAGCGACGACTGCGGCCTTGATCAAAGGAACGGGCGGTCCGTCGCCGGAGTACCACAGCGACCAGCGCCGCTCCTCGTCGAGCTCGAACTTCAGTCTGCCGACCACCGGACCGCCCGACCGCCCGACCGCCCTGGTCGGACTGGCGGACGGCCGGACGGGCGGACGGAGGAGCGCCCCCGAAGTGGCGCCTGTCAGGAGCACGAACGTGCGTCGGTCCATGGTGACAATGTCGGCGGCCCTCTGGGCTTTGTCCACGCCGCTCGGCGCTCAAACGCGTGGCGCGTGGACGGCCGGGTTCGCGGGCACGCTGGGCGGCGGGTGGCAGATCGAAGCCGCGGATATCGGCTATGCGCGTGCGCTGGGCGCCGGTCCGTTGCGCGTCGCATCACTCACCGCGCGACTCGGCTCGTTCGTCGACGAGGGCGCGATTCTGGGCGGCGCCCGCGGCTTCATCTTCGGGGTGACGCTGGGCGGGCACACGGGACTGCTGTCGCTCGCCGACCTGGGCACGGAGACGAGCAAGAGCCAGGTCGGCGTCGACCTCACCGTCGAGGGCACGGCCTACGTGGGCACGCGCTCGCCGTTCCCCGAGGGCTCGCCGTGGGGCGCCGTGACCGTGCTGCCGGGGCTCAAGTTCGGGGACCCGGACGGCGTGCAGTTCGGCTTGCTGCTCGGCCCGACGTTTTTCTTCGGTCAAGCGAGCGACGTGCGGCCCTTCCTGGGCGTTCGCTTCGAAGCGCCGCTGGCGCGCCGAGAGTCCCATCCCTAGGTTAGCCGCCGATGGTCGCTCCGCACCTCGACACCGAGCACCCGGGCATCCGGGTCATCGCCGAAGTCGCGTCGGTCCTGCAGGCGGGGTCGGCGTCGGGGGTGGCGCTGCGTGGCGTGGTGGGGGCGTTGCGCCGGGGCCTGAACTTGCGCCGCTGCCGGCTGTGGCTGCGCACCCCCGACGGCACGCGCTACGCGCCCGTCACCACCCCCGGCGACGAGGCGGAGCTGCCGGCGTACTCACCGCCCGTCTCCGACTGGGTGCGCCAGGGCGTGCAGCGCGAAGGCACGGCCGGGGGCTCGGTGCTGCGGCTGCCGCTGATCCACGAGGACGAGCCGCTCGGCGCGCTCGAGGTCATCATTCCGAGCGGCCGCTACGAGGGCGTGGCGCACGATGTGGTAGTGGTGGTGGCGCGCATCCTCGCCCCGATGATCGCCGCGACCGAGCTGTCGCAGGACCTCGCGTCCGAGGTGGCGCTCCGCACTCACGAAATGGAGGCCCAGCGGAGCTTCGCGGCTCAGATCATCGACTCGCTCCCCGTCGGGTTGTACGTGATCGACCGCGGCTATCGCATCCGCGCCTGGAACCGCAAGCGCGAGACCGGCACGCAGGGCGTGTCGCGCGAGGATGCCGTGGGGCGCGAGGTCTTCGAGGTGCTCGACCGCCAGCCGCGCGATCTCCTGAAGCGTGAATTCGACCGCGTGTTCGACACCGGTGAGATCCAGCAGGTGGAAATGGAGTCGGCGGCGAGCGGCGAGACGCGCCACTACCGTATCACGAAGATTCCGATGCGGCAGGACGGCCAGCACATCTCCCACGTGATCACCATCGGCGAAGACATCACCGAGTGGCGCCAGGCCCAACAGCGCCTGTCCGAGACCGAGAAGCTGGCGGCCGTGGGCCAGCTCGCCGCCGGCGTCATGCACGAGATCAACAACCCGCTCGCCACGATCCTGGCCTGCTGCGAAGCGCTGGCGTTGCGCAGCGAGGACCTCGCGCCGCCGGAGCGCCAGGCACACCAGGAATACTTGAAGATCGTCGATGCCGAGGTGCAGCGCTGTCGCCGCATCGTCGACAGCCTGCTCGACTTCTCCCGATCGCGGTCGGGGGACAAACGGCAGGTCGACGTGAACGCGGTGGTGGAGCAGACCCTGTTCCTGCTCAAGCATCACGCGCGCTTCAAGCGGCTGACCGTGACGCGGGAGCTCGCGCCGGGGCTGCCGGCCGTGCTCGCCGATCAGGAGAAGCTGATTCAGAGCTTCATGGCGCTGATGTTGAACGCCATGGACGCGATGGATTCGCGCGGCACCCTCACCGTGCGGAGCGGCATCAACCCGGAGCGCCGGGACGAGGTGCTGCTCGAGTTCGTCGACACCGGCGTCGGCATCAAGCAGGAAGATCTGCCGAAGATCTTCGAGCCCTTCTTTACCACCAAGCCCCAGGGACGCGGCACCGGTCTGGGCCTGTCGATCTGCTACGGCATCATCGCCGAGCACCGGGGACGCATCGAGGTCGAATCGCAGGTCGGCGTGGGCTCGAATTTCAAGGTGTACCTTCCGGTCGAATGAAGATCCTCGTCGTCGAAGACGACAAGACGGTCGGGCAGTACGTGAAGCGGGGACTGGCCGAAGCGGGCTCACACGTCGAGCTGGTCGGGGACGGCGGCGACGCGTTGCGCCTCACGGCCAGCGGCCACTACGACCTGCTGGTGCTCGACCTCCGACTGCCGACGACGTCGGGCCTCGACGTGCTGCGCACCCTGCGCGACCGCGGCAACGGCGTGCCGGTGCTGGTGTTGACCGCCCAGGACTCGGTCGACTTCAAGGTGCAGGCCCTCCGGATGGGCGCGGACGATTACGTCACGAAGCCGTTTTCGCTGGAAGAGCTGCTCGCGCGGGTGGAGGCGCTGGGGCGGCGACCCAAGGCCATCGCGCCGCCGGTGCTCAGGGTTGCGGACCTGAGCCTCGACACGGGGAGCCGGGAGGTACAGCGCGGCGGCAAGCTCATCGACTTGACGCCCAAGGAGTACGCCGTGCTCGAGTACCTGATGCGGCATCCGGGCCGCGTCATGCCGCGTACCCTGATCACGGAGTACGCCTGGGACTACCACTTCGACCCCGGGACCAACATCGTGGACGTCGTGATCACCCGGCTGCGCAAGAAGATCGATCACGCGGGCGAGCCGAAGCTGATTCACACCGTGCGCGGCGTGGGCTACGTCGTGAAGGCGTGACGTGCAGACGATCCGCGGTCGTCTCACGGTGTGGTATTCGGCCGCGCTGGTGCTCACGCTGGCCGCCTTCGCGATCGTGCTGTACGTGGCGCGCCGCCGAGCCTCGTACGACGATCTGGACCAGCGTATCCGGTCCGAGGCGGAGCTGACCGCCGCGATCCTGGGAGAGAGCTACCGGGCGCGCGGGGTGCTCGTCACGTACGATTCGACCGGCAAACCGGCCCTGGTGGCGGACATCAAGGCCGTGCTGGAGGCGGTCCCCGACTACCTGCTGATCACGGCCCAGGACGGCGAGATCCTGTACTCGTCGTCCAACGCGTCGCTCACCTACCAGCAAGTCGTGCAGCTGCGCAAGCTGACGCCGCCGCCCATCTCGGGGCGTACCGCCGGCACGGTGCGGCTCGAGCCAGACGGACCCGAGCTCCGCTATGTGGCGCACATCGTGAGCGGCGCCGGGCCGCGTTTCGGCTCGCTGCTCGTCGCCGCCGACGTGCGCACCGCGGAGCTGGCGGTCGCCCAGCTGCTCTCCACGCTGCTGCTGATCGTGCCGATCGGGCTGATCGCCGCCATCCTCGTCGGCTCATGGATCGCGCGCGGCGCGCTCGAGCCCGTGGACCGGATCATCAGTGAAGTGCGCGAGATCACCGATGGCCGCAGCCTGCACCGGCGTCTCGCCGAGCCGATGGTCAAGGACGAGCTGGGGCGCCTCGCCGAGACGCTGAATCAGATGATGACCCGGCTCGAACGGAGCTTCGCCGCCTTGCGGCGCTTCACGGCGGACGCGAGCCACGAGCTCAAGACGCCGCTCACCGTGCTGCGGGGCGGTGTGGAGCGCGCCATCACGACAGCGGGGCTCCCCCAGGACACGCTCGCCACGCTCGAGGAAACGCTCCAGGAGATCAAACGGATGACCGAGCTGGTCGATGCGTTGCTTACGCTCGCCCGCGCCGACGAGGGTATCGCGCCGCTCCACCTCGAGCCGGTCGACCTGCGGGCCATCCTCGAGGAGGCGCGCGAGACCGGCGAGCTACTCGCCGAACAGGCGGGTGTGCAGATGGATCTCGCGACGCCTCCCGAGCCCGTGATCGTGCCGGTGGACGCGAGCCGGATCCGCCAGCTGATCTTGAACCTCGTCACCAACGCGGTGAAGTACACCCCGTCGGGCGGCAGCGTCCGAATGCAGCTGGGGCAGTCGAACGGGCGCGTCACCCTGACCGTCGCCGATACCGGCATCGGCATCGCCGCGGGCGACCTGCCCCACATCTTCGATCGCTTCTGGCGGGCCGACTCGGCCCGCACCCGCACCGGCGAGCGGCCGGGGGCGGGGCTCGGCCTCGCCATCTGCAAGTGGATCGCCGAGGCGCACGGCGGCACGATCGAGGTGCAGAGCCGGCCCGGGCGGGGGACCACGTTCACCGTCACGCTCCCGAAGCAAGCCGCGGGATAATCCGACCATCATCAGCTTGTCACGATCTCCTTAAGCCCGCGCAAGCTCGACACGATACCGTCCTGGAGACCTCTTCAACCGGAGGACTCCATGTTCGAGAAGCTCAGCGCAGGGCGCCTTCGGGGCGCACGACAGGCGCTCTCGAGCGGCGTGTTGGTGCTCGCGGCGCACGGAGTGATCGGGGCTGTCGCCGTGTGGGCGACGCTGCGGCCTCAGGTCGCGACCGGTGCCGAACACTTGCCCCTCTTGCTCCCGTGGCCGGCGGAGCCGGATCGCGACCGGCTTCCGGCGGTACCCGATGGACCGGCGGATCCGTGGTCGCCCGTACTCGACCTTCCCACCGACAGTTCGATCGGCCTCCCGCCGATCGATCGCGGGGCGTTTTTCGATCCCACGCAGTGGCGGCGCGCCGTGGACGCCGCCGGTGCCGAGCGGGCCGCATCTGGCGCGGATGGGGGTGAGCCGTGGAGCGTGGCGCGGGTCGAAGAGCCGCCGGAGCTGCTCGCCGGACCCGTAGCTGCGTATCCGGAGGCCCTGCGACGCGCCGGAATTGAGGGCCGTGTGGTCGTCGAAACGGTCGTGGACACGCTCGGCCGGGCCGAGGCGAACTCGGTCGTCATCATCGATAGTCCGCATCCGGGGTTTAGCGCTGCGGCGCGCGACTACGTGCTGCGCGCGTTGTTTCGCCCGGCGCGGGTACACGGGCAGGCGGTGCGGGTCCTGGTGCGGGTGCCGATCGACTTCGCCATCACGACCGCCCGGTAGCGGCCTGGGCGCTGCGGGGCACACCTCTTGCTCCCTCGCCACCCGGCCTCGTCTGCGGCATGGTGGTGTGCCTCGGTGGGGCCGTGCTTCAGCTCTAGCCGCGGAGGGCAGGGCGTGATCGGCTACGGCATCGAGACGACCCAAGGACCCACACTGGCGTCGAGGGGGGGCCACACCTGCCCCTGCGCCGCGGCGAAGCCGCCTGGCGCCGACGCCGACCCCTCACCCGGCTGTCATCGTTTTGTAATGCGCGCTCACTAGCGGGCCAAGGCGAAAGTGCAGTATTACATACGTACCGGGCACCGGAGGATAGTCGTGTTCGACGTCTTGATTGAATCCAAGCGCAAGAAAAACAGCAAGAAGGCGTTCAGTGTCGGCTTCGTCTCGCTGACGGTTCACACCGCGATCATTGCGGGAGCGGTGTACGCGACCCTCAACGCCGGCCAGACCGACCACTCGGTCAAGGTGGACACCGCGATGGTGTTCCTCGACCAGCAACAGCAGCAGAAGCCGCCGGAGCAGCAGCCGGTGCAGCTCGATGTGCCGCTGAAAGGGTTTCAGACGGTCATCGCTCCCGACGTGATCCCGACCAACATCCCGCCGGTGAACCTGCAGGAAAAGTTCGATCCCAAGGACTACTCCGGCACGGGCGTGGAAGGCGGCGTCGCGACCGGGATCGTACCGACGGGCAACGAAGTGTTCATGGAGGCGATCGTCGAGGAGAAGCCGTCGGTGCTCTCCGGTCCGCAGCCACAGTACCCCGAGCTGCTGCGGCAGGCGGGGATCCAGGGGCGAGTCATGGTCCAGGCGATCATCGACACGACCGGCCGGGCCGAGCCGCCATCGCTCAAGGTGATTTCGAGCCCCAACCCCGGCTTCGATCAGCCGGCCAAGACATACGTGCTAAAAGCGCTGTTCCGTCCGGCCCGGGTGCACGGGCGGGCGGTGCGCGTGCTGATCAACATCCCGATCGACTTCAAGATCACCGGCCGGTAAGGAGCCTCTAGCACATGAGCCTCTCGCTCTACGATCTGTTCGTCTCGATGGGCCCGTTCGCGAAGTTCATCGTCGTCGTGTTGTTCCTGATGTCGTTGATCTCGTGGACCAGCTCGTTCCAGAAGTTGTGGCAGCTGTGGCGCTCCCAGAAGGAGACGCAGAAGTTCGCGCCCGAGTTCTCGCGCTTCCTGCAGGAGGAGCAGTTGGACGGCGCGATCAAGCTGGCCGAGAAACAGAAGCGCAGCCACGTGGCGCGCGTGGTCGGCGAGGCGCTCTCGGAAGTGAAGCCGCTGCTGCGCGACCGCGCCACGATCACCGCCGCCGACATCAACTCGGTGGAGCGGGCCGTGGAGCGCGAGATGCTGATCGTCGCGGCGGAGCTGAAGCGCGGCCTGGGCATCCTCGCGACGACGGGCTCGACCGCCCCGTTCGTGGGACTGCTCGGCACCGTGATGGGGATCGTGAACGCCTTCACGGGCATGGCGGCGTCGGGCGGCGGCGGCTCGCTCGCCTCGGTGTCGTCCGGTATCGCGGAAGCGCTCATCACGACCGCGTTCGGCCTCATCGTCGCCATTCCCGCCGTATGGCTGTACAACTACTTCAGCACCAAGATCGACTTCCTGTCGGTCGAAATGACGTATACCTCCAAGGAGCTGATCGACTACCTGATCAAGAGCGTCGGCTCGGAGTTCGGCCGCTCGATCTTCACCAAGGAATTCCAGACGCAGAAGGCGTCTCAGTCCAGTGGCCCTATCAGTCACTAGCGCCAGCGCCAAGTCGGCGGTCAAGGCCGACATCAACGTCACGCCGCTGATCGACGTGATGCTCGTGCTGCTCATCATCTTCATGATCGTGACCCCGATCATCGCCGCGGGCTTCCAGGCCACGATTCCCCGCTCCGAGAACCCGGAGCTCCGGCCCGAAGGACCCGACGAGATCCGGCTCGGCATCGACCGCGACGGCAAGTTCTTCCTCGACTTGGGCGAGGGCCCGAGGCAGATCAAGGACGAGGACCTGCCGGGCCGGTTGGAGAGCATCTACGCCAACCGTACCAAGGACAAGATCTTGTTTCTCAAGGCCGACCAAAACCTCGACTTCGGCCGCGTGCAGCAGGCCATCGAGATCGCGCGCCAGGCCGGCGCGCGCGTGGTAGGTGCGATCACCGAGCAGAAGCAGTCGCTCTCCAAAAAGAAAGAAGGGGGCTGACCCATGGCGATGGGGTCGACGGGCGGCGGCGAGGGACTCAGCTCGGACATCAACGTCACGCCGCTGATCGACGTGTTGCTGGTGCTGCTGATCATCTTCATGATCACGCAGCCGATGTCGCGCAAGGCGTTCGACGTGCAGACGCCCGCCAAGCAGCAGCAGAAGGCGAAGGAGAAGCCGTCCAGCCAGATCGTGCTCGAGCTCAAGAGCGACGGCGCGTATGCGATCAACGGGCAGCCGTACGCGGTCGGCCAGCTCGACCAGGCGTTCCACCAGATCTTCGACCCGCGCCCGGCAAAGCTGATGTTCATCAAGGCCGCACCGAACCGCAAATACGGCGAGGTGATGCAGGCGATGGACATCGCGCACGGCGCCGGGGTGCAAGTTATCGGGTTCACGCCGGCGGAGCAGGGCAAGCAGTAGCCGGGAGGGGCCCGGTACGTGGTAGGGGCGCACGTGCTGCGCCCCTACGTTTGTCTGCCCCCCGTTTGTCCGCCCCCCTCGTCCCTCCTCGGGGTATCTATCCCTCGTGACTGCACCCCCGACGCCGACCGAGCGAACGGCTCTGCCCGGACTGCGCCTCCCCCTCGGCCGCAGGCGGCTGGGGACCGGCGCCGTCGTGTCCCTGGCGGTGCACGGGCTCATCATCGTCGTTGTCCTCGTCCGCGGCCGGGACCTGTTGCAGCGCCTCCCCGGCGCGCCGGGGCAGGGCGGAGGGGGGTCGGAGGGGGCGGGACGGCCCCAGATCAACTTCTTCACGCTGCCCGCTGCCGGGCCGGCGGCCGTGGACGTGCCCGCCGCACCGGCGGTGGTGGTCTCCGATCTCAGGGCCCTGCCCCCACTGAAGCTCGATCTCCCACCCCTCGACGTGCCGCGCGTGCCGCCCGTTGCCGGGTTGGCCGCGGGCGTCGTCGTCCCTGGCGCGGGGCCGGGCGCCGCCGGGGGGCAGGGGGGCGGCGCGGGCGGCGGCACCGGAGCCGCCCCGGGGCCTGGAACGGCAGGCGAAGGCGGTTACATTTTCGTCGCCTCACCGCGAACGGCGATTCTGCCGCCGTTGGCGAGGGTTCCCGGCTCCGTGGCCGGTCGCACCTACGTCGTGAAGTTTTGGGTGGCGGCCGACGGGCGCGTCACTCGGGTCGAGATCGACCCGCCGATCGCCGACGCGGCCTACAGCCGGGAGTTCCAGCAGCGCATGATGGCGTACCAGTTCTACCCGGCCCGTACGCGGGACGGGCGGAACATGGCGAGCGTCGTACTGGTCCCCCTGGCGGGCTCCAAGGAGCCACAACTCACTATGCTGATTGCTCTCGTCCTGGGGCTCTCCGTGCTCGCCCTGGCCGTCGCCTGGGGTCTGCGCGGCTTCGTGCTGCGGCAGGACAACGGCACCCCCGAAATGCGGAAGATCTCCGATGCGATCCAGGAAGGCGCCCAAGCGTTCCTGCGGCGCCAGTATCGCACGATCGGTCTCCTAAGCATCGCGCTCGGCGTGCTCATCTACGTGTTATACGCGTTCTTCCGCAAACCCCACTCCGGCGAACCCGCGGCGGCGACGCTGGCGCTCACGACGACCCTGTCCTTCCTGTTCGGCGCGTTCTGCTCCGGGGTGGCCGGTCTCGTGGGTATGTACGTCGCCGTGCGCTCGAACATCCGGACCGCCAGCGCGGCGCGCTCCAGTCTCAACAAGGCGCTGCAGATCGCGCTGCGGGGCGGCGCCGTGAGCGGGCTGTTCGTGGTGGCGATGAGTCTGTTCGGCGTGGGCCTGCTCTACAGCGTGCTCGACGCCCTGCACTTCGAGCCGACCAAGATCCCTCTCATGATCGTGGGCTACGGCTTCGGGGCGTCGTTCGTGGCGCTGTTCGCGCAGCTGGGCGGCGGGATCTACACCAAGGCCGCGGACGTCGGCGCTGATTTGGTGGGGAAGGTGGAGGCGGGAATCCCCGAAGACGATCCCCGCAACCCGGCCGTGATCGCGGACCTGGTGGGCGACAACGTGGGTGACTGCGCCGGTCGCGGCGCCGACTTGTTCGAGTCCACCGCGGCCGAGAACATCGGCGCGATGATTCTCGGCTCGGGGCTCGCGTTGGCGAACCCCAGCGTCTTCAGCCCGGCGCAGGTCGTGGGTCTCATGCTGTTTCCACTGGTGGCGCGGGCCTTCGGGCTCGTCGCGTCCATCATCGGCGTCCTCGTCGTGAAGGCCCGCGAAGACGAGGACCCGATGCACGCCCTGAACCGCGGCTACATGTGGACTGCGCTGCTGGCCGCCGCCGGCTTCGTGGGGGGGACGTACTGGCTGCTCAATCCCTCGACCCACCCCGCCGCCTGGTGGCACTTCGCCCTGTGCGGCGTGATCGGGATCGTCACTTCCATCGCCTTCGTCTACATCACGCAATATTACACCGAATACCGCTATCGTCCCGTGAAGTCGATTGCCGCCGCCTCCGTCACGGGGCCGGCGACCAACATCATCGCGGGGTTTGCCGTGGCGCTCGAGTGCACGGCGCTGCCCACCTTCACGATCTCGGCCGCGATCATCGCCTCCTACCGGCTCGGTGCATCGAGCGGATTGGCGCATGCGGGGCTGTTCGGCACCGCGGTGGCGACGATGGGCATGCTCGGCACCGCCGCGTACATCCTCGCCATGGACACCTTCGGCCCCATCACCGACAACGCCGGCGGCATCATCGAGATGTCGCACCAGCCCGAGGCGATTCGCAAGCGCACCGATCGCCTCGACGCGGTCGGCAACACGACCAAGGCGCTCACCAAGGGCTACGCCATCGGCTCGGCGGCGCTCGCGGCGTTCCTGCTGTTTTCGGCGTATCTGGACGAGGTGGCCCTCCTCGGCTCCCCGCTCGCCGCCGTCGACATCTCGAAGCCCGAGGTGTTCGTGGGCGGCCTGCTGGGCGCGATGCTGGTGTTCTGGTTCTCGGCGCTCGCGATCGGCGCGGTGACGAAGGCGGCCGTGAGCGTGATCAAGGAGGTGCGGCGCCAGTTCCAGGCGGACCCCGGCATCCTCAAGGGGACGTCGCGTCCCGACTACGGCACTGCCGTGGACATCGTGACCATCGGCGCCCTCAAGGCGATGGTGGCACCAGGGCTGCTCGCGGTGGCGATGCCGATCGCGGTCGGGCTGTTCTTCAAGTTGTTCCACCTCGGCGCCGAGACCGTGGCCGCGTTCCTCATGGTCGGGACGATCGGCGGGATCCTGATGGCGTTGCTACTCAACAACGGCGGCGGCGCGTGGGACAACGCCAAAAAGTTCATCGAGACGGGTGAGTACGGCGGCAAAGGAAGCCCGACCCACAAGGCGGCCGTCGTGGGCGACACCGTCGGCGATCCCTTCAAAGACACCGCGGGGCCGTCGCTGCACGTGCTCATCAAACTGCTGAGCACGGTGACGCTCGTGCTGGCGCCCTTGTTTGTCTAGGCAGCTCTTCGCCCGCAAGCCGATTGCGGAGCTGCTGGTCGAAGGTGAGAGCCCGTATGCGCTGAAGCGCGCGCTCGGCGCCGGCGATCTCGTCATGCTTGGGATCGGCGCGGTGATCGGCGCCGGGATCTTCGGGGCGATCGGCACGGCCGCGGCGGGACAGTACGACGCCGCCGGCCATGTGGTGCGCAGCGGCGCCGGGCCGGCGCTGGTCCTGTCCTTCCTGTTCCTCGGCGTGGCGTGCGCGCTGGCGGGGCTGTGCTACGCCGAGCTGGCGGCCATGATCCCCCAGGCGGGCAGCGCCTACGCCTACTCGTACGCCACGCTCGGCGAGATCGTCGCCTGGATCATCGGCTGGGACCTGATCCTCGAGTACGCGGTCGGCAACGTGGCCGTCGCCATCTCGTGGGGTGATTACTTCACGTCGCTGCTCAAGAGCTTCGACTTTCACTTGCCCGTCTGGCTCACGACGGGGTACCGGACCGCACTCCTCTCCCCCGATCCTGCGCTGCACGGCCTGCTGCAGAGCGCGCCCCGCGTGGCCGGCATCCCGATACTCGTGAACGTCCCCGCGTTCGTGATCGTCGCGTTCATCACCTGGCTTCTCATGCTCGGCGTGCGCGAGAGCGCCACTGCGAACAACATCATGGTGACGATCAAGCTTCTGGTGCTGGGCCTGTTCGTCGTGGCCGGGCTCACGCACTTGAACGCCGCGAACTTCCATCCGTTCGCCCCGAACGGCTTTCGCGGCGTGCATCAGGGGGCGGCGATCGTGTTCTTCGCCTACATCGGGTTCGATGCGATCTCGACGGCGGCCGAAGAGACGAAGAACCCGCAGCGCAATCTGCCGATCGGCATCCTGGGCGGCCTCGCCATCTGCACGGTGATCTACATGATCGTGGGCGCCGTGCTCACCGGCATGGTGCCGTACACGGAGCTCGCCGTCGCCGATCCGCTCGCGAAGGCGCTGAACAGCGCCGGGTTCACGACGGTGGGCTGGATCGTCGCCCTGGGCGCGATCATCTCGATGTCGGCGGTGCTGCTGGTCTTTCAGTACGGACAGCCGCGCATCTTCTTCGCGATGGGGCGGGACGGCCTGCTGCCGCCGTGGGCGGCGCGAGTCCACGCCCGGACTCGCGTACCGCACATCACGACCCTGATCACGGGCATCTTCGTGGGACTGTGGTCGCTCATCGGGGACGCCGGCGAGACGTACAACCTCACCAACATCGGGACGCTGTTCGCGTTCATTCTCGTGTGCATCGGCGTCCTCGTGCTGCGCTACACCGACCGCGAACGCCCCCGGCCGTTCCGGGTGCCGTTCGTGTGGGTCGTGGCGCTCACGGGTGCGGCGCTGTGCCTGTTCGTGATGGTCGGGCTGCCGCTCGAAACCTGGGTGCGCTTCGCCGTCTGGCTGATCATCGGTCTCGCTCTCTACTTTTTCTACGGGTATCGCCACAGCAAGCTGCACGTGGCGTCGCGCGTGGCGCGGTGAAGCTCCACAACAAGATCGTCCTGGGCCTGGTGCTCGGCGCCGCGAGCGGGATCGCTGCGAACACGCTCGCCCCGGGGGCGGCGTGGGTGCACTGGCTCGGCGACAACGTCGCGGGACCCGCGGGTCAGGTGTTTCTGCGGATGCTCCTCATGACGGTGATCCCGCTCGTCTTCACGTCCATCACGCTCGGCGTCGCGGGGATCGGCGACATCCGCAAGGTGGGCCGCGTCGGTATCCGCACGCTCGTCTACTTCCTGCTCTCGACCGCGTTGTCGGCCGCCATCGGGCTCGTGCTCGTCAACGTCTTCCAGCCGGGCGCGGGGCTCGCGCCCGAGGTGCGTGAGCAGCTGATGACCACGTATCGCTCGCAGGCGCAAGGGCTGCAAGCCGCCGGTTCGACGCGGTTCGGCGTCGAGACGTTCGTGAACATGGTGCCGCGCAACCCGATCCAGGCGGCGGCCGGGATGGACCTGCTGGGTGTGATCTTTTTCTCGCTCGTGTTCGGCGCGGCGCTCACGCTCATCCCTGAGGACAAGGCACGGCCGTTACTGCGCGTGCTCGACGCCGTCGGCGAAGCGGTGGTGAAGATCATCGACCTCGCGATGAAGCTCGCTCCCTACGGCGTGTTCGGGCTCATCTTTTTCACGACGTCGCGCTTTGGTTGGGGGCTGCTGCGCCAGCTCGGGCTGTACGTCCTCATCGTCGTAGCCGGGCTGCTGATCCACGGGACCGTGAGCCTGTCACTGCTCGTGCGGCTGTTCGGTGGGCTCGACCCACGGGTGTTCTGGAGCCGGACCAGCGCCAGCATCGTCACGGCGTTCTCGACCAGCTCGAGCAACGCAACGCTCCCCACCAACATCGCCGTGGCCGAGGAGGAGCTGAAGATCCCGCCCGAGATCGCGGGCTTTGTCTTGCCGCTCGGCTCCACGATGTGCATGAACGGCACGGCGCTGTACGAAGGCGTGACCGTGCTCTTCCTCGCGCAGGTGTTCGGCGTGTCGCTCGATCTCGGGACCCAGATCGTCGTCCTGATCCTGAGCGTCATCACGGCGGTCGGCGCGGCGGGGGTGCCGGGTGGCTCGCTGCCACTGCTGATGGTCGTGCTCGCGACGGTCGGTGTGCCGGCCGAAGGCATCGCGATCATCCTGGGCGTCGACCGCATCCTCGATATGTGCCGTACCACGGTGAACGTGTGCGGGGATCTGACGGCGGCGGTGTACGTGGCGCGCACCGAAAGCGACTGGGACCCGCGCGCCGTGGGCGGTGACGTGAGGTTGGCGCCGGCGGCGTAGCGGCGTGGGGGGCACGGCAGGGGCGAGGTCGAGAGGTCCCGCGAGCGACTGCGTATTCTTGTCGCGGAGCGGGACCTCTCGACCTCGCCCCTACGTCATGCGCACGGCCAGCTGCAGCGCGCCGACCGGCGTATCCACGCGCGTGTTGACCAGGCGGGCCCGCTTCGACTGCGCGGCCAGCCGGGTACGGAAGGCGTCGGCGAGCGGAGAGTGGGCGACCAGCAGGCCCCCCGCCATTGCGACCGACACCGGTGCCGTCCCGGGGTAGTGCCGCTCGAGCGCGACGACGAGGGCCACGAGCTCGCGCGCCGCGTCTTCCACTGCGCGCTGGGCCACGACTTCCCCGTCGCCCGCCGCGTTGAGGACGTGCGGGGCCAGCGCCGCGACCTGGGCCGGCGTCGCCGTCGCGGTCCAGCGGACGAGCTCGTCGAACGTCTGCAGGCCAAGCGCGCCGAGCAGGCGTGCGAGCAGGGTGGACCCTTCGCCACGCCCGTCCTGAGCGCGCGCGGCGACGTCAAGCGCCCGTCGCCCCAGCCAGTACCCGCCGCCCTCGTCCCCCAGCTGCCAGCCATAGCCGCCGGCGCGGTGCAGCTGCCCCGCGGGATCACGCGCGTAGGCGATCGAGCCGGTGCCCGCGCTGACGATGATCCCGGTGCCGTCCGCGAACGCCGTGGAGAGCGCGACCTCGCCATCGGCCATGACGCGCACGCGGCGGGCCACTCCTGCCTGCACCAGGGCGGCTTCCAGATCCGCCCGCTCCTGGGGGCGCCCCGCGCCCGCGGCGGCCACGAGCGCGCCCTCCACGGGCAGGTCGACGCCCCCTTGTGCCGCGGCGCGGCGCCCGGTTTCGCTGAGCACCGCGGCCGAGGCCGGCGCCCCCCCCGGCTTCATCGCAGCGGGCGGTCCGTCGGCGCGGCCGAGGATCGTCAAATCGGCCGTGCCGATCACCACTGTGGTGTGGGATCCGCCGGCGTCGGCACCCAGGAAAATGTCGGATGGTCGGATAGGCGGACGGTCGGACTGCGTCGTCAACTGGGCACGTCTTCCCATCCGACCATCCGACTATCCGACCGTCCGACCAAAGATGCCAGCATCCCCACCGCCACCGTCACCCCCGTGCCGAGCGGCACATACCACGGCCACGCGAGGCCCGGGAGCCAGTGCCAGGGGAAGCCCGGCACCACGCTGCCCAGCACCACCGGCGTCATCACCACAGCGCCCGCAACGATCGCGATGATCACGTCGCGCTGCCGGGCGCGAGGCCAAGCGCCCCCGAGCACGTAGGTGCCGAGCAGGCTGCCGTAGGTGACCGACGCGATGCTGAGCGCGAGCTGTACCACCGGCGTGTTCTGGTTCCGAAACGCCATCGCCCCGGTCACGAGCACCGCTGTCCACACCAGCGTCAGCCAGCGGCCCACCCACAGCAGATGCGCGGGGTCGTGGCGGCCGGTGAGCGGCGCGTAAAAGTCGTGGGTCGAGGCGGAGGCGAGCGAGTTGACCGCCGACGCGTGGCTGCTCATCGCCGCGGCGAGGATCCCGGCGACCACGAGCCCCGCGAGCCCGGCGGGCAGCTGCGTGTACACGAACGTCGGATAGATCGCGTCGCCGCGCATGCCGGCGTGGTCCGCACCCGCGAGCCACAATGCCGTCCCGACGAGCAGGAACAGGGCGAATTGCGCGATGATGAACGCGCCCGATCCGATCAGCGCGCGTTGCGCATCCCGCAGGCCCCGCGCCGCGAGGAGCCGCTGGACGATCAGGTGATCGGTTCCGTGCGAGGCCGCCGTCAGGAGCCCTCCGCCGATGACACCGCCCCAGAACGTGTACAGGACGGTGAACGACGGTCGGAAGTCGAGCGCGGTGAGCTTGCCCGCGTCCCAGGCGCGCGCGAAAGCGCCGACGCCCCCCGCCAGATGCGTCGCGACCACGAGCGTCGCGATGCCGCCCAGCAGGTACACGCCGAGCTGGATCACGTCCACCCATACGACCGCCCGCAGGCCGCCGACCCAGGTGTAGACGAGGGTGACCAGCCCGATCGCCAGGATCCCGGCGGGAAGGTTCCAATGCGTGATGATCGCCAGTGGGATGGCGGTCGCGAAGATCCGCACGCAGTCCGCCAGCGCCCGCGTCACGAGGAAGACCCCTGAGGCGGTACGCCGCGCCGCGCGCCCAAAGCGTCGCTCGAGCCGCTGGTACGCCGTGTCTTGGGTGCCCTCGAAGTAGCCGGGGAGGAGCAGCGCGGCGACACCGATGCGGCCGACCAGATACCCGACGGCGATCTGGAGAAAGGTGAGGTTTCCGCGGGCCGCGAGCCCCGGGACCGAGATGACCGTGACCGCCGACGTCTCCGTCGCGACGATCGAGAGCATCAGCGCCCACCATGGTAGCCCGCGGTGGCCCAGGAAGTAGTCGCTCGCGTCGCGCTGGCGGCCGGCGAGCAACAGCCCGGCGGTGATCACCGCCGCGAAATAGAGGAAGATGACCGCTACGTCGAGCGCGCGCACCTAGCAAAAAGGCCCGCGTCGTGCGCGGGCCTGGAGTGCCGAAGCGAGAGAAACCAACAGGGTCAGACGGTGAAGGACGACCCGCAGCCGCAGCCACCCGTGGCGTTCGGGTTGTCGAACGCGAAGCCCGATTCCTGGAAATTGCTCTTGTAGTCCAGCGTCACGCCGTTCAGGTACTGGGCGCTGAAGCTGTCGACGAAGCAGCGCACGCCGCCGCTCTCGATCACGATGTCGTCGTCGGCGGGCTTGTCCTCGATGCTCAAGCTGTAGCGGAACCCCGAGCAGCCGCCCGGCAGCACGCCGACCCGCAGCCCGGCGGTCTCCGGCGCCACGTGCTCCTCCGCCATGAACTTCCTTACTTCCGCGGCCGCCTTGTCGGTGACCGTGAGCGTGATGGGGGTCGCGTTCTGCGTCGTCGCCATGATGTATCCTCCGATCACACTGGAAGTTAGCCAGGCCGAGCCGGAGTGTCAACCACCCGCTTGCATCCCAGGCCGTCGCTCCCCCAATTGGGGGGCCTCCATCACGGAATCGTACCCGCATGCGGCTCGACTTCCTCGATTGGTCGATCATCGCGCTCTACTTCGCGTTCAACGTCGCGGTCGGTCTGTATTACAAGCGCCGGGCGAGCCGTGACACGGCGGAGTTCTTCCTCTCGGGAAGAAACGTACCGTGGTGGCTCGCGGGCACGTCGATGGTCGCGACCACGTTCGCAGCCGACACCCCGCTCGTGGTCACCGGCCTCGTGGCAAAGAATGGAATCGCCGGCAACTGGCTGTGGTGGAACCTGCTGGCGAGCGGCATGCTGACGGTGTTCTTCTACGCCCGCTTGTGGCGGCGCGCCGGCGTGATGACCGACATCGAGTTCTCCGAGTTGCGCTACGCCGGCCCGCCGGCCGCGTTCCTGCGCGGTTTCCGAGCCCTGTATCTGGGTCTGCTCATCAATTGCATCATCCTTGGTTGGGTCAACCTCGCCATGGCAAAGATCCTCCAGTTGGTCTTCACCATCTCGAAGGGCGAGGCGCTGTGGATCGTGGTGGGGTTGATCGTGCTCACTTCGGCGATCTCGACGCTCTCCGGGCTCTGGGGGGTGCTCGTGACCGACCTGTTTCAGTTCGTCATCAAGATGGGCATGGTGATCGTGCTGGCAGTCGTGGCGGTCAACGCCGTGGGCGGGATCGAGGCGATGAAGACGAAGCTCGTGGCCGCCGGACGCGGCTCGGCGCTGGGCTTCGTCCCGGAGATCGGCTCGGTCTGGATGCCGATGCTCACGTTCTTCGTCTACATCGCGGTGAACTGGTGGGCCACGTGGTACCCCGGGGCCGAGCCCGGCGGCGGCGGCTATGTCGCGCAGCGGATGCTGAGCGCGAAAGACGAGAGGCACTCGCTGCTCGCGACGCTGTGGTTCAACATTGCGCACTATGCCGTGCGCCCCTGGCCCTGGATCCTCGTGGCGCTGGCGTCGCTGATCCTGTTTCCCGGACTCAAGGATCCGGAGACCGGGTACATCCGCGTCATGATCGACTACCTGCCGTCGTCGCTCCGTGGCCTTATGGTCGCGGCGTTCGCGGCGGCTTTCATGTCGACGATCGCCACCCAGCTCAATTGGGGCGCGAGCTATCTCGTGAACGACTTTTATCGCCGCTTCGTGCGCCGCGACGCCGGCGAGCCGCACTACGTCCTGGCGTCGCGGCTCGCGACGGCGCTGCTCACCGTCATCTCCGCCGCCGTGGCCTTCCGCATCGAGTCGATCGGCGGCGCCTGGAAGCTGTTGATCATCACGGGCGCCGGCACGGGTGCCGTGCTGCTGTTGCGCTGGTATTGGTGGCGCATCAACGCCTGGAGCGAGGTGTCCGCGATGATCACGGCATTCGTCGTCTCGGTGCTGTTGCAGACCGTCGGGGGGCTCGACAGCGACCTGCCGCTGGATTTCGCCCGCATCGTGCTCGTCACGGTGGCCGTCACGACGGTGGTGTGGCTCGTCGTCACCTTCACGACGCGCCCCGAGACGGACGCGACACTGGTCGCCTTCTACCGTCGCACGCGGCCGTCGCGTCTCGGTTGGGGGCCCGTCGCGGCACGGGTCCCGGACGTCCGCCCGTCGACCGACGGGCTCGCGAACCTGCTCGACTGGGTCGCCGGCTGCGTGCTGGTGTACGGCGCGCTGTTCGGCGTGGGTAAGCTGCTGTTGCACGACCCACTCCCCGGCATCCTCATGCTCGGCCTCAGCGCTATCGCCGGTGCGGTGATCTACCGCGACCTGACGCGGCGCGGGTGGCGCACGGTCGTCGAGTGAGTCCCTAGCAGGGTGCCGAAAAAGTCCGTGGAGTGGTTGCGACCGTTGATCACACGGGCTGAAGCCCGGCCTCGGCCGCCCTGTCGTCCTGAAGGACGCTCGTACACAAGCGTCCTTCCAGGACGCACCCGCGCCGAGGGCGCCCTTCAGGGCGTCCAATCAATCACGACGCGACGCCATCTGGTTGTTCAGCACCCTGCTAAAGCTCCGGGTGCGTGAGGGCGCCCACCACGAGGTCAGCCACGCGAGGGCGCACCCGGAGGATCGCCGTATTGGCGCGCGTGGGATGGACCCGGTTCGTGAGCAGGATGATGAACAGGTCCTTCTGCGGGTCCATCCACAGCGACGTGCCGGTGAAGCCCGTGTGCCCAAACGCGCGCGGCGACAGGCCGGTTCCGGCGCTCGAGGTCGATTCGGGCGGGTCGGGCGGCGTGTCCCAGCCGAGCGCGCGCGAGGACCCCGGGACCACGCCCTGGCGCCGCGTGAAGTCCGCGATGGTTTCGGAATGGATCAGCTGTACCGTGTCCCACGAGCCGCCGTTCAACAACATCGCCGCGAAACGTGACAGGTCGAGGGCGTTGGAGAACAGGCCGGCGTGGCCGGAGACCCCGCCCAGCCGGCCGGCGTTCTCGTCGTGCACCTCACCGCGCAGCATCCGGTGGCGGAAGCTGGTGTCGTTTTCCGTGGGTGCGATCCGCTCGCGCCACCGCTCCGGCGGGAGGTAGCGCGTCGCGGGCATGCCGAGCGGCCGAAACACCCGCCGCTCGAGGAAGCGGTCCAGCGGTTCACCCGTGATGCGCTCGACGACTTCCATGAGCACCATCGCTCCCAGATCCGAGTATACGTACGCCCGCCCGGGCGGGGTCGCCAACGGCGTGGTGTTCACGATCCACAGGGCGGTGGCGCGCGAGTCGGCTTCCTGGTAAAGCGGGCGCCACGCCGGAAGTCCCGACGAGTGGGTGAGCAGATGTCGGATCGTCACCGCTTCTTTGCCATCGCCGCGGAACTCGGGCACGTAGCGCTGCACCGGCGCGTCGAGCGCCAGCTTCCCCTCGTCCACCAGCAGCATGCATGCGCTCGTGAGCCCGACCACCTTGGTGAGCGAAGCGAGATCGTACATCGTCGCCGGCTCGACCGGGCGCGGGTCGTCGGCCCCGCCCTTCCCGTAGCGACCGGCGGCGGCGAGGAGCGCGAGCCGCCCATGGCGTCCCACTGCCAGCACCGCCCCGGGGAACGCGCCGCTGTCTGCTTCGGCCTGCAGGTAGGCGGCGGCGGCGGCGAGCCGCGTGCTGTCGAACCCGAGGGTGCCGGGCGGGGCGGGCGGGATGCCGGTGCTTGCCGGCAGCGGCACGGCGGTGCGGCAGGCGGCGACGAGGCCGGCGAGCGCGACGCGGGTGCGCGCGCTCACGGATGCGCCGTCGGGATCGTCACGCCGAACCCGATGGGGTAGCTCGGGGGGATGCGAATCGGCAGGTGTCCGGCGATCGGGACTTTGCCGAGCAGGGCGAGGGCGACGGCGCGCTCCGACGCGCGCCCGCCGCTCCAGGCGATTACGTAGCACCGCGCCGCGGGCGTCTGGCTCAGGAGATACGGGCTGCCCAGCGACACCAGCACCGTGGGACGGGCGGCGTCGGTCGCCGTCACGAGCTGGGCGAGCGAATCGGGGAGCGCGATGTTGCCGCGCGACGAGATCGGCCGCACGTTGGCGACGAACACGATCGCGGGCGTCCGCGCGATCACGGCGCGCGCCGAGTCGTACGAGAGGGTTCCGGACATCGGCCACAGCCGGAAGTAGTCGACCGTGTCGCCTCCCTGGCGCAGCAACTCGGTCAGGTACTGGCCGGCGGCCCCGTTGTTTTCGTCGGCATAGGCGATGAGGGCGAAGCGGGAGGGCTTGCCCCGCAGCGCGTGCAGTCCGCCGCCGACGTCGCGCACCAGCGTGAGCGCGCGGACGGCGAGGTCATTCGCGGCGTCCTGGAACCGCTTGCTCCCCACGATGGTCATGATCGAATCGAGCGCCACCCCCCGGTGGGTCAGCAGACCGAGCCGCTGTTTGATCTCGAGCAGGCGACGCACCGACTGGTCCAGACGCTCGCGGCTGATCCGTCCGTTCGCCACGGCGGCCATCATGGCGTTGACGGCGGAGTCGGGGTCCGCCGGCATGAGGAGCAGATCGGAGCCCGCGAGAAAGGCGCGCACCGTCGCTTCCCCGGCGCCGTACTTGGCGACGATCGCGCCCATCGTCAGCGCATCGGTCACGACCAATCCGTGAAAGTGCAGCGAGTCTCGCAGCAGGCCGCTCAGCACGGCGGCCGACAGCGTCGCCGGATCGTTCGAGCCCGTGAACGAGGGGAAGGCGATGTGGGCGCTCATCACGACGTCCGCCCCGGCCGCGATGCCGCCCCGGAACGGCACCAGCTCGAGCGAGTCGAGCCGCGGGTAGCCCGCGGTGATCACCGGGAGTCCGATGTGGGAGTCGCTCTGCGTGTCGCCGTGGCCGGGAAAGTGCTTGAGCGTCGCGAGCATCCCGTGCTCGTGCAACCCCCGGACGTACTCCTGCACCAGCCGCGATACCGCCTGCGGGTCTTCGCCGAAGGAACGGACGTTGATGATGGGATTGAGGGGGTTGTTGTTGACGTCCGCGTCCGGGGCGAAATTGACGTGGATCCCGACCGCGCGGCCCTCGGTGGCGGCCGCCTCGCCGATCGTGTAGGCGTCCCGCGGATTTCCGGTCGCGCCCACCGCCATGACCTGGGGGAACGTGGTGGCGCCGACCACCCGCATCCCGGCTCCCCATTCCAGGTCCGCCGAGACGAGCAGCGGCAGCCGGGAACGGCGTTGCAATGCGTTGAGCTTGGCGGCGATGTCAAAGGGGGAACCGACGCTGATGATCAACCCTCCCACTTCGAGCGAGTCGACCCAGCGCACCGCCACCTGAAACAGCGAATCGTCGAGCGCGGTGTAACTTCCGGCGAGCCAGGGGACGACGAGCTGACCGACCCGCTGTCGCGTGCTCAACGCCGCCAGCAGCGAGTCCACCGGCTGGCTCGCCTCCGGGCGCGGCCCCGGACGCAGGTCGGAGGGTCGTGGCAGCGCGCGCGGGGGAGGGGACGCGCAGCCGGTCACCAACACCAGGGCCAGGAGTCTATGCGCCTGCATCATCTCTCACTGTTGGGGTTGCTCGCCTGCGCCGGGTCCGCGGGCGCACAAGTCCGTCCCGGGATCGACGTCGTGCTCGCCGACTCCGCCCACCTCATCGCCCACCAACGCCTCGGCTTGCTGACGAACCAGACCGGGGTCGACGCCGCTGGCCGCCGCGACGTCGATGTGCTGATCGCCGCGGGTTATCGCGTGACGGCCTTGTTCAGCCCCGAGCACGGCTTTCGCGGGCTGGAGGATCGCCCCGGCCTGCCCGACGCCGTCGACTCCGCCAGCGGCCTTCCAATCTACAGCTTGTACGGCGGCACGCCGCTATCCCGGCGGGCGGCGCTCGACAGCCTGGACGTTCTCCTGGTCGACCTGCAGGACATCGGCGCCCGCTACTACACCTACCCCGCCAGCGCGACGCAGCTGATGCGGGAGGCCGCGCGGCGCGGCAAGCCCGTGCTCGTCCTCGATCGACCCGATCCCGTCGGCGGCGACGTCGTGCAGGGGAACGTGCGCGCGCGCGTGGCAGACCCGGATTCGGCGTTCGTCGGGTTCCTGCCCATTCCCATGCGCCACGGCATGACGCTCGGCGAGCTGCTGCGCCTCGCGAATGATCGACTGCGCCTCCACGCGGCGCTCACCGTGGTCCCGGCGGCCGGGTGGCGTCGCTCGCTCTACTTCGATGCCACCGGGCTGCCCTGGATCAAGCCCTCGCCCAACATGCCCGATCTCGAAAGCGCCATGCATTACCCCGGAACCTGTTTGTTCGAGGGGACGAACCTCTCGGTCGGTCGGGGCACCTCGCTCGCATTTCAGATCGTGGGCGCACCGTGGCTCGATACCGTGGCGGTGCTGGAACGGCTGCGGGAAAGGGGAAGCGGGAAAGGGGAAAGGCTGCCCGGCGTGGAACTCTCGGGCACGACCTTCACCCCCGGCGCGCCGACGGATGGGAAATACGACGGTGTCACGCTGCGCGGAATCCGGCTGCGAGTGACCGACCGCGCGCGCTACGATCCCACAAGGACGGTGGTGGCGCTGCTCGCCGCCATTCGGGCGGTGCATCGGGACTCGCTGCGCTTCAACGAGCGAAGCTTCGATCGGCTGGCGGCGGGTTCCGAGCTGCGCCGGGCGCTCGTGGCGGGGCGCCCGCCGGCCCTCATCTGGCGGTCGTGGGAGGGAGCGCTCGCCCGGTTCGGCGCGCTGCGAACCAAGTATTTGTTGTATTGACCAGTCACGGCCCGGTGTGGCGTCGCTGCATCACGGCGCCCGGAGGGTTGGCCTGGACTGCGCAGATCATGGGAACCATGTTGCTCCTGCGTTCGCCGCCCGCACTCGCTCTAACGAATCGGGAGGAATTCATGCGTCACGCTCTCAAAGCCACCCTCGTTACGATGGCATTGGTCCTCGCCGCGTGCTGGCACGCCACGATCGAAACGGGGCTCACGCCTTCGAATCAAGTCATTGAGAAGGACTTCGCATCGGCCTGGATCATCGGGCTCGTGCCTCCGAAGACGCTCGAGACTCAAGCCAAGTGTCCCACTGGCGTGTCGAAGGTCGAGACGAAGCTGAGCTTCCTGAACCAGTTCGTCCGCTTCCTGACCCTGGGCATCTACACGCCGATGATGATCAAGGTGACCTGCGCGCAGAGCGGCCGGGCTTCCCTGTCTCCAGGCACGCGCGCTCTCGACGTCGGCGGGGTGTTCGTGGTGTTCTGACCGGCAGACGGGCAGCGAGCCGACGAAGGGCGCATCGTGGTGATGCGCCCTTCGTTGTTCGGGCCGGTATTGAGAGTCTCCCTTTGCACGGCTACTTTCCCCGGGCTATGAACCTGATTCCCCAGGTGGTGCGGGACGGCTTCGGACGGCTGCTCGATCCGCTGGCCGCGTGGTTGATCCGCAAGCAGGTGCGGCCGAACGTTCTCACCACTGTGGGCACACTGATCGTCCTTGGGTCCGCGTTGACGTTCGGGCTGGGCAAGACCCGCTGGGGCGGGTTCCTGCTGCTCCTCTCCGGTGTCTTCGACATGGTGGACGGTCGGGTGGCACGCGAGGGCGGCATGACGACGACGTTCGGGGCGTTCTACGACTCGACGCTCGATCGGGTGGGCGAGGCGGCTCTGTTCACCGGGATCGCCGTGTACTTCTTGGGAGGCGGCGTGCCACCGCAGCGCCTGACTGGCGCGGTGCTGGCGTGTATCGTGGCCCTGGCGGCCTCGCTGCTGGTGTCATACACGCACGCCCGTGCCGAGGGACTGGGCCTCACCGCGCGCGTCGGGATCGCCCAACGCGCCGAGCGCGTGTTGCTCCTCGGGGCTCCGACCCTGTTTTTCGGGGCCGGGAACCGTGGGGCGTTGCTCTTTTGGTTGATCGCGATTCTCGCGCTCGCCACGACCGTCACGGTCGTGCAGCGCGTGCTGTACGTCGCTCGCACCGCCGGGGCGCCGGTCGTGGGACGTCCCCCGCGTCAGCGGGACACGCTGCCCGGTCACGCGCCGGCGCTGCAATCTCGGAAAGGACATTGATCGTGCCACAGCCGGCCGGACGGGACATCGCGCCCGCCAAGGGGAAGCTCGGCGTGATGCTCGTGGGCTTGGGGGCCGTCTCCACGACGTTCATCGCCGGTGTCGAAAACGTGCGGTGTGGCAGCGGGCTGCCGATCGGTTCGCTCACGCAGATGGGGACGATCCGTCTGGGAAAGCGGACGGAAAAGCGCGCGCCGAAGATTCGCGAGTTCGTGCCACTGGCGCGGCTCACCGACCTGGTGTTCGCGGCGTGGGATCCGTTTCCCGATGACGCGTACACGGCGGCGAAAAAGGCGGGCGTGCTCGAGCCGCAGCACCTCGAGCCCGTGGCCGCCTTCTTGAACGGCATCCGGCCCATTCCCGCGGCGTTCGACCGCAATTACGTAAAGCGCCTGACCGGCACCAACGTGAAGACGGGCAAGACCAAACGCGACCTGGCCGAGCAGTTGCGCGCGGACATCCGCACCTTCAAGAAGACGTCCGGCGTCGATCGCCTGGTGATGATCTGGGCCGCGTCCACGGAGGTGTTTCTCACTCCGGGTCCCGCCCACCAGAGCCTGGAGGCGTTCGAGCGCGCGATGGAGCAGAACGACCCGGCCATCGCCCCGTCGATGCTGTACGCCTACGCCGCGCTCATGGAGAATGTCCCGTTCGCCAACGGCGCGCCCAACCTCACCGTGGACATCCCGGTGTTCGAGCGCCTCGCCGAAGAACGCAAGCTCCCGATCGGCGGTAAGGACTTCAAGACGGGCCAGACCATGATGAAGACCGTGCTCGCGCCGGCGTTCAAGGCGCGGATGCTCGGCCTCGCGGGCTGGTATTCGACCAACATCCTCGGCAACCGCGACGGCGAGGTGCTGGACGACCCCGAGTCGTTCAAGACCAAGGAGGAGTCGAAGCTCGGCGTGCTCGAGTACATCCTCCAGCCGGACCAGTATCCCGAACTGTACGGGAACGTCTTCCACAAGGTGCGGATCAACTATTACCCACCGCGGGGGGACAACAAGGAGGGCTGGGACAACATCGACATCTTCGGGTGGCTGGGCTACCCGATGCAGATCAAAGTCGACTTCCTGTGCCGCGATTCGATCCTGGCGGCGCCGATCGTGCTGGATCTCGCCCTGTTCTTCGACCTCGCCCAGCGCGCGCGGCTCTCCGGCATCCAGGAGTGGCTCTCCTTTTACTTCAAGAGCCCGCAGACCGCGCCGGGACTCTACCCCGAGCACGATCTCTTCATCCAGCAGATCAAGTTGAAGAACACGCTGCGGTGGCTGATGGGCGAGGACCAGATCACCCATCTCGGCATCGACTATTACGAGAAGGCGTGAGCACCGCGCAGTACGCCGTGACGGCCGTCGGCGTGGCCGCGATCGTCTGGGTATTGTGGTATTTCCTCTATTCGAGCGGGCCGCCGATCGCGGCGGGCGGCGCCGCAGGAGTCCAGGAAGTGCGCGTCACGGTGAAGGGGGGCTACACGCCCGACACGATCGTCGTGCGGGCGGGGACGCCGGTGCGATTGCAGTTCTACCGCGACGAGACGGCGGACTGCTCCGAGCGCGTGGTGTTCGAGGATTTCGGGATCGACGCGGCGCTGCCCGCCTTCCAGACGACGGCGGTCGAGTTCACTCCGGAGGAGGCGGGGGAGTTTCGCTTCCGCTGCGGCATGAACATGCTGAAGGGCCTCCTCGTCGTGGAACCTGCCGGCCCGGACCGGCGCCCCTCCGCTTCGCCCCACAAGCTCCATGAGTAAAGCGCGGATCGTGCTGCCGATCGAGGGGATGAGCTGCGCGTCCTGCGCCGCCACGGTGCAGGAGGCCCTGACGGGCGCCACTGGGGTCGCCGCGGCCACGGTCAATTACGCGACGGCCAAGGCTGCCGTGGATTACGACGATGCGCAGACCGGGGTGGCCGAGCTGATCAAGACGGTTCGCGCCGCCGGCTACGATTGCGGCAGCGCGAGCGTCACGTTCGGCGTCGAGCAGCTGCACTACGCGCCCAGCGTTGCGCCCCTCGAGCAGGTGCTCGGTCGGGTGAAGGGCGTGGTGCGCGCGGCGGCGAACCAGGCGACCGAGACCGTCACCGTGGACTACGTTCCCGGGGCCACGACGGCCGCGGCACTCGAGCAGGCGGTCGCGCAGGCGGGCTTCCAGGTGGCGGAGCCGATCCCCACCGAGGACCCGGCCGAGCGCGAGCGGATCATGCGGCAGCGCGAGATCAAGACCCTCACCTGGAAATTCGCGCTCGCCGCCACGGTGGCGGTCGTCGCGATGCTGGGTTCGATGCTGCTGATGGCGGAACAAGCAGATTCCACCTTTCGGCCGGTCGACCTGCTGGGACGGCTGCTCATGCCCCTCGCCGCGCGGCTCGACGCGACGCTAGGCGGGCGGCTCGCTCTCGACCCGCGGTGGCTGAAGGTCGGCCTCGCCCTGCTCACCCTGCCCGTAATGGTATGGTCGGGCCGGCAGTTCTATCGCGGCGCCTGGACCGGCTTCCGACATCGCACGGCGGACATGAACACGCTCATCGCGGTGGGCACGGGCGCGGCGTTCCTTTACTCGCTCGTCGCGACGCTGGCGCCCGGTGTGTTCACGCGCGCGGGGCTGCCCGCCGACACGTACTACGAGGCCGTGTCCGCGATCATCGCGCTCATCCTGCTCGGTCGGCTGCTCGAGGCGCGGGCCAAGGGGCGGACGTCACGGGCGATCCGGCGCCTGGCGGGCCTCAGGGCGCGCACGGCGCACGTGATGCGGGACGGCAGGGAAACCGAGCTGGCGGTAGAGGCGGTCGTCCCGGGCGATCTCGTGATCGTGAAGCCGGGAGAGAAGATCCCGGTCGACGGCGTCGTGACCGAGGGCGCGTCGGCGGTCGACGAATCAATGCTCACCGGCGAGCCGTTGCCCGTTCCCAAGAAGATCGGCGACGAGGTGGTCGGCGCGACCGTGAACACCACCGGGAGCGTGACGTTCCGCGCCCTCCGGGTCGGCAAGGACTCAGCCTTGGGCCAGATCGTCCAGCTCGTCGAGGACGCCCAGTCCACCAAGGCGCCCATCCAGCGACTCGCGGACCGGGTCGCGGGCGTGTTCGTCCCGATCGTGATCGCCCTCGCCATCGCCGCGTTCGTGGTGTGGTTCGACGTCGGGCCGGAGCCGGCCGTACTGTTCGCCACCATCGCGCTCATCACCGTGCTGATCATCGCGTGCCCCTGCGCGCTGGGTCTGGCGACGCCGACGGCGATCCTAGTGGGCACCGGGAAAGCCGCCGAATCCGGGATCTTGGTCCGGAGCGGGGAAGCGCTCGAGCGCCTGTCGCGCGTGCGCGCCGTGCTGCTCGACAAGACGGGAACGATCACCGAGGGGAAGCCGAGCGTGACGCACATCGTCACCGCGAAGCGACCCGACGGCACGCCCATCGCGCCGGCGGAGGTCCTGAAGTGGGCGGCGGCCGTGGAGCAGCGCTCGGAGCACCCGCTCGCCGCCGCCATCCTCCGCGCCGCGAAGGACAAGCAGGTCGACGTCCTGCCGGTCGAGAAGTTCGCGATCATGGAGGGCCGCGGCGCGCGCGGCACGGTGGATCGGCGCATCATCGAAGTCATCTCGCTGCGCCACGCGCGCGAGCGCAGCCTCGAGCTCGGCTCCCTCGGCCCGGATGCCGACCGGCTCGCGGCCCAGGGCCGCACCCCCGTCATCGTGGTGGTGAACAATACGGTATATGCCGTGATCGCGATCTCCGATCCGATCAAGCCCACCGCGAAGGACGCGATCCTGCACCTGAAGAAACTGGGGCTCGCGGTGACCATGGTGTCGGGCGACTCCCGCAAGGGCGCCGAGGCGGTCGCGAAGGAAGTCGCCATCGAAGACGTGATTCCGGAAGTGCTGCCGTCCCAGAAAGCCGAGCTGGTGAAGAAGCTGCAGCAGCGGGGCGGCCACGTCGCGATGGTGGGTGACGGCATCAACGACGCGCCGGCGCTGGCTCAAGCGGACGTCGGGATCGCGATCGGGACCGGGACCGACATCGCCATGGAGGCGTCCGATGTGACCCTCATCCGCGGCGACCTGCGGGGCGTCGTGACGGCGATCCAGCTCTCGAGGCGCACGCTGCGCACCATCCGCTGGAACCTGCTGTGGGCGTTCGCCTACAACGTCGTGCTCATCCCGGTCGCCGCCGGCGTGCTGTACCCCTTCACCGGCTGGCTGCTCTCGCCCGTGCTCGCGAGCGCCGCGATGGCGTGGTCGAGCTTGTCGGTGGTCTTGAACAGCCTCACGCTGCGGCGATTCAAGCCGGCGTGGGCGACGTGAGCCGGCGATGAAATACTTCCATCGCACCACGCTCTCACCCGACGCGGCCCTGGACGCGGCCAAAGGGTTCTTCGGGAGCCGCATGGCGCCGGCCGAGGAGTCGCCGCGCCGCCGCGCATTCGCCGGTCCGCTCGGCAAGGTCACGGTGGCTGCGCGGGCGGAGGGCGGGCACTACACCTTCATCGAGGTGGGCACCGATCAGGTGGGCGAGTCGGAGATCGACCGGCTGGCGCGGCGGTTTCTGGCGGAACTGCACCGCCAGGTCGAGCCGGGCCACGAGCTGCGCGGCGCGTACTAGCCGGCGAGCTTCGCTCCGTACCCCGCCCGCTCGACCGCGGCCACGAGCTGCTGGGTCGTCACGGTGTCGTCGTTGAAGTCGATCTCGGCCTCACCCGCCCGCAGGTCCACGATAGCCGTGTACACGCCGGCGGTCGTCTTTAGCGCCGCTTCCACCTTCGCCTGGCAGTGCCCGCAGCTCATGCCGCTGACGCGCAGCTTCAACGTCGCCATAACTTGATTCTCCCGGCTCGATCAGCCAAGTTTCACGCCCACTACAATTTACAATGACGTCCCGCACCGGTCCCACCACCCAATCCCCGCCCCTGCCGGCAGGGCTCACCCGCGAGCAACTGCTCGAAATCTACCGCTATCTACGGCTGACGCGGACGCTGGAGGAGCGGCTGACGGCGCTGTACCGGCAAAGCAAGGTCATCGGAGGCCTGTTCCGCTCGCTGGGCCAGGAGGGCGAATCGGTGGCGTCGGCCTATGCGCTCGAGCGGGGCAAGCACGGCGACATCCTCTCGCCCCTGATTCGCAACCTCGGCTCGATGCTCGTCATGGGGGCGCGGCCCGTCGAGATTCTCCGGCAGTACATGGCCAAGGCGGAGGGACCCACGCGGGGCCGGGAGCTCAACGTCCACTTCAACGACCTGGAGCTGGGCTACCTGGGCCAGATCTCGCACTTGGGTGACATGATTCCGGTCATGGCGGGGATCACGCTGACGTTCAAACTGCGCGGGGAGCCCCGCGTGGGGCTCGTCTACATCGGGGACGGCGGCACCTCCACCGGGACGTTTCACGAAGGGTTGAACTTCGCGGCGGTGCAGCGCTGTCCGCTGGTGGTGATCGCCGAGTACAATCGCTGGGCGTACTCCACGCCGCCCGAGCAGCAGTTCGCGGTCAAGGACCTCGCGGACAAGGCGAAGGGATACGGGATCGCGGCCGCGACCGTGGACGGCAACGACGTGCTCGCCGTGTACCAGGCGACGAAGCTCGCTGTGGAGCGCGCCCGCGCCGGGGCGGGTGTCCAGTTCCTCGAGGTGAAGACGTACCGCCGCAAGGGCCACGCCGAGCACGACGACCAGCACTACGTGCCGCCCGACGAGCTCGACTGGTGGGCGAAGGAAAACGACCCGATCGACCGCTATGTGAAACAGCTGCTGCAGCACGAGTGGGTTGAGGAGCGGGACCTGTCCGGCGTCGACGAGCGCACGCGGGCGGAGATCGACGAGGCCACCGATACTAGCGTCGACGAGCCACTACCCCAGGGCGAGACGGCGCTTCCGGGCGTGTACGTGAACCCGCCGGCCGCGGACCGACTCTGGTTTCGGGGTCTCTGATGCCGGAAGTCACGTATCTCGAGGCGCTGCGCCAGGGGCTGTGGGAGGAGATGGAGCGCGACGACCGCGTCTTCATTCTGGGGGAGGACGTGGGGCTGTACGGCGGCGCGTTCAAGGTCACGGACGGCTTCGCGCAGCGCTTCGGCGCGCGGCGCGTGATCGATACGCCGATCTCCGAAGCCGCGATCGTCGGAGCGGCGGCGGGCGCGGCCCACATGGGCATGCGGCCCGTGGCGGAGATGCAGTTCATCGACTTCGTGTCGTGCGCGTACGACATGCTCACGAATTATGTCGCGACGGCACGCTACCGCGCCGGCCTCGCCACCCCGATCGTCGTGCGGGGCCCCTGCGGCGGCTATGTACGCGGCGGGCCGTTTCACTCGCAAAACCCCGAGGCTGCGTTCTTCCACACCCCCGGCTTGAAGATCGTCTACCCCGCGACGGCCCGCGACGCGAAGGGTCTCATCAAGGCGTCGATCCGCGACGACGACCCGGTCCTCTACCTCGAGCACAAGTGGCTGTATCGCCGTATCAAGGAGCAGCTCCCCGAGGGCGAGGAAGTCGTGACGCCGATCGGCGAGGCCCGGCTCGCCCGCGCAGGAACCGATCTCTCGATCGTCACCTACGGCGCGACGGTGTGGAAGTCGCTCGAGGCCGCGGAGCGGCTCGCGCAGGAAGACGGCGTGGCGGTGGAGGTGCTGGATCTGCGGACGCTGCTGCCGATGGACGACGCTGCGATCATGCGCACCGTGAAGAAGACCAACAAAGTGCTCCTGGTGCACGAAGACACCCGCACCGGGGGCGTCGCCGGAGAGATCGCGGCGCGCATCAACGAGCAGGCGTTCGAGTGGCTCGATGCGCCGATCAAGCGGGTGACGGCGCACGACGTACCGTTGCCGTACGCCCCGACCCTGGAAGACTTTGTGCTGCCGCAGACCGAGGACATCGTCAAGGCCGCCCGATGGCTGGCGGCGTACTGAGGAGCGTTCATGGCTCGCGTTGACGTGCTCATGCCCCAGATGGGCGAATCCATCGCCGAAGGGACCGTGAGCAAGTGGCTCAAAAAGCTCGGGGATCCCGTGAAGCGGGACGAGCCGTTGTTCGAGATCTCGACCGACAAGGTGGACGCAGAGATCCCGTCGCCTACGGCGGGCGTGCTGGCGGAGATCAAAGTGCAGGAGGGGCAGACGGTGCCGGTGCAGACCCTCGTCGCGGTGATCGAGACCGAGAAGGGCGCCGCGGTCGCCGCAGCGCCCGCTCCAGCATCGCCGAAGCCGGCCCCCGCGCCGCCGCCCCCGACCGCCCCTGCCCGCCCTCTACCGCCTTCTCCCGCCCCGGCGGGGAAGGGTGACGGGGCGGAGACCGCCGACGAGCGCCTGCGGCGCCGCTCCACCCCTCTGGTCCGCAAGATCGCGGCGGAGCACCAGGTCGACATCTCGACGATTCCCGGTTCGGGGTTCGCCGGCCGGGTGACGAAGCAGGACATCCTGGGGTTCATCGAGCGGGGTGCACCGGCTGCTCCCGTCTCCCGCCTCCCGGCCGCCGCCCCATCGGGTCCGGTCCAGCACCCGACCGTCGAGCCCTGGCCCGGAGACCGTGTTGAGCCGTTCTCGAAAATCCGCAAGATCACCGCGGATCACATGATCATGTCGCGCCGCACGTCGGCGCACGTGACGAGCTTCTTCGAGGTGGACTATACGCGCGTAGCCGAGCTCCGCCGCAAGCACAAGACGGCGTACGCCGAGCGCGGCGTGAACCTTACCTACCTCGCCTTCATCGCCAAGGCGTGTGCGGAGAACCTGCGCCGCCACGCCGTCGTGAACGCCGCGGTGTCGGGTGATAACATCATTTATCGCGGCGAGGTGAACATCGGGATCGCGGTGGCGCTCGACTGGGGTCTGATCGTGCCCGTCGTGAAGCATGTCGACGAGCTGTCCCTCGTGGGCATCGCCCGCGCGATCAACGACCTGGGTGAGCGGGCGCGGACCAAGAAGCTCCTCCCTGACGAGATCCAACGCGGCACCTTCACCATCACGAACCCCGGCGTGTTCGGGTCGTATGCGGGCGCACCGATCATCAACCAGCCGCAGGTGGCGATCCTTGGCGTGGGGACGATCGAGAAACGTCCCAAGGTCGTGACCCTGCCCGACGGGACCGACACGATCGCCATCCGCACGCTGGGAATGGTGTCGATGTCCTATGATCACCGCGTTGTGGACGGGGCCGACGCCGACCGCTTCCTCGCCGATGTGAAGCGGGTGCTCGAAGACTTCCCCGAGGGAGCGATCTAGCCATGGCCAAGGTGCTCACCGCCGCCCGGGTGCGGGTGCCCCCGGCCAACGAGGCCGACTATCTCGCGACGCTGCGGGAGTTGTGTCAGTTTGCGGAGGCGCGCGGGCAGCGCATCTGGGTGTTCCGCAACGCCAAGGACCCGCAGCTGTTCACCGAGTTCTCCGAGAGTCCGACTGAGATGTCCCACCGGGCGCAGGCGTCGCGCCTTCCCGAAGAGATCAAGCTCGAAAAGCGCCTGCAGGGCCTTGGCACCTACGCTCCGGATGCCTGGGAGCTCTGGACCGAGGTCTCGCTCGCCGCGACGGCCGAGGCGTAAGTGGCGGGGCGCACGATCACCGTCCACGGCGAGGTGTGGGAGGTGTCCCCTTCCGGCCGCGTGACCGTCTACGGCAAAGACGAGTTCGGCCTGGTGTTCCAGCAGGGGACGGGCCCCGAGCGCCGGCGCCGCTTCACGCGCTACGCCCCCGTGGGGAGCCGCAGCACCGATGCCTCGCTCGCCGAGCTGTCGGACCGCGAGCTGACCGAGCTGTTGCGCCAGTCACAACCGGCCTGGACGGCTCCGGAGAGTTCGTACGGCGCGCGTTGATCTGCACTGTCATTCGACCGCATCCGACGGGGAGTACCCCCCCGCCGAAGTGATGCGACGGGCCAAGGCGGCGGGCCTGGCCGCGATCGCCCTGACCGACCACGACACCACCGACGGCGTGGCGGAGGCCGCTGACGCCGGAGCCGCGCTCGCGATCCGGGTCGTTCCGGGTTGCGAGTTCAGCGTCAAAGCGCCGTGGGGCGAGCTGCACGTACTCGGCTACTTCCTGCCCGCGGGCGAGCCGCGGTTGGAAGAGTTTCTCGTCGGGACGCGGGCCGGCCGGCACCGCCGCGCCGAGCAGATGGTCGCCCGGCTGCAGCGACTCGGGGTGGAGATCGCGCTCGCCGACGTGTTGCGCGAGGCGGGAGACGGCTCGGTCGGACGACCGCACGTGGCGCGCGCCCTGGTCGCCTGCGGCGCCGCCGCGGATATCAACGACGCATTCGCGCGCTATCTCGGGCGCGGCCGGCCGGCGTATGTCGAGAAGCCGCTGCCGTTGCTGCGCCAGGTGACCGACCTGGTTCACGGCGTGGGCGCGCTCGCGCTCGCTGCCCATCTCGGCGAGCACGGCAGTGAAGGCCAGATCCGGTCGTTCCAGGAGCAGGGGCTGGACGGGCTCGAGGTACGGCATCCGAGCCACTCACCGGCCGTCGAGCAGCGGCTCACGCGCATCGCGCAGCGGCTCGGGCTCGCCATGAGCGGCGGGTCGGACTGGCACGGCGATACCGAGCTCGGGGACGCGCACGCGACGCTCGGCGGGCTCGACGTGCCGCTGGAATGGTTGGAGCAGCTCGAAGAGCGTCGCGCCAAGGCGTCGCGGGAAGTCGTCTCCGAGAACCGTGAGGATATTTCATGACCGATCCACTGCCCGTTGGCAGCAAGGCGCCGGCATTCAAGGCCGAGGCGTCCGACGGCAAGACGTACGGACTCGCCGACGTCCTGAAGTCAAGGCATGTCGCGCTCGTGTTCTACCCGGGCAACAACACCCCGGGGTGAAACCGTCAACTCTCCGCCGTGCGCGACGAGATGGCCACGTTCCAGCGAGCCGGCATCCAGCCCTTCGGCGTGAACCCCGCCGGGGTGGACGCTCACTACAAATACGCCACCAAGCTGGGCTTCAATTTTCCGCTGCTTTCCGATCCCGACCGGGCGATCGCCCGGGCGTATCACGCGCTCAAAGACGACGGCCAGGGCATCCAGCGCACGGTCTACGTCGTGGCCCGCGACGGAACGATCGCCTTCGCACAGCGGGGCGCGCCGCCGGCCGACGAGATCGTCGCCGGGGTGAGCAGCGGGAAGAGCTGAGGCGGTGCCCGCCGATTTCCGCGGCAAGGTCGTCCTCATCACCGGGGTAGGCCGGGTCGGGCAGATCGGGCAGGCGGTGGCGCGCGGGTTCGGCGCGGCGGGCGCTCAGCTGGTCATCGCGGGCCACGACGCCACCGTCGTCGCAGATCGGGCCAAGGAGCTCACGGTGAGCGGGGTCGCCGTCCGCGCAGTCGCGGGTGACCTCACGATGCCCGACGCCGCGCGCCGGGCTGTCGCCCTGGCGAAACAGGGGTTCGGCGGCCTCGACGTGGTCGTGAACGTCGCCGGCGGTTTGCTCAACTATGGACCGGTACTCGAGGTGCAGCCCGAGCAGCTGGACCGGGAGCTCGCGGTCAACCTCAAGACGGCGTTCCTCGTCTCGCAGGCGGCGATTCCCCTGCTGCTCGCGCGCGGCGGCGGTGCAATCGTGAATTTCGCATCGGTCGCCGTGCTCAAGCCGCAGCGCCACATGGCGTCGTACAGCGCGGCCAAGGCGGCGGTCGCAGGATTGACTCGCGCCCTGGCGCGCGAGTTCGCGGACCAGGGGGTGCGCGTGAACGCCGTCGCGCCGGGCATGATGAAGACGGCCGATAATCTCGCTCAAGTGAAAGACGCCCACGTGCGGTGGGTCGAGCTCGACCAGCTCGTGAACGTCGTGCTGTTTCTCGCGAGCGACGCGGCGGGCGCGATCACGGGCGAGATCTTGCCGGTCGCGGGAGACGTCTGACCGGCGTGGTCGTCATGCGTGACGTCATCGTGATCGGCGGCGGCTGCTACGGCACGTTCTACGCCGGCCAGCTGGCGAAGGCGAAGCAGCGGGGCAGAGCCGACTATCGGTGCGTCGTGGTGGTGGACCGGGATCCAGGGTGCCGGGCTCGTGCCGAGCTGGGCGACGCGCCCGATCGGCGGTTCGTGTGCCGTGACTGGAGCGCTTACTTCGCCGCCGTGCTGGGCGGCGCGGCGCGGCCGCGACCGGGCGAGCCCGAGGACTACATCGTTCCGTCGCCGCTCATGCCGCACCTCATGTTCGAATGGATGCTGGCCCGCGCCCGCGAGCGCTGGCCGCAGCGGGCGATCGCGGTGATGCCCGTCCCCGGCTCCCTCGGCACCCCCTACGACCGGACGGCGCCGGACGGGACGCGCTACGTCTCGTTCGCCGATTGGATCTGCCCGACGCACTGCATTGAGCCCGCCATCTGCCCGGCGATCGGGGCTCCGCGCAGCTGGGAGATGGGCGACGCCGTGCGGGAGCTCGCGGCGCAGCTGCGCGCATCCGGTGAGCCGGTGTTCGGCCCGGCGCTGTTCGTGTGCCGGCATCACGTCTTCGGCGTCGGTACGTTCCCGGTGGATGCCGTGCTGCAGGGCGACGACATCGTCCAAACGGCGGGCGAGAGCGGCGAGCCGGCCGCGGTGCTCGTGGGGACGATCTCGAGCTGTCACGGCGCGCTGAATATGTTGAGAATCGGGCGGTCGAAGGCGGTGGAGGGCGGTGAAGGGCGACCGCCGATGTCCCCCGACGAGCGTCGCGCGCACCTGGAGCGGGCGCGCTCTCTGTTCAACAGCGGCGAGTACTGGCTCGCGCACGAAGCTCTGGAAACCGTATGGCGTTCTATTATTAAGGACGGCGATGCGGACGCGGCGCGAGTCTGGCAGGGATTGATCCAGGCGGCGGCCGCGCTGCTGCATCGGGAGCGCGGCAACCGGCACGGCGTGGATACGGTCGGGGGGGCCGCGCTCGACAAGCTGGACGGGCCCGAGCGGCCGGACGTCGAGTTCGAGATCGGGCGGTTTCGCGCGCAGCTCGCGCGCGCCCTGGTGGGGGAGGGCGATCCCCCGCGATTGGAATTCCGGACCGATGCACGAGAACGCCAGTAACGGCTACGACGTGATCATCGTGGGCGGCGGGCCCGCGGGGCTGTGCGCCGCCATGTACGCGGGTCGCGGGATGCTGAAGGCGCTCACGATCGAGCGCGGTGCTCCGGGTGGCGAGCTCCTGAACACCGACCTGATCGAAGATTACATCGGGTTCGAGAGCATCAAAGGGTGGGACCTGGCAGTGAAGATGAGCGAGCACGCCAAGAAATTCGGCGCGGAGATCGTCACCGACACCGTGGAGCGGATCCGCAAGGCCGACGACGGTTGGTTCGACGTGGCGACCTCACGGGGTGCGCTGTACCGGGCCCCCGCCGTGATCCTCACGGCCGGCGGGACGCCGGTGAAGCTGGGCGTGCCGGGTGAGCAGGAGTACGCGGCGAAGGGCGTCTCGTACTGCGCGGTGTGCGACGGCGCGTTCTTCAAGGGCGAGGTGCTCGCGGTCGTGGGCGGCGGCGACGCCGCCGTCGAGGAGGCGGACTATCTCACCCGCTACGCGAGCAAGGTCTACATCGTGCACCGCCGCGACCAGCTGCGGGCGTCGAAGATCCTCCAGCAACGGGTCTTCGCGAACCCCAAGATCGAAGTGATCTGGAACAAACGCGTGGTGGAGATCAAAGGGACCGGGCAGGGCGTCGATCACCTGTTGCTCGCGGACACCATCACCGACGACCACGTGCGGCTCCGGGTCGGCGGCGTATTCATCTTCATCGGCTTCAAACCCAACACCGGCGTGATCGAGGGGCACGTGAAGCACGATGCCGCGGGTTACCTGATCACCGATGAGAAGATGATGACGTCGCTTCCAGGGCTCTTCGCCGCGGGCGACGTGCGTAGCCAGGTGACCCGTCAGATCACCACGGCGGTGGGTGATGCCACGACCGCAGCGATCGCCGTCGAGAAGTATCTCGCGGCGTTGCGTGAAAAGGAGAAGGCCGCGGTCGGCTCATGAGAGTCGTTCGGATTCCCAACGGCGCGTTCGTCGAGAACACCTATCTCGTCATCGACGAGGCGGCGGCCGAATGCGCCGTCATCGATCCGGGCGAGGAGGCGGGCCGCATTCTCCACGAGATCGCCGGCGCGGGCGCGCGCCCCACCGCGATCTGGATCACGCACGCCCATCTCGATCACGTGATGGGGGTCGCCCGCGTGCGACGGGAAACGGGAGCGCCCGTCTACCTGCATCCCGCGGACCGCGAGCTGTACGATCAGGCGGTCCAACAAGGGCTCGCGTTCGGGGTCGCGGTCGACCCGCCGCCCGCGCCCGACGGCGGGCTGGCGGCGGGGGACACGGTTCCGGTCGGGCAGCTCCGGTTCACCGTCCGGCATGCGCCGGGGCACTCCCCCGGGAGCGTGTGTCTCGTGGGCGAGGGCATGGCCTTCACCGGTGACGTGCTGTTCGCCGGCTCGATCGGCCGAACCGATCTTCCCGGCGGCGACTTCGATACACTGATACGGAGCATCGAGCGCGAGTTGCTTACGCTTCCCGATTCCACCATCGTGTACAGCGGCCATGGACCCGAAACCACCGTCGGACACGAACGGCGTTCCAATCCGTTCCTCACGGGCGCCTACCGCCTCGGCTGAGCGGCCGGCGTGCCTGCGCTGCGGAGCGGAGGTCCGGCCCAAGCCGTGGGGCTGCAAGAACCCCTGTCCCAACTGCGGTTACGTTTATCCCCTGGGTGACTGCTCCGACTGAGCGGGATGGGTCACCTCCTGGCGCTCGCGTTGCTCGCGCTCGACTGCCTGGTGCGCGCCTGGCGCATCCAGCTCGCCACCTGGACGTCGGGCGCCCGCCTCTCGTTCGGTGACGCGTTCCGCCTCAACCTGTACGGCGAAGCTGCCTCGCAACTGACGCCGAATCGGCTCGGCGGAGAGCCGGCGCGGTTCCTCGGGCTCACCGAGGCCGGGTTGCGGCCGGTGACCGGGCTCGTGGCGATCGGCGTGGAGGTCGCGTGCGAGTGGCCGGTGTTCCTGGTCGCGTTCGCGGCGCTGTTCGTTTACTACGTGCCCGATTGGCGCGACGCCGCCGGCCTGTGGCTGCGCCGCCACCGCGCAGGTGAGCTCGTCACGATCGAGATCATCGCCCTGGTGGTGCTGCTGGGGGTATACCTGCTGCAACGCCTGGTCCGGTCGGGGATGATCCGGCATCGCGTGCGACGGCAATGGCGCGTGGCGTTGGCGCACGTCCAGCGCGCCCCACGCTGGGTGCTCGGCGCCGGAGCGCTGCTCACCGTCGTGAGCGTGGGCGCCCGCGCCCTCATCCTGCCCGCGCTCGCCTGGGGGATGGCGGGCCGGCCGCCGCTCAGCCAGATGTTCTTCGGCGCGCTGGCGCTGCTCCATGCCCCACTCGTCGTCCCGCTGCCGTCGGGGGGTGGGGGGCTCGAGGTCGCGTTCATGCAGGGGTTCGCCGGCGATTTCGGGACCGCTCAGGTACGCATGCTGCTGTGGTGGCGGTTCTACAGCGCGCTGCTCCTCACCGCGCTCGGCGTGTGCGTGCTGGTGCGGCAGCTCGGCTACCGGGCGGCCGTCGAGCTGTTCAAGATCGGGTGGGGGAAGAGCAGAGCCACCGACTCAGTGACGCCGCGCCACCCGCGGCGCGCACGGAAACGCCCGAGGGAGTGACCGCATGGCCGATCCACGCATCAAGCCGCTCGCCCCGGACGCAGCGCCCGCGGAAGTGCGGCCGATTTTCGAGACCTACCTGCAGGAGCGCGGCAACATTCCCAACATGTTCCGCACGGTCGCGCTCCGGCCCAACCACCTTCGCACGCTGATTGCGCACTTTCGCACCGTCATGAACGAAGGCACCGTGCCGCCGCTCTTGAAGGAGCTGCTGTGGGTGCGCATCTCTCACCTCAACCGCTGCCGCTACTGACTCAATTCACACACTGCCTTGGCGAGGCAGAAGGGAGCGAGTGAAGCGCTGGTCGACGCGATCCAGGACCGCGGCGGGCGCGCGCCGATCGAGCGGCTCGAGCCGGGGTGGCGCGCGGCGCTCGAGTATGCGGACGTGATGCACCGCTCCGGCCATGACGTCACGGACGAGCTGTACGGGCGGCTCAGGGCGGTGTGGGACGAGGGACAGATCGTGGAGATCACGCTCGTGATCGGCATGACCGAGTACTTCAATCGCTTCAACGACAGCCTGAGGGTGGAGCCCACCAGGTGACCTAGCGCCTTGGCGCAGGAGCCATGGCCACGAGCACGACGGTTCGCTCGAGCGCCTGCTCGACTCCGTGCGGCACCCCGGCCGGCGCCAGAATCAGGTCTCCGGCTCCTGCCTCGACCGACCGGTCGCCGATCACGAACCTCGCCTTTCCCGCGACAACGAAATAGAATTTGTCGGCCCCGTCGTGCGCGTGGACCTGCTGCTCCTGCCCCGGCTCGAAGCAATTGAGGCCCACGAGCAACCGGTCCGAGCGGAAGCAGTCGAGCTTCGTCATCTTGGCCGTCGCGAACGCCGCGCGCGCCGGTAGGTGCTGGATGAAATCCTGAGTGACCATGGGCGATTCCTGGTTGGCGACGAACGGCGTGGTGACCGAACGGACGGAGGCAATGAGCGCGACCCGCATCGAGCGCGATCCCCTGGGCGAGTTGCCGGTTCCCGAAGACGCGCTATTCGGGATCCAGACCGAGCGCGCGCGCCGCAACTTCCCCATCTCGCATCTCGCCCCGCTCGCGCCATTCGTGGACGCCGTCATCTGGATCAAGAAAGCCGCCGCCCTTACTCACCGGGAGACGAAGCGTCTCGACGCGAAGCTCGCCGACGCCATCGTCCGGGCGGCGGACGAGGTACTGGGCGGCCGCCACCGGGACCAGTTCGTCGTGGACCCCTACCAGGCCGGGGCGGGGACGTCGCACAACATGAACTGTAACGAGGTCCTCGCCAACCGGGCCAACGAGCTGCTGGGGGGCACGCGCGGCACTTACCAACCGGTGCACCCCAACGATCACGTCAACATGGCGCAGTCGACCAACGACGTGATCCCCACCGCCATCCGGTTGGCCGCGTTGGCGCAGCTACCCGCCCTGCTGGATGCGATGGGCCGGCTCGCCCGCGCCTTTCTCGCGAAGGGAAAGGCGTTCGATCGAATCCTCAAGTCGGGGCGCACGCATCTTCAGGACGCGACCCCGATCCGGCTGGGCCAGGAGTTCACGGCCTACGGGCACACCATCGAGCGCGCGCGCGACCGCGTCGCCCAGGTGGCGGACGCGCTGCGCGACCTCGGGATCGGCGGCACCGCCGTGGGCACCGGGCTGAACGCCGAGCCCGAATATCCTCGGCTGATGGTGCAGCACCTCGCGGCCCTGACCGGCCTCGAGCTGCGCGAAGGCCGTGACCGCGTTCAGCTGATGCAGTCGCTGGGCGACGCCGCGGCGTTGTCGGGAGCCCTGCGGACCTACGCGATGGATCTGGGCAAGATTGCCAGCGACCTGCGACTGCTGGCGTCCGGACCGAGGACCGGGCTCGCGGAGATCGTCTTGCCGGCGGTGCAGCCCGGCTCGAGCATCATGCCGGGGAAGGTGAATCCGTCGATCGCCGAGATGGTCAACATGGTGTGCTATCAGGCGCTCGGCAACGACGTCACGATCGCGGCCGCGGCGGAGGCGGGGCAGCTCGAGTTGAACGTCATGATGCCCGTGATCGCCCACAATCTGCTGTTCACGATGGCGATTCTCACTCACGCCACGCGCACATTCGCGGAACGGTGCGTCGAGGGGATCGAGGCCGACCCGGCGCAGTGCGAGCACTGGCTCGAGCGCAGCCCGGCGCTGGTTACGGCTCTGGCCCCGAAGATCGGCTATGCGGAGGCGGCCAAGCTCGCGAAGGAAGCGGTGGCGAAGAACGTCACCGTGCGGCAGCTGGTCATCGACAAGGGCATTCTCAAGGGCAAGGACTTGGAGGAGGTGCTGGATCTCGCCGCCATGACCGAGATCGGCGTACCTGGGCGACGCAAGCAGTAGCGCACACTCTTTCGGGAGAGGGCACTCTATGAACTGGATCCTCGCGGGGCTGCTCGCAGGCGTCGGCGCGTTCTTTTCAGACTTCGTGATGTGGGGAAAGGTCTTCACCGGCCCGGAAATGCGCGCGTTCGGCACCATGCCGCCCACGCCGCAGGAACAAAAAAAGATGATGTTGCCGGCCATGTTGAAGTCGGCCGTGCTGGCACTCGTCTTCGGTCTCCTGCTCGCGTGCGGGTACCAACGGCTCAAGGGCGGCCTGTGGGTGCAGGGCGGCGGCCTGCTGGCGGGGATGGAGTACGCGACGCTGCTGTGGCTGTCCACCATCGCGTTGTCGACCCTCGGAAGCGGCGTGTGGTATGACAAGGTTCGACCACTGCTGAAGGCGACGTTCTGGTCGTGGCTCGTCCGGCTGAACGTCGCGGGGCTCATCATCGGATTGCTCGTCAAGTAAGCGCCGTCACGCGGGGGGTCGTGATTCCAATCACCGCGTCCGGCCCCCCGACGCGGCTACACGTTCCTCCATGCACAAGACCATCCTGGGCGTCGCGGCGCTGTCGCTCGTCGCCGCGCCCCTACACGGACAGCGCCAGTTTCGCATCGGCCCGACATATTCGTCGATCTCGCTCGAAGACCTCTCCGGAAAGAGTCACACCTTCTCGTCGTTCGGCGGCTCGGCCGCCCTCGTCACCGGCGACGACGGGGAGACGGGCATCACCGTCGCCCGCTACAACGACCTCTCCACCGACGGCGCGGTGCGACGCCTCACCCTGTTCGCGCTCGACTCGTACTACTATCCGATCGGCACCCGCGGCGTCGCGCCCTACGCCGCGACCGAGCTGGGGCTCGCACGAGTCACCGAATCCGCGGCGGCTTGCCTTCCCGTGGTCTTTTGCTCCCCGGATACGGTGTCCACCTCGAGTCAGCTCGCTCTGGCATTCGGCCTGGGCGTGCGCGTCAACCTCGGCGCCAGCGGCGCGGTCGCGGTCGAGGGTCGCTTCCTGCAGGTGCCGGGAAGTCAGATCCAGGCGCTCGAGGCCCGAGCCAGCGCCGCGATCGCAGTGGGGTCGCTGCACCGGGGCGAGTTCGTCGAGGGCACCCTCGGGCCCGCCGTGAGCGTGTTCATTCCCGCGTCCGGATCGCTGCGCGGCCGTGCGCCGTTCGCCGGCGTGAGGTTCCGCCGCGATACCAAGAAGGCCGGCACGGTGGGCCTGCAGATCGACTTCGCGTCCCTCGAGGTCACGGCGGGGAGCTGCGCGCCCGGCTGTCGGCCCAACGCCATCCTGTTCGCTCCCGGCTACGAAGCCTCGCTGCGACCGCCGTGGGGTCGTCTCTACGGGGAAGCCGGGGTGCTGCTCGCCGGTGTGTACTCGCAGGGCCCCGACCGCGGCGTCGCCCAGGGGCTGCACGGCGGGATCGGGGCCGACTGGTCCGGCGGGCAGCTGCTGTGGAACCTCAACGCGCGACTCCTCTGGCTCCGCCGCAATTCCGGCGAGAACGTGTTCGGGGTGCAGGTGGGGGCGAGCTTGAGTCCGAAACTGGGGCGGTAGGAGGGGTTGGGTTCGGCGGGGCTACCGCCCTATATTGTCTTCATGCGCGTCACCACCTGGGCCGAGTACGGTTTGCTGGTTTCCCTGAACCTCGCGAAGCGGGCGGGGCAGGGGCCGGTGGCGGCGCGCGAGCTCGCCGAGCAAGACCGGCTTCCCCACGATTACGTCGAGCAGATCCTGCTGCGCCTGCGCCGCGCTGGGTTGGTCGAATCGGTGCGGGGCGCCAAGGGCGGTTATCACCTCGCGCGTGATCCGCAGGCCATTACGGTCAAAGATGTGATCGAGGCCTCGGAGCACGTCACCTTCGAAGTCAACTGCGATCTTCACCCGGTCGATCCCCAGCGATGTAGTCCGGACGCGTCGTGTAGCATCCGGCCGGTGTGGCGAATGCTGGAGCAGCGCATCAACGACCTGCTCGCCAGCGTTTCGCTCGCCGACCTGATGCACGACGAGCACGAGCTGTACCAAATCGCCGGGGTCATGGCCGGGAACTAGTCCCGCCAACCCAATTGTTTTTTTTGACATGAAACCCGACTCTACCTGTCGGGTTTAACCGATTGGAGGTCGTTGTGGCATACGCTCACCCCGAAGCGCTGGTCGCCACCGAGTGGGTGGCGCAGCATCTGAACGATGCCGGACTGCGGTTGATCGAAGTCGACGTCGACACGACCGCCTACGACTCGGGACACATCCGGGGCGCGGTCGGCTGGAACTGGCAGTCGCAGCTGAACGATCCGGTGCGGCGTGACATCCCGGACAAGAAGGCGTTCGCCGCGCTGCTGTCCCAGGCAGGAGTCACGCCCAAGACGACCGTGATTCTGTACGGCGACAACAACAACTGGTTCGCCGCCTTCGCATTCTGGCTGCTGCAGCTGTACGGCCACACGAACGCGAAGCTGATGAACGGCGGGCGGGCGAAGTGGGTAGCGGAGGGTCGGTCGCTCGTCACCGATCGCCCAAGCATCCGCCCGGCGACCTATCCGGTGCCGGCGAAGGTGAACGCGACCATCCGCGCGCGGCGTCCCGACGTGGAGAAGGCTCTCAAGGCCAAGAAGGTCGGCTTGGTGGACGTGCGGTCGAAGCCGGAATTCGTGGGCGAGATCATCGCGCCGCCCGGCATGACCGAGACGGCGCAGCGGGCGGGTCACATCCCCGGCGCGAAGAACGTCCCGTGGAGTCAAGCCGTTGGCCCGGACGGGACCTTCAAGTCGGATGAGGAGCTGCGGCAGCTGTACCAGGGCGCGAAGGTCGTCGACGGGGCGAGCGAGATCATCGCCTACTGCCGTATCGGCGAACGGTCCAGCCACACCTGGTTCGCGCTCAAGTACCTGCTCGGCATCAAGAAGGTGAAGAACTACGACGGCTCGTGGACCGAGTGGGGCAACCTCGTCGGGGCACCGATCGCGAAGGGGGCGGAGTGAATACGGCGACGGTGAATGACGGGGAACGACGGGGAAAGACGGGGAAGGTCGCGCCCGAACCCGCGCTGTGGGGTCTAGTGGGAAACACGCCGCTCATCCCCCTCGACGCGTCCCCCGTCTTCCCCCGTCCTTCCCCGTCGTTGTTTCTCAAGGCCGAGTGGCTGAACCCCGGCGGGTCGGTAAAGGATCGGGCGGCCCTCTTCATCCTGCGCGACGGGATCGCCCGGGGCGAGCTGCCGGACAAGCGGCTGCTCGACGCGTCGAGCGGCAACACGGCGATCGCCTACGCCATGCTGGGCGCGGCGGCCGGGATCGGAGTCACCGTCTGCGTCCCCCGGAATGCCAGTGCGGAGCGTCAGGCGCTGCTCGACGCCTACGGTGCGGAGGTGGTGCTGACCGATCCGCTCGAAGGCTCCGACGGCGCGATCCGCGAAGCGCGCCGGCTCGCCGCGCGGCGACCGGACCGATTCTGGTATGCCGATCAGTACAACCACCCGGCCAACCCGCGGGCCCACTATGTCACGACCGCGGAAGAGCTGTGGCGCCAGACGGGGGGGCGGATCACACACTTGGTCGCCGGGCTCGGGACGACGGGAACGCTCATGGGAACCGGCCGGCGTCTGAAGGAGTTGAACGCCAGGATCGAGGTCGTGGCGGTGCAGCCGGACGGGCCGTTCCACGGACTCGAGGGACTCAAGCACCTGGACACGGCGATCGTTCCCGGGATCTACGATCCCGAGTTGGTCGATTGGACCGAGTTCGTCGCCACGGAGGACGCGGAGGACGCGGTGCGACGGCTCGCGCGCGAGACCGGCGTATTCGCGGGCTGGTCGACGGGCGCTGCGCTGGTTGCCGCGGAGCGGATCCTGACCGCCCGCGACCGCCCGCGACCGCCTGCGACCGCCCTGGTGGTGGTCATCGCCCCCGACTCGGGGGCCCGCTATCTCAGCGAATACCGCCGGCTCAGGGAGGAGGACGCGTCGTGACCCTCGTACTCGAGCGCCGTCAGGCGAACGCGATCCGGCAGCACGGCGAAGCGGACTATCCCGCCGAGGCGTGCGGGCTCATCGGCGGCACGGTGGAGGACGGGCGCAAGGTGGCCGTGCTGCTCGTACCGCTCGTGAATCAACGCACCGACGCGGCGCGCAACCGCTATCTCATCGACCCGGAGTCGTTCCGTCGGGCGCAGGAGAAGCTCGACCGCGACGGGCTCGAAGTGATCGGCGTGTATCACTCGCACCCCGATCACCCCGCGGCCCCGTCGGCGTTCGACCGGGAGCACGCGTGGCCGTGGCTCTCCTACGTGATCGTGGGTGTGGCGCGCGGCCGCGCCGGAGAAATGAAGAGCTGGACCCTGTCGGACGACCGCGCGGCATTCGACGAAGAGTCCATTACCCTCGAGGAGCAGAAGGCCGTATGGCAGTGACCGTTTTGATTCCCACGCCGCTCCGCCCGTTCGTCGGTGGACGCGACGCCGTCCAAGTCGAGGCCAGGAGCGTTGCGGAGCTCCTCGACCGGCTCTCCGGCGAGCACACGGCGCTGCGGAAGCACCTGTTCGCGGACGACGGGCGGCTGCGTAGCTTCGTCAACGTGTACGTGAACGATCGGGATATCCGGCAGCTGTCCGCCCAGGAGACGCCGGTGCGGCCCGGCGACACGGTGTCCATTATCCCGAGCATCGCGGGAGGCACGACTGTGCAGGTCGGGGCGCAGCCTGCCGCGCCCTTACCCAAACTGTCGCACGAGGAGATCCTGCGGTATTCGCGCCACCTGATCCTGCCCGATGTGGGGGTCGAGGGGCAGCGCAAGCTGAAAGCCGCGCGCGTGCTCCTGGTGGGCGCAGGGGGCCTGGGCTCTCCGGCCGCGCTCTACCTCGCTGCCGCCGGGGTGGGCACGCTCGGCCTGGTCGATTTCGACGTCGTGGACAAGACGAACCTGCAGCGCCAGATCATCCACGGCACCAGCATGGTGGGAAAGCCGAAGCTCGAGTCGGCGACCGAGCGCATCCACGATCTCAACCCAAACGTCCGGGTGGAGACGTTCGAGACGCGGCTGACTTCCGAGAATGCGCTCGACATCATTCGCGACTTCGACATCGTGGCGGACGGCACCGACAACTTCCCGACGCGTTACCTGGTGAATGATGCCTGCGTCCTGCTCGGCAAGCCGAACGTCTACGGCTCGATCTTTCGGTTCGAGGGGCAGGCGTCGGTGTTCTACGCCAAGGAAGGCCCGTGCTACCGGTGTCTCTACGCCGAGCCGCCGCCTCCCGGACTCGTGCCATCGTGCGCCGAGGGAGGCGTCCTGGGGGTGCTTCCCGGGATCATCGGCTCGATCCAGGCGATGGAGACGATCAAGCTGATTCTGGGCGCGGGCGAGCCGCTCATCGGCCGCCTGCTGCTGTTCGACGCGCTGAAGCTCGAGTTCCGGCAGCTGAAGCTGGCGAAGGATCCCGACTGTCCGGTGTGCGGGCCGCGGCCCAGCGTGACCGAGTTGATCGATTACGAGGCGTTCTGCGGCATCGGCGCCGAGCCGTCGTACGAAGACGCGGAGATCACGGCGGCGGAGCTCAAGGCCGAATGGGACCGGAACCCCGACCTTCTCGTCATCGACGTGCGCGAGCCGCACGAGTACGAAATCGCCCACATCGACGGGTCCGTGCTGATTCCGTTGGGGGAGCTGCCCGACCGCTTGAGCGAGCTGGACGGCCACCGTGAGGTGGTGACCCACTGCCACCACGGCGCGCGCTCGCTCAAAGCGCTCGAGATCCTGAAGGCGGCGGGCTTCTCGAAAGTGCGGAGCCTGCGCGGCGGGATCGACGCGTGGGCGGTGAACGTGGATCCGTCACTGCCCAGATACTGACGTCTTCTTCATGCCGAAGGGGGGACTCGAACCCCCACGGGCTTGCGCCCACTGGCTCCTGAAGCCAGCGCGTCTACCAGTTCCACCACTTCGGCTTGGAGGCGCGGGGAACGGCGAATATAGGCCGCGGTATAACCTCAAGTCAACTCTTGGCTTGACCGCTCTCGCGCCGGTTTCTATCTTGCCCAAGCCCGGTGGACAAGCTCGCCATCGCCCGGAATCCGCGGGCGCGCCATGACTACCATCTCCTTGAAACGTGGGAGGCCGGCCTCGTGCTTACGGGAACGGAGGTCAAGTCGTTGCGCGCCGGGAAGGCGAGCCTGGGCGAAGCCTACGCGCATGTAAAGAACGGCGAGGTGTGGCTCGAAGGGCTGACGATCTCCGCCTACTTGCCCGGCAGCTACAACAACGCGCCCCCCGCCCGCTCCCGCAAGCTGCTGCTCCACGCGCACGAGATCCGCAAGCTGATCGGCGGCACGAGCCGCAAGGGCCTCACCATCGTGCCGCTCGAGTTGTATTTCAAGGACGGCATCGCCAAGGTGGCGATCGCGCTCGCCAAGGCGAAGAAGCTGCACGACAAGCGGGAGGATCTGAAGCGTCGGGCCGAGGAGCGGGACCTGGCCCGACAGGTGCGGACCCGGCGCGGATGATTCCGCTCGCCTGTCTCCTGCTGATCGTCGCCCCGCCGCAAACGGTCGTGATCGTGACGCCGCGGGGTGAGACGATTGTCCCGGTCTCAACGGAGCGCGGCAGCTCGGCTGTGGCGGCGCCGCTCTTGGCGGGGCCGCTCGGCCTCACGGTGGCGATCGCAGGCTCGCGCGCCACCGTGGGGCTGGGCGGTGCGATCTTCGTGTTTCAGCTGGGCGCGCCCTTCGTGCGCGCCGGCGGCGTGGTCTACGGGCTCGTGGGAGAGCCGTACGTCGCGCGGGACACGTTGTTCCTGCCGCTGCATTGGCTGGCCGACTGCGTGCCGCGGGCACTGGGCGCGCGCTATCACTGGAATCCCATGGCCACGCGGCTCGAGGAGCTACCCGTCGCGGGCACGGTTGCCGCCACGCCTCCCCCCGGGGCGACGGCCCCCGCTCCCACCCCGGTCCCCCCGCCGGTCAGTCGTCCGGCGAACGCGCCGAATCCGCTCACTGGTTTGCGCCACCACCACGCGGTCGTGATCGATCCCGGCCATGGCGGTGCGGACCCTGGCAACCCCGGGCGGTTTTTCTCGGGCGGACTGGTCGAGAAGGACATCACCCTCGCGGTCGCGCGGTTGCTGCGGGCCGAGCTCACCCGCCGGGGCATCGCGGCGCTGCTCACGCGCACGAGCGACACGCTGATCGACCTCGCGGACCGCGGCGCGTTCTGCCGGGCGGAGTGTGACTTGTTCGTCAGCATCCACGTCAACGCCATGCCGGCCGGAAGAAGCGTCGAGCGGACCAGTGGCGTGGAGACCTACTTCTTGTCCGATGCCAAGACCGAAGACCAGGAGCGCGTCGCCAAGATGGAGAACGACGCGCTCCGTTTCGAGAGCACGCCCGCGGGGGGATCGCGCGGACCGCTCGACTTCATCTTGAAGGACCTCCAGCTCAATGAATACCTGCGAGAATCGGCGCGTCTCGCCGAGCTGGTGCAGGACAAGGTCGTGGCCATCCACCCGGGTGGGGACCGTGGGGTGCAGCAGGCGGGCTTCATGGTGCTCACCACGGCGCGGCGCCCCGCCATTCTGGTCGAGGCCGGGTTCGCGACCAACCGCACCGACGGTGCGTTCCTCGCATCGAGCCTGGGAGAGCACAAGATCGCGTCGGCGATCGCCGACGGCGTCGTGGCCTACCTGCTCGAGTTCGAGCGGAAGCTCGTCGCCGCTCCGGCAGGGGGCTCATGAGCCGCGTGCCGAGTCTGCTCCTCGTGTTGGCAGGAGCGGCGGGATGCGTCTACTACAACGGGATGTGGAGCGCCGAGCAACTCGCGAAGGAAGCGCGTCGGGCGGACCAACGGGGCAGCACATTCGACGCGCGCTCCTATTGGGCGCGCGCCGCCGTGAAGGCCGAGTCCGTCGTCGTGCAGCATCCGCGAAGCCGCTGGGCCGAGCCGGCGCTCGTCCTGCAGGGGGAGGGCCTCGCCAGGAGCGGCGCCTGCGACCGCGCCGCCATGCCGCTCGGCGCGGCGGCCCGCGTCGTCCGTTCGGAGACGCTGCGGGAGCGCGCCGTGCTCGCGTTGGCGGAGTGTACGCTCGCGGCGAACGGCCCGGCGGCGGCCGCCCGTCAGGTGGCCGACGTGACGAAATCCCGCGACGCCGGACGCCGCTCCCAGGCGTCGTTCCTCACGGGACGCGCCGCGGAGCTCGTGGGTGACTATGGGTCCGCCGCCGAGTGGTACGGCCGATCGACGGCACCCGCCGCGCCGCCGGCGCGGGCGCGCGTGCTGCTCGCGGCGGGACGTGCGCCGGAAGCGCTGGCGCTGCTCGATACGTTGGCGCGCCGCCGCGTCCGGGAGGGCGACTGGGCGCCGCTCCTCGACGATGTCGCGCACTCGGCCGGGCCGGACACCGCCAGTCAAACCCTCGACCGGCTGCTCGCCCGTGAGGGAAGGCACCTGCCCGCCGGAGCGCAAGGGCGGCTGCTGCTGGCGGATGGCGACCGCTTGTTTGCCGCCGGGCGCGCCCCGGCGGCGGGCGCCCGGTACGCCCAGGTCGTCCGTCTCGTGCCGGACTCGCTCGAGGGGCAGCAAGCGCGCGTGCGGGGTGTCCGGGTGTTCGCCACCCAGGCCGACAGCGTGGCGGACCTCGTCGGCTTGCGCGCGCGGCTCGGCAAGCTCGTCCAAACCACCCCGACCGCCGACGCCCGCGCGCTCGAGACGCTGTTCCGTCACGTGCTCGACGCTGAGGACGTGCAGGAGGGAGGACAGTTCCGCACCGCCGAGTTGGTCCGGGATTCCCTGATGGCACCGCACCTCGCCGGGCGGTTGTTCGTCGGCTTCGCGCAGGCGCATCCGGCGTCGCCGTTCGCACCCAAGGCCCTGGTGGCGGCGCTCGGGTTGCTCCCGACCGCGCGCGATTCGCTCGTCGCGGCGCTCGACGCGGGCTACTCCACGTCCCCCTACACGCTCGCGCTGCGCGGCGCCGACAGCCCCGCGTTCGCGGCGGCGGAAGATTTTCTGGCGCGATCGCTCGGCGTGGAGCGGGACGTGCTGCCGGAGCCGACGCTGCTCGTGCGCGTCGCGCCGCCCGTCCCCGGGCCGCGCGGCCCCACGCTCGACCCGCCGAGCGGGGCGGCCGCCGGCGGTCCGCCCGCGCTCCCCTCCGGCGCGGCGCGCCCGCGCCCCGGGCAGCGCGACGACGAGCCGCTGCGACGGCCGCGCCCCGTAGGCCGGCCCGCCGCGTCTCCCCGCGACTCGCTGTGACGGCGGTTCGTCTCTTCGGCGTCGACTTCCCCAACCCCGTCCTGCTCGCCGCCGGTACCGCCGGCTTCGGCCGCGAGGTGGACGGTGTCATCGAGTTGGACGCTCTGGGGGGCATCGTCACCAAGGCGGTGACGCCGGAGCCACGGCGCGGCCATCCCGCCCCGCGGGTGGCGGAGTTCGCCGGCGGGATGCTGAATGCGGTCGGGCTCGCGAATCCCGGGCTCGTCGCCGCGCGCGAGCACGAGCTGCCCTGGCTGGCGGCGCGGCTCAAGCGCGCCCGCGTGCTCGTGAACGTGGCGGGCGCCACGATCGCGGATTATGTCGAGGTGATCGCCGGGCTCAACGACCAGCCGGTGATCGCGGCATTCGAGATCAATGCGTCCTGCCCCAACACGAGCGCGGGGGGCCTCGAATTCGGGGCCACCCCCGACGGGCTGCGGGAGCTGGTGCGCCGCTGCCGGGCGGCCGCAACTAAGCCGCTGTCGGCCAAGTTGTCGCCCGTGCTGCCCGATGTCGTCGCGATGGCGCGCGTCGCGCGGGACGAAGGCGCCGATGCCGTGACGCTCGTGAACACCATTCCCGGGCGGCTCGATCACCGGCTGGCGAACGGATCGGGTGGCGTGAGCGGGCCCGCGTTACTGCCGATCGGTGTCCTGGCCACGCTCAAGGTCGCCGAGCAGGTCGGGATGCCGGTGATCGGCGTGGGCGGCATCCGCAGCGCCGCGGACGCGCGCGAGTATCTCGCCGCAGGCGCCGCGCTCATCGCGATCGGGACGGCGGCGCTCGCCGACCCGCGCATCCCGGCGCGGGTCGCGCGCGAGCTGGCGCGTGGCTGAGCTCATCGTCGCGTTCGACGCGCCCACGGGCCGCGAGGCGCTGGCCCTGGCGGCACGCCTCCCGGCTCTCAAGTGGGCGAAGCTCGGCTCGATGCTGTACGTCCGCGAAGGCCCGGCGCTGGTGCGGGAGTTCCAGGCGCGCGGCGTGCGCGTCTTCGTCGATCTCAAGTGGCACGATATCCCCAGCGTGGTGGCGGGGGCCGTGATGGCCGCGCGCGAGCTGGGCGCTGCACTGGCGACGGTCCACTGCCTCGGCGGGTCGGCGATGCTCGCGGCCGCCGCGGCCGCCGCGGGGGACTTGGCGCTCGTCGGTGTCACCGTCCTCACGTCGCACGATGCGGACGGGTTCGCGCAAATCGTCGGCCGGGGCGTGCCGGACCTGGGCCTCGAAGCGGAGCGCCTTGCCCGCGTCGCGTTGCAGGCGGGGCTGCGGGGCGTGGTCGCCTCGGGCCGCGAGCTGGCGCTGCTGCGCGCCGCGCTCGGGCCCGATCCCTGGATCGTCGTGCCCGGCGTCCGCGCGCCGGGGGAGGAGTCCGGCGACCAGGCCCGGACCGTCGCGCCCCTCGACGCCGTGCGCTGCGGGGCGACCCACCTCGTCGTGGGCAGGCCGATCACGCTGGCCAAGGACCCCGCCGGCGTGTACCAGCGGCTCCTGGAGAGTTTGTGAGGTGGTGGCTCGCGGGCGTGGCATTGGTCGTCCCACGATCCTCAACGCCTTGTCGGGCAAGGCGGTAGCGTCGTGCTCCAGATCCCGGGCGCCGACGCCTCGGTGCCGTTCGACCGCGCCCAGGCAAGCGAGCTGCTCCGGCGGCGTTGGCGCAATGCGGTCGAGCGGTCGCTGACCCCCTGCGCGGGGTACACGAGCTCGGCTCGGGGAAGGGCTATGCAGAGCTGCAGCGGCGCTACGTGGTGGTGGGGACATCGGATGAGCGGCAGGAAACGCTCGTCCTGGGGTTCCGCAATGGGGGCGGGTCGTGGCGCCTCGTCGCGCTGCGGAGTACGCCGTAATTACGGCCCTTGCGCGAACTTACGACCCCGTCTATAGTTCGAGACTTAATTGGATTTTTTCCCAGAGCCAGATTTTTCCCGGAGCCGACCGCGTTGAAGGTTCGCACCAGCGTCAGACCGATCTGCGAGCACTGCAAGGTGATCAAGCGGCGAGGCGTGATCCGCGTCATCTGCAAGCGCAGCCCCAAGCACAAGCAGCGGCAGGGGTAGGGAATGGCACGCATAGCGGGCGTGGATCTGCCGCGCGACAAGAAAATCCAGTACGCTCTTCCGTACATCTTCGGGATCGGCCCCTCGAACGCGAAGAAGATTCTCGCGGAGACGGGGGTCAGTCCGGACGCGCGGGTGCGTGATCTGCGCGACGCGGAGGTGGCGCGGTTGCGCCAGGTGATCGAGCGGGACTACAAGGTCGAGGGCGCGCTCCGCACCGAGGTCGCGATGAACATCAAGCGGCTGATGGACATCGGGACGTACCGCGGGACGCGGCACCGGAAGGGTCTGCCGGTGCGGGGGCAGCGCACGCACACCAATGCGCGCACCAAGAAGGGGCCGCGGCGCGCGATCGCGGGCAAGAAGAAGCCCCTACTGAAAAAGTAAATGGCACAAGCGAAGCCGGCGGCGGCGAGCGCCAAGCGCGCCAAGAAAGTGGTCGAGGCCGAGGGCATCGCCCACATCACGGCGACCTTCAACAACACGCTCATCACGATCACCGATATGCAGGGCAACGCCATCACGTGGGGCTCCTCGGGCAAGGCCGGGTTCCAGGGCTCGAAGAAGTCGACGCCGTTCGCGGCCACCGTGGCGGCGGAGCAGGCAGCCCGCGAAGCGATGAACCTCGGCGTGCGGCGGGTGCACGTCCGGGTCCAGGGGCCGGGCTCGGGGCGTGAGTCGGCGATCCAGGCGCTCGCGACCGCGGGCTTGCAGATCCGGTCGATCCGCGACGTGACGCCGATCCCGCACAACGGCTGCCGGCCGCCCAAGAAGCGACGGGTCTGATCGATGGCGCGCTACACGGGTCCGGCCTGCAAGCTGTGCCGCCGCGAGGGGACCAAGCTGTTCCTCAAGGGCACGCGGTGTCTCACGGAAAAGTGCGCCGTGGAGCGGCGCGCCTACGCCCCCGGCCAGCACGGCCAATCCTCCGGGCGCCGGCGCAAGGCGTCGGAGTACGCGCGGCAGCTGCGCGAAAAGCAGAAAGTCAAACGGATTTACGGGCTGTCGGAGCGGCAGTTCCGCAACATCTTCGATCGCGTGTTGAAGGAGCCGGGCGTGACGGGCGAGGCGTTGCTGGTGGCGCTCGAGAGCCGGCTCGACAACCTGGTGTACCGGATGGGCTTCGCGGTCTCGCGCCGGCAGGCGCGCCAGCTGGTGCGGCACCGTCACATCAAGGTGAACGGCCGCACGGTCGACATTCCCTCCTACCGGGCGCGCCCGGGAGATGAGGTACAGGTCGCCGACGCGAGCCGCGAGCTGGTGCAGGTGAAGCACGCGCTGGAGCAGTTCGGCCGCTCGCAGCCCGTCTCGTGGATTCACGTCGATACCGACAAGGCGCTCGGCAAAATGACGGAGCGGCCCAGCCGCGATGCCATCCCGATCGCCGCGCAAGAACAGCTAATCGTCGAGCTCTATTCCAAGTGATGACGACCCTCGATTTGACCGGCCTCGTCCGGCCCCATTTGGTCGAGATGACCAAACGGGAGGACAACCAGAACGCCGCCGAGTTCCGCTTGCAGCCGCTCGAGCGGGGTTACGGCTATACCCTCGGCAACTCGCTGCGCCGGATGCTGCTCTCTTCGCTCCGCGGCGCCGCGGTGTGGGCGTTCCGCCTGGATGGCGTGGTGCACGAGCACCAGACCATCCCGGGCGTCGTCGAAGACGTGCACCAGATCATCCAGCGGCTGAAGCAGCTGACCTTGGTCGTCGCGCCCGATGTCGACGAGGCGGTGCTCCACATCAAGCACGCGAAGTCGGGACCCGTGTACGCCCGCGACATCGAGGCGCACAGCGCCGTCACGATCGTGAACCCCGACCAGCTGCTGTTCACGCTACAAGACGACCGGGACATCGGTGGCGAGCTGTACGTCAACAAGGGCCGCGGCTACGTGGAGGCCGAGCAGCATCCGCTCGACCGCACCATGCCCGTCGACGTCGTCCGCATCGATTCGATCTACAACCCGGTGCGGCGCGCCAACTTCACCGTCGCGGAGACGCGGGTAGGGCAGCGCACCGACTACGACCGGCTCACGCTCACCGTCGAGACGAACGGGACGATCACGCCCGAGGATGCAGTGGCATACGCTGCCGCGCTGGCGCAGGAGCATTTTCGCTTCTTCGTCGACTTCGGCAAGGTGCCGATGGTGGCGGCGCAGCCCGCGGGCAACGGCGGCGCGGCGACGGGCCGGCTGCGCGAAGTGCTGAGCCGCAGCATCGACGACGTCGGCCTGTCCGTGCGGTCGGTCAATTCCCTCAAGAACTCCAACATCCGCACGCTCGGGGACCTCGTGCAGTACCGCGAGGAGGACCTGCTCAAGGTGAAGAACGTCGGCGAGAAGGCGCTGGGGGAGATCGCCGAGCTGCTGCGCCGCGAGGGGCTGAACTTCGGGATGCGGGTCGAGGAAGTGGAGGGCGAGCTGCGCGTCCTCGACCCCGGCGCGGCGCCGCAGGCGCAGGTTACCGAGGGAGAGGGCGAGTAATGCGGCACCGGGCCAAGGGCCGGCAGCTGTCGCGCACGGCGAGTCACAAGAAGGCCCTGCTCGCCAATCTCGCGACCAGCCTGTTCCGCCACGACCGCATCGTCACGACGGAGGCGAAGGCGAAAGAGCTCCGGCCGTACGCCGAGCGCCTCATCACGCTGGCGCGGCGGGGCGATCTGCACGCCCGGCGGCAGGTGGAGCGGCGCATCAAGGATCGGGAAGTGACGCACCGGCTCTTCAAGGACTTGGGCCCCCGGTTCGCCGCCCGTCCCGGCGGCTATACGCGGATCATCAAGCTGGGCCATCGCGTGGGCGACGGCGCCGAGGTGGCTCGGATCGAATTGCTGGGTGCGTGACGCGTCCCGCGGGGAACGGCTCGACTGCGAGGGGGACCCTGGGTCCCCCTTTTTCGTTAGGCCGCTTTGGTGACGCGATTCGACTTGAGGCAGCGGGTGCAGACCCGCAGCCGGCGCGTCGCACCGTTCACCACCGCGCGGACGCGCTGCAGGTTGGGGTACCAGCGGCGGTTCGTCTTGTTGTTGGCGTGGCTAACTCGGTGCCCCGTTATGGGGCCCTTGCCACAGATCTCGCACACGCGCGCCATGGACCGGTCTCACACAAGAGATGAGTGCCAAGCCTCGTAGCCCTGCCCGTCAGGGCAAGGCGCCAAAACCTAAACCGGCGGGCGCGGCCGGGCAACCCCGCAGGACCGCCCTGATCACCGGCATCACCGGCCAGGACGGCTCGTATCTCGCCGAATTGTTGCTCACCAAGGGGTACGAGGTCGTCGGCGTCGTGCGCCGCACCTCGCACGACTCGTACGAGCGCATCGGTCACCTGCTCGATCGGGTGCATATCGTCCCCGCCGACCTGCTCGACCAGCATTCCCTCACGGCGGTGGTGAAAGAGGCCGCGCCCCACGAGGTCTACAACCTCGCGGCGCAGAGCTTCGTGCCCACGTCGTGGAGCCAACCCGTGCTCACCGGCGAGTTCACGGCGCTCGGTGTAACCCGCCTGCTCGAGGCGGTGCGGCTGGTGCACCCCGAGGCGCGGGTGTACCAGGCGAGCTCCTCCGAGATGTTCGGCAAGGCGCAGGAGACCCCGCAGCGCGAGACCACGCCGTTCTACCCGCGCTCCCCCTACGGCGTCGCCAAGGTGTACGGGCACTGGATCACGGTGAACTACCGCGAGTCGTATGGACTGTACGCCGTGAGCGGGATTCTCTTCAACCACGAGTCGCCGCGGCGCGGGCTGGAATTCGTGAGTCGCAAGGTCAGCCACGGAGTCGCGCGCATCGTGAGAGGGATGGACCGGGAGCTCTTGCTCGGCAACCTGGACGCGCGCCGCGACTGGGGGTTCGCCGGCGACTACGTGGACGCGATGTGGCGCATGCTCCAGCAGCCCCGGCCCGCGGATTACGTGGTGGGCACGGGCGAGACGCACACGGTGCGCGAGCTGTGTGAAGTGGCGTTCGCACACGTCGGCCTCGATTGGAAGAAGTTCGTGAAGGTGGATCCGCGCTTCGTGCGCCCCGCGGAGGTCGACACGCTGCAGGCGGACCCGGCGAAAGCGAAGCGCGAGCTCGGCTGGGCGCCCCGCGTCGACTTTCGGGGCCTCGTCACGCTGATGGTGGACGCCGACCTGGAGCGGGTGGCGTGAAGGTGCTCGTCACGGGGGCCAACGGGTTCGTCGGTGGGCGGCTGGTGGCTCGGTTGTGCGCCGACGGCCATGCGGTGGTCGGGGCCCGGGGGCCGGACGGCGGGGCCGCTGCCGCGCCCGGCACCGGGCGGCCGACGGGGGTCACGTGGGTGGCGCTGGACGTGACCGACGACGCCTCGGTACGGGCGTGCCTCACTCCGCCGTGTGACGCCGTGGTGCATCTCGCCGGGATGGCCCTCGCGTCTGAGGCCAACGAGCACCCGGCACGGGCGTGGCGCGTGAACGCCGAAGGGACCGCTCGGGTCGCCGCTCAGCTGGCCGACGTCAGCAAGGCCCGCCAGGTCGCCCCGCTGCTCCTCGTGGCGTCCAGCGCCGAGGTGTACGTCCCGCGCACCGACCGGCCGCACGTGGAGAGCGATCCCGTTGCGCCCGTGACGGGCTACGCGGCGAGCAAGCTCGGTGTCGAGCTCGCCTCGTGGCAGGTGTGGCGCACCGCCGGGCTGCGCGTGATCGTGACTCGCGCGTTCCCGCATACGGGGGCCGGGCAGGATCCGCGCTTCTGGATTCCGGCGCGCGCCCGGATCCTGTGTCATGCCAAGCGGAGCCAGGCGCCGGCCGTTAACGTGGGGGACTTGAGCGCGGTGCGGGATTTCCTGCATGTGGATGACGTGGTCGACGCGTACGTGACGCTGCTGACGCGCGGCGTGGCGGGCGAGACGTACAATATCGCCTCGGGGCAACCCGTGACCCTCGACGAGATCCACGCGCGGCTCGAGCAGCTGCTCGGGATCCGGCCGGTGCGGGAGGTGGACGCCTCGCAGGTCCGCCGCGATGCCCGGCCGTACCTCGTCGGAGACGCGTCCAAGCTTCGGGCGGCGACCGGCTGGGCGCCGCGCCATTCGCTCGACGATACGCTGCGGGACGTGCTCGATGCCCAAGCGAACTGATCTCCACCGCATCCTGCTGCTCGGGTCGGGCCCGATCGTGATCGGACAGGCCGCCGAGTTCGACTATTCGGGCACTCAGGCGGTGAAGGCCCTGAAAGAGGAGGGCTACGCGGTCGTGTTGGTGAACTCGAACCCGGCCACGATCATGACCGATCCGGAGCTCGCCGACCGTACCTACATCGAGCCGGTCACGCCCGAGTGGGTGCGCCGGGTGATCGAACGCGAGCGGCCCGACGCCTTGCTGCCCACGATGGGCGGCCAGACGGCGCTGAATGTGGCGATGGCGCTGGCGCGCGACGGCACGCTCGCGCGCCACGGCGTGGAGCTCATCGGGGCGAACGCGCGCGCCATTCAGATGGCCGAGGATCGCGCCGAGTTCGCCGCCGCGATGTGCCGCATCGGCCTCGCTACGCCCGTGGGACGCGTGGCCGCGACCGTGGCCGACGCCCTCGCCATCGTGGCCGAGACGGGGTACCCGGCGATCCTGCGGCCCTCCTTCACGCTCGGCGGCACCGGGGGCGGCGTCGCCTACAATCGCGCCGAATTCGAGGAGCTGGTCGAGCGCGCCCTGGACCTGTCGCCCGTCCACACCACGCTCATCGAGCGCAGCGTGCTCGGGTGGAAGGAGTTCGAGCTCGAGGTGATGCGTGATCACCGCGACAACGTCGTGATCGTTTGCTCGATCGAGAACGTGGACCCGATGGGGGTCCACACCGGGGACTCCATCACCGTCGCGCCGGCGATGACCCTCACCGACCGCGAATACCAGCGGATGCGGGACGCGGCGATCGCGATCATCCGCGAGATCGGGGTCGAGGCCGGCGGGTGCAACATCCAGTTCGCGGTGAACCCGGCCGACGGCGACATGCTCGTGATCGAGATGAACCCGCGCGTGTCGCGCAGCTCGGCGCTCGCGTCCAAGGCGACGGGGTTCCCGATCGCCCGCATCGGTACGAAGCTCGCCGTGGGCTACACGCTCGACGAGCTGCCCAACGACATCACCCGCACGACGCCGGCGTCGTTCGAGCCGGTGCTCGATTATGTCGTGGTCAAGGTTCCGCGCTTCGCCTTCGAGAAGTTCCCCACCGCCGACTTCCGCCTCACCACGCAGATGAAATCGGTGGGCGAGGCGATGGCGATCGGCCGCACCTTCAAGGAGGCGTTCCAGAAGGGGCTGCGCGCGCTCGAGGCCGGCCGGTCCGGGTGGACGCTGGGGCCGACGCTCGCCGACGACCGCCTGACGAGCGACGGCCCCGAGGACCTGCGCGTCGCGCTCCGCACCGCGACGCCCGAGCGGGTGTTTCAAATCAAGCGGGCCCTGCTCGCCGGGCTGCCCGTGGACGCGATCGCCGAAGCAACGGGCATCGACCCCTGGTTCCTGTATCAGCTGGAGGAGCTGATCGCGGCGGAGCGCTGGTTCGCCGGCGCAGGGGACGTGGGGCACGCGGAGCTGCGTCGTATGAAGCGCCTGGGATTCTCAGATCGCCAGCTCGGCGAGCTGCGCGCTAGCTCGGAGGAGGCGATGCGCCAGCGGCGCTGGGAGCTCGGGATCCACCCTGTCTACAAGACGGTGGACACATGCGCCGGTGAGTTCCCGTCCTCCACGCCCTACCTCTACAGCACCTACGACGCCGAGACCGAGTCCGAGCCGTTCGGCGAGCGGGGCATCGTCATCCTGGGGAGCGGGCCCAACCGCATCGGGCAGGGTGTGGAGTTCGACTACTGCTGCGTCCGGGCCGGACTCGCGTTCCGCGACCTGGGGTACCGCACGATCATGATCAACTCCAATCCCGAGACCGTGTCCACCGACTTCGACATCTCGGACAAGCTGTACTTCGAGCCGCTCACTTTCGAGGACGTGATCGAGATCGTGCGCTGGGAGCGGCCCAAAGGCGTCGTGGTGCAGCTCGGCGGCCAGACCCCGCTGCGACTTACCAAGCCGCTGGAGGCGGCCGGGGTGCCGATCCTCGGCACGTCGCCCGACTCGATCGACGTGGCCGAGGACCGCGAGCGGTTCGAGGCGCTGGCCCGGCGGCTGGGCGTCACCCAGCCGGCGAACGGCACGGCCCGTTCCGTGGAGCAGGCGGTGCTGGTCGCCCGGCGCATCGGATACCCCGTGCTGGTCCGACCCTCGTACGTGCTCGGCGGGCGGGCCATGGAAATCGTGTACGACGACGCGTCGCTGCGCGGCTACTTTGAGAAAGCCGCCCGCGTCGCGCCCGAGCACCCGGTGCTGATCGACCGCTTCCTCGAGGACGCGTTCGAAGGGGACGTCGACGCGATCGCCGACGGCCGCCGCGTCGTGATCGCCGGTGTGATGCAGCACATCGAGGATGCCGGCGTCCACTCGGGCGATTCGGCGTGCGTCCTTCCCCCCTATCTGATCGGCGACCGCCAGGTGGAGGAGATGCGGCGCTACACCAAGGCCTTCGCGGAGGCGCTCGGCGTGGTCGGGTTGCTCAACGTCCAATACGCCATCAAGGACGGGGTCGTCCACGTGTTGGAGGTGAACCCCCGGGCCTCCCGCACCGTTCCGTTCGTGAGCAAGGCGACGGGGGTGTCGCTGGCCAAGCTCGCGGCGGCGGTCATGGTGGGCCGCACCCTGGACGAATTGGGGCTGCCCGATGACCTTCCGCTCCCCGGGGTGGCGGTGAAGGAGGCGGTCTTCCCCTTCACGAAACTGCCCGGGGTCGATACCATCCTGGGCCCGGAAATGCGGTCCACCGGGGAGGTCATGGGGTTCGCGGACAGCTTCGGGATGGCGTTCGCCAAGGCGCAGATCGCGGCGGACGGCAGCCTGCCGCTCGAGGGAGCGATCCTCGTGACGGTGAACGACTCGGACAAGCCGACGGTGGTCCCGATCGTCCGTCGCTTCCACGAGATGGGGTTCCGGATCGTGGCAACGGAGGGGACCGAGAAGTACCTGCGGGCACGCGGTGTGCCGGCCGAGCGGGTGGCGAAGGTGCACGAGGGCCGCCCCAACGCGATCGACCTGATCGTGTCGGGAGAGGTCCAGCTGCTGATCAACACGCCGCTCGGCAAGTTCACGCAGGCGGACGATTATGCGATTCGGCGCGCGGCGCTCATGCACCGCGTGCCCTACACCACCACGATGTCGGCGGCGAGCGCCGCTTGTGACGCGATCATCGCTCTGCGCAGCCGTACGGGCAGCGTGAGGAGTCTTCAAGAATGGCACGAAAGAACCAGCACCCAAAAGCAACCGCACGAGGCCGCAAAGCCTCCGACGGCAAGCCGCGCGCCGGTCGCGAAGACGTAGCCAAGGCGAAGACGGCGGCGAAGGCCCCGCCCAAGCGGGCGCCGCCGCCGGCGCCGCCGCCCGCGCCCAAAGTCAAATTCCGCGGGCGCGTGCTCGAGAACGAGCCACTGGCGCGCTACACCACGTACCGCATCGGCGGGCCGGCGCGCTACCTGGTGCTGCCCGCCGACGCCGACGATGTAATCAAGGCGCTCGACCTCGCGCAGGGTCGCGGGCTGCCGTGGTTCGTCCTCGGGCTGGGCTCGAACCTGCTCGTCAAGGACACCGGCTTCCCGGGCGTCGTGATCCGGTGCGGCAAGGGGCTCGACCGGTTCGAGATGAAGGGCGCCACCGCGATCGTGGGCGCTGGGCTGCCGACCCCGCTGTTGGCGCGACGCACCGCCGAAGCGGGGTTCGCGGGCGTGGAGCGCTTCATCGGTGTTCCGGGCACGGTGGGAGGCGGCGTCTACATGAACGCCGGCTGCCACGGCGCGGAGTTCGCCGAAGTCGTCACCGAAGTCACCGTGATGGACGCCAAAGGCAAGGTGAAGCAGCTGCCACGCAAGCAGATCTCGTACAAGTATCGGTCGTCCAACCTGGGAACCGTGATCGTACTGGAGGCCAAGCTGGCGCTGATCGAGGAGCCGCCTGCCAAGCTGAAGGAGCTGCAGGGGAAGTTGCTCCGCTGGCGCAAAGCGGGAACGCCGTTCGATCAGCCATGCTGCGGCTCGGTGTTCAGGAACCCGGGGGGGCCGCGCACGGCGGGCGCGCTGATCGACGAGGCGGGGCTGAAGGGGTTCACGATCGGCGGCGCGCAGGTGTCGTCGCTGCACGCGAACTACATCGTCAATACCGGTACCGCCACGGCGAACGACGTGCTCAAGCTCATCGAGCACGTCCGCAAGACCGTCGCCAAGAAAATGGGCGTGGAGCTGGAGCTCGAGGTCAAGGTGGTCGGCTAGTGCCCGACTACTTCGTCCACGAGTCGAGCTTCGTCGATGCAGGCGCCCGGATCGGCAAGGACACCAAGATCTGGCACTTTTGTCACGTGATGCCGGGCGCCGTGATCGGGGAGCGCTGCAGCCTGGGTCAGAACGTGGTCGTGATGCCGGGGACGCAGATCGGCAACAACGTGAAGATTCAGAACAACGTCTCGATCTACGAAGGTGTGGTGCTCGAAGACGACGTGTTCTGCGGGCCGTCCTGCGTGTTCACCAATGTGCTGAACCCTCGCGCCCACGTCTCCCGCAAACACGAGTACCGCGAGACGCTCGTCAAGCGAGGTGGCTCGATCGGCGCGAACGCGACGATCGTGTGCGGCGTGACCCTGGGTGAGTACGCCTTCATCGGCGCGGGCGCCGTCGTCACCGCCGACGTTCCCGCGTTCGGCTTGATGCTGGGCGTGCCGGCGCGGCGCGTCGGGTGGATGTGTCAGTGCGGGGAGCGGCTCGTGGTGGCGGGCGGGCGGAGCGCGTGCGCGGCTTGCGGCGCCACGTACGCCGAGTCGAACGGCGTGCTGCGCCCGATTGCCCCGCCCCGGCACCCCTGATAAATTGTTGCCCCTTCGAAGGATACCGACTCCGTGAACGTGCCTCTGTTGGATCTCGTGGCGCAATACCGCGCCATCAAGGACAGCGTGCTTCCCGCCATGCAGACGGTCGTCGAGTCGCAGCAGTTCGTGATGGGTCCTGCCGTGGGACAGCTCGAGCTGGAGATCGCGCGACTGGCGCGGGCGCAGCACGGCATCGCCTGTGCCAGCGGGACCGATGCGCTGCTGCTCCCGCTCAAGGCGTTGCAGCTCCGCCCCGGCGAGGAGGTCATCACGACGCCGTTCACGTTCTTCGCGACGGCGGGCACCATCCACAACGCGGGCGGCACTCCCGTGTTCGTGGACATCGAGCCTGACACTTTCAACCTCGATCCCACCCGCGTCGCGGGGGCGATCACGCCCCGAACCCGTGCCCTCGTTCCGGTGCATCTGTACGGTCAGATGGCCGCGCTGGAGCGGCTGCTCCCGATCGCTGCCGCCCGCGGATTGCACATCGTCGAGGACGCCGCTCAGGCGATCGGCGCGCGGCGCCGCGTGGACGGCCAGTGGCGCATGGCGGGTGAGCTGGGGTGGGTGACCGCGTTCTCGTTCTTCCCGAGCAAGAACCTGGGTGCGTGGGGTGACGGCGGGATGATGGTCACCTCGGACGCGGGGCTAGCCGAGCGGCTGCGCAAGCTGCGGCTGCATGGCGGCGCGAAGCAGTACCACCACGACGAAGTGGGGACCAACTCGCGACTCGACACGCTCCAGGCGGCGGTGTTGCTCGCCAAGCTGCCGCACCTCGCCGGCTGGTCCGCGCGGCGGCGCGAGCACGCGGCGTACTACACCCAGGGCCTGGCGGGATTGACGCCGGTGACGACCCCGGCCGTGGACAGCTGCAACGAGCACATCTTCCATCAGTACACCGTGCGCGTCGAGCGGCGCGACGCGCTGCAGGCGCACTTGAAGAGCAAGGGGATCGGCAGCGCGGTCTATTACCCGGTGCCGCTGCACCTGCAGAACTGCTTCAGCCCCTTGGGCTACAAGCGCGGCGCGTTCCCGGAGGCGGAGCGGGCCGCCGCCGAGGTGCTGTCGCTGCCCGTCTATCCGGAGCTGTCGCGCGATCAGCTCGATTATGTGATCGAAGCGATCCGCGGGTTCTATCGGTGAGCCGCCTGAAGCTCGGCGTCGTCGGCGCGGGCGCGTGGGGCCGAAACCACGTCCGCACGGTCGCCACGCTCCCGGACGCCGAGCTCGCGGCGGTATGCGACCGCGACCCTAAGGTGCGGGACCGCGTGGCGCAACAGTACCCGGTGACGCATGTCACGGCCGACCTGGCCGATCTGCTGCCGCGCGTGGACGCGGTCATCGTGGCGGCACCGGCCACGACGCACGCCCAGCTGGCACTCCAGTGCATCGCGGCCGGCAAGCCCTGCCTGGTGGAGAAGCCGTTCGCGCTCAGCGTGCGCGATGCCGAAGCAGTCGCCCGTTCGGCGGCCGAGCGGAAGGTAGCCGTGGCGGCGGGTCACCTGCTCGTCTTCCATCCGGCGGTGGAGCGGCTGCGGGCCCTGGTGCGCGCGGGGGACCTTGGTAAGATATTTTATCTCTATGGGTTACGGGTTAACCTCGGGCAGGTGCGCGCCGATGAGAATGCGCTGTGGAGCTTTGGGCCGCACGACGTGTCGATGGCACTCTACTTGCTAGACGACCAGCCGACGCGGGTGGCGGCCCAGGGACGGAGCTACCTCCAGCCGGGCGTGGAGGACGTAGTCTTCCTCACCATGGAATTTGCCAGCGGCATCCTCGCTCACGTACAGCTTTCCTGGCTCGACCCGCACAAGGAACGCAAGCTGACCGTGGTGGGGGCGAAAAAGATGGTAGTGTTCGACGACATGGAGCCGCGCGAGAAGCTGCGGATTTACGACAAAGGCGTGGATCGCCCGCCCGAGTACGCCTCGTACGGGGAGAGCCTGGCGATCCGCGAGGGCGATATTTTCATCCCCAAGATCCCGAACATCGAGCCGCTCGCGGCCGAGCTGGGGCACTTTGTGCGCGTGGCCCGCGGCGCCGAAACACCGCGGGCGGGTGCCGCGGACGGCGTACGCGTGGTGCGCGTGCTCGAGGCCGCGACGCGGTCACTCGCCGCCGGCGGCACTCCGGTGAACCTATGACGACGGCCACGGCGAAATCCACGGCGGACATCCTGATCGCGAAGGCGCAGGATCGCTCCGCACTCATCGGCATCGTCGGGCTGGGCTACGTTGGTCTGCCGCTCGCGATGGAATTCGCCCGCGTCGGCTTCCGTGTCCTCGGCTTCGACGTCAGCAAGCCCCTGGTGGACGCGCTCGGGGCGGGGCGCTCCCACGTTCAGGACGTCGCGAGCGCGGAGGTGGTGGGGTTCGCCAAAGCGGGAAAGTTCGCGGCGACCACCGACTTGTCCCGCTTGCGCGAGCCCGACGTCGTGTCGATCTGCGTGCCCACGCCGCTTTCGAAGACCAAGGACCCCGACGTGAGCTATGTGCTCGCCGCGACGAATTCCGTGAAGCAGTCGCTGCGGCGCGGGCAGCTCATCGTGCTCGAGTCCACCACCTACCCCGGTACCACGCGGGAGCTGATGCTCCCGGCGCTCGAGGGCACCGGCCTCAAGGTCGGTGAGGACTTCTTTCTCGCGTTCTCGCCGGAGCGCGTGGACCCCGGCAACCCGAAATGGAACACGCGCAACACGCCCAAGGTCGTCGGCGGGATCACCGAGACGTGCCGCCGGGTCGCGCTCGCGATCTACGGGCCGGCGATCGAGCGACTGGTTCCGGTGTCCTCCACCGAAGCGGCGGAGCTGGTCAAGATCCTCGAGAACACGTTTCGCAGTGTGAACATCGGCCTCGTGAACGAAATGGCGATCGTGTGCGACAAGCTCGGCGTCAATGTGTGGGAGGTGATCGACGCCGCGGCCACCAAGCCGTTCGGGTTCATGAAGTTCACCCCCGGCCCCGGCGTCGGCGGGCATTGCATCCCGCTCGACCCGCACTACCTCGCCTGGAAGATGCGCACCCTGAACTACCGCACGCGCTTCATCGAGCTGGCGGGGGAGATCAACGCGGAGATGCCCGAGTACTGGGTGGCCCGCGCCGTCGACCGCCTCAACGAGCTGAGCAAAGCCGTGCGCGGCAGCCGCATGCTCGTGCTGGGCGTGGCCTACAAGAAGAATATCGACGACATCCGTGAGAGCCCCGCCCTGGACGTGATCCGCCTGCTGCGTCGACACGGCGCGATCGTCGAGTACCACGATCCCCACGTCCCCAAGCTCAAGGACGACGACCTGGAATTGAAGTCGGTGCCGCTCACCCCCGACGTGCTCTGCGGTGCGGACTGCGTCCTCATCGTGACCGATCATTCCGACGTGGACTACGTCCTCGTGGCGCGGCACGCCCGGCTCGTCGTGGACACGCGGAACGCGCTCGCCGGCGGGCGGGGAAAGAGCGAATGAACGTCGCCGTGATCGGGACGGGGTACGTGGGGCTGGTCGTGGGCGCCTGTCTCGCCGAGACCGGCAACGATGTGATCTGCGCCGACGTCGACGAGCGCAAGATCGGGCAGCTGCGCCAGAACCAGTTGCCGATCTACGAGCCGGGGCTCGAGCCGTTGGTGACGCGCAACCAGCGCGGCGGCCGGCTCCAGTTCACGACCGACGTGCCCGAGGCGATCGAGCGCTCGGATATCGTCTTCATCGCGGTCGGGACCCCGCCCGATGAGGACGGCTCGGCGGACCTCCAGCACGTGCTGGCCGTGGCCCGGACCATCGGGCAGCGCATGAATCGCTCGAAGATCGTCGTCACCAAGAGTACGGTCCCGGTCGGCACGTCGGAGCTGGTGCGGGCGGAGGTGGCGAAGCACACGAGCGTGCCGTTCCGGGTGTGCTCCAACCCCGAGTTCCTGAAGGAAGGCGCGGCCGTCGAGGACTTCATGAAACCGGACCGCGTGATCGTGGGCGTCGATTCCCCCGAGGCGGCCCAGGTGATCGGCGAGTTGTACGCCCCGTTCGTGCGTACGGGAAATCCGATCATTTTCATGGACATCCCGTCGGCGGAGATGACGAAGTACGCGGCCAACGCGATGCTCGCGACCCGCATCTCGTTCATGAACCAGATCGCTCGCCTGTGCGAGGGCGTCGGGGCGGACGTGACCCACGTCCGCAAGGGCATCGGAACGGACCGGCGGATCGGCTCCGCCTTCCTGTTCCCTGGACCGGGCTACGGTGGCTCCTGCTTCCCCAAGGACGTCAAGGCACTGATGCGGACGGCGGCGACGAAAGGCGTGCCGCTCGACGTCCTCGAGGCGGTCGAGCTCGCGAACGAACGGCAGAAGCGCGTGCTGTTCGAGAAGCTGCAGCGCCACTTCGGCGGCAACCTGTCGGGCCAGACGTTCGCGATCTGGGGACTCGCGTTCAAAGCGGAAACCGACGACGTGCGCGAAAGCCCGGCGCTCGTCCTCGTGGAGGAGCTGTTGTGCGCCGGGGCGAAGGTGCACGTGCACGATCCGGCGGCGCTCGAAACGGCGCGCCGCTACCTCGGCGATCGGGTGACCTACGCCGCGCAGGCGTACGACGCCCTGCCGGGCGCCGCGGCGCTGGCCATCGTCACCGAGTGGCTCGAGTACCGCAATCCGGACTTCCCCAAGATGAAGCAGTTGCTCACCCGGCCTCTGATCGTCGATGGCCGGAATCTTTACGATCCGGCGCGCCTCGCCCGGCTGGGCTTCACCTACGACAGCATCGGCCGCCCGCTGGCATGCGCGTCCTCGTAACCGGGGCCGCGGGATTCCTCGGGTCGCACCTGTGCGACCGGTTACTCGTGCAGGGCCATCGCGTCGTGGGGATGGACAACTTCATCACGGGCGCCGCGGCCAACGTCGCTCACCTGCGGGACCAGCGCGATTTTCAGTTCGTGCTGCACGACGTCACCAACTTCATCGAGGTCCAGGGACCGCTCGACGGCGTGCTCCACTTCGCCAGTCCCGCCAGCCCGGTCGACTACCTCGAGCTGCCGATCCAGACCCTCAAGGTCGGCTCGCTCGGCACGCATAAGGCGCTGGGCCTCGCCAAGGCGAAACGGGCCCGCTTTCTGCTGGCCTCGACCTCCGAAGTGTACGGCGACCCGCTGGTGCATCCCCAACCCGAGAGCTATTGGGGGCACGTGAACCCCGTGGGGCCCCGCGGGGTGTACGACGAGGCCAAGCGCTTTGCCGAGGCCATCACCATGGCCTACCACCGCTTCCACGGACTCGATACGCGCATCGTCCGGATCTTCAATACCTACGGCCCGCGCATGCGACCCAACGACGGGCGCGTCGTGTCCAACTTTATCGTGCAGGCGTTGCGGGGTGAGCCGTTGACCGTGTATGGCGACGGCTCGCAGACGCGCTCGTTCTGCTACGTGGACGACCTGATCGACGGGATCGTTCGGCTGTTCGAGCGGGGCGACGCCGACCCCACCAACATCGGCAATCCGCACGAGTTTACCGTGCGGCAGCTCGCCGAGCTGGTGCTGCGGCACACCGGCAGCCGCAGCCCGATCGTGGAGCGGCCGCTCCCCGTCGATGACCCCAAGGTGCGCCAGCCGGACATCGCGCGGGCGCGGGCGACCCTCGGCTGGGACCCCCAGATCTCGCTCGACCAGGGGCTGCAGCGCACCATCGAGTACTTCCGCACGCTCGTCTGCAAGTGAGCCTGCGGATCCTGGTCACCGGGGCCGCGGGGTTCATCGGCTCCCACGTGTGCGAGGCGCTGATCGAGCGGGGGGACGAGGTCGTCGGGGTCGACAACTTCGACCCCTTCTACCCGCGTGCCATGAAAGAGCGCAACCTCGCCGGTCTGCGGCGCGACCGGCGGTTCCGCTTTCTCGAAGCCGATGTGGCGCGCGACCCGCTGCCGCTCGAGAGGATGGCCGTCGTGCTGCACCTGGCTGCCAAGCCGGGTGTGCGGCCCTCGCTCGAGAATCCGGCATCCTACAGCGAAGCGAACGTGACCGGAACGGTGCGCGTGTTGGAGGCCGCGCGGCGCGCCGGTATCGGCAGGGTCGTGTTCGGGTCGTCGTCGTCGGTGTACGGCGACGCGACGCCCGCGCCATTCGCGGAAGACGCCGCGGCGGTCTGGCCGATCTCGCCGTACGCCGCGAGCAAGCGTGCCGGAGAGCTCATGGCGCACGCCTTCGCCCACCTGTACGGCATGCAGATCGCCTGCCTGCGCTTCTTCACGGTCTACGGGCCGCGCCAGCGCCCCGATCTGGCGATCCATCGCTTCACGAGCTTGATCTCCCAGGGCCAGCCCGTGCGGATGCACGGCGACGGGTCGAGCGAGCGCGACTATACCTATATTACGGATTGCGTGGCCGGGGTTCTTGCCGCGGTGGAATGGACCGCTCGTCCCCGCGCGAGCGGACGGGCCGAACCGCTCAACATCGGCGGCGGCGCGCGCGTGCGGCTGGACCGGCTGATCGAGCTGATCGGACGGACCCTGGGGCGAGGCGTGCGGATCGAGCGGCACGCCGACCAGCCGGGGGACGTGCGGCTGACGGCCGCCGACCTGCGGCGGGCCGAGCGCGAGCTCGACTACCGGCCCAAGGTCGGCATCGAGGAGGGCATCCCGCACTTCGTCCGGTGGTACGAGGAGGTCCATGGACGTCAGTCCTGAGCACCTCGTGGCTCAGGCGCGCGAGCGCTTCGAGCTCCAGGACTACTACGGCGCCATCCACCTGTTGGAGGAAGTCGTCGCCAGCGGGCGGGCGTTCGCCGACGCGCATCACCTGCTGGGCTTGTCGTACTCGCTGGTCGGCCAGCAGGAGCAGGCCCTCGCCCAGCTCGACCGGGCGCTGGCCCTGAATGCCCGCTACGTCGAGGCGCTGATCCATCGGGCCATCGTGCTGAACGAGCTGGGGCGCGAGGCCGAGGCGGACGCGGCGTTCCGGCGGGCGGCCCAGGTGGGCGGCGAGTCGCGCCAGGGGCTGCCGGCGCATGTGGCCGCCAAGCTCGCCAACCAGCACGCCGCGCTGGGCGACGCGTACGACGAGGCCGGAGCGCTGCCGCAGGCGATCGACCAGTATCACGCCGCGCTCGCCCTCGGACCCGCGTTTCACGACCTGCGGTATAAGCTGGGGCGCCTGCTGCTGCACGCCGGCCGTGCGCTCGACGCGCGGGAGCACTTCGAGATCATCGTGCGGGCGCGCCCGGCGTACCTGGATGCCGCCGCGATGCTGGGGCTGGCGTGCTACCTCGCAGGCGATGGGCTCGGGGCGAAGCAAGTGTGGGAGGCGTGCCGGGAGCGGCGGCCGGAGGATCCGCGGGTGGAAGCGTATCTCGCCATGTTGGCCCGCAACGACACCGGGGTGGCGGCGGTGGGCGCCGACAATCCCTCCCCGTCCGACTCGCCGCCGCCTGCCGCGAAGGGCAGGGGAGGCAAGAGGAAGAAACCGTGAGACCTTGGGAGATCGCGGGCCTGGTGCTGGTGTGCGCCTGCTCGCGCAGTGCGGCCGATCATGAAGAGCTCGGCGACCGCGCGTACGCGGCGGGAGAGTACCGCAACGCACTGGCGGAATACCAGCTGGGACTGAAGGCGCACCCGGGGAGCGCGGACCTGTCCGCCAAGGCGGGCGCCGCCGCACTGCACACCGGCGAGTATGCGCTCGCCGCCGCGCAATACGTCGCCCTGGGAGAGAAGGACCGGTCGCGCACGGCCGAAGCCGCCGATGGGCTCGAGCGGCTGGTTCGCGCCGCGCTCACGGCGAACGAGCGTAACGCCGCGGCGAACGCGCTCCAGGGGCTGCGCACGGTGTCGCCCAGCCGGCCGCTCGGCAAGTACACCCGGCTCGCCGCCCTGGACGCGGCGGACCGCGGTGACACGAGCGCGGCGCTCGCGCTGCTGCCGAGTGCGGTAGCGGCGGCGGGGAATGCCCGCAGCGCCGATTCGTTGCTCTTCGTGTACGGCATGGCCGCCGTGCGGGCGCGGGCGTGCAGCACCGCCGTGCCGGCGTTCGAGAGCGTGATCCGCCGCCAGCACGAGCCCGCGGTCACCGAGGGGGCGCGGGAAGGGCTGGGGCTGTGCGCCCTGGTCGAGGGCCAGCGCCTGCTCGCCGACGGCAAGCCCACCGAAGCCGAAGACTGGTTTCGGCGGGCCTCGGCGCCGGGCTCACCGCCGGAAGTGGTGCGCGGCGCGTTCCTGGGCCTGGGGGATGTGAAGCTCGCCCAAGGGGACATCACGGACGCGCTCGACAACTACCAGCAGGTGCTTTCGGGCGGCCGGGCCGGGGACACCCTGTCGCAGCGGGCGCACGAGAAGATCAACGCGCTGGGGAAGGCCGACGCGCCGTCGACCACCCCGCCGAAACTGTGAGGACGATGGCGCGACTCCGCCTGATCGCCTTGGCCGCCCTCGCGGCGTGTGGTCACGGGCCGACGCTGACGCCGGCGTCGCAACCCGACGTCGAGCTGGCGCGCGCGCGCCGGCAATTTCACAGCGGTGATTGCACCCATGCGACGGTGTCGCTGCGGCGCCTGACGTTCGAGCTCGGGCCGACCGAACCGGAGCTGGCGGAGGTGCGGTACAGTCTCGCGGAGTGCTACTTCCAGACCGGGGACAAGGTCCAGGCCGCCCACGAGTTTCGCCAAGTCGCCGACCAGTACCCCACCAGCGAGTACGCGCCCCTCGCCCTGCTACGGGCGGGCGACGCCAATTTGCGGCTGTGGCGGCGTCCCGAGCTCGATCCGACGTACGGCCAGTCGGCGCTCGCGATCTACCAGGAGCTTGCCGGGCGGTACCCCGGCACGACGGCGGCGGCGCGCGCCCAGCAGCACGTGCAACAGTTGCGGGAGTGGTTCGCGGAGAAGGACTACAAGAACGGGATGTTCTATCTGAAGCGCTTCGGGGTGCACGCCTACGATTCGGCGATCATCTATTTCAAGGACGTCATCGCGAGCTACCCGGGGACGTCACGCGTGCCGGACGCGCTGATGCGCCTGGTCGAGATCTATCGCGCGATCAACTACACCGATGAATTGAAGGAAACGTGCACCCACCTGCGCCGCTTCTATCCGCGGGCGGACGGTTTGGAGAAGACCTGCCCGGCCGACACGAGCGGCGGGACGGCGTCTACGCCCGCGCCGTCCTGAGCCCGCGTGCCGGTCCTGTTCGGCGGCTCGTTCGATCCGGTGCACCTCGGGCATCTCATCGTGGCGGAGGCGGCAGCCGAGCAGCTCGACACGACCGTGCGGTTCGTGCCGGCGCGCGAGCAGCCGTTCAAGCGGGCCGCGCACGGCGCGACGCCCGAGCACCGCGCAACAATGCTCGACCTCGCCGTCGCGGGCAATCCGCGGCTCGCCGTGGAGCCCATCGAGCTCACGCTCCCGCCGCCGTCCTATACGGTGCGGACGCTGCGGGCGCTGGCGCAGCGCGAGCCGGGGAACCGCTTCACGTTACTCCTGGGGGCGGACGCGGCGGAGGAGCTCTCGAGCTGGCATGAGGTCGAGGCACTCCCCGGGCTCGCCGAGCTCGTGGTGTTCGCGCGCCCCGGCGCCGCCGTGCCGCGACACCCGCTGATCGGGCGCGTGCTCGAGGTGCCGAGCGTCGCGATCTCGGCGACAATGCTGCGGGAGCGTGTGCGGCGCGGCCGGTCGATCCGGTATCTCGTCCCCGACGCGGTGCGCGACTATATCGCCGCGCGCGGGTTGTATCGTAAGAGGGACTGATGTTCAAACAGCTCGTCACCAGGCTCGTCGGCACGCGCTTCCAGCGCGAGCTCAAGCGAATCCAGCCGCTGGTCGACGCGATCCACGGCCACGAAACGCGGCTCAAGGGTCTGTCCGACGCCGACCTGCGCGCCCAGACGCCCGCGTTCCGCGCCCGCATCGCGGAGCGCACCGGTGCGCTCGCGGCGGAGGTCGAGCGGCTGCGGCGCGCCAAGCACGACTGCCCCGACGCCGAGGAGCGCCTGCGGCTGTCCGATCAGCTCGGTAAGGCGGAGCAGGCGCTGGCCGGCGCGGTGCAGCACGCGCTGGATGAGCTCCTCCCGGAAGCCTTCGCCACGGTGCGCGAAGCCTGCCGGCGGCTGCTGGGCAGCAAGGTGGTCGTGACGGCGCACGAGCTCTCCTGGGACATGGTCCCCTACGACGTGCAGCTGATCGGCGGCATCGTGCTGCACCAGGGCCGGATCGCCGAAATGGCGACGGGCGAGGGCAAGACCCTCGTCGCCACGCTGCCGCTGTACCTGAACGCGCTGGCCGGGCGGGGGGCCCACCTCGTCACCGTCAACAACTACCTCGCGCGGCGCGATTCGCAGTGGATGGGCCATCTCTTTACGTGGCTCGGCCTCACCGTCGGGTGCATCGACGATACGGAGCCCGGCTCGCCCGAGCGCCGGCAGGCCTACCTGTGCGACATCACCTACGGCACGAACAACGAGTTCGGCTTCGATTACCTGCGCGACAACATGGTGATCTCGCCGGACCACCGGGTGCAGCGTGGGCATGCGTACGCGATCATCGACGAGGTCGACTCGATCTTGATCGACGAGGCTCGGACCCCGCTCATCATCTCGGGTCCCGTCGGCACGGAGTCGAACGAGAAATACGCGCTGTACAACGCCCAGGTCGTGCAGCTCGTGCGCAAACAGACGGCAGTCGTGAATGACCTCATCGCGAAGGCCGAGCCGCTGCTCGCCGACCAGAAGACCGCCTACGACGCCGCCGTGCTGCTCTACAAGGCGCAGCTCGGGATGCCGAAAAACAAGAAGCTCATGAAGCTGCTGCAGGAGACGGGCGTCAAGTCCACGGTGCAGCGCGTGGAGCTCGACCGCTTGGCGGACCGCAAGCTCCCCGCCCGCGATCAGAAGATGCGGGACGTCGAAGACGATCTCTACTTCGTGATGGACGAGCGAGGCCGCTCGGTCCACCTCACGGACAAGGGCGTCGAGACGATGTCACCGCAGGACCCGACGCTGTTCGTCGTGCCCGACATCTCGCATGCGGTGCACGAAATCGATCACGATGAGACCCTGACCGCCAAGGAGAAGGTCGAGCGGCGGCGCGTCGTCGAGTCGGAGTACGCGCAAAAGAGCGAGACGCTGCACATCATCCACAAGCTACTGCAGGCCCACGCGCTGTACGAGAAAGACGTGGAGTACGTGGTGCAGGACGGACAGGTCCTCATCGTCGACGAATTCACCGGTCGCCTGATGCACGGGCGTCGCTGGTCCGACGGGCTGCATCAGGCAGTAGAAGCGAAGGAGGGCGTGGCGGTCCGCGAGGAGAACCAGACGCTCGCCACCATCACGATCCAGAACTACTTCCGCATGTACCACAAGCTCGCCGGCATGACCGGCACGGCGGAGACCGAGGAACGGGAGTTCTGGGAGATCTACAAGCTCGACGTGATGGTGATCCCGACGAATCGCCCGGTGCGGCGCATCGACAAGCACGACCTCATCTACAAGACGCGGCGCGAAAAATACAACGCGATCATGGACGAGATCGAGCGGCAGCATCAGCGCGGGCTCCCCGTGCTGGTCGGCACGGTGAGCGTCGACGTGTCGGAGACGCTGTCGCGCATGATCAAGCGGCGCGGCTTGAAGCACGAGGTGCTGAACGCCAAGCAGCATCAGCGGGAAGCGGAAATCGTGGCGCAGGCGGGTCAGCCGGGCTCGATCACCATCGCGACCAACATGGCCGGCCGCGGCACCGACATCAAACTCGGCCCCGGCGTGAAGAAGTGTCAGGTGTGCGGCATCACGTCGCACGAGCCGGCGTTCGGGCAGCAGGTCGAGCAGCCCGACCTGACCCAACCCGAGATCAAGAAGCTCGGCTGCTACGACGACCCACCGTGCGGGCTCGTGATCATCGGCACCGAGCGGCACGAAGCGCGCCGCATCGACCGGCAGCTGCGTGGCCGCTCCGGCCGCCAGGGTGATCCCGGACAGAGCGTGTTCTTCCTGGCCCTCGAAGACGATCTGATGCGGCTGTTCGGGTCCGACCGCATCGCCCGCTGGATGGACCGCACCGGCGCCGAGGAAGGGGAAGTCATCACCCACCCCTGGGTCACGGGCGCCATCGGCCAGGCCCAGAAGCGCGTCGAGCTGCAGCACTTCCAGGCCCGCAAGAAGCTCCTCGAGTACGACGACGTGATGAACCAGCAGCGCGAGGTGATCTACTCGCTGCGGCAATTCGCCCTCGAGGGAGGCGAGGAGCTGAAGGCGGAAGCCTTGCATATGGTCGAGGCGGCGGTCGAGCGTCTCGCGGACGGGCTGGTCGCGGAGTTCGACGACCCCGCCCAGTGGGACCGCGCGCTCTTCGAGACCGACTTCCTGCAGAAGTTCCTGATCTCAGTCCCCGGCGTCACCGATCCGACGGTGGTCCACAACCGCGACGACCTGGTGCGGGCGGCGCAGCAGGCAGCGCGCGAGGCGTTCCAGGCGAAGCTCGACAACTTGAAGAACATGGAGAAGGACGTCGAGGCGCAGCTCGGCGCCCTAGCGGGGTCCGTCCGGCTGGGGGAGCGGGCGTTGTCGCGCTTCATGCTTGGCGTGATCGACGAGAAATGGAAAGACCATCTGTATGACCTCGATCAGCTACGCGAGGGCATCTACTACCGCTCCTGGGGGCAGAAGGACCCCCTAGTCGAGTACAAGACCGAAGCGTTCGAGATGTTCAAGGGATTGATGAGCGACGTCGAGAACACCTTCGCGGAGGGGTGGTTCAAGGACTGGTGGCGCAACATGCCGATCGAGATCGCGGTCCCCGGCGGCGCCCCCGGCGCCCCCGCCGCCCCCGCCGCGCTGCGCCCGCCGCCGCGCACCCTGACCGGGCCGGCAGGGGGGCAGCCGGGGGGCGGGCGCCGCCCGGCGCCGGTCGTAGCGACCAAGCCCGCGGCCGATGGCTTGATCACGTCGAGCGAGCCTGCGCCCATGCGTGTGCCGCGGCCCGCCACGCCCGAGCCGGCCTTCGCCCGCAACCCCTATGCGGGTGTGGGCCGCAACGATCCGTGTCCCTGCGGCAGCGGCAAGAAGTTCAAGAAGTGTCACGGGGCGGCAATGTGAATTGTGGATTGCGGATCGGGGATTGCGGATTGAAGGCGGGTTAAGGGCAAATCCGCAATCCGAAATCCGCAATCTGCAATTTTCTGGTGCTGGAGATCTCCCGTCGGCACCTACGTTTCCTCCCATGCCGCTGCGCCTCGCCGAACACCCCGAACATGACCGCCCCCGCGAGCGGCTCTGGGCGGTGGGCCCCGCCGCGCTGACCGGGCACGAGCTCTTGGCGATTCTCCTCGGGACGGGCTGCGCCGGCCGGGATGCGCTGGTCGTAGCGGGCGAGCTGCTCGCCGTGGTGGAGGGCTCGCTCCGCCGGCTCGGTAGCCGGCCGCTCGCCGAGTTAGCGCGTATCCCCGGGGTGGGCCGGAGCAAGGCCGCGCGGCTGGCGGCAGCGTTGGAGCTCGGGCGGCGCGTCGGCGTGGAGGCGGAGCCTCCGCCCGAGCGGATCCGCGGACCCACGGATGTGCAACGCGTGTACGCCGCGCGGCTGCGCGATCTCACGGTCGAGGAGTTCCACGTGCTCGCCTTGGGAAGTCAGAGCCAGATCCTGGGCGACCGGCTGATCACGCGGGGAATCCTCAACAGCTCGCTGGTCCATCCGCGTGAGGTGTTCCGGGCGGCCATCGCGGAAGCCGCGGCCGGCATCATCGTCGTCCATAACCATCCCAGCGGCGACCCGACACCCTCGGCGGACGACCGAGCGGTCACGCGGCAGCTGGTCGATGCCGGGCGGCTGCTCGACCTGCCGGTGTACGACCATGTGATCGTCGGAGGCGATCGCTATGTGAGCTTCGCAGAGGCGGGACTGCTGTAGGAGCGCAGCGAGCTGAGCCCCTGTAGGGGCGTGCCGCTGGGTGACCAGAAAATGACTGCCAGTTGACCTCTCGCACCGACCTTAGCTCTTGACGGGACCGGGCCGATGGTCCAAGTTGAAACGCACGCCATTCTTGAAGTGGCGGCTCAGCCTCTGTGTCTCCGCCGTGCGGCGCGCAGAATCGAGGAGGCGCAGGACATGGTATTGGCCTCGTGGCTCATCCCGACCGGCTTGGCGGTGCTCGGCATCGCCGGCGCGCCGCTCTCCGCTCAGACTCCCGTAGAAGTCCACCGGACCGCACAGCCGTCGCTCGAGGTCGGCAACCGCCCCGGACTCGGGGCTCCCCAATTCACATTGAAGACGCTCGCCGGTTCCGAGGCGAGCTTGTCAGACTACGCGGGCCACCCGGTGCTCATCAACTTCTGGGCGTCCTGGTGCAAACCGTGCCGCGGCGAGATGCTGGACATCGTCGCTGCGTACCAGGCACACAAGGGAGCGGGGCTCGAGGTGCTGGCGATCAATTTGACGGATCAGGAGGGGATGAAAGACATCCGCAAGTTCGTCGCCGAGTTCCAGATGCCGTTTCCGGTGCTGCTCGACGAAAAGGGCCGGGTGCGCAGGCTGTACGCCTTGATCGGTGTCCCGACGTCGGTGTTTATCGGGTCCGATGGCGTCGTCCGCGTGGTCAACCCCGGCCCCATAACCAAAGAGACACTCGAGCGGGGTCTCGCCGAGATCCTGCCGGCGCGATAGGGGCGCCACCGCTGCAAACGATAGGAGCCTCCAAGATGCGATTCTCATCATTGGTGCGGATGCATCAGACAGCGGCTGGGCTGGCGATCGCGGCCGGCCTCCTTTTCATTCCGAGAGAGTCGTTCGCGCAAGGCTGAGAGCCGATACGATTCTCAACGCCCAGTTTGGGCGGACAAGGTGAGGCGTTCCGCTACTTGAGACGCCACGGATGGCAGCTGAGCGTGGGGTATCGTCGCCTCACCGCCGACGATTGGTTCGTGGGTGCCCAGATCAGTCCCCCCCCGGGCGGCGAGCCGTTGAACTTCGAGATCCATACAGTGGATCTCAATGCCACGTTCGCCGTGACCGAGCGATTCAACCTGACCCTCACGGTCCCCTTCATCAGCGGCAAGTTATCGGCGAAGGTGTGGCCCGATGGGATACGCCACACGCAATCGTCATCTGGCGTGGGCGACGTGAGCTTGGTCGGCAGTATGTGGCTCCAGAACCCTGCAACGCACTCCGAGGGAAACGTTGCGCTCGGGCTCGGTGTCAAGGCAGCCACCGGGAGCAATACGGTGAGCAGCCCTTACTACACGGCCACCGGTCCGGTGCCATTCACGGCTCTCCAGGGCATCGAGCCCGGGGATGGGGGCTGGGGCATCATCTTGCAGGCGCAGGCCTATCGGAAAGTGTTCCGCCGGGCCTTTGCATACGCCTCGGCGTCTTACCTGATCAGCCCGCGGGCGCTGAGCGGCGTAGCAGCGAGGTCCCCGGGCGACTCGTCCTGGTCGGTGCCCGATATCTATTCGGGACGGCTCGGGCTCGCGTATGCGCTGTGGCCCGATGAGGGCATTTCCGTGAGCCTCGGAGGTCGGATCGACGGCCTGCCGGTCCACGATCTCCTGGGCGGCGGAGACAACGGCTTCCGGCAGCCGGGCTACGTCATCTTCGTCGATCCGGGGGTGTCCGTCACTCGGGGCCGAGAAGCGTTCACGCTGAGCGTACCCGTTAGAGTGCACGCCAACCGCCAACGGAACACGCTCGAGTGGCAAGGCGGCAAGCCGGGCGGTGGGGGGGATTTCGCGAAGGCGCTGGTCTTCCTGGGGTATTCGCACCGCTTCTGATGGAGCCGCTTCGTCTGCTGACGTTTGGCGGCCTGAACGTTCTGGTGAGCGGTCACGCGACGACTGGGTCGGCCACCCGACGCCGTCGGCTGGCCCTCCTTGCGCTGCTTGCCGTCGCGCGTGACAGGGGGCTGAACCGCGACAAAGTTCAAGGCTATCTCTGGCCTGAGAGCGATACCGAGCGGGCGCGCCACGGGTTGAACCAGCTGGTCTATTTCCAGCGACGCCACCTCGGCAGCGAGGACCTGTTCCTCGGCAAGAAGACGCTCCGTCTCAATCGGGCAGTGATCACAACCGATGTGTGGGATTTTGAGGACGCCCTCGACGCGGGTGCCCACGAGGTGGCCGTACGGTTATACGCGGGCTCGTTTCTCGACGGCTTCTTTCTGCGGGGGGCGCCCGGGTTCGAGCGGTGGGTTGACGAGCAACGCAGCCGCCTGGCGGAACGATGTGCTCAGGCTTTGGGCCTGCTCGCGGCGGCTGCTGCGACACAGCGCCAGGCGGTGGAGTGGTGGCGCCGCGCCGCCGAGTTGAAACCCTACGATACGGACACGGTGCTGCGCCTGGCCACGGCGTGGGTGGCGATCGGTGATCGGGCGGCGGCGGTTCGGTGCGCCCAGCAGCATGCAGACCTGCTTCGGAGCGAGCTCGATCTTCCCCCGGACGCCAGCGTGGTGAGAATGATCGAGCAGCTCCGGGCCGGCGCTGCGCCCGGTTGACGAGTCTCCAGCGTCACTTACATCCACCAATGCAATTCCTCACGGCTAAGCTCTCAACCCTGGTCTGATTGCCGGACGTCACCGTCAACCGCAACACCATGTCTCCGTCGCTGTCTGTGACGAGGAGCGACAACCCTTGCTCACTAGTCGTCGTGGTGGGTTGCTGCTCCCCCTGGCGCGTTACTTCCCACCGGTATTGGTATTGACCGGATCCGCCGAACGCGAATGCCACCCAGCTGAAGGGCCCGGTGGTTTCGATCCGCGACGGACCGGCGATCTCAAACGAGAGACCCGGCTGCGTCGGCTGGGCCGGCGGCCGCGTCGCCGTTGACTGAACGGGTGCGACCGGGGACTGGCAGCCGACCAGCAGCACGGCGCACGTGGTGCAGGCGCGAAGCGCGGGGAGCGGAAAGCGAGGCATAGAACCTCCTCCAGGTGAAGGGACCTAGAGGCAGGTTAAGAGGGGCCGGTCAGTCCGCGGTCACGCGAGAGTCATCGAGGAGTCATCTGGATGGAGCTTCAGGAGACCAAGCCCACCTTCTTGAGGAGGCGCACGAACCGTGGATCAGCGCGCAGGCCGTCGAACGCCGGCTCCACTCCGAGGGTAAACATCGGCCACGCGCGTTCCACGTAGGCGCTGTCCAATTCGGCGAGAGCCCGGTCGGTGTCGGCCAGCCCGGCGTAGATTCTCGCAAACGCGAAGTGCGGCACGTAGCGACCTGCTCTCACCGCCGAACCGAGATAGCTCAGCCGAGCCAACGCCTGCGTCCGGTGCCCGCACGTCGCGTAGGCCTGTCCCAAGAGGCCTGGGAACACTTCCCAGGCCGGTCCGGGCCCCTGTTCAAGTGCGGCCAGCGCCTCGGCACAGCGACCCAGTTGCAAGTACGCTCTAGCGAGTTCTACGCGCCCCTGGACAGAGGTCGAGTCCAGCTCGAGAAGGTGACGCGATTGGGCGAGCGTCTCGTTGTAGCGGCGGGCATAGAATAGCATCGAGGCCAGTCGTGCGTTGTTCACAACGGAGAAGGGATCCAATGTGACGGCCGTCTGGACCTCACTCACGGCCTCGTCCATCCGGTTGGTTGCCACGAAGTACCACGCGTGGAACAGGTGGGCCTCCGCGTACCGAGGATCGATTCTCAGCGCCTGGTCGAACTCCCGCCCGGCCGTCGGCCAATCCCAGTCGTAGAACTGCGCGATGAACCCCAGAGAGGTGTGGACCTCCACGAGCGCGCTGTCGAGCGCTCGGGCGCGCAGGGCGGCCGCCTTTGCCTTGGGAAAAATGTCGTGGGGCGCAACGTAGCCCCACACCGCGCGGTGACTGTACGCGTCACTCAGGCCCGCCCAGGCCAGCGCATACGTGGAGTCCTTGTGTATGGCGCTCTCAAAGTACTCTTGGGCCTTTCGGAGGCTGGCCGAGTCCCGCCGCGCGAAGAAATAGCGACCCTGAAGGTAGAGATCGTGGGCCTCAGGGCTCACGGTAGCGTGCTCCGCCAAGGCGGCGCTCGCGGGGCCCGAAAGGTGCACGCGGAGCGCCGCGACGATCGCCCGCGTGATTTCGTCCTGGACGA
>WNGD01000049.1_pt1 | contig 95600 bp, 66 predicted proteins | sample 5400671 | NCBI WGS metagenome assembly WNGD01 (sample SAMN13153369, study PRJNA577476) | soil metagenome | isolation source: 40 cm soil or saprolite under grassland replicate 2 | place: USA:California | collected 2016-06-15 | reverse complement strand
TGCGGAAACTCTGCAGCGTGACCATGACATTGCGTGACCAGCGATCCAGCGTGTGGACCATGACGATCTGCACACGCCCGGCCTGCACTTCATCAAGGAGCTGCTTAAACGCTGGGCGTTTGGCAATCTGTTCCCCGCGCGCACTTCTTTCATCGTCGATAAAAAAGATCGGTGCAGGTAGGCCTCGCAGCTTACACGAATCGGTCAATGCTCGCTTTTGCGCATCAATGCTATAGTTGTCCTTCTGCATTTCGCTAGAACGGCGTACATAGCCAGCGACAACCACCGTTGAGGGATCAAAAGAACTATGCGGCAGAATCATGTCTTTCTCCTGTCTCCTGTTCATCGAATTGCCAATGGGGGAAGAGAACCTTCATCACCTCAGGATCTCGTTCACGAAGACAACGCATGACGACACGCGCCACTAATGCGCAAAACGCGACGATATTGGATGAAAGCTGTTCCTCCTCCTGAGTCTCTTCTTGTTTCTCTTGCGTCATCGAATGGTCCTCCTTGCTGAAACACAAACGGTACTCTTCCACATTACAGCAAAGTGTGGCCTGTTGTAAAGTGGCCTCTCAAGCCATTCCAGACGATGATTCGGAGAAAATACGGATGACGAACGTGCATCCTATGAGCAACCAATCCATGGACTCGGATGTCACACGGATGGGATTCATGGATTTTTGAGCGTACTAAGTCCTTACCAACCCCTCGCGCTCATCAGGAACTGGTACAACGAATAACCACCAGTTATTACAGATTAACGGTAGTATACACAAAAATACACGAAATTACAAGGGTAATCTTTGTTCTGTTTGACTACGCTCTAAATTTGTATTAAAATACCCTGGATAGCGAATTGTGAGGAGCATATTTCTCATGCCGGAGCAAGATGAGTGGCTCTCCGTGGAGGAGATCGCCAAAAACGTAAAGATGGATGTCGAGACGGTACGAAACTGGATTCGACGTAAGCAACTCAAAGCGTATCGGTTTGGCCGTGACTATAGGATACGGCGTGAGGATTTTGATGCGTTTGTGAAGGAGCGAGCAACAACTTCTGATGATGGGTAATAGTGGTACAAATAAGGATCTTTTCCATCAATGTTGTAAAGGCGAGTAAAGTGCCTATCTTCTGCGTATATAACTCTGATGGTAGTGAAAAAGCAGCGCATCTGAGTTATTTACAAAGTCATCGTGCTCTGGGACGAGAGTGATGGACACCATGCCGAGTTGTGTGTACGGGTAAAGAGGTTCCCTCAAGAAAAGGGATGGGTATGACCAAAGCAGGAACGCGCGAAGCAGGAGAAGCAAATCAATCGCCACACAGAGCAAGAGGGGGCATATGTACACAAGAGGACCGAAAAAGAAAGAAGCCTGCTTTGTCCAACCCTCAAACGCTGGTTGGTTGCTCGTCCAAAGGCAATCAGCCCTCAGCCTTTAGCCGACAGGAATCTTTGGCAAGCGAATATTTTGCATGACAGCCCAGACAATGGTCAGACAGCTTGTCTCTGTGGTGAAAGCGTCGATCTGATCGGTGCGTTGTCGAACATTGCTAAACAGGCTTTCAATCGCATTCGTGCTGCGAATATAGCGATGCATGACCTGCGGGAAGGCATAAAACGTGAGTAAATGCTCTTCATCTTCGGTCAAACTACGGATGGCTTCTGGATAGCGCTTCTGATATTTCGCTTGGAACGCCGCCAGATTCACAAGGGCCTCTTCTTTCTTCTCCTGCTGCCAGATCCCCTTCAGTTCAGTCATCACCTCCTGTTGCTCGCGTTTGGGGATAGCGCTCATCACATTGCGTTGTTTATGGACCAAACAGCGTTGACGTAAGGTCGTGGGAAAGAGGTCAGCCAGCAGTCCCTCATGTCCATCGGTAACCAGCAAATCCACTTGACTGACTCCACGGGTCCGCAGTTCCTGGAGCAGAGCACACCAGCCATCTTTACTTTCCTCGCTACTTGCCCGGAAGGTGAGGACTTCTCGGCTTCCTTCCAGATCTACTCCCAGTGCGGTTAAAATCATGGTGGCATCGGTTTGGGTACCGTGGCGAACCGTAAAATGGATGCCATCGAGGTAGATGACGCGATAGTGGGCCAACAACGGGCGATCACGCCAGGCTTCATACTGCTCGGTCAGGGTCTGGTTGAGCCGACTGACTGCGCTGGCGGACGGCGTAACTCCCATCAGTTTTTCTGCCACCTTTCCCACTTTATGCGTGCTCGTCCCACTGACGAACATCTGCGTTAAGGCTTCAGCTACCTCCGGTTCATAACGGTTGTACCGCTCGAAGACTTGCGTATGAAACTCTCCTTCTCGGTCTCTGGGCACTTTGAGATCTTCAATGCGCCCTGTGGGGGTCACCAGGTCGCGGGTGTAGAACCCATTGCGATAGCCACGACGATTGGGTGTGCATTCTCCCCACGACGCTCCAATGCACTGCTCCAGTTCTTCACGCATCACTTGTTCGATCAAAACTCGAACGGCACTCACCGCAAGCCGACGCAGATGCTGACGAAATGCTTCCTGGTCTAGCAAAACGTTTGACGGAGACTCTAGTGACTCCCCCTTCGATGAGCCTGTGAGAGGCTCTTTCTTGGGCACTGGCATCGCATCCTCCTTTTTGGAACATGGAGGATGCCGATCCACACTTGAAAACGGGACGCTCGCGATGTGGATCGGCTCTCCCCTTTATGACGCAGTCGAGAAGAGGTTTTGCAGATAACGGTGGAGGTGTTCTCCCGCTATCGCTCGGCTGTGAAAGCCGATATAGCCGTCTGGGCGGATCAACACCAGACCTTCATTGGCAAGACCATAGCGACGCGCAAGCGAGCTGTCTGGATCGTAGAGTTTCTTTCCTATCTCCTCTTGCTCGCCGCCCCCATTGGTGCCTCGGACGATCTGATGGATATCTACCAGGTCTTGAAACTCTGCCAGGGCGAGGTCCAGTTCTTTCACGCCAGCTCCACTCTGTTGCTGTGAGAAGACAAGCAGGGTATGGCGCGTACCCGAAAGCAGCTCGAAGAGCTGATGCGGTGCGTTCCGCTCAAACGTCCAGACGTTTCCATCAAGAGCACGATTCCCTGCTCTTCCGGCGTGATCGTCCTGGACAATCGAGCTGTGCCGATAGGAGATGTTCAGCTCTGCCAGGGCATTGATCAGCAGCCGCTGCGCCAGGGGAAGGGCGCTCAGACGCGGTGCCAGGAAGTTGCGTACCCCGGTGAGCACTGGTTGATGCGAGGTTGCCAGGCGGGCGGCCAGTCCGGTGGCCGCCAAGAGCCCTTTGCTCACGTGCTCGCGCTCCTGCCCATAGCTCAAAAGCAGCGGCGCCTTTGCCCGACCTTGCACCACCAGAGCCAGTTTCCAGGCCAGATTGAAGGCGTCCTGGATACCGGTGTTCATGCCCTGCGCTCCCACGAAGGTATGAAGGTGGGCGGCATCTCCGGCCAGGAGCACTCGCCCGGACACATACCGCTCGACTCGACGCTGATCCACCAGGAAGCGATCTAGCCAGCGTGGGTCCGAGGCGCGCGCTCCAGCAGGGCAGCCAAAGGCCGAGACGGCATGCTGGACCTCTTCCAGCGTCACCTCCCCCTGTGGAGCCTCGCCTGGCTGGTAGGTAATCACCACGCGATAGTGGAAGGGATCGGGCATGGGGAAGAAGGCAATGGTATTGCCGTGATGCAGGAAGGCATGGGCTTCGTTGGGGGGATAATTCCACTGCATGCGCACATTGCCTGCCACAAAGCTCTGCTCGAAGGTCTTGCCCACAAAGGGCGCACCCACGAGGTGCCGCACCATGCTGTGCGCCCCGTCACAGCCAATCAGCCAGTCGGCCCTGGTCTGTTCTTCCTGCCCATCGGCGTGGCGCAGCACCGCCTCCACGCCTGCTTCGTATTGGATCAGGCTGAGCAGTTCCGTACCTCGCTCGATGGTGCCCCCCAGGGAGAGGACATGCTGAGTGAGGAGTGCTTCGGTCTCTGCCTGAGGGATCATCAGCGCAAAGGGATAGGAGGAGCCAGTGAGCCGACGAGCAAAGTCGAGATGGACCAGCAGCTTGCCGTCGCTCCAGACATGAAATGAGGGGGTCTTGACGCCCCGTGCGAGCATCTCGTCAGCGATGCCCGTGCCGGTCCGGGCGAACAGTTCGAGCGTGCGCGGCCACACACCCAGCGCCTTCGTATTCTGTGAAGCGCTCGGTGCTTTATCAATCAGGCGGATTTGCACACCGCGGCGCAGCAGTTCGTGCGCCAGCGCCAGCCCAGTCGGCCCGGCGCCAACGATGAAGACCGTGCTTGATTGACGATCAGTAGACATGACGGTGTCTCCTTTCTTGACTTGTCTACTCCGACCGGCTCTCAAACCATGCAGCTATTGAGCCGGTCGGAGCGCTCTTGCTCATCCGCTTCTCGGTGTTACCGATTGGCCCACCTCAATGAGGTAACCGTCGGGATCACGCAGATAGCAGCGAAGCTCTCTTCCGTGGTCCTTTGGCTCCGTCAGAAAGGTGGCCCCTTTGCTTCGCCACTGCTCATAGCAGGCCCAGATGTCGGTGACTCTGATATTCAGGAAACTGGAGACCTCGTTCGGGTTGCGAGGAGGATGAAGCGTCACCTCGGGTTTATCGTCGGTTGGGCCACCACCGGTGTTCAAAATCAGCCAGCTATTCGCAATGTGGATGATCGTGGGTGAGCCTTCACGCTCAACGGTGCCGCCGAATACGCGCTGATAAAACTCCGCGGATCGTTTCACGTCCGCCACGGTCAAGAAGTGGGTCAGGACAAAGCCTTCTTGTGGCGGCAGGTGATAGGCATCTCTGTTCAGCATGGATTCTTCTCCTTCACTAAAAAATCCGCGCGCAGGATCACGACGCTAGTCCAGGCCCCTGTTGCCAAAACGGTTCTGGTGCGTAAACTCCTCCACTTCACGGCGCACTCTCAGGTAGTGTCCTGGTGCCACGGTGGGATAGCCTAGGCGGGCAGCAATGGCAATCTTCATGTCTGGGGGAATAGCCAGGAGGTCCTTGACCGCTGGTTCGACGGAGGGCATGCTGAAGACGTCCATGACCTGCAAGCCAAGGCCCAACAAGTGCGCCATGAGCCACATGTTCTCCAGCACACACCCCAGGCTCATCATCCCCAACACATCCCCCTCTGAGGCAGGAGCGCGCTTCCTGGCATCATACAGCAGGATCAACAGAGCTGGACAGCCAGGCATCAAACGATGCAGGGATATTGCCTCACTCGCACGCGCCCCCTTCTCCATCTGGGCAGGGTCTCGCACTGACGGTGGGACCATGGTGCCCAGGATACCAACCTTCTTCTGGCGCAACTCTTCTTCTGAGAAAGAGAGCACCTGAAAGTTCTCCCGCAGAAACGCTTCCGAGGGCTGGAACTGAATCGTGCCTATCTTGTCCAGCAGCTTCTGGTCATCGACGACGACGATCTCGAAGTTCTGCATATTGTGAGCGGTGGGGGCCCAACGTGCTGCTTCCAAGATCTGGAGCAAATCTCCCTTTGCGATCGGACGACTCTGATCGAACGGAACGCGCACGGAGTGCCTTTCCTCGATGAGCTTGAGCATCTCATTCATCCCTCTCTCCTCTCTTCAGGTGATCATTCCTGGCGAACTCTCATCCGCTAAACAGGATAAACGGTTGATAATATATCTCGATGTATTTACTCACATGCGAGAGAACACGAAATGAAGCGGGGAGGAACCTTCCTTATCCGTTGTTCTTCACGGAAAGAACCTTTATGATGTTCTCAACAATGGCATCAATGACGCTCGCTTCAGGCATCTGAGGTGGTTGCATATTCAGCAAGATCCCATCCAGAATGGGATAGGTCAGTAAGGTGCCAAAAAACATGCGGCCGATCGTTGGCAGATCGATGGACTCCCGTACCACTCCATTGACCTGTCCACGACGTAGAAGCGTCTGGAAAGCGTGCAGAGCTGGCTCTGGGACAGTCTGACGAAACAGGGTACCAATTTCTGGAAAGCGTGCCGTTTCGGCTATCGTGAGTCGCAAGACGGCAAGATACTCTGGTTGCAACATCGTCTCTAACACGTCCTGAGCGATGGTCCGCAAGAGCATCCGTAACTCTTGAAGACTCCTGGGTTCTACGGATTGCTCCTTTAACTCTACCAGGTGAAGACTCGCCGTAGTGATCGAGCGTAGGACATCCACAAACAGCTCTTCTTTGCTCGCGTAGTAGCGATAGAGCGTATCTTTTGATGCAATGCCAGATGCGGCCAGAATAGCGTCCATGCTAGTCCCTTGAAAACCAGATTGGAGAAAGAGTCCTTTAGCCGCAGCGCGTATCTGTGCCCGCTTCTTCTCTGTTCTCTGTTCGGCCAGTGAATGCTCTTTCATGCTTCCCTCTTGATGTCATAATTGTACTGTACAGTACAGTACAATTATAGTCCAGGAGAAAAGAGATTGTCAAGATCTTTTTCGACTTCCTCTACAGTTTCTGGATGTGGATACACTCATATCAAATGCATGAGGTGTCTAAAAGGAACGGTCTATGCCTGGAGTTTCTTCTCGAAAACACATCTTTGCAAAGTCTCTTCCTTACACAAAATTTGGTACGGCACCGTTCCTTGAAAGATGTTCATAAGACGTCGTCGATACTCTATCTAACCGGCTTGTACTTCCACAGAAGTTCCCCATCGGACGTATAGACAAAGATATTTCCATCAGCATCAGGTACAATTATCTTATTTTCAAGTGAAAAAGACGTTCTCGCAGAGAAGGGATACCGAGTATGCAGACCGTTCTCCCAGGACACGGGAAGTCAATGTATGACGAGACATTGGATGCTGTTGAAGACCTTGTTCGTCAGATATGGAGTCTACGCTGTGCAGCACGAATACCTGAAGCAGATAAAGGAGTCAAGAGACTAGAAAAACTCTTCGCCTACTTCAACCAGGAGCTTCCCCCACCTGTCAGGCTTGAGAGACGCTATGTGTTTCTCTATGTGCAGTACCTGAGACTGAAAGCAACCGCATACCTTGAGAAGAAACAATACAAAGAAACCATGCAGGTCTACGAAGAGATATTTCATCTGGTGAAGAATGAAACTGAACCATCCATTAAAGCACTGGCTCTTAAAAGCATTGGCAAGGAACTAAGCAGGGACGGCCAACATAGCGAGGCAGTATCTTATCTTGAAGATGCCAGAGATGCAGCAATGGACGGGAGCAAACTCCTCCGAGCATTTGTGCAATCTTATTTGATTAGAGCATATGGAGGGAATAAAGACACAGTACGATTTGAACGTGCTGTTCATACAGGACTCACTCTTGCCAAATCAGTAGGAACCTACGAAGACGGAACCGATTTTATCGATTCATGGAGTGCTGTCAGCGCGATCATGGCTGAACAGAGTTGGGGATATATAGAACTTAGAATGCCCGAGAAAACTCTCGCCATGCGAGATGGCATCACCGAAGCGTTGCGCCTGGGACAAGATAGCCGGGTAGAGGCATGGATACCTCTTGATTGGGCAAAGGCATATAGGTTGATAGGTGAGGTGGAGCAATGTGTCAATGAACTCAGGGAATTCTATAGAAGATGTACTATCATGGGATCAGCTCACGCCATCAGCCAGGTGAACAAAGTACTGCGAAATCTTGATGCAGACGGATACAGTGAGGTCCAGGTTGTGAAGGATTTTAAAGAGGAATTAGCAGCAGATCCCGTCTAACAATTGCAGCTATACTCAAATCCTACTGCCGCGAAGAACAAGAAATTCTCACCCGTTCTTTAAAAAATAGAAGAATGGATGCCTCTATTGCAAAACGCAACATCAAGACTATCGAGGAGCCCTCTTCCATGCAAAAAGAGGGTGAAGAGCAGGACACCCTTTTCCCTCTTTCGTCATGAGCGTCATCTATTCCGGCGAAAAGTACTGATCCTGCTGGTCCTGCGGATGCCGGCTCTGGTTCTTCTGCTGGTACGGCAGTACAATCGGCCTGGACATGGCTATCCCTGACGCGCCAGGTGAGGTCTGTGTTGACGGTCGGCTCTGCTTCTGTTGGTAGGGCAGATTGGCACGACGACGTAAGGCACGATCCTGATAGTAGGGTGTACTCTTGATGAGCAGAGGTGCAAGCACGTCTGTGAGCATCAAGATACTTCCCTTCTCCATGCGCCTGATTTCGTCGGGTGTCATCAGACGGCGACCAGTCTCTCCTTGTGTCCAGCCTTCGCTTTCTCCTCGATCGTTGGCCGATTGGTTGCGGCTATAGGTGGGGACCGTCGTTTCCCCTATCCGGCGGGAAAAGTATTCCACCTCCGTTTGTCCGGCTCCTGGCAACACAAGCTTGGTAATGCAGTTGGCAAGAAGAGTATCCGCTTCCTTTTCGCCATAGATGTCCTGGAGTTGCGAAAAGTTTTGAATGGCGAGCACTAACGCAACGCGCTTACTCCTAATCGTTGTCACATACTCGCCCATGTGCAGAATACGCCCAATGTTGGCAAATTCATCCAGATAGCAGACAATCCCTCGCGGTAACGCTCTAGTCGGCGACTGCTCGGCCCGTTTTTCCAGCGTTGAGAAGAGTTGCATCATCATACACGCGGTAAGCGGATAACAGCGTTTCGCAGCACTGTGCGGCACCGAGAGATAGAGGGCGATTGGACGATCCACCATCGCGTTGAAGTCAATCTCATGGCGCGCGGTGACCTGTCGGATTTCTGGACTTTGCAGCAACAAGAAACGATTGGCCAGATCGGTCATAATTGAGCCAGCTAATCGCTCATTGAGAGACACATTTTTAAGAAACATTGCCGCAGTATTGCGCGCAATCATCGATGGACTAGAGGTCAATATCTCCTTGATTTCCTCAAAGGAGCTGCCCATGATAATATCACCTAAACGGAAAAACGGGGTTTCTGGCTCCGTTGCTCGTAGGTGCACGGTGATGGCAATAACGAGCAGGATCGTATTATTCATCCAGAAAGGATCTGGGCTTTCTCCTGTGTTTACAACCCAACAGTGCGCAAAATCTTGCGCGTCTTCAAAGGTGTGAAGAGAGGCGAGCGGATTGTAACACTGGCTCCTGATAGGTGTCGTCGGAGCAAAAACCATCACTTGATGATGTTGGGCAACCGCTCCTCCCGTGATAGCAAGCAATTCTCCTTTCGGGTCAGTGATCACCAGAGAGCGACTGCCCTCTTCGCACAAAATCGCGGGAATGATCAAGCCCGAACTCTTACCCTGTCCAATTGGCCCAACAATAAACACATTGCTTTCCTGCTGTTTTTCGGAGAGCGCAATGGTCAACCCTTTGTAGCGTCCGACCACGAACCGGGATTGTGGTGTGTGCCCCTGCCTGCGTTCATACCAGCGTTTCCACCAGGCAGGAAAACGGTACGGTCTGGTTTCTCCTCTGGTAGCGAAACGGGATGAACCGTGATTGGTGGTCTGCGGACTTTTCCTCTGCATCCAGCTCGTAAGAATATATCCAACGGCTGACGCACAGAGCACCAGCAAGGTTTGCGGTGGCGTCTTGTGAATGACATCGAAAAGGACCGCTCTGCCTTTCCCATGCAAGTATTGCCTATCGAGGTCATACAACACGACAGCAGCAACACAAAGGAGGAACACACCAACGGCAAGACGTGCTCTCATCGGTCAACGTCTCCTCTCTCATGGAATTGATCATACTGACGAAGATCGAGGGCCTTTGCATGCTCCTCGCGATCCTGGATATCGAGGTCGCGGTTGATCTGGTCAAGTTCACGGTAGAAGTCATAGTCACTATGATCGCGGCCTGACTCGCGCAAGAAGTGGTAATCGTGTGAATAGAGCTTCACGGGCTCTGTCTTTCCTGTGCTGTGATTTTCTCCAGCACCTGCCACAACAATATGCACATGTGGGTGATCAGTATTATGATGTTCTACTGCATACCAATGGAGATCTTTTCCTACATGCTGCTCTAAATCGTGCATGACATCTCTGGTCCATTCTTTCCAGTCATCGATCGGTTCATCTCGTCCAGGTGACAACATCAACTTGTGAAAATTGACAGCGCTTGACGTGTGGCTCATGACGTCATCTACAGCCTCTTTGCGACTGACACGATCTTCCTCCTTGTTGAAAATGGAGCGACTGGCACGGCTCTCCATCTCGCCAGGTGAGCGGTATTCTATATACTTGAAGTGGGCCGCAAGGCGCGTTCCTGCTGCCTTGCGGTTTCCTCGCACGTAACCTGTTCCCCGAGCTATCATGCCGCATCTCCTCCGGTCCCATGAGGGAATGAAGCAGTCATTCGGTGATGTTGGAGCGCGAGCACTTCATCACGGTCATACAACTCCAACCAGTGCCACGTGATCGGATGCAGATCATGTTGCTCTACATGGGCATAGAGCGTCGGGACAGAGATACCGATGAGGTCTGCTGCTTGTTTGTCAGTGAGGAGATCATCAATGTCGGTAACGCATAAGCGAGCCTGGTTGACCAACCTTTGTATGCGGTAGATGACTTGACCATCTCCATGCTCATTGGGAAAACGGAGAACAATGGAATCGAGGTAGAGAAAGACACGCTTCAAAACGATCTGATGCGTTTCTTTCAGAAGGTAGAGCTTGCCTTCCACGATCATGGCAAGAAGCGTCAAGTCACGTGAGAGAGAACCGCGCCGAAGTTCTGTCAGCGTAAAGCTGATCGCTGGTGGGTTCTCAACAAGACCCTGAATGCATGCAACAAGCTGCTCAGACACTGTCGACAAAAATGCGTCGATATCGCGCTGGCGCTCAAGCGAGAGTGGTACCATTATTGGCTTCTCCTTCCTTGTTTTCTCGGCCGGCAATATCTTTGCCTGCTTTCTCGCTAGCATCCTCAAAAGCTTGAGAGGCAAATGAAGGACTGACGAGTTTTGCGGTGAAAGCATAGATCATGCGGCGACTGATGCCAGTGTCCCTCATCAGGCGCACAATGAACGACACTATGTGGTGATCTGACTTGCGCACGATTGCTTTGATATCATCGAACAATTCTATAAGCAGTGCTTCACGAAGATCAGTAAGAAGTTGAGCCATCGACTTACGAAGTTCGCTTTGCACAATCTCACGGATGATAGGTAAGCTTTGCTGTTCGATCATCTCTCCACGTCGATGGGCAACGGCATGGCTTAATAATTCATCCGTGACTATATTCATGGGTTTCCCTGTCCGATCAGATTCCTCTGCAATGAAGTCTCTAAGGTCGGAGCTGATCGCAACATCGAGCCGTTTTTTCAGGGTAAATGTCTTCATGGTCTCTATACACCTCTCTTTTAGGAATACTCGGAAACGTCCGGGAAAGAAAAACGCCCTACGGATTTTCTCCGGTCGCTCAAACCGCTTGTGGAGCAACTTGAGCAACCCTCTTCGGGAAATGTCTGGATAGTTGGAGGCGGTTTATCTTGCACTACTCACGCTTGCGCGTGGAGTACCTGCGCTGCGGCATCGATTCGCGTTGATCTCTGCTGCAACCGTCCAGCATAAAAAACTTGGATGCGCAACCTCATAAACATATGGATATGCGCCTGTAGAGACGACAGTATGTCATGTAATAGCTTGTGCGCCTATACTATCCTCTCTTCCCTGCTCACTGATCAATCATCGTATGATCTTCAATCTCAGCACCTCTACATGTCATCGAGTGTGTTTGCTCTTCTCGATAGCGCTCACCTATAGACCCACATTTCTTGCAACGACCTGGCTTCCATCAGTTCCATCTCGATTTCAGAGTAGCATAGAAGCTTTAGGATCTACCTGAAATGGACCAGAAATGAACCTGGAAGGATTCCTGGCAGGCGATCTGCGATCTTTATGCCGACCAGTAATGCACCTGGAAGGATTCCTGGCAGGTGATTTGCGATCTTTATAGTAACCAGAAACGAACCTGGAAGGATTCCTGTCCAGTAGTTTACACATTCTCTACCTCTCTGAAATGCTGCTTATTGGCAACAACTCATCATCATATTGACTACATCTGCCTGATAGTAAGCAATCGTCTGTTATCAGACTGTCTACATGTGTCTGATAAGAGACAACTATTTGCATCATATCGACTACATTTGCTGCTGGCAGATAACTTCCGTCCGAAATCAACCATCTACGAGAAGTCTATGAAATTGCCTCCGGCAGTCGAAGGGCAACAGAGAGGTACGGCAGGGATGGGTAGGTGCAGGGAGAGGCTGGTCACGCGAAAAAAGCACTCCGATTGACCGACTTGCACCTACCCATCCCTGCCGTACCCACGTGCTGCCACTGCCAAAAAGGTAGAGTACGAGCAGGCACTGTACGTCCATGTGCGGTACACGTTACGACTTTCTCTGAATCATGACCGCACATGAGCCATCTTTACACATACCAACAACTTTTTTCTACATCGATGTGGACCTGTACCGCATAGGTACGTACTGGTCCCATTCTTGCATGTACAACGAAAGGACATGGCTCATGCACTCCTCCCACACTCCTGTTTACTATGCTGGCTTTGAGGTCGGCTCGGGCATCTCCGGTCTCACCGTCTTTCCCGCTGACGACCTCACTCTCGCACAGGACCTGGCAACTCTTCCCAGCTTCATCGCTGATGGAGACATCGCGACGCTACTCAAAGGCAGTGATCTAGATGCCACCCTCTGGGATGCTCTCCGGCAGGATGAATACGTGCTCGCTTGGCAGGGTCATACCTACTTCCTTGGTAACTTGCTTGCGCAGGGCAACCATCTCAACAACGCTTTCAGCGATGAACGCAGCTACTGGTCTGAGCATGCTCAGGTCTTGCTCCTCTGCCTGGCCTGCATTCTGGTTCCGGAGCGGCGCTTTGAACTGCGCCTGGTCACCGCTCTACCTGTGAGCCTCTATGATCGGGAGCGCCGCCAGCGCGTTCGTTGCTCCCTTTCCCAGACCTATCGTTTCACCTTCAACGGACGCGAACGTGAGGTGATCGTCAAGTGCGGCTATGTTGCCATGGAAGGACAAGGTATTCTCATCCATTGCGGCGATGACTACAGTGAGCAAGCCGTGATTGACATTGGCGAACGTACCACCGATCTCATCGCGGCGAGCGGACAACGGCTCATTGGTCGCCTCTGCAAAGGAGAACAATTTGGCGTGGGGCACCTGGTGGAAGCGCTGCAACAGCTCGTCCATCACCATCGCCGCACGCTCTCCGTCGAGAAGGCCCACACTCTCCTCAAAGCGTACGCTCACCACCTCTCCTATCCCAAGATCACCACGGCAACCGGCCCTCTTTCCGATGAGGAGATTATCAGGACCATCGAGCGCGCCATTCAGCGAGTCGCACGTCCACTCTCTTCGCACCTCTCAGGAACCTGGAATATCGAAGATGCCCTGCCGGCTCACAGTTTGACACCATCTACCTGGGCGGTGGAGGTGCCTACTACTTTGAATCGGTAGTTCGCTCAACCTTACGTGACTGTCATATCGTTACCATTCCCGATCCACAAGATGCCAATATCCGCGGCTACGTAGAACTAGTGGTCTCCCTGGATGAAGAACGCTGGGAGGGCTTCTAAATGCGCAAAAATGATGAAGTGTACTGGACCATCAGTTTACCCAGAGATCACGAAGCGTTGCAAGCACTGGATGCATACTGCAAAGAGTGGGGAGGACTCAGCCGGGGAGAGGCAACACGTCGTTTACTCATGGAATGGGACAAGATCCAGCGAGGGCTACCCATCGCTGCCTGGATTCCAAATGTTCCTCCTCGACCAGTAGAGTCCATTGTCTCTGAACGAGCACCGCGAGCACCAGGAATGGTGAACAAATCGTCCACTGCGAACCAAGCAGCGAGAGCTGCCAGCCGAGTGCTCGACGATTGATCATCTTCTATGGTGCGGCTGGTGCAAGAAAGAGCTGTCAGCCGCACCATATATTGCTACGACATGTGATACAATTTCAAGTAATAACATCATTGTAGACGAATTCGTAGCGAGAGGGTGTACTATGTCAGAAGCGTATAAGTTGATACCGATGAAGAATACTAGAATGTATCTTGTTCCTTATACCTACCATGAGGCTGGTCATGCAGTGGTTGACCATATTATAGGAAGATGTATTCAGGAAATCTCTCTCCTCTCAGCTTGACTTTGTACAATTACAACTCACGAACAGACGGCCAAAGATAATCGCTCAAGCGTAGAGCGAGGGACTAAAACCACGTCAGGATCAGAGGGTGATGTGGGAAAAGTCTCCTGGCCCCACAGATATCGCCTGACAACAGCAAGCACGTCACGGAAAGTGGCGGTCTGCTTGCGATACCAGGCCGCTTGAGCGACAGGGATCTGCCCATCAGGGCGTCCTGCTTGTCCAAAGAGTGTCACAAGACTGTAGAGGCCAAACAAGAGAGGAGTCGAGCGCTCAATGGCTAAATCTGACCATTGGCGTTGCGTCTCGATGCCCAAATGAGCACGACTCTCCTCAAAAGTCACTTCCAGGCTCCAGCGCTTCATGAAATCCTTGATGATCTGTTCTTCTGTCTGGGTAGGATTGGTGGAAAAAATGGCTTTAGGAGGATGCTTGCCCGATGGATCGCGAGTCAAGACCCAACGAATCGGCAAAGGATCGGAGCCATAGCGGTACCACAATGCAGTGCCAGTGCAGATCTCCAAGGTTCGCTTCCCCTGACCATACCAGTCCAGGGTGAGTTTCTGCCAAACGGTTTCTGCGTTCTGTAAAACCTGTTCCAGGGAGGGAAGACGTTGGCCGACCACCCTCGGACGACCAATCGTATGCTCGGTACGCTCTGGGGGTGGCTCATGGAGCACTGCATCCAACCTGCCGGTCGTAATCAGGGTTACCTGCTGAGTATTTGCATGCAGCCCCAGTTCTAGGATCGTGTAGGCAGTATCGCCCATCAGCTTGATAGGACGGGAAGGTCGCCATCGGCGAACCAGGTTCATCATCTGATGCGCCCACATCCCCACGGTCTTGTGTCGCTTACCCAGGCGTTCACTGACTTCTGGGGTTGTCGCGAGCACGCACAAGAAAGGTAAAGCCCATCTCTGCTTCGTCCAGGGGAGTGTCACGACTACTGCCATCACAATCCATCGCAAGCCAGGGCTGCTCACCGAGCGTTCTCGACTGGAAAGAGCACTATCACGGTAATGGCCTCGTTTGCTGATCTTGCTGCCCCAGCGTCGTTCCAGCGTTTCATCGATGACCAGATCCACGCTGACTTCCGCTGGGACAAAGGTCTCGACAATGAGCAGGAGGAGCTGGCGGCTCACTGCCAGAGGAGACCAGCGGGCTCGGTTGAGCACCTGGTGAAAGAGGCTCCAGTTGCCTTCCTGCTCCTTGCCGCTGGCGCGCAACGCTGCTGCGACAGTGCGGCGTCCTCGGGCTAGCAGTGTTCCGGTTAACAAGGTCATCAGTTTCCTCCAGGTAGGAGCGGTAAACAATGGCCGAAAGACGGTCAAAACTTCTATAATAGGGTCGGGAAGGGGCATGAACATCCTCCTGAGGAAGATATAGCTTTGATCAGCTTCTATCTTACCTCAAGAGGCTTTCATGCCTGACTCTTTCCCCCAAATTGTACAAAGTCAAGCTCAGGAAAAGGGAAATATCAAGAATATCGAGGATATTGCAGATTCGACCCTTTTACTGAGGGCATGAATCAGCATCCTGAGTGGCATGATACGGGCAAGAACCCCGAGCTTATTACTATTTATTATGCTAGAATGCTGGCCATGGCCTATTTTTGTGCTGCCAATGAGGAAGTATATAATTATCTGGAAGGAAGCGAACAATCAGATCTAGAGAAGATCGATCAATTGCTTCTTCAGATAGGTACAAATGAACAGGAGCGTTCTCACCTCAAGGATACGTGCTGGAAACAAGCGCAGCAGCTTTTAGGCGACTACTGGTACATTGTTGATGAGGTTGCGGCCCTTTTAGTAGAGCAGGGCTGGTTAACGGGAGGAGAAGCTCATCGTACGATACAGAAATCCATTGGCGAGACAACGAGTGACTGGCGCGTCGAAGCATGGAAAATACAGGAGGAGAGCGGTGTCAGGAAAACAACCTATAAAAAAGCACCTATCCACAAACAAAAGGGTAGCCGCGTACACAATTGACCTTGAGCCTGGGCACCATAGCGATGTCTTCGCGAAGGTATCGGCGAGGGTCGAGAACACTTTAGACAGATCGTAGAAGACCTGGATAAAGGTGGATTTGATGTGGTGATGGCCGTCAAAGCCTTTTTTTTGTTTATCGATACTTCACCTCTGTGGATGGAGAATTTTATTGCGACGGTGAAACAACGTCATGTTCTTATTGTCGATGCAACTAAATAGAAGATGAAGCTGGTTTTCGGGCATTAAGGAAAAAATAAATGAAGCTCAATCATTCAAAATGCTTAGCTTATTCTGTATCTTATCACATTTTTGCTTATGAACATTCCAAACTTTTGTAAATCTCGGTTTCAGTTTGGCTCTATCTCGATTTATGTGAATAGCTCAAATGAGACAGAGCCAAACTTTACTAAGTCTCAAATATAAGATATAATATAATTTAACTACCAAATGACCATCTTCTCTTAAAAGATGAGAAACTACTATCTGATTTGATCGAAAATGTTATTGCCAGTTTACTGATAGGAAATCAATAAACATGCTTTAGTAAGGAGGTTGTGTGATGTCTTGGAATGACAATCTTTCGAATCTTGTCTATGTTCTTGCAGACCTCTATCCTTTCAAAGAAGACAGCTATTCTGTTGTCAAACGAGCCTATCTCCCTGCTGGCCAAATTGGTTTTAGTAATAAAGCAACAAGTACCTGGACAGAAATTCTGAATCATGCAAACAGGTTAAAAAAGGTGCCAAGCATTATTGACATTGCTCTGCACGATTATCCCGGCGATCAATTTCTTATCAGTGCTAAAAAAGGCACATTAACTCCTGTACAACCTATTGTAGATGATAGCTTTTCATGGGGAAGTACAGAAACAATTGATACATTCGAGAAACTCATGGGAAGACAGAGCACTCTTCTACCAATCCATTGGTTAGAAGTAGGGCTGCTGCGTGCCAAATCTGTCGCAAAGGTTGTACTTTCTAATAATCAGTATGGTACAGGTTTCCTAACCCATCGGAACATTTTTGTCACAAATCACCATGTAATTCCCAATCCAGAGGTAGCACGAACAACTATTATTAAATTTAACTATCGCTATGATAGTGATGGACTTGGATATGAAGAGAAAAATTTTAAGCTTGATCCTGACACCTACTTCAAAACTTGTAAAGAAAAGGATTGGACGTTTGTACAAGTCAAAGAGGATGCCAATAGCGAGTGGGGAGCTATCGATATTCAACCAGTTGATATTACAGTTAATCATCGAGCAAATATTATCCAGCATCCAGGAGGCGAAGCACAACAGATTGCGGTTTATCATAATATTGTTGCCTATGTTGATGAAACAATAATTCAGTATCTCACCGACACGCTTCCTGGCTCTTCTGGATCTCCGGTCTTTGATAGTGATTGGAACGTGATAGCTTTACATCATAAGGGAGGATTGATCATAGAACCAGCGACAAAAAGCAAGGTGCATCGCAATGAAGGCATCAACATTAATTGTTTGTTGGGGGATATAGATTTTATGAATAGATAGCCGATTATATACATGGAACCTACGTTGATACTTAGTATTTGAGAGGATAGACATGGAGAGAAATCACTTTAAGCTCCATTTTAATGGACAGGGTGTCCCCTTAAACTCTTTCGAAAGTAATGCTGTTCTTTCCTGTTTGCAGGATACAGATCACCCTGTTACCGATTTATGGATATTTGCACATGGCTGGAATACTGATGAGTCCAGCGCAAATACTACTTACACTGTCTGGACACAGAGAATGCAGGAATGCATCCTCCGGGAAGTGAAAGATCCATCTTTCCATCCAATTTTTGTGAGTATATACTGGCCATCTATTGCCTATCCAACACATGCATCTGACGAGCTCGTTCTTCCCCTGCAATTACTTCCTAGTAGCAATATGAGTAATCTGTATCCCGATGAGTTTGGGTCAGACGACATTATAGTAAGTAGAGATGATAGTGAAGTAACAGATGAAAAAGAGGAGCTTGAACGTAGAGATAGCCCATCCTCTCCAGAGTTTGCAGATAAAGTTCGTTTTATAGACATGTATCGTGCCGCAATTGATCCTGATGGAACACACGCCTCACGCTACCCACAGGATTTTGCTCGTCTCTACGATATTCTTATACAGTCACAGTCTGAACTTCCTACAGCATCTACGGAGGAATTTGTTCGAATACTTCGCCATTATAGGATAGATAATCCTCACAAGGAAACGCTGGAAGAGAACGATATATTTTCTCAACCAGAACTAGTAGCTGCGAACGTTCATACAGATATAACCAATGAGGGTACTATTGGACATCCATTGCTCGATATCCTACGTGCATTTACATTTTGGAACATGAAGAGTCGAGCAGCAATCGTTGGACAACAGGGAGTTGCACATTTTTTAAGTCAAGTAAAAACACTATCGAGGCAACACCAGCATTCCCTACGCCTCCATCTTTTCGGCCATAGCTTTGGTGCAAAACTTGTCTCTGCTGCTGTATATAACTTGGCGCAAACATACCAGGAAGAAGCTCCGATTGTAGATACTCTTGTCCTATTACTTGGAGCATTCAGTCAATTTGCTTTCAGTAGTGATATTCCTATAAAGCATGGAGGTGTTGGACGCTATTCGAGCCTAGTTGGGCGCAAGCTGGTTGCTACTCCAATAGCGGCTGTGTACTCTTGTCACGATCTTGCGAACAAAGAACTCTATCCCTTAGGAATGCGTTTAGCAAAATCAAAGCTCGTTTATGAAATTGGAGATCCCAATGATCGCTTTGGAGCATTGGGAGCAAATGGCGCTCAGGGATTGAATCCCAGTGACTGGCAAATTATAGAGTTACTTTCTTTAGAGGCTACTTATAACCTGGAGAGTAGAAAGCATCTTGCAGGTCTTAATATAGACGGACAGCATTTTATTAACGCTGATAGAAATAAACGTCCTGTTGGTGCGCACAGAGATATTTATCATCCAGAAATTTTTCATCTAGCCCTGGCACTTGCACGCCTATAACTATTCGTTGTATGACTTCCTGTTCTGTTTTTACTAAAAATCCCTGTTATGGAGGTTTTGTACTAATGCATCAAATTTTTAACAATTGGGACGAGAATCTCGAAAAGTTATGTGCCGCGCTTGCAGATATATATCCAGATAAGCAAGATATTTACACCATTCTCAGACGCATGAACCTCTCCTCTACTCGTGTAGAACTTGGAGGTAAAAGTTTCAATAATTGGGTTGAAGTTCTCCATCTAGTTCTGCGTCTGGGATACTTACCTCAATTACGTACATTAACAGACAAGGATTCTCACGGGCAAGATGGAGAACTTCACGAGTTATTCGATGCGGTACAACAATCTTCTATAACCTCCTTGCAAGAGCAATTTTCCAGGAAAACGTCTTTTATTTCCAGCTTGCCACATAACTTTGTATCTCGTTTTGATGTAAGCGACGAGATAGTGAGAATCTTAATGGAGCCTGAACTTGTTAGCAAAATTCATAATGTACCGATTTGTGTGATTTATGGTTTGCCAGGAGTTGGTAAATCCACTCATATAGCCGACCTTATGCAAAAAGATACTGTGGACCAGTATTTCCGCGATAGTATCTATAAAGTTACCATAGGACAAAAACCAGATATTCTTTCGAAATTGAAGGGTTTGCTTCGAGACTTAAACGATATCTATGAAGCAACCAGTATCGAGGCTGCTTCAAACCGATTACGTGAATTACTGAAAAACAAGACTGCTTTGATCGTCTTAGACGATGTGTGGTCGGAGGATGGAGGGAGAGTAGACGATCTCAAATGGTTTTTAGTTGGGGGAAAGCGTTGCCACTTCCTGATTACCACGCGAGAATCAAAAATAGCGAATACTTTAGATGCTGCTTCCTACCATTTAAGAGAAATGACACAAGAACAGGCTCTCCAATTATTATCGTTTACGACGGATGGTAAGTGGCCAGACGAGGAAGAAGAAATTGCTAAGGAACTGGCAAAAAAGGTGGGATATCTACCACTGGCATTACAATTAGTGGTAGCCCAAGTAACGTATGATGGCGTGCCATGGAAAAAATTGTTGGAAGACCTCTCAGAAGAAATAATAGACTTTAAGAATTGGGAAGGGCTTGAGATACGCTTTGGGAATATTGATGAAGTATTCCTTAAAGATCGTAGCCTGCTTGCATCTTTCAATCTCAGTTTACGGCGACTTCTGCCTGATCAACGCAAAATGTTTGCTTTATTAGGAGCTTTGTCAGATGATGTTCTCTTATCATCGGGAATGATCAAGACACTTTGGGATATAGATGAATACGAAGCTGAAAAGACACTAGAGTATTTGGCAAGAAGAGCACTCATTCTCCGTAAAGATCTGGGATCTGCACACCAAACCTACTCTTTACACAGCATACAACATGCTATAGCCCGCTATTTATTAACTGCACCGCCAGCTTCAGAAAAAAGCAGTGGTTTTTCTGGACTGGGCTACAAGCTTATCAAAGTCCACGAGCAACTCCTGGAACGCTATGCAAAGCAGAAGAAAAATGGATCGTGGTCTATGCTTCCCAACGATGAATATATTTATAAGTACCTCACATGGCATATGGAGAAAGCTCAGAAGATTGACGATATTCATGCACTTCTTACCGAAGAGGTAGGTGGTAAGAATGCCTGGTACCAGGTACGCGAAAGTCAGGGGCAGGTATCCGAATATTTAGAAGATATATTTCGTGCGTGGAGATTAGTAGAAGAGAAGCTGAAAGCGAGTATCAAAGAGAATGCTATAGCGAAAGGCGATTTAATCCTCGGAATACGTTATTCGCTTATAGTGTCTAGTCTTAACTCTTTAGCTCAAAATATACCTCCCACTTTACTTGCCATGCTGGTAAAACAAGTAGGATGGGAAGACATGCGGGGCTTTGGCTACGCTCTTCGCATTCCTGATAAGACACAACGTGCACGAGCACTCTTAAAATTACTACCTTTATTGAAAGAACAACTCAAAATTAAAGCGATCAGCAAATTATTAGATATTATTAATGCTATCGATGATATTCCTGAACGCATAGAGATTATGACAGAACTTGCCCTCAAATTAGCAGATCTGAATTTGCCAAATGAGGCCCTCTCTGTCGTTTCTATCATCAAGGAGTTGAGTAAAAATGGGAGAAAACAAGCAGAACTATTTGCAGAATTAGCCCCTAAGCTAGCACTAACAGGGAACACAAAGAAATTACAGGATAGGATAGAAACAATCAAAAATCCCAAGGACTATGGGTTGGCATTACTAGGATTGCTGCCCCATCTCCCAAAACCAGAAAAAGAGAAAGCTGCCCTGGCAGCATTCGACACAAATTTGAAGTTTAAGAATGACTGGGAAACCGTTCTTCTTTGCATAAGAATATTCCCCTATCTAGCGCAGAACACAAAGGATGCAAAGTTAAAGAAGCTTTTAGAAGGGATCGAAAAAATAGTTACTGGGAAATATCAGGCTGAAGTGTTACAGGAACTATTGGACTTACCCTCTCTGTATTTATCAGAGGGACTATCCGATAAAGTGTTATCATTGGCAAGAAAAAGAGCGGCGAGGGGAACAGATGAAGATCGACGATGGAGCGTTAATATACAAGCAAGGCTCGCTCGCCATCTTGTAGAGCAGAAGAAAGAGGATCTATTGCTCTACGCCTTGCGCGAGGTAGTTGGAAACATCGGCACGATAACCTTTCGTACAGATGCTCTTATCGATGTAGCTGAAGCTTTTTCCGATGATACATCAAAAAATGTACAAAACTTTCTTCTTTATATGCTAAGCATCATTAAGGAAACGGACAAAATATCTTATATAAAAACATTGCTAAGAATTGCTTATTGCATACCAATTCTCTCTAAAGAAGAGCAATTCAATGCCCTTAAAGAATTGCAGGACATGAAGCGCGAAGATATTCTGCTTGAAGTGAGTTCTTACCTGCCGCAACCACTTAAAGATCAATTGTTAAGCTCTATAGCAGAGAGCGAGCAACACGTGTTGCGCTTTCGGCTCTCTCTTAGTATGGCATTAGATGAAAGTACTCTTTTTGGGTATATGGAGCAAATACCTGATATAGAAGAGAGAGTTGCTGCATTTATAGATTTAATGTCTTATATATCCAAGCAGAAGAGCGCTGAAAAAGTTGATAGAGAACTGCTAAATCTTACCCTGGGTTTACTTATAGAGGATATACAGGAATGTGATAGGGAAAAACAAGCGGGATTAATAGATAAGCTTGCTTGCTATATGTCTAAAGAGCAGATAGAAAAATCGTTTAGAATTTTACGCATAATAGGAGATAATATATCTTTAAACAACGTTTTATTCGTGAACCAGGAGCCAGGTCCTGTTCATACACAGCAATTAGAGCTACTGGCATCATTTTTTACTGAGTCACAAGACTCCATGCAAGCAAAATTACTCGATCAAGAAGCGGCATTTCAAGAAATCATGGGAATTATAGGAATAGACACTGATATGTGGCTTGAGCAGTTAATAAGCTTATCCTCTCTTCTAATGGAGAAAGGCAATGCTCAGGAGGCATTAGCTATAAACTGGATGATAAGCGATCCCCAAAAACGTTCTGAATTATTTTCAGATTTAGCAAATAAATTGATAAAGACAGGGTATGTGCATGAAGCATTCGTGGCAATACAAGGCATCAAAAAGAGTTCAATCAGGAATATTCTGCTGCGGCGTCTCGTATCCAAACTTCCTCGGTCACTAAAAAGTGATACTGCTCAAGAAGCAATAGCAGCAATATGGATGCTTGAAGAAAGACAGTCACAAATAGAGTTATTACTAAAATTAGCCTCGCATATTCCAGAAAACGAATGTCTTATGATACTCATATGGGTTTCACAGAGAGATGGTGAGCATCTCTTAGACAGGATTCTTGCTATCACCCAGAACATCACAGATGATACATGGCGTATACACATACTTGTTGGTTTGTTACCTTATCTCTCAGAAAGAGATAGAAGAGTATTTCTTGCCGAGTTGAGAATGATTGAAAATAAAAGATACCTTGTACAAATATTGTCGGATTTGATACCTTCTGTTGCTAAAAAACTGAAGGATATTCTAATCGAAGAGATACTTTATGTAATAAATGAGGTAGATGATAACATATGGCAAGCACAGATACTAGTAGACCTGGTATCTTATGTACCAGAAATCAAGAAGAACATTTTTATTCAGCAAGCAATCAATACCATGGAGATAATTGATGATAGAAGGTACCGCAGCGAGATGTTTTTCACATTAGTTGATCATATGGCCGTAAGCTTAGAGAATGTGGAGAAAGAAAAATCTAAAATGGCTAGAGTGTTCGGATCAAAACATTTCGACATTTTACAGTTACTCATACCTCAGCTATCAGAGGTTTTGAAAAAAACTATTCTAGAAGAAATATTGACTGTAGAGGTGGAAGCTAAGGATAGGAATAGCTACACTCGCATGTTAATAAAACTATTATTATTCTGCTCTTTAGAAATCCAGAAGGATAGTATAATAGAGAAAGTACTCGCAGTGGCAAGGACTATTGACGACGATGAAAATTTCTTTGCGTCGGTGTTAAGGCAGCTTTTCCTTCACATTTCGGATGTCCAAAAGGGAAACGTTACTGAAAACATTCTTGCAGCGATAGAGGAATCTAATGATAAAGGATGGATATATCATGCTCAGATAATAGTAGAGTTATTACCATTTTTACCAGACAATAGAAAAGAATCATTAATAAAATCAATAAATATTATAAGTGGTACCAAAAAGCAAAAAGCGCAGATTCTTGTAAAATTGTCTCCTTATACGCAAGACCCTTTCACTTGCTTACAGCAAGCTTTAGAGATATCTGGCAAATCCGGAATGATGGATTGGTGTGAAGAAATTAATAAATTACTGTCTTGCTTGCCAGAAGCAAGGAAGGAAGAGTTAGCAGATAATGTATTACTAACAATAGAACAACACAAGCAGAAAATGGATATATTTCACCGGGTAAAGGTTTTAAAGGAACTTATACCTCATTTTCCACAGAAAAAGAAAGAAAAAGCTGTCAATTATGCTCTTGACTTAGCAAAATATATTAGGAGAGATAAGGGAAAGCGAGCAATCGCTTTAGGCTATTTAATGGATTATTTATTGGATACACAAAAAGACGTAGAAATTCAGGATATTTTGGAATCTTTACAAGAAAGTTCTAATATAGGATCAAAAACGCAGGCTCTCTTATCATTATTGCCTCATCTTTCAGTGCTACAACAAAGAGAAGAAAGTGAAAAGACGATTGAAGCGATTAAATATATGGAATATCAGGTCGGGCGGCGCGTAGTTCTTCAAGCAAAGCTTGCTGAGTACGTATCGGCGGAAAAAAAAGAAACAATTATTGAAGATGGATTGAACATATTAATGAAAAACTGGAAGGGAACGATTTCTCCTGCTGAGGTTATAAACTGGAAGGGAACAATTTCTCCTGCTGAGGTCATAGAACTGAGTAGATTAGGATATTTCGAACAGATGGTAGATGCAACAGATAAACTTGAAGATATAACACAGCAAGTGCAAATACTTTTGGATCTAGTGATTGAAGTATCAAGTAGTCACGAAGAAAAAGCTATTCAAAAAGCATTGGTCGCCATAGATAAAATTTCAAATGCAGCAAAATGGGCTGGTTTTTTGCTAAAATTAATGCCTTATTTACCACAACCATTACGGTGTAACACGAACGAACATATGCAAAATGTAGTACGATCCTACCCGCTCACAGATAAACGAGAAATAGCACTGGAACATCTGATAAAACATGGATATATTCAACAAGCATTAGCTGCATTAAGAACAATCAAGACAAAAGAAGAACAAGCGCAAATACTTATTGCCCTCCTACCTTATCTACCAGAATCAGTTCAGAAAAAGACCATAACTCACGAGGCACAGATAATAGTTGAGACAATTGCAGATGGAGTACATAAAGCTGAAATGCTTACGAAACTAGCATCGCATTTATCAATTGACATGCAGAAAAAAGTTGTAGTTTATGAGGCCCTGGTCACAATCAAGGAGATGGAAGATACCACAAAGCAAACGAAGGCTCTCATAGAGTTACTTCCTCATTTATCTGGCATGCTCAGAAGAGTGATCATTGAGCAAGTGCTAATAAACGTGCGCTTCATCGAAAACAAGAGGCAAAGCGAAGAAATATTGATACTACTCATTAACTGGCTCGTCAAGTCAAATTATATGTTAAAAGAGTTAAAAGCAGTACATAATATAAAACAATTGATAAGTCCATCAGGCTTAGCATCTGACCTCCCTGAAGTGAATTGGTCTCCTTTACTCCTCGACGGATTGCGCAATGCCCGCATAATTACTGACAGTATCAAAAGAAGAAAAGTGTTTTCTGGTTTGGCCTTATTCCTTAAAGATTTGCCTTTGGCTATACTTTATCTTCTATGGTCTGAAATGCTATATACGATGAAAGAATATACACGTCAGGATCTCATTTTTGACATGTATGCCCTTCTTCCTATCATTGCTTCATTAGGTGAAAGAGAGGTCTCATCCCAAATCGATCAAGCAATCCTTGATGTAAGACGATGGTGGCCATAAAGGCATGACGGCACAATTTTAATCAGAAAAGTAGATAGCTAAATCAGAAGGTGTGTGAGTATATAAGAGAACATGTTATGGCAGAGCTGCGCTCGTTCAAATGGTGTCATTTTCAAGCCGATATCATTCTCTTGTGTGTTCGGTAGTACCTGCGCTATTCGCTTAGCTCTCATGATTTCTTCAAGATTAGAAGGTAGACGGCACATCGATCTGTGCTTGCCCCAATTTAGTAGATCCAGAGAACGTGTGTAGGACAAACATTGTATTTCAGAACGTTTCCTGAACCCCTTTTTAATCTGCTTGTAGCCTACGAACAACACGGCGCACCGCCTCATACGAAACTCCATAATCACGCGCGATCTGACGTAGTGGCTCCTTATTCTGCTCAACACGACGAAGCACAGTAGACCATTCAGCAGGTGGAATCTTCCATTGCGGATTGTCAGGACCAGGACGGCGTTGCGGGAGAAGATGTAAATCAGGTTGATCTGTCAGTTGATAGGTCGGATGCCTGTAAACAAGGATATCGTTTCTGCCGGGAAAAAGTTTCTCAAGAGGGATCAGTGCAAGGTGCGACCTGTGGCTCGTAGCCCGTCGGTTCCGTTTATGCAAAATTTGTATATATAGCTCAAATTACACGTCATACTCATATGAAAATCGAGCAGAATCGCCCGATTTTCTTTTTCTATCCTCTTTTTACTTCTCTTTCCATCCGGTGCGGAACCGACCCCTCACAGCAATTCGGTTCCGTAAAATCGACATCTCACAGAGAGCTGGTATCGCGATGACGTTGGCAACAGTCCAGGAGGCATCTCGCCTCTACCTTAGTCCAACATTTCATAGCTCTACGACAAGCAGAGCACTTCGCTTCCTGGCTGGTTGTATTTTGCGATAGAGGATATATGGGGGATTACCGGTCATCGATCATCGAAGAGAAGCCAATCAATTTGATATACTACAACCAGACGAAGCATCAGATTACCGTCAATGGTCTTATTGTTGATGTAGTTTGTAAGAATATCAGGAACCTCCATTCAGGTATTTATCCGCCAAGCGGACTGATAAAGGTAGTAGTTCCATTATGCGTTGATGAGGAGTACGCCTCTTTGGTAGCATCCCGTATTTGCTAGATCCTTTGCAAATACTACATTCCTCACCATACAAACGTTGAGAAATTCTTTGTAAACAAGAAGTCTTATTCTTATGGCTGAATGCTCCAGAGCTGGACTGTTTTATCATTCCCCGCCGAAGCAATACATAACCCATCCGGCGACCATGCAACAGCCAATACTGTCTCTGCATGCCCATGGTATACATAGATAGTCTTACCAGTAGTCGCCTTCCACACCTGCGCAGTCTTGTCTCTTCCACCAGAGACTATATGTGTCCCATCGGACGACCATGCTACACAATGGACAAAACCGTTATGCCCAAGATGCAGGCACAAACGCACCCCTGTCATCGGATCCCAGACCTGGACCGTTTGATCATCTCCTGCCGAAGCGATACGCGTCCCATCAGGCGACCAGATAGCAGTAGATACCGAATCGCTATGCTGATCGTAATGCAACAGCGTGGCTCCCGTATCAGGATCCCATATGTGTACCTTGCGATCTCCCCCTGCGGAGGCAATACGTTGATTATCGGGCGACCACGCCACGCTCTCGACTCCCGCCTTATGCTCCCGATAGACGCGAAGGCATTTTTTGTGGAAAGGGCTCCAGATCTGGACCGTCTCATCCTCTCCTGCCGAGGCAATCCGCATCCCATCAGGCGACCACGCCACACTTCTCACCACGTCTGTATGTCCCTCATAGATATAGGATGTGGTCCCCTGATCCGCCTCCCATACTCGCACCACATTATCTCCTCCCGCAGAAGCCATATATTTCCCGTCGGGCGACCATGCTACACCATTTACGCTCGCTGTATGTTTGCGATAGGGAAGCAGCAAAAGGCCTGTCATTGGATCCCAGATCTGGACTCCATCGCCCCCTCCTGAAGCAATACGCTGACCGCCGCGCAGCCATGCCAGACTTTCTACAGGAGCTTCATGCTTGTCATAGACAAGAAGCGTTGAACCTGTATCCGAGCTCCAGATCCACACGATCTTATCATCTCCTGCTGAAGCAATATGATGACCATCGGGCGACCACGCTACACTTTCTACCACATCTGTATGCCTGATCCAGGTGAGAAGCAAAGCTCCTGTGTCCGTATTCCACCCTTGCACGGTCTTATCATCTCCTGCTGAGGCAATCCGCGTCCCATCGGGTGACCACGTCACACTTTCCACAGTGGCCGTATGTCTACTGTAAGCAAGGAGGGGAGTTCCAGTACTGGCGTTCCATACCTGCACAGTCCTATCATCCCCTGCTGAGGCGATACGCTGGCCATCATGCGACCACGCTATACACCTTACGGAGGTTTGATGCTTGTTATAGGTAAGGAGTGAAGTTCCTGTGTTGGCATTCCATACCTGTATGGTCTTATCATCTCCCGCAGAGGCGATGCGTTGGCCATCGGGTGACCATGCCACACGCCATACAGATGCAGCATGTTTACGATATACACAGAATGTGGCCCCCGTACTGGCGTTCCATACACGCACAGTTCCATCTTCTCCCGCAGAGGCGATGCGTTGGCCATTGGGCGACCATGCAACTTGCCCGATAGCTCCTGTATGTTCCTCATAGATAAGCAAAGTGGTCTGCGTACTCATATTCCACACTCGCACCGTTCCATCTCCCCCTGCAGAGGCGATATGTTGACTATCTGGTGACCACACCACACTCATTACATAACTGGTATGCTTTGAATACGGAGAGAACAAACTATCCCCCGTATGTGAATCCCATATCTGTACAATCCCATTATCGTCTGCCGAGGCTATATACTGACCATCGGGGGACCATGCTACAGAGTAGACAGTCGCGTTATGTATGGTATAGCTATAAGGAAGGGTCCTCCAAACTGATGATAGGGACTTATACAGCAAAAGGGGATTTTTCTGCCACCAATTGGCCAGGATGCCCGTACCCAGTATCATTCCACCAATACTTGCTATCCCACCAAGTATGATCGTACGGCGTGTATAGCGCTGTCGTCGCTGGCGTTCCTCCTGTTGCATACGCTCATTTGCACGCACGCTTGCCTGTAAAAAGTCCTCCTCATCGCGACTGGGAAGATTGTTCGCCCTCCATCGTAGCGCCTCTATCAGGCGAGAATTCTGATAGAGCCAATCGGACGGTTGCCCGTGTCGTCGCCAGTTCATCGCATCATTACTGATCGTCTGCTGGATACGAATGTCGTCGCGTGCTTCGTGGAACCAGTCTCTCAGGCGCGTCCAGGCCTGTAAAAGCGCTTCATGGCTCACTTCAAGAGTTGAAATGTCATTTACCGTGGCGGTAACTAGCAAGCGCGCCTCTATAAATGCCATCATCACTTCCGTGAGCTGAACCGTCTCCTCAGGATCAATGACCACCAGTTCAGTGAGTGCTATGCGGCGCCTGGTAGCGTCTTGCTCCATCGTTCCGGGATCAATCAAGCGCAAGAACAGCGCACGTGCCAGTTCACGCTGTCTCTGATTTGGTAGCGCACTGTAGGTCTGTTCTGCCTGCTGCGCTAGAGCTCCACGCACGCCCCCCATTCGCTCATAAACTCTGGTAGTGAGCAACCGCTCCTGCCTCTGTTCAAAAAGCCGATCAAGTGTAAATTGCAACAGCGGCAAAGCTCCCGATTGCCCCCGAATATCGAAGAGGAGATCCCCAACCAGATCTTCCTCGAAAGCAAGTTGTACATCAGGCAATTGGGCCGGTTTCTCGATAACCTCTCGCATCTCCTGTGGCGTTAAAGGCAAGATATCGATAACATGTTTTTTCACCAGTTGTCCAATGTCCAGATAGCGTAACAGTTGATCATAAAAGTCCGCCCGCAACGCAATAAGTACAACCAATGGACCTTGTACCTCGGTAGCGGCAGCCAGCAACAAATCAAGAAACAATCGTCTTTCTTTCTCATCCTGCGTCTGCGTAAATAACTCCTCAAATTGATCAACGAAAAGAATGGCCTTTGTGCTTGATTGTCCAACTGCTTCTTTGACCAGGAGATGTAGACTACACAATGTATCTTCTGCGAGCAAATCGTGATAGACGCGTAGAGCATTGCGAGTTGGAATATGTTCCGCAATCGTGAGTGCAAGTGCTTCCAGTGGATGCGGCCCTGGCGTCATCGATTGAAAGTAGCGCCAGTGCTGACTATCCGCAAGAGCACCTTGCTGAAGCAGGGGAAAAAGACCTGCCATCATCACGCTTGATTTGCCAGAACCACTTGCTCCGACCAGCATCATCAGGCGTGGATATGTAGGGTCACTTCGCTCTTCTTCAAATGTTCTTTGGAGAAATTGAAGCAGAAGCTGAATAAACCGAGTACGCCCAAAAAAGTCGTTCGCATCCTGTGCGCGAAAAGCAGCCAGACCCTTGTAAGGATTGCGTGGTTTAAAGAGGGGCAAGAGCATCTGAGCCTCCGCTGAAGAAGAGAGCGATCGTGCATCTTCCATGTATTTGAGTACTTGAACAAGTTGATCAATGGCCTCTCCATAGCTTGCTCCGCGCGCGTCTATATGTTGTGTGCTTCCCATCCCAAGCGGAATGGCATCGATCCATTGATCGCCGCTAATCCAGAGCGGATAGATGGGAAGCTGGTACATCTCAGCTACTCTGATTTCATCTTTCACATGGCGAGATCGGCGCGCATCAGGAGACGCGACGAGAATAAGAGCAGACGCCGCCTTGATTGCCGTACGTAGCGCTTCTTCCCAATCGGACGTGCCTGCACGAAGCGCTTCCTTATCGAGCCAGACAGCAATTCCTCTCAGCCTCAGATCTTCTTTCAGTCGCAGTACATGGGTATAATCTTTGCGCGCATAAGAAAGAAACACAAAGGGCACGCGCTTTCCCTGTTCTTCATCATCTCTCATACGTCTCTTTCCCCGCCATATAAGCGATAGAACAACTCCTACACCCCGTGTAAGCCAAAGGCATACACTCTACCAGCAGACGTAGCTGCGTAGACTATCCCATTTGCTACATCTGGTGCAGAGAAGATGCCAGCTCCAAGATTCTGTGAATGCCAAAGAGGGATACAGGGGGACTTCTGGATCATGCAGCCCTTAATATCGTAGGCATAGAGTCTGTTATCGAGTGCACCGATATAGAGCACTCCATTTGCAATGGTTGGGGATGACGTCACTCCATACTGCATAGTAATAGAAAACCAGCGAGGCAAACAGGCTTGAGATCGCGTCTTTTGACAGGTGTTGCTATCATAGGCATAGAGTTTGCCATCATCTGAGCCAATATAGACAACTCCATTCAAAACAGCAGGTGAACTGTCGATGCGTTTCCCGGTCGGAGCAGAGGTCCAGAGAGGCTGGCAGGGCGCAGCGCTGCCACAGCCATCAGCATTGAAAGCGTAGAGTTTGTGGTCACTTGAGCCAATATAGACGACATGATTAACGACCGAAGGAGATGAGAAGGCAATAAAATTGCCTACAGATCCGCTCCAGAGAGGAGGACACGAGGCTTTTCCGCAACCATTTGCTCTATAGGCGTAGAGCCTAGCATCATAATCGCCGATATACACAATACCGTTGGCAACGGCGGGCGAAGAGTTTGTCCATGTTATCAGCGGCACCGAATTCCACAGTGAGGTGCACACCACGTTCCCGCAACCGCTCGCGTTATACGCGTAGATCCTCCCATTATGAGAAGCAATATAGACAATCCCATGCGCAATCACCGGAGAGGAAGCCAGCCCGTAATTCGCCTGCGGTTCTCCAGGGTATCCAAGAGGGAACGATCTCCAGAGAGGGCGACATACAGGCTTCCCACATCCCGCCGCATCGTATACGTAAAGATCCCATCCATTGAACTAATATAGACCTTCCCTGCGAAGATTGCCGGCGTAGCGTCAATCATTCCTCCGGTAGACCCATACCAGAGAGGCTGACATTGCGTTGCTACCCCACAGCCCGTTGCTTTATAGACATATAAATTTTTATCCTCCGAAGCAATATATACAAACCCATGGCTAACAACAGGAGAGGATATATAGGTACCAACCTGCTTCGTCGTCCAGAGTGGCACCAATCTTTTGGCAGTTGAAACAGTCAGGGTCCTCTCTTCATAAGCAACAACATGAGTATGCTGTGCATTCTGACCGAACATATTGGCGTCACTGATGCTTGTGAGAACGATGGTGAAGTAGGAGGGGCAGAGGCACAGGCGTTTATTCCTGAGGTGAGCACAATAAACAGCATTACAAATACAAAAAATTGATCGAAGCGCTTCCTATATTCCCATTTCCTGTAAGTGCTCATGGCATATACCTTTCTGACTAATCAATCTAAAGTAAATTTTGCATTCCTACTTGTTTGCATAATTACTGCTATCAACATCTATATTATTAGCTATACTTACCCCTTTTGCCATTCCATCTCCTGATCATTTACTTTCATTCACACAACGCTGAAATGCGTCCATAGCAACCGCGAGATGGCAAGTACTTGTTCTGGAAACGATATGGAAACGACATTACATTGAACGACATTACATTGAAGGAGGCAGGGCTGGTCGATAGTCTTCACGTACAAAGAAGCCGCGCCATGTTCTTCCTGTCGAGGATTGCAGGCGCTGATGGGATCTATCAAATGTGAGTGTCACTCGCTGATCTGGATGATTCGGATCATACACGTCGATTGTTGTTATTTTCTCTCTCCTGTAGCCGCAAGCAACCACCTGATGGTTCTCACCAATGCGCCGGACATCGCTCACGCCAATCAGCCCCCAGTGGAACAGGAATGCCTCGATGTATCCACTGCACCAGTCTTTCCAGTTCTCTTCCAGCCGTCAAGCGGAATATCTCCCGATCACTGGCCAGCGTGTAGCAGAGGAATTTGTCAGCAAGTCCGAAAGGGGGGATAGAAACCATCGATTCGATCTGGCGCTTGAAAATATAGTGAACCAGGGTATACGCCTGCGGGTCATAAGCAGGAGACGACACGGTATCAGATTCGCATTCAGGCACATGAGTATAGCAAGGAATAGGGAGACGCGAGAAATAGTAATCGAGAGCAGCGTAAGCCATGCCGCCGCAGCGCCCCCATGTTTCCAGGCGTAAGCCTGGTAGGTCGAGGATGACGTTAACAAAACTATTACGAAAGTGAAAACCATCACGCTCAGGCTCAAAATCAGTCGTGTGGGCGATTGTTTCACACCGTGGGATGAGTACAGCGCTGAGAAGGGGCACGCTCAAAAGGTAGGGTAACAAAGTACGACGTGAACAATGCTGTTGAAACAGCGATTTCTCATGTTGAGAGATGATGTTGTCCCCCATTTACTTCCTCCTACAATCAGGCAGTTCGTTAAATATCGCAAAAATCAGACGACAATGAGATAGATTACATTCTCTTATGTTATGTCGATGCTCAGATACGTATTGATATATTGTGGAGCATTGCCTTTTGAAGTACAATATCAAGGTATAATCATGTGTTTGATAACTATAGATCATCTATGAATGGGCCTGATGTAATCAGACATTCTTTGGGGGACAGAAGGTGTATTGAAATGCAGCCTATTGGCGGTGATCCTTGATCATTGTGGTTTTTTACAGGTAGCTATGCGAGGAGCAATTATTGTGGCATTTCACCAGATGTTGAAAAAGGAACGCCTGAAACGTGCCTTATCACAGCAGGAGTTAGCAGAGAAGATCGGGACAACCCCCCCGAATGTCAGTCGTTGGGAGCGTGGTCTCACATTTCCTACCCCCTACTATCGGCAAAAGTTATGTAAGTTTTTTGACATAGAACCACAAGTATTATTCCAGGAAATTAATACATCTCATCCCCCTTCTAAAGGGAACAATACCTTTCCTTCGTCCTCGCCCTCATTTGACGATGACATTTTTCAGTATAATATGACCCTGCCAGATGCTGACGAATTTTTTGGGCGCAGACGTGAAAGAAACCTGCTACTGGCGCGTGTCAAGACGGGGCAGCCAACATCAATTACTGGGCCGCGCAGAATTGGCAAAACCTGGCTAATGAAGTATCTGCATCTGACTGTGCCACAACAACTGGGTCCACATATTCGCATCGCTTACCTGGATGCTTCTCAACCCAGTTGCTCCACTGTGCCCAATTTTCTAGAGGTTGTTCTGCGTGAATTGAATATCACTACTCCGATTGAGAAAACAGAACAGAGCTATTTGCAAGCCCTGGAAATGGGGGTTAGAGAGCTACGTGCAAACGATCTGATCCCCATTTTGTGCATTGATAAATTTGAGTGGCTAGGCAAATTGCCAGACATCAATCCGGACCTCATCGATCGCTTGCGTGCACTCACTCAACAGGGTTTTGGGATGGTCACAACCAGCAAATATTCATTGGATAAAGTGGTGCGTGCCATGTTTGGTGAAAACAATACGATTAGCCCGCTATCTAATGTATTCTTGCAACTACCACTGAAGCCCTTTACTGAGGCAGAAGCACAAGAATTTGTACAAAGCAAGGGGAAACAGGCTGAGGACTGGCTTCCTCGACGATTACAACTGGTCGGAACATTGCTCCATAACGATAAAATGTTAGCTCTACAAGGGCACTCGTACTTTTACCGTCCTCATGATTCCAATTACTGGGCAGAGTTTGAAAAAGTGGTTGCAGAAGAATTACAGGAGGCAGAATGACCAATGAATGGCTTTATACAGTTTTACCGCTGGTTGCTAGGAGAGCCGTTTACCTGGATCATGTACAGCTTTTTTCAGCCGCTACGTTTTCGTGGAGAGATAGAGATACAGGGATGGCACAAGCGTTTTGTGCGCATGTGTCGGTTGGCTCTTCCACTCTTTCTCTGTAGCTATCCTATCACATTAGCTGTTCGTTTGTTCTTATCCTTCTCCTACACTCGGGTGTATGGGTATTATTCCGCCACCGGTTTCACGTTCGATAATGCTTACCTGCTACCTCTGTTCTTCGATGCAACCTGGGCGTTGCTCCTGGCGCTGGTGGTTGTAGTTGTCCTCGCGCCCTTTTTTAGCCTGTCCTATGGCATTGCGGGTGCTCTCTCCGCGTGTTTCTGGTGTGGCGTTGCAGTACATACCTACCTGGGTACGCCTGGCTATCTGGCTCTTGCCTGTACAGTGGTGCTTGTGCTCGGTTTTATTCTGGGAGTGGTTATTGGAAGTGCCCGCGATATTGCCAACAGTAGAAGGGTGAGTGTTGGCCTTGGAAGTAGTATTGGAATGCTGGTTGGTTTCCCTCTCGGCTTCTTGCCCGGCCTGGGCGCGTCGTATGAGGGAGGCGTCTGGATGTATCATCACAGAATCTTTCCTCACGTCCTACAGAGTATTGCAGGCAGTGTTCTGGGTGCAATCCTGGGTGCGCTTTTCGGCGTGATCGTTGCAGGCATTCCGGTTGGCATCATCCGTGGGATTCTGAAAACGAAAGTCTTTGAAAACGGTATTGAGCGCGGCTTTTTTGTTGGAACTGCTACCTGTATCGCAGTCAGTGTGGTGGTAGGTGGCGTGATGGGAACAGCCTTCGGTGGCTATGGTGAGGTGGAAGGGTTGAGCATAGGCCTGACACATTATATCCTTCCCAATTTGCTCGTTGTCCCCTTCTTCATCCTGTGTTACACGATGGGATACTATCGCTTACCTCTCTATCCATGGAGCGCATTATCTTCCATGAAGACATATATGAATAGCCAGTATCAACCATTACAGGTATTTGACTACTTGCTTCGCTCCTCACTCTACTGGGATGAGGCGGTCTTCCTCCCTTTGCCAGGGCTAAAGGGTACGCTGTACCATGCGATTGAATGCGATATTGAGCGAACGCTGGAGATCGTCTTCTTTGTGGTGGCAGAGCGTTCATCTCAGATGAACGAGGTGCGTCCGGTTGCCCGTGAAATCGCGATGAGGGATCTGGAGGAACGTGAGACGATAGACCAGATTGCTCATGCTTACGAGAGACTGGCGAAAATTATTCCCCAGGAAGCTATGCTCATTGATCCACGCTGGCAACTGCCTTTTACCCGTCTGGAAGATGCCAGCCGGGAAGCAACCCGCTATTGTACTTCTCTGGGACGACAGGCACGCCGTGATGCGCTGGATCAAATGATACTTAATTTAAAGCGTGTTCCTGTACAAAGAGCATCTGAGGATAGAATACTGAACGAACGGTTACTTACCGTGGTAAACAGGTGGTTGGCTATTGCCAGGCAAGAATTGCAGAAGCTGGAATATGCTCCTGATGAAGTGGGGAATATCGATAATCCCTATATTTGTGGACCGGCGCTCCAGCCAAATACCAGTCAGTTTGTCGGGCGGCGTGATCTGGTACAACAATTGGAACGGGCTTTGAATAAAGGCATATATCGTCCCAGTTTCTTTTTGACCGGTGAGCGCCGTATGGGAAAAACCAGTACCTTAAACCAGTTACCAAAGCTCCTGGGGGCGCGCTATATGCCTCTCACGCTCGACCTGCAAAGCAGAGGCATGACGACCAATATAGCAACATTCCTGGGCACAATAGCCGAGGCGATTCATGCTGCTATGAGCGTGCGTGGTATGAATGTCACGAAACTGAGTTATGCAGCGCTCAACGGTGCTCGTAGAGAGAACGAAGCCGCTGTCTACCATCGCTTCGATAACTGGCTGAAGCTGGTCGAAGAAGTATTAGAGCAAGAAGAACGCACCATTTTGCTAGCTTTTGACGAGTTTGAAAAGCTGGAAGACGTTGGCAGGGCGGACTATCTCGATCTGCATTTATTGCTCGACTGGTTTCGTAGCGTGATTCAGCACCGTACACATCTGGCGCTCTTGTTTAGTGGTGTTAAGACGTTAAGCGAGATGGCAACGAATTGGTCCGGTTACTTCGTCAATGTACAGACTCTGCGTGTTTCGTTTCTTCGCCCTATCGATGCCATTCGCTTGATTACGCAGCCGACAAATAATTACCCCGGCGAGGATATTTTTGCTCAAGGCGTGGTCGAGGAGATTATGAAAGTGACCGGAAATCACCCCTTCCTGATCCAGGCCATTTGTTCGGAATTGATTGTGCTATTGAACGCTGAGTTGCGCAATCAGGCGACAGTTGAAGATGTCGCGAAGGGATGGAAGCCGTATTTGAGCATTGGTGGGATACTTATTTTGTTGATCTATGGCGGCGTACTTCGACCACTCAACGTGTATGTTTGCAGGTATTACAGCATTTAGGTAAAGCGACGTTGCAAGAGGTAGTTATGAGCAGCAGTCTGGAGGAGCGCACGACTCAGGAGGCATTGCAGGCCTTGCGCAAACGCGACCTGGTGCTGCTTCGAGGCGATTGCTACCAGATTGCTGCACCCGTCTATTATCGCTGGGTCGAACGAAACCAGTATAATTACCAGTTCGATGAATAGCCAATAGTTGTTTTCAGGTTCAGGATCCTTTACTCCAATAGCGCTATTCATTATTCTTGCCACTGCTTCCGGAAAAAAGGTCCCTGCACACCTCCGTTCATTTCTATATGCAGTGTGAGCCTACCTCGTTTTTGTAGAGTCTCCGTCGATTGGAGATGAGAAGAACATTTAATGTTTTTACGTAATGTAGTTAGGACAACATTATGACATTTTGTTGATTTTCTAGCACTAGAGAACAGAAAGAGGACAAAAATATTTCCTTTCGCAACTTATTTGTCTGTTTACAGTTTTCGGGCGGCACGCACCACCCGTCTTACCGCCTCATACGAAACGCCATAAACACGCGCAACTTGCCTTAACGGCTCCCCTTTCTCCTCAACCCGCTGTAACACGCTCGGCCATTCAGCAGGTGGAATCTTCCATTGCGGATTATCAGGGCCAGGACGACGTTGTGGCAGCGAAGGAGAATCAGACTGATCAGTGAGAGAAAATGTGGGATGCCTGTAAACGAGGAGATCATTTCTGCCGGGGAAAAGCTTCTCCAGAGGGATCAGCGCCAGGTGCGACCGATGGTTCGTTGCCCGCCGGTTCCGTTCCAGCAATACTGTAATCTATTCGAGGGTGGATTGCAGTATTTTTGTTTGTTGCAAAAAAAACATACGTATCTGGAAGTGCTTCCAACATCGCCGTGCCTTTTATTCCTCCTTCGGCTTCTTAAGAGGTTCTGAGCCTTTTCATCGATGCAAAAAGTCATCTTCCTATTTCCTTTTAGAAGGTCATGTCCTTGCACAAAAACATAAGTGGTTCATTTTGCCTACCTGTCACATTTCTAAGCTCATTCTCCTCAATTCACTTTATAGTTAGTTATCTATTTACACAATAGTACATTATAAATCACAAAAACGTCATATGACTTGCGAGAAGGTAGAGGGTTGATGGAAGCAGAGGCCCCTTCATTGAATCCCACATTCCGCAGTTTCGGAAAGCACTTCTTGTGATATTCACTCAGGCTCTTTCTCCATGCGCACTATCTTCTTCCGAAGGACTGTCCAGGTCAGTACGCGGAGTGCGAAGAGTCCTCTGATCAGGGGGAGAGAACAGATTATCTCCTATTCGCTACTTCAATCAGATTCCCATCAGGATCGCGTATATATACTGATGCAATGGGTCCTATGGCCCCGGTCCTGGATCCAGGACCTTCGACGATTTCAACTTTGCAGGTATAGAGATGCGCGATGACCTGATCAAGCGGTAATGCGGTGAGAAAGCAGAGATCGGCTGAGCCAGGTGTGGGCAGTGCGGCTTTGGGTTCAAACTCTTTGCCTGCCTGATGCAGGTTGATCTTCTGCTGGCCGAATTGTAGCGCGTAGCGACCGTTGGCAAAGGTCACGGCCTGCATACCCAGGACGCGTTCGTAGAAAGCGCAGGTTGCTTGCAGGTCGTCCACCGTCAGGACTAAGTGATCCAGGCACTCGATAGAGATGGTCATGGTTTTACCTCTTGTTCAATGGTACTGGCACAGGCCTCAATCCTCACAGAAGAAAGCTGTTGAGCGGTTTCAGCGTTCACCTTCTGCCGTTTCAACTGGAGGAAAGATAGCATTGTTCGTAAAGTGATCCTAAAAGGGATAAAATCAGGCGATGAGTCGGTTGAAGGCGCAAGACCAGCGTATGAGAGGTGGAACACGTGGAGACGTGAAGCAGTTCGATGCCCTCAAAACACTGAAACACCCAGCGCATGGTCGGATGGGCAGTCGGTTTCTGCACCTGATCAGGGATGGTTTGCTGGGTTTCTGCCAAGCGAGTTCGCAGCCGAAATTCTGCCAGGAGATAGACCAGCAAACACAAGACCATGATCAGGCTGAGAGCCATCATCCGTTCCGGCTTTTTGACAAAGACGGAGGAAGCCAGGAACAAGGGGTCTTTGAGAAAACGAAACCCCCGTTCGACGCCTCCTTGCTCTTTGTACGTCGTCGTTAACGCGTGATCAGAAAGCTCGGCGGCCTCCAGGATGTTGGTGCCAATGACCCAACAAGCTTTACGAAACGCTTCCTGCTCGATCCGCTCCTGGTTGATCGTCACCGTAGTCACGATCTGCCACTCCTGTTTGAGCAGATGCTCCTGCCGGCGAGGGCGTCCGCGACGAGCATGACGAGCATGAGCTACCACCTGGTAGGAGAGGTTTAGCCATATTGGTTTCCCTTTCGTTTCCTGTTCCAGAGCGGCCTGGGCGTCAGTTGCACATGCAAAGCGACGATGGCCTAAATGCCAGCATTTCTTCTTCCACTCGGCCTGCGCACGCGTGACCTGACGCTGCAAACTGGCCTGAGCCAGCTTTTGTGAAGCAGACGTGTACACGATGACCCAGCGCTCTTTGCCCTGCGGTAAGTTCATAATCTGGCTGACCCAATGGGTGCTGCCGTCTTCCGATGCTTGCCAGGTCTCGTAGGTTTGCGCGAGGGCTGCCGAAGCTGCCGTCGAGGTCTCCGAAACGCGACTGATCCACGGCACTTTCGCTTGGTTCAAGTACTGCATATTCGCTTCACTGTACACCCCATTGTCGGCCACATACACACTGGGTGTTTCATCACTGGCGCGCAATTGCTCCTGGATCGCCTCGATAGCGGCGAGTAAGCTCACCTTATCGCTGCTGTTGCCATTGAGGGGCTGCAAATAGAGCGGAATATCTCCATCGTGGGTGGTGGCCAACGCCAGCATCCACTGCTTGAGATCCTCGCGATGATCGCGTGAATAGCCGTATGTGATAGCGATGAGCGCGGGATTAGCAGAAGCTGCCTCCGTTGTTCCCTCCGCTTCTGATGTCTCTTTCCTCCCCTGTGCATATTCCCCACTTACCGAGAATGAGGTGGTATCCACATGCACCTGCTTGCTTGAGACACCAAAGACCTGGCGGGCGCGGCGTGTAATGCCTGCAAAGAGCTTCGTGGGATCATGGGCGTAGAGCCAATCCAGCGTGCGTCCCAAGCAATCACCATTGAGCATATCCGCCGTTATCCCTTTTCCCAACAGGTGTTCGACGGGCTTGTTGGCAAAGTATTGCGGGACCAAGTACAGTTGACGATTGCTGAAACCCAGCCCATTGAGAATCATGGCCGTTGTAGCGGTCCCCACACTCACCTGTTGACGATTGCTGGGATCTTGCTCATCCAGCCAGGTTGCCAAACCGATCTCCTGGCAGACCCCCGCCACGATCCCCAGGTGGTCCAGCCGTTCATTTCTATAGCTCTCTGCTGCTTGCATTTTTCGCTCTCTTTCCTGCTTGGCTCTACGCTACCAAATTCACAGAATCCTGTCAATGAAGTGCGGAATGTGGGTTGAATGGTTCGACATTGGTTAAGTGATCTCCATCATTCCTTTAGAAGTTGATGGTTTTCATCTTCTGTTCTCACACTACAGAAAAGCGGGGCAGGATCACTGCGCTCACGCAACTGGGTGAGCAGGGTTTCAAAGAGGAGATGCTTATGGTGGCCAAAGCCTCTTTCTTGTTTATCGATACTTCTCCCATATGGATGGAAAAATTTATTGCTATGGTGAAAAGACACCATATCCATATTGTGGGCGCGATGAGCCAAAGAGAGTATGATTTCTGTAAGCCTGCCGATGAAGCGGATTTTCAGGCTTTAGGTAAGGAATGAGAAACGCAAGGCCTATTCTGCATCCAAACCCCAATACTTTATCTCTTATGAGGATGGAGATATCCACCCTTTGGATACCGCATCCATAACAGCCTGGGTTCGGTTCTCACAATTGAGTTTTGCCAAAATATGAGTCACATGCAGCTCTACCGTGCCCAGACTGATCCCCAACGTCCTGGCGATCTCGTTGTTCGTCCTTCCGTCAGCCACCAGATGCAGTGTCTGTAGCTCTCGTGGGGTGAGTCCTTCTGCTTGACGCTGCGTTGCGAGCGTCTTGCGCCGTTTCTGCTGCGCATCCAGCCGTGATCGCGCTCGTAATCGCTGCACTGTTTCGGCTTGACCCACTATCCCCAGTTGCTCATAGACCTGCGAGGCTTGCTGCAGATACTTCTCAGCCTCCTCACGCAGATGGTGTCGCATCTGATGATCCAGGCTCTTGCGCTCCGTTTGCTGTAAGAGCACCTCTGCAAGACGATGCAATGCCACCGCCTGTTGATAGCGAAACTTGAGGGTCCCCCACGCCTGCACTGCTTGCCATAATGCCTCACGCGCAGGTTGGAAGTTTTTTTGCTTCGCTGCGAGGGTACCTTGCGCCTCGAGCAACGCAGCTTCCCCCACCGGGTTGTCGGTCATGGTCGTCACCTGTTGAAGGTAGGAGAGCCAGCACTTCGCCTGCTGAAGATTGCCAATGTGAGCATAAAAAGTGATGCCGTCCAGCAAAATGGACAGAATGAAAAGCCTATCCTCAGCCATTTGCCAGCATTCCAATGTGCCTTCGTACCACTTCTGTGCCTGCAACTGGTTTCCTTGAGCTCTATACAGCTTGGCGAAGCCCCAGCCCATCCAGAGCAGGTAGAGATTATCGTTCATGCGTTCCAGAATCGGCTGAGCGTCAGAGAGATATTCCTGGGCCTTGAGGAGCTCATTTCTGGCAATCAACAGATGAGCAAGCGTCATCTCGGCAAGAGAGAGAAGGCCCAGAATATTTTTGTGTTTCAGGTACGCGATGTGGTTACCGAGAAGTTCAATCCCCCGTTCCCACCCTTCGCCGGAGAAAAAGCACAGCAAGCCGTATGGATAGGACGAGCGGATCAAGCCAGATAGTTCCTCATAAGCAATCGCTTCTTTCGTTATCTGTTTGGCTTCCTCGATTTGTCCCCCTCCAATCAGCAGCAGTTGCAGCGTCGTGTAAGCATATATGAGAGTATGAGGCAAACCCTGTTGGTGTGCGACTGTGAGGACATTACCGAGTACAACGATACATTCTTCCATAAATTGGACATGCTGATTCGCCCTGGCCCAGCAATAGGCGATGTTACTGGTCTGAATCGGGACAATTTTTTGCGGATCGGTCAAGATTTCAAACAGTGCGTTGTTGCGTTCCACCAACTGGAAAATTCGCTGATAGTGTCCCTGGATACTTTGATAGGCTGTCAACTGTGAGGAAACCGTGAGCAGATGCATATCCCGCTTCATCTGACCCGTCTGTTCAGAGGCTACCTCGATACCTCGCTCAAGCTCCGCAATTATCCGATGCAGAGAGCTATCGGCTAGAGACCAGGCAGGAAACAGCATTATGGCTAAGACCTGGAGCGCTTGAGAGGAGTGCCCACTGCGCAGATAGCCTTCCCTGGCCAGGGAGAGCCAGTGCAAGGCCGCAGGAAAATCAAACATGCCCATGCTCACAATACCCATCCGTTCCAGCAGAGGCAACCGTTCAGGGCTGTCTTGAGGCAGGCTTGCCTGAGCCACCTCTAGATAGAAGCGTTCCTCCCGAAAGGTCCCGAGCAGGCTGGCCCGCCGGGCCGCCTCTAACGCATAGGGCCGCCCTCGTTCAGCCAATGCTGCCAGAGAATAGTGTTCGACCAACAGGTGTGGCACCTGTTCCAGGCTGATCATTGGAGATGCAGTGTCGGATGCCGGGTTCGTGATAAACTGTTCAAGGGTCTCTGCCACGGTGCGATGACGCAGGCGACGCTCAGGAAGCAACATCTGCTCATAGATGGCTTCGCGTGTTAAGGCATGCCGAAACCGATAGCGCTCCTGCTCACGATTAGCCCTGAGTGTCTTGCTCTCCAGGGCACTGATCAATTGCATCTTGATGGCACGTCGCAGTACTTGTACAAGCTCGTATTCATCAATATGACACAACATCATGAGCAGGGGGAAATCAAACACGCGCCCGATCACGGCAGCATGCATCAGCACTTCTTGATCCCCATCTGATAATCGGTGGAAGCGTTCCAGAATGGCCGCTGTCAGCGAAGATGGTAGATGAGGCGTTGCTCCATGAGGGGGGAGCCAACCATCTGATTGTATCCGGAGTTGCCCATTCACCAGCATGGCGCTCAGTAGTTCCTCAGTAAAAAAAGGATTGCCTTCATCCCAGGCATAGAGAAACTGTGCGAACTCCTCAGACACTGATTGGTTCAGGATCTGCTTGACACACTGTCTGTGTTCGCTCCTGTCTAGAGGAGCTAAGTGCAGATGCTCGGCCTGTCGTTGAGCAGAGAGGTGTGTCACCAGGCGCTGCAAAGCAGGAGTATCAGGCAAGGCTTCTGTGCGATAGGTTCCTAAGATAAGCAGGGGAAGAGAGGTCTCTGCCAGGGGAGTATGCATATCCAGCCGATGAGCGAGAAATGCTAACAAGTCCAGACTGGTTTCGTCTGCCCAATGCAAGTCCTCCAGCACAATGATCAAGGGTCTCTGGCAGACCTTTGTCAGAGTTTGTAATCCTCTGAGCACCTGGTGAAACAGCACAGGCAGGTGGCGCGCTGGCGTGTTGATAGGATCGTATGCCGGGAGGGAGAGTGCTGGAAAAAGCGCAGCCAGGTCTGGGGAAAACTGCAAAAGGAAGGAGAAGGTCGCTTGCAGCGCCTGTTGGAAAGACGGCGACACATCACCAAAGGTGTCAAAGGAGCGATGGAAGAGATCTAGGAAGAGACTGAAAGGGAGCATTTGATCGTGGGGAGATGCCTCTCCAAAGAGCACAGTAGCCTGCTGGTCACGGCATATATGCACAAAGACCTGACAGAGCCGTGTTTTGCCCAGTCCCGCTTCGCCTGACATCAGACATATATGGACCCGTCCTGCTGTAGTATTATAGAGGAGCGCTTTTAGTTCCTGGAGCTCCCATTCACGCCCAATGAACGTTTGACAGAGTAACGGCCTGTTCTGATTAAGATGGTCCATCATAACACTCCTCTGCCTCTTTCAAATGAGACTATGCAAGCCTATCAGCACATATCTATGGGTTTCCTTATATATAGTACAACACAAGTATAGTGAAGCTACTTCTACCAGGGAATGTGTTTGTCATATAAACGGTCCTTCCATTCATTTTTCATCTATCTTAAATATAGGACTTCCAGGTTACGTGAACGAGTGGAATCAGCTATACTTATTGCTGAGTTGTGAACAACGGGCAATGCATTGAGTCGGAACTCTCTCTGATATCCTTGAGCTTGTTTGATCTGTTTCCTCATAGATTGCACGCGATAGACGATATTACGACCATTTGGAGGGAGAGATGGTTTCACCTCGTTCTTTTCATCCACAGGCTTTCACAGTTGCAACCGAAATATCCTCTCTGATTGAGCAAGGAATAGATCACATCAGGCAGGGTTGCTCCGTCGAAGGAGCGACATTCTTCGCACGCGCTCGTGAACGACTTTCACCTGATCAGGTGCATCTCGCTGCCGCACTTGATGCGATCATGCAATGCCAGACTCGTTACTCGCAAATGCAACAGGCGCTTCTTATGGCAAGTAGATACTTTGTTGAGGCTGATACCGAGCAGCAAAAACAACTTGTTGCCCTGGAGACGCTGATGACAGATCTCAGTGAAAATACGATCAGTATACCTCTAGTGCTACCACCTGAAAACGCTGAGAAGCATCAGTTGTTGCAATCATCACAACTCCTATCCACCGACGCCTACGCTACTATCCGCAATGAGCAGTCTCCATTGTCACTGCACTTACTCCCCAAAGATGAGAACGCTCTATCTGAACTCTACATTACCTGCTTTGGGCATTTTGAAGTCAGGCAATCAGGCAAGCCAGTCACCCTCTGTTCCAGTCGTAATGGACAAAGTATTTTGCGCTACATCATCGCCAGATCTGGCCGCTGCGCAACGAGTGATGCTCTTCAGGCACTGTTGTGGCCTGAAGATGAACCAGAAGTAGCTCAACGCAAATTGCATATTGCCATTAGTGCCCTGCGTCGCTCTCTCAGCAACAGTTCTTCTTGCACATCAGAGTGCGGCTATATCGTATGCAAAAACCATACCTATTATCTTGATCCAGATAGTATTCTCCAAACCGATGTAGACGAGTTTCTATCCTATTATCAGAAGGGGCAGCAAAAGAGCGATGAACGCATAGCTTTCTATGAGAAGGCATGCCTTTTGTATACCGGTCCTTTCCTGCCTGAAGATATTTACGCTGATTGGTCGTTTCTTCAACGAGAGCAACTAAGCAATATTCACCTCGATATGTGTAGAGTTCTCTCGGACCACTATTTACAAGTCAAATACTATGATGACGCTATGAAATGGGCTTCTGCTATACTCTCGGAGAATCGCTGTGATGAGGCTGCTCATCAGCAGCTCATTCGGATTTACATCGCTCAAAGTCGCCGCTCTGCTGCACTACAGCAATATCGTCGCTGCGAACGTCTGCTACAAGATGAACTGGGAGTCCGTCCTTTACCCGAAACACTTGCTTTACTGCAAAACCTTCATTCAGCGCCCTCCTGAACAAAAACGACAGAAAGTAATCGGCCCGCAACAACTCCTCCTTTGACAGCGTTGTCAATATCCGAGTTTGCTCATTCCCTTTGATCGTATTATTGGCAAGCATATAGCATAATGCATCACGCTGCAGGAAGGACTCATGCTCAGTATCACTGCGCCGTATACAGAACTCCTCGGAGCGTCCCCAATAGATAGGCATAATCATTTCTGTTGGCACCAGGTGATGCCTTTGTGGATACTTCGCTAGAGCCCTGGCAAGCGGCCAGGCTCCCAGGTCGAGCCACTCAAATGGTCCTCCCTGACGAATGCGCTCACAAACACTTCTATAATGCTCAGTAATTACCTCTCCATGAGCTACCGATACCATCAAACCAGCGCTGATAGTCCCTTGTCGCTCACAATATCCTACATAATCGGCCTGCTCAGTCAATGTCAGAAGCGGCTCAAGATTGCACATCACAATGCAATCTGCATCAAGATATAATCCGCCATAATGCTTGAGCAGGTAAGCGCGGACAAAATCTGATTTATGATTCAGGGCCAGTTGATCTATATTTATGTCGCGATCAACTATGAACAATTCGTCAAACATGGCTCTATTCAAAAGGCGCACATGTTTATTATGGGCCAGCACTGTTTGATAGCACAGCTCAATGTAAGCAGGCATCGGCCCCTCCCAATACATCCAGATGGAAGGAACAGGCGGGGCACGCTTCACGAAATACTGCTCAACATGCTCGTCGGTCGTTCCGGCGCGCCGTGCGAAGGCGATCAGTGTATCCGCGTGCGCCACAAACTCAAATGGGCATGTTTCATCTATCAGCAGCTCATTGATGAAGCGCTGCACATCAGGACAGTAGTCAGCGTAATCATGGAATACCAGGAAGCCACCAGGAGCAATATGCGACGCGTACTTCGCGACATCCTCACTGACACCGGCATAGTCATGTCTGCCATCCACGAGCACAAGCTGACTCGAACGTAGCCAGGGCGTCGCCTCCTCCTCCGGCACGTAGATCACCATAGTGGCCAGATCGTGCTCAGCCAGCTGTGAGCGCAGCACTTCGCGAGCAGATCCACCGCCAGGGGCCGGTCCTATGGAGGGTTCATCAACGGAAACAATGCGCACATCGTCTCGTCCAATGCTACGTGCGGCGAGCCCCATCGCCACTGTAGCACGCCCGCAATAGCTGCCGATCTCCACGAGCACGGGCACATCTCCAGCGTGCTTTGCCGCTGCCCTGAGCGTAAGCGCGATCAATAACTCAGCCTCCTCGTCCCACAACCAGCCGGGAATAGCCTGAATACGCTTGATGATATCGCGCGGAAGCGGTAGCGGATGCGCCTGGGCCGCCGCAGTATGGATTGTTGCCATCAATTTCATTACCTCCTGGTCGCGGAGCTTGCACCTTCGTGCAAGCTCAAGAACATGTTTGGCCGCGCCGAATTCCTGGCGTGCAAGATGCTGTTCTGCCAGCTTCATACAGGTGACGGTGTAGCACCTGTCATTGCGAGCATCCTTGCCATCGTAAGCGGCAAGCACGCGCTGAGCCTGTAAGCTCCGGCCCGCCGAAGCCAGTGCAGTCGCATAGCCAGTGCGCGTAACGATATTAGCAGAATCGAGTACCAGCGCCGCTTCGTAATCGCAAGCTGCCAGCGCATAATCTCCCTGTTGCGCGTGTGCCTCCGCTCGCTGAACGTGCCTGCCCTCATATAAAAAGCGTACCCAGTTATTAGTCGGATCAAGCTGGCGCGCCCCTTCAAGATGTGCGCGCGCCAGCGCATAATCTCCCTGCATAGCACGCGTCAGCGCGAGTTCAAGCGGCGGCCACACGCTCTCCGGCAATCGCCTGGCAGCCTCCTCTAAAAGTGGCAGTGCCAACTCGCCCTGTCGGGCAACGCGCAGCGTTTTCCCTTGATCATATTGCGCCCATGCCTCTTCCTCCGGCGAGCCCCGCACACCAGCAAAAGCAGCAGCCGCTTCGTCAAAGCGCCCCAGCGCGTACAGATACTTCCCGCGCCGCGAGGAATCAGCCAGCGCCTCCGTAAACACATCCGTCAAGCTCGCATCATTCTCTACACTTCCATACGGCGCATGCTCAAAGTGCTCGTTCACACGCCGGTTCGCACACACCAGCCACTGCTGCACGCCAGGCGTAAATGGCGTGCGCAGAATTGCCTGGAACACGCGCCTGTTCGCCGCGAACTCCTGCCACTTGCGCGCGCTGCGGTCGCCATGCGCAATATGCAGCCCGGCAGCCGGGTACACAGGGATGATGTAGTTCTCCAACGCCAGTGCACGCACACCCACCAGCGTATCCTCGCAGCCCCAACCATAAAAACGCTCATCATAGCCATCCATCGCCGTAAAATCCCGTCGCGCGAGACTGAACAGCGCACCGAAAACCATATTGGCCAGAGTCCACCTGACACCATCAGGCATAATCAGATGCTTCCCCTCACCAAGTCGCTTGAGGTGATCGGTATCGCGGCACATGCTCTCCGGCCAGCCCACACCATAGTTCAGGCGCACATCACGCTCGAACGGCGGCAGAAAACGCGGCAGGTGTTCGCGCAGCCCTTCCGGCTGAATGCGCGGATCATCGCGCTGCACATCCCCGCGAAAGCCGACCAGCATCACGCGGTCAAGCACCTGGTGACGCCGCACCATCTCTTCGATGCAGAACGGCGTCAGAATCATATCCGCGTCACAGCAAACAATCACATCCCCTTCGGCCACCGCGATACCCGTGTTCTGCGTGTGCGCCCGGCTATGATGCCCCTGCCGCACCCCCTTGAGTCTCACGTTCAAGCGCATGCGCTGCAACAACTCCCACGTCCCGTCCGTCGAGCCGTCATCCACCACCACCACCTCCAGCCGCTCCTGGTGCTTCCGATTAAACGTACTTTGCTCAATGGCTATAAGACATTGCTCCAGTGTATCGCTTGCGTTCCAAGCCGGAATGACGACGCTTGCCGAGAGCGTGAGTTCCGGCCCGCTGTTGAAGACGGAGCGATAGGGGTCGAGCACGAGGTCGCTGCTCGTCGCCTCGTGGTAGGTCGCTTCGAGGGCGGTGTAGTTGTTGTTATGTTGTTGTGATTGGGATTCGAGGGTATGGGGCATACTAGTAATTTGTCCCTTTATCGATTCTTTACAATTTACTCATCTTTAATAAACTGCTTGATATCATCTAATGCATTCTCTGCTACTCCTGTCAGGTCAGGATCCGAAAGAAGTACCCCCAGTATTGGGATAACACGATCTCTCTTTATCATCCAAAGAGGATACTCATGAACAGATTACACAATCATATGATCTATGGTCGCGGCGCGGCATTTTGCAACTCGATAAACTCGTAAGCCATCCTGGGTACTTGGTGTAGCAATCCTACTTCTGCTGCGACTAGAGTTGAAAATCCAACACCAACTGTGCGCTCCCATTCGTCATACAACATACGGTCTGGCAAGGATTTATTCGCATCATTCTGGTGGTCAAGTTCAGCATCAGGATCCTTGTACAGGCTATCCCGCCCCACAGCAATGCGTGCAAACTCAGAGTGAGCTGCTGCCTCGTCCCAGAGACGTATATGAGGAGGCAACACTCGAAGAAACTCCTCCGGTTTGAGAGATGCCTCTGCCAACTGAAGCTCGAACTGGCCGCAGAGATATTTTCCGAACCAATGCGCATAAGCGACTGCTTCTTCGTGGTAGACATTCGTCACAAATTCCATACTACTCATCTTGGTGAAGCGGTCAGGATCGAACAGATCGGCTGCCTTCATAAAATACTGCCTCACCAATTTCACATCTGCAAGGTGTAAGAATGTTCTAAATTGCCAAACATATACCGGGTGAAGGCTAACCCACCTATAGAGATCTGTGGTCGCCTCATCGAGAGAAACAACAAGAATCATTGGGGTAAGCTCTACTATATCGAGCCATACATCCCCTGGTTTCGCTTGTGACGGGAGATGTGGCCCAACAAAGCATCGCCGACCATCCCAATCATTTCCCTGCATACTATCAGTGGCAGGAGTGTTCTGCTCAAAATATTCCTCTAAAGCCTGGCCCTCACGATGTAATCCAACCCGGCGCAAAGCCTGGCTAAGCTCTTTGCCTGTCTGCTTTGTAAGTGCTGACTCAAGATAACTTCTGTAGATAGCTTCGATCTCTTTTCCGCTGTTCATGAAGCGTACCTCCTTATTAACAATCTCTGCGTGAGTTATTGTATCTGATTTTGTATGACATTATTGGCTTTGGGGCTGTGTTCTACGGATACGAGGTGGCGTTTTACCACCCCTTAGCGGAAAATCTTTTCCTTGTTTCGCGGCACGTCCCATCGCTGCTTCTCCCCACGTTTCCGGCAGTGCGCCCGCCCTATATGTTTTACCAGTGACAGGATCCGTGAATGATTTTCCAAACTTAAATCTTCCCCGTAGCTCTGACGGCAGTGGTTCATTCGGATTATGGACTTTAGCAGGGACTTTCCCCAGTTCTGCCTGCTTTGCTGCTACTAAGCGGCGATGATCAAGTGTCTGAAACTCTCCATCACCCCAATCAACCACATCAACTGCTTCCTTCGGATCAAATCCTTTTGTTCGCATCGAATCGGCAAGCTCCTTTATTGATTGTCCTTCCCTGGTTTCAGGGCTTACATCATCCTGACTATAGCGAATCTTATCAATGGGTACATCTTCTGTCCTACTTGGCCCTGGTTGACCCGTCGTTTCTACCTGTTGTGTGCCACCTCCTTGCTGTCCTTCTCCCTGCTCAATGCGCTTTCCTGTATCCTCCGGAGCCTCTACTTTTGGTGCTCCCTTTGGTGGTTCCGGTCCGGGACCAGTACCAGGTCCCCCTGTTCCAGAGAGTCCTCCTGGCTTCTTTCCCCAATTTTCTTCCACCCATTTAGGAAAGTTATCGGTAAACGGCTTATCACTCCCATTTCTGATATAGTCAGCGCGTGCTTTGTTAAAAGCTTCTTGCTGCTGGCGTAGCTCCGGGTACTTAGGATGGGGCGGCTTCTGTCCAGCCTGCTTGCCTTTAAGTTCGTACCAATCAGCGGCAGCTTTCCGCTGATGCTCAGTTAGTTCGGATAATTTTTCAGGATTCTTAAACGCATCCTGAACCTTATGGAAGTCAACATCACTAGGCCAATCAGGAGGAACAGGACGTTTACCTGCCTCCGCCAGTTCTGGTTCACTGGTTGTCTCCGATGCCTGAGGTTCCGTCTCAGGTTGCACAGGTCGTGATTCGACTTTCGGTGCTTCCGGTTCTGCTGTAGGAAATGCCTCTGACTTTGGCGGCAGCGCTTTCGGCGGTTCCGGTCCCACTGGTAGCGCCTTTGGCGGCTCTGGCCCAGGAGGTAGGGCTTTCGGTGGTTCCGGCCCTGGCGGTAGTTCTGGTAATCCCTTAGCACCACCTCCAAATCGGCCTCGTACCCCTTTCCAAGCGCTGCGGATACCTATTATAGTAAGCACAAGACTAGTTGCGCCCTTACCAAATAGATATCCCCTTTGGAAAGGACTGATTCCTTTCTTCGTGAAAGCATCCACTATATCCGTGACACCAGCAACATCCAGAAGCGCCATACCGAATGTTCCCCAACCACCTTTAGCCCCTTGAGCCACACGCGCTTGATACGCTTGGTAGATACTATAGGCCAGTAAGCCAATTCCGATCACTGCGGCGATAATCTCAGCAACTACCAGAGATACACCCAGTGCCACCAGACCGACTATCAGGAGCTTGAAGGCGACGATCACGATGACAACTACCAGAAGTACTGCAAGTATGCCAACAATTACCCCCAGTACAACTTCGCCGATATCTCGCAACGTTGACAGTATTGGGTGATCGTAATCCCAGGCAGCATCATCAGCAGCTTTTTGCATTTCTGGATCAAGTTGTCCAAGAGCTTCGTCATTCTTAGCAAGCCCCGCATCGACAGCTTCGACGATTTTCGCTTCTGCCTGCTGTAAAGTGTCATCGAATCCCTGAACAAGTTTCTGAACCGGCTCTTCAAGTTGCTGGCTCATCTGAGTTTCCAAGTCCGTCAAAGACTCATCCAGTGACTGCACAGTTGTACTCAAATTCTCATCAACCGTATCTGCAAACTGGGATAGAGTTGTATTACTTGACTGATCAAGAGTCTGAATCTGCGCCGTTACATCTTGCTCAATATTTTGTAAGCCCTCTGCAGCACTCGACTCTACCTGAGCAAGTTCATCTGCTGTACTGCTTTCACTTTGCTGTAATCCTGCAAGCACATCACTGGTTGCCCCATTCAGGAAGTTAAGGACCTCATCAGCCGTGCGATGGGAAGTCTCTACATCAGATGTTCCGCTATTGAGCAAAGTTTGAGCCGTCTCATCTACCACCTGATTGATTTGCCCAATAGCATCTTCTGTCGCAGAATTGATGTTCTTCAGTGCTGTTTCTACACCATTGGTGATCTGAGTATCAGCCTGGGGTTGAATAGCCTGGATACTGGCTACCGCACCCTCTTCCAGCGTCGCCAGTTGATCGAGAACCTGGGTTTTCAACGTGTCTAGTTGCTGATATGCTTGATTGGCCTGCTGGTTCAAAGCATCAAGCGCACTCTGTACCTCTTGATCTATATTTTTTAGCAGGTCGGGAAGTCCCTTATCAAAATCGTCGAGTGCTTCCTGTCCCTTCTGACGGAACTGCTCAGGGATGTCAACAGTAATATCTTCCACAGCTTTGACGGTTTCGGGTTCTCGTTGCTCGATCTCTGTGGCTGTACGATCAGCAACGCCTTGTGCGGCATTCGCTTGAACTTGGCCCCGCTCATCTTTTGGATAGGACGCAGCTTTATCACGTCCTTTTCGACGAGCCTCGACGCTCTGTGCTTGCGTACGCTCATGAACATACGTTGTATAATGGGTTCGCAACTGTTCGGCAGCAGCGACTTTATCTGAAACAGCCTTCTCAACACTTGCGCGATGCTCTGTAAATGTATCTTTGACCTTATTTTGCGCATCTTCACCGCTCTTGATTACCTCGCCCCGGTGAGCCTCAAGCTTTTCAGCAACACTCCCGCGCGCCTCCTCAACCATCTCCAAAAACGATGTACGATGCTCTGCAAAGATAGAATGGATTGTTGCTTCTTCCTCAGCTACTTGGGCTTGTATCGACTGCCGTAGAGCCTCTGCATTCGCTGTGATATTTGCTTTGACGGTTTCTGCTTGGTTTTGTATGCGCTCCTGTGATTCTCCTGCAGTAGCCGATAATGTTGCCACGATACCCTGGATTTCGACCTCAGCTTCTTCTGCACTATACCTTTGCCGAGGCCGCCTTCCACCTGGAGTCTGGCCAGATTCGGTGAGCAATCCGCCTCTCATGGTACTTGGAGGCAACTGCGAAGGAACTGTACTGAGCCTCTGCCCTCTCTCTGCAAGGTTTGGAGTAGGAACCATAGCCTCTCGTCCTTGAGTTCTGATAGGTACAGGAGATGCTGCTGTTGTGCTTGAAGTACTACTAGATGGTAACGTCGCTATATCAGCAGTGGCCATTTGCGGAGGAGTTGTTCCTGCTGGTGAGACCATGCTTCTAGCTCTATCAATATTCTCGGCTTCGGATTGACTAGGAGAAGGAGTTTCACTAACGCTCGTAGTCATTTTATTTGATGATATTGACGGTTTCTGAGCCTCTGCTGTACTTGTAGAAGTAGCGGCAGTCTCTTCCATCCGCGTTGATTGCGTTGAGACCTCATTTATAGAGGCAGGCATCCTCATCACGTGCTCTGCCACCTGATCCGCCTCCTGCTCATAGGGATCGTCGGGTTGACTGATCGCAAGCTTGGCTTGTATGCCTGGAATGGTGCTCGCTTCCTGTAACACGAGCCCAGCAGGGATTTGATCATTCATGCCACCCGCCCAGGCAGGCACGTGCGAAGCCGATGCAGCACTCACTGCCGCCTTTTGTGGAGTTTCGGCGGTTTTTGTTGGTGTTGTATTCGGGCTATGCGATTTGGCCTGCTGGGTTTGCACTGGATGCGTTCTCCTCAAGGATGCCTGCTCAAAATGACGCGCAAGCGGGTTCGTTGTCCAATGCTTGTAAGACTAATCTCAAGCGGACTGATCGCATTCTGAATGGCTACCATCCCCTGAAAGGAAGTAACACTCCGGCAAATACGATCAATTGCATCTAAATCATCGTCACTTACCCACCCATCGAGAAGCGTATTGATCATCCTTATCTTTTCGGGTGCCGGTTGCCGACCAACAGCGGCTAAGTCCTGTTTTGCTACCCATGTTCGAATTTGATCATCATCATTGAAGAAACCAGCTAACACTCCAGGACCTTCACTAGCGATGATACGATCTCGTGTCATCGTGTAATCATCTGCCACTCTGACTGGATTGCCATCAGGTCCAACAATATAGGTAGGAGTTCGTCCTGTCCATCGATCCCGTGTTGGATTTATCGGATACGGAACAAGCAATTCTGCATTGAATACAGTTTTAGGGCTGGGAACAGGATAAGAGGCTTTCTGCGATAGCGCATCTGCTATATCCTGCTTTGACAGGCGAACCGCCTCCATTGCCAATTCCTTATTGCGCACGTTGCGTGGATCCTTGAGCATATCGTCACCATAAGCAATCCAGGGACTATCACCACGACGATTCGTTACTTCCACTCCATGCTCATTGTCCAGGTTATGTAGGATCTTGGACTCGATATCACCCGGTATGCTTCCCATTAGCTGAGAGCGAGGAGTTCGGATATGGCCGCCAGAAAAGGCATCAGTTAAATAATGATCAGCGGCAGCATTCAATCCCCAGGCCATATTCGCATTGCCTTGCCGGGCGGCTTGAATAGACTGTGAATGCATATCACGCCAAAAATCGATGTTTCTATGCCCTACTGTCACATTCGAGAAGTGACTCTCGTTCTTTCTCGCCAGCGCAAGATAGCGACCACCTGTAGCCTCTTGCAATTGAGTGGTAGTTGCACTCGCGCGAATGAGCGGAATAAGATCTATAAGCTCTCGTAAGGGAGCATGATTTAAAGCATCAAAGCCTGCATAGAAATCACCGGAAAGGGCTATCACTTCACCATATGTTAGCCCCTGAGTAATAGCTCGCTTTTGCCCTGCTGTGGCCGAAGCATAGTATTTTTGCCAATTAGCAGGCCATGTGTTGATTGGTTGGAGGCGCTGTGGTAAATCTTTGTTATGACATTCCAGCACAATCAAACCCGTATCCACTCCTCCAGCTTGTTCTCCCAGTTCGGCATGTTCCGGACTATCCCATTTTTGTACCTGAGCACCTACGCCACTACGCTGCTGCACAACATGCGTCAACTCATGCGCCAGCAACCGTTGCCCTTCACCCATCCCCGGCTGATATTGCCCTTCCCCAAACACCACATCGCTCCCAACCGTATACGCTCGCGCATGAATCGCCTGCGCCGACTCACCCGCCTGCCCATCCGCATGCACCCGCACATGGCTAAAGTCTTGCCCAAAACGCGCTTCCATTGATGTCTTGACACCAGCATCGAGCGGTTGCCCGCCACCGCTTAATGCCTGCTGTACAACAGGAGGTGCATCATGGGACGCCTGTCCTCCATTGCTTTCTTTGCGCATCACTGGCATATCTTCGCGTGTCCCAGATGTTCCTCCCATAGGCATCCTCATCACCTGCTCCGCCATTCGATCAGCCTCCTGCTCATACACATCCCCCGGCTGATTGATGGTCAATTTCGCCTGCAAACCGGCAGGCACATGCTCTCCACCTGCATTCGCCCACGCGGGAATGTGCGTAGCTGCAGCAGTGTTGGTTGTCGCCTTATGTATAGGTTCGGCAACCTCCGTATTCATATCGGGGTCATGCATCTTATCCTGCCAGGTTTGCATCTCGTTATTCGCTCCTCAGAAACATCAAAACGTCCAGGTAACAAGTATTTTCGCTTCAGTTGCGGGCTGCGGCCCACCACCAAAAGTTGGCCCCTTCACCTCCACCTGACCCCCTACGCTGAGTTGTCCCGCCTTGACTTTGCTGATCTGTGATGCAGTTTTGATTGCCTTATCCACCTTATCCCAGTGAGAAGATACGGCGTCTTTGACGGCTGGTATATTTCCCACTTTGTCAATATCATTTACCGTTTCTTGAAGGCTCTGTACTCCATCCTGAAAGATTTTCGCCAGGCTGCCCAGGTCGGGCATCGCTTGACCCAGGGTATAGGATAGCTGCAAATCCCACTGCTGCACCGTAAGGCTACCCTTCAAACTTAGACCGCCATAGGCGGCAGCAATACCCATTTTGCCGCTCCAATCCAAAGACCCACCCACCTTTAGACCGGCTCTGGAACGCAATTCGACAGTAGCGCCGCTCGTGCTAATTACTGCTTTGCCGGTCTTATCATCAATCGTAATATCCGTAGGGATATTGAGCAGTTTCTTCAGTGATGCAGCCAGGTCACTTCCAGTCATCGGCAAACTGGCTGCCGATCCCGTAGCGACCCCCATTCCTGGCATCAATGAAATGTCAGGGATATTGACGCTACAGTCCCTCGCCCACTCGCGGATAACGGCAACCACCTGTACTCCCGGAAGCTTGTTCGCGGCGGGCACGTTTTCCAGCACGCGCTTCATCAGAGCAGGCATGGAGAGTGACTGCGTGCGCAATTCCCTGGCATGCTGATCCAACCACTGGCGTATCGGTCGCTCCTCCTCTTTTACTATCTGCTCCACAAAATTCGGATCGAGACGCAGACGACCTCCAGGTGCAAAAGAAGACTGCGCGCCAGCACCCCGCACCCACGCAGGCAGCATCGTCGGACTCGCTGAAGTGCTGCCCGTGCTCGTTGCCCCGGCGGACGGCCCGGCATGTTGTGTGCCTTGTTGGTTCTCTAATTCGTCATAATCGAAGCCCATACCATCCCTCCTTATCCAATATCCGTGGCAAACTGCCGCAACCGGTCCGTCTGCCCACGTTCCATTATGCGTGGGCGCAACGGGCACGCCGCACCCGCCTTGCGATACTCACGCTGCACCGCTGCCTCAAGATGTGCATCTGTCACCTTCCCACCGTCACCAAGTGCCAGCAACGTGGCGTGCAGGGCGGCATTGCGAATCTGGCCGCCGGTCATAGTGCAGCGACTGGCTACCTCTTGCAGGAAGGCCCGGCTCACACTGTGCTCCTGCGGCAAATGAGCCTGCCATATTAACCAGCGCTCGGGTGCCTCTGGCGGGGCGAAGTCGATGATGACATCCAGGCGGCGCGAGAACGCGGTATCAATGCGATTGCCCGCGTTGGTCGTGATGAGCACGATACCTTCGTAGTTTTCGAGGCGCTGCAAGAGATAATTGGTCTCCAGGTTGGCGTAGCGGTCATTGGCGTTGCGTACGTCAGTTCGATTGGTCATCAGCGCATCGCCTTCGTCCAGCAGCAGCATCACGTCAAGTTCCTCGGCCCGCGAAAACACCTGGTTCAGGTTGCGCTCGGTCTCGCCGATGTATTTGTTGACGACCGCTGCCAGGTCCACGCGGTAGAGGTCCATCTGCAACTTCGCCGCCAGCACGCGCGCGGCCAGCGTTTTGCCCGTTCCGCTGGGGCCACTGAAGAGCGCACGTACGCCACGTGTGAGGTTGTTCGTAAAGGCCCGCCCGGTATGCTCGCGTAGCGCCTCGCGTTCGTTGCAGCGTGCCTCCAGGGTGCGCAGCTCAGCAGAGGTCGCCGAGCCGACGATGAGATCGACGTTATCGATCGGCTCCAGGTGGGTTGCCAGCGTCTCCAGCGCCTGCCGGTTGAGCGCGCGCGTGGCTTGCTGCACATCAGCTACAGTGATAGCTGGTCGCTTCTCAAGCACTGCATAGGCGTGGGCAAGCGCCGCCGTCTTCGTGATATACCCACCGGTGAGCAGGAAACGAGTGAGAATTTCGTCCTGCGCGCCCTCCTGCACTGGCACATGCGCGGCCTGCCAGAAACGCCGCCGCGCCTCGCGATCAGGCGGCGGGATATTCAGGCTCAGCGAGTGCGCGATCAATGGCCCGCGCAAGCCCCCGGCGCGTCCAAGCGGAATGCCAACAGGGCCGCCATAGCCCGGTAGCACTGGCAGATCAAGCGTCTCACCTGGGCCGGGATCGCAGCGCACAATGGGCATCGCGCCCGTCAGCGTTGCCAACGGGCCAAGCAGTCGCCAGCTCTCGTCGCCAGGCGTACCGCTCTCCCACAGCAAAACATTCCGTCCGGCAGCGCGTGCAAGCACGCCGAGGATCGTGCGCCGCCCACTGCCACTCATGCCGCGCAGCACCAGCGCCCTGACCTGCCCGTTCTCGAACAGTTCCGGCATACGCTGGATGCGCGTATGTACCTCGAAAGGCAAAATCAGCTCATCGAGCGCTGGAAAATCAGCGGCACCTTGTAGTGTGATACCCAGCGCGGGTTTTGCAATCGGGCGACCGCGCAGTGCATCCCAGGTTGCCGGTGGCACGCGCAGCAGCCACTCGGCGCGCGGGTCAGCGCGATTATCAGCCACCAGCAACCCCATGTCGAGCAGCACGCGTGCAGCGGTCCAGGCATCATCCGGCTCACCGCTAGCATCGCCTAACAGCCAATTGAGCACACCAATACACGGACGCCGTGCCACGAGCGGTTCCTGCAGCACGGCAAACAGCGACCCGAAACGAATATCTTCCTCCACCAGCCCCGTCGCAACCAGCAGGCGTACCTCATTCATGCTCAACCCGGCCTCATGCATAAGCGCGCGCAACGGCACATGTTCTTGCGCCTGCGCCTCAAACGCGGCAATTTGCATATCCCACCACGCTCCTTGCGCGCTTAAAGGTATCTCATCAGGAACCAGGGCATGTAATATACCGCGATAGGTCGCGAGAAAGGGAAAACGCTCAGTATATCCGCCATTCTGCTCGTCCATGCCCCTGCTCTCTAGCCGCGCCAGCACACGCGCAACCACTGCGTAGAAATGCAGCAAAAAATGCCCATGCGCCCCGGAGGGAATGGCCGCCCTACCCGCTTCTCGATTGGCTGCTGCAAACTGAACATTCTGCATTATACGTCTCCCATATCTCTTCAGTAGGGATGGGGCAAGCCCCATCCGGCTCGGCAAACGCGATCCGGCTTCGGAACGGAGTGTTCAGGAACCAGGATGGTTCTCTCACCGACACATTTTTTCATCAATTCTGCGATCGGGGTAGGGACCAGCTTCTAGCGCGTCCGGATGTATCGCTTCCTCTTCTCTGATGACGAGAAAAACGTGCTCAACGGGTAGGAAATGATACATCCGGACGCGCTGAAGCTGGTCCCTACCCCAAAAATCTCCCCTCTGAAAAGTATCAGTGAGAGAGGACCAGGATGGGGACAAGCCCCATCCCTACTCAAAGTGCAAATACACAATGCGCGCCAGGTCCGGCACCCAGCTCGGATCGCGATCCAGTCCCGCGCGCCGCACAGCAATGCTAATCTCCTCCATCGACATATAGAGATCAACATGTGTACGGCTCACCACCAACTGCCCATGCCGACACAACACCAGCTCCGCCAACTGCGTCACATCACCAAAGCGCTCCTCCAGCGCCCGCTCCAGCACGCAATATACAAACCCCATCACCCGCTCCAACCACCAGAACACCTCTTCGCTCATATATGCTGATAACCAATTCTTTTCCCATTTCGTGAATGCGGACCAACCGGACGCCATAAATGAGGTCATTGCGGGGTTCCCGATATGCCAACTCACATCTAAGCCCGCGTCGCTATACGCCGCCACCTCCGCGTGTGCGACCTCAAAAAACGTACGCCCACGCAATGGCACATCGGCGACCAAAAATCCAGCCGCGTCGTCATACAGCAACAAACGCTCATCCTGCTGGAAAACGCTCCACATTGCTACCGCCCCAAAGCGCCTGAGCCAGCCGATGGGCAGGCAAAACGACCTGTCCTCCTCTGGTGCCATGCCACCTGCCACGACTGGCTGGCCCTGCTCGCGCCCATCCAACAGTGCCAGGGCCTGCCAGAGCGGGTCATGCCTGTATTGCTCGTGCAGACGCCCCAATAGGCCACGCGCCAGGGCCTCCACAATGGCCCATCCGCTTATCTGCTCCGCAAACTTCCCATCGTCGCCCCAACTGTGAGGCAGATTCAGCCAGGTCAACAGGTTAATGAGATAGAGTACACCCCCCAGGTGAGTGACCATACCATCCACCGGCAACGCCTTCGACGCGCCAAACTCAAACTCTCGCGTTTTCGTAGCGCCGGATGCGGCAGGCGCGACAGGCTGCGCGGTCGCCTGAGAATCAGGAGGCTGAACCTCGTGGAACGATGCTGGCAATTCCGTTGATACGCCCGCTTCTAACCTTCGTGCTTCCTGCTGTAGCAGTTCCGGCTCTGCTGATATCGCTGGTCCCTGCGACGACTGTGCAGGCGCTCGTTCGCCACGCCCATCCGGCCCTGCAGAGGAAGATGATGGCTCTCGTTTCGCTGCCAGAGGTATATCATCATTGCTGCCAGCGGAAACCACTGGCAACTGCTCTTCTTCCACCGGCAGCGTTACCGACCGCTTCGCCCTATCGCCTACATCAGTATTATCGACCTGCATACGCCTCTGCTCGCCCTCACGCGCTAAAGGAACAACCTGCAAACCCGCATCATCTTGCTTCGCAGGAGATAGCGTCTGTTCTCCAATCTCTAACCTTCTTTCTAATGGCTCAGGAGAGCGCTTAGATTCATATAACCGTCTTTCGTACGCGGCTTGCAGCCACCGTACGGCTTGAGCAGCGAAGCGAGTGCTGCGCGCGAAGGCCGGAGCAGAATAGAGCGTCAGGCCGAGGCCGAGCAGGTAGCGCGCTTCCGGCGCCAGGTCCGGCATTTGTGCGTTGGGAAGCCATTGCTCCCACGGTGCAGCATTCCTCACTACTTGCTCGGAGGCTGCAGATTCACCAACCACACGGTGCGCGTCTTGCACAATGCGAGTACCAGGCAACTCCCCCGGCTTACTACGCGTTATCACTGTGAACATTTCGGGCGGAAGTTCAAAACGCTCATGCAGCGCACCTATGACCTGCTTAACTGCGAACGGTGTAAGCTGCGCTATAGCATTGAGCACCTCAGCCGGGCTTAACGAAGCAAGGACCGTTGGCACATAGCTGGCCTGCTCGCACCACAGGACGGGAAGGGCCGCACCGGGTGCACGCGGAACGTTGCGCAGCACCTGTTGCCAGTACCAGCGCTCCTGCACCTGACCATTGAGTAAATCCCGCGTGAGGCAGGTTAGCATTTCTCCTGGGTCGGCAAAGAGTACACTTGATGCGTTGAGTGGAATCACGCTATGCGCGGGACGGGCTGCGGCAGCATAAAGCGCCGCAACCTGGCTGCGCAGGAACTCCTGCAAGTTCACTCCCGCTGCCCGCGTTGACACAGACAATCCCACAGCGGTGGGACTATCCAGCCTGCGTACAATCAATATGGCACCGCTGCTCAGTCCGGGCGGGCACAGATCTATAGTGCTCAGCAGGCGCTCCACACGCAGGCGCAGCACCGTCCTATTGAACTCCTCTTGTGCGCCCGCATAGCGAGCCTTGAGATGCCCTATGATCGTTTGTTGCCTATTCCACTCAGAAATGTTCATCAGAATCCCTTATCGCTCTGCCATCACTATATAATCGGTCCCGGCGGTCCATTTGGCGGCTGTGGTGGTGGTGAGAACGACGGCGGGAAGATCTCTATCGTCGTTGGCTGTGGCGACGGCAGAATCTCTCCCGCCGGTGCCGCCGGGAGCATAGCGCCCGTTCCCTCATCGCGCTGCCTGTAGTAGCGAATGATCTCAGCCGGGTGCAGAGCCTTGTGGAACATGATATAGAGCGGCTGTGTCGCGTCGAGCAGATTCTCTTCTACCAGGTAGATATCGAAGACGAGTGGCATGCGGTATAGACCTTTCTCGATCGGATACTCTTTGGGCTCCTCCCCCGGATAGTTGACCGGGGGATCAGGGTGCCGGTCCGGGCGCAGGTCGATGGCGTCCTCGTACCAGGACGTGTGCATCAATTGATCAACACGGTCCTTGCCGATTAAGCTAACGCGCAGCATATAGCCATCAAAAAACGTTCCCAGGTCGAAACCCTCTGTCTTGCTACGCGCCGTGCCATCCGCCTTTACACGCGGTTTGCTGATCGTAATACATACACGCTGATGAAAGCGCACGTGTGGCATTTCATACACAACCCGCTCTTTCTCTGAGTGCCCACCCAGCTCTATCCCTCCACCAGATTCTCGTGATGGTGGAGGAGGGGCTGGTTCTCGCCCGGCAGCCCCTGCCGCCTCCTGCCCAGGATCTAGCTGTCCCTCGACTGTTCGGGTCGCACTCCCACGAAAGAGATTGCCGATTCCTCCTATGATCCTGGAGAGTACGCCACCACTGGAAGCAATGGCGTTCGCAAGCCCCAGTTGAGGTACAACCGTATTTAGCAGCGTTCCCGCAACTCCTCCCGCGAACTCGCCCATCGCACGCAACTCTGGCGCACTCACGATCAAATGAACACTGGTATCCCACTGTTCTTCTTCTTTCTCCCTGCCAATGATCTTCGGTTTTTCATCGATATGACAGAGTATCGTTTGCAGACTATCCTGCGTCACCGGCAAGAAGCCAACCGGCGGCAAAAAGGTAAAGCTATCAGTCACTTTCGCCCTGGTAAGATCGGTGCCGCTACCCGGCTTGTTGCCAGCGGCGACTATGCTGTCAAGCTGATCCTGGAACTGGCGAAAGCGTGCCTGGTTATCGGCGACACGCCGGTCATCCATAATCGCTTTCCATGAACCTGCCTGCAGAGAACTGTTCGTCCCCGTCACCGCGTCAGGATGAATGACGCGCCGTCGAGCTATCCAGGCATCTACGAACGTAATCTGACTCCCATCCCAGTGAAAGGCCGCCAAAGGCAGATCGTCTGCGCTCAGGTCTGGAATGAACCTCGCGTTGGGATCAAGCGGGCTGTACTGCTCGGTGAAGCCAAATGGATGTATACCAAAGTCCCTCACGATCAGCGTTCCATAGCACCAGTGCGCCAGCAGGTTCTGGCGCAGAACCCCCTGGTCATCAAGCTGAATGTCCGGCACATTGGCAAAGAGCCCGCTCAGATCAGAAGTATCCAGACGGATCGCCTTGAACTGGATTCCCTCGACCTCCCACTTGCTGCCACAGCCGGGAGCATTGCTGACGCCGCTGGATACTCCGCTGACCGAGGACTTCATCGGAGCCAGGCCCTCAAATTGTGATACAGGCAGCATGGTCAGCAGGTACACGCCCTCTGGAATGATCCCGCTTGCGCTGGCCGCCGCCGCACTGCCGTTAGTAGTAGCCTGCTGTTGCTGGGCAAGGCTCATGCTTGTAAAGGTGCCTGTCTTTTGCTGAGCCTGGGCAGCAGTGGTTGCAAGGGCGGGAGGGCTCTTTGCCAGATTCAGGGTCATGTCGCCCGGCAGACGAGTGACACGTCCGGCGTAGTTCAGGCCCAGGCCCCTGCTGATACTTAATTGCGTTGCGCTGGTCTGCACCTTCCTGACTATCAACCCCTCGATGATGCCATAGCCCGTCGCCCGGCCCTGCCAATCCAGGCGTGTCTGCACCGCGTCCTGGTCTGCTTTGAATGCATCGGCGCTGAGCAGTCGCCCATCAAAGTAGTGCGTCTCCTGCAAACCACCATTGAAATTTTTCTCTAACAACCAGCTATTCGGCATACCGTATTCTCCTATCTGGCCGCCTCATTGATCTGCCTCGCGTTCGATGGCGGGACCACAGTACGCACATAAGCAGTAATAGCGTCGTCGCCATTGTAGCCATCAAACCTGATACCAGAACTGCGGATGTAATCTCCGAGGGTCTGGTGGAATGTTCTGACACCACGCACGTTCACCGCATTTGCATCCAGCCGGAAGCGCAAGCGCAGGTAATACCAGCGCTGGTCATCACGTGGAGTAGGCAACGTTACTACAGACGTATAAACGTTATGCTGTATTCGCGTGGGCGATGTGACTGCGATCTGCGTTGTCCTCATTTGCCGACCATCTTCGAGCAATGCATCGAAAGTCAGATCCTCGGTAAAACCGATGCGGTCTTCGTTAGGATTGGTGGACAGATGAAACCAGAGTTCTAGATGCGCCTCAATAGTGCCTTCAGCACCCTGGTTCAGTCGCGTAACGGTAACAGTGACAAATGGCTGCACAGGCGCGATGGGATCATTCGTTTCTGCGGGACGCTGACTTGCTGTCAGTTTATCAGTGGTGGTCGGCCCCTCACTTTCACCCTGGCTACCAATAAGGTTGACCTGGTGATGGACCTCTATGGTGTGATTGCCATCGTAGCCCACACAGCTAAACGGCCCCTCTTTCATCACCTCGGTCAACGACTCCGCCGCATCCTCGCCACCAACACCGATCTCGTTCGTGTCGAAGCTGACGGTCAGCAGTTCACCCGGTTCCAGCTTGATTCCGCCTTTACCTTCCGGTGGCTCAAGCGCCCAGAAATGCGAGAAGGTCTGCTTTTCGGGTGCCAGCGCTCTGAGCACCAGTTCTTGTGGCTGCTGGTTGACAAACGTACGCACTGCCCGCACCTGTGGCGGCAATCTCACTGGATCGTTGGCATGGAACCAGAGGGCGAGGAACTGTTCAGCCGTTGTGACTTTCTTGAGTTCGGTATGAGGCATATTCGCCATGTCAGATTGTTGATCGTAGATGAAGAACGTCACCAGTTCGCGCACGGGGATATGGCTGGCAATGGTGTAGACGATGATGGCCTTTTGCTCGTAGTCATAGCCGACGTAGTTCAGACCGCGCTTTCTAATGCTCCGAGCCAGCGACAGTTCGCGCTCTTCTTTTTCGCCCTCCTCTTCGCCCCCCTTTGTATCTTCCTCTGCATCCTCTTTCTCTTCCCGGTCAAGCCGCTTCTCGTCCGCTTGCGCTTCAGTGATGAGCTTATCACCCGCCTGTCCAACCTCCTTGCCAACATGCTCTATCTTCTCACCGACCGTCTTGTGGCCTTTGCCGATGCCAATGGCATGCTCTAGCGCCTCTACACCCTCACCCACATCTTTGATCACCTCACCTGCTACCTCTTCAACGCCTCCTGCTATCTCCTCGGCGACATCTTCCGTACCTTGAACCACCTCCTCTGCTACCTCGCCCACCTTTTTGAGTCCTTCTTCTACATCCTCCCCCAGGTCCCCCGATTTTTCATCTTCATCTTCATCACCGCCATCATCATCATTATCGTCATCCGCGCGCTCTACAGCGATCTCATCAGTTTTAAAGACCAGTTCCACGCGCGCACCGGGCACCATCAGGACACCCTCTTCTTCGATCTTGACGCGAATCTCGAAGACGTTTAGCTCCAGTTCTTTCACGTGGCTAATCCTGAGCGGCTGACCATCGCTTCTTACTTCGAGCACTTCGCTCCAATCGTCGTTGTCACCTTCGATCTCCAGCCGCCGGGGATGATGCACCCAGGCATAGAGTGTATGGCTATTACGCACCTGGATGGTGGCAAATTCGCGCACTGGCAGCGCGTCGCCGCCCCCGTCTACCTGCTGCGACTCGCGATGGCCGAGCAGGAGCATTTCCTGCACGGCCTGTGTGGGCAACAGGTACGGGCGGCCGCTGTTATCTGGCGGGTCAAAACCATCTTCCTCGATCTTGGGGTCTTTGTCGTCCCAATCATCATCCAGCGTGAAATCAATGTGCGCGAGCAGGATATCCGGCTGCGCCTTCGTGCCAGCCTGCGCCGGGTCGAGCAGGCTGGGCAGTAGCTTTGGTCGTACCTCTGTCACCCAGGTCGTGAAGATGCGGTCGAGTGCTGCGCGCGCCTGGTCCGCCGGAATAAACCAGCGCGGATTCCTCTCATCGTCGTCCTCATCATCCCAGGCACCAGGATCTCCGTGCTCATGAGCATCTTCATCGTCGTCATCGCGCTTTTTAGGCGGTGCACACAGGGGAATGCCATCTGGCTCGTCCAGTTTGCGCATGAGCTCGATAATCTCGTCTGTATCATCACGCTCGGCATTGGCCTTGATGCGCACCCGCGCCATCATCTTTGCGAAGCAGCGTACACTCTCCCAGGCAGGCATGGTCGGCGGGTCCCAGGAGAAATCAATGTTGTATGAATCGTGGACGCGCGAGTAGATCGGGTCTGTATCACCGGTATTGCATGCCTGCCCCGCGATAGGGACCTGCCCAACGGGATAATCGTCATACCTGGCGATGATGTAGATACGCAGGTCCCTCTCTTCTCTTTGCTCTTCTTTTTCCTTTTTCCTGCCTTCAGGACGATGATCCTCAATTATGCCCTTCTTTTTTTCTTCCTGCCTCTTCAGCCATGCCACCAGGCGCGCGCACTGCGCCTCGCGGATGATAATTGGCCTGCCGAACTGGTCTATCGCCATGCCAGAACCGACCGTGATCTGGACATCCTCTCCCTTGAGCCACTCCGCCGTCACACGCAAGCCGGAGACGGTCCCATAGCCTTCAAAGGCGCGATTGTAGAGATAGTCCTTTTGCAGAAAGTATTCTTGCTCCTGCTTAAACTCGTTCACGCCCAGCACAAGCCCAAAGTTGTAGTTCACACGTAGATCGGGGCTTAGTGTTCCATCAGCCAGGGAAACACTCTTGACACCGTTTCCGTTACTCATGTTCGTCTTCTCCTCTCGCGTGCCATGTGGCATGTTATAAAGCCGATAGATGCCCCAGATCGTCGCGTCCGAACACGATGCGATCCGGCAGATTCACCGGGTAGGGAATATCCAGGTAGGTATCGCCAAGGTAGCTTTCACCGAGTGATTGTTGTGTTGCCAGGCCACTCTCGCCCAGACTGGTGTCGTGGCCGAGTCGAGCCGTGCCTACATTGAAGTAATCCCAGTAGCGGCCCAGCGTGAAGTCGGTATGCGCGGGCTTCTCTAGTTCAACGATGCGCCTGATCATCTCTAGCCGTTCATCATCCAGATCATTCGGCACGAGCACGCTAAAACGATAGGCGCTTCCAGCCGCGCTCGCGCGCGTGCTCGTCGGATCACCATATAGCAGCCCCCCCATGTCGCGCGTCAAAAATTGTTCGACGATGCGCACCGTTCCTGTGCCCAGGCAGTTCGGGTCGAACAGGCTGTTCGTCACCACCGGGTCAAGGTACAGGCGCACGGCGATCTCGATGCCATATAGGGTGCCGCGCCGCCGGTAGAGCTGGTCGATGTGACGAATAAGCAGTCTGCGGCGCGGCTCGTCCCACTGCGGATCCAGCACCAGGCCAAACCAGCACGCCAGCCATTCCAGGCTCTCCGCCGGAGCCGCGCGCGGATCAAACAGTTCGGCGATGTGCTCGATCTTATCCTCCAGGGTGGTGTACAAACCCTCAAAGTTCGCTAGCCAGCGCTCGAAAAACGGCGACCAGAGCGGGTCCTCGCGGTAAATGGCAGGCAGATAGTGCTCCAGGTAGGAGAAGCGCGGATACCACGCGCGCAATGCGCGAATGGCAGGTGTTGCACGCCCACTGCCACTGATGGTTAACTCAAGCTGCAGGTAGCGCCCAGATATGCGCTGAAAGAGAATCTCCCACGTGCCTGTATAATCCGGCAGCGGCAACTGCGGCTGCCTGGGATCGCGCAGATCGTGCCAGGGATCATAATAGGGCAGTTCCGCACTATAAGGCTCACCGCCAGCGCGCAGGTATAGGGTGGGCTGCTCGATCCAATTCGTAAATGGCAGCAGTTGTGGATCATCAGCGGCACGCGCGCGAATGCTGATCTCCGTTCCCGCCGGAATCTGCGCATCCAACAGCAGGCGGTGCCATGTACAGCCGTTGATATTGCTATCGAATGGCCCGCCAGGCACAGCGGGAGGCGCTGCTGGCTTTTCAGTGGTGTTATGCTTGCCGCGATGCCGCGAAGGGTCATGGCCAGCAGGCACGGCGGGAGGTGTTGCGGGCTTCACAGAGTGCATGCCCGGGTCGCCATCTCCACCACCAGGCGTAAAATTCGTCGGCGTGTACAGCACGGCGAGTGTTGTATAGTGGCACTCGCTGAAGATCATCAGCGGCACCCAGCGCTCATCGTGTTGCTTCTCGCCCGGCACAGTCCGATAATCGTAATGCACCTGCCCATCCACGCTGACAATGCCCTTGTTGCCCCAGCGCCGCAGTGGGAGAAACGCCCGCTCATCGAGCAGTTGTTTGTGCTGCACATCGAAGCGAAATCCGAAGGTCTGCTTTCCCCTGATATCCGCCAGGTAGAGCATACGCCGCGCTCCTGCTGCCATGTTGCTGCTAATATCAATACAATTACAGCCATTCGGCACCTGTGCCGCTGTGCCACCATCTTCAACATAGGCAAAGTCATGCGCCACAACAGCATAGAGTTCAATAATGCCCTCTCCCACTGATGGATCCATGATCTCGACCTTGTTCCGCTCATCACTCAGATGATAGACCTGCAACAGTTCTGCCCCGTCGTATTCATAGATCGTCGAAGTGGCCGACTGCTGGTCTGCCGACACTGCAGTTTCAAGCACGAGCACATGCCCGTCAGGCCCTGTCTCGATACTGATCGCAGAAAGTGACGTGATGCCATCCTCTTTTGTCAATGGATAGCCATGTGGGTAGATACGCCTGCGCCTCCGTTGCTCGCCTTGTCCGGCCTTTAACGGCTGAAAGGTCGTTTCCTCATCGCCGCGCAGATCCGCGGCCAATCGCAAATGGCAGTCCAGCATCCAATAGCGGCTATGGGTGCGGTCGAGTATAAGCAGGCCACCATCGGGAGTCGTAGCCATATCCCAGGGCGCGAAAGCCACTCCGCGCGGCCAGCGCTGCAGCGTCGGATTGCCCTCGTTATACAGGTCGAACAGGAGCAAACCGTGATTGGTAATATCGCCTACTACAAGGTAGTTGCGAGTAGTCACAGCCAAACCGCGCAAGAGTTGGCGCGGTGCCTCTTGCCGACGCGCCGGTCGCGGCGCAAATGTCCTCGCCTCATCTCCTGTCGGCGCACTACTCTCCGTCACTGCGCCAGGCGCATTTCCGGCCCAGTACAGCACCGATTGATAGGTGCCGTTGCGCAGGCAGCGAATAGAACCCTCGTCATCGTCAATCCAATACCAGTTTCCATCACGATCCCGTCCCGCCCCGCGACGCGTCTGAATATCAAGAAGGGGCATATCCGGCTTATTATAAAATAACGGCACTTCACGCGCGAGGCGCAGGGCGTGCATAGCGCAGTCCCACTCTAGCGGCGGATGGGCGTCGTTGTCCCACAGACATTGCAGCATGCCATCGGGACACCGCGCCGTATTTACGTTCACGCCGCCCTGCAAAGAACAGCTTCCCCAATCCTCGCAGTTATATAACATGTGAAATTTTGTGCCGTTAACGTCCACAGCAATCTCCGCTTATCACCTGCGGGCGGCATACATGCCGTCCCATACATGCATCAAACCCTTCTTTAACATTTCTGCGGCAAGACCGGTACAGGCACCGCCGATGGATTGCCAGGCCCACCTGCGCCGGGTCCACCGGTAGAGGGCGGAGTAAGTGGCTGCCCAAGCAGATCCGCCACATCTGTTGCGGGTCCTTCGCGCACACTGGCCCCCACCAACATCGGCAATTGCAGCCCGAGAATGGATACGCTATCCACATCAACAAGCGTGGGACCACCGTTCTCAGGCGCAATACCCAGCCGAATCGAGTCCACATAACGCACACCGGCCACGCGTGTCGCCACCGCCTCAAGGTCCTGGCGGCGCACATCCATATTCAGCGGCCAGCCCGTGCCGTGCATAGCGGTCATGGTGCTACTCGCATCCGAAGACGCGCACTCGGCCTCTAATGTGATCTGGTTATACGCCGGTGGCCCGCCTGTCAATGGTGAAAGATAATCGCGAATGGCGTTCATCACGTTGCGCTGCACTACCTCGCGAAACTGACCCGGCAGCGTCACAATACCCGCCGAAACCCAGATGCGCACATAGCTGGGTCCGCGCACAAACACCTCGGTCGTAATCAGGCGGCGCGGGTCGAGCCAGCTCGCAACGGTATCCAGAAAGAGCCGGTCGGGCAGCGGCGCGTCCGGCTGCGCCGGGTCGGTGCGCGGAATCACCATCACGGTGATCGCTCCCGGCCAGGTACTCAGCGGCGCTTCTGGATCGAACATGTCCGGGTTAAAGAGCGGCAGCACCTCGACCCGCCCGATATCGAGTCCCGGCGTGCTCAAGGTAATGTCACGAAAGTCGGTAGCCGTGACCAGGCGATCGCGATGCTTCAGGTAGCGCGGAATGTTGCGCTCCCCATCAGCCGCTGCCTCTGCCGAGGCAGCCCCCCAGGTCTGCACTGGATTACTTACCTTGAAGCCACCTGGCAGCTTCGGACCTTTGTTGATCGTGCCTATCTCCACCTGGCCGTCCAATCCACCGCCATACTCGTAAGTCACACGAATATTTCTGCCCACCGCCGGGCGAAAACCGTTGATCCCATTCCCAAAGGTGATCTTACCCGCCTCGGGATCGACGGTATACACTTTATCGTCGCGACCGGCAGCATAGAGGTCATCAATATAACTCCACGGCTCTGTGTCCCAGTTTCCATTCGCGTCCTGCACTTGCACGACCAGCGTCTGCTGAGGTGGTTCCCCTGGTAAGTTTGGCTGCGTCCCTTGCAAGAGTATAGGGCTATTCGCCACCGTGTAGGTCTGGTCGGGCGCGCCAGTGCCAACACCAAGCGGCTCATTCTGCACCAATATCGCCTGAATCACCCGTGCCGCGTTCGCCCCCACCCACGTCAGGCGCGTATGCGTTTGTGGCTTCACTGCCGGTCCGACGTAGGAGTTTCTTACCGACTGGCCTCCCATAGCCCCGGTACTTCCATTGCTGCCATTGTCCGGTGCCGGTTGATCGAGACCAGGCCTGGGCAGGCTGATGCGCAGCCATGTCACAATGCGCTTCGCCAGGCCCTTGTCCTCTACGAGCGGCGGAAAATCACCTGTGCCCTCCTCTTCTGGATCAAAGTTCCACAAGAGAAGTTTATCCTGGGGTGGCAGCTTCAATTTGACAATTCCAGGATACTCCAGCACATTCTCGGCGTACTCCGGCGTCAGTGTCACATACTTAGGCTGGCTTGTGCTCAGACCAACACCCGGATTGCTCGGATCAGGATCAGGCGCGGCAATCTGAAAGACCAGCCCAGGGTCGCTGACCGGCTGATTGATAAAGTTCGCCGGAGGCAGAATCGTGCTCGTGTCCGCGTCAAGCGCGGGATGTACGCCCAGCGAGAGCACCTGCCCGGCAATGGCGGCGCGCACCTGATCGATGGGTACATTCGGCGGTGCCACCAGCGCTACCCAGAGCGATTGATCTATGCTACCGTTGACGCTATCGGCCAGGTCTATCTCTGGCAGGGGTTTGCCCGCCTGGGGTTGCTCCAGTTGCGTCGCTTTGTAAAACTGCAATTGTTGTGTATCGGCGTTGAGAAAGGTCTGAAACAGCATCTGATACTGCTGCTTCGCCGCTTCGTTCAGGTCGTTCTGCGGCTTTTTATAGAACGCAACGGCATCCACCGGCAGTATCGTTGTCGGCGTACGTGTGAGGAAAGACACCTTACCGGCCAGCAGCACCTGCCCGCAATCAAATGTAAATGCCTTGAGTGGCCCACGATTATTGTTGAAATTAACTAGCCCCCGCCCCGGCGTCGCCGGTTGCAGACCAATGCCTAAGAGCATAAGGAACTTGCGCCTGTTCGCCTCGGGGATGCGATTGCTGCGGTAGAGCAGGTTCTCTGTCATAAAGGCGAAGAGCTGGATAATGGTGATGCCGGGATCGCTGTCGTTGAAGTTCGTCCATTCCGGCGTATGCACCGGAATGCGCGCCCTGGCCTCAGCAAACAACTGCTCAAAGTTGCGGTCATCTAGTTGTATTGGTTGTAACGGCATGGTTGCTCTTCCTCTCGTACGCCTGCCTACCGACGCCATAAATGCGGTCCCCACCGGCATGAGTCATCCCTACGCCTGTAGGGCGACGGTCATATTTAAGCGCTCCGGCGTTTGTGTCGCTACCAGTGTGTAGTAAATGGTGATATCTACCGCACGTGCATCTGTTGGATTCACAGCTACTACAATATCGTTCAGGGTCACACGCGGCTCCCAGTGCTGAATGGACAGCTTGACCTCTTCCTGGATGAGGCGCAGCGTCGCAATGCTGTTCGGCTCAAACAGATAGCGGTCCAACCCACAGCCGAAATCGGGGCGCATGATGCGCTCCCCTGGACGCGTGCGTAGAATGACGCAGATTGCCTCGCGTACATTCAATTCGCCCGACGACCACTGCATGCTACCATCCGTACCTATGCGTGGCGGAAAGCTCATGCTCTGTCCATACAGGTTTGATATGTCTGGCATGGCCGTACTCCTTCTTCCTTATTTCCTTATGATCGGGATCGGGAAACATATCCTGATAAACGCCAACCACCAGAAGATGATGTTGAACAGGATCAGGAAAATGAACATGATAATAATCGCCACCAGGAAGGTGATCGAGATCGAGAACGAACAGATAAAGGCAATGCTCAAGTTGGCACCATTTGGGTCCGCAGGCGATAGAGAATTGCCCTGGAGCATCTTTGTGTTTACACGGTTCATCAGGTTGTTCAGCTCAGGCGAGAACTGCAAGCCAACGCCACGCTTATATTTGCGCAGGTCCTTTGGTTTGATGCTGGGCAGTTCAATACGTACAGGCCGCGCCGGTGCATCGGGGTCAAAAAATTTGGCAAAGGTAAAGGCAGGCGAAGGATCGCTCAAAACCGGGGCGCATGGGTCGTGCTCATAGAGCAGGCGCAGGAAGTAGACCCCGCCATTCTCCGGCTCTACCTTGATCATCTCCGTCACTTCAGGCGGCAGCGTGAGCCAGTTTTTCTTATTGTTCCTATCCTCTGCCAGGGCTGCGCTGAAAAGATTATACAGTATTCCTGCACTTAATGGTGGTGGTAATGGTGGTGGTCCCGGCGGAGGTGGCTGATCCGCTGGAGGCGGTTCCAGGTATTCCTGTATCGTCTTTCCACCTGGAAAGACAGCGTTCAACACGCTATAGTCATCGGCAGGCTCATCACCCTGACCATGAGCAAGGCCCAATACGTTCTTCAGATTGTTGAGCGCCCGGTCTAAAAACAGCCCCTGCCCACCGCTGTTCGCAACGCCACCCGGGTAGAACGTGATCTGCACCTGGCGTAACGACGCGAGTAGATTCTGACGCTCTATGACTGTTCCACCGCTGGGAAGGTCGGTTCCCGCAATGAGCGCTTTAAACACCTCGTTAAGGTTTGTTTGCAGGAAATCACCGAGATCAGCGAGCAGTAAGAGTGACATTTCCTCTAATGTTGGTGGTCCCGGTGGAGGATTCAATTTCTTCGACGGTGGCTGATTCGCGCTACTTGCGGTCAAGAGTTGAAACCAGAGTCCAATCACCCGCGAGGTGATCTCATCCAACCTTGGATCGGTAACAGGCTGCGCAGTGCCTGCTGAATTCGTGATTGCATCCTGGATGAGCTGCGCAGCATTCGCCACCGGCATCAGGTATTTCTCGCGACTGGACGCAGGCACATAGCCGTGATAGATCACGCGCTGGTCCGCTGGGGCAACGGCATTGGCGCGCACAGTCTTAAAGTCCGGTGTTCCGGTCAGCGGCTGCGGCTGCATCTTCACTGGATGCAAGGGCTGACGCTCTTCACCAACCAGCGCTTTATTCGCCGCAACCGGATTCCAGCCCTTCTGTGGCCCCTTGTCGATCCAGCCATGCTCGACCGGCACACCATTTACGGCTATAAAGCGCCGGAGCACAAACGAGACCTTCTCGCCATCCTTCCGATTGACTGTGTGGTCCGGTAGCCCCAGATGTCGGCACACCAGCGAACCCGTCACAAGGTAGTAGCGCCTGTGAAATGGCAGGTACAGCTTGAATGCCTGCTGTGATGGGCCTTTGGGCAAACCATCCACGATTGTCGTCAGTATGCTATCGGTGGGCTGTGTCAGAGCAACAGGCGTTTTTCCGGCCATCATATCCAGAAAATTCGGCATGAACTGGTCGGTATCGAACTCGGCCAGGAACGGCGTCGTCTGCATAGGACTGCTCTGGCTCCAAAAGAGCGAGGGCTGCACCCATTTGACGGTAACATTAGGAAGTGCCACTGCCATAACCTGTTTGCTCCTTACCAGATATTGCCCACGCCGGGCGTATAACTGGTGCCAATCACTGCATCGGTAATCAACGCGCTGCACTGCACAACGCCGCTAAACTGCGAAAACCCGGCATTCACTGTCACCATAGCAGCATCAACCTGTACAGTTGCAGCCTGAACTTCCACCTGGGACCCGGCGGTAATCGTGATGCCCTCCGGGGCCAGCTTGATCGAGTTGCCTGTCGCGTCCTGTGCCACAATCGACAGGTTCCCATCGCTGAGCACTATAGATTGGCCCATCGGCGTCTCCAGGCGCAGTTTCGTGGCCCCGTCGGTATCGTCCAGCGTAATGCGCACGCCCTGGCGCGAGAGGATGGTCTTCAGGTAGTTTTCGCCAGCACCATCCATCTGCTCCGGCGGTGAGTCCTGCCCATTCCACAACGATCCAACCACGTAGGGACGGCGCGGATTGCCACCTTCAAATGCTAGCAGCACTTCATCGTCCACGTCGGGAATAAAGAATGTGCCGCGCTTATTGCCGGCCATCATCGTCGCCAACCGCGCCCATGTCTCATAGTTGCTATCACCCGCGTCGGGCGACCAGGGCAGGCGCACCTTGATCCGCCCTTGCTTGTCAGGATCAACAATGTCGGTGACGCGCGCGGGATAAACGCCGTAAAACAGCCCTCCCGGTCCTGTTGATACGCGCTCTATGTTTGGCGCATCTGGCATCATGATGCTCTACCCCTGTACCTTTCTACTGCGCAGCCTGGCCCAGGCCTGGCCGCTCAACCTCAAACTCTGTACGGAAACCATACGTGCCATCATAGGTGTGACGCACACGTGTGACATAATATTTGCCATTAAACAGCGGTCCTACACCCCCAACGCGCAGTGTTGTCCCCACACGAATGCGTGCATCCCCGTCGACCACCCCCGAACCCGTGATAAAACAGCGTGCGCGTTCGCGATAGCGTGCCTGCGCAAATGCTCGCGCCTCCTCACCCGTAAACGGCGTCATATGTACGATGCGCTCCTTGCGCTCTGCGAATGCTTTTTGCAAAATCGAGCTACCGCTGCTCTCGCCGTTGTTCAACTCGGCGCTGATCGCGCTCTCACTGGCGGTTTCTTCAATTGCATCTTTGGCCGCCACATCCCAACCTGCTACACCAAGCTCTGTACACTGGTGCGCCAGGTCAGCGCGCACGCTAAACGAGAACAGATTCACGCCATAGGACACGTCGATAGGATCGCCCACATTGCTGGCCCGGTCCGTGCGCGGATAGGCAAAAAGCTTCTTATCCTCCACCCACAACTCTGCGTTGATACAGCGCGCCCGCTCGCGCAAAAACGCCAGGTCGCTCTGATTCACCTGCGCCAGCACTTTATACGTCGGCCCATCCACACTGATATCAGTATCCAGACTGTGCTCCTGCGCGATCTGCTGCATCACATCCTGGTCCGACACGTCCTCGAACGTACGCGTGCGACGCGTCATGCGCAGATCATGCAAGCGATCCTCGGCCAGTACCACCAGCAATCCTCCGCCATCCGCGGGATACTCCGCTTCCAGCGCACTAATGCGTCCCTTGAAGACCTGGCGGGCCAGATCCCCCGGCCCTAGTTGGACCGCAAAATCCTTGCCGAAGTCGAGCACATCGCGTCCAAAGTAGAGGTAGTCTGCATTATTGCCGCTCGTTCCGTAGTTGTTGAAGGTCGCCTCACACCTGTACAACCCTTCTGTCGTTTCCTCTACCAGCACAGTCAGAATATCAGTACTGAGCGCATCGTTACGTTGTCCTCCCAGTGCTACTACAGGACGTGAGGTATATAAGGTTGGCGCGGCCATAAAACAAACTCCTCTTTAATTTCCATAAGTCAGTCCGCACGAAGACGCGCACGTCGCTGCGACAGACGGCGCATGATCTGCTCGATATCCTCCGGGCGTGGCGTCACCAATGCAGTTGTTCCGCCTTTGTTTTGCGTTGCACCCGACTGAGAATCGTTCCTTGGTTTTGGCTCAACAACGACCTCAAAATCATTAATGATGATCGGCATATGTTATCTCCTGTTCCACTTCGCCTATGCACTCGCACCAAAACTGGCGCTCGCACTTGCACTAGCAGTGCCATTGCCAAAACTGGCACTGGCCCCTGCACTGGCCCCCGCGCTGAGATTGATCGGTGTGCCAGGCGGAATCGCGCGCGGATTATCAATGTTATTAGCCGCAGCAATGCCTTTCCACGAAGCGCTCACTCCGGCACGCCCAGCCAGCGCCTGCAGCGAATCGCCTGCTTGGGCCAGCGTTAACGGCGTGGTGCCTATATCCACACCGGCGCTCAAACTGGCAGAGGCTGAGAATCCGATCCCGGCGCTCACCCCAGCCGATACGCCTGCGCTGGCAGAAAGACCGATTCCGGCGCTCGCCCCGATTCCCACAAGCACTGATGGATTGCCTCGCAGTTCCTCGACTTCTGTCATACTCAGCTTCACTGTTGAACGTAAAGGCACTCCTTGCTCTGAGAAAAAATCAATGGTCTCACTGACCGAAGTCACATTGCCCTTGAAGATAAACGTTCCCCAATGGAATAGCACCAGTGGGACATCCGCCGAAGGTTGTCCTGATCTGATGCCTGCTTGCAACATATCGGCAACCTTAATTGTCGTATCGCGTACATCCTTCCCCGTCTGCGTCGTATCGAAGAGCAAATCCATTGATACCTCTGTGACATTGCCGGTCGGTTGTTTTGTTGCCCCTTGCTTCGGTATTTGCTTTTCTGTCTGCTGGCTGCCATCAGGACCGGACGACCGATACGTGATTTGCAGGCTTTGCGGGTTGAAATCGACATCAACTCTGGTGTTTTCACCTGCTCCTTTTACAACCTTTAGATATGCTTTTTCAACAGCCATCATAGTCCTCGCTTACTCGCTATCCAATTCCCAATCCCGCCGTCGCGCTCGCGCTTGCACTCGCGCTCGCGCCGCCATCCAGCCCAAAGCCTCCGCTCACGCTCGCGCTTGCACCAACTCCACCTCCCGCACTCAACCCCGCGGTCACGTCCGCACTCGCGCCAACACTGAAGCCTCCATCCAGGCTCACACCCGCACCTGCGTCGCCTGCTCCCCTGATCGATAGACGAGAATACACCAGTTGCATCTCCTCGATCGCAACCTGCCCATCCTTCCCGTTGAGCGACGGGCCGCGCAATTTTACGGGCAAGCAGTTTTCTAAGACAAAGGTGATACTGGGCTTACCCGCTGCATCGGCGATGACGACCTTGCCATTCGCGGTAGACTTGCGCCCCGTCCGGCCAGCCGCGGCGAACCAGTTCCACAGGTCGCGATTGCCGGTCATACCGCGCTTGAGCGTCAGTTGCCCATAACTGATCGGCCCTATCAGGTGAAGCTGCTCCTGGTTATTACCCCCTTCACGCATCGCCTTTGGCTCCATCGTCATCTCCAGTCCGTCGCATTCTGAGAAGGCCCCACGACACACCAGACCATTGACGCCGGGCACCGGCTGGGCCAGGCTCAGCTCAACCTGAAAGCGAAACGCTGTGTAGGGCGATGTAGTCCCCTCTGGACCAGGATCAAACATTGCTTATCCCTCTATCACTTGTAGCAGATCTTCTCCGACCCGCAACAGCACGACGGTAATAAATTCGATGGGCAGCGTCGGCGCAACCCGAATGGCGATGATAAATCTGCCGTTGTCATAATCGTTCTGCGTGTTGATGCTGCTGTTCGTGACTACCTCGAAAGCGCTTATCGCCCCGCGCTGCGCCATGATCGTCAGAGCTGCCTCCAGGTCGCTCTGCACGCGGTCACGGAAGCGTTCGTTGTTGGCCTCAAAGACGTAGCGCATGCCGCGCAGCAGAGCCAGCTTGCGCAGGAAGATCAGCAGGCGGCGCACCGAAATCTGCAAGAAGGTATCCTCCAGGCTCAGCGTGTGCGCGCTCATCAATGTGAACTGGCCTGGCAATTGGAGCACAAGGTTGACCTGTGCGTTGAATAGCGCCTCCCAATCCTCTTTCGTCAGCAACGGCGAAAGCCCTATGACACTCAGCAGCGGTACATTCGCCGGTGCGATCCACGGGCCGCGTGCCAGTTCTCGCGCGGCAATCATGCCGCATACGGCCCCGTCAGGGGGCACCAGGTACGATACCACCGCCTGCAGCGGAATCTCCTCATGCACCTGCAGCCAGGGATGATATGCCGCGACATAGCTCAGTGGGATACCATCCCAAAAGTCTGGGGCGCTGGTAAAACGCTGCTGCCAGTCCAACACCTCGCGCTTCTTAAAGTGCAGCGGCAGGCTCAGCACGCCGAGCACATCGGCCCGCGCCGCACAAAAATTCACCAGCGCGTGCTGCACGCTCATCAGTGCCCTTAATTCCTCGGGGCGGTACGCATCGGGTGTCTCAATAAATGGCAAGTCCAGCACCGGCTCGATCACCGGTTTTACCTGCGGCGGGTTATGCGGCTGCCTCGGCTGATGGCATGCCGCGAATTGTGACCAGTCCCGTTTATGATGAGTCGTTGACACGGGTGGCGGTGGAGGCTCCTCGTGCGGAAGTCCTCTCACCCACCCACGCTGCGGCAAGTCAGGCAAGGCCACGATGCCGATCTCATCAATGAAGAGCAGGCTATGTAGACCCAGGAATGGATCGATCTCCACATCAGGGCCTGCGAAGAGAATTGCATTGGCCTCGTTGACCAGGTCGCGATAGCCAACGCCCGCCAGCCTGCTATCCAAAAAGAGGCTCTCCGGCTCGAACGTTTCCAGGTCATCCGTTCCACCAACGTAAGCGCTCGCGCCGCCAGACGACAGCACGAAGGTCGACGTAACATCTAAAGGACCAGCGAACTCGTCCGACAATGGCAGGTCGTCCATACACAGCGGAAAATAGAGTGGCATTACCACTGTGCCATCGTCTGCTGCAGGCAGTGGATTGGGCACGCCCAGGCGCGCTGAGCGCGTCGAGTCGAGGCCGGGGATATCACGCTGCACCACGCCGGGATGGGCAATTTCCTTACGCAGGTCATCAGCCGACGGCACAAGCACATCCAGCCATGATTGCCCTACCAGCGCGTTCGCCTGCGTGCTATTTTGCAGCGCGGCAGTGCTTGCCGACAGCAGACCAAAGCGCAAGTCGCTCCATGTCTCTACGATCGTTTCTTCCTCGCGCATATACAGGTTGAAGGTCAATAAATCAACCTGCAGCAGCGCTCCATAACTGTCTTGCAGCGCAGGCGATGACGCGGACGACGCCGGCGACGAGGGCGCAGCGAGCGACGAGCCGAATGAGCCGCTATAGCTCGCCCCGAATGACGATGGCGGCGTAAAAAGCCACAACGCCTGTTTGCTGATCACCTGAGCATTTAGCGTATCCGGTGGCGACGAGACCTGAGACGAGGGTAGACTCGATGCAGAGGTCGCCGACGATGCTCCTACAGGCTGGGGCGGTATCTGCACGTCCGAGACAGGGAAGAGCAATTGCCTTCCCTGTACTACCGTCACGCGCAACACCTCGCCAATCTGTATCTTGCTCGCGTCCTCCACCTCCATGTGCAGGCTGTATGCCCGGTCATTGCGCGCCATACGTACCTCAAGCCGCCGCGCGGAGAGCAGAACGGGCAGAGATACCCACCCATCAGGAGTCAACTGCTCCACCAGCGTCGGCGTGAGCTTCCATGTCGGCGAACGGCTGGTCAGCACATAATCTCCCTGCCCGGACGCTCCGCTATTATTGCTGGTTTGCGTTGAGATGCTCTCCACCGGAAACAACAGCTCCTCACCATCCACGCACTCAATGCACAGCACATCGGCCTGTTTCACCTGAGTAGTTGATGGCATGCGCAGCACATACCCATCCTCCAGGCCCGGCAGTTCCGCCAGGCGCGGTGCCTGCACATGGAGTGGCGTACAATCTTTGCCCTGCTGTTTCCCAACGGAGACAGGCAACGGTAGTGGCTGGACATTCGTGGTAAACGCCTGCATTGTATCTGCCACGGGATTGATGCGCACCGGAAATCCCCAAACGATGGCTCCGCTATCGCTCTCCTTCTGCGGCGTATCCGTATAGCAGTAGATGAGCGGCTTGCCAGGCCCATCGAAGTGCAGGCGCAGGATATCGTTCTTCTGGACATTCATTGTAGTAGGCAACACCAGGTGCAAGGCAAAGTTGCCATCCCCCGACCAGCCGATAGGCGGTTTTGCCAGCGGCAGCGGCTGGCTGAGCAACTGCGTACCAACGCCTAGCGTCGCCGACCAACGCCCCGGCCAGGCCGCTGGAGCTACCACCGGTCGCAGCGTTTGCGCGTTGCTGTCCCAAGCCAACAGACCAGGAACGCGGAACTGGTTCGCCCGGGCCTGCGCACCCGCCACGCGCACAACATAGCAGCGCCGCCCGCCGTTATCGAAAAACGCTTGCACCGCGCGCTGCAGGTTGGCATACACAATCTGACTCCCCTGACACATACGGGCCAGTGGCAGGTCGCCGCCAAAGACTGCACGATACTGCTCGATGTCATGCAGCGCCACCGGAACGTTGAGCGGGCCACGCTCGGCCAGCCCCACAAAACCCGTCACGTCCAGCCGCAGCGGATTCTCCTGCTGCTGCGGCAGCGCTATCTCGCATACCACACCCGGCAGTCGCCCGTGAAATGTCAGGGTTCTGTTCATCGTGTCTCACCTTACTCGATTGCGAGATCTTCACAAGAGAGCACCAGCTCTTCGATTGCTACATCTGTACCGGTCTTGGCATTCAGAGATGGACCAGTATATTTCATGGGTCGCGCATTGGTGAGACGCCAGGTCAAAACTGTATTCGTTCCGGTCTCATCACGCAGTTGAATGGTGATGTTGCGCCTGGCGGTCTGGTCGCCCGTGCGTACCTGGTCGACCCATTGATACAGATCCAGCGCGCCCATCAGTCCGCGCTTGAGGGTGATATCACCGACTTTATAGACACCATTTATTTTGCGTGGATGGTTGACCGCTTCGTTACCATTGCGATAATCAGCGCTGGTCACTTCGATGCTCAGGCCGGTCACTTCCTGGAAGCCTGCCCTCACGCTGCCCGTGTCGCCCGTTCCCAGGTCCACCAGGTAATTAAAGGTGCCGTAAGGGTTGGCTCGCTCCGTAGCCATACTCGTTGCTCCTTAGAGAATGCTTATCGTTCGATATACATGTTGTTCGATGTACATAGCGTCTGGTTTACATGGCGGCGGCAAGCACCGCCACTACATCTCGGTTCACTAGCTATTGGTCTTTGCCGTCCATTGGCCGATGCGGAAGATGACGAATTCGGCGGGTTTTACCACCGCGACGCCGATCAGGCAGACCAGGCGTCCATTGTCCAGATCGTTCTGCGTCATCGTCGAGCGATCGCAGCGCACGAAGTATGCCTGATCCGGCTTGTCGCCCAGCAGCGCGCCCATCTTCCATTCGTTGAGCAGGAAATCCTCTATCGTGCGACGCACGTTATCCCACAGTTGCGGCCCGTTGTTCTCGAAAACCACCCACTGTGTGCCCCGGTCAATCGAATGCTCCAGGTAGGCAAAGTAGCGCCGCACGCTTATATACTTCCATTCGGGATCATCGCTGATCGTGCGCGCCCCCCACAGCAGGAAGCTGTGTCCGGGGAAGTAGCGGAAGCAGTTCACGCCTTGCGGATTCAACACATCCTGCTGTGCCTTGTTGATGCGCTGCTCGAAGTCGATGGCCAGGTGTACAACCTCATTCGCTGGGGCTTTGAACACCGCGTGCTCAGTATCGTTGCGCGCGTAGATGCCGGCCACAAAGCCGCTCGGCGGCAGGTTCAGGCGCTGGTCTGTCGCCGGGTCGAGAATAGTGACCCAGGGATAATACAGCGCGCCATACTTAGTCGAGGTCAGGTTGCGGAAATCCAACGCATTCGATACCAGGTTATTGGGGGGAGTGTCGAGCACCGCAACGCGATAGTGCATCTTCTCACAGTGGTCGATCACGGCCCTGTGAATGGCAAACACTTCGTCGGAGTCGCCATTGGCACTATAGCCCGGTGCGGCGACAATCGAAATGTCCTCCACCGACTCGAAGGCAAGCAAACCATTCTTCGGTGATTGCACAGGGTCATTTACGAAGTCACTGAACAAGAACTCATCACCCTGATAATGTGCCGCATCCGGCAAAGAACCATCTCCGCCTCCCACGAAGACATGCGGTATGCTCGCTGCACCAGGCGCGTTCCTGAGATGATTCAACGAAGCGATGGCAGTCGCCCCCAGCACTTCACGCGCCAATATTATGCTGAGCTGATTGAGTTGCTGCTGCATCTCAGTATCTGTGAGCTTTTTATCCTTCGGCGGATGCAGGAGCGTTCCCATGTCGCCCAACAACTCGATTGAGAACGGCGTGGTCAATGCCTCCTGGCGTGTTGCGGGCTGTCGTGTAAAGGTGTTGACCAGACTGACAGCATCACGTGGATTAAATCCAAACTCACCAAGCAACATCGAGGTCCCAAAGCCAGGTATGCCTTGCGCATTTGTTGTCGGATATTCGACCTCTACAAGCATTGTGACGGGACGAATACGTGTGCCGTCCTTAAACCTGGCATCATCCAGGCGAATATTTCCACCGCTGTCATCAAGCAGTTCCCAGTAGTGATCTTTCGGATCGTCCGTGTTCCAGTGGGCGACGAATAATCCGTCCGCTACCCCGATGGGCATACTACTGGCGCTGCTGGACGAACCGGAAGCTGCAACACCAGAAGCTCCCGCTCCACTCAGAGAGAAGGGGTCCCAATTGGCCTTGTCGTTTGCCTTCGGAGTACTGATATGTACCAGGTTGTAGCTCTGGACCTGCGTGAGGTTCACCCGCCTGATTTTCTTGGGGACGTTACTGCTGGGATCCTGCACGTTGGCACTCACGAAGGCGTTTGAGCCTGCACGCGCGGTAAGTGTCACGCGCATGTTGCCAACCGAGCCGGGAAAGCGCGCGACAAATGTCCCCTGATCCGGCTGATCGAAGGCGGCTTTGGCATAAAATGAGGTATCCGTCGGAATACCCGTATTGGGATCAACGTCAGCCTGAAAGACCCCAACACCAAAGTCAAACACACGACTTACATAGAGCCGCTGTCCACCCTCCTCAAAGAACGCACGCACGCCGTGCCACAAGTAATTCGTTGTAGCAACACCATCGAACATGAGATCATCGAAGCCGCCATAAATGCGCTCAAAATCGGCGAGGCTGGTTATCAGCTCCGGCTCACCTGAGATTGGCCCCCAGCGCGCCGGTCCAATGAAGCCAGCCGTGCTGGTACTTACTCCTTCAATCGATTTCGAGCGAAAGCTCGTTTCCTCGACGTACACGCCGGGGGAGAGGTATTCAGGCATTAGATTGCCTCCCTTGGAGAACGGTATAGCGTAATAAGTGAGCTACACTATGTACACAATAAACAGCATTAGTACCTATGGTAGAGCCGGATCGACAAACAACAGCGATTTCTGCCCTTCGGTCGTGACCAGCAGGTCTCTCCCGAAGGGAAGTTGCGTTTCCAGCTCGGGGAGCGACTGATCCATCTGCTGGTAGACATTCGCTTGCCCTTGCTCGATAAGCGAGCGAATCTCGGGTTGCTCAACACCGGAGACAAAGATATGCTTTGAGGGCTGATACAATACGCGAATAGTCACATCCCATACCAACCGCTCGATAGGCTCGCTCCCGCGTGGTGCCCCCCCGTTCTGCAGCGCCGGGAACCTGGCGTAGGGCACGAAGAGCACAAATATGCCACGCGCATCGGCCAGGGCCTCGTAGGTGCGCTCACCCAGGACTGCTGTAACGCGTGCCCATCCAGCGGGGTTGCCCGCCTGTGCGCCGTCATGCCTGACCAGTTGACCGCGGATGACACCCAAACCGGCCAGAGGCGGGCGAGCTGGACTCGAAAAGAGCGGAACCTCCAGGAGTTTCTCTCTTGGCAAGCACAGCAAAAGCATCTCGGGCAGGTAGCGCCCCTGGAGATCCTCCACGGTAACAACGAAATTGGCCGTTACCGGACTCCCATCAGCACTTACCCATCCGTAGAGCGCACCTGAACTCGCCCAGTCATCTGGCGGCATCAGACCGGACGATGGCCCACACCAGGCGGAAGCCGGGCGCTCACCTACTTCATAGCGGACCAGGCCGGGGAGCGAGCGAAACCCGTATACCCCCGATATGGGCGAAGTCAGGGCGATTTGCTTCGGACCCGTCGTGCCATAGTGCCACACCTGCACGAGCAGCGCATCACTCACCGTCTCGTCTCGTATGATATCCACAAAGCGCATGCCCAGGGGCGCGCGGCGGATCACTGTTTCCAATTGCAAGAAGTGCCGCATCATATGTCCTTCCCTACGCCAAAGTCGAGTTCTTTCGTTAAGACCGGGCCGCCTTCACTGAGATCGAGATCAGAGTCAATGCGTACGATACGAGCGGTATATGGAACCGAAATCTGATAGTCTCTGGGCAACACGTCCCAGATGCGAAACATCTCCTCATTGGACATTTGCCCAAAGACAATTTCAACGGTTTCATTGTCGTCAAAGACCCCGTCGGTAACAGAGTTGAGCAGGCCGGAGGGAAGGATGGCGGTGTCCTCGATAGTGCGCATCGTCCAGCCGAGGATAGATTGCGCCAGGGAAGCGTGGTCGGCCCAGGGCGTGAGCAGGAAGTGCAGATCAAGCGGGAGTTGCGATCGGCGCAGGCGCCCCTGGGGTCCCGGTCCGGGACGTGGGGTGCGCTGTATGGTGTTCACGGTCACGCGATACAGAAACAGGGACACGCCCGTACTCATAGGCGTGGCAAAATCCTGTGTCTGATACACCTGGAAGAGTAAATCCCTGCTCTCAAAGAGATCGCGCCGCCATGATTGTTGCAGCAAACGCACAACCGCTTCACAGCTTGCTTCTACAGCTCGATATGTCGCCATTGTAGCTCCTCTTCCTAGACTTGAGTTCCATCCTCATCATCACTCTCACCGGGAATCTCTCTAGCCTTTTCTGGTACTTCGAGAAGCGATTCATCCTCTCGTACAAGGCACGCCTTCACAAAATCCGGTAACCGCTTCCCGCTCTGGAAGTACACCTCACGCTCACTTTCGAGGTGGCGCACAAGACACTGGATAGTCCTCGACTTGTCGTTAGGAGAGATACGTAAGAGGTAGCTCCCATCCTTGAGCAACACCTCCTCGCCTGTATCAGCGCGCACCACACGAATGATAAGAGCGCCGGAGGGGTTCGAGGGTGAGTCATATTTGCACCACACAAGGAGAGAAATTGTTTCATTATCCATCTTGCCAGTACCTGGTGGGGGCAAGGGGATGGAGGATGAACATGCTGATGAAAACTCTCATACTTCGACTCCTGTGTATACTCTGACTCTACAGGTTATTCCCTATCGAGAATGTAGCATGAAGAGCTTTATTTTTACTATGTTTTTTCTGTATTCTGCCTTTATACTAGCCAAGATATGTTCAATCTCAGAAAGCATAGGCTGCGATTGTTACATCTAGAAATAGTATTTTTTTGCAGCCTGATCTCAAATGCATAGGACTTGAGAATCGTCCATGGCGTTATTCTCTTCTATGGCTCACCTTATTTCTGATATAAACACTAAAAACTCGCTTTTTCATCGTCTAATGGTAGTAGAATTTATTTTGGTCTTCGTATTGGCAAAGTGCTATTGCTCACCTTCATTGCAGGGCGCGTATTTTATTCACTTATAGCGGACCTCTTTATAAGACCTCTCTCATGTAAATAGATAGACCTGAATTTCTTAGACAGCCAGCCATAGCCCTTTTACAGAGAACCACAAGCTTCATATCGACTTGAAAGACCGCGATCAAGCGGAAAGGAAGGTGTTCTCATGAGCAAAACATGGTATTCATTAGCACATAATATTTGGCAATCTGCTAAGTGGATCTGGACTGTGATTATCATTGCCATTCTCGTCAGTGTTGCTTCAAGCGTGTTTACAGGCAAAAATGAAGAATTGAGTAAAACTACTGTTTTTATATTCATTAACTGGCTACGCGCGCCTGGCTTTTACCAAGTACTCATCTTTAGCTTCTTCGGGTTGTTCATTGTAATATCGCTGGTCACAGGGCTCACAGTATTCATCCAGAGCAAAAACAAAGAAGCCACCTACACTCTCCCTGAGGAAGTACGGGCGCTGCTGAATTATCTCGAGAAGGATATGAAGGCAACAAAAGAGAGAGAAGATATACAGCAAGCCCTGGGAAAAGCGGCATTCATGCACTATTTGCGCTCAATCGAGATACTGTGTGAAACGATCAGCCCAAGGGGCTTTGCCCAACTTTCGCGGACATTGACCTTCATTGATATGCCTCTGGAAGCAATCTTTACACACTTGCATATCGTTTCTGATGAACCGATCTACGATGCCCCTGGCGAGCAACTGAGGCAACGCGAAGCTATACGAATGCGCACTGATCTTAGCAGCGAAGAGCGCGACGCTTACCTGCAAGGATTGCACATTATCTGGCAGTCACAGCTGAGGCAAGATGTAGATGAGAAACAAGCTCAGCAACCTTTCTTGCTTGAAAAACTCCTCCTACAACTTACTCCAACCAATACAGTCGCCATTCTTCTGGGGGTACCAGGGTCTGGTAAAACCACTTTCCTGCGCTGGCTTGCCCTCCATATGGCACGCGCCACTCTCTCATCAAACATAAATTCCCTTCCAGGTGGGATGGGGCATCCGCAAATTCCTATCTTGATACAAACAAAAGAGTATGCGGATAGGCTAGAGAAAGACTATCTCACTTTGAAACAATTCCTCATTATACAATGGAGTGCTATCCATCCTAATCTGGCGCAAAAGCTGCTTGACGAACTGGCACAGGGACACTGCCTCGTCTTATTCGATGGAATGGATCAAGGAGGCACTGTAAGCGGGCGCAGGCATGTCATAGCGGCCATTTATGAGTTCATTGCCGACTACTCTTCAGGTGACTCAAACAACTACAATCGCTTTATTATTGCCTCTCGCATCACTGATAGTGAGCCAGGCGCTCTTACTAAATACTCGCACTACACGCTTCTTGACCTTGATGAGCAACAGGTCGAACAAATAGTAGCAAACTGGTGCCTTTCGATTGCACGCTACTGGGCATCTGCAGATAAGGGAATGCAACCGCTGACCCAGCAAGAGGAAGCAAAAGCGAGATCTGTTGGGGCGAAGCAGCAAGAGCGGATCTCGCGCCTGCTAAAGGACAATGACGATCTCATGCAATTAGCTGCCAACCCTATGGCGCTCACTATGATAGTGCTGCTTCACCTTGGCGGCAGAAACCTGCTTCAACATCGTTTCGAACTCTGTCAAATGTTCACGCGCACTTTGCTCGATACCTGGAATCGAGAAAGTGGGCACAAGATGTTTTCGGGCGAAGAAATGCCTTTAGCAGAGCAACTGTTGTGCAACCTCGCAATCCGCCTCCAGGAGAGCGGCACGCTCCTTTCAAAATTCGATGTTATGACGACAACACGTCAAACCCTGGCAACTTTTCAGCAACTACAGCCTGTCGAGATTAAGGAGCACGACATCGTGCAGTTCATTGAGACCTTACGCAGAAGTAGCGGCCTATTCGTTGAAGGTGGAGAGAACCTCTACTACTTCGCCAACCGTACAATTCAAGACTATTACGTCATCCTGTCCCTGCTCCACCTGTCACAAGATGAATTGGCACAATTCGCCTTCCAGCGATATCGTTCAGCCCTTTGGCGTGAACCATTGCAGTTTGCACTGAGGTATAAGTCCAGGCAGCTCCTGCTCACAGTGCGACCTCGCCAATTGGATGAGTCCAGACTATCCATGGGATCACCTACGCACCCACTCGCTCTAACGCCCCCTGAAGAACGGACAAGAAGTTTACAAGGATTCAACCAGGTACGGCATCTCACGAAGCAACAGGTTGAAGAACTGTTGGCGGCATGCATTGATATACGTCCACTACCTGAAGCCACTCAGCAAACATTAGGCATCCGTACAGTACAGGAGATGGCCTGGAACCTCCTCAGGCAATCCTTTGTCTTGCCACACGAAGCACTCAATGCTGTGTGGAGAGCATTGGAGAGTAGTAAAGCACCTATATGCGAAGGGGCGGCTATACTACTACAGCGCTGCGCAACCCTCTCTCAGGAGAGTCAACAGCAAGCAGCTCAGAAGATCTTACTCATACTCATTGACAGTAATATCACTCACCATTTCTCTCCTTTGAGCTATTTTGAGCTGCGACGACTTTACGACATATTGTTTGAGACATTGGATATTTTATCGACGCAATCCTGATAGATTGTCCTTTGTCTCTATACTACGTAATTGTATTTCTATAGCATAATGTCTCCAGTTAGCAATGGAGTATCGATATGCAGACGTGTAATCACTGTGGATGGAGTATTCCCGATAATACCCCTGTATGTCCATATTGCTGGTATCCCTTGGAGCTTACGGATGAAGAGCGACGCAGGCGTCTCATGTTACGATGGAATCTCAATATGTTGCTCCTCCCAATGGGAGCGCCTTCACGAAGCTTTTTGCTGTCATCGGCATCTTCAGCGCCCGGGGTAAATAGGCACCCTATACAGACAGCCCTTGTTTTCCTCACAACAATAATTACTGTGGCGGCACTAATCGCGGGACTTGTAACTCTCCAACATTGGAACTCTGGACATCCTCCACTGCTCCCGATGCTTACTCCGGTTTCGTCTATCGTGCCAGGTGGTCCGCTGTCTGTTCATGGCAGTAATTTCGCAACGGGAGGAAGTATTACTCTCACCGTCGATGGGCATCCTACGACTATTGCTAACGCAGCCTCTAGCCATCAGGCACCCCGCCCTCTGTATCCACCAGTATCGCTCTCGCTACTCGACTCCTCAGCAGCTCGATTTTCAGAAGGAGCAATCCCGGTTATGAGCGACGGAACATTTGATGCAACGATTATAAGCGATGTCAGATGGTCTATTGGTAGTACTCACGAATTGATTGCAATTGAAGAGAGTTTTGGACTAACCGCGTTACTCTCTCTTGTTGTTCCCCAGCCAGCATCGCTGTCCGGATGTTCCACATCAACAAGTTCGATCACATTGGTGCTTGGCCCAGTAGATAAAGGACAAAAGCAATCTGTTTCAGCAACTTTCAAACTATGCACGATAGGATCGGGTCTACTACATTGGAGTGCTAGCTGGAATCAACAACAGGCCCACTGGCTCCAACTCGATTCTTCAGGTCAAATCCTGGCACCCATCTCAAAACAGCTTACGGTTATTGCGTCTTCGGACGAACTACAGGCAGGTATACATTCTACGACGGTTACTTTCAGCAGTCAAGGCAGCAACGTGAAAGTGTTTCTCAATGTGATGTTTATCATTCGTGTGCATACTGAAACATGTCTAAACACCACTCCGCGATCACTTGCCTTCACAGCGACTCAGGGGAAAAATGATCCAGCTCCTCAAACAGCGACGATTACCAACTGTGGTAATGATGGTGCCTGGACAGCAACTACCCATACTGATGATGGGGCGGATTGGCTTCATATCAGTCCAGTGGGAGGTTATCTGAAGGGCGAAGCCACTCAAAATATTATCATCACAGTTTCAAAAGCAAAACGATTGCCGGGTACCTATACAGGACAGATCATCTTCAAAATAGGCTCGAGTATAGCCGCACTGAATATCACCCTCACTGTTCAGCAAGCTCAACCATGTATCACTACTCATCCGCAGTTTCTCACATTCACAGCTGTGCAAGGCCAGAATCCTCCTAAATCTCAAATCACAACGCTTGTGAACTGCGGTAACGATGGTACCTGGTCAACATCGATATCGACAATGGGTGCTGCTAACTGGCTCAGCATCAATTTGCCTCAAGGGTATTTGAAAGTTAATACTAGCCAGGATATCTTTATCGGCGTCTCAAGCACTGCTCTACCAATTGGATCATATACCGGACGGGTCACATTTAAACTGGGATCAAGTACGCAGATTGTGATTGTCACACTGACTGTTCTTCAGCAACGGAAAGAGAAACCGTGTCTTACTGTTAACCCACACGAACTCTCGTTCACGAGCAGTCAAGGGCTGGGCAATCCGTCTCCTCAAGGAATAACACTGATGAACTGCGGACCCGCTGGATCCTGGTCAGCAACAGTATCCAATGGCGCGAACTGGCTCAACATCAATCCATCTCAAAGCTCCCTGGATGCTAGCGCCACCCGGGATGTCTCTGTTAATGTTTCAACTACCAATCTCGATGAGGGAAGCTATACAGGTGAAATTACCTTTACGATGACGAGTTCTGGAGAAGCAAGCACTGTAACTGTAAAGGTAATTCTTACTGTTCAGCCGCCTTCACCGTGTATCCAGGTCAACCCAACATCGCTTACCTTCACACAGGAACAGGCGTCGCGAGATGTGACGGTGATCAACTGTGGAGATGCAGGGAGTGTCCAGGCGGATGCCTCGACAGAGGAGGATAGTCCCTGGCTCGGTGTCGCTCTCAAGAACAGACAGTTACATGCCGGAGCTACAGAGAAAGCATCCGTGAGCGTGAATGGTAGTGGCTTAGCTGCGGGAAAGTATACCGGGACCGTCACTATAAAAATCACTACTGCTACCAGGTCAAAATCGGTAGCAGTAAGTGTAACATTCAATGTACCAGGGAAAGCATGTATTCAGGCCAATCCAGGTTCGTTATCCTTTCCACCGTCATCTCCCTCAGTTGGTATCTTGAGCCAGAGCCAGGTAGTTTTCGCTTCACAAAGCATTCCGCAGAGTTCGCAAACGGTGACATTAACGAATTGTGGAGATGCCGGGACTTTGCAGGCAATAGTATCGACGGTGAGTGGCGGTACGTGGCTAGACGTTCTTGATGCACCGGAAACGTTGAACGCCGGAACCACAGGTACAGCTGCCATTCGCATTGATGGCGCGCATGCACCTCCTCCAGGGACATATCACGGAGCAGTTACTTTTACCATTGTGACCCTTTCGGGGACGCAAAGCAGTAAGACGGTACAGGTAACGCTCGCTATCCCTGCAATGCAGCTTAGTAAGACAACCTTGAACTTTGATACGGGATGCACTCCTCTATCACAATCTATCACTGTCAGCAATGTTGGTGGAGGTACCTTGACATGGGTAGCAGGCATACCCTCTGCCAGTTGGGTGACTGTGGGTGGCAATACCAGCGCTTCACCCGGTAATCCTGCCACTCTCACTTTTACTGCCAACCCAGCCGATCTAGACAACGGTACGTATACTGCAACAGTAGCTATTACACCTTCAGATGGATCAACACAAACTGTGATAGTCACCTTGAACAGGGCTTGTAAAATGACTACCGGGTAAAATGCGCCGCTGGCGCACCATTCCGCATGACCATGACAAAGCGTGGTCAGAAGATACCGCTGGTAAACCTTTTAGACCAACAATCTTTGAGCGTGGGTTCTTAATACAGGGGACTTGAAAGCTACCTGTCTAAAGGGTTTACCAGCAGTGTCATCTTTATGGAGTAGCGGAACTTGAGCTTACCTCATCATTTGATCAATAAGGTCATCGATCTTGGAGATCATCTGATCAACAGAAAAGCCGATTAATCTGACAAGGTACACCAATCTCTTTGCAGAGAGACTCAAAACAACGAGAGATGCCGCTAGAGGAGAAACATTTCCTTGGCAGCATCTCTCTATTTGTGGAAAGAGAGGATGTTGATTTCATACAGACCACATCACTTATAAAAGATTATCAAAGATCAAGATCACGCGTGACCGCCTCGGACAGAACGCTGACCGTGGGGGAGAAAGCACATTATGCATCCTCCCGCGCTATGCACTGTTCCTCTTCATCCTGACATCCACTTGCATCAAGGCGACATGCTCTTTGTTGCTGTAGCCACTCACCACACGTCGAACGCCGCCCCTTCGCACGCAGCGCCAGATCGCGCGCAGAAATAGGTTTGCTCTCCTGCCGAGCGACTCTTTCCGCTGCGAGAGCCTCATATGCCCTGGCTATTTTCATTTCAGCAGGTTCATCAATGACGCTCTTCTCTCGCTGAGTCTGTCCATCTGAGCATGGAGAAGGCACAGGTCCTATTGCATCAGCTTGTTCTACCTCCATCTCATCCTTCGTTTCTGCTGCTGGAGAAGGCAACGAGGTGAGCTTTTCTTCAACAATGCTCACGTTCCCCACCACGCCAGCCTGCTGCATTGCGCCCACCAGAGCGGAGGCGAGAGCCTGATAGTCGATCTGTGGGACGGCCTGCTCCTGGAGTTGTTCCCGGCTCGGCAGCGCTTCCCGACTCCACTGCTGACGCAGGTGCTGAAAGGAGACCTCTTTGAGCCGGGAGGCCAACAAAAAGCCGATGACGGCTATGGCCTGGAGAGCCGTCATGACCCAGACAGGGATGATCCCCGAAATCCTCGCATCAGTTACGGGCAGTCCGGTGGCATGACCGAGCGCATCAAAGTGGGTGATGAGGCCAGCGACGGTGGCTAACAAGGCGGTAAGAGTGAAGAAGATAATGGCTTTTATGTTGTCGCGCTCACGCAAGGAGTGGAAGGCGTTCATAAAGACAATTCCCAGGCTGCTATCAATCGCCTGCGCCCAAGACCAGGCATCTGACAGAGCCGTGTTGTGGCTCATCACTGCGCCATCGGTCAAGAAATTGGCTGTGCTAGTGACGATGCCTGCCGCAAGTAACAACTCACTCGTTTTTGCGACGAAGGTAAAGACAAACTTGATGGTTTCTTCATACCAGTGGAGCGATGCGAATGCACGCAAGACGTGAAGATGGTTATTTTGTTCTGCCATAACTTTCTGCTTTCTGCCTGATTTTCCCTCCAGAGAGATCGGTCCATTGACACCCTTCTCTCCGTGAGGTAGAATCCGTGTAGATCCGCATGAAAGGCTGGTCCAACTTGGCAGAGCGTCACACGCGCTTCTTGGAGATCATCGGAGGCCCGTCGGTTCCGCTGTTGCCACCGGGACGTGACAAGTGTCCCGGCGGCCTCTTCATATTCCATCACCTCTTCAAGCATGCGTAAGACCGGTAAAAATGCGGGGCGCGGCGTGATAGCCGCAATCATTTGTTGCTCTACGTCGTAGTGTAGTCCCCCTGGCTCTAAAATTTGTATGACCATATCACGGCGCTCCTCGACATTAGCGACATTCCACAATGCGGCCATTCCCGGCAGCCGTTCTCCTGCCTCGATCACTTCCTCTAACCGCACTCCGTTTGTCTCTGGCACTTCTAAGGCGCGTAGGGCCAACTCGACGGCGGCCATTTCTGCCTCCATCTCTTCATCATCAATGTAGCCCTCCCGATGCTGTTTGAGAATGCGTCCTCGCTTTAAGCGTAACCGCTCCTTTTCCCGCTCCATTGCCTCTGGATCAAAGCCCGCTTTTTGCGCTGCCTCAATCATTTGCTGACGAACCATATCACGCCAATAGATCGGCAAGCGTAACCCTTGTAACAATTCTCCGAATTGCTGCACAACACGGTCTGTCCGCACCTGAAGGTATCCTCCCGCCGGACAAGGGTATGCACGCGACTTCGCCATATCCTTGTAGTACGCATAATCTCTGCCTGGATGGGCTCCTTTACATCGCAGATTTAACCCACAATGCACGCAGCTAATATAGCCGGAAAACTCGTACATGCGTTCCGCTTTCTCACTCCGTTGGGGTGCTCGTATATTGAGGCGGGTTCCAATCTGGATACGCTCCCATTCCTCGCTGGTAAAGGCTGCTGGATGCAGCCCTCTGTACCTCTTTCCTTTGTAGAAGACTGCACCTCTGTCATCTCCAGGCTCATACGGGGCGTAAAACTCATTGCGAACAATCGCGTTAATCGTATCGATCGTAAAAGGTCGTGCTCCGAACCGTTTACTATTGGTCCGGTATCCCGCTGCATTCACCGCATCCATAATCGCTTCAGCGGTCTTGCCTTGCATGCGCAACTCACCAATCATGCGTAAGCCGGGATATTCTTCAGGGTCAAACTCTGGGGCCGATTTCGGACCTGTGGAACGATACCCATAGGCAATATCGCCATTGTACAATCCCTGTGCCGCTCGTTCCCCCTTGCCTTTACTGGTATGCTTGGCCAACATGTCAGAGAAGTAGGCAGCAAATGCCGCCAGAATAGTCAGCTGTAGCATGCCTTCAGGAGTACTGTAGTCAATATGCTCGGAGAGGGAGACGAACGAGGTACGGGTCTGTGAAAGAATACGGAAGCTTTGCAACGTCACCATCACGTTGCGCGACCAGCGGTCCAGGGTGTGAACGAAGACGATCACCTTGCCTGGGTTGGCCTGGATATAATCGAGCAGCCGCTTGAAATTGGGTCGCTTGGCAATCTGCTCGCCACGTGCGCTGCGTTCATCGTCCTCAAAAAACGTTGGCTCTGGCAAACCACGGAACTTTGCTGCATCTCTGATCGCTCGCTTTTGCGCATCAATGCTATAGTTGTCTTTTTGCATTTCGCTGGAACGGCGCACGTAGCCGACGACAATGAGAGCCGAGGGATCTGACGAATGGTACTGCATAGAGAATCCTCCTTCTGTTGGTTCCTCTTCTCTCAGAGGAAGGCTCGATGCAGCACTATATTGCGTTTTCCGTTTGATACTAGAAATTAGCTTGTATTCAGTAGTATAGAGTATTTTTCGTCATATTTCAATGTTCTCATCATATCTTCTTCGTTCTGCATGAAAGGTTTACTTCTTGTCTGATAGTGAGGTATAATGCTATTAACCTTACCTAAGGAGAGATATCGCTTGGAAGAAAAGAACTGGCTGAGAGTGGAAACTATTGCTCGTGATCTGGATGTCTCAGAAGGGACGGTCCGTTCCTGGATACGCGACGGGCTCTTAAAGGCTGCCAAATTTCGCAAAGAGTACCGCATCAGGCGTGAAGACTACGAGGACTTTATTCACCGGCACCTGCATCCTGAAACTAACAGCGATGCCACATAATAGTTGCCGAGTGCATGGTTGTGGGAAGACTTCCATTACACGCTGTCCTTCCTGGAGATCTATACGGGTATGGCTCCTCTGGCTGCCGAGGCTGTGAAGCCGCCAACCAGAGGAGCGCCCTGATATCACTTCATCACTCTTCTTCTGCCGATTGATCAGGACTCTCCTCACTCCTCACTGCCCTGTCCTCGCCCGCTAGAGGATCACCTGTTGGCTCTCTGAGCAACGCCAGCAGGCGTGGGTCCCGTTCTTTCAAGCACCGATACATAATACGCGCGAGCAAGGCACAAAACACCTGTATGTCCGATGAAAGTTCTTCCCGTTGTTCGGTCTCCTGCGGCATCCCTCTTCCTTTCTTTGCTTAATCACTGTCGCTGTTCATGCATTCCTGTGAGCCAACGCTGCCGGTCCCTCCTCTTCCTTCACGGCTCGTGTAAGCAGGTCCAGTACGAACGTCCTAACTCAAGAGCCGTCCGCCGCCTGAGCACCGTTGCATCCACCTCACATTCCTTCAGAACCCTCTTTGCCACCGTTTGCAGCGTTTCTCTGTCCATACATATTTTTGGACAAGAACACTGTACCAAATGAGAGGGGGAACGCAGGGGGCAGCAACCGGTAATGGAGCGGTAGTCGAGAGGTAGTGGACCTGTAAGGCTGTAAGCTCACTACAGTCGCACTTTTTAAACTGATCAATACCTACATTTCTCTATGCAAAAAGCCTCATAACCATCTTTTTCCCATGTGACACTCTGTAGAGGTAACACTACTCTTGAGAGTGCTCATGTGAAAGGAGAAGATCATG
>WNGD01000101.1_pt1 | contig 95720 bp, 87 predicted proteins | sample 5400671 | NCBI WGS metagenome assembly WNGD01 (sample SAMN13153369, study PRJNA577476) | soil metagenome | isolation source: 40 cm soil or saprolite under grassland replicate 2 | place: USA:California | collected 2016-06-15 | reverse complement strand
TGAGAGTCGTTGTCGATGGGCTGCTGACGGTTCGTTACCTCACCGCTTCGCCATCCAAGGATACTGCTGGTGGAACAGCAGGTTCCGTTGGGGCATCACTGCCACACAGAACAATTACTTACGCGACTTCACGTCGCACTACCTCACCCAGGTCGATGCCCACAGTGTGTTCAGCTCGCCGTTCTTCCAGGGACAATTCCTCTTCCTCCGGGAGGTCTTTCCCGATCTGGTAGGTCGCAATGGCTTCGTACTCGCTCCCCGTCCAGTGGATGACAACGGTTTTAGGAAGATCCCATTCCCAGAACAAGACCAGGGGGGCATTCTCCCGACCATTGGAGAGGATGAGCAGGCTCTCGTGCAGCCGAATGGCGCTGCTCTTGTACTCGACCTTGAAGTACCACTTGCGGCGGCGCGGTGGTTTCGCGTTGGGATCCATGGTGTGCCGCTCTCGCCAGCTTGATAGCCCTGCAAAGAACGCCTGGACGGCTGCATCAACGGTATGGGCATGCAGCAGATGTTCAGGGTCGGTAGGGATGAGCCGCATCAGATGCCTGGGTTTGAGCCAGAGGCCTTTGTGCCGTACCGTGCGCCAGAAGCAGATCAGCGTGCGGCTATAGACTTGTCCACACGCATGAGCCAGTTCATCGAGTTGGGCTGTTCTGCCTAGCTGAACCCGGCGCATGGTGTACTTTGGGTTCGTTTTCGTCTCTGGTTCACTCATACCGACCTGTTCTTTTTGGTCTGTCTGAAACCGGAAAGACAAGGGCTGAAGCCGAGGAAAACCCGCCTCTCCGCGCGGCCTCTGCGGCAAGGCGGCTTGCGGCGGATTCAATGTTGTCATTAACATATGTTTCGCCCCGGATACTATAGTCACCTCAACTTGGAGTAGGGAAGCAGAAAGAGAAAAGAAAAGGGGGGTACTCTGCTATTGAATACCCCCCATAGGCTTCTCCTTGTAAGGAGAGGTACTCTGCTACTTCCAAGTCAGGCACTTGAACTCATCACAGATCAAGTCTTCCGACATAGACCCTGACACCAGCACCATATTTCCGTCAAAGACCTCTTGCGCGAGCGTCACGGCCTTGTTGATGTGTTCTAACGTGCGATGGGACGCCTCAAAGGCTTCATGCCATGTGCCTAGGGAGAGATCGGTACCTTTTTGCAAGCCACCTAAAATCTTCTGCAAGAGTTCAGTCTGCATCAGAGCCGCATTCAGAAACTCACGCATTTCTGTCTCTGCCGTATCAGTATCCACTCCCGGCGGCATCGGCGTTTCCTGCATAATATCGCCCTTCTTTCGAGAACTAGCGAGTTGTGCTTCAGTGCGACACTACATGAAGAGCTTACAAAGGCGAGTTGTTTTTCGAGATGTTGAAGCTAAGCGCAATGTTTCCTTAATCTTCCACTCGGTCAACAAAACTATGAAGTTGTGCAGTGGCTCTGGTATACCCCCTTTCTTTCATTAAAAACAAAAACAATCATCGTGGATATGGGAGAGTGTGATTTCCTGCATAGCTTTGCCTCTATGACAAAGCTATGCAGGAAATCACACCATCCAAGGAGAGTTGTTTCAGATTTTTACTGAGTCCTCCAGTGTCATTTCAGTTTTCAACTGGTGCCACGCCTGGCGCGCCTCTTCAACGGACCCTTCGTCCTCAATAGTGGAGACGTCGCCTGGCGCGCGATCGAGCGTGACCGCGCGCAGCACACGGCGCATAATCTTGCCGCTGCGTGTCTTGGGCAGCGTACTCACAAAATTGATCTCGCTGATGACCACAACGGGACCTAATTCACTGCGCACCGTGCCGAGCAGTTCTTTATGCAATTCCTCCGAAGGCTGATGCCCCTGCCTAAGCACGACAAATGCCGCAATCACTTCGCCACGCAGTTCATCGGGACGACCAATCACACCTGATTCGGCTACAGAGGGATGCTTTAAGAACGCCGTCTCGACCTCAACCGTGCCGATGCGATGACCCGCAATCTTGATAATCTCGTCGGCGCGACCCGCGAACCACACATAGCCATCCTCGTCGATCTGGGCTGAGTCGCCTGTGTAATACACACCAGGCAGGATCTGCCAATAGTCGCGACCGTACCGCTCAGGCTCGCCCCACAGCGCGGGCGTCAATCCGGGGAAAGGCCGTTTGATGACCATGATGCCTTTTTCGTTCGGTCCTACCGGCGTCCCATCCAGCGGTGATACCACCTCTGCTTCGATGCCGGGCAGCGGAATTGTCGCCGAGCCAGGTTTGATCGGCAGCATGCCGAATCCGTACGGATTGCCAAAGACAGGACCGCCCGTTTCGGTCTGCCACATGTGGTCCATTACCGGCACGCGGTCGTGCAACACGGTTTTCTGCAGCCATTCCCACGCCGGCGCGTTCAACACCTCGCCCGCGCAGAACACGCGATCGAGCGAGGAATGATCATACTTGGTCGGCGGTTCGTTGCCATACTTCATCAACATCCGCACAGCGGTGGGCGAGGTGAAAATGCTCGTCACGCCAAATTCTTCCACCACCTGCCAGAACGTTTCGGGACCCGGATAATCCAGCGCCCCTTCGTAGGCGAGCGTGGTCGCGCCTACAATCAATGGGGCGTAGACGATGTAACTGTGACCGACCACCCAACCGATATCCGACGTGGACCACCAGACATCGGTCGGCTTCAATCCAAAAACCCATTGGCCCATGCTGTGGATGTGCACTTGATAGCCACCGTGGGTGTGAATGGCGAGTTTCGGTTTCGCTGTGGTGCCGGAGGTCGCCAGGATGTATGCCGGTTCGTTCGATTCCATCGGCACGTAATCGCCGCTCTGGCCTTCGGCATGGCTGAGGAAGTCTTGCCAGGTGATATCGCGTCCCGGCTGCATCGAGATGGGTTCGCCAGTGCGCTTGAGAACGATCACGCGCTCGACACTCCCGGTGGTAATTTCCAAGGAGGCATCAACGATCTCTTTAAGCTGCGTGTTCTTGCCTTTACGATACGTGATATCTGTGGTAAAGAGAAAGCGCGAGCCGGATGCCTGCACGCGGTCACTCAGTGCCTGCGCACCAAAACCTGCAAATACCACCACGTGAATCGCGCCAATACGCACGGCCGCGAGCATCAGCATGATGGCCTCGGGACAGGTCGGCATGTAAATGGTGATGCGGTCCCCTTTCTGAATGCCCATGCCGCGCAGCGCCGCCGCCAATCGTTCAACCTCGTTAAGCAATTGTGCGTACGTGAAGGCTCGCCGCTCGCCGCGTTCATTGATATAAACCAACGCCTTATGCCCGCCCCAGCCGCGCTTGACGTGATGGTCGAGCGCATTGTATGCCAGGTTGGTCTGCCCGCCGGTGAACCAGCGGAATGTGGGCGGCGTCCACTCGAAGACGCGATCCCATTTACGGAGCCACGGCAGTTGTTCCGCCGCTCTCCCCCAAAATGCTTCTGGATTCTCCCTGGCTTCTTCAATCCAGCGCCGCACAATCGGGCTTACTAGATCCATGAGTATCTTTCCTTTCTTTTGATGTGCTTGCTCGAATACCGTCTAACGATGGCCGCCGGATGAGTCGCCGAAACAGCCAGGTCTTCGGTTAGAGCTTCCTCTATTGCTTCAATAGCTCAATAGTAAAGCACAACCATCACATTGCCATCACAATCGATCCTTTTCCACACACAATCCCATCACGATTTGATATTATTCTTGTTAACCTCCGTAGAGTATGCCTCTTATCTCTGTTTTTCTTACATTGATGGATAAAAAAACTGAAGGACGAACTGTGACATACCTGTAAGATGAGGGTGATGGTATGTGATGTACTTGTGAGAAAGTTTAGCTATTCTCTCGAGAGAAACATTTGTGAAGATGAGTGCAGTAAAACGATGGAAGAGTTCCGATTGTAGTGAGGATGGAAGCTAGAAAGCCGCAGCAAAGCAAGTTGCTGTGATGAAATCGAAAAAGGAGAAGAAGCCATGGAGAAGAGAGATCCTTTTGTCCTTGACACGCATGAATTACCCTTGGTAGCGGAGGCGATTGAAGCACGGGTAAGGTTGTTGCAAACATTACCCCCGAGTGAGTGGCGCGATAGCCGTCTCAGGTTCCTGAACAGCTTTATGAAGAAGCTGGATCAGCTGATGGAAGAGACTCAGCTTGAGCAAGTGGTATGGGTGGGAAGGGATTAACAGGCTCATAAGCGGTAATGGAACTGACTACTGCATCGGTTTCCAAACAACCATCAACCGGGCGGGAGAGTTTATCAACCGTATTCGCTTGACCGCCGGGTCGCATCGCGAGACGGTTCTGTTCCGCTTGTTTTGCCGCGATGCTGGCTTCACTGCGCCCGAGACCGCCATCGTTTCCTGGGCTGATCGCCTGCTGCTCCCAGAAGTATCTGTCGACATTGACATCCTGGCCGAGCTGATCGTCCAGGACAGGTGCAATCCCCAGGACTATTCGAAGGTGATGCTCTCCGAGGGTGCAAACCTAGGGGTGCTGGTGCCGGAAGTGGGCCAACCTGATACCTATGGCCACCGCAAAAAGGCCAATGTAGCCGAGTTCCTGGCTGAGCAACTGACGCAGCATTCACCCCGCATCCGCTTTCTGCCAATGGACCTGACGTATTTCCCGCGCAGCGGGGAGCCGGGTGTGTATGACAAACATTTGGCCATCTTTTATGCCAGCCTGGTGATGAGCCTGGTTGAATCGGGGACCCATGCTGTGATGGCGGCACATCGCGATGGCGCTTTTATCTCTACAGATATCCCTGGGATGGACTTAGCTGCGCGGCATGTGGATCCTGCTGAATATCATTCCACCCACTATCGTCCTCGTTTCGAGCACATTACAGGTCCCTATGAACCACAGCAGTAGAGGCCAGGGCGCAATAATGCTCTTTTAGGCACGACTTTCCAGAACTCAAGAGGGGATTCTGACAGAAAAAATATCTTCACCGTGAGATGAGGACAACAATGCTGTGCAGGAGGAGATTGTCATCGCCCTTGGCGGATAATTGCCATCATCTCTGGTAGTGTTGTGACCTTGACACGGGGACGTCCCTGCCTGGCACCGCAGGCAACTTCGTACTGATCCAGAATCTTCCAATCCTGATAAGTCACATAGTCGATGTCACGTTCATGCAGAAACGCCTCAATTTGCGGCAGGTCACGATGACCATCGCGGCTTTCTTGTAGCATTGGCAGGTCGGTCAGCATTGATTCGACTGTGGCAACCGCGTCAGGCTTGTTATTCCCGATCAGGCCGGTGGGGCCGCGCTTGGCCCACCCGACGACGTATTCACCTGGTACCACTTCGCCGGTATTCGGATGCACGACTTGCCCGGCGATATTGTTTATGGTAGAGGTCGCGGGATCGAATGGCACGCTTTCAATCGGCACACTACGATAGCCAATCGAGCGCAACACTAGGCCAGCCTCAATGATCTCAAACTTGCCGGTTCCTTTAGCTCGTAGTCCGCCATTGGAATCCACGACAAGTTCATTGTGTTCGATCTTCACCGCTGTCATCCGCCCATTCACACCAACAATTTCCTTGGGTGAGACCAGGAAGCGCAGGGTAATGCGGCGAGGAGCAGTATGCTGCTCGCACGCAGCATACTCATGCAAGCACTCCAGGTTGGCCTTCGCTGTGCGATCTTCTTCTATTTCAACCAAGCTAGCCGGATCAAGTTCGATGTTTTGAGGATCGACGATCACATCCACCCCTTCCAGCTTCCCAAGTTCCTTGATCTCTGGATTCGTGAACGATGCCTGCGCCGCGCCACGTCGCCCCAGTACCACCACCTCGCGGATCTTGCTCTCGCGCAGCTTCTCCAGCGCATGGTCGGCGATATCAGTTTTCATCAAGGTAGCCGGGGACATAACGAGAATGCGTGTCACATCCATGGCTACGTTGCCGTTGCCAACAACGACAGCCCGCTCGCTTGAGAGGTCGATGGGCAGATCGCGATAATCAGGATGACCATTATACCAGCCAACAAACGCGGTAGCTGGAAAGCTATTAGGCAGAGCTTCTCCGGGGATGCCCATACGACGATCAGCCTGGGCACCAACCGCATAGATGATCTGATCGTAGAACTGCTTTAATTCTTTATGATGGATATCAACACCGTATGTGACATTCCCGAAGAAACGGACTCGTGGATCTGCCAGGACTTTATCAAAGACGCGGATCACTGCCTTGATGGACTGGTGATCAGGCGCAACACCATCGCGGACCAATCCGAAAGGAGTGGGGAAGCGGTTGAAGATATCAATTGTCAGTACGATATCGCGTTTCTTGAGAAGAGTTTCGGCAGCATAAAATCCGGCGGGGCCAGCACCAATGATAGCAATGCGTAGCGGCCGGCCTGTAGTAGCAAGTTGTTCCATTACATCTTTCCCTTCAAGAGGCTATTCTCTTTATCTAGAGCGAACTCCTTTTTATCACCAGGAGCAAATCCTGCTCATCTTTGAAACCTGATTGAACTTAAGAATAGGACAGTAATCTCACAAGGGCATCACAAGAGAGAAGCATATGCTCACAATTCTCATACAGTCTTTAGAACACCGACAGATAATGGCTATAACGAAAGTTTCTCATGAGAGAGAGCATCTGGGGTAAAGTGTGCATTGTGCGACATGCCGAATCGTGATGCTTTGGTGATGATGAAGCGTTCCGGTGTGACGGCAAAGTAAGTTAAATACTTTACCATCATAGAGGATTGTGCTCACCAGGTGGTGGTGGGTGCTAGCAGGTAAGACTACGTTCTTCACCTTTCCTTCTCTAGCCTCTTCACGCATGCCAGTGCGTTAGGAACGAGCCTACCGTTGATTGGCACTTTAGGCAGGGTTTTCTTCCAGAGGAGGTACCGGTGTAAGCAGGCCCTCGTAAATGAAATCACGGCAGTGCTGGGCAACTCTGCGTGGATCGACGCGAAGACGCGCTACCCCGCTATCCATTGCTGCCTGGGCAACGGCGGCAGCCAGCGATGGTGCAACGTCGTAGTTCATCGCCAGTGGAATGATCTGCCCTTCTCCAAATTCCTGTTCAGTCACCAGAGAAGACAGCCGTTGCGCCGCCGCCAATTTCATCTCGTCATTAATGACGCGGGCCCGCGCATCGAGTGCACCCCGGAAGAGCCCTGGAAACGCCAGCGAGTTATTCACCTGGTTAGGGTAATCCGATCTGCCCGTCGCTACTACTTTCGCGCCCGCGGCTAACGCTTCTTCAGGCATGATCTCCGGTACAGGATTGGCCAGAGCAAAGACAATGGGTTGGGATGCCATTGATTGGACCATGGCAGGTGTCACCACACCCGGGCCGGAAACTCCGATAAAGACATCGGCTCCGATCATTGCCTCGGCAAGTCCACCATGCTTACACTCAGGATTGGTGATGGCGGCCAGCTCTTCCTGCGTCGCATTCATGCCAGCATGCCCTGGACACATGATGCCTGCACGATTCAATAACAGCATCTTTCCCACTCCCCAGGCCAGGAGCATTTTGGCTGTTGCGATACCAGCAGCCCCGGCACCCATGATAACCACGGATACGTCCTGTCTCTGTTTGTTGACTTTGCGCAGGGCGTTGATGAGTCCTGCGAGCACTACTGTCGCAGTGCCATGCTGGTCATCGTGGAAAACGGGAATACTGAGCGAGCTGCGCAGCCTCTCTTCCACCTCGAAGCAGCGCGGCGCGGAGATATCCTCCAGGTTCACCCCTCCAAAGGCCGGGGCGATATGCTCGACTGTCGTGACAATCTCGTCTACGTTTTGCGTCGACAGGCAGATAGGATAGGCTTCGATGGCTCCAAAGGTCTGGAAAAGCACGGCCTTCCCCTCCATGACGGGCAGGGCGGCACGAGGGCCTATGTTTCCCAACCCGAGCACGGCACTGCCATCCGTGACAATTGCCACGCGGTTACTCTTGCCAGTATAGTCGAAGATGGCATCCGGTCGGGCCAGGATCTGGCGTGTGGCTTCGGGAATGCCGGGAGGCAGGTAGAATGAGTTGAGGATGGATTGATCACGGATGGGCATCTTGGGCGAAATGTGCAGGACGCCTTGATAGCGGCGGTGTAATTCAAGCGCCTCCTGCTGGAGGCTGGCATAGCTATGCGATGGCGGTGGAACGGGCCGGTGTCCCTCGTAGAGCGTGGCTCGCGTCTCTGCCTCGATCGCACCCGGGTCTTTGTCCACGCGGGCCACACCGCTGCGTCTTGCAGCTTCGGCCACCGTACGGGCTACGCGAGGAGCCAGCGCATAATCCATCACGGATGGTACAATCTGTTGAGGAGAGAGACGCTCTGGCGGGACAAGATTGGCAATGGCTTGAGCCGCCGCAATGATCATTTCCTGGTTGATGCTAGTGGCACGTACATCCATTGCTCCACGAAAGATGCCAGGCAGCACCAGTGCGTTCGTAATCAGGTTGGGATAATCGGGACGCCCGGTCGCCACAACGGCAGCACCGGCGGCTATAGCTGCTTCGGGAGTGATTTCCGGGTTGGGCACCGCAAGCACAAACAGAATAGGATGCTTCGCCATCGTACTGACCATCTCCGGCGTGATCGTATTCCACGAAGAGAGACCGATGACCACGTCAGCGTTATGTACGGCATCGGCGAGTGTGCCAGTGACGTTGGCCGGATTTGTCTGGCGTGCAATGTCCACTTTGGCCCAGTTCATATTGTGCAGGCGATAGCGATCAAGGATGCCCAGGCGATCACACACCAGGATATGCTGAAAGCCAACGTGCAGCAGCAGGTGGGCGGTGGAAATGCCGCCGGGACCGGCACCATTGATCACGATACGAGCGCTTTCCGGTGCCTTGCCAACTAGCTTGAGGGCATTGTATAGCCCACCCAGGATGGCAGCGGCGGTCGCATCTTGCTCAGCATGCAGTACCGGGATATTAATTGCTCGCGCCAGATGGTCGGCGACCGTAAAGCAGCGGGGAGCGGCAATACTGCTGAGGCAAATGCCGCCAAAGGTGGGTCGGATCTCCATGCCCACGTTGATGATCTCATCCGCATCCTGGGTATCTAGGCAGATGGGGAAAGCATCCAATCCTCCAAACGTTTTGAAGAGGATGCAGGCGTCTTCGAGCATGGGCAGCGCTGCCATAGGGCCGATATTCCCCATGCCAAAGGCAGACGAGCCATCGGTGACAAGCGCAATGGTGTTGCCGCGAATAGTGTAGTCAAATGAGGTGAGGGGGTCTTTCGCAATCTCAAGGCACGGAGCTGCGACACCTGGCGTGTAGACCAGGCTCAGGACAGAACGATCTTTAAGCGGTACCTTACTGGCAACGCCGATCATGCCTCGAAATCGCTTGCGATACTCCATGGCTTCCTGTGGTCCCATTCCCAAGGTGGAAAAATTGGAAAGTACGGTATGGCCGTTTGTCCCCATTTCGATGAATGTTGATTGTGCGTTTATTGTCCCGTCCATGATCTTCCTCCTGATTTGCTTTACCTGGTTTTGTTGCAGTGTAGCGTGGAGAGTTTACAAAATCATCACAATTTCATCGCTTCGCACAACAAGATCATCACAATTTCATATCCTGGACAATGTTCTGTAACACATTGTCATAATTCCATCACAACGCTCAATTCCCCTATATCAATCATGCTCAAAGGGCATATTTACTGTACGAATGTCCTAAGTGGTTAGCATAAACGGCCATATCTTTGTTAACTCTTTGTGAGAAGATATCTCGTTAGCGTGAGTACGTTGTGATATCAATAGAGTATCCTCTGGAAATAGATAGTATGAGATTCTGAGGGTATGATCCAGGAGGATACCTATGTTGAACGTTGAAAACGAATTTCGTCAACCTGTTTCCATCGACTTTGCACCTGCCGGCAGTATTTGCGAATGGTGTGGGAAACCTGCCGTGCAAGCACTGACCGTCCTGGGGGGCATAGGCCACAAAGAAAGTGGATACTTTTGCAGTTTATGCAGCAAGGAATTCATTCGTGTGGTTGCCAGCGATCTTAGTCGTGAAATACCAGCAGAAACAGGTGTGTCTCGTTAGCATTTCTAACCAGACGGAGCAGCAACTGAACACAAGATCAGCAGAGCTTTTCGAAAGAAAGTACATTTCATTTCGAGATTAAAATGCTTCGAGCAAGCGGATCTCCTCCTATTTCTCCTAACCGAGCAAGAAACAGGTAGCCCTCCAGGTCTTCGGGCGTTAACTTGACCTCAAGTGGCGTATAATCGCTTTTCTCGCACGCTTTTGATAAGCGAATCGTTTCGATGATCGTGGCTTCCGTCCAGTTCGCATCTCTGACACGAATTGCGTATTCGCTCTTTCCTGCCTCTTTTAACAGATCATACGTCTCCTCACGGTAGTGGTTATAGGCTCTTAACCTCTCTCTACGTATTCTTTCCCTTTTTCTTCTTTCCTTCCTCTCGTCCTCTTTTTCTTCTTCGCTCAGGTTGTTTCTCTCGTTTTTCAGTCGCTGATATTCCGCTTTTAAAATGCTTTTATACTCTTTTTCCTCCTTCGTCCTTGCAGGTGCGCTGCTCAGTAGCTTCTCGAGCTGTTCAAGTTGCTCGCTTATGGTCGCTTCGAATTCCCGGTTGTTATAGACTCTTACATGTAATCTCGTCACCACCTGCGCCCATAAGAGCACTATACTCCTTAAGTCCTCTAGGTCCGGTTCTCCGCACTCAAGCGCTTTTTTCAGTTTTGCAAACCTGGCCTAGGCATACTTCTCAATAGACCGTTTTTTGATGGCTCTCAGCAATGCTACGCCCATCTGTGCCTCTTCCTGCATAATTGCTTCTCGCGACAGTCCAGGATAGTCTGAAGTCCTTTCAGAGCCAGCATAATACCCTTCCAATCCTGTATATGGGAGTTCTCGTTTCGTGCCATTGGTATCGACGTGGTAGGGATGACCCACAATTTCTGCTGCCTTCCCTTTCTTCACCACTAAAAAAGCGCGATATCGTGCATCACGTGAATGTTTTTCTTCATCGCGATAAAGCTGAGCAAGAATGTAGCCCCTGATTCTTTCCTTCCTCTCCATTTTTTCCTGCTCTGTGAGAGGTGTATCATACGTCACAACAGTCTCAATAAGAGCGCACTCCAGGGTAAAAAGCTCTCTGCCTAACTGCGGCCATTGACGTTGCAGAGGAATGGTTGCTTGTTGTTCACTTATCCGTTCTTTGACCTCTGTTGCTACCATCTTGTTTACCCAGATCTAAGACGAGTCCCAGGACGGATTGAATAATGCACATATGCACTATTCAATCCGTGGATACCTGGCATTGTGGGCTATGGTTTACCGTGGCTCCGAGCCGCGAGTAACTTCTCTTGTGCCTTACGAGTGACTTCCTCCGAAATCTTCTTGAGCAGTGGCTCGATACTGCCAATGTTGAGCACTCCTTCCCTTTGGCTGGCCTCGTGCAGAGCAACCTCGTGGACCTTCCAGGTCCAGATTACACGCTCAGTCTGGGTCTTCCCCTCTTTGGCTTCGCTCTCGATAAGGATAGTTTCAAGAAGAGAAAACGGTCTGGAGGCATGCCTGGTAGCGCCCGTTTGGGTTTCACTATAGAATGTATTACGCATATGCTGACACCTCCTTGCTAATCATACATGCCACTATCGATGACAAGAAAGTGGTTGAGGCTGATCGGAAAGGGTATACTTCGAAACCGACTCCTTTCTTCCCTCTGACCGCTTTTCCCATACTACCATTGAAGCACGTGAGCATCACAAGGCTATCAAAATGTGCGACTACAACATCACAAAGAGATATCAATTTATGAAAGGGCAGGCTTCCTTAGGAAAAGCGTCCGAAAGAAACACTTCCTATTTGCCATGCTTCAGCATCCAGAGATGTAATCACTCTTTTCAAAAAGAACAAGTTCCCGCTCGTGTTGTGATTTCCTCGTGAAATTCTTCTTGCTATCCGTGATTTCATTGTGATAGCCAGGACATATCCTCTATGTAAGAAATGAACCATTGCATTGCTACGACTGCTTGTGAAGCCGCAGTAGGTGGGAAAGGGCAGGCAAGAGGCAATGCAGGCGAACTTCCAGGCTCAGTTTGCATGATCAAGGTACTTATCGGTAAGAGGGGCGTAGATAGTTGTTGAAGGATATACCGGTGATCTAAAAAGGAGTTACAATGTTTCAGCGCATTTCATACCTGGAAAGGTCTGCACCAGAGGACGATCGTTTTCAGTGTAATCTTGAGGAGGATGACATGGGTTATAAAGAAGATCAAGAAATGCTGCGGAAAGTAGGCTTTACGAAAGCTGAAATAAATCGTCTGAGCACGCTTCGCAGAAACCTCGTTGAAGAATGCAAGTACATTGAGCTTGTCAATTATCGTCGCCTGCTCTTTGTGCGCTGGCTTGTGATGACGGGCAGACTGACGGAGTAGGTCGTCGAAGCCCTGTATGGAAATCACAGCGAGCGAGTATCGACGTGAGTTGATTGTGAGATTATCGCTCTGCTCTATTATGCTTCTGTGAGTCAGTACACAATACGCAGTCCTGGCTGTTCAAGATCGATGACGATGCCGTTGAACTGTTCGCTGACAGGACGCGTGCGCTGCCTATCATTGATCCTGATGACCGCGAATTAATGATCAGTTGCGGCGCCGCCCTGTTTCATCTGCTTATTGCCATCTGGCATTTCGGTTATGCGGGAGCGGTCGCAACCCTCCCCTACACAGTATTATCGAGCGAGTAGGCTTCCCATAACTGCTTTTGCACATGGGCTACGGACCAGAGGTTCCGCCAACACCCCGTCGCAGCGTGAGCGAGATGCTGTTGTAACTCATCTAAATCCTCTTCTGTGATACTATCGTGTGCTCGTTTCTTTGCTCTGTGATGCTGTTGTGAGAGATTCAGTATATGCTCTATAGAGGGAACATGTACCGGTGTCGAGGGAATAGAGATTAAGGTGCAAAGCTTGTACATGTAACACAAAGCAAGGAAGTACATCATGTTGAAAAGAATACTCGTCCCACTCGATGGGTCAAAGCGCGCAGAGCAGGCGCTCCCCGTGGCCGCACGCCTGGCACTAGCTTCCGGCGGAGCTATAGTCTTGCTGCAAGCAGTAACTGTTCAGATTGAGTATTATCCGGCCATCCAAGAAACATCAATGGCTATACCATATGCGCTTTCCCTAGCAGTTCCCCCAGCGGATGAACGTGATGCCGTTTCCACAGCACTTGACGCAGCGCAGCATTACCTTGACATGACTGCCAAATCGGGCGAACTGGCAGACATCAAAGTGGAAACACAGGCTCTCTTGGGTACACCGGCATCGGAAATCCTCGCAGCGGCACAATCGCTCCATGCCGATCTGATCGTCATGTGCAGTCATGGTTACACCGGCTTCAAACGCTGGAGATTGGGGAGCGTGGCACAGAAAGTCGCACGTCACAGCCCGGTGCCCGTGCTTGTCCTGTATGAGGACGGAGGCGTGCCGACGAACCTTCATCCTGGGGGCATGCGTCCAGTACGAGTTCTCGTTGCACTGGATGGCTCTTCTCTTGCTGAAGCAACGCTGATGCCTGCCGCACACTTGAGCGCTGCCCTATCCGCCCCTGCGCAGGGAGCACTCCACCTGATGCGAGTGTTGACGATGCCTACTATGTACGAGTATGGTCAAATCGATAGTCTCTCAGTGGCAAGGGATCGAGCACTAGCAAAAGCGAATGCGTATCTGCGCACTGTGGAGCAACGGCTGCGTGAGGGTGACAGGGTGAATCTCAATCTCCTGGTCACCTCGTCTGTAGTCGTCAACACGCATGTTGCTGACGTGCTCATTGGAGTGGCAGAAAACGGGGAATACATGCAAGATTCTGCAGGGTTCGATGGATGTGATGTGATAGCTCTGGCGACCCATGGACGAGGTGGCATCAAACGCTGGGTGATGGGGAGTGTGACCGAGCGCATTCTCGGTGCCACAAGACTTCCCTTGCTTATTGTGCGACCACAAAAGGCCATTGTCATACCCGAAGAAACAGAGAACAATGCCACGAAACTGCCGTTGCAGGTTGTGTGCCAACGGCAGAAAGAAACATGATGTTGAACTGCTTCGGGTGAGTGTGATGCATCTGTGAGGAAAACGTCTCGTTGGAATGACAATACTGAAATAGGCAAGCGGTACACTCTAATTAGCAAAGAAATGTTGAAGAGGAGGGAGTGATATAGCTGTGGAGATACCATCTATAAGCGAATTAAGACCACTGTTGGAGCAACACAATGGCCTTTGTATCTCGATGTTTCTGCCCATCCACCGAACAGGGATAGAAACCCAAAAGGACCCGTTGCGACTCAGGAATCACATTCGAACAGCTGAAAACCGCCTGCTGCTAGATCATCTTCGTACTGCACAGGTGGAGCATTTGTTGCAACCAATTCAGGCGCTCTTAGAAGACAAGACATTTTGGCTGCACCCAAGTGACGGGCTTGCGCTCTTCCGCTCCCCAGATATGTTTCGCGCCTATTGGCTGCCGTCCAGTTTTAAAGAGCAGGTTGTTGTTACCGATCATTTCTATCTCAAACCGCTCCTCCCATTTCTTAGCAAGGATGAGCGCTTCTCTATCCTGGCCCTCTCCCAAACTGAAGTTAGATTGCTCCAGGCTACACATTATAGCGTCAGGAAGGTTGATTTACCTGCTTCCGTTCCCAGGAGTCTTGCCGAGGCCCTCAAGTATGATGAGCCAGAAAACGAACTCCAGTACCACAGCAGTTCATCGGGCGTATCAAGAGGAAAAGGTGGACGTCGAGCGACCATTTTTCATGGGCAAGGTGTTGGCATTGATGATACCAGGGAGAACCTCCTGCAGTACTTTCAGCAGGTCGATCGCGGCCTGCATGAACTGCTGAGAAATGAAAAAGCGCCCATGGTGCTGGCTTGCGTGGAATTCTTCTTTCCGCTGTATCGTGAGGCGAATACGTACCCTCACCTGTTGGATCGGGCAGTGCCGGGAAACCCTGACAAGTTGAGCGCAGAGACCTTACGCAGGCAGGCATGGACCATTATGGAGCCGTACCTCCTCCTGGCACGTGAACAAGCTACTGCGCGCTACAGACAATACGCAGAGACCGAACGAGCTTCACACAACGTCAGGGAGATCATTCCAGCAGCCTTTCATGGACGAGTTGAGAGTTTGTTTATCGCCATTGATCAGGAGCAGTGGGGTACTTTTCATCCCACGACCAATACGTTCCATGTGCACCGGGTAGCAAGATACCACGATGACGACCTACTGGACATCGCTGCAACCCAGACGCTTTTTCATAGCGGATCGGTCTATCCGATCGAGCAAGCAAAAATGCCTGGTGGCGAACTGATAGCAGCAGTGTTTCGCTACTGATTAATGCAGCTAACACACGAGGAATATCATGAATGAGACCAGGGTGCTATCAGAACCGCAAGAGCATTCTTCACCCCGCGACTTAGCTACATCTTGAACGCGCTCAGCCGTCCATGCGCCTATCCTTTTTGCTCATCGAAATGCAGTCCTTGCTCCATCAAGCCAAAACAGACTACCAGCGCGAAAGGTTGGATGGACTGAGGATGCGACTGAAAAACTGATTTGCCATTTGCTGATCAACGCGCTTCCCAACGCGCGCGAGCAGGATGTTTGGCGGTTCCATGCTGATATTTGGCTCAGTTGTCGCATGTTCCACAAACCCCTGCGAAACGAACAGCCGTGCGATCAGTTCGCGATAGTGACGCGGAGTAATTCCCAGCCCTTCGATATCCCAGTGCCACGATAAACCCATTGCGAAGAGGATCATATCTTCCAGGGTATCCAGCTCGAGCGCAAAGGCCAGCAACGCACGCCCAATACCCAGCCCTCGCCAATGCCTGCTGACCTCGATGGTCACCTCGTACACATTTTCCTGGCCCTCCCACCAATCGTCTGCAAAGGCCAGTGTCACTTCACCAACTATTTCCCCTGCCGGCGTATGTGCCAGGGTCAGTGCACAGTCCGGACTGTTCGCAATCGTGAGCAGCAGTTGGTGTTCGCGCTCAGGCAGCCGGGCAAAGGCTTGCATTCCACTATTTGCTCTCAGCCGCTCGACCAGCGATGGTGGACAGAAATCGCGCAGCAAGAGCGGCCCCTTGTGTGTCTCCAAGATCTTGCTCCGTGAGGGAGTTTCGCTGCCACGCGGGTGGAGCAAGTCAAACATACCTGTCATGGGCGATTGGCGCCGGGTTGAGGGAAAGGCATGCCGTATAGGAGGCGGCACCAGGAGCTGACGCACGAATGCGGCAGTACGCCTGTTCGTATGGCTAATCGCCCATCGGCGGGGCGGAGCAGGAACATCTTCCTGCCGATCCTCAAAGGTGGTCGGGAAATCAGCCTGGGCAGCGGCCTTCCCCATCACTTGCTCTTCACCCGCCTCCTGTTCCGCAACAGCAAGCCAGGCAGGACGCCAGCGTGTTATCCACTCCTCCGGCAGATGGGCAGGTAATGGCTGCTCTGACATCTCGGCCCACAGCATGGCCCAGGCCCGTGGGACGACACGATACAGGTCATATCCTCCACCCCCAAGGGCTACCCACCGTCCCTGACAGTAGGTATGAGCGAGTTGGTGGGCTACTTTCATGTGTGCCTGGATCCCTCGCATGGTGAGATTCAAATGGGTCAGCGGATCCCATGCATGGGTATCACAACCATGCACGCTGACAATGACATCAGGAGCAAACGACACGACCAGAGCAGGAATGAGCGAGTTCATCACTTCGATAGACGAATCATCCTCGGTGAAGGGCTCCAGTGGCACATTGACCGAGTAACCCCTTCCTGATCCCTTGCCTAACTCGAGCACATCACCTGTGCCAGGGAAGAGGTAGCGTCCGGTTTCGTGAAGCGAGACTGTCATGACACGCGGCTCGTCATAAAATGCACGCTGCACGCCGTCACTGTGATGCGCATCAAAGTCGATATACAATACTTTCGCTTCGGTGGCCCGGAGGAGATGAGCTATCGCTACCGCACTATCGTTGTAGATACAGAAGCCTGAAGCGCGCTCAGCCATGGCATGATGGAGTCCCCCAGCGGGATGAAACACGTGGCGGGGACGTTCGTCCTCTGAACCGAATGTTCCACCTTCGGGTAGGCCCATGACTGCACTGAGGGCGACGAGCGTGCCACCTGCAATCCGTGCTGCCACTTCATGCATGCCTGGCACAGCTGGCGTATCCCCCTCACCCAAGCCATAGTTCAAAGCCCACTCTACTCGATCTGTACGTTCGCCCTGGCTTGCTCCGGCTTCTTGAGGGACACTGAGCTGCTGCACCGCTGCAATATAATCTGGCCGATGAACCAGACTCAATTCCTCGATGGTCGCAGCGCGGATTGGCAAGCGCGTGTATTCGTTCTCACGCTGCCACAATCCACTGCTCTCCAACAAATCCAGCAAAGCGACGAGCCGGCTAGGCTGCATCGGATGCCCTGGACCAAAGTCGTAATCGAGTTCACTGGGTTCAAATATGAGACGCGAACCAGCATGGCTATGTGTTTCAGGCATGCATATCACCGCCCGTCCACGAAGAGGTCTGCGAATGTAAAGTGAATTCCGGCCTCGTTTAAACGCACGAGCAAGGGTCCCGGATTGATAGTGCCCAGGCGCACTGTCGCCACACGAGGGACATTGCCCTCTAGGGGCGCGGCGAGAATGCTTCGCACCTGGATATGCAGTTCCTTCGCCATGAGCAGCAGTCCGGCTAACGGAGCCAGATCACCTCCAGGTAGCTGAACCGTCAAATCCATGCCCGGTTCATAGGCGCCCAAAGCACGAGCCAGGGCGAGCAGAAGGTCGCTACGTGTAAGCAGGCCAGCCAGCAAAGCGCGAGTTTCAGGGCCAGCAGACTCTCCTGTTGGTTCTGCATCATCGTATTCCACCACGGGCAAATAATTCAGCCCTCGCTCAACCAGTATCTGCGCTGCTGCCGCCACATTGGTGGTGGGAGTGACACGCATGGTGGCAGGATGCATGACTTCAGCAACACGTCGCTCTTGCCAGGGTCGGCGCAACGCATCACTGGAACGCTCCGTTCCCATAGCGACCGCCAGGTCAATGTCGCTTGAAGTTAACAATCCTTCGAGGACAGGCAACGAATCTCGTGTTCGTCGTTGAGTGCCGTGCGTTCCAGCTTGCTTACTCCCGGCTCTCACGACAGGCAGATGATGAAATTGATACTGGCGTAAAAGGCTTACAGCATGGCTAAGCGTGTCATCAGGTGTAACGGTCACCAGCCTGGTCGTCATCACTTCGCGTACAATCATGGATCTTTTCCTTTATGGGAGCAAGTGTAGTGCAGTGGCAGCATGCTCGAGCGCTTTGTGGTACCGGCGTGCTGGGACACTGAACGCTTGTAAAGAAGGATAGTCTTGTCCTCTCACAAACATATCACGGAAATATAGACCGATATCACGAAGTAGTCACAATACATTCTCGCCTTTTACCTAACTCGCTCGTCTGCCCTACTTCTGCTATCTATAGCATGTTGCTGGTGAGACTTCTGGCTGAATGGCAAGATAATAGCCTACACCAACTTTAGTATGGATGTAGCAGGGATCGGAGCCAGCGCTCCTGGTAATCATAGCAGCCTAGCGAAAATTCGGCGACCGGATGAAACCGTGATCGCCTTGTGAGAGGAAAGCCTGCGGATGTGACCCCTGTGTGAGGTCCAGTTATTACACTTTACACTGCATGAATATCAGTGGTGAGAGGTGTTTTTGACCGTCATCCACCTGGATGTTACTGCGGAAAAGGAGAAACACATGAATCTCTTGTCATGGGTCATCTTGCTAGTGGTGTCCGCCGTGCTAGCTACGGCGGCGCAGTACCTGTTCTTCCGCCACAACCGGAAGGCGAACGACTACGACTGGGTATACATCGCGGGCGGAGCGCTGCTCGGCGGCTTCACCGCTAGCTTGTGGTATCCCGTCGGCCCGCTGGTGGTTGGCCTCTACCTCCTGCCGGCCCTTGCTGGCGCGGTCGTCCTGGGCGCTGTGGCTGAACTGGTCTACCGCACGTTCATCCGACCGCGCCAGGCCACCTAGCTCCCCCGCTCGACAACGCTTGCTAGGCTGCAACACTGGAAGGCTACTGTTCTCATAAGCACAGAGGAGTTGCAGGATGGGTATCTCGGAAGAGAAGTATAGATTCGGCGTGCTCGATGCGATGCCAAGAGATGGCGTGATGCTGGGGCCCTGGGTGCTCTTTGATCTGTTCCTGTGGGCCTTCGATGAAGTGCGCCAGTTCTTCCGGGTCCACACTACCATGAAGCACCAGGGAAACCTGGTGCAACAATGAACAATCCACCAAAGGCGCGAGCGATGCGTGCAGCCGCAGGAATGGCACGGTGTGATCCATCCATTGGACAAGGATTCGTTGAAACATCTTGGTTCTCCTTTTGACATCCTTTTCGGGTGTCCGTGAATCGCCTTCATAGCGACCACTCCTAACTTCTGGTGACCATGGGGATAGCCTCGGCAGGGCGACCACGAGGGTCGCCCCTATAAAACACCCTCGCCAATGAGGGTGATAGCACCCAGGTGCCACTGACGTTGTGCGCAGGTGACCCAACGCGCCGTGATGAAAGGAAGGAACGAAGACAGGAATTGTGCAACCTTTCTATGGCGCATCTATGATATTATTGCTCTGGTCTGTGATGGCGCTGTGAGCTACAAGCTTTATGCTTAAGCATGAACCCAGGATACAGCGTCGGTATTCCAGTACGTGGCATCACCTGGGTCGAGATATCAATCAAGCGTGGTTCAGGCGACCGTCTCACCGCAAACCCATACAGCATAGATGCAGAGTGGTCGAGTGTATGCGTTGTGCCACCTAGTATTGGTGCATCACAGTGCGATTATCGCTGCCTGACGACTCAACGGGCATGTATGTCTTGTAAACCTGGAGGCAAGACCTGATCAGCGCTTAACAGCATGCGAGGATTGTTCCTATGGACGTGATCGAAAACCGAACCTTTGATGAGATCAAGCTTGGCGAGACGGCTAGTCTCATTCGCACCCTAAGCAGGAAAGATATTGAACTCTTCGCGATCATGTCGGGCGATGTAAATCCAGCGAATGTCGACGATGAATATGCCCGAAACGACATGTTTCACAAAATCATTGCACACGGCATGTGGGGAGCATCGCTGATCTCGACCCTGCTCGGCACTAAATTGCCAGGTCCAGGCACGATTTATCTCGGCCAGACGTTGTGCTTTCACCAACCAGTGGCAGTAGGTGATACGATTACCGTCACCGTCACTGCCACAGCTAAGGAGACTGAACAGCATCGTGTCATCTTTGACTGTCAATGCATCAATCAGCGAGGTGAAGTGGTCATCAGCGGCAGCACCAAGGTCATTGCCCCGATGGATAAAGTGAAACGGCCGCGGGCGATTCTTCCAGAAGTGCACCTGCACCAACATGGTATCTGGTACCGGCACCTGATTGATCTCACTGCCGGGCTCGCACCGATTCGTACTGCCATTGTCCACCCGGTTGATAGTAATGCGCTGCTTGGGGCTATCGAGGCTGCCCAGGCCAACCTGATCATTCCGATCCTGATAGGCCCCGCGGAGCGCATTCGCACAGTCGCTTCTGCACAAAACGTGGACTTGTTACTGTACACTTTGATAGCGACGGAACATAGTCATGCAGCGGCCGAGAGAGCGGTTGCGATGGCCCGTGCGGGCGAAGTGGACGCAGTGATGAAGGGAAGCCTGCATACCGATGAGCTGATGCAAGCAGTGGTCGCTCCCGGTATCGGTCTGCAAACGAGCCGCCGCATGAGCCATGTCTTTGTGATGGATGTTCCGGCCTATCCTCGACCGCTGTTCATCACCGATGCTGCCCTCAATATCTCTCCCGACCTGGAGGTGAAACGTGACATCGTGCAAAACGCTATCGACCTCGCTCACGTCCTGGGTATTAAAACTCCTAGAGTCGCGATCCTCTCAGCGGTCGAGACAGTCAATCCGAAGCTCCAATCCACCGTAGAAGCGGCGGCATTGTGCAAGATGGCCGATCGCGATCAAATCACTGGTGGCATGGTGGATGGCCCACTGGCGTTCGATAACGCGGTTTCGCTGGAAGCTGCACGCATGAAAGGTATCCTCTCCCCCGTTGCCGGTCAAGCCGATATCCTGGTTGTACCGGATCTTGAATCTGGCAATATGCTTGCAAAGCAATTGGAGTACCTGGCCGATGCGCAGAGCGCGGGCATCGTGTTGGGCGCACGGGTGCCCATCGTCCTTACCAGCCGTGCCGATAATCCCCTGGCACACACCACCTCCTGCGCGCTCGCCCTGTTGCTGGCACAGAGCAAATGGAAAGTGAAACCATGAAGACGATAGCGATAGAGACAGAGGCGCTGAACAAAACGTATAGGCCTTGTACGGTTCGGATGATCATGGCATTTTCAATGGATGATGACCCATGTAAGCAACAAGCCATAGCCAACCGTCAATACTCCCACCAATGTGAGTGACTGGCTCAGCCGCTTTTCGGCACGATCGGAAAGCCCGAAATCCATTAGAATCGCGCGCACGCCAAGCATAGCATGAGTGGCCACGACGAACAGGAACAGCACTTCGAGCACGAGAAAGATGGGACTGCGCAAGTACACCACTACATCTGCGAAATCACGTAACCCTCCTTTGGCGATGAAGTGGTTCGCGATGAGGTGAAGGCCGAGCAATATCACCAAGCCCACACCGGTGAAAACCTGCCAGAGCCAGGTCGAGGTTGCTCTTGACTCCTGTGCAAATGGATTTTCCAATGTTTCAACCTCCAAAGATCTTCAGCGCCGCGGCTCCCAGCGCGACGACGGCCATAAGCATCTGAACGCCGAAGAGGGCTTTTTGTGCCTTCACGCCTGTACCGAGGCCCGTCAGCGTCACACGCAAGCCATTGAGACCGTGAATGAGCGCACCGGCGAGCAAAATGACATCGAGTGTCAGGAAGTAAGGTGCACGCGCCAGCGACACGAAGGCATCCCATGAGCCCGGCCCGCGCAACAACAAGCTCAATACGGCCAGATGCAGGTACAGATACACCACCAGCCCAATGCCGGCAATACCCGCGCGGTGTATTTTGGGATACTTGAGAGTCGCCATTGTTACCTTCTCCATATCTTCTTGAATCGGCGCGCCATGAGTTCGCGGCGGAGCGCCATAATCTTGCCAGCCGGATCAACAGCTTGCGGACAGGCCTCCATGCATTCGAAAGCGCTGTGGCAGCGCCAAACTCCGTGTTCGCCGTCCGCCAGCGCCAGCAAGTGTGCCGCTTCGTCCGGGTCATCGGTTTTCTGACGTGCACGATAAATTGCCGCCAGGCCCGCGGGTCCCAAGAACTTGTCGTCGGCTGCCACAGTCGGGCAGGCGCTCATGCAGATGCCGCACTCGATGCAATTCTCGAAGCGATTGAACCGAGACAGGTTGTCTGGTAGTTCGACCGATTCGGGCTGTACTCCGGCAACAAGATGGTCGTGTACAGTCAGCGGCAGGAGCGGTTCGGATTCGCGCGTGATCGCCATGCTCGAAGCCGACATGCGCTGGAAAAAGCCGCTCACATCCACGACCAGGTCGCTGACAATCGGAAAGTTGCGCAGCGGATCGAGGCGCAGCGGTCTGTTTGCATCCCTCCCATCCCATACATCGGTCACACGCGTAATGCAGGGAAGCTTTTCGACGCCATCAATCCGCAGACCGCACGTACCGCAGGAGGAATGATGGCAGGCGCGGCGGTAGGTGAGGCTGTGATCGTGAACCCAGGCTGCGTCAATGGCATCGATCACGTATGCCGTGTCCGCTACCTGCACAGTGAATGTGTCGTAATGAGGCGTCTCACCCGCCTTGTAGCGGAAGATTTGAAGCGAAACCTCGAGCAATGCCATAATAGACCTCATTGATAAAACAAACGATACGAGGCGAGTGGTACGTCGCGTGTGCGACACGCCGCCGCAATACCGAGCTTGTTGCAGATCATATCGACGACCCGCTCCGCCATCGCCCGCGCGGTCGTAGTCTTGCCCCCCGCGATCGTGACGAAGCCATCCACACCGTCGTATGCATGATCGAAACACTCGAAGGTGCGGCTCACCTCGCGAGCATCCGCACCACTCTTGACAATCAGCGGGCGCGCGACAGCCATTTTCGCCCGCATCGGTATCTTCCGAACGACTGGCAGCAGCTGCTCACCCTGGGCGATCATCTTTGCGACGTGCTCAGGCGGGATCGAGATCAAATCCGGGTCTTCAACCGTCCACGAGGTGGTGCCGATGGTCGAGGTAGCCCGCTGCGGCACGACGATATCGCCGTCGGATGGCCTGTCGAGGCGGTTCAAGACCATATTGTTGAGCCGATAGTCGAGCGTCACCATGACACCTGCGGTAGGCGACACAGGAACCGAGACACCGGCCATTGCAGCAATGTCCCCCGCCCAGGGGCCCGCCGCATTGACGACCAGGTCAGCTGCCAGGGTTTCGGTCTTGCCCGTCCGATAGTCCTTGACCTTCACGCCTGTCACACTCTTGCCAGAACAGATGAGCTCTTCTACTTCGGTGTACGTGCGGATAACGGCGCCGTTCAGGCGCGCCGTCGCGAGGAAGGCGAGACAAAAGCGGAAAGGCTCGAACACGCCATCAGGTATTTGCACTGTAGCAAGTGTCTTGGGATTGAGGAAAGGTTCCATTTCAAGGGCATGCTTGACGGGAATGTCGTGCGCGGGGATGTGGCAAGCTGCGCATCCCTCCAGAAATCGCTCTTTGAAAGCGAGATCTTCTTCCGTGACAGCGACGAACAAGCCATCGTTCAATTCCAGAAGATCCGGCATGATGTTCCTCAGGATTGTGTTCTCCTCGACGCACTCGATGGCCGACTCCTGATCCGTGACACAATAGCGAGCGCCGGAGTGGAGCAGGCAATGATTACGTCCCGTTGTGCCCGAGGCCACTTCCCCGCGCTCGATGACGGTGACGCGTAAGCCGCGCAGCGTTAGATCGTGCGCCGTCGCTGCGCCGGTAGATCCGGCACCAATCACTATTACATGAGATACAAACATAGGATGCCCCGGCTGCTAAAGAACATCTTCGCTGGATCACCCTTTAGAGGACTTCCAACACCCCCGGCATATCATGACGGCCGGGCGTCTCATATCAAATCCGGTTAATCACTTTATCTATCTCAAGCCAGTTGCCTTAACCAGATGTATTGTGATCATCAGGATTTGATATCACTTGCGGCGATTCTCCTGACGGCTCTCCGCGCACAGTTGCAGAGCGATCTTCCTTGGGATGGCATCCATACGGCATATAGTCGATAGCGCATCTCGGCCCCTCGCACCCGCTTCTGTATTGTCTATACTATCCTCCGATCATCACGATGAGGTCACAATTCGTAGTGTCGGCATCTCAGAACGATCACAATCCAGCTTAGCTACAACAACTTTTTTCTCTTAGCGATGGTCAGAAACCTCGAGCCATATTTCCGTGGCAGAAGATCCACTTCAGGTAAGGCTGTATTCTTCTACATTCTCCTCGGCGATGGACTCAATCTTTTCGACCGATGCCGTAGTGTTACAGTCGCCCCTGGCCAGATGTGCTCCGCACTTTGGGCAATTTCCAGGGTGTGCATATTCTTCCATGTGTGCATGTGGGTCACTGGGCACTTATACGCTGGTTGAACCGTTCAACATCTCTTGTTACCCGAATCCCCACCACATCAAGCGAACCTTCTGCAATGGAGATTCTCCAGCGGCGTTACGCTCGTGGAGAAATTGATACTGCTACGTTTGAGCAGAGGAGGGAACATCTTGAGGCACGAAAGGAGCGACAACCAACTGATGGAAATTGAATCGTATAGCTCGTAGCAGAGATTTGTAGCTGTGAAAGGCTGCTGAAGTATCTCGATAAGTACTTCAGCAGCCCTCTATGTGAAACATTACGATAGCGTTGCAGCGCATGGATCCATGCGCTGTGCTACCAAAAAGCTCAGAAGTCTCACCCATCGGATCGTCCATTTTATCCCTGTATCGTAGATAAGGTGGTCAGGTCCCAGTCGACTTTGCCCTGGTCCATCATATCTGGTGGACGAACGATTAGGAGTGGCAATTTGGTAGCTCCCAGGACGCGCTCGGTGATACCACCCATGGCCCAACGTTGCACTCCGCTGTACCCATGTGTGGTCATGGCGATCACGTCGCAGCCACCGAATACTCCTGCCCCTTCTGCGTCTTCCCCGTTTTCTGCTAGCCGGATGAGGGCTTCCGCCACGTCCGTATCCACCGCGACCGACCAGGTAATAGTGAGGTTGAGATCTGCTACGGCGGGTGCTATCAGCCTTTCGTGGAGATGCTCTACCGTCGTACTCAGGTAGCTTTTCGCCTTGTGCAAGACCGGTTCGCTGTCCAAGCGCTCCTTGAAGTGTTTTGCTTCATAGGCAGTAGGTAGTGGTTTGATCACTCGTACCAGGTGGAGTGCCCCTGCCACGGGAGCGGCTAACGCAGCGATCAGGAAAGCAGCAGGCTCAAGGGCTGTCTTTGCATGGACAGAGCCATCCAGTGGGACAAGCGCGCGCAGGGGACGTGTGGCGTCTGGATGGGGACCAGCAGGAACCGCTCCGCCCTCGCGTAGGACGAGCACAGGCACAGCGGCATGACGTGCCACTTTCTCTGCTACACTGCCTAGCATCCAGCGCGTCATGCCCGTGTAGCCATGACTGCACAGGACAATCAGATCAGCCTGGTGGGAGTGTGCCGCAGCAAGTATCGTTGGGGCCGGTGGTCCAAAGAGGGCCACGGTTTCTGTGGGGATGTCGTCCTGGATGGTCTTGCTGACAACCGACAAGTACTGCTCAGCCCCTGTTAGGGCCGTAGTATTGGCCATCTGTGTAAATGTTGGCTGTGGTGCCATGTAGGGCCAAAACTCTATGGCTGTGCTCACGACCCGTACCAGGATGACCGATCCACGAGAGGCACGCGCGATGCGCGCGGCCACTGGGATGGCCCGCTCCGCTCGACTTGACCCATCAAGTGGTACCAAAATGCGCTGAAACATTTCACGTTCTCCTTCTCTCATGCCCTCATTGGTAAGCAAACGGAAGCACATTGCTTGCATACTTCTCACACTATCCGCAGCGGTTGTGCTTGCTCACCGGGAGCATGTTTTTGCCATTGTCGTTGAGCTAAGGAATGTATCCTTCACCTATTTAGGAGTATGGCTTCCTTCTGTAACACCCACCTCACAATTATCACTCGCATTGTCACAAATGACTCACACCTTTGCTTTAGCAGAGATAGACTTCATTGAGGGTGTAAACAGCGCAGACCCACGTGAACAAGGGTAGATGTAATAGAGGATGGATGCTACCCCAAGGTGACATCTTTAGCAGAAGAGTAGCAGATCCCAGCGCCCATGTCCCAATACGCAAAAATAGCGAGTGTCCTGAAATTCTGATTGTGTGTTGTCTGTGACAGAGCCCATCACAACCGTGAACGCTTTGTGATACTTTCCTGTTACATTCAGAAAGTGAAGACTTAGGATCTAGTCAATGAAGCAGAACCAAGATGCTTGACATAAACAACGAACTGAAGACGAATATACCTGCTTCCTCTTCCGCTTCAGCAAGCGAGGCGGCGAAAAGCGCTTACCTTGCTGAAATAAGGCAATTTCTGTCCGGCCAATTGTGGCGCACAATACATCGCTATCCCATTCCCTCTGGGTCGGTTGCGCTGCTAGTGACAAGCCTCGTGTTCTGGCTTGCAGGGCACGGTGATATTGCCAACTGGACACTGCTGGTAGTAGTGCTGCTTGGAGGCATTCCGCTGTTATGGGAAACATTCCAGCAGCTTCTCCGTAGGGAGTTTAGCGTCGATGTGATCGCCATACTGGCTATCGCGGGATCGCTCCTGCTTGGGGAATACCTGGCAGGCGCGCTTGTCGTGCTGATGCTTTCAGGCGGCGAAGCACTGGAGGCCTATGCTCTGCGGCGTGCACGATCCTCCTTGTCGGCACTGGCTGAACGTGCCCCACGTGCCGCGCATATCTGGCGAGGCGATGAACTCGTCAGTATCCCAGCTGAACAGATTGAAGTTGGTATGGAGATCGTGGTCAAACCAGGAGAGCTGATCCCCGTCGATGGCATCGTGACCTCCGGGTCCTCCAGCATGAGCGAGGCAGACCTGACGGGCGAACCCGTTCCCGTCCGCAAAACTCCTGGCATGCTCGTCCTTTCTGGCAGCGTGAACCTGGATGGCGTGCTGGAGATTCGCGCCAGCAAGCGCAGCGCAGAGAGCAAATATGCACAGATCGTACACCTGGTAAAGGAAGCCCAGGCCCAGAAAGCGCCTATTCACCGCCTGGCCGATCGCTACAGCATCGGATTTACTATCGCGGCGGTAACCCTGGCCGGCCTGGTATGGGCGCTTACGGGAGATAGCGTCTATGCGCTGGCCGTGATGGTCGTCGCTACTCCCTGCCCATTGATCTTAGCCACGCCGATTGCCATCATGTCCGGCATCGATCTCGCGGCGCGCAACGGCATCATCGTCAAGAGTGGTGCGGCCATTGAGCAGCTTGGAGAAGTGGATGTAGCCGTCTTCGACAAAACGGGCACGCTTACGCTGGGTATTCCCAAAGTGACCGCTGTTGTACTTGCTGATCGGGATGAACAAAGTAGAGCGGCAGCGGATACAGAAATCTCTGAAATGCGCCGTATCCCCGGTGATTATGACGAGGATACGCTCTTGCGTTTCGCCGCCTCGGTCGAGCAGCTTTCAACACATATCCTGGCGCGTGCCGTGGTGGAAGCAGCACAGGAACGCGCATTACCGCTCAGTTCAGCCGATGATTTCGAGGAAACCTTTGGCAAAGGTGTGCGAGGCCGCGTGCCCATGATCGCTGAAGACAGGCAAGTGGAGTGGCATAGCGTGCACGATGTGGTAGAGGTGGCGGTGGGCAACCGCACATTCATGCAGCATCTTGGCATCACTGTCCCCCTTTCGCTCCTAAGTGAACGCGAGCGGCGCGTCGATGCAGGACAAATCTGTAGCTTCATCGCAGTGGATAAGCGGGTTGAGGGTTTGCTGGTACTCGAGGACGTTCCGCGCGCGGAACTCTCACGCCTCTCGATGGATTTGCGAGGGGCAGGCATCGGAGAAACGATCCTGCTGACAGGCGACAGCGCAGTGGTGGCCCGGCAGATTGGCAAGATCGCGCAGATTGACCGCGTGATCTCACGTTGCCTGCCAGAGGATAAAGTGCGCATCGTCAAGGAACTGCAGCAGCAGGGGCATCGAGTGCTGATGGTGGGTGATGGCATTAACGATGCTCCCGCACTGGCAACCGCCACCGTAGGTATGGCGCTCGGCTCGCAGGGATTGACTGCAGCTGCAACCGCTGCCGACACGGTGCTGCTCTCAACAGATATCTTGCGCGTGGTGCGAGCGGTGCGCCTGGGTCGCTGGATCATGCGCGTAGCCCTCCAAGGCATCTGGGTAGGGATGGCTCTGAGTGTCATTGCCATGATCTTCGCCGCACTCGGCTTTATCATCCCGGCGGCTGGAGCTATTTTGCAGGAAGCCATCGACGTGATTGTCATCCTGAATGCCTTGCGGGCAGGCAGGATCAAATTCTGATGCTTGCGCTCCACTATGGACTTGGCTGGATATTCTCCTCCACAGCTATGGTGCGCTAGCGTCTTGCGTATATTGTGCTGCACAGAGTCGTGTTCTCACGCTTTCAGCCAGGTATTGTTCAACCCAGCCCTACCGATCGAAGCTACTAAGCGCCTTCATATAATTCGCGCGCTCGAATGCCGCCGGATCTGCTACCGCCTGCTGACTCATACTGCCTCTCATCTGCCTGATCGATTCATATTCGTGTTCTTCCATCCACTCTTGAAGATCATTCAGGATATGCATCAAGCGCCCGATACCATGAGCGAGCAGCGTTGAAGTCATCATAGCTACGTTAGCCCCAGCCATCATGGCTTTCAGCACATCCTGTGCGGTATGTACCCCGCTTGTTAACGCAAAATCGGCTGCGATACGCCCATAGAGAATAGCAATCCAACGCAAGGGTAGGCGTAATTCGTGCGAGGTGCTTAACTCAAGGTTGGGGATAACTTCTAACTCTTCCAGGTCGAAATCTGGCTGGTAAAAGCGATTGAAGAGCACAAGTCCGTTCGCGCCTGCTTCTACAAAGCGTTTAGCAACGTGAGGCAGGGAAGTGAAGAATGGGCTGAGTTTGAGCGCTATCGGCAGTTTGATCCTTGCTCGCACGTCTCGTACCAGCTGCACATAGGTATCCTCCAGTTCTGCGCTACTCAAATCGGGGTCGGTTGGCAGGTAGTAGATATTCAGTTCGAGCGCATCGGCTCCAGCCTGCTCCATCTTGTGAGCGTACTCAACCCAGCCACCCGATGAGATACCATTCAGGCTGCCGATCACCGGAATATCCAGCGTCTGCTTGACGTTATGCAGGTGCTCAAGATAAAGCTCCGGCCCCATGTTATAGGTATCCAGTTCGGGGAAGTAGTCCAGTGATTCGGCAAAGGAGTAGGTGCCGCGCTCCAGGTAATGATTCAGCTCTTGACTTTCGTGAGTAATTTGCTCTTCAAACAGTGAATACATGACGACAGCCGCGGCCCCGGCGTCTTCTAGACGGCGCAATGTATCGACTTTTTTCGAGAGCGGCGACGCGGAGGCCACCAGTGGGTTTTTGAGTTGCAGACCAAGATAGCTGGTTGATAAATCAATCGATGTCATAGTCCTACTTCTCGCTTTCTTGCTGGAACGAGGCAGCTAGGTGTTCGTACTGCTGCCAGCGCTCACGGACGTCTTGTTGCGCCTCTTTCATTAACGTGTTGGCACGCTCTTCGTTGCTCTGCAAAAGCATGCGGTAGCGCGCCTCGTTGTAGGCGTACTGCTCCAAAGGAATGGTTGGCGCTTTGGAGTCAAGTAAGAACGGGTTCTTGCCCTCGTCGATCAGGGCTGGATGATAGCGGTACAACGGCCAGTGTCCTGCCTGCACGGCCAGCTTTTCTTGCTCCAGTCCCTTGCTCATCTCATAGCCATGAGCGATACAGGTGCTGTACGCAATGATCAGCGAAGGCCCATCGTACGCTTCAGCTTCCAGGAAAGCGCGTAGAGTCTGCAGATCGTTTGCTCCCATTGCTACACTGGCAACATACACATTCCCATAAGACATTGCCAGCAAGCCCAGGTTTTTCTTGCGCGTCGCCTTCCCACGGGCGGCAAATTTTGCCACAGCTGCTCGTGGTGTGGATTTCGACGCTTGACCGCCGGTATTAGAGTACACTTCTGTATCAAGTACCAGCACGTTGACATTGCGCCCAGATGCCAACACATGGTCAAGCCCACCATAGCCAATATCGTAAGCCCAACCATCTCCCCCGATGATCCAGACACTTTTCCGTACCAGAGCATCGGCCAGACTCAGGAGATTTTGTACACGTCCATCTTGAGAGGCTGCTTCCTCAGTACGACTCAGGTTCTGCAGACGCTGCTTAAGCAGGGCAACGCGCTCTCGTTGGGCATGTATTCCGGCCTGGGTTGATTGGTCAGTGTGCAGTATTGCGTTCACGAGTTCCGCTCCCAGGATGTCAGTGCATTGTGAGAGTACCTCCGTGGCGTATTCCTGCTGCTTATCCAGCGTCACGCGCATGCCTAATCCGAACTCAGCGTTGTCTTCAAACAGGGAGTTCGCCCAGGCCGGCCCATTGCCCTCACGATTGACCGTCCAGGGCGTCGTGGGCAAGTTGCCGCCGTAGATCGACGAGCAACCAGTGGCATTGGCAACGATCATGCGATCACCGAACAGTTGAGAGGCCAACTTGATATAGGGTGTCTCACCACAGCCTGAGCACGCACCTGAGAACTCGAAGAGCGGTGTGAGCAACTGTGAGTTTTTAATTGCGCCTAGATTGAGATTGGCGGCATCTATGTCGGGTAGAGAGAGAAAGAAGTCCCAATTGACCTTCTCACGTTCCAGAATCGGCGGCTGGGGAGCCATGTTAATCGCTTTGCGTCCAACTTGCCGCTTATCTTTGGCTGGACATGACTCCACACACAGGCTACAGCCGGTACAGTCTTCTGGTGACACCTGGAGCGTATAGCTCATGCCGGGGAACTCACGGAAGTGAGCATCCGTTGACAGGAAGGTCTCTGGGGCATTTCTCAACTCAGCTGGATCGTACACCTTCATACGGATGACGGAGTGCGGGCAAACCATGACACACTTTCCGCATTGGATACAAATATCGGGGTCCCAGACCGGGATCTCTAACGCGATGTTGCGTTTCTCCCACTGGGCTGTGGCAGAAGGATAGGTTCCATCACAGGGGAGTGCGCTGACCGGTAACGTATCACCCTCACCTGCGATCATCTTCCCCAGGACGTCACGTACAAAATCGGGCGCTTCATCTGCAACGGGTTGACGCCGTTGCAAGAGCATCATTGGCGCAGGTGAGTGGCGCTGGGAAGGTGTAGCTTCTGCCCCCACAAAAGCGGGAATGGCCTCCTCCGTGGGAACGTGCACTTCATGCAGATGAGCCAGCGTCTCATCGACGGCCTGGAAGTTCTTTTGCACGACAGCTTCTCCCCGCTTGCCGTAGGTCTTCTCGATGCTGTGTTTAATGTGTGCAATCGCTTCCTCCTGTGGCAGGATACCGCTGATAGCAAAGAAGCAGGTCTGCATGACTGAGTTGGTGCGCCCTTTCAAACCGACGCTATTGGCAACCTTGTGTGCATTGATCACAAACATGCGCAACTTTTTGTCGGTGACTTCCTGCTGCACCTCCTGGGGCAGATGCTTCCAGACGTTTTCTGGCTCATAGATGCTATCAAGCAGGAAGACACTGCCGGGCTTCGCGAACTTGAGGACGTCGAAACGCTCCAGGAGCGTGAACTGGTGGCAAGCAACAAAGTCGGCTTGATTTTCACCAATCAGATAGGGTGCGGAGATGAGATGCGGACCGAAGCGCAGGTGCGAGATGGTGACCGAGCCTGATTTCTTCGAGTCGTAGACGAAGTAGCCCTGCGCGTAATTGTCCGTTTCCTCACCGATGATCTTGATCGAGTTTTTGTTTGCTCCTACGGTGCCATCAGAGCCCAGGCCCCAGAAGACACACTGCACTGTGTCTTGACTCTCAATTGAACATGTCGGGTCGTATTCCAGGCTGGTATGTGTCACATCGTCATGGATGCCTATCGTAAAGTGATTTTTCGGTTCTGCTTTGCCCATTTCATCGAAGAGGGCTTTGGCCATCCCAGGAGTAAACTCCTTCGAGCCAATGCCATAGCGGCCGCCAATGATACGTGGAGAGAGAGCAATGCCAAAGGCATTTCCTTCGTTGACTGCTTCCACTACATCCAGGTAGAGTGGTTCACCGGGACTGCCAGGTTCCTTTGTACGATCCAGGACAGCAATGACTTTGACCGTCTTTGGTAACGCTTGCAGGAAATGCTCAACGGAGAATGGACGAAACAGGCGTACTTTGAGCACTCCCACCTTCTCACCTTGTGCGGTCAGGTACTTTACCGTTGATGCGACCGTCTCGGCACCAGAACCCACGACAGCGATCACGCGCTCTGCATCCGGTGCGCCAACATAGTCAAACAGGTGATACTGCCGTCCGACCAGTGAGGCAAACGTATCCATGACTTCCTGTACGATGGTGGGACAAGCCACATAAAAGCGGTTGACCGTCTCTCGAGATTGGAAGTAGACGTCGGGGTTCTGGGATGTACCGCGAATGAAGGGGTGGTCAGGTGAGAGCGCCCGCTGCCTATGCGCTTGCACGAGCGAGTCGTCGATCATGGCCCGGATATCTTCGCGGGTCAGTTGTTCGATTTTATCGACTTCGTGTGAGGTGCGAAATCCATCAAAGAAATGCATAAAAGGAACGCGCGACTTCAGTGTAGATGCGTGTGCGATGAGCGCTAGGTCCTGTGCTTCCTGTACTGAATTGGAAGCGAGCATGGCATAGCCCGTAGCGCGAGTTGCCATGACATCCGAATGGTCACCGAAGATAGAAAGTCCTTGTGTTGCGAGTGAACGTGCCGCCACATGAAAGACCGTGGGTGTTAATTCGCCAGCAATTTTATACATGTTGGGAATCATCAGGAGCAGTCCCTGCGATGCCGTAAAGGTGGTGGCGAGAGCGCCTGTCTGTAATGAGCCGTGAATGGCTCCAGCCGCACCAGCCTCCGATTGCATCTCGATCACATCTGGGACAGTTCCCCACAGGTTGGTTCGTCCCTCTGCTGACCAGGCATCAGAGAGTTCGCCCATCGGTGTCGAGGGCGTGATGGGATAAATGGCGATGACCTCACTGAGAGCATGTGCGATATTGGCTACTGCCTCATTGCCGTCTATTGTGACCCATGTCCGTTGCATAGTTTGCCTCCAGCATTTCTAGTTCTTCTTGTTACTACGCCAGGCTTCATTCCGCATCAAGCCTCTATCTTTATTCGCGTTCGCGAATGTGATCTGTTTCATTTCATGCCGTTCCCCTCATTCGGTTTCAAACCGAGCAATCTCGCCAGCCTCTCGAGGGAAGGATATCGTAGAGATATCACAGATCAGTCACAGGAGTGACAGTTTGTGTCACATTTCGTACACAGTGGTGAGTATGAGGAGAAATAGGAGCATCAGCTATATTACTAATCTCGGTGTAGAAATCTAAACTTTTCTACGGCTAATGATGCGCCTTCTAAGGCTGCATTAACCCCGTTTACGAGTGAAAAGTTTAGCTATTCTTGCCGGTCAGTCATTGGTTCCCTGGTAAAAACCGTTCTTGTTCCCTTTGTCGACTACACATTATGATCCAACTGTGACGAAATAGAGGCCTACTGTGATGAGTACGTGAGCGAACGATAGTATTCTTCCCAATTTGGAAACTAAGGAAATGGAGAGAACTAGAGAAGTAGTCTTTACTCCTTCTATAAACTGAAGATGCTGTTGGGTTAGTCATGTAGGCTGGTCAGGTGTGAGGAGGAATAGTGTATAGGGGCTCAATGGGTCGAGTCCCCATACACTTGCTTGAACCAGGCCAGGTTCTGAATGTATAATCAGCCAGGAACACACGACGAATCGATCTAACCGAATCAATCTAACTGAGAGGAATACACTATGGCATTTCATGCTGATACTGCATTCAACGAACTCCATCCGCACTTCAAGGAGCGTGTACGCCGTAATGAGCTGCTGGCACACCACTCAGCCTTCGGTGTAGGTGGTCCTGCAGATGTGTGGGTCTCACTCACATCGAAAGAAGAACTGGTAGGTCTGGTACGACTGTGTGCGGAAAGGCACTATCCTTTGCTCATCACTGGCAATGGTACGAATGTGCTGTATGCCGACGCGGGTGTCCGAGGCATTGTGGCACGTGTTGCTCTCGACTCCTATCGCCTCGAAGATCACGGTGACGATACTGCCCTCCTGATAACTGAGGCTGGTCTGAGTTGGCCACGCTTGCTGCATGAACTCGCACCGTTAGGCTGGGCCGGGCTCGAGTTTGGGGTCGGCATTCCTGGGACGTTGGGGGGTGGAGTGATCAGTAACGCGGGCGCACACAATGATGATCTGGGCCAGGTACTCGCGTGGATCGAGGTTCTGGATGCGCGTGGGAGCAATGTAGCAGGAGAAGATCAGCTAGCGGTGCCGCTCGTGCGTCGCTATCTGCATGACGAACTCGACCTGGGGTATCGCCATAGCCGTTTTCGCGACCAGCGACAAGTCCGCTTTGACAACCAAGGGCATCTCTTACTCCCTCCACGTGACATGATAGAGCCAGCCGAAATCATCATGCTGTTGGGGATATATCTCCATCGTGCAGATCCACAAGAGCTGAGTGCCAACATTGCTCAGTATAAACGCCATCGCAAGCTGACGGAGCCATCGCAGCGCCATGCCGGTACCGTCTTTAAGGATCCTCCAGGAGAGGAGGCAAACCATCTCGTTGACCAGGTTGGGTTGAGAGGGAGAACCCAGGGCAAAGCGCAAATCTCAGAGCGGAACGCCAACTATATTGTCAATCGGGGGGGAGCGCAAGCTGCTGATGTAGCAGCGTTGATCATAGAGGCCCATCGGCGTGTCCTCGAACAGCTTGGTGTGGACCTGGAGATGGATGTCGAGTTACGTGGTGAATGGGAGCTATAACTCAGCAAGTTCCATGCCACTGACTTCCCTTTTAGTGTTTGTCCCACAAGGCAAAGTGTGCGGGATACCAGAAGTATTTCCCTGATCCATGGGGAACAAGTACGGATCTCCAGGTCGCTGTCTCTCAACAAACTGGCAGCGTGGATGCCTTGATCCAGCAAACGATGCAGGATATCCCGTTGTAGGATATTGCGCAGGTTGTGATATCTCTGTGAAATCTTGCCCTTTCGCTATTTTGCACCTCAGAGGTACGTAGTCGTTCTCTCAGCATGGCAATCATCTCTGGTTGAAGCTCGACGCAGGTAACGCTACCTCCTTCTCCTGTTGAGACACGTTGGGCTAAAGGGATGGGAAAGAAACCCGGCCTTGGTCCGATCTCTAGCACACGCATACCGGGTCTGATCCCGGTGCAATCCAATACCTGCGCTGGCGTGCCGAAGAGCCGCCAGCGCGCTGGTATGTTAAGGCTTAGAGCCACATAAAGAGGTGTCAGCCCCGGCCGTATTCGACGCATGATCCGCACAACCACCGCCTCAGGATGTAGATGCCCGCCAGCCCCAACATGATTGAACCTAGCCAGCGCAAGGGTCTGATCTAATAGGTACGCATATCTAAGCTTAGATAATTGCATGCCCACTACAAGTGTGGTTACTCTTTAGCTTTGTATGCGGCATGCTGTGCCTGCTTCGCGGCCTTCTCAAAGTTCTCTCGTCCCTTCTCGGCGGCCTTCTCAAAGTCCTCAATCGCTTTCTGAAAACTTTCTAATCCCTGTCGGGTGGCTGTCTCCGCAGTAGCAAGAAACTGCTGATAGTAGGAAAATGGAGCGCGGAAGAATTCCGTATAGGCTTCCTCTGGTCTATGCGACAGCTGCTGGAAGGCCTCTAGCTGCTTCTGAGACTGCTGCTCTAACTCCTTCATCAAAGCACGTGTACTCTCCATGTGGTTCTTGAATATCTCCATGGCATTCACAAGAGTGCTTTGAGCAAATTGGATGTTGCGCTCCTGAGCTGCAACAATGCTCTCTGCGATGGCTTGGTTGGCTTCCTGAAAGGAATCAACCAGAGCGCGTGGAACTGCATCTGCTTTTTTCTCTGTCATTTTCTCGCTCCTTGTAGCTTTTGAAAAGGTAACTACTCAATATTCCTCCGTTTGTGCACATCCGATGACCTATCGCCATGTACGTGACATGACCAAATCTGGCTCCTGAAGTGTAAGAAAGCAGCACCTACAGCCATGCAATCGAATCTAACGAAGAAGTATTTACTCTATGCACACGTAGGTCCAGCAAATTCCCCAAGCGGGAGTGACTTCCACCTGTTAGTGCAGGCAACCAGCTATGGTGTAGTGTAAGGCATGGATCTTACGAAGCTATCACAATCCTGGTAGTTCATCTTACAAATCCGTCACATTTTCATCATCCATGCTGTTCAGAGCGAAATGCCCACTCAGATTGCATATTTTCACAAACTCATCACAGTGTAGGATTCTCGCCCCTGGCTATCTGCCAGATGCAACTGGCGGCGCAAGAGGGGGTGATTCCTTTACTTCAGCCACCGGTGGGAGCACAGATAGATTGATTTGTAGTTCGACGGCTCTCGATAGTCGCAAACGTTGATATCTGCTTGCGTGTGTCCGTTGTGCCACAACGAGGACAGGTTACGGGCGAGTGTTCAGCCCGCAGAGGAACGAGTTGTTCAAATCGCTCTTCACAACGTTCACAGCGGTACTCATACATGGGCATGGTCAGACTCCCTCTGCTGCAACGAGTGGCGCTACTAGATTCCCTTGTTGCGTGAGTTGTTGGAGTAGAACTTCCCGCGTGATGCGGCAGGCTTCCAGGATACGTGGATCAGCCAGGGAATAACGCACTTCCGTCCCGGCTCGCTCGGCACGCACAATGCTCCGCTGGCGCATGATTGCCAGGTGCTGGCTGATTTTCGCTTGCCGTTGGCCCGTCGCTTCAACCAGCTCCTTCACTGCTCGCGGCCTCTCCCCGAGCAACGAAAGGAGTTTCAACCTGGTCGGTTCAGCGAGCGCCTGGCACAGCTCTGCCTGTAGTCGATACAGTTGCTCTTCTCGCTCGCGTTCCATCTTCTTGCTTCCTTTGCTCTTCAAAATGATATTCATATATTTGTTTTCATGAAAGGTATAAGGTCGTTTGCAAACGTATGTCAAGCTTCCGCAAGGTGGTAAAGGATTGATCGCCTTCGGGAGAGCATACAGCCAGCTATGTGAGTGAGGGCAATCCTTGGTGATTGCCCTCACTCACACAAGAGGAGTGAGATGTGTATCAGACCAGTCCCTGCGGCACAATATGCCAATATGCCCGGTTGAAGAGTTGCTTCTCCATATGGTAATAGAGGCTGGGCCGTGGTGGGTGAGGAGGGTGTTCATAGTTAAAGACGAGTTGAGTTGCCTTGTTCTGTCCCGTTTCCAGGAAGCACATCACCTCACCATCATACGTCGCCTCGCCATTCCTGGGCTGCTCACCTTGTATCTCTGAGATGAGACGGTGGGCTAACACCTTCGCCTCAAAATGTGCTGCCGAGCCGCTCTTGGACACTGGAAGGTCGGTCGCATCTCCCAAAGCATAGACATGCTCCTGGCCTTTCACCTCCAATGTGGCACGGTCTGTAGGCAACCAGCCTTGCTCATCACCCAGACCCGATTCCTCAATCACTTTCGCCCCGCGATGTGGGGGCACGACCACCAGTAGATCGTACGGAATCTCTTCGCCTTCCAGAGAAGAGATGATACTGCGCTCGGTATCCACTGCTTCCGCATTGAAGAAGATGGTGTAGTTCACCTTGCGCTCTTCTAAGAGAGGCGTCGCTACCTCAGCTACGCTCTCAATAGGAAAGACGCGTGGAAGCGGATAGAGATAGTGAATCTCGGTCCGATCCCGGAGACCACGTTTACGCAGCCACTCGTCAAGCAGGAAGGTAAATTCTAGTGGCGCGGGTGGGCAGCGATACGGAATGCCGCCAACCGTGATCACGATACGTCCACCTTCAAAGGTCTGCAGCGCCTGCCGTAGTTGCAATGACCCCTCAGCGCTGTAAAAGTGGTGCCATTTCTCCTCAGTTCCTGCCAACCCCGGCAGGTCTGATGGAACCAAGCGCGCTCCGGTTGCCAGCACGAGGTAATCGTAGGGGTAGACCGCCTTGCTTGCCCCACCAGTACCAACGATTTCGTCTAGCCCTCGGCTGTGATGCACATGGAGTTCGCGATTCTGGACATCGATCTTCTGCACTTCACCCGTGATAAGATGCACATGGTTGTTCAGCAGATCTCGCTCTGGGCGAATCAGTTGATCGCTCTCAGCGCTCACCTGGTTAAACGGCAGGTACAGCCAGCCAGGCATATAGGTATGTTTCCCCGTGCTATCAATCAGGGTAATTTCTGCCTCCTGGTGGTGCAAGGAACGTGCCAGGAGATTGGCAACAATTGTCCCTCCTACACCACCACCAACAATTACTATACGTTGGGGCATGAGATTGCCTCCTTTTTAATGCGCCTTGCGTGCTACAAATCGTGTGCAGCCTTGCTCTGGAAAAGCCCCTAGATAGTCGTGCTTGGCTTTTTGAATCCAGACAGGAATATCTCTTGCGGAACCTGGATCGCTGGACAACACAGCCAACACACTACCTACGGGCAACGCTTTCATGCCACGAATAAGTTCCATGAGAGGTCCAGGACAGAAGCTGCCGCGTGCGTCAATCTCTTTATCAATATTTATCTCGGTTAGTTCCGGCATCGTAATCAACTCCTTTCAGGAGAGGTAGAACAGGGTGGCCACAAAGGTCACCCCCTACATATCTAGATGAATAGTGTGATGCGTCCCTCTTTGGCGCGCTCAACAAACGTTGCCACTCCGGTGACATCAGTGACGATGGGTTCAAGGTCCTCAAGCTTCATCCCAAAGAGTTCCATGGTCATGCTGCATGCGTAGATCTTCACATCTCCAATCTCCATGGCGCCTTTGAAGTTGTCCATCCAGGAAGGAACTTTCTTCGCCATCATCTGCTCCATCATGACCGGTGCATAGTCTTCGAAATCTTTACTGACCCGCATGTTGGTTTTGTAATTGTCCTTGCGGAATGCCTCTAACCCCCAGGTGGTCAGAAAGACTTCCACCTCCAGCCCCATTGCTGCTGCACCTGTGGTAAGGATGGATGCAGCCATCAGCTTATCAACGGTGCCTGAAAAGACAATCAACGACATTCGCTCTTGCATTGTTTTACTCCTTCATTTGCTTGATCCTGCCTGTCTCAGCGATAAGGAAGGATCGACTCGCAGTGATGTTCCTTTGTTTTTCAAGGCTTCAGATAAGGACAACTGAAGCATTTTGTGTTTATGAGACAGTTGCCGTAACAGCCCGCGTATCCGCAACAGTGATGGCCTGTTTCTCGGCGGCATCAATAATGCGGAAGGTATGGGTTAAGTGTGCTACCTTCCCGAGCATCGCACCCGCACCGCAGTACCGTTCCTCTGAAAGCTGAATGGCCCGTGCCACCGCTTCTGGTTGAATCTGGTGCCCGGTGACAATATGCACAACGTTGATCTCGACAAACACCATCGGGTGATCTTCTGCACGTACACCCACGACACGCACGGCATAACCGGTCACCTGCTGGCGCTTCTTTCGAAGAATCGAGATGACATCCATGCCGGTACAGCCAGCCAGGCCAACCAACAGCAGCTCCATTGGGCGAAAGCCCTCGTTTTGTCCTCCGCCGTGTTCTGCTGCATCAAGGGTGACATGGTGACCGGAACCAGCCTCGGCGTCGAAACGCATCTCTGTCTCCAGTCTCACTGTGGCAGTCATCTGCTCAGACATTGTTTCGCTCCTTTTATGCGTTTATTCGAATATTCATTCGATGCTATAAATATAGAATGGTGAGATCACTGAACTATCACTGCAGAGGCTTAAAACATCACAGCGAGGTCACATTTCTTTTGCTTCCACTAGCTGCCACTCTGATCATGACATGCCCCCTCTTCCCTGGAATAAGAATAGAGTAACTCTCGAAAAATAAGGCCAATTTCACACAAATTTCACAGTGATCAAGAGCAATTTCACAACTTTATCACTGGTTATCGGGTACACTCTCTTTAGAGAAGAGAGAAGGTTTCTCTTGACATTGCACCGGCGGTGGTACCGCAACATCACTTTATCTTTGCGAGAGCAGGATGACAATCATACACGACAAGGATGCTGCATACACTCTGCCCGGTGGTGGTAATAAGAGTGCATCGAACGAGGCAACGTTGTATGACACGCGAATTATAACGAACCCAGCACAATACCAAGTTGGGGAGCCGAGTTCGTCGCCACGGATACTCGTAGTTGAAGATGACGCTTCCCTGGCCATTTTAGAAGCCAACATTTTGGTCGCTCATGGCTATAAGGTAGCGATAGCAACTGATGGAGAGATAGCTATTACAGCGTTACAGCAAGCGCTTCCCGACCTGGTATTGCTTGACCTGGATCTCTCAGGCACAGTCACTGGCTGGAATGTTTTGCAGGCGTTACGCAGCTATTCAACGACACCGGTATTGCTCACTAGCGCGGAATTGGCAGTCCGAAGGCAAATTCGTATGCGTGGCGAAACCAGGTCAACACTGGACCATCTGCCCAAACCATATCTTATGCAGACACTTCTTAAGCGTATCCAACGCATGTTGACGATAGAACCTTACTAGCTGTTCTCAGTGAAAAAGGAGGGTCATATGGACCGAAAAGAAGATCGCGATATTTTGCGTAAGGGAGGATTTGCAGAGGGAGAGATGAAGCGATTGAGTCAACTCCGCAGAGATCACCACGAAAAAGAGAAACTCCTGGCGCTCGAAGAACTGCGGCGCATGGAATTTGTGCGCTGGCTGGTTCACACAGGCAAATTGACGGATCAGGTAGCTTCCTAAGTTGACTCCTATGTCTCACTGCGCAAAACTAAGGCTAAACCATCCCGGTCAAAATTCGGCAGAGACTGTGAGAACAACAAAATAGAATTCAGAATGTAAGTAATGAGATCCGGTGGTAGCTCTACTGGTTGCAGTCGGTTAAAAAGTTCGTCGATTTCATCTTCTGGTTCAATATAATCCGAGAAGAAGCAATTTAATGAATACTGCATAGAATAATCCCTCTTGCTCAACTTGTGTTAATAACAAAGATAGCACGAATTGAGCAGGAGGGAAGTTTCATAACTCGAGCAATTTTAGGAGCAAATATTTTCTCAACTCCTACAATAGCTTGTTTAGTTCGTTGGCACCACCTGTAACTGAGATGCCAGGGCATTACGCAAAAGTGGCTTTACTCGCTGAAAGTAGGTCTTAGCTGTTGCCTCCGGCATATTGAGCACCTTCCCAATTTCTGCATAGCTCAGCTGAGAAGCGTAACGGAGAAGGACAACAGCGCGAAATTTGGGCGGCAATTCCTGGATCGCATTGAGCAAGATTTGTTGCAAATCATGCCGCTCAGCCACCTCTTCGGGAAGAGGACTTATGTCAGGTAGAGTAGCCAAAGCCGACTGCTCATCCTCATCGGTTCCCCTTTCCAGCTCGGAAAAATGTATGGCATGTTTTCGTCTCAATTCATCCAGGCACCGATTTCTTGCAACCTGAAACAGCCAGGCTTTCAGGGGTTCGCCCGTTCGCAGCTTAGGCAAGGATATGTATAATTGGAGCATCACCTGCTGCAAAATATCATTGGCAGCGTCATAATCTTCCAAAAAGCGGCAAATAAAGTTATAGAGCGATCCACTATAACGCTTGACCAGTAGTTCAAATGCCTGCTGATCACCATCAAGAGTTTGCTGTGCCAATATGCCGTCAGTTATTTCGGGTTGGTGTGTTCTTGTTCTTTCGCGAATTTCCATTAGCAACATGCTCACTTTCTTTACAATCTGAGATTAGCGTAGTCTATTTCTGAATAAATTACAATGCATAAATGCACCTATAAACTCTACTATAGCAAGCTCTAAGCATAAACTAAAGTGCGTTTTAGCTATCTCAATTTATTCTTAGAAAAGACATCTATTTCTTATCTAATTCTAAGGAATCATAGAGCCAAGAAAGTATCATGTCCCAGCAAACCAGAGCCACGAATGGTTGTCAAACGACTCTGGTGCAGATCAATGAGGTTAAAAAAGGGGATGTAGACTCAGATATTAGAGTGAGATTGTGCCCCATCCACAGCGATGCACGCACCACTGATGAGCGAGGCTTGCCGAGAGGCAAGAAAAGCCACCACTGCTGCCACTTCTTCAGGTTTACCGAAGCGACCCAGGGGTAAATCACTTTTTACGAAAGCTGCAATATGCTCAGGGTCAGCCTGTAGGCGACGGTCCCAGGAACTGCCTGGAAATAGCAAGGAACCCGGAGCAACGCTATTCACTAAAATATTATTCGGGGCGAACTGGCGAGCCAACGATTTGGTTAAACTGATCAAGGCTGCTTTGAGCGAGTTGTAGGCAGTGCGTCCACCTGATTCACGGCCAAAAATGGATGAAATGGTAATTATGCGACCTTCTCCGTGCTGGCTCATAATCGGCGCTACCAGTTTGGTCAGGCGAGTCAAAGCCAGCACGTTTAACTCTAGGGCCTCCTCCCAATCTTCATCGCTCGTATCAAAAATGTTTTGACCTTTAGCTCCACCCGCGTTATGTACAAGAATATCGATGCGCTGATAGTGTTCCATGGTTGATTGCACAAGGCGTTGAATGTCTTGTGCAATTGTAAGATCAGCAACAATGGCCAGCGCTTCGCTACCCTCGTCCCGTAATTTGTTGGCGGTTTCATCGAGCGCTTTGCGGCCACGCGCAACGAGGGAAAGACGGCATCCCTCAGCTGCTAATGCGTAGGCAATTGCCTTCCCTACTCCCCGGCTGGCCCCTGTGACAATGGCTACTTTTCCTTTCAGACCCAGGTCCATAACTCCTCCTGTTACTTCGCTGAAATATGACGTTATAACCCAGATAAATTAGGTGAACTCAGTAAATGATTGTAAAACCGGCTCACTATGCGCTGATCAACACGCTTGCCTACTCGCGCCAGCAGGATATTCGCCGGTTCCATACTCACATTTGGCTCAGTTGTTGGATACTCGACAAAGCCCTGGGTTGCAAACAATCGTGAAATAAGCTCGCGATAACGGTAGACATTGAGTCCCATGCCTTCGGTATCCCAATGCCAGGATAAGCCGACCGCAAAAAGGATCATTTCCTCCAAGGCATCAAGTTCGAGCGCAAAGGCTAATAATTCGCGCGCGATACCCATCCCTCGCCAATTTGAGCTCACCTCGATGGCTACCTCGTAAACATTCTCTAGACCCCCCCACCATTCATCGCCTGGAGCAATTGTCACTTCACCAACAATTTCGCCCGTGGGTGTATGTGCCAGGGTTAGCGCGCAATCTGGTCTCTTCGCAATACTAAGTAAGAGCTGATGCTCACGTTCTGGAAGACGAGCAAAAGCGCGCAATCCCTCATCGGCCGTCAGACGTTCGACCATCGAAAGGGGACAGAAATCACGCAACAGCAGCGTTCCCGCTGGTATTTTCAGTGTTTTGCTGCGCGAAGGAGTAGCACTGCCACGCACGTGCAACAAATCAAATAGGTCCGCTAAAGGCGACTGACGAGTGGTCGAGGGGAATGCCTGGCGTATTGACGGAGGAACCAGGAGATGGCGTACGAGCGCAACAGTATGTCGATTCGCGCTACTGATGGACCATCGGCGGGGTTGCGCAGGAAAATCTTCTGGTCGATCATGAAAAAGTGTTGGAAAATGCGCTGCTGCTGGGTCTTTCCCCATCGCCTGCTGTGCTGCCGCCTCTTGATTCTCAATACTGATCCACACGGGTCGCCAACGCGTCACCCACTCCTCCGGCAAATGCTCAGGCAGTTTTTGTTCTGACATTTCAGCCCATACCATACTCCAGGCACGCGGTACGACACGATACAGGTCATATCCTCCACCACCTAATGCTACCCAACGCCCCTGACAATAGGTATGTGCCAGTTGATGAGCCAGTTTAATCTGCTCCTGAATACCGCGCATCGTCAAACTAAGATGCGTCAAAAAATCCCAAGCATGTGTATCACATCCATGCTGAGTTATGATTACGTCTGGAGCAAATGAGATGATGAGGGGGGAGAGTAGTGAATTAATTGCCTCGATATATGAATCGTCTTCAGTGAAAGGATCAAGTGGAACATTTACAGAGTAACCTCGCCCTAATCCGTTGCCCAGTTCAAGCACATCACCTGTCCCGGGGAAGAGATAGCGCCCCGTTTCATGAAGAGAGATAGTCATCGCACGCGGCTCATCATAAAATGAACGCTGAACCCCATCGCCATGATGGGCATCAAAGTCAATATACAGTATCTTTGCTTCACTGGCACGAAGTGCGTTAGCTATCGCGACTGAAATATCGTTATAGACACAGAAGCCAGAAGCCCGCTCTGCCCAGGCATGATGAAGCCCGCCGGCGGGATGAAACACATGCAAAGGACGTTCGTCTTCCGGAGTGGCTACAGCATCTCCAGGAATGCCCATGACCGCATTCAATGCTACAAGGGTTCCACCTGCAATGCGCGAGCATACTTCGTGCATGTTGGGAAAAATGGGAGTATCTCCGTCCGCAAAACCATATTTAATAGCAAGTTGCGAGCGTTCATTTGGTAGAGCTTCCTCTCGATCAATACCACCGAGGGTTTGTACCGCGGCGATGTAATTAGGAGTGTGAGCCATGCTTAATTCTTCTACTGTAGCAGAATGCAAAGGTAATTTAGCATGTTCGTCTCCGCTATGCCATAACCCGCTGGTTTCCAACAAGTCTATTAAGGCAACAATACGTTGTGGCTGTAATGGATGTTCGGGCCCAAAGTTATAATCAAGTTCGTCTGGATCAAAGATCATTCGCGCTCGGGGGTCGGCTTTTGCCTTAGACATGGTTATAACCTTCTGCTCACAATTCTGCAAAAGAATATTGTATATGCGCTTCTTTTAGCCGGACCAGTAAGGGTGTAGGATTAATAGTTCCCAGGCGCAGGGTTCCTACAAGGGGTATGCCTGCCTCTTGAGGCGCTACTATCACACCGCGTACCTGTATATGCAGTTCGGCAGCCAATAACAGTGTCTGTGCAAGCGGAGTTAGATCACCCATTGGAAAGGGGATAGCCAATTGCATTCCTGGCTCAAACGCGCCGAGAGAACGCGCCAGCGCTATCAGTAGATCACTACGTGTAAGCAAGCCCACCAGGACTGCTTGTGTTTCGTATTCGCTCTCTTGCTCCTGCGATGCTGATTCCGTACGCTCGTATTCGACAACGGGCAAACAATTCAGGCCGCGTTCTACCAGTATCTGTGCTGCTGCCGCCACACTGGTAGTTGGGGACACGCGGATCGTAGCGCGATGCATCACCTCTACAATGCGCCGTTCCTGCCAGGGTCGTTGGAACACATCACTGGAACTCCCTGTTCCTGACGTTGCAGCCAGGTCAATGTCGTGCGAGGTTAGCAAACCTTCGAGAATTGGTAGGGGTTTGCGAGATGCTTGATCTGATTCGAGCGTTCCAATTGTATTCGAAGCTTTTACTACGGGTAGATGATGAAATTGATACTGCCGTAATAAATTGGCTGCATGACTTAGGGTATCGTCTGGTGTAACCGTGACAAGTTTAGTCGTCATTACTTCACTTACGATCATAGAACAGCTCCTCTGAAATAGCCCCGCCTGTGACAATCCAACAGATAAGTTTCTGTATGGCTATGATAGCACAAAACAGAGCAACATATTCACCTGGGATATCCAAATCCTCAACACCACTGATTACATCAGTCTTGATATCAAAAGCCAATTGTGATATACTCAGCCTGTCTCGTTCGATAGAGTTTACGAGTACTAGTAGCTGAAAGCAAAAAGGAAGTATGTCAGTAACCATACTCTATTATATTCCTGGCGTATTGAATCAGAACCAGCAGGCCAACCAACCCGAGAGGTTTGGTTCGCTTTGCTTGCCTTTCGCTACTTAAGAAGCAGGTAAAACGAGTCGCCGGATCTCTCAAAGGTCCGGCGACTTTTTTTGTATGAATGCTGTGCTATCCCTTGTAGGAGGAGGAGATGGATCTTAGCTTCTTTGTTCGTGGTTTGTTTATTGGTTTTTCTATTGCCGCAACCGTCGGCCCGATGTGCGTCTTGTGCATCCAACGCACACTATACAAAGGTCAAATCTGTGGTCTAGTATCGGGCTTAGGAATAGCAACAGCAGATGCGGTCTACTGTAGTATTGCCGCATTTGGACTGACTTTACTTACTAACTTCCTCGTCAGTCAGCAAGTATGGATTCGCCTGGTCGGTGGCCTCTTTCTCATCTATCTGGGCTTCAAGACCGTTTTTACCAAACCAGCTGTGCGAGCAGCCGCAGTCAAAACTACTGCTAATAGCTACTTTGGTGCATATGCTTCTACCTTCGTACTTACGCTCACAAATCCTCTGACCATTCTCTCATTCGCTGCCATCTTCGCTGGATTAGGAATTGGAGGAACAAATAACAGTACTGCCTCAGCAACCATCGTCGTGCTTGGAGTGTTTGCGGGTTCGTCCTTATGGTGGTGTGTACTGACTACTGGCATCAATCTGCTACGAAGGAAATTCTCTTCTCGATGGTTGCTAGGGATAAATAGAATCTCGGGCGTCATTATTATGCTCTTCGGTATACTTGCTCTGCTCAGTCTCACATGGTAATTTGCAACCACAGGAACCACACCACGTATTAATGAATGGTGATGTATACTCTGAGCTAACAAAGAATTATGCATCGGGCTAGCTACTGACTGGAGTTGTATATGATTGAGAACGAAGATATGGCTACTTTGCCACGACCTATTGCTCACGATGATGTTACTTCCTCTCCTTCCACTATTCAAGTACCGGCAGCACAAGCGCCAACAGCTCCACCAGCAAACCCCTTTGTAAATGTCGACGATCTGCTAGCATTACAAGTCGCAAGTGATCCACAGATTTCACCTGATAGCTTGTTCATCGCTTTTACTATACATTGTTCTAATGAGGAAGCTAACACCACAAGCAGCGCTATCTGGTTAGTGTCAAGTCAAGCAGGAAAAGACCAGATGCCTCGTCAGATTACGAGTGTAGGAACTGGAAAACATCATGACTCGATGCCTCGCTGGTCACCTGATGGGCAGTCTCTTGCCTTTCTGAGTGATCGAAGCGGCTCATTGCAGATTCATTTGTTGCCACTGCAGGGCGGGGAAGCTCGACAGGTGAGCAATCTCGACCAGGGCGTGACCGCGTATAGCTGGCGGCCTGATGGGAAAGCCTTGCTGGCACATAGTGCCTGGAAACCAGCCGATGATCTTGACGTACCGGACACCAGTACAATTTCAGTTGTTTATACACGACTGGATGAACAATGGGATGGTTTGGGATATAAGCAGGAGCGACATCAACAACTTTGGTTACTCCATCTAGATGGAGCTGCCACTCGCCTTACCTCAGAGCCAGTAGACTTGGTTCAATCATACTGGTCACCTGACGGTACCGAGATAGCTTTTTGCGCTAATCGGCGGCCCGATCCCGATCTCAGCGTAAGTATGGCTCTCTGGGTGTTGACCATATCAACAGGGCAGATGCGGCGCCTTACACCCGAAGAGGGCTTGGCACAAATGCCCGCATGGTCACCCGATGGACAAACGATCGCCTATTACTATTCTAAAAATCAGACCGAGACAAGCAATGTCTCCCCCTGGTTGGTCGCTGTCCACAGCGACAGCACACCGCGCCCGGCCATATCCAAAGCACAGGATCTTACTTGCCTGGAACTGATCGTCGACGAAATACACAATACTTTTCTAAGTCGTCCCCAATGGTTTCCCGATAGCAGATCCTTGCTTATTGCCGTACAGGAGCGAGGGCAGGTACACTTGTACCGTGCTGCTTTAGAGCACGATCAGGCTATCAAGTTGACCAGCGGCAATGGATGCTATATCAACCCCCAGCTAAGCAAGGATGGACAAACCATTGCCATGATTCGTACAGATTGGTTCACCCCTGGCGACATCTGGAGTATGGATCACAACGGCGAGAATCGACATAAGCTGACTGGAGTGAATGATACATTCTTACGGAGCCACCAACTGGTGCGCCCCAAACGAATCACCTGGCAGAGTTTTGATGGCCTGGAAATTGAGGGATGGTTGTATCTCCCTCTACTGGCTCAAGGGGCGAAAGCGCCCTTGATTTTAGAGATACATGGAGGTCCATCGCTGGCCTGGGGGGACAGCTACGTCCACGAGTTCCAGGTTTTAGCAGGCAAAGGTTATGCAGTACTGGCGGCCAACCCGCGAGGCAGTGCCGGGTATGGTGAAGAATTTTGTAAGAAAAGCCTGAATGATTGGGGAGGCAACGATTTTCGCGACCTGGTGGCGGGGATAGATCACGTTCTAGCCACCGAGCCAGTAGACGGAACTCGTCTGGGAATCGGCGGAGGCAGCTATGGCGGCTACATGACCAACTGGGCTATTACACAAACCAACCGCTTTAAGGCAGCAGTGAGCCGCTACGGAATCAGCTCTCTCTCGAACGTGCGCCTGCTGTCAGATCAGACACTCTGGTTCGACTATGCAATAGATGGGGCGGATACAGAAAGCGGCAAGGATTTAGGGCAAAGTCGCTCCGCCCTTACATTTGCCGATCGCATTACGACCCCACTTTTGCTACTTCACGCCGATAACGATTTACGATGCCCTCTCAGTGAATCCTTCCAGCTTTTCGTCGCACTACGTAAACGTAAGCATAGAGTAGAGCTAGTACGCTATCCAGGTGTAAGCCATATGATCGACTGGCCAGACTTTGGTGCGCCACAGCAACGTACTGACCGCTTACGTCGTACCGTAGAATGGTTCGAGCGCTACGTCTAGCGCAGAAAAACGCTGTTTTTTCCCAACTTCTATGGTATACTCTATTACAGCGTTTATTGTTGATGTCCCCAGTGTTAATAACTCAATAATACAACGCTAAGAAGCCCCATTGACTCCCTCTTGCCTTTGGCAATTGCAATGCGGGCACCAAGCGAAAGCTCTTAATTATTAGGGAAGTAACAGGAAGAGAGAGCCTCGTCCTGTTACCAGAGCGAAAAGGAGTAACCCGTAATGGCTCGTGTCCAATTTGATCATGTCTACAAGCGCTTCGGCAAAGTTGAAGTGGTCCACGATATCAACCTGGATATCAAGGACAAAGAATTCCTGGTACTGGTAGGGCCCTCCGGCTGTGGCAAGAGTACCTGCCTGCGTATGGTCGCTGGACTGGAGGAGGCCAGCGAGGGAGACATCTACATCGGCGATCGGATCGTCAATGGCGTTGATCCAAAGGATCGAGACATCGCCATGGTCTTCCAGAACTACGCCCTCTACCCCCACATGACCGTCTTCGACAACATGGCTTTCGGCCTCAAGCTCCGCCACATGCCCAAAAATGAGATTAAGAAACGGGTCGATGATGCAGCGGAAATTCTTGGCCTGGAGAATTTTCTCCAGCGCAAACCCAAAGAACTCTCGGGCGGCCAACGCCAGCGTGTCGCGCTGGGCCGGGCCATCGTGCGCGATGCGCAGGTGTTCCTCTTAGATGAGCCGCTCTCGAACCTGGACGCCAAGCTGCGTGTGCAGACCCGCGCGGAGATCACCAAGATCCACCAGCGCGTCCAAACGACTTTCATCTACGTGACGCATGACCAGGTGGAAGCGATGACCATGGGCACACGCATCGCCTTGCTCAACGCGGGCATCATCCAGCAGATCGGTCGTCCGCAGGAACTCTACGATCATCCCTCCAACCTGTTTGTGGCAGGCTTCATCGGCTCCCCAGCCATGAATTTTTTCCAGGGTGCCAAAGTCATCGGTGAGGGCGACAAGACCACCATCACGATTGACAGCGTGGGACAGGTCGAGGTGCCACCGCTCTTTGCACCACAGGCACGCGAAGCGGCGGGAAAGAACCTCACCTTTGGTATCCGCCCCGAGCACCTGGAAGATGTCTCACTGCTCCCTGCAGACAAACGCGATGGCTCCACGATCACGGCACCCGTCGAGGTGGTGGAGCACCTGGGCAATGAACTGCTGGTTCACATGAATGCTACTGGCAAAGATATCGTTGCTCGCCTGGATCCGCGTTCTCCTGCACATATGGGAAGCAATACCACCCTGCATGTCGATACCGAAAACATTCACCTCTTTGATACGGATACAAGTGAAGCGATCTTTTAACATTTGTGCTCATAAGTAAAGAGCGAGGCACTTTTCATTATGGTGTGAAAGCGCCTCGCTCTTATGTGAGTCTTAATTGCTCCGGCTTACCCCTTAACGGCCCCGGCAGTCAATCCAGAGACGATTCGGCGCTGGAGAATCAGCACCATAATCACCAGCGGAACGGTCACAACTATAGCGGCAGCTGCGAGCTGACCATATGCGATCACATGCTCTCCATTGAAGCGGGAGATAGCCACCGTGACCGGCTGTGCGCTCTCATCAGCCGTCAGGCTTATACCAAACAGGAAGTCGTTCCAGACGGCAATGAACGACAGAATAGCTGCAGCAAAGAAGCCAGGCGCAGTAAGGGGGAGTATAATCTTCCACAATGCGCCTAGTCGGCTACAGCCGTCAACCCTCGCTGCCTCCTCAAGATCGGCAGGCAAATCCTGGAAGAACGAGTTCAGGAACCAGACGGTGATCGGCAGTGTGATGACCAGGTCCGGGATAATCAGGGCCGCATACGTATTGTAAATATTGAAGTTCGGTTGCGTGAAGATCACGAAGAGTGGCCCTACCATCGCAATGAACGGGAACATATTGACGGAGAGCACGACCGCCAGCACAAGAAATTTTCCCCTGAATTTCATGCGCGCGAGCGCATATGCACAGAGCGAGCCGAATAGTAATGCCAGAATGGTTGTAATGATCGAGATGATCACACTATTTTTGAGATCCGGCAGAAAGTAAGGCGAGCTAGAAAGTGCTTGATAGTTGCTGATCGATGCCGTGTGCGGATACAGCGTCGGCGGCGATGAGTTGATTTCGATGCCGCCTTTAATCGACGTTACGAATGTCCAGTAAAGCGGGGCAAGTGCGATGAAAACAACGATGACTACAGCCACGTAACGCCCGATCTTCCCCCACCTCTCGCGTTGCTGGGCTCTGCTCTTCGCTCGCGCCCTTGCCCGGGTGGCGGGTACAATCTGCTCTTGTGTTGCCATGTCGCATCTCTCTTTCTTTGAACACTAACGCTAACGCGCAGCGCCACGCATCATGGAGACCATGATAAGACTGAACACGATACCGAAGATGAAGATAATCACGGCCGCAGCTAGTCCTGGAGCGAAATCCTGGGCCGTACCGGCAAACATGAGAAAGTAAGAGAAAGAGGCCATCGACGGCGATGAACGCTGGCCAAAAGCGTAGAACAGGTCAAAAACGCGAATGGCATCCAGCAAGCGGAAGAGCAGCGCTATTAAGAGCACGTTCTTGAGCATGGGTAGTGTAATGCCCCAGAACTGCTGCCAGCGACTGCTGCCATCGACACTTGCAGCTTCGTACATCTCAGTAGGAATAACTTGCAGACCGGCCAGAATCAGCAGGGCCATGAATGGCGTTGTTTTCCAGACATCGGTGACCACCGAGGCGATAATGACGCCCGAAGAAGTTCCAAGTAAGGTAGTTCCTGCACCCAATAGATGAACTTTTTGCAGCAAATACGTAATGATGCCCGTCTGATCGTTATACATCAACTGCCATATGTATGCCGAGACAATAGTCGGAAATGCCCACGGGACAAGGATGGCTGCGCGAACCAGGCCACGGCCAGGGAACGTCTTATTGATCAGCAGCGCAACGCCTAAGCCCAGGACAAGCTCAAGCGCAACACTCACGATGGTGAAGATCACTGTTCTACTAACCGCGTCCCTGTACACGGGGTCTCCAAGTAACGTGCCATAGTTTTTCAAACCAACGAAGGTTGCACCACTGGGGAGTGTGGGATTATCGAGCATACTAAGCCAGATCGAATTAAGAATAGGGTAAGCCGCTACCACCAGAATTACTAATAAAGTAGGGATCACAATGAAGTATGGTAAAAGTCCACTACCCAAATCCAGACGCGCTCGCAGGCCTGGTTTACGCACTTTTGCGCCAACCGCTTGTGTCTGTGTTGCCATAACACTCATTCCCTTCTCTCATATTCACACTGAATCAGACGGCACTTGCAGTTTTACACATGATAAGGCAAAGAGACACGAGGTAAAAAGCACCAAACCTCAGTAGCTCTTTATTGGCCAACCACTACGATTGACAATCAAGCGATAATCTGGAGGGGCAACCCTGGGTCGCCCCGTAGACCGAACAATTCAGATTGACTCGCGTGTCGCTTTACCAGGACTCCAAGAGCCTGTGACGCTACTTCGATACTAAACTCTGCAGTTGCGATTGTAAGGCACTCAAAGCATCTTGAGGGCTAGCTTGCTTCTTGAGCGCCTGGTAAACGTGTAACTGGATTGCGTTAGAAAGGTCCGGGTACACCGGCGAGACCGGGCGCGGAAGGGCAGTCTCGAGTATCGGAGCAAGTTTTGTAAAGAGCGGCTGCGCCTTTTGCACGTCGGGATCTTGATAGGTGGTCTTTAGCGTTGGAGTCAGCGACGCCTTGATCGCGAGAGCTTTCTGCGCGTCTGCCTGCAGCATGTAGTGAATAAATGACCATGCCGCATCCACATTGGGAGTAAACGCGTTGATCGCCAGGTTCCAGCCGCCAATAGCCGAATGCCCGGTGGTATTGCTTCCACCGTAAAGCATGCCATGTATATCAAACTTGCCAGCTATCTTCGACTGTGAAGCATCGTTCCCTAATTTGTATGCATATGGCCAGTTCCGCATGAAGACGGAATTGCCCTGCTGCCATACGTTGCGCGAACTGTCCTCCATATATGTGGTAACGGCATCGGGCGAGATGGCACCGACCCAACTGACCATCTTCGTCAGTGCCTGTACTGCCTGTGGACTATTCACCGTGACTTTTTTTGGATCGTTTGGGTCAAGTACAGCACCACCATAGCCATGCACGACCTCGACGAAGTTACACACGAGCCCTTCATACTGCGCTCCCTGCCACACATAGCCATACTTGGATTTGGCCTGGGCCTGTTGCGCCATCGTGGTCAGGTCATCCCATGTGGTCGGGGGAGTTTTGATAAGGTCTGTACGATAATAAATCAGCCCTAAATCGGTACGGAGCGGTCCGGCCCAGATTTTGCCATTGTAGGTGCAGCCCTGAACGGGTCCATTCAAATAGTTCGCACGCTCGCTTGAAGGCCATTTGTCATCGATAGGTACCGTCCACTGGTTAGCGCCAAATTCAGCTGGATAGACAATGTCGATAGACATCACATCAACGGCGTGGCTGCGGGCGCGGAGCATGGTAGTGAGCTTTTGCAGGAAATCAGTGGTACTGGCCGGGCCCTGAAGCCATGTAACGTGGACGTTTTTTTGGGACTTGTTGAAGTTGTCTGCGAGCGTGGAATAGGTACCCGTGGGTTCCTGTTCGCTTTGCCATACGACGTTGGTAACGCCACCCGTCTGTGAAGTGCCACCACCACAAGCTTCGAGGAGTGAGCCAGCTACGGTACTGGTTAGACCCAGTGCAATAGCACGCTCGAGAAACGTACGACGCGTGATACGACCCGCGCGTATCTTGACAATGATTTCATCTAGAGCTTCACGCTGCTCAGGAATCATGGAGAGTCCTCCTTTGGAGTAAATACTGGCTGACGTAGATGAAAGCACCAAACGCTGTCAAGCGTTGGTCAGACTTCCAATCCTACTAGGCGTCCTTGTCCAGTAGGCCTTCCTTGGAAATTGGAAGTGTTCCGAAACTCTCTATTCTAATCTAAGATGAATAGAATAGAGAGGATAATGAAATTACGTCATTTTGTCGACAAATATCACGATGTGTGATGTTTGCAGACCTAACCCTTTTGCTGGACTCACTTATCTCTATTATATCTTACTTCAGCGTCAAAAGTAACCCTGCTGAACGTTAGTGGCCTTATTCACTGGAACTTGATCAAATCATAACTGCACTATTAGAGGCCATAGTCAATAACTTTTCAGCACTGGTATGCGCCTGTATTACGCACATTTAGCGCTAAAGTCTCAGTTTAGACACGCTCCTTTCTGCATAACAGGATGACTCTGTTCTAGCCATTGACTTCGTCAGGTATATTATGTTAAATTTGGAAACGATTCCAAGACTTGTTTTAACAATAACATAATATTTTCAACTTGTAAATAGGTGGGCTCATCTGCCGATTTCCTTGCCTCCTCATTGCAGAGTTAATGAACCATCTTTACAGAACGGCTCGAGTATGTTATTCTCAGATCATCTGAGTACGCTGCAGAATGGAAACGTTTCCAAAATCGATGAGCTTATTGAGCAAAGACTGAATGAGATGGTAACTACAATCCATGATGTAGCTCGAATCGCTGGAGTAGGTATTGGGACCGTTTCACGTGTCATTAACAATAATCCAGGCGTCAAGCCTGCTACACGCGAGAAGGTGCTGACAGCCATAGCTCAGCTTAACTACAAGCCCAATCCAATTGCCCGCAGCATGATTTCAAAACGTACTGGTGCAATTGGCGTTATCGTGCCCTTTTTCACCCGCCCTTTCAACACAGAGTTGCTGCGCGGCGTGGAGACGGCTCTTGCCCACTTAGGTAAAGAACTTGTTCTTTACAACGTCGAGACCGATAGCCAGCGCGATCATTACTTTTCTGAACTGCCTATGCATCGCAGGGTGGATGGATTACTGATACTTTCGCTCTCGCTAGAGGATTCGTTTGCGCTAGGTTTAAAAGAAGTGGGAATGCCTGTGGTACTGTTAGATGCTTATAGTCCTTTTTTCACCTCCCTGGTGGTCAACAACATAGAAGGGGCTTACCAGGCCGTGAAGTCCCTGATTGAGAAAGGCCACCGGCGTATAGGCTTCATCAATGGCGTCATTGAAGGCAACATCAAATTTAACCGCGCCAATGATCGTTTGATTGGGTTGCATCGAGCGCTTGGGGAGGCCGGACTTCTCTTTGAACCAGAACTCATGCTGACGAGTGAATTGGATCGGTTTGGAGGAAAGAAGGCAGCACTACATCTTCTCTCGCTAGAAAGGCAGCCAACTGCTATTTTTGCTTCCTCTGATATGCAGGCAGTAGGTGTGCTAGAAGCAGCTAAAGTCCTGAACATAAACGTTCCTGAAGATTTATCTGTTATAGGCTACGACGGCATCGAAGTATCGGAACTACTTGAACTCAGCACGATTCAGCAGCCTATGCAGCACATGGGTGAGTTAGGTGTCACTAAACTTCTCGAGCAAATGAAGAAACCCCAACAGTCGCCCGAGCTCATCCGGCTTAGTACGACTCTGATTGAACGCCGTACCACGGCTACGCTTACCCCAATCCACCAGGCCACCTACGAGTAATCGCGAACATCAAAGAATCTACTCTATGGAACGAAAAAGTGAAAGGTTGGAACCGTGAGACAATTAGATGTCCTGTCTGTTGGGGAGGCTTTGATCGATCTGATCTCAGAAACTGAGCAAAGTTCGCTTCTTGATTCACGCAGATTTAACATGTATCCCGGCGGCACCGTAACGAATGTTGCGCTGAATGTCTCACGCCTGGGGGGAACTTCCGCAGTTGTTGCTCGTGTCGGTGAAGATGCCTTTGGTACATTTCTAGACCAGTATCTTGTTGCTGCTGGTGTCCAAACAACCTATCTGCACAAAACCCCGCGTATCCCAACGACGCTTGTCATTGTTACACGCCACACTGTGACACCTGAGTTTGTAGTCTATCGTGGCGCAGATGCACAATTGCTTCCAGATGATATGCCACTCTTCCTACTCCAATCTACTTCTGTGGTGCATACTTCAGCCTTTGCACTCTCACGAGAGCCAACTCGTTCCACGATATTAGGATTTATCGCCCAGGCACAAGCGGCTGGTTGCCTCATTAGCTTTGATCCAAATTATGACCCCTGCATATGGGAGATGAACGACAAACCATTGCCAATATTTGAGAGTATTTGTTCTCATGTTTTTTTGGCAAAGCCATCGCTTGATGATTGCACACGTATCTTCGGTAGTGGAGAATCACCAGAAGCCTATGCGACTCATTTCCTGGACTTGGGAGTGCAACAGGTTATTCTTACAATGGGTCCCGCTGGTGTTCTACTTGCCAATGCCCAGGGATGTTCTCATTACCCCATGCCTGACGTAGAGGTGGTGGATGTGACGGGCGCTGGAGATTCCTTCTGCTCAGGATTACTGCTTGCAACTCTGGATGGTTATTCAATAGCAGATGCAATTCGTGTTGCCCAAGAGGTTGTAGCAATAAAGCTTCGTCAAGTCGGGCCACTCTCCCACGTAGTTGATCGGGTCGCACTGTATGCACAGCTTGGATTATTAGCAGCAGGGGAACAGGTGACGCATGGGGATATTTCAACCAGAGAATAACGATGTTGAGGCATATCAACAGTCCCTTGATTTGTTGGGCAAATGTCTCTCCCCATCAGGTTTTGTAGCTTCACCGACCAACGTTGACAACTACGCTCGAATCTGGGCACGTGATGGTATGATTAGCGGCTTGGCTGCCTTAGCAAGCGGCGATCCGACCCTCATTGCCGGTATGCAGCAAACGCTGACGTCACTTGCTCAATACCAGGGACCACATGGTGAGATTCCCAGTAATGTCACAGTCGATGGGAGCCAGGTAAGTTATGGCCGCCTTGCCGGTCGGGTTGATGCTTCGCTATGGTACATAATCGGTGTCTGCTCATACATACGGTATACTGGTCATGCTAGTTACAAGGAGTACGCTCGCCCGAGTGTGGAACAAGCGTTGTTCCTTGCAGGATGCTGGGAGTACAATAATCGTGGTCTCATATATACACCTATTTCGGGTAACTGGGCTGACGAATATATTCAGCAGGGGTACGTTCTCTCCGATCAATTGCTCTATGAGATAGCACTACGCGGCGCTGGGAATGTCTTCAATGATCGTGAGTGGCAGGCTAAGGCCGCCCTCCTCCAGCAGATGTTAGTGGTGAACTATTGGCCGCGCGCCCCTCTCTGCAATGATCCGCTGGTGTACCATCCTCACGCCTACAGTTACGAGGCTCTTAAAAAGACAGAGGTCGACCATTGGCTACCAGCCTTTTCGCCAAGCGGCTATGCAACATACTTTGATGGATTAGCGCATGCACTAGCCTTACTCACTGATTTGGGAGATGATGAGCAAGATTACCTGGCAGAGACCTATGTCCAGTCATTGGAACAAGTAATTGGAAGTGCTCTACTTCCTGCATTCTGGCCCGTAATACTCCCTGGTGATCCCGGTTGGGCAACATTGGAATTTAACCATCTATATGGTCAGATGAAGAATCAGCCCTACACATATCACAATGGCGGCTTGTGGCCTGTCCTCACAGGCCTCTATACTTTGGGGTTAGTACGCCATGGTCAGAATGAGCGGGCGCATGATCTGCTTGCTGCGATCAACTCCGCCAATGCTCAGGGGCTCGATGGCGGACAGTGGGAATTTTGTGAATATCTTCACGGACAAACACATGCTCCCATGGGAACAAAATACCTGTGCTGGAGCGCTGCGGCTGGAGTACTAGCTCATCAGGCGGTGAAGTATGGTATCTCTTCCTGGCTCCCTTGAACGTTTGCTTCTTCAATCAATACTCCTATTGATCACCTACGCATGCAGAAGTAGCAAATCAAGTCATTATGTTCTTTGATAGTAACTATTCATTAGAGGGTTCCAAGGGGCCTTGTAGGCCCCTTGGCGGGATGCGGGGTGGCCCCGCCTTCCTCGCCCACTCCGCCGGAGGCGGCGAAAGAGAAAAGAGACCCGAATAGTTACTTTGATGTTAGAATTGGATCGTTAGGATGTGGTAGAAACGAAAAGCAAAACGAGACAGTACACAGCGGCAGCCAGCAGCAACAGGCAATAGCTACCAGCAAGAATACGTGAGCTCTGGAATGTTCCTCCCATATAATGGGGACGAAAACTAAGCAGAGACGTACGCAACCCCACGATCAAGATACCCACAAGCAACACAAAGTCCAAAATTTTAATACCAAATGCGCCATTAAAGAGAGCAAAGGTTATTCCTATGGGAGCGAAAGCCAGGATACCACCAAACACATCCGCAGCAGCCATACCCATAAAGAGTCCTTCATCAAACCTGAGCTTCAATAATCGCGGGGTCACCATTACAATAATCACCAGTCCACAAATGTATGCGATAATACCAATCAGTGTCCATAAAACAGGTTGCATTCAATCTAACCCCATTCAAAATCACCGGCACATGTATAGCTCTCTTTTAAGTAATGTCATTGTACCACGCTAGCAAGCGTATCATATACCAAACTATTCCATCGCAGCTTAATCGGGAACACCAGGCGGTATATGCTATCATGTGGGTACTTCACTGTGTCTAAAATAGTGAACAACCGGGGGATCAATATGGCCGAGTTAGTTTGGAAGGGTAAATACACTAATCAGCAATGGGCTTCCGACGAAGAGGCTGAAATAATAATTTCAAATCCCACTATTCAACACTTTTATACTTATGAAAGCATCGAGAGACAATCAGCAGATAATTGGTCCAATGTAGCTCCCTCCTCCACCCAAAGCTGGTACAATCGTTTGATCTTAGGAGACAAAAATGCGGTCCTCCCAGCGCTACTTTACGAATTTGCAGGACAAATCAATCTTATCTATATCGATCCACCTTTTATGACAGGGCGCGATTTTAAAAGCGGCATGCAATTAGCATACAGTGATAAATGGGACAATGATCTTGATGCCTATCTCCAATGGCTATACGAAACATTTATCCTGTTACGGCAACTCCTGGCATCCAATGGTAGTATTTATGTACACCTCGACTGGCGCATCACCCATTATGCCAGGGTTATATTAGATGAGGTTTTTGGCTATAACCCAGGTACAGATGGCCCCGGCTTTAAAAATGAGATTATCTGGCATTACCAATCTGGGGGACGCTCGCTCAAGCACTATGCCCGTAAACACGATACTATTCTGCTCTACACCAAATCAGCGCACTATTGCTTCCATGGGGAAAGAATAGGCGAGAGGCGCGGTGCAAAAAAACGTAATCACATGAAAAAATGCGTTGATACCGGCGGCCATGTTCAGTGGACAATAAGTTCGGCTGGACGCCTATATACCTATGATGAAGATACGTTTATGACTCCTACCGATGTATGGAGCGATATCAGTCACTTACATCAGAAAGACCCCGAGCGCAATGGATATGCGACGCAGAAACCAGCAGCGCTGCTTGAACGAATTATTCTTGCGTCATCAGAAGAAAATGATCTTGTGCTTGATTGTTTTTGTGGCAGCGGAGTTACTCCCACAGTCGCTGATCAACTCGGTCGTCGTTGGATTGCGTGCGACCAGAGCGAACTTGCGCTTAAAACGACCTGTGAGCGATTGTTGGCACAAGACCAGGTTCACCCATTTATCTTGCAGAGGATCGCCGAAGGAACTAGTGCACACGTCAATTCAGGTAAGTATGGTATAATCGAGCCAGCGAATAACCAGGCAGATCAATAAATAGAGATAAAAACCAGCTATGTTAGAGCTATTAGAACAATTATTTCGGCATGTGCGTGCTTATATGCAATCTGGGCGTTTCGATCGCTATCTGGTGCATTCTCGGTCATCAGACCATACTACCATGCAATTTGATCGTGAGGCGGAAGATATCATCATTAGCGGGCTAATCGAAAGTGGCCATGGCTTTGAAATTATTACTGAGGAACGTCCGGCGTTTTCTACATCCTCTGATCCACCTTACCGTATCATTGTTGATCCTGTGGATGGTTCAACAAACGTTTCTCGGGGTATCCTGGCGGCAGGAGTATCACTAGCGGTCTTTCCCATAGACGCTCCTCTCACTCCTGAATCTGTTCAATGGTCTTTGGTCGGCGAACTCTTCACCGGAATGGTGTACCAGGCACAACGTGGTTACGGAGCATTTTGCAATGGACGCCGCTGCCAGGTCAGTGAAACCAAACACCTTGAACATTGCCTGGCCGGAATGAACCTCGATGGCCGAGATCCAGAAGTGCTGCACAAGTTACTGATCGAACGCCCCCCGCTCGACAAGGTTCGACGCACTGGTAGTTCGGCGATGGATATTGTGTATGTCGCAAACGGGGCTTACGACGCCTCTATCGATATCGGAGATGTGATTACCGCCGAGTCATTCCTCTCATCGTTGAGTATTATACTAGTAGCAGGAGGCGTCGTCAGTGATCAGTATGGCAAATCTCTACGCCCTATCACAAACCTGACCGAGGGTTTCTCATTCGTTGCTGCTGGAACTAGGGAGCTACATGAGGAGATAATTACTAGGATTAACCGCTAGAGCCGGCGTTTATTATGAACCACCTCAATTTCTAATATGCCATTGCGTGGTATAATTTGATATAGGCATAGCCTATAATTTATACCAAAATAACCTATTTGAGGGGATTCTATATGAAAATAAGGACGGAAAGAAAACTGGGAAACAGGCAAGCCGAAGGCCATTTACCAAGACTTTTCTTGACTGTAGTGATGCTATGCCTGCTTCTATTAAGCGCATGTAGTACAAATACAGGAAATACAGCCTCTAGCACCTCCACTGCAGTTCCAACCCCGACCATTGACCCCATACTGCAAAACCAGGGGGATATGCAACTGCGCTCTTTTCAGCAGTGGATTACGTTAATGCAGCAATACAATGGCGATACCACTGTCTTTCAGAAGCAGTATAGTGCTGACCAGCAAGCGCTGAACAATGCTAGGACAGTCACTGCATATAAAGCCACCTTGGCGAAGCTGAATTCTCACGTGAAGGCAATTAAAATTCCGGCGATGAAAGCTGAGAGCCAGAGCCTCCAGTACCAACTACAGCAGGAAGTTGCGAGTTGGGGTCAACAGCATCATTATCACGACGACTTTAATAATACCAACTACCCCCTTGGCTTTGAGTACGGACCAACCGGTATCGGCGATTGGGTACAACAAGAATTAAATGCAGCCCAGACCATGGCCGATTATCAGCAGGCAATCGAAGATCTGAACATGTACCTGACCAATTTCCAGGCGATGATGACCAACGCAGATGATAAAACACCTTTTAACAAGGTTCACCAGACCGATCTTCAACTGATGCAGCACTATGGTTTTATGGACAAAAAGGTGGTTGTCATCTCGCTCTATGAGCAAGCTATGCGCGTCTATCAGAATGGCAGACTGGTTAAGGCATTTTTAGTCACCACTGGCAGGCCTGAAAGACCAAGTCCTCCGGGAACGTGGTGGGTGGAAGGTAAGAAATCACCGACCGTCTTTAAGGCAACCGTACCTCCAACATCGCCCTACTGGTACCCTGATACTCCTATCAATTACGCGATGCAGTATCACAGTGATGGGTACTTCCTACATGATAGCTGGTGGCGTTCGGACTATGGCCCCGGCACTAACTTCCCGCACCAGGATTCGAGTGGTGATTCATTTTCCGCTTTTGGATCACATGGCTGCGTGAATATTGCCAAGGAAAATGCTGCCTGGTTATATAACTTTGTAGTGGTGTATACTACCGTTCTCATTTACTAGCGTAAAAAGTTGAAAAGCCCCCTCCTATTGAGACTACCTTCGTAGGAGGTGGGCTTGTTTTGTGATTTCCAATCTAAAGTCTAGTTTAGCGCGGTACCAATTCCACACTGAAGTTATCCCACCAGTCCGCAAACTGCTGTCGGGGCATCAGTTTGCGGTTAGCAGGAGCGGAATCGACAAGATAGACGTAATTGCTATCTCCACCATGTACAACAAGGATGTGTCCAGGTACGCCTACGATTACAGGAAAGCCTTTGTTGGTTATGTTAATCAAATCCTGCAAAGTGCGGGGAGGATTGGGGACTACCCTAAATCCAAAGTAATTCGCCGTTTCGGCTATGCCATTCTCGCCGCCTGTCAGGCCATTATACACGTCCCATACCCCTAAATTTGCTTCCACCTGCAAAACATCCGCAGCAATGAGATGACGACCATAAGCATTCATCACTTCCTCCATGGAAATACCCGAACATGATGAATAAGACCAGACATGCCACTGGTAATTTGTATAATACTGCTCACGCTCAGCCGAATCAACGCGTACTATGCGACTACTGGCAGTACCATTTAGCGGCTGGGAAGTTGTTGAAAGATCAAAAGCTGAAGTATGCTGTGAGAAATCGTTCAGCGCAAATCCCTGTTGGATATTCTGCAGCGCTCCATCCACAAGACCGCTCTGCAAAAATAGTGTGAGCAACACCATGAGCAGAAGGCCAACGGAGACGAGTGTGCGGCGACGTCTGTACCAGGAGGATGGTAATGAAAATATAAAAGGGAATCGTGGTCTCTCTACGCCAACTACTGTCCCATCCTGAAACTGTAAAACCGCCGTGACTTTGCGATCAGGTGACTGGGACCAAACTCGTGCTTGTGTAGCTAGTGTTCGTAGATGACGCCGACGTTCACGTAATGCGCTTACAACAAAACTCGCTACAATTAGCAGCATCACAATAAACAATAGTGCCGTGATTACGGCAGAAAACATACACTACCCTCGCTATTTCACGTGTAAATAATGAACCCTTGCTGTTCAGTATAACGAAAGGTTACAGACCAGATACGAAATAATCAACAAAAACAGCCCAATAGTGCTATCTTCTGATGAGTAACCCTAACAAGTTCAATCAAACCTCAGCACCACTTCTTCAAAGAAGATAAACTGTGGAATACTTTGATATTATGGTAGGAATAGTGATATAGGAGGAAAAAGGTACTATCAGCGTTGGGTCAGTAAGCGTTACGGCCCTCTTTCTTTTTGGCGTGGAATAAATGCTCATCAAAACAAACGAGCTTGGTCTGGTTTTGCATCGCTTTGCTCTGACTGCCAAGGGAGCGGAGGAATAGAAACAAGTGCTTGTACACGTTGATAGAGTTCCAGGCAGATGAAAGGTGAATGCACCTCAAAAGGACAGTGACAGAAGACATAGAGCGTGATTCCTTGCTGTATCCACTGTGCTAATTGCTTCGCCCAGGTATCAAGAAATGTCTGGTTTACTTCCATTTGAGGTTGGCCGATATAACGCAGAAAAGCGAAATCAGTGGTAATAGACACCTGAAATCGCCATTATATCATAAGCGATGCTCCCCACAACGATGACCATTATCTTCTTTATCTACTAATGTACTTCCGATGAGGTTTGTATCATTTGTATCATTTGTAGCGGTTGTATTGGTCTGTCCAGCCAGTTCTGATACAATGAGTTCTTGCAGCTGCCAAGCTTCGACATGCTTGCCGAACTCCTCGACGATGCTCACATTTGTAGCAAATCAACCTGGACAGACCAGCATCGCTGGGTGAGCTCGTGCCGAACAAGGGGAGCGTCTCGAAGGCCGTCTCCCATTCACAACATGGTCGCTTGATTCTGCACTCAGTACAATCACAGCACTTCTGCGGCATGGAAGCAAATCACCGCGTAGAGGGAATGGTTATACGTCCCTCAAAAGTTCTTTGAATGTACTGAGCGAATGCCAGGCATTATCTTGAGCTGATAGTGATATAGCAGGCAATCAATGTGAGGGAGATGGGACATGAGTGAGTGATACTGCCAGGAAGAAAAGCTACTTTAAAGAACCGGAGAAGAGGGACTATTATTTTGCTCCTCTTCTACAATAGGCGAGGTAACGTTTATTTACAGTACAGCCGTATGTAATCCTGAAATAATATCCGCTCCATAGATTGTTTCGACGAAAGATCCGAATGGCAGTATGGAGCGATCACTGCAACTAATGAATCAATCGCCTTTCCCCCCAACAATCCGATACAACATGTAATACGTCCACAGAAATTTGGCAGATTACCTGAATTTTAGGTTCTTCATAGAAAGCGGGAGAGTTATTGTCTTGAGGAAGGCTATTTTGCTATGCTTTAGATCAAGGATAACGCGTCGAAGAAAGGATAGAGCAATAACGCAATGAGCGATACATTTCCTTGCTGGTATCCAGTGCAAATTCGCTTTCGCGATCTTGATCCCCTGGCGCACGTGAATAATACCGTCTACTTTACCTATTTCGAGGAAGCAAGAAGCTACTATTTCGATCAGCTTGATACTTGGCTCAAAGAGTGGCCTTCGCGTGAGGAGCATCAGGAGGTCGAGAGTATCGTGTCGCATCCGCCACACAATCCGCGCATTCAGATGCGCCCGTATGGGAGTCACTATGGATTGCTGGTCAAAGAGATAACTTGTACCTATGAACTTCCTCTGATACGAGGTGATCAGGTTGAGGTAGGGGTACGTGTAGTGAAAGTTGGCCGCACCAGTTTTATTATGGAGCACCAGATACGCGATATGAGCGAGCATGAGCGTATCTTTGCTACTGGAAAGTCGGTCATGGTGTGGTGCAATTATCAAAACGGTCGTCCACATCCCGTTCCACCGTCGCTGCGTAATGCCTTTGAACAGATGGAGGGAAGAGTGTTTCCTTTTCCCCAACACTGATCTACTTGGGGTTTGCCTTGATCGACGGCATGAACAATACGACTTCTCAAATCTTCTGAATAGGCTCTCATGCTTCTTCGGCTCTCACATTCTCCGCTTAGCAATTTGAGAGAGCTGATTTTCATGCCTTCCTCTTCTCTCCCCTTTTCAACCAACGCAACACATTGATCTATTATCTGCAAGACGACGTAGTCTAATATGAAGATTTGAGAAGAAGGCCTGCATGCATACATTTAGGGATGCTGAACCTCCAAAAGAACCGAGTGATGAAGCCCTGCTTAATGCTATTGCCGATGGCGCAGTATGGGCCATGGAATCCCTGTACCAACGCTATAGTCGCATTCTTTACTCGCTGGCCTACCGCATGGTTGCCGATCACCAAGTTGCTGAAGACCTGTTACAAGATGCATTCCTGGCTGTATGGCGGCGGGCCACCTCCTATTCTCCACAAACGGGGGCAGCTCGGATCTGGCTCATCTCCATCTTACGTCATCGTACCATTGACCATCTACGCACGGTACGACGGCGATCGACAATACAAGAAGCGCCTTTAGAAGAAATTGAACTAGATGAGAGCAAAGCTTTCCCGGATGTTTGGGATGAAGCATGGCAATCAGTGAAAAGTTCACACGTTCGAGCAGCCCTCATGAAGATTCCTACAGAACAGAGATTGGTAATCGAGCTTGCTTATTTTCAGGGATGGACCCATACAGAAATTGCCGAGGGAATACAGATTCCTCTCGGCACAGTTAAAGCACGTATGCGCCTTGGCCTCAACCACCTCAAACAGGAACTCGTTCAGATGGGGATGGACGAGACCTGAATTCTAAATCATCCCTCACCAGCGCTGGAAGCCAGATCGGTGCCTTCGATGATTTAATTGAGGCCTATTTGTTGGTAGCATCACCATTCACACCCAATGTATATTGCTCAGTGATACCCTGCTAGGTCAGTATGCCTATGCACATCACGGAGCCATGATCACTTTCTGAAACACCCAGCAGCTGTTATCGCAGGGACTCTTGAGGTTCTTGATCTGAAAGACCGACACCACCTTGTTGGTGGTATCGCCATTGGCATCGAAGGTGTGATGGCCGGTCGGCCCGGTGTAGTCGGTCTGCTTGAGCGCATTGATCACCGCCGTGCGGAAGGCCTTGGCCCCCGTCAGATCACTCGCGTTCTGCGGCGTGGTGGCCCCACTAGCGATGGCCTTCTTGATGGCCTGGATCAGGATGTTGGCACAGTCGTAGGCATTGGCACTGTAGGCCCCCAGCGTGCCATAGGTGGCCTCGTACGCCTTCACGAAGCTCTGCGCCGCCGGCACCTTCGTCACATCCACCGACCCGGTCGTGCCGTAGATCGGCCCGCCACCCAGCGGCGCGATCCCTTTGGCAAAGTCGCCCGTCACGATGCCATCGCCGCCACCCATAGGGGTGCTAGCCAGGCCGGGCACCTGCTTGAACTGCTCGCGGAACAACGTGCCGCCGGTGGCATCGGTGCCGCCAAAATACACCACGTCGGGATGAGCCGCCGCAATCGAGGTCAGCAGCGACACAAACGAGGTGGTGGTGCCCGGTTCGCTACTGCGGGTGAGCACCGTGCCCCCCAGCGTCTTCCAGTGGCTGGAGAAGATATTGGCAATGCCGATGCCATAGGCCTCCGCATCGTCGACCACCCACACCTTGCGATAGCCCAGCCCATACAACAGGCTGGCGCCGACTTTGCCCTGCGAGGTGTCGGTGGTGGCCACGCGGAAGTAGGTGACGTTGCCGCTGGGGCGCATCGTCGACACGATGTCATACTGGCCGGTGCACGCCGCCGATTGCGAGGCATTCTGCGTCAAGCAGGGCAGCGTGTTGGACGGGCTGACCAGCGCGATAGGCGCCTGGTTGGCAATCGGCATCTCGGCTTCGGCCACGCTACTGTTTAATGGCCCCACGATGCCGGCCACCAAGGCGTCACTAATTAAGGCGGACACGTTGGCCTTGCCCACCGCCGGGTCGTGGGCCCCACTGGGCCCGACATCGTCCTTGGGCACGAATTGCAGGGTATAGCCGGGAATGGTTTTATTCATGTTAGCCTGATCGACAGCCAGGTGCGCCCCATTCTCGGTGGGTTTGCCCCCGCTCTGATCTTTTCCGGAAACCGGGAAATCGGTGGCAATCTTAATGGTCGTAGAACCAGCGGTGGGTGTCCCACCCCCGCCCGTCGTGGTGCCTGCCCCACAGGCAGCGAGAAGGGCCAACATCAAGGGGATTCCCATTGCCAAAACAAAGATACGTAACAGATTTCTCCTCATTTGTAACCAACCTCCTTTCGCTATTAGATGTCGATGACAGGATATCCGGATGACAATACATAGACTACAAGATACGCAGATTCTTGAACACAAGCAAGCAGTCTCCCAATTCCCAATGAAACCAACTTCTCAAGTAGCCTGCAACACATGCATCGTGTTATCTTCACTTGTAGCAGCGATGAGCCTACCGCCCGGTGACCACGTCAGCGAAACCACCTGGGCAAGGCCATGATAAGTCAAGATCCCGCTGCCTGTCACCGCATTCCATAGCTCCACGGTTCCATCGCTTCTGCCAAAGGCAATGCGCTGACTGTCTGGGGACCACGCCACGACCTGCACATGCGCAATACGACTTGTATGGGAAGACACTTTTCGCCCTGTTACAACATCCCACACCTGGACATCATTCAAACTTCCAAAGGCAAAATATTGGCCATTAGGCGATATCTGCCATCCCATGCTCGTAGCAGGATCCGGGAATGACAAGATTGTATGTCCAGCGAGGGAATTCCATATCTGTACTTCACTATCGTTTGCCGCGAAGATTCGTCCACTCTGAAACGACGGCTGACTGGTACCATTTAAGGCAGGATTCTGGAATGCCAGCAGAGTCTGTCCTGTGATGGCATCCCAGATTCGCACCTCACTATCGTTAGCGATTAAGACACGGCTACCCTCTGGTGACCACTCCAGGAAAGACACTCCTCCAGGAGGCCCCTGATACGTGACCTGATTATGCCCCGTGAAGGTATTCCAGACGTGAAACGTCTGTTGATCATTCGAGTAATCACGTAAGTCCAATGCTTGCTGATCATCCTTGGAGACCAGCCATCGTCCGTCAGGTGATAACGCAACCAAAGATGCTGTTGCATCATGAAAAGTCGAAATATTGGTGCCCGTGAAAGTATCCCACAACTGAAACGTTCCATCAGGAGAACTCACCAGAAGCAACGCATTGTCATTCGACCAGAACAAGCCATGCCTGGCGCCAGGGTGTCCTGCAAATGTCAAGAGTTTCTGTCCTGTGAGTGGATCCCATATCTGCACTGCTCCATCATCGCCACTGAAAGCAATACGCGTACCATCGAAAGACCAGGCTGTATAGGGGAGACCATTGGCATGACTATACACCGTTAGGGTATTGCGTCCTGTGATGACATCCCACACTTGTACTGCCGCATCCCGACTGCTTGTGTCTTCACTGGTAACAGCCAGGTACCTACCATCCGGCGACCATGACCAGGCGCTCGCGGTGTGAGGACCTGCATATGGCACAGGTTCGAGAGAATTCTGGATCAGCTTTCCCATGATCGAATCCCAGACCTGCACCGAATACCCAAAACTACTCAGGAAGGCTAGGTACCTGCTCTCGGACATCCAGACGGGAGGGCCCTCGACGCCTTCACGGCCCTGATAAGTAAAGAGAACAGTTCCTCCATGATCGACGGAAGGTTGATGCCAAAGAGTAATGGGTTGAGGGTAGTGCGCACGTGGGAGCCAGGCGAAGAGCATACTAATCGCAATCAACAATGCTGCCAATCCCCCTGCAATGCGACGAGGAAAAAGCTGACGCTCACTGGTAATAGGTTTTCGCGGTCCACTAGGGGGCACGTGGGCGTTGTCCATGTATCTCTCCTCAGCAACCACGTGACGCTTAGACGCTAACCTATTGTGGCTCCAGGTGATCAGCGAGGTCAGAGCAGCATTGAGCGCGACTTGTAGCCGAGATGAGATGCGCTGTTGCTCGAGAGACTTAGCCATTTCTAAAGCGGGGGCGGATACTGGCGCAAAATGCGCTTGTACAAGTGCAAGCGCGGCTGCCCGGCACACAAATGCGTTCTCATCGTGCACAGCAGCCACAAGTGGCTCGATAGGCACTCGCTCGCCCAGTGTTCCTAATGTCTTGGCCGCTACCTCACGCACCAACCAATCGTCGTCATGCAGAGTAGCCAATAACGGCTCCAATGGCACTCGCTCTCCTAACTTTCCCAGCGCGTGTATTGCTGCTGCACGCACTGACACATCTTCATCTTGCGTAGCCACGACTAGCGGCTCCGCTGGCACCAGCTCGCCAAGCGATCCTAAGGCCTGGGATGCGGCTGTACGCACTTGCCATGCAGAATCGCTTAATGCACGCACCAGAGGTTCTATGGCTGTAATCTCCCCTCGTTCTCCTAACGTTCGGGTCGCAGCGACTCGCACCCACCAAGCAGGGTCATTCAGCGCATCCATGAGTGCCTCGGCTGATTGTCCAAGTGGGTAGTGTGCATTGGCGAGCCCAAGGCGGGTCAGCACTGTGGGTAAGAGTGCGTCTGGTGCACGTATCGGTGCCAGGTATGGTAACCAATCACTTTCTGAGCCTGCGCTCTGTTGGGTATGATGGTGGTTTTCCTGGTCCATTGTTTCACCTTATCTCCTTTGCTTCTGCTTCCAACATCTTGCGCAGCAGCCGAGTACCGCGATGCACAGTAGTTTTTACTGTACCGATTGGTTGCTTGAGTCGCTCTGCAATCTCGCGATATGTAAGGTCATTGAAGTAATACAGCTTCATCGTCTCACGATAGAGATTCGGTAGTTGAGCCACCTGCATCTCGAGTTCACGTTGGATCTCATGATGACAGACTTCCTCCTCGGGTCCCGGCGCCTGGTCTTCCACGTCCTGTAGCAAACTACCAGCTGAGAGATCGAGGGGAATCGACGGGAGCCTGGAAGCTCGGGTGTGGTGCTCTCTGGTATAGTTATAGAACACGTTGCGCGTGATCTCATACAGCCACGGTTCGAGCTTCAACTCCTGAATCTGTTGAGCTGAATAATTCCTCAGGGCATAATATGCCCTTTCCAGGGCAGACTGCACAATCTCCTGAGCAACCTGCGTGTTGTGTATCCTGAGCAACACGAAGGCGTAGAGTTGATCTTGATAGGTCAACACCAGTCGCTCGAAGGCATTATTCAGATCCAGCGCTAGCAGGGTTGGTAAATGCCCGTCTCTTAAAGCCATGCATATCTTCCGCGTTTGTATTTCACGCTTCCAAAGGACTATAACACGGCTAGTGCGGGAAAGGTTTCACAAGAGGGTCGATCTCAAAACGAGATAGGACTCACCGCTCTTTTGTTAAAAAAGAATGAACCGTCCATTACACCTTATTCCAACTATGCTTCCTCATTCAAAGCTTCTCCGCGTTGCAACTTCAGCGCATTTTGCGTCGAGAAGAGCACATTGCGGCGCAAACGCTGCGCTACCATGTAACGCGTGGCAGCAACCAGAGCCAGGCGACCATCAGGATGCTCTTCACCCAGAACTGCATGCTGGTTGAATGCCGCATCGACCATCTGGATTGTATGGAATGTCGCGTCCTCGCGCAATAGAGCCGTGCCCATCGCCGCCTTTAAGGCGGCGAGAGGATAGCCCTGCTCCTGATAATAGTGTGCGATTGCAGCCGCTTCTTCCACCTGCTGAAAATCGGCGCAATAAAGCAAGCGTTCCAATAATGCGGACCGATCATCCAGCATTCTGGGTATAGCCGCTTTCCCTCGCTCGGCAGGTAAGGCGGAGCGCGGTATATTCAGGAAATGCGTCAGGTAGACGAACATTGCACCGTGCGTTACCGCTTTCATCAAGGAAACATCTCCCTCAAGAGAATGGCCCGCATTGCGGCGAGTCAATACATCAATGGCATTGGCATAGCTGACCACATGGAGGACATCGTCCCAGTCTTCTTCATTTTGCACATGGAATCGCGCGACGCGATGAATACCTGCACGGGCTAGCACACTGCTCAGAGCATCCACTGCTGCTCCTTGCCCCAGGGCCTCACGCAAGGCTTGCGTGATTTCCTCGGGCTTACCCGCCAGCATTACATCTCGCAGCATCTCTGGTCGCCCACCTCGTGCCCAATGAGGATCACGTGGTTGTGCGAGTAATGTTGGAAGCGCTTCAAACAGAGCTTCTTGTGGCTCTATCGTCTCATACCAATCGGCATCTTCCTCATGACGGAACCCCATGGCCATTGGACGCACGACCGATGAGAGGGTCGTGGCCAGTACCTCGCGCATTTCAGATTCTCCGTTTGGCAATGCTCCATTTGTCGTCATCACTTCATAGAGCTCGAAGGCTTTATTGGTGAAGTCGATTACGTGTCCGGTACTCAAGAAGTAATGATCTGTAGCGCCTGCCATGAGCAATTCTATCAAATCTGCAGTGGAATACTCGGCTGCAATGGCAGTACGCAGGACGCGCTCAGCTCCAGCTGCCTCACGATCCTCGATGAAGAGACGAAACCAGTGCTTGAGCTGTGCTTGGTTTATGAATTGTGTTGTAGGCAACGGGCGCAACATGCGGCGCGGCGGACCAGCAAAGGAATCACGAGCGCAGTTGAGAAGAGCATGCACATCGGCCAGGGCTTTCTCATCCTCCTGTAAATCTGGTACCAGCCGCCCCATGCAAGTGAGGATTGTCAGGCCCATCGCAAATCCCCCTTGCCGAAAGCGCAGGCCATGCATCGCACCGGCACTGAGAATATCGCGATCTGAAACTCCATTGGCCCGTAAACCCGCCACGGCCTTGGCAATCAGGAAGGTATTGCGCTCCTCCATGCCCTGGCGCAAATCGCCCAGGAACTTTTCAGTGCGACGTCGAGTATAGCCATCCAGCGGTATGGGACTTACCCATACCTCACCATCACGTAACTCTAAAGGAAAGACGGCGACGTCATCTCCACCCTCAGTGAAACACCCGCCTGATGCCATGTCAAAACGCCAATGGTGCCAGTGGCAGCGTAATACACCATCTTTGATAGTTCCCTGTGAAAGTGGGTAGCCCATATGCGGGCAGCGACTGTCCAATGCCCGAATGTGCCCGTTAGCACGCAGTAGCAAAATATGGCGATCTTCAACGGTGACTACTTTAAAAGGTCTCTGTTCCAGTTCGGCAACACTGGCAACATTGTAAAAAGTTCCATCTGATTCAAAACGGTTATTTTGGGTATCATTGGGGATTGTCTGCATAGAGGTATGCTCCCTTTGTATTTACAGGTCACGCTTGCATAGTCTAACCTGCTACAAGCATACCTCAAATCGAATCACAAATCACTGTTCTGGAGGACAGTTTGAAGTGAGTTACCATACCAAAAAGACCGGAAAGCGCAATTTCGTTCGCGCCCTCCGGCCTCTAAACAACAGCGGTAACAACATAGCTGTACCCTGTTGTTCCCCAGGACAATGACCCGTGTGCTGAGTCACTCAATGTCCCCCCCAGGACATCCCCACGTGACTTTCCCCCTACGCATTATAATACTGTCTAGACAGTTGTTTTCTGGTTACCATTTCGTTAAGAATGAGTGAAGATTTACCAAAATACGAGGATTCAGGTGGAGAAATATACATCCAACTATTTTTCTTTAGAAAGAGGGCATAACTGATGTTCACAACAATCACACAATTTGACTATCAGAGCAAAATAGGCTACGAGCACATCTGGTTGGGTAGAAGCAGCAACTCAAATATCAAGTGTTTGTTCGCAGGTTCTCTACTTGGAAGTGAGGTAATACGCATACGGGCTATACGTGGTACACAATCTAATGAAACTCGCTACCAACTGGCCGATGGCGGATCATCGACGCTTCCCTACCATTCCTGGATGGTAGCAAAAGGAGATGAACAATGGCCTGATTTTCTGGATGAAATACAGGCACGGGGAATTCTAGAGCCTTACCTGCAAGGATTTGCCTTCGAGTCCACTGATATACGTTTGATCCGCCCGCTTGCGAGTGAAGAACGTATCTACGGGTTGGGTGAGCGTACAGGTAGTATGAATAAACGCGGACAGGAATTTCCCATCTGGAACTTTGATCCTCCCCGCCATCACCGTCCAGAGACTGTGAGCATGTACACCTCCATACCTTTCTACCTTGGTCTCCATATTGATGATGGTTCTGCTTATGGAGTCTTGATCGATCACACTGGGCGAGTTGAGATGGACATGGGCCATACGCACGATACTGAAGCAGCCATTACTGTCCAGGGAGATAATTTAATTGCTTACTTCTTTGTCGGTCCCAGGCCCTCAGATGTGCTGCGTCAATACGCAGAACTTAGCGGACACATGCCCTTACCCCCTCGTTGGGCCATTGGCTACCACCAATCGCGCTGGAGCTATACATCAGAAGAACAGGTGCGTCAGGTTGCAGCTCGTCTGCGTGAACGCAATCATCCATGCGACGCTATCTGGCTCGACATTGATTATATGAATGGGTACCGCAACTTTACTTGGAACTCAGAGCAATTTCCTGATCCCGCTCAAATGATAAACGACCTGCACAAGCAAGGTCTGCACCTGGTGCCCATTATCGACCCGGGCACCAAGGTCGATGAAGATTATTTCATTTATAAGCAAGGTTTGGAACACGATTACTTCTGTCGTTTACAGAACGGAGAAATTTTTAAAGGTAACGTATGGCCTGGGGAATGCGTCTTCCCTGATTTTTCTCAGACTAAGGTACGTATCTGGTGGGGCAATAACTATCAGGGCCTGCTCGACCAGGGAATCGATGGCATCTGGAACGATATGAACGAACCGGCATTAACAAACATACTAGCAGACAGTAATCAGCCATCCCTACATGGTAAAACAATGAGCAATAATGTGCTGCATCGAGCAGGTGGGAATGAAGTAACCGGTCCTGATGGGCCACCCATACTCCATAAGTTCTTCCATAATGCATATGGTATGGAGATGGCAAGGGCAACTTACGAGGGGCTACGACGATTACAACCTGGCAGGCGCCCATTCGTATTGACACGTTCCGGCACTGCTGGCATACAGCGCTATGCCGCTATATGGACAGGTGACAATACAAGCCAATGGGAACATGTTTCGATGGCCATACCAATGTGCTTGAATATTGGCATGAGCGGTGTTCCTTTTGTCGGTATGGACATCGGTGGTTTCTGGGAAGCCAGCAATGGTGAGCTTCTGGTGCGTTTTGCTCAACTTGCCGCTCTGATGCCGTTTTGCCGCAATCACAATTCACTAGGTCAACCAGACCAGGAACCCTGGGCGTTTGGTGAACCCTATGAAAGTGCCTATCGCAATGCCATTGAACTTCGTTATCACCTCATGCCCTATCTTTACACACTCTTCCATGAGGCAGCCACAAACGGAACACCGATTATGCGCCCGCTCTATTACCACTTTCCTCAGGATGAGCAGGCTTGTGACGCGGACTATGAGTATCTGGTAGGCGATTCTCTACTCTCTGCTCCTGTTTTTGAACAGGGCACTACCAGTAAAAGTGTCTATCTACCGGCCGGTACCTGGCTTGATTACTGGGAAGGTAATGAGTACCCAGGTGAAGGTTGGAGTGAAATTCCCGCCCCATTAGAGCGTTGGCCATTGCTCGTGCGCGGGAACAGTATTATTCCCACTGGGCCTGTAATGCAATATACAGATCTACGCCCAACTGATCCACTTACTTTCACATGCTACATGATAGGAGATGAACTGGCAAACTACACTTTATATGAGGATGATGGAGCAACACCCGCCTATCAGAATGGGAATTTTGCTCAGATTTCGATCAGTTGCCGTGTAAATGGCGACCTTGCTATTATGGAGATCGATGAGCAGTTCCATGGTTATCGACCTCAGCGCGAATGGTACGAAATCATCGTGTACGCAGGCGGTCAGATATTAAAGCAACGAGTCAAAGCTGGACAGGGCAAGGCAAGAGTACATTTGTCAAGCTAATTTGCTTGCACCAACGCTCGACTCTTAACAAATTATCAGATACAATAGCCTAGGAAAATTCTCCATCGGCTTATTTACACTTGCGCTTGTATTTGAGAGCAGCTATTCATTGTGATTGCCTATGGTAGGTCAGAAAAAGGGCTCTATGCCAGAAGATTCTCTTGACGACACACCACAAGAACGTGCACGTAAAGCATTCATAGATCTCGTTGCAGGGGAAGATGCCTCCATAAACCTTGCTCGGGCAGCATTTCTTATTGCCCTCGAAGAATATCCACAATTGGATATTGAATGTTATATAAAACAGCTTGACCGGCTAGCAGCAAGAGTCCGAAAAGTGCTTGACTTAGATGAACTTGAATCGGAATCCGGCACACTCACACAACTTCCAAATGATATTGACATATTGAAAGTAATCGACGCTATGAACCTGGTGCTCTTTGAGCAAGAACATTTCCAGGGCAACCAAGAAGATTACTATAACCCATCTAATAGTTTCCTCAACGACGTGTTAGAGAATCATAGAGGCATACCCATCACGCTCTCACTTCTCTATATGGAGGTTGGCAGGCGTATTGGTTTGCAGATCGAGGGAATCGGCCTCCCTTTTCACTTTGTCGTCCGTTGTCGTTTACCAAACGTCAACATCTATATCGATCCATTTGAAAAAGGACGCCTACTCAGCGAAGAGGATTGTCGCGAACGCATATACCGGTTGTTCAGACACAAAGCTCATTTCGACCCTCATTGGTTAGAGCCGGTAAGCCAGAGGCAGATCCTCATACGTATGCTTGCCAATCTCAAGAATATATACATCAACCAGGAAGATTATGTGCGGGCGCTGTCTATTTGTGATCGTATTTTGCTACTGGTTCCCAATGCTCCTCTTGAACGAAGAGATCGTGGTATTGTTCACTTCCATCTCAAGAACTATGCTAGAGCCTTACGGGACCTCACTGCATACATAGAACACGCTCCCAAGGATGAAGATACTAGCGATGTTCGGCAACAAATCAAAGCAATCCGCCAGATGATCGCCATGATGAATTAGCTAGACATTTTACCTGGTTAACGTGCATAATACAGCATACTCACCAGTATATGTTTGACTCCGCAACATATAGGCTGTAAACTTTTAGCCATAATGAGACGTGAAACTCATTATAACGGGTAACAGAAAGGGAGGATACGTAATGCCTGCTTGGAGCGCACAAAATATTCATCCATCGATGCATGTCTATACCTCCGACGGACATGAGTTAGGCCACATTGCGAAGGTCTACGAAGATTCCTTTCTCGTACACAAGGGTTACTTTTTCCCCACCGACCGCTACATTCCGTATAGCGCTATCGATTCCGTCGAAAACGACCGGGTGCAATTAGTCATGAGCGCTGATGAAGCTAAGCAAAAGGAGTGGGAGAAGCGCCCCGATTACGAGCGTCATCTGGGTGATCCCACGCAACTCTTTTATGATCGTGGGCACGGCGTCCAAGATCCTTTCGATGAGGAAAATCCTGATCAACCCTGATTTGCCCTCTATAGAAAAAAGCAAACGTAACGTTTAGGTGCGCTTGACCGTATTACTTGTAGAAGCAACTCCTGGGATTGTCGTATCTTTTAAGGAACTCCAATCCCAAGAGACCGAGTACCTGGTTTACAGTAGGGTTCGAATCCTAATAAAACTGTTAATCATACAACTTCGTATTACTAATAAATCCTTGAAACTAGCAGGAAGATACGGTTAGAACCTGATTTGATCTAGGGTAATTACCCGATGCTATGGCCTCATCTACTCTATACAATTAGAGAAGAAGAGAAAATGGCTAGGATATGCATACGTTCAGCGCCAGCGTGTCTTGACCTTGCGAGCGCTGACCACGAGGCCGCACTGAGGAGTCCGGCAGCTGATTTTGCCGGTAGATTTCCGAAGGGAGCGTGGAATTATGGCAATTGTTGATCCAATGAGTGATATGTACACTCCATTGCTGTCCATTTCTGCTCAACCGGTAGCATTTCCCTCTACTACCAGGCCTGACTTTGAAATGGGGCTTGATTCATTATTGGCCAAGACGCCGACAAAACGCGATACAGAACCTCTGGGCATTACGGATCCACCAATGGATGAAGTAGTCGAAGAGTTATTAGATGATGCCGATGAAGTAGAGGAAGGCAACGACACAGATGCACTGGAGGATTTGCCAGTACAATCACGGCGCACTCGTCCAACAACGGTTCGCCATGCACTGGGTTCTGAAGATGCTTTTCAGAGCTATCTGCGTGATATTCGTGGACTGGGACTATTAACGCACGCAGAAGAAGTTGACCTGGCGCAAAGGGCTGCCACCGGGGATGAATTGGCACGTCGTAAGTTGATCGAATCGAATCTCCGCCTGGTGATCGCCATCGCCCGCCGTTATACAAGTACGGGCGTTCCCCTTATAGACCTTATTCAAGAAGGGAACCTGGGCTTGATGCGAGCAGCGGAGAAATTTGATTATCGTCGTGGTTGTCATTTTGGCACCTATGCTACCTGGTGGATTCGACAGGCGGTCAGTCGTGCAGCAGGCGAACAATCACGCCTCATTCATTTGCCTGAACACGTTGCGACGCGTCTACGAAAAGTACGCCGCGTCGCGGCTCAATTATCACAAGAAAATGGACTTGATCCCTTGCCAGAGCAAATAGCCGAGGCATGCAATATCGACGTAAACGAAGTCGTTGATCTGCTCGGCATCATCGAGCAGCCCGTATCCCTGGACGCGCCTGTAGACGATGATGCCCGCTATTCTTTAGCGGACACGCTTGAAGATAGCGCGGCGCCTGCCCCTGCCGAAACCGCTTCACAACATTTGCTTGGAGAAGAACTCCATCGAGCACTGGCCTTGCTCACTCCCCGCGAACGCTCAGTCATTACGCTTCGTTATGGAATTGGTGATGGGCGCAGTCGCACTCTACTGGAAGTCGGCAAAGAGTTAGGCATTTCTCGCGAACGTGTGCGCCAGCTCGAAGTGGTAGCGCTCATGAAATTACGTGGCATCAGCAGCAGCGCCTCGCTCAGAGAATGTGTCTGAATCACCTAGAGTGATGCTTAAATAGGCGGAAGTCCGGGTGGGATTCTCTTGGCGTATTACCGTCTGGTGAATGAACATGCCCGCTTAATTTGCAATTTTTCCGCACCTCGACGAAATTGTCAAACTATGTTACACTGCAAGCTACGTGAGAGTGCCATTCACATTTATATAAGGAGAATTTAACCCATGGCATCCTGTACATCTTGCGGTAATGATGTGACCGGCAAAAAGTTTTGCCCAGAGTGCGGAACACCTGTTCAACCAACTGGAAGCACGGAAAGTCAGTCTGCCTCAACAAAGGTTTGTCCCCGTTGTAACGGAGCCGTGAAGCCTGGGGCAGCTTTCTGCATGCATTGTGGCTCTTCGCTCAGTGCGCAGACAGTGGTTGCGACAGCTACGCCAGCACCTTCTCAACCACTAACCCATACCTGCATCGCCTGCCGTGCAGAGATTCCTGTGGGATTGGCTTTTTGTACGAATTGTGGTCAGAGCATGCAGGCATCGGCTACCCCTCCAGCCTCAGCAACACCGGCCTTCGCTCTTTGCGCAAATTGCGGGCGGCAGAATAATCCTGGTGTGAATTTCTGTGCTGGATGTGGTAGCCCCATTGCACAAAATACTGGCGCACCTCCGCAAATCGGCAATACGCAGCCCTCGCAATCCTCACCACCCTATGCGCAGTATCCTCAGCAGCTTCCTCAATATAATACGCAATATCCTCAACAGTATGGACAGATGGGCTACCAACAGCAGCCAATGGTACTTCGCTGTCCCATATGTATGGCAATGTCACCTATCGGCACCTCCAATTGTCCCAGTTGCCGCACGAGTCTGACAGGCATTGTGCCAACACCAGCTAATGTACCAATGCAGGGCCAGCAAGGAGGCCTGGGAGGCTTTATGCAAGGGCCTGGCGGAAATATGGCTATGGGTGCGCTCGGCGGCGCAGCAGCAGTCATTGGCGGAGAAATATTGCTTCATGAGGTCGAGCGCGGCTTCGAAAGAGACAGGGGATATGACCACCGCGAAGGAGATGGGCCACTAGGTGGTCTGGGAGATCTGGCTAATGATATTGGACTCTTCTAAACAAGAGACGTTATACTGGAGGCCGTGCTCATCTCAGGATAAGCACGGCCTCCTCGTTTTTAGATTTTGTTTAAGCTCACGTATTACACCCAAAATGGCTATGGCCGTCCCACCTTCCCGTTGCCATACACACTGAAAACGTCTATAATAGTGACGCGCTTTGCAAGCGACTGGGTGCACAGGGTTATTGGCTTAGGAAGAAGAAACTATTTTCAATGCAATACGAGCGAACGACGCTATCGAACGGACTACGCTTACTCATGGCTCCAATGCCGGGTATGCGCTCTGCAAGCATTTCATTCTTTTTTACTGTCGGTTCGCGCTATGAATCGAACGCTATCGCGGGAATATCACATTTTATCGAGCATATGCTTTTTAAAGGCTCGCAGAAGTATCCTAGCGCCAGACTTATTTCGGAGACAATTGAAGGTGTTGGCGGGGTATTTAACGGAAGCACTGGAAAAGAATTGACCAGCTATACCGCTCATGTTCCAGGCGAACATTTACCAGTGGTGATGGATGTTCTGGCCGATATGATACGCCATCCACTCTTCGACCCCGTTGAGATCGAGAAAGAGCGCAGCGTCATTATTGAGGAACTCAGTTCTACTCATGATGATCCTCAAGAATGGGTCGGTTTGCTAATCGATGAAGCTATGTGGCCCAGGCTGCCTTTGGGCCGCGATGATGCTGGTAATATTGAGACGGTTGCAAAAATTCAGCGCCAGCAGATGTTAGATTATCTACATGAATATTATCGACCAAATTCATTGATTATTAGCGTAGCAGGGAATATCGATCCGCCGGAAATTACCGAGGCAGTTAAACGCCTCTTTGGTGAGTGGGAATCACATGAGCATCCATCGTGGACAGAGTGCTTGCCCCCAATGGATACATCCCCAGTTCTGCTAATCGAAAAGGAAACGGAACAAATCAATCTTTGTCTCGGAATGCTAGGCATAGCCTATTCATCTCCTGACTATTATACACTTATGCTTATTAATGCAATTCTAGGGGATGGGATGAGTTCACGGCTCTTCCAAACAATCCGTGAAGAGCAGGGACTCGCCTACGATATTGGCAGCTATTTCAATAGTTACGCAGAGACAGGTAATTTTGTAGTGAATGCGGGAGTAGACCCGTCACAGGTCGAACCAGCTATACGCGCAATATTGCATGAGCTTACTCGCATGTGTGTAGACCCGGTGCCAGTAGACGAGCTTAATCGCATTAAAGCATATGTTCAGGGTAGCATGGTATTAGGGTTGGAAGGCACGCATCAGGTGGCCTCGTGGCTTGGCAGCCAGGAAAGCCTGCGAGGGAAATTACTTGATATTGATGAAATACTAGTATATATTCAAGCTGTCACCCCACAGGATATACAGCGAGTAGCGCAATCCTGCTTTGCTCCTCAATGGCGTCGCCTGGCACTGATAGGACCTTGCGAACCCATGCTGGAGAAGCTTTTAGGGAAGCTGCTCAGGGGCTTGGACTGAAATACACCTCGCCGACGAAAAACTCATTTGGGTAAAGATACAAGCTGAGGCGGAACAGGAGATCAAACTTTATGACGCACACAATGCTTCGCGAATACTTGCAGAATACAGAGGATGCTATCAGTTCCGGCCGCATCAATGATGCAATGGCCAACTGTCGACACATTCTCTCATTTTTTCCAGATGCACTTGAGGCTCAACGTCTCCTGGGCGAAGTATACCTTGCACAGGGCCAACTGGAAGAGGCGCAACAAACCTTCGATTGGATATTAGCTAACGATCCAGAGAACGTCATCGCCTATTGTGATCGTGCACTTACTAGTGAACGCATGTCAGACATTGACACCGCACTTGATTGCTACCAGCAAGCATACGAGCTAAGTCGAGGCAATAGTCAGATTCGCCAGGAATTTAACCAACTGAGTGCAAAAGTTGGGCAACAAGAGTTCATGTTTTCACGTGCAGGCCTGGCACGTCTTTACATGCGAGGTGATCTTCTAACTCAAGCAGAGCAGGAGTGGAAAGCTGTCTTGAGCACTAGTCCTGAGCGCCTCGATGCGCAAACAGGATTGCTTGAGACCTACTGGCGTGAGGGTACCTATGATAAAGCTGAACAACTTGCAAAACAGATTCTTAAGGAAATTCCAACCTGCTTGAAAGCATTATTACTCCTAGCACATATCACTTCAAATTCCAACCTGGAACGTGCAAAAGAACTGCTCCAACGAGCTGAAACGCTGGACCCGGAACTGGTAATGGCCCAGGAACTCTTCAGCGACTTGCTAGCAAGTCAGCCCAACGACCTATTTCTTGAATTGTTGAGGAAAGAGCCCATTGTCCTGCCCGATGTCTCAGACGAGAAGCAGGTAACTCAAATACAGACTGCGATGAATGCAGCTGTCGAGACAAATGGTTCTCAGAATTCAGCAGAATCTTCTGACAGGCCATATGGATGGGGCAATCTGGAAAGCTGGAGCGAACTTGATACTATGCAAGTCCCGCAAAATGCTCCAGAAACCTTGCAAGAGGCTTCGACCCTCGCTTCCTGGTCAGAAATTACGAACAACAATCAACATGTTGAATCATGGGCTACTATTGATGAGGGAAGTTCGAACCCAATCGGAACTGGCCCTGAAGCCTGGAAAATATCCACAGAAATCGATGATGAGTTTGATCCGGCCATACTTGAACAACAACCCTGGTTCCAGGCAGAACTGTTTAAGATATCCACAGCAGAAACAGAAAAAACAAATGAGAATCTGAGCGTAATGGCATCCGCCGAAACTATACAACCCTGGTCAACAGCGTCCCGCGAAGACGACCTTCCGTCGCCGCCCGCCTGGCTTAATATGCTCACTCAAATAGATCGGCAACCAGGTGGGACAATACCTACCTCCTCGACCCAGTCATCAAGCGTCCAGGAATCACTTGAAAGTGCATCTCTTCCTCAACCTCACATTGAACCAGAACCCGCTCCCTCAAAGTTATGGGAAGAAGATTTTAGCGCAGTCCCCACTCCACCAGTACAGGAGGATGCACCAACTTCCTCTTTCTCATCAGAAGATAACGATTTTGAAATGGAATGGCCAGAATGGCTGAAATCACTCGGAGCTGAAACTATTGAACGTGATCCAGAACCTGTAACGGCGCCAGGTGCTCTCGAATCGCAGCAACCCCTCACATTCCAAGCATGGGCAGATCAGCTTGACCAAACACTCTCTGAAACCGGTCAAGAGCATATGGCAACATTAGAGCATCTCGAAAAAGATCTGCATTCGCAGGGCTTCTTGCCACTGCAGCCCGGGACACTCTCGACTCTTTCACAAGAGCCATCATTCTCACCCGCTTTAGCTGAACTAGACAATGTTATATCACAACTTTCTATACCAGAAGCTCCTACTGACCCAGCACACCCAGTCACTTCCATAAAGCCGGTTGAATCCGCCGTTCCTGCGGAACTGATCCCACCACTTACTACACCTTCTGGACCTATCCAATCAGGCGAGCCAGAATCATGGTGGGGAAACACACCAAACCAGGGTTCTGAAATACTCACAAATTTAGCTAATGAGCAGCCAGCTAGTTCTGAAACCGTTACTCCATTGGTAACCCCTGCGCCGGAATCCGATCACGTTGAAGCAGTGCTACAACAGATCATCGAGCCAGTAGCCAGTCCAGCTGCGAACATCTCTCAAGTTACACCGCTTATACCGGCCTATCGTGCCGATGCATTGCTCGAAAATGAGTTGGAAACCACCATGAAAAGGCCTGCTATCAGACTACAAGCAATGCAATCGTCAGGAGCCCGGTCAGAGATATCATTGATGATGGGAAGAGGACGTAGCACAGAGCGCGGCGCAGGCAGCAGAGCCCAGGATGGCAACTTAAGCAACAAAGAGCATCTACTTCGAGGATATCACTCCCAACTTGCTGGTGCATACGATGACGCCATGCAGGAATACCGTATCATCATACGTAATGCACCCGAATTACTTGGAGAGGTCATCAGTAATGTGCGGGCTTTACTGAAACTAACACCCAAGTACTCTGCTGGCTATCGCGTACTCGGTGACGCCTACATGAGGCAAGGGGAATATTTACAGGCGATGGAGGCTTATAACAAAGCTCTCACCATTGCTAAAAAAGCAAAAAGTCAGAGCAAGTAGCAGCAAAGGAGTCGAAGGTGGAAACTATTCTACAACGATTGACCGAACTTGATGAGATCTCCGGCGCAATACTCATCGGCAAGGACGGTTTGATCGTGGCAGGAGCGCTGCATAGCGAGGATGAAGAAATGTTGGGTGCAATGTCGGCAGCCATCTTTGGCTCGATTGCCAATTTCACGGAACAGCTTAACAATAGCTCAATGCATCATGTAATCGTTGAAACGCATAGCGGGACAATGCAACTTGCAGAGGTAGGCGACCTTATCCTGGTTGTTACTACTCATTCGGCCAGTAATCTTGGACGCGTTCGACTGGAGATGAAGAAGGCAAGCCGCCAGCTTACGCAGCTCGTAGCTGCTTATTAAATTAGAACAAGGGGAATTTGGAGTGCACAAGGGCAAGCCATTTTATCCTGGCCTTGTGAAACACATCACCTCTGGACCTGTGGTAGTAGGTGTAGTGGAGGGCCCAAAAGCAATCAGCGTTGTACGAACCTGGGCGATTTGCCCGCCTTTGCTGGCAATGCCGTCGAACTGCTCTCCGACTTCAACAGTGTCTTTGCCCGCCTCGCCGAAGACATCGACCAGGCCCAGCAGTTCGTTCACGTCGAATACTTTGCCACGAGCCGCGATGAAGAGACCGAGTGCGTCTTCGCCGCTATGGAGCGCGCCGTGAGTCGTGGCGTCAAAGTGCGTGTGCTGATGGATCATCTGGGCTCGCGCAAATATCCCAAATTCAAGGAGATGCAGGCTCGTCTCACATCGGCCGGTATCGAACACCACCTGACGCTACCACTCCACTTTTTCGGTGCCCAATACACGCGCATTGACCTGCGCAACCACCGCAAGATCGTCGTCATCGATGGGCAGATTGGCTTCACCGGCTCACAGAACTTGATCAAGCGCAACTACTTCCGCAAGGACGCCATCTACTATGACGAGCTAGTAGCGCGAGTGAGCGGCCCGGTGGTCGGCCAGCTCGAGGCAGCCTTCGCCACCGATTGGTACTCAGAAAGCGGCGTCCTGCTCACGCGCCAGAGCGCCCCGGAGGTCACCCTAGAACCGAAGGCTGCTGGGGATGTGCTCTGCCAGGTGCTGCCCAGCGGCTCCGGATTTGAGAATGAGAACAATCTGAAGCTGTTCACCGCACTCATCCATGCAGCACGACACACACTCGTGATCACCAATCCCTACTTTGTGCCGATGATGCCTTGATGACAGCAATCATTAGCGCAGTGCAGCGTGGGGTGAATGTGACGCTCATTAACTCGGAGGCCTCCGACCAGTTCCTGGTGAGCCACGCAGAGCGCTCATACTATGAAGACCTCCTCAGAGCGGGCGTGAAGGTCTACCAGTACAAGGCACCGATACTGCTGCACTCCAAGCACATCAGTATCGACGATGACATCGGGGTAATCGGCTCAAGCTACCTGAAATATGTCGGAGTGAGACAAGTGTGACCGGCGGATCAAAGTACATGAACCTGTTTCACTTTGCTTTCAGTGGGGTCTAACTAGTGCAAACATATTATATAAACCGATAATGCCGTATGTCCGCCTGTATTGGCAATGTCCAAAAATAGTGTGTTTTGAGGATGTGTTTTCATTACCAAGCCGGTATACTGAAAACAGCGTTCTAGATTCTTTCGGTTCCAAGGCAATCGTCATCGTTCATCATATCGTGAGAGAGGAGAGCAGCATGCAATCCAACCCGTATCCCAATGATCCCAATGCCATGCCTCCTATGGAAGAGTTACCCCCGGCGTCTCCATATCAGCCAGCGCCCCTTTCCCATCAGAATCAGCACGTGCCCCCTCCTTACCAGCAAGGAGCACCTTATATGCAGCCTGCCGACCAGTACGCAACTCCTCCTTCCATGCAAGCGCCAGAGAACGCAGCCAGGGAGCAGCAAAGGGCACACACCTGTAAATATCGCGTCGCCAAGGTCATGGACTACCTGCAATGGGTGCTCTTCGCCTTAGAGATGCTCTTCCTGTTGCGTTTCTGTTTGATGCTGGTTGGGGCGGACCCCACGAATCCATTCGCGCAGGCCCTGTATAATTTTACCGGGTTCTTTCTCGCCCCATTTGAAGGCATTGTGCCCAGTACGCAGTTAGGGACTAAGGGGATTGCTGTCATCGAATGGTCGACGCTGGTAGGTATGGCGGTGTACGCATTGCTTTTCTATCTCGTGAGACTGCTTCTGCATATCACGATTTCCCGACCAGAGGAACCTATTGAATAGGAGGAGAAGATGTTAGACACGATGTTTGAGGCGCCCCGCAGGCGTCCAGGTGGAGTCACACTCGTTGCAGTCCTGGTGTGCATTCAGGGGATCTTCAGGGTGCTTGTTGCTGTCTTCTTTCTGTTTGGAGCGCTCCTGGGTGGGTGGGCGCTTACGACCAGTAGCGTGGTGGTGGGAGTCATCGCCGGGATTTTTGCTGTGATCGTGGGACTACTCACACTCTTTTTCGCATGGGGACTGTGGACGCTCAAGCGCTGGGCCTACTGGGCAACGGTCATCTTGATGGTCATTGATCTGCTGGGCAGTGTGTTCGAGTTCACTCAACCGATCACTGGCGTCTGGACGATTTGGGGAGGGGTAATCATTCCGGTTGTGGTCTTGATCTACTTCCTGGCTTCCTCCGATGTACGCAAGGCGTTCCTGGCCTGACCACATGAAGATAAGGAGGTGAAAGAAGACGCAATAACGTGTCTCACGAAGCGCAGTATGTTGTTATCCAGTAGTTTTGTTTGTTTTCTCAGACACCTTGAAAGGAGTTCCCTCACATGAGTGAGTTATCTCAAGTGAAACAACGTCCCATAGGCGTTACCATTCTCGCGATCCTTGCCGGTGTGCTGGCTGTCCTGGCCGCCATCCATGCACTCCAGTTCCTGGGGATCATTCCCTTCTTTATCGGCCCCGTTGCCCTGCGCACGTTCAGCTTCTGGTATGCGCTGATGTGGGGCTTGATGGTGTGGGTGTACATCTGGCTGGTGCAGATGCTCTGGCGGGTCGATCCATCAGCATGGATGTTCCTGGTGATCATCACCGTCTTCAATCTCACGCTCGACTTCGTAGCGATGCTCGGTGCAGCCACCTGGGATGATGTAGCCGTGTCCTTCATCATCAATGGCATCATCCTGATCTATTGCATGCTGCCGGGTGTGAAGCAAGCCTTTGGCAGGGCTTATTAAATTCCTGTCCCTGGCTGGCGCTCTTCCACGACCGTGTATGGATTATCCACTTCGTACGCTGGAGAGTGCCAGCCGTATCACTAACATGTTCTGATGATACTGTGATCATTACTTAGCACAAATAAGCTATGCCGCTTCAAGAAGGGCATGTTCCAACTCGTACCCCTTGTAACACGGTGAACTGAAAAGAGCAATGAGTGCGGTATTTCTCTTGTATCGAATTGAGAAGCATCTACACTGCAAGTAGTCTATGAGAAAGAAAGGATGACTATGAGTAACAACATGACCAATCCCAACGAGACCCTGCAAGTACTCGCCGAAGGCGATCTAAGCGTGCTCAACGCGCTGCTGCGCATGCACGAGGGGTCGCTTGAAGAATCGGGCCTGGATCCAGAGACCTTCATGCTCGTACGCATTGCGGCCCTGACGACCCTGGATGCGGCTCCCGCCTCGTGGCTGGTTAATATCCAGCTCAGCGGTGAGGCCGGCATTGCACCGGAGCGCATCGTCGGTACACTCGTCGCGATTGCGCCAGTGATCGGTACTGCACGTGTCGTATCGGCCGCTGGTAATATTGTGCGGGCACTTGCACTCGCGAACACGCTTGCTGAGAATAGCGGCGCATGATATGGCACAGTAGGCACCAATCCGTCTGACCAACGCCGCTGCGCTGGCATCTATCCGTCCCTCCAACGCCGCTGGCGCGGCTACCGCTACGCGGTCAGTCGGGACGCAAGGAGAAAGCCTTATCCGCAAATCGATAGACGCCAGAGATGGCACAGAGACATGGGTATGAAAGTCGATTCGTGCAACAACTGCTAGAGAATACGACTCATCTACTCATGTCTATTGCTTACTTTTTCTTACTATAATAGTATATGGTGTAACTAGCGCGCATTTTGCGCGGTAATTTTTTTGGCGCCGTTTACTTGCTTCTATGAGTGATGGTTCTTCCTTGTTGGGACTCTTTGTGCTGGTACCCGGCTAAGTAATGTCACGCCATCTTCTCCCGTTGGAGCGTGTTGGATAGGAGGGTGCATGCCCTTGTCTTCTTAATATATTAGGGTATGCCAAACAAAGCTTCATTGATGTGGTATGATTGTTGAGGTAACAACAAACTATTTCAAGTTTTAGGCTTCTCGATGAAAAGATTTAGAAAGGAGCATCTCATGTCCGAGATTCCTCAGGTGAGCCTACTACATCAACTGCAGGTGGAAAGACAAAGCCCTACTTGCACACGCATCTCACCGCTTGGCTGGGCAATGATCACCCTGCTATTCATCCTGGGAGCCATTAACTTTGCCGACAAAGCGGTGCTAGGCCTGGCAGCGGTCCCCATCATCAAGGAACTGCACCTGAGCCCGGCCCAGTATGGCCTGGTGAGCGGCAGCCTCTTCTGGTTGTTCTCGCTCTCATCGGTGCTGGTGACTGCCCGGGCTGATGTGGTCGGGACGAAGAAAATCCTGGCGCTGCTGGCGACAACCTGGGCCGTGGTGCAAGTTGCCACCGTGTTTGTCACTACCTTCCCTGGGTTGCTCCTCACACGCGTCATGCTGGGAGCAGGGGAAGGCCCATCCTATAGCACCTCGGTCACCTCCGCATCGAAATGGTTACCACCTGACCGCCGTGCATTTGGCCTGGGCGTTGTGACTCTTGGCAGTTCAATCGGGCCTGCTGTCTTTGTCCCGTTGCTCACCTTTCTGATCGTCATCGTTGGGTGGCGCGCAGCCTTTGCGGTTCTCGGGATCATTGGCGCACTCTGGGTGGTCATCTGGCTGCTGGTAGCTCGAGAGCGTCCAGCAGATGTGAGCATCCCTGTTCATGAGACATCCTTGGCTCGCCGCAGGACACGTTGGTCACAGATGCTTCCCATTATCTTCTCGCGCAACATCATTTTCTCCATACTCGCGGCATTCAGCATCTATTGGCAAACGGCGCTGTTGCTCAATTGGACCCCGGTCTACCTTGTCACTGTTCTGCACCTCAAACCCAGCGGTCCCCTCTACATTGCAGGAGTTAGTCTACCCTGGATTTTTCAGGGATTCGCACTCTTTACATCTGGTGCGTTGGCTGATCGTGCGTTCCGGCGGACGGGAAGTGCTCGCAGATCACGTGTCTTACTGGCGGGGGCGCTGCTGATCCTCGGTGCCATCTCCCTCTACTCCGCAGTGAGCATTCCTTCGACGCTGGGAGCCGTTATGTTCTTCACCTTTGCAGCTATTGCAGGGGCAGCCATTCCGTTGCTGGTAGCCATCATACTGGATGTGACGCCGGAAGCGCATCGTGGATTCACTCAGGGTATTGCAGTTGGCATCGCTACGTTGCCCGGTTTTATTGCTCCCCTCATGACCGGGGTATTGGTCCAGGCAGCAGGCAACGATGCCATTCAGGGATTACAGCATGCGTACGTGTTGGCTGCCCTGTTGCTCCTGGTCTGTGGCCTGGTATTCACGGCATACGTGAGGCCAGATGAGGCCATCACTACTTTGAAGACTCCAGGCGCTGCGTTGAGCGATTAAGAGCAAAACGGTGATGCACGAAGGAGGATAGAGCGAGGGCAACCCCCCTACTATACATTGGCCTGTCCATGCGCTTAATCAGTGTATGGTAGGGGCAACCCTCGCGTTCCCCTGGTTCCTAGTGTGTTCTGATTACGCCTCCATAATACTTAGCGAAAACACACTATGCATCCTGAGCTTGTCAGAGGCCAATCAGTCGCAGCAGCGCGCAAAAATAGCGTGTTCTGAAGATGTACGTGTTGCCTCATCTACTTATCTAACTCGCTCTGGCGAAGCTCTGCTGTTCAGGGGGCTAGCCCCCTGAACAGCAGAGCTTCGCCGATTTGCGTCTGCCTTCGGGCAGACGTTGTTTCTTTCATGCCATAGGCAAGGCCATCTTGTCAAGAGGCCTGCTCACTTAAGAGACGGGATCGGCTCCGGCTTGCAGAGCCCCCTCCCCCACAGCTCGCTTCCAGAGCAGCGCCTGCTGCCGCCGTACCTGGCGCAACAGCGTGACGGGATTGAGGGGCAGATACTCCTGGTGCAGCGCCTCTTTGACCGGGGCCTCGACCTGCTGAGCCGCTAAGACGCGCTGATAGGGCGTCTTGGCGGCATCGTACTTCTTTTTCACTTTGGCCCCCATGCGCTCTTTGGAGAGCAGCTTCATGGAGGGCTGGAAGAAGTTAGTGTAGAGCCGTACCACCTCATAGAGACGCTGGAGCGCGTCACAGGCCTGCTGGCCCTCATAGCGATCATAGCCGACCAGTTGTCGCACGATGGACCAGTTCTTCTGCTCGACGTAGGCCTGGTCGTTCTTCTTGTAGGGTCGGCTGCGCGTGAAGGTCAGATGCTCCTGCTGGCAATAGCGCAGCAGATGATCATTGATGAATGCGACGCCGTTATCCGAGTCGATGCCCCGCAGCGGAAAGGGCAGCCGCGCCCGCACGCGCACCAGGCCTGCCCAGACCACCTGTTGCCCACGGTTGCGCAAGCCGATGCACTCCGTCCAGCCAGTAGCCACATCCGTCAAGGTCAGACTGTGCAGATACTCTCCTTTGGCACTTTCTGCGCAGTGGGCCACCAGATCCACTTCACCAAAGCCCGGCTGCACGTCATCCCAGTCGGCGAAGGTGCGAATGGGAATCGCGTCCTTGGTGAGCGTGCCGGGTTTGGTGGTGCCCAACCCATGGGGCTTGCTACGTTGGCGTTCTGCTCGTAAGAGTCGATCAGCGGTGGCCGGACTGAGCGCGAGCAGCAGGGTGTTTGTGTCAGCATCCAGACGCAGCTCCCCCACGCGTTCGAGCACCGCCACCAACTCGGGTAGGTAGGGGACCAAGCGTTTGCTACACATGCCATTGGCAATCCGCCAACAGGTAATCAAGGCTCGTTGCACTGCAAAGGTGTACCGACGCGGCCGCTGCCGTGGCGTGCGAGCAGCAGCCTTGGTGAGCGGATGATTGAGCAGTACCAGGGCGTACTTGCGATGATAGCCGGTACTGGCCACAAACTCCTCCAGAATGCGGGTACGTTCCGCTGCTTGCGCTGTGCGATAGCGCGGAGCCACGACCGCTAACAGTTCTCTTCGGCTTGCTAAACTCATCATAGCCTCACTTCCTTCCAGCTCCCTGTGCCGTGACTGCTGAGGGGCTGGTACGATTCTCTCATGAGGCAACGTTTCTGCCAAAGTCAGATTTTTCGTGAGGCAATTCGATGTATTTTCAGGCGTAACATGTTACACTTAAGATTGAGCGTCTCAAACTCTACACCCTGACCCACGGTGGTCGGTAGAGAGCACGGCTCGGGCAGGAAGGCCATCAGATGCGCTATTCTGAGAAAATTGAGAAACCTGTCAGGGCGTGGACCCTGGCACAACCACTCGGAGGAAGGAATGAAGCAACAAGTTGCCCTGACACGTCAAGCGCTCAAGACGCCGCGCGCCGCAGCAGTCGCAGGGATCATCTTTGCGGTGTTGTTCACGACCAGTATCGTGCTCATCCGGCTCGCCCTCCCCGAAGAATTGGGCGGGGCGAATGCCGCTGCATGGCTCCAGGGGAACACGGCTACGGTTTCGCTGGCGCTGACGTTGGTGCCTTTTGCTGGCATTGCCTTCCTGTGGTTCATGGGCGTGGTGCGCGATCGCCTGGGAACCTTGGAAGACCAATTCTTTTCGACCGTGTTCTTTGGCAGTGGGTTACTGTTTCTGGCGATGATCTTTGCGTCCGCTGCGATCGCAGGCGGTATCCTTGCCAGCTATGCCATCGTAGCGGACACGTTGATTAAGAGCGGCTTCCTGAGCTTTGGGCGCGCGATCATGTACACGATCACGAATGTGTATGCCATTCGCATGGCGGGCGTGTTCATGATTTCGTTGGGCACCATCTGGATTCGTACCCGCGTGATGCCGCGCGTGTTTGTGTTCCTCACCTACGCGCTGGCATTGCTACTGCTGGTGAGCAGCAACCTCACGCTGTGGTTGATTTTGATCTTTCCGGCATGGGTGTTTGTGATTAGTATGTTCATCCTGGTCGTAGGTCTGCGCGGTGAGCGAGCCGAAGCCGAGGGCGTGATTGGCTCTAGCGAAGCATAATGAGCGGGATCGCGCCAAAAATGAGGAAGCAAAAGTATGAGTGAAGCAGTTTCGTCAAAAAAATCCAAAGCAGGCAAGCGTTGGCTCGGTCTCGCCACGCGGAGTGTGGTCGCGATGGTCATTTTCATTGCAGCGGTGGGATTTATTCTGAGCCTGGCGGGTATCGTCGGGATATGGGTGGCCTTTGCCCCCGCGCGCGGTGCCGTGACCGATGTCGCCGCGACTACGACGCACGCACTTGAGATCGTGAACAACGGGCTTGGGCGCGTGAATACCCAGGTGCAAGACGCTCGGCAAACCCTCACACGGGTGAACGATGAGGCGGCGAAACTGGGCAACCGCATCCAGGCCAACAGTCCAGTCGTCTCCGCGCTCAGCCAACGGGTTGACAACGATCTCGCCCCGCGCATTGAAAACGCGCGCACGACCGCTTTTGCTATTCACGACGCTGTTGTTTCTTTTAACAGCACGTTGGCGGCGCTCAACCGCTTGCCGGGAGTAACGGTGCCGACGCTGAATAACGAACTGGGTGCGGTGTCCGAGCGGGCTCAAGAGGCGCAGACAGCGGTGCAAGATTTGCGTACAACGGTGGCAGACGTGAAAGCGGGCATTGTGACAAAAGCCCAAGAGGCTGTCACGCATCTGACAGCCAGGATAGATGCTCCGCTGGCGCGGATTCAAGCGACGGTCAACAAATATCAAGCAACGGTGACGCACGCGCAGGCCCGGGTTGTGTCGACCCGCGATACGATCTTCCTGCTGATTGTGGTGTCTGCAGTGGCTTTGACTCTCATCCTGGCCGCCTTTGTGGCGGGACAAGTGCTGCTGATGTATGTCTGTTGGCGGTATGTGCGCACCGGACGTTTTCCATCCCTGCGCGTGACGCTCACATAGCGCTCATTGATCCGAATTTACACCGGCCAGAACATGTAAGGTGTGCACACTGGCACTAGTGTAAACACACTACGGAAGCCCCCCGACTCGAGTTCCCTGGCTGTGGAAGCGTGCAAAAATAGTGTGTTTTGAGGATGTCATTGCGCCTATAGACAAGTATACTGGTAGACAGGATAGTGAAGTGCTTTAAACATGTACACAGCTGAATGTGATTCAGAGCTCTTTTTATCACTATATTTTTGAAGCGTCACAAGAAAGGACAAACATATGGTAACTATTGAGCAAAAGCAAAGTATCTCCGGTGTGAGAACCTATTTGCCGATTGAAGATTATGGGATCATTGGTGATCTACATACCGTTGCGCTCGTCGGTAAAAATGGTTCGATTGATTGGTACTGTGTCCCCGCCTTCGATGCTCCCAGTGTCTTTGGCGCATTACTCGATACTGAAAAGGGTGGCTACTTCCAGATCGCGCCACATGACACGTCTGGAGAGAGTCGCAAACAACTTTATCTCCCGGATACCAATATCCTCGTGACCCGCTTTCTTACGGAAAGCGGGGTGGGAGAAGTCACCGATTTCATGCCCATTCAACAGGCGACCAGTCCCATCTATCAGCATGGCATCGTGCGGGCTGTCCACGTCGTCAATGGCTCGCTGTCTTTCGAGATGACGTGCCGTCCCGCCTTTAACTACGCACGCGATTCCCATACTGTAGAACCCGTCGAGCACGGCGTGGTCTTCCGCAGCCCCAACCTCATGCTCGGGCTCTTCTCCACCGTCCCTCTGCAGGCTGACGGCCAGGGGGGAGTGCGCGCGTCGTTCACCCTGGGCGAGGATGAATGGGCCTATTTTGTGCTGCGCAGCGCCGAAGCCCCCGAGGTGACGTCGCCCGAGCAGGCTGCCGCAAAGTACCAGAAGGTGTTGTCTGATACAAAGGACTACTGGCGCAACTGGATAAACCAGTGCCGCTACCAGGGGCGCTGGCGTGAAATGGTGCGCCGTTCGGCACTTGCCTTAAAACTGCTGACCTATGCTCCAACTGGCGCTGTTGTTGCCGCACCCACGACAAGCTTGCCGGAGGGTATTGGTGGTGAACGCAACTGGGATTATCGGTTTACCTGGCTGCGCGATGCCGGGTTAACACTCCAAAGTTTATCTATTCTGGGATTCGATAATGAAGCGAATGCCTTCACGGACTGGTTGCTGGGCGTCTTTCTCAAGTTCGAGCCAGATAAACCGGTACAACCCATGTACACGATTAATGGTGATCTAGACATGCCGGAGATCACCCTCGACCACCTGGATGGCTACCGCCAGAGCCGGCCGGTCCGCATCGGCAATGGCGCGGCGAAACAATTGCAGATGGATGTATTCGGAGAATTGTTTGATGCGCTTTCCTTGTTGGTACAGCACAGAGGTTTGTACTACAGGGGTTGGGCACAAATCATTCCCACGATGGACTGGCTGAGCAAAAATTGGCAAACGCAGGACAAGGGCATCTGGGAGGTACGAGGAGGTGACAGGGCCTTTTTGCACTCGCGTGTAATGTGCTGGGTGGCCTTTGATCGAGCATTGCGTATTGTGCAAAATCAAGGTCTTCCCGCTCCGGTCGAGGAATGGAGAAATGCCCGAGATGCCATCTTCAAGGAGATTATGGAAAAAGGATGGAGTGAGCAAAAGCAGAGCTTCGTCCAGTACTACGGCAGCGATGCGATTGATGCGAGCGCGTTGTTGATCTCGCTGACCGGCTTCACGGCTCCGACTGATCCTCGTATGCTCAAGACGCTAGATCGTATTCAGAAGGAGCTGACGCATGCGCCGCATGTCTATCGCTATCGCATCGACGCGGCAGCAGACGACGGACTCAAAGGGACTGAAGGGACGTTTAGTATCTGCAGTTTCTGGTTCGTTGAAGCATTGACACGCGCCCGACGTCTGGAAGAGGCAAGGGAATATCTCGAGCAGATGTTTACCTATGCCAATCATCTCGGCTTGTATTCAGAGGAGGTAGGACCTACCGGTGAGGCATTGGGGAACTTTCCGCAGGCCTTTACTCACCTCGCGCTGATTAGAGCCTGTTACTTCCTCAATGAAGCGCTGGACAATTGATATCAAATCCGTTTCATTTGTATGTATGTGGACCCTGGCAAGGGCAAGCCTCACCACTACATTTCAGGCAGGAAGCAACAGGATTTGATTTGACGCATCTGTGGGGGGATCGAAGAAGACACTCCAGGAAATGCAGAGAGCATATCTCTGCATTTCCGATGAAAAGTTTAAATACACGACGAGAACGTTGTTCATTGCACAGGAGGCGATTAGATGTCGCTCCACAACCGCGGCAAGGGTGCCAGGCCCAGCTTACGAGAGCTCATTGCTCCCCATTCGTTCCGTGAGCGTGCCCGAGACGGCTCCTTTATCTCGAGCACGGAAAGACCCTGTTCTCAAGCGTTCTGCCAGGGGAGGTGTGCTTCCATCAGTTGAATTATCCACTATATCCATTGACTGTACCGCTTCCGGCCAAGGATCGTGATATTGCCCTGCTCATTCTGGCCGGATGCCGCAACACGTCAAGTTCGGGCAACAATGCTCTCATGGTTCCATCGGCTCTGCTGTGGATTTTTGTATACACATCCCATGCCTGGAATCGCCACCAAGTTCAAGCCTTTTCCCCTACATCAGCAGTTCGTGCGGCTGTCCCAGATTTCACCAGATCGGAGGGAAGAAGGAGTGCCGCGACCAGGCCAATGCATGCAAAGACGATCATCGTAATGAGGGCCAGGGCGTAGGTCTTGTCTGGCGGGACGAGTGTCGTGACCAACACCGAGCCGGCAATGGCCGTCCCAAGCGAGGACCCCAGATTCGAAACGCTGCGCGATAAGCCGGAGATCTCCCCCTGCTCTTTGTCGGGAAAGCTGGACTGCACGACGTTGACCGAGGAGGTCAGCATCACTCCCACTCCCAGGCCTATCAACAGAAAGCCCGGAATGGAGGCTATGATGCTTGAGGTGAGACGTCCTAAGAGCAACAGCAGGATCATGCCGACGATGGTTAAGACAAAGCCTTCCCAGATGAGGGCTTTTTGTGTAAACCTTTTCGCGAGCCTGCCTGCAATGGCCCCTGTGACCAGAATGCCGATGGTGGTGGGGGTGAGCGCCAGGCCGGTTTGAATGGCGTTGTAATGAAACACCTCTTGCAGGAAGACCGAGATCACGAAGAAGCTGCCCTGCAGGATAAACCATTGGATGAGTTGTGTCACTAACCCCAGGTTAGAGGTACGATTGCGGAACATGCGCGTGT